>WBZX01000005.1_pt1 | contig 223541 bp, 191 predicted proteins | sample 5204211 | NCBI WGS metagenome assembly WBZX01 (sample SAMN12344362, study PRJNA552823) | activated sludge metagenome | biome: Activated sludge suspended growth; feature: Nitrification reactor; material: Wastewater; isolation source: activated sludge from nitrification reactor of wastewater... | reverse complement strand
AGGTACAGGTCACCGAGACCCCCGGGTTGGACGCCTCTGATCGCCCCGCGATGAAGGAGATGGTCAGTAGCGGTCTGCTCGACATGCAGAACCTCGCAACTTTGGATGTCGACGCGCTGGGCGATGCGTTGAACATGTTGACCGCGGACTACGCGGCCTGGATCGAAGAGCAACGTGGTCGGATCGGTGCTGACGTTCTTGGCCACGACGCACAGGCACACCAAGCCGTGGCGCGATGCAGTGACATCCTGCTGCGTCTGCAGCAAGGTATCGACACGTTGAAGAGCGACAAGAACGCCCTCGCCGCTTTCCGATTTGCCAATCGGGCGATGGCCACTCAGCGCGTGCGAAGCCAATACGCGCTGGAGGTTCGGCGGGGCAAGTTAGTCACCTTCGAACAATTCGATGTGTTGAAGAACCGCAGTTGGCGCCCGTTTCAGCTGGCGTTCCTGCTGTTGTCCATCCCTTCGCTTGCCGATCCATTGCATCCGGACCGCGTTCAACCGGTCGATGCTTACGCCGACCTACTTTGGTTTCCAACCGGCGGCGGAAAGACCGAGGCCTACCTGGGTGTGGCGGCGTTCACGATGGCCATACGCCGCATGCAGGGAAACCTGGGCGGATACGACGGTTCGCGAGGTCTGGCCGTGATCATGCGGTACACGCTGCGCTTGCTGACTCTGCAGCAGTTCCAACGCGCCACTGCCTTGATCTGTGCGATGGAAGTGCTTCGACGCGAGGCTATGGCAGCCGGCGACAAAGCTCTCGGTGCAGAACCCTTCACCATCGGCCTGTGGGTGGGCAACAAGGTCACGCCTGGGACGACCGAAGACAGCCATCGTGCCATCGAGGACATCCGCAACCCCGGCAAGTACAACGCCGGTGCGGCGTCTCCCGCGCAGCTCACCAGTTGTCCGTGGTGCGGATCTGAAGTCTCGCCTGGCCGCGATGTCGAAGTCGACAAGGGTCGTGGTCGCACGTTCATTTACTGCGGCGACAAGATCGGGCGCTGCGATTTCTCCAAAGGGAAGTCCAGCAAGCTCCCTCACGCCGGCCTGCCGGTGTTGGTCGTCGACGAGGAGATCTACCACCGCCCACCCACGATGATGATTGCCACCGTGGACAAGTTCGCCATGATGGCGTGGCGCGGCCAAGTGCGAACGCTGTTCGGCCGAGTAGGCCAAGAGTGTGATCGGCATGGTCTGCTCTGGCAGGGCGCAGATTGCAACGGCAACCATCCAGCCGGGAAGGGCCTGGCCGCCGCCAAGGTCAAGAACATCAGTCTGATCCGTCCACCGGACTTGATCATCCAAGACGAATTCCACCTGATCAGCGGGCCACTTGGAACCATGGTGGGCCTCTACGAGACTGCCGTCGACGAGCTTTGCAGCTGGAAGCTGGGCGATCAGATGATCAAGCCGAAGATCATCGCCTCCACTGCGACCGTGCGAAAAGCGCAAGCACAGGTAAACAACGTCTTCATGCGGCGGGTGTCGGTGTTCCCCCCGAACGGGCTGGATGTCGAGGACAACTATTTCTCCGTTCAACGCCCGATCGCAGACAAGCCAGGTCGCCGCTATCTGGGCGTGTGCTCCCCGGGGAGTTCGCGCCCAGCGATGTTGATCCGGGTCTACACGGCCTTCCTGACGGCTGCGCAAGAGCTGTTCAATCGCTTCGGTGAACCTGCCGACCCCTACATGACCATGGTGGGGTACTTCAACTCGCTGCGTGAGTTGGGCGGGATGAAGCGCCTGGCCGAGGACGACGTTCAGACGCGCGCATACCGCGTGCAGATGAGCATGGTCGAGCGGCCGGCACTGGCACAGCGCGGCATCAGCAACATTCGAGAACTGACGTCACGGGTGTCCAGCCAGGACATTCCGAAATACCTCGATCAGCTGGAGGTGAAATTCAAGGCTGAATTCGACGCTGCGGCCGACAAGTACGTGACACGCTGGCAAGAGGGCGACACTCGCGCCATCGATGTGGTGTTGGCCACCAACATGCTGTCGGTGGGCGTCGACGTGAATCGTCTTGGATTGATGGCAGTAAACGGCCAGCCTAAAGGCACGGCGGAGTACATCCAGGCTACCAGTCGTGTCGGTCGCTCCTTTCCCGGTCTGGTCTGCACCGTGCTCACCTGGGCGAGGCCGCGCGATCTGTCTCACTACGAGACGTTCGAGCACTACCACGCCACGTTTTACAAGCACGTCGAAGCCCAGTCGGTGACGCCTTTCTCACCGCGCGCTATGGACCGCGGTCTGACCGGCACCATGCTCAGCCTGGTGCGCCTCGAGAACGATGCGTTCAGCCCCAACCCTGGCGCCGGCGAGCTGGACAAGTCGGACAGGGCCGAAATCACGGACGCGATAGCCGTCCTCGTCAAGCGCGCATGGAATGTCAGCGAGTTGGCCAGCACCAAGACCCTCGCCGAGCAGGAGCTCAAGGAGCGCGCCGACGAGTGGGCGAAAGAGGTAGGCGTGGGCGGCCGGATCCTGGCCTATGAGAAGCGTGGGCCGGAGAAGGACAAGACCGTCGCCCTGATCAGGTCACCGGGCATACAGGCCTGGGACAACTGGACGGTGCCCATGTCGATGCGGGAGGTTGAACCCGGCGTGCGCCTGATCATGAACACGAGCCACATCGCCGACGACCACGATTGGAAGCCTCGTCCCCAGACGAAGGATGAGGATTGAACATGATCATCAACGAGAAGACGCCAGTCGGCGAAGTACGCCCGAGCCAACTGCTCTGGACCTACGGGCCCGGTGCATTGATCGATCTGCCCAGCCTGTCGGTGGTGACGCTTGGCACCGACCGCTGGGAGAAGGATCGCTGCCAGCCCATCCAGGAGGCACGACTGCTGGCAGCCGTCAGGAAGGTGCTGGGACAACAGGTCGAGAGCCTGCGGATGCCGCCGTTCCAGAAGAGTGAGCTCGTCGACCCTTGGTCTGCCGAAGCCAACATCGGTGTTCCTGTCAGGCCATTTCCTCGCTGGATGCGCTGCGTGAAATGTGGACTGCTCTCGCCCTACGACGCTGGACTCTTTGAAATCAAGGAGCACCGGTTCAGGCCAGAGAGAACGCGTTTCGTCCACAAGGGTTGCCGAGGCTCGAAGGGGGACCAACCTGCCAAGGACGCAGATGCAGTTCCAGCGCGCTTCTTGCTGGCATGTCGCGACGGGCACCTCGACGATTTCCCATGGCACTACTTTGTCCACGGTGGAAACAGCTCATGCAGAGGAACGCTTCGATTTTTCGAGAGCGGTGCGTCGATGCAGACCGAGAACCTGTGGGTCAAGTGCGACGCATGCTCCGCATCCCGAAGCTTGGCGCAGGCGTTCGGCAAGGCGGGCAAGGAGAACCTTCCGTCTTGTCGAGGGCGGCATCCTCACCTGGACCACTTCGACACGGAGTGCGATGAAGAAGCGCGGGCCGTCCTCTTGGGCGCGACCAACAGCTGGTTCCCGATCACCCTGTCGGCACTGGCCATTCCGCAGACCAGCGATCCGCTGAATCAGCTGGTCGAAGACGGTTGGTCATTCTTCGAAGACCTCGAATCCGAGGCTGAGGTTGCGTTGACGGTCAAGACGCTCAAGAAGACTGGCGCATTGCCAGGAATCGACAAATACCCTGCGTCCGCGATCTGGCCAGCGATCGAGGCGCACCGCAATGGTGGTGGGCAAGAGACCGTGGGCGAATCAGACATCAAGGGCCCGGAGTGGGATGTCCTGACGCAGGCGAATCCGCCCACCGACTACCCACACTTCATGAGCAAGAAGGTGGGCACACCGACCGGCTTTGGGACCTACATCAGCAGGGTGCTCCTGCTGGAGCGACTCCGTGAAGTCAATGCACTGATGGGATTCACTCGGGTCGAGGCTCCCGAGGAGTCCGGGGATCCCAACGAGCGGCCGCAGATGGCCAGCCTCTCGCGCCGAAAGCCAGAATGGGTCCCAGCCAACCAGGTCCATGGCGAGGGCATCTTCGTCCAGTTCGACGAACCGGCACTCGTTGCTTGGGAGGCCCTTCCTGCTGTCCAAGCGGTGGACCGGATGCTGCGAGGCGGACACAGGGGCTGGCGCAATTCCCGCCACCTGGATCCGGACGAAGGGTACCCGGGCATCCGGTACGCCATGTTGCACACGCTCTCACACCTGCTGATTCGAGAACTGGCGCTGGAGTGCGGCTACAACGCGGCAAGCATTCGAGAGCGGATCTATGCCGACACGGCTGGCGACCAACCCCAGGCGGGCATCCTGATCTACACGGCCGCCGCTGACTCCGACGGGACGCTGGGTGGCCTGGTCGATCTCGGCAAGCCTGAGAACCTGGGGCGCTTGCTGGAGCAGGCCCTGAATCGCTCGAAGATCTGTTCTTCCGACCCACTCTGCTCCGAGCACGACGCAGAAAAGGATCGGTCCCTTCACGGTGCGGCTTGCCACGCGTGCAGCCTGGTCGCCGAGACCTCGTGTGAACGAGGAAACCGCTACTTGGATCGGTCTCTACTGATTCCAACCTTGGAACGCATCGATGCTGCGTTCTTCAAGGGCCTGTGAAATGGAGCGGCTGTTGAACGCAGTAGCGACTCTGGCCCGTCAGGTTTCGCCTGAAAAGGCGCAGGCCATTGCATCCAGGATTCGCCAAACCACACCCGACATGGCAGTCACTGCACTGGCGGGCGTGCTTGGAACGCCAGCTGCTTCTTCTTTCGTCGGCGAGTTGATCGATGCCTGGCAAGCCACGAACGTCAGCGCCGCCGAGCTGGCGTCGATGCTGGTCGCTTCGAGTCATGTCGTGAGGCAAGCGGCTGCGGAGCAATCAATTGAACTGGTGTGGACGGGGCCGACGACGCCTTTCGTCGCGGCTCGGAGAACTGAGCAGGCTCTACTGCAGGTGATCAACGCAGCAAAGCAAACACTTTTCATCACGAGCTTCGTGGCCTACGACGTCTCAGGCATCGTGAAATCACTGAATCTCGCGATCGACCGGGGAGTGGACGTTTCGATGCTGCTCGAGTCGTCCCAGGAGCATGGTGGCAACGTCAGCATCGACGGCATTGGAAAGATGAGGTCGCTGGTCCCGCAGGCTCGGCTCTATGCCTGGCGCGAGAAGGCGGACCCATTTGTCGATGGAAGCGTCCATGCCAAAGTTGCCGTGGCCGACGGGACGGTTTGTTTCATCACCAGCGCAAACCTCACGGGGTATGCGATGGAGAGGAACATGGAAGCAGGTGTGCTGATCAATGGCGGGGGCATTCCAGAGAGGCTGGGCGCGCATCTTCGAGCACTCATCGATGCGCGGGTAGTGCAGCCCGTCTGAGATTTCTGCAAAGCGGCGGAGCTGCATCAGGGTAACCGGTACAATATTCGCACATTTGGAATTGGGTCGACGCCCATGCCAACCTGCCTTCCCGGGCAAGGTGGAAACGCGAAAGCGGATGTGGCTCCTACTGGAGCAACGAAGCGGGTACAGCGTCGGCCCTCCCATAACGGAGGGCTTTTTTGTTGTTCGAATCAATCATCGACGCTGGCACCGTGCAGGCCTTTCGGGAGACCGAGTACAGGGTGCATGGCGACGAACCGTTCACCCTGAGGGTGGGCGAAACCTGCTCGGCGTTGGCCGCCGCGCACAAGCGCCACCGCGTCGAATGCAGCGCGTACATCACGGCCTGCAACCCCTTCAGCCAGATCCTTGACGACGCAGCCAATGCCGAACGGCATGCCGCCCTGGGACGCGAAATCAGCCAACGCAGCCTTGCCAGCATCGAGGGGATCGGCCAGCACCCGTCCAATCAGTGGCCTGGTGAAGCGAGCCATCTGATCTTCGGCTTGACCTTGGAGGCGGCCAAGGCGCTGGGGACACGGCTGGAGCAGAACGCGATCGTCTGGGCGGGCGGCGACGCCGTACCGCAACTGATCTTGCTGCGATGAAATCACGGGCTGGTCAGCCCACATTCAAGGTGAACGACCGGGGGGATTTGATCCAGATTGCCGCCCCCGACACATGTCAAAGCGGCTAAACAGGAGAAGTACATGCGTTCACTCATCCAGGCCACCCCGGCCTACGAGCTCTCGATCGACATCACCACCTCGGCGCACGGCCACAGCCTCAGGCTGATCAGCTATGTGCCGACGGCTCGGCGCCCCGAGGACCAAGTCAAGTTTCAGGGCGTGTTCAGCACCGCGGAGCTCAAGTCACTTCGCGACGCGTTGGACCAAGCACTGGCCCCGGAATCTGACAGGCTCATCCAGTGAGCTTGTCGATGGACAGAATGATCTTCAGCACCCGCGGGTTGGCCAAGGTGCGCCGCGCTGGCGCATCGAAGCACAGGAGTTGCTCTCCTGAACGGCCGAGCTCGGGCAGATCGTGATCGGGGAGAAACCATGTTTTGGAGCAAGAAGGATGAACCCAGCCCACTCGGCGTGCCGCTCGGCGATCTGATGGTGATGCTGCAACCCACGTCGATCAAGGCAAGCCTGAAGGGCAATACCCTCACGGCCCGCCATGAGCACTACACGATCCGCATCGAGGTTGTGCCGCCCGAAACCCGAGAGTCGGAGAACGGGTCGATCCGCGCGGTGGTGCGCATGATCACCGAGTTGCCCAAGCCTATCTTGACCCTTTTCCAGGGCAAGGAGGCAGAGGCCACGGCGGCCTACAACGCGTTCGCCGCTTTGGGGTCCCTGTGCTCAGATCGCGGCAACGTCTACATCGGATCCAGGCTGACGATCTACGAAGCCGAGGACTCTTGGAGAACGCTGCACCTGCCGCTTTTGATGTTCACCACGATCTGTGGCACAGAGGCGATTCTGGGCGCGCTGCGCCGGACCATGACCAACGAAGGACAGCGAGGCGGCACATCGAAGTGGACTGGGCGCGACTTCGCGCAGGTCGAGGGATATCTCTCACGGATGTGCCTATGCACCACCGGAGGCTTGGGTCTGACGGCCGAGTTCGGCTTGAACGAAGACGCAGTGAGCGCGGCGGCCGGAGACCACAAGACCGCCTTGTTCCAGCTCATGGCCGATCAGCCACACCCAGAGCTGGGTGGCGGTTTGTTCTGCCTGCTGCAGATGCCGCACCAGCTGCAAGACGAGCGCCGCCTGAACCAGGTGTGCCTGCAGCTCAACAACATGGAAATGGCCGCCCATGACCTGCCGCCGCACTTCGGAGCCTGGTGTCCAGGCAAGTTGGGCAACAACCCGGCCTACATCAGCTTCCTCCCGAACCCGCTGTACGCGGCCTCAGGCATAGCCGTCAACTCGGCATTCTGGGCGATGAACCGTGCACAGTGGGCCAACGCCATGCTGGCGTCGCTCGGAGTGCGGGCATGACGGCGCAGATCGCTGAAAAGCTCCGCTACAAGGGTGAGGATGTGGCCATGTGCACCAACCCCCTCAGCGACTACTTTGCCATGGGCGGGGTCAATCCGCGCTTCGAATCGAATTGCACGGCGCTATGGCGCGGCTACGTTGGTCGCTGGGAGATCATCGATGGCCGGCTCTATCTGGTCGAGCTGCATGGCACCCTGGAGAGCGGAGACGAAGCATCGGTTGCCACCATCTTTCCGAACTTCCCGGACAGAGTTTTCGCCCACTGGTACTCGGGCACGATCCGTATTCCGCAGGGCAAGCAGCTCGAGTACGTTCACATGGGCTACGGCAGCACCTTCGAGCGAGACCTGTTTCTCCACTTGGAGCGTGGCGTCGTCAAGCACACCCGAGTGCGCCACAACGGGACGGCGGAGTCTGAAAACGCACCTGAAGGCTACGAAGTCGGGGCCATGACCGTGTTCCCTCGGGCCAAGAAGGACGACGGGGAGGCCGCGTGATCTACCTGTACTGGTACCTCGGGGTCGGCACTGCGGTGCTTGCCATCGTCTTCGGCGCGCACCGGCTGACGAAAGAGCATGAGTCGGAGTCGATTCGAGAAATCCTCGATGCGGTGAACCCCGAGCGCAAGAAGCTTTCGTACCGAATCCTGAACAACTTCGTGGCGCCGGCGCTCGCCGCCGTGGCCATCGTCGTCGTCTGGCCCGTTGCCATCTACATGAAGGGCAAGGAGCACTTATCGAAGAAGGGAGCGTCTGCACTGCAGGAGGAACGCGAGTTCGCAGTCGAGCGAGCTCACCTGCATGAACCACTGACAGTCCTGCAGATCGAGGCGCGAGAAGGGGTAGAAGACCCCTTGGGCGCTGTTTCGAACTTGCCGTTCGGCCACCTGAATGCAGCCTGGAAGGCCTTCATCGAAGGTGTCGCAGCTGATGAGGAACTCTGGTCATTCACGGCGCCCTGGCAAACGACGTGGGGGCGCAAGGAAATCAGAACCGGATACGTGGTCGTCCGTGGTGGCAGCCCGGCCAAGCACTTTCTGACCATGTGGAAGGAGATCGAGGACGAGCCCGTTGATGGCAAAGCTCCCCATGCCGTCGGTGCCGACGGAGCACGGTTGTCGAGGTAGCAGGAAGGATTTGGGTATGCACAACATTGAGATGCACGAGATGACGGAAGCCTTCTTTCCGTGTTGGAAGGCTGCCGGCATCCACCTGAGCAAGCAAGTCGATGGCGGAATCCAGTCCTGGCTGCGCGCACATCCCTACCCGCCGTTCCTGGAGCACCTGTCGTTCCGCCTCGGCAATCAGTTGTTCTTCGTCCGTATCGAGGACGTGGACGGCAAGACCCAGGGCCCTGGCACCCTCCGTGGGCTTGCAGCCGCCGCCAGGGACGGAAACGGACACGCCTGCATCCTGCCGATGAAGAAGAAGCTATTCGGTGGTTCCTGGGTGGCCGACATGCCGGGTTGGGGCTTGCTGAACGCAGAGACCAGAAAGCCGATGAACCCGGTGTCCCTGGTCACCGAAGAGAAGATTGAGATGACGCCGTGGGAGGTGCATGACATGGCGGTTCAGGTGGTCCGGGACTACCTGCAGAAAGAAGGCTTCGAGTTGATGTCCTGGCAAGGCAACCCTGAGGTCGACCCGTCGATCTGGTTTGTGGGCAAGACCAGGGGACCCGAGTGGGTCGTCGTGCGGTCGGCCAAGTTCCCGGCCAGCAACGCCGACCGCCCGACCAACTGGGCTGCCATTGCAGATGGCTGCGCAAGGCTGAGTACCACCGGGCACTTCGCGTCGGTCGCTGTTGTCAGCGTGAGCCAGCCCTTCGCGTCCAGTGAAGAAGCACCCGTACCCTTGTGGCGCGGGCAGGGGATGCACGTGCGCTTCGACGGATTGGAATGACGGCGCAAGGACGGGTAACCCGAATGAACATGCGCGATCAGTGTCCGCCGTGGGTGATCTTTCATGTGCCTCACGATTCGACGCTTGTTCCATCAGAGGTGAGGCGCCAGATCACCTTGACCGATGGCGAGCTGGACGAAGAGTTGATCAAGATGACCGATCACTTGACCCTGCTTCTGTTCGCCTCGGGTGCCCCGGAAGCTCAGGTCATCCGAGCGCCCGCCAGCCGATTGGTGGTGGACGTAGAGCGATTCGCGGACGACCGGCACGAGCCCATGGCAGACCGTGGAATGGGCGCCGTCTATTCGGTGACCTCAAGTCTGAAACCGTTGCGGCGACCGCTACTCGATGGCGAACGCGACGCCTTGATGCTGGCGTACTACCGTCCTCATCACGCCCGGCTCGAAGCCGCAGTCTCGGCGGCCATAGACCTTCACGGGCGTTGCCTGGTGATCGATTGCCACAGCTTTCCGAGCCTGGCGCTACCGTACGAATTCGCCGACCCCGCTGTAGCGAGACCGGATATCTGCATCGGCACTGACGCTTTCCATACCAGTGGCGAATTGGCCACCGCCTTCGTCGCAGCCTTCCAGCGCGAAGGATGGCGCGTGAACCTGAATCAACCCTTTTCGGGGGCCTTGGTACCTGGAAGCCGGTACGGGCAAGACCGCCGCGTCAACGCCGTCATGGTCGAGATCAACCGTCAGCTCTACCTTCGCGAATCAGACGCGACACCGCTACCCACCTTTGCAACCGTCGCGGAACGCGTCAGAAACTGTTGCATGGCGGCCATCACAGCCTGCAACCCATAGGGAAACAAGTCATGGCAAAAAGCACGAAGACGGCGCCGCAACTCAAAGTGCCCGCGGAGCCCATCACCGAGTTCGAGGTGACCGAGGGCGGCACGCTGCGCATGGCCGACTACGCCGAAGCAGAAACCCGTGCCGAGTTCTATGAAGACGTGGCAGACCGGTGGGAGGGCTCGCCACAGACCCTGTCCGACGCGATGGACGAGTGCCAGCCGTTGGCATGGGCCGTAAATTCGCTCTACTCTGACTTTCGGGATGAGATCGTGGCGGACATCGGGGCCGCGGAGACCGACGCCAAACACAACAAGCAGCGCATTGACGTCCTCAAGGCAAGGCTCAAGAAGCTGCCGGAGGAGCCTGAGGAGGGTGCCAGCGACTGGCTCCTCGGGCTCACCACGTCCGAGTTCGAGGCGAACGTCGTTCCTCAAATTCAGGAATGGTTCTCAGAACCGCCGGACTGGAATTTCGAGGATGACTACCTGCCGCAGACGGGCACAGCGCAGGGCGCGGCTCTGGAGTTTTTTCGCAACATGGACGCCGATTCTGTGGACTTACTGGGCGTGGACATCGTCGAAGGCGAACATCCTGGCAGCACCTACTACGCGGCCGAACTGCGCGGCGACATCGACGTTGCCAACCGTGCTGCCGAAGCGGCAGGACTGCGGGTTCGGTTCGTCAAAGGATGACTACGAGCGTGTCGACCAGGGCGGTCGCCACTCGGGCCCAGTTCGTGAATCAGGAGAGACCTATGGAATCAAGTGGAAGCCAGCTCGGCTTGTTCGTAAAGGCAGTCGCATTCGCTGCAGAGAAACACCGGAACCAGAGGCGCAAAGACGCGGACGCCTCCCCGTACATCAACCACCCGATCGCACTGGCCAACGTGCTGGCCAACGAGGGAGGTGTCTCGGACGCAACTGTGCTTTGCGCCGCCGTCCTTCACGACACCATCGAAGACACCGAAACGACCGAGAACGAACTGACGACGACATTTGGCTCTCACGTTTCGTCGGTCGTTTTGGAAGTCACGGACGACAAGTCGCTCGAGAAGCATGTTCGCAAACAGCGACAGATCGAACACGCACCTCACATTTCCACCGAGGCCAAGTTGGTAAAGCTGGCCGACAAGATATGCAACCTGCGGGACATACTGGCATCGCCTCCAGCGAATTGGTCCACGGAGCGAAAGCAAGCGTACTTCGACTGGGCCAGCAAGGTGGTCGCAGGGGTACGCGGAGTACATCCCAACCTTGAAGCAGTCTTCGATGGGCTGGTTGCACGCCATGCCGAACTTCGCTGACCGCCGCCGCAACCCGTTGCTGCCAACGGATTGCAGGCTACGCTGCGTCGTACAGCCCATCGCTGTTTGGGCGATCCGTGAGCACCAGGGGGATGCGAATTCTGATCAGCAGATAGGGCCAACCCTTGCGGGGCTTGAACATGCACATCGATGAGTTCCGGGAGTTCCAGCGACAGGGCGCCACACACGACGTTTTCAGCCTTGTGATGACCTGTCGTCGCAAGTTTCTCAACGCCGCCCAACTGCTTGAACTACGTAGTGACGCGATCAGCAAGCTGGCATCGTTCGGCGTGGATGCCCCGGTCGATGTCTGGCCACTGCTCACTCCGTTCAGCGTGCTGACAGAGCGGTACGCGACGCAGTTGTTCTCGCCGCAGGAGAGCCTCTTTCAGGTGCCGAGCGAGAAGCAGGACGAGAAATGGGGCAGGTACTTTCATCACATCCTGGTCCCCCATCTCATCGCCAGCGACGAGGTCGTTCGAAACGTCTTGCGCGCGGTGCGGGCGCTACCCTGCCAGCATCCCGAGCAGGCGGCTGTCGCACTGAGTCAGCACTTCACAGAGATGACGTTGCCGGACACGAGTCCACCCTGGGCACCCGAGGACGCGGTCGACTATTGATGCAGGCAACTGGAAGCCAAGAGCAAACACCGTGTACGTGATCGACACCCGACACTACCTCGACGACAAAGGCAACATCGGGCCCGCGAAGGGTCCCGCCCGAAAGCTGGCTGACTTCATCACCTCGGTGGTCGCCCATGCGTCCGACTTCGACCGTCCTGAAGGCACGCCCGGACCCGTCTGCTTCAAGTGCCGCAAGCGCGACAACCGTCGAGTGGACACCGGCATGACTGACGACGACACGGTTGTCTGGCACTGCCCTGCTTGCGGCACCGAGGGACATATCTCGAATTGGCAGGGGACGTTCTGGGACCTCAGCCACGGCACGCCATCCGACTGACTTTCGCCACCGTGCCCATGCCACCCAAGCCGGCCGAAGATCGAAAGCGCTTATCCACGGCCGCGCGATCGGCGCCACTCACGCAAGACTCGCGCGGCGGTGGGTAAGCCGCCCGAGTTGGCATCTAGCGCCGGGCGCTGACTCATCGGTTTTCGTGACAGTTGACAAAGACAGTTGTACTGTCTAGTATGACTGCCATGGACGAACCAAAGGCCTTCACGCTCGATGACATCTCTGCCCTTGCAGAGCTGCCACGTCGCACGGTCAGGTACTACATCCAGTCCGGACTGATCGATCGCCCACTGGGCGTCGGCAAGGGCGCGTACTACACACAGAGCCACGTCGAGCAGCTTCTGCTGGTGCGAAAGTGGCAGCTGGCCGGACTGTCTCTGGAGCGAATCGGAGAACTTCTGAAGCAGCAGGCGGCCGGCCCACTGCCGCCAACCCCCCGGCGCGCCGGAACCGTCGAGGTCTGGAGCCATCTGGTCGTTTCGGACGGCGTCGAGCTCAACCTAGAGCCAAGCCGCGCCGGCCTCAGCCCGGAGCAGATTCGAGCCTTCTTCCGTGCTGTGACACAGGCGTACGAGCAGATCCACCAAAACGAGGAAAGAAAATGAACAAGCTGGCATCCGCCTTGACTGGCACGGAAGGCGAGCGCGTCGCCCTTTGCGACGTCTCTGTCTCTGCCCTCCTCCAGGGCCTGCTCGCGGAGGTCACTGTGTCGCAGACCTACCGCAACGACGAGCGCGTCAACATCGAGGCGGTCTACACATTCCCGCTTCCGCTGGATGCCGTCCTGCTCGATCTGGAGGTCGAAATCGGCGGGAGGCGACTCAAGGGGGTGGTCGTCGAGAAGAAGGCCGCAGAGGAGAAGTACGAGGACGCGGTCGCAGCGGGAGATGCGGCCGTGATGCTCGAAACGATCGAGCCTGGCCTGTACACGATGAACGTCGGCAATCTGCTGCCTCTGGAGACGGCCAAGATCACGTTCAGCTACGCGATCCTCTACCGCTGGGCAGGTGACCGCTTGCGGTTCTTTCTTCCGACGACGATCGCGCCGCGCTTCGGCGAATCGCATCATCTGCCGCACCAGGTCCCGGAAGCCTCCCTGACGGTGGAGAACCAGTTCTCCCTGCGCATTGAGATTCACGGAAGTCTGCGGGACGCCCAGTTCATCTGCCCATCGCATGCCATCGAGCTCGAGAAGGCGCCTGAGAAGGTCGTTCTGTCACTGCTGCAACCCAAGGCGGTCATGGACCGCGACTTCATCTTGAACGTGAAGGCGCCTCAGGCCACGCGCAGCTTCGCCCTGTGCGGCCAGGACGGCGACGGCCTGGCGGCCGTGGCGAGCTTTCAGCCGTTCTTCCCAGGACTGCAGCAGCCGCGGCCATTGAACCTCGCCATCGTCATCGATTGCTCTGGCTCCATGCAGGGAGACTCGATGGAACAGGCAAAGCAAGCGCTCGAGGGAATCCTCGACGGATTGCAGCCGCACGATCGCATCACACTGATTGCGTTCGGCAACTCGACCAGTGCGCTCTCAGATCGGCCGCTTGCGTGCAACAAGACCAACCTCACGAAGGCCAAGCGGTTTGCCAAGGCGCTCGGTGCGAACATGGGCGGCACGGAGATCGGCAAGGCCCTGCGAGAGGCCTACTCGATCGTTGGAGAGGCGGAATCTGCCGACATCTTTCTGGTGACCGATGGCGAAGTCTCAGAGTGGGTATCCGTGGTTGATGAAGCAAAAGAGTCCCGAAACCGGATCTTCACGGTCGGCGTCGGCAGCGCTGTCTCGGAGGCTTTCGTTCGCCAGCTCGCGGCCGACACTGGCGGTGAGTGCGAACTCGTCTCCCCCCGCGAAGGCATGGCGGACCGCGTCGTACGACACTTCGAACGCATGAGGGCTCCGCGCGCCAAGCGTGTCGTCGTGCGGTGGCCAGAGGGTGCCAAGCACATCCACCCTTCCCGGATCGGCGCGGTCTTCGAGGGAGACACGGTGGTCGCCTGCGCGCGCTTCGATCAACCGCTGCAACATGGCAGCGCGATCCTTGAAGTCGAGACGGACAAGGGCGAAGTTGTCCGACAGGAGCTGAAGTTTCCGAAGGCAATGCCAGCGTTCTCACCCGGCGGCATATCCATGGTGGCCCGCGTGACAGCTGCAGCGGGACTGAAGGAACTGGATGATGTCGCTGGCCTGGACACCGCGCTCCGCTACCAACTCGTATCCCGGTGGACCAACTGGCTTGTAATTGCGCCGAGGACCGAGGAAGACAAGGTCCAGGACATCCCGGCCCTGCGGAAGGTGCCGCAGACTTTGGCGGCCGGTTGGGGGGGTGTCGGCAGCGTCGCCGCGTGTCTCAGCATGGATGCGTTGGCAGCGCCGTCAGTCATGTACTCCCGCAGTGTCGACTTCGCAGCGATGGCAGATCTTGACCTGACCGAGATTGAGTCCCCAACTCGCCTCCCGCCTCTTGATCTGCCGGAAACCTATCGTCGACTGCTCACGCTCGTCGATGCGCATTCCTCGCGGCTCGACGTTGCCGGCGCCCTCGATCTGCTCATGGAGTCCGGCCTTGCGGCTGAGTTCGATGACATCTTCAGACACGCGACCGATCTGGAACTCAGCGTCGAGGTCATCGCCGCGATTGTCCTTATGCGTCTTCTGGGTGGTCCCCTCGGCGAGTTCTTGTCCGGCGACGCCCAGGTTGCGTTGGCAGCGCTGCAGGAACGCGCCAAAGAAGCAACGGGCGTGCTCAGGGAGATCGGGCGCCACGGCATCGCTCTCGCACGCATGACCCAGGAGCCGGTTGCACGCGAGTTGCTGCGGCATCGTGCCGACGATGACGCACTGGCGCGATTTGCACGGATTCGAGAACTGCTCGATCACCTTGAGGATGCGATCCGCCGGTCTGCTGACCGAATGCAAGTGTTCCGAGTGGATCACGCTCGCCTTCGGGGCGGAGCTATCGCGTAGCAGCCAGGACGGCCGGACTTATCCACGTCTGCGACAAACGCAAAGGGGAATCATGGGATCCGATCACCCGGAAGACTCGAATGCCGATGCCGGACGCCCTCCGGAACAGGTGACTGACACGTCCTGGGCGCATGCGCGGGCGCTGGCCGACTCTGGTCGGCTGAAGGTTCAGTGGGACCGCCTTTTGGAATCACGGCCGCCGCCACTGCCGTCTGCCATCAACCTGGCCGACAAGGTCGAGGGCATGCTTCTCGGGCTTGCTGTCGGTGACGCACTGGGCAATACCTCTGAGTCCATCAATCCGGCGGAACGGAAGCTTCGTGTTCCCTCGGGATGGATATCGAACTACTCGCCGAATCGCTATGCCGACTACCGAAGCGTGGGGCTGGCGTCCGACGATACGCAGATGGCATTCTGGACAATCGAGCAGATGCTGGCCGACGGTGGGCTCGACCCAGCGCGCTTGGGAGAGATCTTCTGTCGACGGCAGATCTACGGTATCGGGCAGAGCGTCAGGCAGTTTCAGAGGAACTGGGAATCTGGCCGGCCCTGGTTCGAGTGCGGCGTGGCGTCTGCGGGCAATGGCGTACTGATGCGCATCGCTCCGATCCTGCTGCCGCATCTGCGTTCGCCCAGCCGCAACCTGTGGGCCGACACCCTGGTCGCGGCGCACCTGACCCACGACGATCTATTGTCAAATGCCAGTTGCTTGGCGCTGGTGCAAATGCTGTGGCAGTTGCTGGGCCTGGAGGCACCGCCCGACAAGCGCTGGTGGATCGACACCTGGCTGACCACCAGCGAACCGCTGACGGCTGGCCGGCCAGATGGCATCTTCAGGGCCCGCTCCAATCACCCGCCGAAGTTCAGCGGCACCATGGCAGACATGGTGGCGCAACACGTTAGACCTGCCCTGGATCGAGATCTGGACGTGGCAGCGGCTGGTGACATCTGGCACTCGGGCGCCTACCTGCTGGAGACAGTGCCGACGGTGCTGTATGTGCTGTCGCGGCATGGTCATGATCCCAAAGAGGCAATCCTGCAGGCAGTGAACAACACCCGGGACAACGACACCTGCGCCGCCATCGTCGGCGCGGCCGTAGGCGCCTTGCACGGCGCATCAGCACTGCCAGCGGAGTGGATCGACGGGTTGTTGGGCCGCACCACCGTCGATGACGATGGCCAGGTCTTTCGGCTGCTGGCGCAGGCCGGTGACCGGTACGGCTACGGTGTGTCGCCCCGGGTGCGGCAGCGGGCCGCCGCGTCGCGGCAACAGGTGACTTGATGGACTGGTTCGAACGCATCACAGGTTTCCCCGAAGACGACTACGCCAGCACCAAGGCAAGGTTGGAGGTCGACGGTCAGTTCCTCATTTCCAAGGTCAACGGCAACCGTCACCGCGTCGGCCAGTTGGAGGTCGTGACGCTGCAGAACCTGCGTGCGCGTCGGGCGCGTTCAAAGACGAAAGGGCGTAACACGTCAGTGCACTGCCTGGCTGGCGATGCCCGCGAGCTGCATGCAAGGCCGGAGTTCGCCGGAGCAACCTTTCAGGTGGCCTCGCAGTTCAACCTGCTGGAGATGGTGGGGCCGAGCATCACCCCGGAAGACGGCGTGACACGCTACATCGGCGACCGAACGCAGGGCCCGGCCTGCGCGATCGCTGCCGGGGCGGGCACGATTTACCGCAACTACTTCGTGCCAGTGGGCGGTGGTCTGGGCCAGACCAGGCACCGCCAGATCGACGCGCTAGCGCCTTTGGGCGAGGTGCTCGCCACACGCCTGGGCCGGCCTATGCATTCGCTGTGGACCATGCGCAACGGCTATGCGCTTTGCACGGTGGACGGTCTCTCGGCGATCTGCCGCCACCTGCAACAGGCCGACGAACAGGAGCTGGATCACCTGCGCGGGATGCTGGCGGTCGGCTTGCACCGCGATGTGGCGGTGACCGATGTTTGCGGCGCCGAACCACCCGTGGTGACACAGGTCTACTGCTCGGCGCTGCCGATTGCCTACAGCGGCATCGCGCCTTCGGCCTGGGAGCCATTTGCCCGACTCGTGCTGGAGTCAGCCTACGAAGCCACACTGCTCGCGGCTGCGGAGCAGACCCAACGAGGTGTCACACCGACGGTGCTGCTGACACGGCTTGGCGGCGGGGCATTCGGCAACCCTGACGACTGGATCGACGATGCGATCAGCAGAGGACTGGCAGGGGTGGTGTCCGACGGCTTGGACGTGAGGCTGGTCAGCTACGGCACGATCCATTCGGGTATGCAGAGGATTCAGGCCTCATGGGGCAATCGCTAGCAATGGCCAAGGTCGAAGGGCGTGTTCAGGGAGATGGAGCGCCAGCGCATCGCTCTTGCGTACAAGACCCCGGAGCCTGTTACACGCGAATAGTTGCGGCATCGTGCCGACAAAGACGCACTGGCGCGATTCACACGGGTTCTTGGGGGGGGAGCGATCGCGTAGCAGCCAGGACGGAGAGACTTATCCACGGCCGCGCGATCGGCGCCTCTCACGCAAGACTCGCGCGGCGGTGGGTAAGCCGTCTGGCCCGCCGCTGCGGTACCGGCTGTCAGCCGTGCTGACAGACTTGAGGAAAACGACCTGCCCATTGGGAAGCCGGAAACGGTCACAACAGTGACTGCTGTTGCAGCCCGCATGATGTTGGCGCAGCATCGGCCCGTTTGATTTCTCGCTGGCTGAGTCAGCCCGGTTGATGCCCGTCACCGCATCGCCCAGGCCCGCTCACGCGGGCGCAATCGCCGGCCTCATCTCCTGAAACCCGGCAGCCGAAAGGCGTGGAGATACGCGTCAGGCTTCGGGCACGACAGGCGCCCGCCCTGCCCCAACCGGCATCCCTGCCGCGCCCGTCGGCCTGCTGCGCTGCCGACACCAGTCGGCCAGAACGAAGCGGCGACAGCCGATCTCCGGATGCTGCAACCTCGCCAGCGCCCTGCTGCAGATACCCGCTGCGCCAACCGCGTCGTCACTACGCGGCGCCAGCCAGTAGTGACGACGCGCACGCTGCCCCAGCGCCCCAGGGCTGATGCCGGGCAGCCGCAAGTGACGGCCCCACGTGATGGGCTCACCGCGCGTCAGAACCGCAGAGCGTGCAACGCGATCTGCCCCGCCCGCTCCCCGCGGGCCATGTCGGCCACGGCGCCACCCGGCGCACCCAGAGCCTTGGGGAATGGCTCAACCCGATGGAGGGACTTGCAGCAGCAAGCGCCATCGAAGCCAATGCCGCGTGCCGCGGCGGCCAGCAGCAAGACCTCGGCACAAAACGGGAGTGGTGTCCCGTGTCCCTCGTAGTTCCCGCAGCGCTCAGGCGTTCGGGACGGACAGAAACACTTACCTGACCTGAACACACCAGCGACAACGAGCGGATACCCCTGGGCAACCGACAGACCAGAGGATGACAAACCGAGAGACAGCGAATGCGGGATCTGAACTACGAGCTGAAGCAGCTGTGCCGGCGCAACCGCGACGGCAGCTATGCGACCCAACGCGATCGCGAGCGCGTGCTCGACCTGGTGGCGGGCCAGCTTCAAGAACTCGGCTACCGGCACATGGCTGCAGCAAGCCTTAAGCCCAAGCACGTCGAGAGGCTGGTCGAGCGATGGCAGGCCGAGGGCCTGGCGGTCGGCACCATCAAGAACCGGATGGCCGAACTGCGCTGGTGGGCCGAGAAGATCGGCAAACAAAACGTCATCGCGCGCGACAACGGCCACTACGGCATCGGCAACCGGCAGTACGTCACCAACGTCAGCAAGGCACGCGAGCTGTCCGGCACCGAGCTAGGCCGCATCACCGACCCGTACACCGCGATGTCACTGCGGCTGCAGGCCGCATTCGGCCTGCGGCGCGGAGAATCGATCAAGATCCGGCCAGAGTGGGCCGACCGGGGCGACAAGCTCGCGCTGAAGGACACCTGGACCAAGGGCGGCCGCGCCCGAGAGATCCCGATCCGCAACGACGAGCAGCGCCTGGTCCTCGATGAAGCCAAGGCACTGGCAGGCAGGGGCAGCCTCATTCCTGCAGACCGAAGCTACGTCGAGCAACTGCGGCGCTTCGAGCACCAGTGCGCAGCGGCAGGCGTGCACCGCATCCACGGGCATCGGCACCAGTACGCGCAGGTCCGCTATCGCGAACTCACCGGATGGGCGGCACCGGCAGCCGGTGGCCCGAGATCCAAGGATCTGACACCCGAACAGCGCGAACTGGACCGGGAGGCTCGGCTCAAGATCAGCGCAGAGCTGGGGCATGAAAGGGAGCAAATCACGGCGGTGTATCTCGGCCGGTAGATGTCGGTCTGGATCACCCTGAGCCCAGGATCCAACCTTCCACACCGGCCACGACGCCTCCCATCAAATCGCCCCTGGCACCTACAACGTGTCAGCACTGCTGACAGTCAAAAAAATGCCCGGGCAACCGTAAGGTTGCGCCGGGCGAGTGGGAGGAAATCGATCGAGGGCAGGCGCCGGGCAACACCGTCTTGGACGGTGCTCCCGGCGTTTCATGCAGCGTGGGCCAGGCCCTTCCACTCGGTGGGAGCCAGCTCGATGAGCTTGCCCCCCAACGACTCGAACTCGGTGGCTCGGTCGTAATCCTCGACGTCCTGCGAGTAGTGCGTGACGGCGTTGACCAGCCCGTACCCTGACAAATCGCCTTCGATGATGAGATGCCGCAGAACACCGGCACGCTCGGTGTCGTTGAGCGTGTAGCGGTTGGCCAGCACCTCGACTGTCTTCACGGGATCGCCGGTCAGGCGAATGTCACGGGTCTTCTGCAACTTCATGGCGACCTGGCGGAAAGTGGCTTCCGAGACGGCCGCTTCAACCACATCGCGCACCTTCAGAAAGAAGGCCCGATCGTCCGCGGCCAGGGTGTCATCCCTGAACACGGTGACCGACTCCTCCTCCGACGAAAGCGAACGACCGACATGGGTCTTGCGCAACGCATGGTCCGACGCGATCAGCCCGTTCTTGCACACCAGTCTGTAGATGAGCGGCTGCACCGACAAGGTGCCGCAACCCACTTCCGAGTTGGTGATGACGATGCCGGCTTGCACGATGTCGCCAGGGGCGACTTCGAACTCGACACGGGGCGTGATCACCTTCAGGTACATCTTCGTGTCGGTCAGTTCGACCGACTCGAAGCGGGCACCCTCCAGTCGCTGCAGGATGGGCAGGACGTTTTCAGCGAGGTCGAAGTTGTCCAGCCGCCGGTAGCGATCGGACAGCACCGCCCTCACCTGACCATCGAGCGTGCGGATCATCCGGCGGTCGCCTTCAGTCTGCAGCCAGGTGTTGACGTTACGGTCGAGCAAGTCCGGCTGGCCTGCGCGCATGCGCTCGAAGTAGGCGAACGGAATCTTCAGCTTGTCGGCGAGTTGGCGTCGCGCGAGGCTGGTGATGCCGTATTCGCCGCCGCCCTTGATGCCACCGCTCGCGAGGTGGTTCCCGGCATCGACGATCAGTTTCAGGTTGCCGCCCTCATCGGTACGGCATTGCAACAAGGACGAGGGAAGGACCAGGTCCTGCTTGGTAGCGATCTGGCGCTCCAGTTCTTGTGCCAGGTCGACGAGGGTACGTCCGCTTTTCATGGTGATGACTCCAATGGAAATGCGGAGACGGCTGTCCCCAGGCCGGGGATGCACATCCCCGCTGGGGTAACGAAAACCGGACCGAAGGATTTCGATCCGGACATGGGACGCGACAGGGGTCGCGCCAACTCATCGGGCGGGCAGCAAAGGAAGAACCCTTGCGGCCGCACCACGAATGCCTACAGCAAACCGCGCTCTGCGAACGACACGACGCCGTTGCCGGCGACGATGAAGTGGTCGAGTACACGGGCGTCGATCAGAGCCAATGCCTCACGCAACGTTCGCGTCAGAAACTCGTCGGCCCGGCTGGGCTCGGCGACGCCGGACGGATGGTTGTGCGCAAGGATCACAGCCGCGGCGTTGTGTGCCAGAGCGCGCTTGACGACTTCGCGTGGGTACACGCTGGTCTGGGTCAAGGTGCCCCGGAACATCTCTTCCGAAGCGATGACCCGGTTCTGCGCGTCCAGGAACAGCACCATGAAGACCTCGTGGTCTCGCTTGGCCAACGTGACTCGCAGGAAGGTTCGAACTTCAGCGGGTGAGGCCAGCACATCCCTGTGCGCGATGGCCTCGACCAATGAACGACGGACCAACTCGGCGGCTGCCTTCAGCTTCGAGGCGACCCGGGGCTGTGCGTACTCGACCGGCAACGGCTCATGCAGCAACTGGGACAGGCTGCCACTGGAATCCCTCAACAGATGGACTGCGTGGCGAGGGCCGACCAACACGCTGAGCAAGTCGGTATCAGACAACGATTCGATCTTCGGACACATGGAACTCTCCTCATCAAGAAATCGGAGAGCTCCGCCCCTCGGGGAGAAGACTCCCCAAGGGTTGGAACGACGACGAATGTCGCGCGGTCAGAACGGAACGCTGTCGCGCTCCATGGGCCGGGCGGGCTGCGGCACATCGATGGACTCGCCGTTGACCTTGGCGAACTTGATGCGCAGCAGACGCCCCTTGATGGCGACGCCAGGGTGCCCCTTCCTGTCACCCTTTTCGAAGGTGAACATTTCGGGGTAGATGTCAGCGATCCTGAAACCGATGATCACGGCCTTGTCGGCCATGACATCAGCTTCCAACCGCTTGACGACTTCCTGGGCGTCAGCACCGCTGACACGGCAGTCGAACTTCGTGTAGCTGACATCACTGTCGCTGCCACGGAGGGCGGCGACAGTGCAGGCCAGGAACTCCTGACCTTTCTTCGGCTTGATCGTGCGAACACGATTGAGATAGCCGACGCCTTCAACGTGCAGATTGAAGAAGGACGACGGGCTGCTGGCTTGAGATGACTCGGACATGATGGCCTCCTATGGACATGGAACACAAGGAAAAGGAGAGACCACCCCCAGTGCGGGGATGGGACTCCCCGACTGGGTTGAAGCGACTGACAACATCTCCGAGCCTTGCGGCTCCCGGTTTTCAGGAGATCTGACCGGATTCGGGCGATGCGTGACGCGCATCAAACGGGCTGACACAGCCAACGAGAGACTCGGTTCGGCGCGACACTGAAGCGCGCGTCCAATCGAAGCTGATGTGGAATGCTGGACCCGGAATCGGGTGCGATGCAACTGCAATGAAAAGTCGATCCAGCACATCGCCGACGCCAGTGGCCCGCAAGGTCAGGACGAGCAGTGGACAGCCATCGCCGGCCCTACCGATGCGCCTGGTTTCGATGCTGTAGCCATGAAACACAGTGCGGTCCGCGCCCCGCAGCCAGGCGTCGCAGATCGACTGGCGCGCGACGGCACCGAGCATCCGCAGCTCGGGCCTGCTGGGCTGGTACCCGACCGACGCTGGTGTGCCGGTCACAGCAGCTGTCCCGTAGGCGGGGTCGCTGGCTCGGGCTGCGCGTCGATGCTCAGCGACGCCTGCCTCAGCAGCCGCAGCTCGGCTGCGGTGGGTGTGATCCGTCGCTGCGAATGTCTCGGCGCGTCGTCGCCGGTGAAGACCGCACGCGGCACCTCACCAAACAGCGTCACCGCAATGTGCATCCGCTGCCGCGCCAGGTCATCGGCGCCGGGAAGGAAGTCGCTCCGGCTCAAGGGCAGCATTTCCTCGCGTAACAGGAGGCGCTCCCAGCGGATCGGCTCCAGGAACAGCGCGCGCAGACCACGTCCAACTTCGCGGATGGCTGCACGACCATCACCGTCGCTGAGACGGTCTTTGAGTACCAGCGTCTTGACCATCCGCACGTGGTAGTCGAATTCCACGATCGCCTCCGCGGTGGCGTACCCGTACGGACTGCGAAAACCCAATGCGACGGTGGCCGGGCTGCGTGAGCTCAGCACCGATAGGCTGAGCCCCTTGCGGCGCAGCCCTTCGAATTCGGCCTCGCGCACGGCGATGGCCTGCGCCATCTGCGCCCGGATGGTGACCAGCGACTGGTACACGCGGATCAGGATCCAGTCGGCATACGGGTTGTCATTGGCCGACAGGTACCAGATCGATTTGAGTACGGCGGCGAACCGCCGGCCGCCCGGAATGGCGGGCGCCTTGGTCTGCAAATCGGCAGCCCGTCCCGTGAACATCCGGAAGGCGTCCTGGGTGTGCAGCGTCATGACGTCGGGCGTCTCGTCCGCCAGTTGGCCCAACGTGGTCGCCGTCGGCGATGCGAGCGGCGTGGGTAGCGTCGGTAAGGTGGGCGATGAAGTAGTGTCTGGCGTGGGCATAGAGATCTCCTTGAGTTGGGATGGAATGCGGCTGATCGATGGGACGGCGGCTTTCATTCATCGCTGCCGGCCCGGGCCCATGCGCTGCTTCATGTCCTCTAGCAACCGGCTGATCTTTTCGCGCTGGGCGCGGGTCCTGGCCTGGTACTCGGGCGTGGCACGTTCGGCCTCCAGTCGCCGTTCCTCGGCCTCGCGCTCACGACGCTGGTCAGCGGCCTTCAGACGCTGTCGGCGCTCAGATGCAATGCGAGGGGCGAGTTCCGGCACGAAGCTGCCGGCAGCGGCTCGGTTGACGAGGCCGCGCAGATAGGCCACTGGGCTACTGCGCACACCATTGGTCTGCAGCCGCCCGGCCAGTTCGTCAAGGAGCACCTGGGCCTGTTCACCGCTCTTGCGCAGCAGCAGGCGGGCCGCAGCACACTCCTCCGGCAGCATTCGGTCAGGAAAGATCAGGTCACCACCACCGGCCGTCAGGCTTGGCGCATTCGCTTCGCGCGACGTACTTCGTGGTTGTTGTACTGGTTCACATGTACTGTGTTCAATTAGAGGAGTGGCGCTTTCGTCGACACAGTGATGGCGGATTGGGTGAATCAGGGATGGCGGTTTCGGCGAGGCAACGATGTGGGGATGCCACAGGCTTGATTCGCCCTTCTGTGCAAGGCTGCCTGCGGTGTCCACGCAGACTTGCCTTGCTTCCCGAGCGGCGCCGAACGCGGTCGCTGGCGCACCATCCGTCAGCAGCGACAGCAGGCAATCCAGCCGGACACGAGCAACCAAGCTGGGCGGTATGCCCCGCAGTGTTTCTTCCCAGACGCCTGCGCGGCCCAGGTCGCGACGGGCCGTCTCCTGTTCGCGGCGAGTCAGCCCGATTTCCTCGGACCACCGGGCGGCGGAGTTGCAGACCCAGGCATCGAGCTGGCGTCGGTGTTGCAGCCGCGTGAGGTACAGCGCCCGCGACAGCATGAGCCCTGCATGCACGCCGCCGGTGATGCCCGCCAGCGCGCGGTGGTAGGCCACTGACGGCCCCAGCATCTCGGCGACCAGAACCATGTCATTCCAGTCGGCAGTACGCGGATCGACAGCGATCCGCTCGGCGAGGAGGCTGCCCAACTGCTCCGTGTTGAGTCGGAAGTGCAGGCGGGCAGGAATCCCCAGGCGACGTTCATCGACGAGGTCGAGCACCTTTAGCGCAACCCTTGCACTGCTCTGCTCCTTGGCCGACAAGCCGGTTTCCCAGGACCACTGCTCGGTGGTCTTGTGGAACCACCCGCCGTTCAGGGCGATGTCCCTGCCACGGCGCGTCCAGTAGATCGACTGCGACAACAGCAGCGCCGCCTTGACGTTGTCGGTCAGGTCAACCAAGCGCCGGTGAAACGCGATATGGCGCCCGAGCAGCGACCAGATGACGGACAGCGGCGTGGTACGGTTGGATGGCTCCCAGGCCGACGGGTCGAACGAAGCGTTGCCCGATTGATCAGCCACAGCCAGTCCCCTCCATCGTCAACGTCCCCCTCGGTCGACACTCGCCTGGAGGGCGTGCATGAGAACGTCGGCACACACCCGAAACCAGAGCTTTGCCGGCATGCCCAGGCGTCGCTCTTCCAGCAGACCGGCCCGCCGCAGAGCACGCCTTGCCGTCTCCTGTTCCCAGCGGGACAGGCCGGTCTCCTGCGTCCATTGCTCCTGTGACCGCATGAACCAACCGCCCGCCGAGGGCTCAAGTGCCTGGCTGGTCCAGATGGCCTGAGACAGCATCAGTGCCGGCGTAACGCCTCCGGCCACCGGCACGAGGCAACGGTGGAAGCTGACCGGCATGTCGAAGACCTCCAGCAGCAGCTCGGTGGTGATGCCGCGGGATTCGATTCGTGCGTTCATGCGTCCGCCTCGAAATCGCGGATGACCACTTCCAACACGGCGATCGGCAGGTGCGTGAAGGCTTGGTGCAGCTGGTAGTAGCGGATGCGCGGCGCCGGGTCGCCGATCGCTCGCCAGACCTGATAGATGCGTTCGCGCGTGGCGTAATCCGGCAGAGGCACACGTCCTGAAGGCCGGCGCACGTCGAGATCTCGGCGGAACTTCAAGGTGAGCTTGCGGCGAATCTTGAAGAGCGTGCTCATCAGCTGGGTCGACGCACCGTGGCGGATGAAATACGCCTCCAGCGCCTTGGCCTCCTTCACCAGGGCGACAGTGCGCAGGCCGGCCTGCAAAGCTTCCCCATCCAGGGCGATGCCGATGGTCAGCGTCCGCATGGCTGCCAGCCGATTGAGATCGAGCGCAGACAGTTGACGCAGGCGATCGAGCTGCTCGTTGGCAATGCCGACGGCATTCAGTTCGTCGGGCCTCGCGTCTGCCAGGCGCAGAGTGACGTGGTTGAGCAGGACGAGGCGAACCTGCGTGTCGTGAAGCGGAAGCATCAAGCCTCCCCCCGGGTCAGCGCCGCGTTGCCTCCGGCATCTGGTCCGCCGGTCGGACGATGCGTCCGCCTGAGGCATGCCAGAACCTCCCAGAACGCTGTGGCCGATGCATCGGCCGGGTCGACCAGCCAGAGCAGGAAGGTCTGATCGAGAGATACAGAAGCAAGCGCCTCGCTGTCGACCTGGCCGCTGACACCTGCGAGCAGCCCCCAAGCACGTTGCCGCGCCGGTGCTGCTGCGCCAGAATCTGAAATCGGAGCGAGCCGGAAGCCGGCGGACGACATCGGCGCCGGCTGAACACAGTCGCTGAGACCCACGACATCGGCGAAGGCGCGCGCGCGTCGCAGCAGATCGTCGCGTTCAGGCGGCGGGGACTCGGCGTGCACGGTGGGCGCCACCGTTTCGGCGGTGGGTGGCGTAGCTGTCGCCTCGGCCCGATGTGCGGGAGGCTCACCCTGCCCTCCACGCGCCGATGCTGGGCGGAGTCCTTCGCGCAGCGTATCGACGGGTTCACCGAGGTACGCGGCCATCGCCGCTTCGCACGCCTCGCAGGTGGCGGCGACGCTGAACTCGCCGGTATGCGGGTACTTGTCGGCGATGCGCCTGAATACGGGCTCGAAGACCGTGTCGTACAGCGCATCCTCGGAAGATGACTGCCTGGCCAGTGCGTACCGCTTGATCGCGTTGAGCCTGGGCTGCAGGGTCTTGACGTCCAGACCAGCCAGGCCGACCACGGCCGCACCGAGGGTACGGAGCCGTTCAGTGGCAAACAGATACAGCCCGAGCGTCGCCGTGTTGACCGCGAGACCGAGGGCATGCAGTGCATCCTCCAGCGGGCGCAGGGTCAGCAGCCGACCCTGCTCTGCTTCAAGTCGCTGCTTGAGCGCCACGATGCCGGTGGCCTTGTCCCAGAAGCTCATCTCACCGCGTTGCTCGTTTTCGATGAGGTGGGCGGTGAGGACGTGGCTTTCCGACTTCCATGGCCGAAACAGCACCACGAGCTGGCGGAATCGAGGGTCCCGCGTCTCTGACCACAGTTGCTGCAGCGCCAGCAGCCGGGTGTTGCCACCGGCTTCGACGATGAAGTGAGACTCCCCTGGTCGCTGCGTCACCGTCAACGGCGACCTCAGTCCGCCGGTGCGGATCGACTCCTTGATGTCGTCGAACTTGACGTTCGCCGAACGGCGCGGGTTGTTCTCGTAGGGCCGGATGTCATCGACCGTCAGCTCGATCTGGTGTTCGAACTGATCGTGGGACGCGCGCGCATCGGCAACGCCTGGGAGGTCACGCGCGTTGTTGCCCGGGTTGCCCACCAGCAGGGACTGCGCCACGAGCCGGCGACGCTCATCGACGGAAACCTTGTGGCTCATGACGACGGCTCTTCCACATGCGGCTCGTCGGCGAGTACGCCCTGCAGGCTCGGGATGAGTTCCCAGGCCAGTTGATGCATGACGGTGCTGGCACTCGGCATCACGCCGTCGCGGCGGCGTTCATGGCGATGCACCGGTATGCGCAGCGTCGCAGCCTCTTTGTAGGCCTTGGCATGCGGCACCACGGTGTCGAGCACCGACACCCGGCCCTTCAGACGGATAAAGTCTTCACGGATCCCGCTCGCGATCAAGCGGGCATCCGAGGTGCGATCCTGTCGATAGATCACCGCCTTGGCGGGCCCGAGCGTGGCGCCGAGCGCGCTGCCGGGCTCCAGCCTATCGAGCAACTCCATCGTGCCGTCCTTGAACTCGCGCGCCGACAGGATTTCCGGGGTGATCGGCGAGACGAGGATGTCGGCGGCCATGACGGCGGCGTCCTGCAACGGACCGATCGAGCCTTGCGTGTCGATCAGCACGCAGTCGTAGTGGCCGGCCACCGCCGGTGACTGCAGCGCGAAGCGCAGGCGAAATCCGCGGTCGATGCGGTTGAGCAGCCAGTTGGGCAGATGACCTTCCGGGTCATCCGAGACCACGATGTGCAGGTTCGGAAACACGGTCGGCGTGATGCACGCGGCCGTCACCTGGCCACGGACGATGACCTCGGTCAACCCGGCCGCCGGCTGCGGCGCCGCCAGGGGAAAGTACTTCGACAGCGACGGCTGGACGTCGGCGTCGATCAGCAGGACGCGCAGGCCCATGTCGGCCAGCAGAGCCCCCAGATTGGCGGTGAGCGTCGTCTTGCCGACACCCCCTTTGGTACTGGTGATGGTGAACTTGATCATCGATTCCGTGCCTATTCAGGTCCCTGATCAGGCTTACGGAATCGCCTAGAAAAGTGTCGGCTCAGCCCTTCAAATAGCCTCCAAGCCCATGATCCGCAAAGATCTTGCGGATCCGCTTGATCTCTTCGTAGAGGGTGCCGCGCGGTATTCGGAGCTGCTCGGCAGCCTCTTTGACCGACAGGCCTTCCGCGCCGAGCATCACGCACAGGCGCTGCTGGGATGGCGTCAACCGCGCCATGGCACGCAGCAGATCCATGCGAACGTGGTGGCGGTGGGTTTCGCCCATCTCGCCCGCCTGCGTGGACTCGGACGCGTCCAGCGACTCGGCCAGCGTCATGCCGTCCTCGGAACCGTCGACCGTGGCGTCGAGCGAGATCGCACCCAGGTCACCGGCGCGTTTTTCCGCGCCCTGCTCGCGCATCAAGTCGGTGAGCTTGTTGCGCAGGACCTGCGCCATGTAGCCCACAGGTGGCTTGTCCGGAACGGATGCCAGCTTCCTGCGTACGCCGATCCAGTGCAGCAGGCAGTCCTGGACCAGGTCGTCGAACTCTTCGCGCCCGAGGATCCGTGATCGCCTTCGGAGTTCACCCACCACTTTTTTCGCGACTGCAATTTCCCACTTGTCGAGACCATCCCCAGGCTTGAGCGCCATTTCGTTCCCCATCGGTTGCCGATGGGGTGAAAAGCGAACTCAGGACGGGAATACTGAATAGGGAAATTGCAGCTCTATCAACAACTTAGAGGGGACATGGCATCCGATGCCGACACTTTTCGGTCAGATTCCGTAACCGAAATCGCGAGGGCTATCGATAGATGCCGAAGGCCGACGACCCATGGCGAACGACGCCGTCGCGGTCGGCCAGAGGGCCCTCGCGGGGCCGCGGGACGCCATAGCGATGGCGACCACGCGGGATCGAAACGGTGTGTGGAGGTCGAGCGGCAACCTCGCCAAGGGCGGCGCGATGCCGGAGTGCCAGGTGGCGCATCGACCGAGTGCGGGGGTCAGGATGAAACGAGCGAACGAGTGCGTCGATCAGACGCTGACGGCGGCCAGCACCACGAGCGCGGTGGCGGACGACGATGCCGATCTAAAAATGCACGGCTCGGAGCGGGCCTGGCATACCCGCGAAGCCATCCGGGCGCGGCAGCCCAGAGGGCTGTTCGACGCCAGGGCGATCCGGGAGTTGTCCCAGGCAGCGCCGACCGATCCGGCTCAGTTGCGACGCACGGTCCGCCGCAGCGAGCTACGCCAGATCGTGCCGCTGGCCGACTCGACGATCTACGAACTGGAACGGCGCGGGGATTTTCCCCAGCGCTTCTTCCTCACGGCACGTTGCGTCGTGTGGGACCTCGCCGAGGTCGAGGCCTGGGTCCGGAGCCGTCGGCAGTCAGGCGGTGCTGACGCTGTGAAAAAGGCGCCGATGCCGGATGTTAGGCAGAGGACGAACCGGCCAACACACGTGAAGGGATAGGTGTTCGACAACGAGGAATGACTCAGCGGTCACGGTCTCGAAACACAACGCCAGCAACTGCGTGCAGGCGTCCTGCGGCTACGAGGGTAAACGAACCTCGCGAAATGCCTCGCCCAGCTGAAGCGCCGCACTTCGCCGGTCGCCCATGTCGACCAGCATGTCGAGGATCCGTAGGCACTTCTGAGCCAGAGCCGGCATCAGCGGCGCGTCACGGTGTGCGAAGTGCTGCACAAGCTCCGCAATGTGCGCCGGAATGATCGCTCCATGCCAACCCTTTAGGTTGTCGGATTCGTTCCCGAGAATTGCAAGGACTTGGTCCGCGAAGGCTTCGGCTGGGTAGTTGGCCCTAGCGCGCTCACAGAGCGTCAAGAAGGGGTCCATCACGGAAGCAGCCCATCCGCCGGCGCGAACGAAACGATCAATCAGGGGCAGGATGCGGCCGATTTCGGACCAGTCGCCGTTGACGTAGCGAACAGCCAAATCCGCACGTTCGACTGAGACAAACATCAACGTGCGAACGAGCTCAGGCTGATCGAAGCCTGAAAATTCTCCGCTGCGGTAGGCGCCCCGCTTGAAGGCAGAGTCCCCGAGAAGTCGCCCGAGACAGAGGTCAAGCGTTGCGACCGCGTCGGCAGGAACGACGAGCGCATCGTATAGGTAGGCGCAGACGTAGGTACTCGCGAATGGAGAGAGAAGAGCCCAGCAATTTTCACCCTCGAGCCCCAAAAGTGGATCGAGGAAGCGCGCCTGAAAATCGCTGAGCGGGAGAAGCCCCGCCACCGTACCGAGCGTCGTCCCGAGGGCACGAGTCCATTCAAAGAGGCGGGTCGCCGAACGATCTCGCCGTCCCGCCTTCACCCAAGGCGGCGCGTTCTTCTGATTTGTCCAGTCAAGAACACCGTCGAGGAAGTTGAGGAGAGCGCTTCTCGCACTACCGCTCAGGACCTCATCGAAGGGGATGCGCCTGAGGATTTCTGCTGCCTGCTTTGAGTGCCAGTAGACATCGGGTTCACCCCACACCTCGGCAGAGTTCGCCGCATCATCCGCGTCGTACTCTTCATAACCTTGACGCCCACGCATGCCCTTCGCAGGTTCGACCTTCACCCAAGCTGGAGGCGGCAATGCTAGGGCGTCCCATCCGCTGCCGTTCTCATAAAAATCGTGCGCAGCGTCGACCGCCGCTTGCGCTTCACTTGGCGAGTGAAGCGCTTCACCATGTTGACGGATCTGATCGCGCGGCCGCGGTGGAACATGGCAGAGCGCGAGTGCCAAAGTCAGCGCGGCCCAAGTCAGCTTGGGGTCGTTCGTCCAAAGCCTGCAAGCCCCTTCCAGGGCAGCTAACGAAACTACTTCAAGTGGGTGAGCAACCAGCCCGAGCAGATCGCGCGCCGCACCGCGCGCGGCCGTTCCTTCGCGGAGATCCGCTGCGAGGCCTCGCGCCACGTAGATCGCCTGGTGCCACGGAATCACGGAACTAGGCGACCACATCAGATCGGGCTTCTCAGGCAGACGGATCGCACGCCCTAAGACTTCACGAGCCCACTCAAGATCTTCTTGGGTGCGCCCTTCTCGGAAGTTGAGCACGACGGCTGCAAAAGCGGCGACCGCACCTCGACGCATGCCCCGCTGGTCTTCGTCGTTCTCGTCGTTCGCGAGCTCGAACAAGTCACTTGCATCCGACTCCTTGGCCAACCCGATGGCACCCTCGACCGTGTAGGCGTCGTTCAATGCTCTCTCATCGAGGGACTTGGAAGCCCACGTCCAAAGGCTCATCTCCCTGAGCCGCATTGATGCCTCTTCTGCTCTAGCGACGTTCTCCGGCTTAGCGGCAGATGGACTGACATGAACAATTGCAACCTGGTTCGAATCCTCTCTTGCGCGGTAGGCCTGATAGTTTTTCGTGTCTCCCAGCTCGGCATACTCGAGCGCCTGAGCTGTGAGGTGCTCCCGAGCCCTCGGATTCTTGCGGTGCTCTTCGTATTGGTAAGGCAGATCGTTCTGGAAATTGAGAATCGCTTCGCGTGTTTGGTCGCGGATTGGCCCCGTCGCAAAGACGAACCTGGGCACGAGCCAACTAAGCTGTGTCTTGCGGACCGGCCGCGCGTTTGCAGCTTGGATCGCCTCAATGTGGGGCTTGTCAGTGCGGAGAGTGAAACCGATCAGGTTCGACGTTGACGAGATGTCTTGCATCAATCGGGTGTGGTCCGCCGCAAGCAGTCGTTGGGAGGTGACGAGCGGTAGGGTCACCTCGGACACCGCCTCGGTATGGAGAGCGAGCATCGATGCAATTCCCAGGATCGCGATGCACTCGTTACCGTTGACGATTTGCTGGATCAGCTCGTTAACGGGGCGGCCGCGCCCAAGCTCGGCGAAGCACCACTCCTCGAGCGCCATGAATCCGCATCCGAGAGCCTTCGGCGCCCATGTCGACCGAAACCAAAGGTACTCTCGTTCGGTCCCCCAGAAGCTCTGGGCGGCCCAGGGAAACCTCAGTTCGAGCGGTATGGGCGTGCCGCCCCGCTCGCGTGAGTGACGATGCAGTTGTCGCCACGCGGCCATCGCGTGGTGGCAGAGTTCCCGAAGGAGTCGAAGCCCCTCGTCGGGCGATGACTGGAAGAGCGAGTGAAAGGGCTCTCGAAGCGGCGAAGGGGGCCAGAAGCTTCGGTGATCGTCGTGGATCGACAGCCTTTCCCAGTCGTGGTAGCTGAAGTCGCCGATGGATCTCAGATGGAACCCGCCCGAGAGTGCCATTTGCTCTTGACGCGTACGCTCTGCTTCCGGCTTGGCCAGAATGGTCTTTCGCCACTCGGCTGCATGGCGAAGCTCCTGCTCTTCTCGGGCGACTTGATCGTTCGGAAGCTCCTCGCGAAGGAACGCGAGTGAGAGCTCGACAATCGACTTCGGAAGCGATTGAGTAAGGACGGGCGAGAAAGCGATGATGTCAATAAAGACATCGTCACGAATGCGTTCGAATTTGGTGACGCGCTGCAAATAGTCGGACGCGAAGATCGGCTCGACTCTCGATGCTCTGAGGATTAGCCGACCCAAAGATTTTTTGAAAGCGCCTAGGTCTGGCACCTTCGCCCAGTAGGCTGAGGTCTCGTCAGAGCGGTCGGCGGTACTGATCGCGTCGATGCCGGTAAGCCAGGCTGCGCATTGCTGTAGAAGAGCGCGAGACGTTGGGTTGCGAAAGTCCGCTAGGGCGTTCTGCCAGACTTCGAAGATAGAGACGATCTCGGGGTAGAGCCTCTGCGGAATGTCTGAGATGCGCCGCAGAGTGAAGTCGATGAGCCGACGCCACACGGCAAAGTCGGAAGGCCAACCGAGAAGAACAGCGAAGCGTTCGCGTTGCTCCTGTGGAAAAGCGCCAGCAAGGATGTTCGGATTCGGGGAGGTCTTCTCAGCCTGAAACCAGACCAGTGTCTTCCTGAAAAGCCGAAAGTCGTCGGCAAAGACGGCCCTTGCGAACTGGTTCTCATCAGCTTCGAATCTCGCGGTTCCGAGGGGACCAACCAGCCACGCTCGCAGCCACTGCGATCTCAGGTCCGACCCTTCAGTTTGGGCGAGGTACGCGGGCCAATCTTTTCCCTGCGTGTACTCCCATTGGGAGACAAGCTCAACAACGCGCGCTACCGCCGGCGGCTCGCCGCTGGCCTTGATCTCTGCTATCCAGTCGGCCCCTCGCTCGGCCAGGACATGGAAGAAGGTCCATTCGAAGAAAACATCGTGAGCGAACCGGACGGAGATCCCTTGGCGGGCATCTTGGAGGATGCCATCGGATCTAAGGTCATCTATGTATGCGACCGAAGCAAGCTGGCCAATGCCAATCGGCCGGCTGAGCTGACGCGCACGAACTCGAGCCAAGTCGAGCAGCGCGCGTTGACGTTCGATCGCGCTTTGACCAGTCTCGTTGTAACCACCCCGCCGCCACCAATTTTCGATCAGATCGACTTCAGATTGCGGAGCAAAAGTCGGGACGCCGGGGTCAGCAACGTAACACTGGTCGAGCACCTTCGCAAAGAAGGGTCGTCGCACGATCTCTTGAACCTGTGCTGATCCAAACAGAAGTGGCCTCAGGTGTGGTTTGGCCTCTGCGAGCGTCTCGGCCTCTTCGTCACTCAGCTGATTAACACCAAGCGTTTCGACCTTAAGAACATCAAGGTAGTTGCCCAACCAATTGCGAAGAACTTCAATACCAGTGTCGCGAAGGGAGACGACGACGCGCCAGTTGTCGAGCAATGGCGACTCAACAATGGCGTGGATCACGTCGAGGACGACGGGCTGGTGTTCTTTCTCGATGCGATCAATCGCATCGATGAAAAGTGTGGGAGTTCCGGCCGCACCGATCTCCACGAGAAGCTGCTCCAGGGGAGCACCCGAGAGACCCTGAGACGTCGCGTAGCTGATCCAGCTGGTTCCCTCAAGTTGCTCGGCCTTGAGGAACAGGATCGGACCGAGCTCTATCGCGCGCTCTACTGCCCGCTTAACCACAACTGACTTCCCGCTTCCTGGCAGACCGCGAACCTGAACGACACGCGCCGTGGTGAGCTTCGCGTCCATGCTCTCCAGGAGCGATGTTCGGTCGAGCTTCGTTCCGCCAACATCGTCCGGAATGAGGTGTGCATAGCTCCGTGCGAGCGCCGTCAACTTGTCGATGTCGAAGCGATAGGACGTTGCGCCGCGAAGGCGTGCTACGGATGAGATTGCGCGTACGAGCCTTGCGCGATCGAATTGGCCTGACTTGCCGGCCGAAGCTCGGGCAAGCTGAACCACCCGCGACCAGACGATGGGGGCTTTGGCCGCGTCATCGGGTGCAAGGCAATCTCGGATCCGGTTTATAGCGTCAGGGGGATCTGTGGCACCTTCGCGAAGAAAGTCGAATTGGATGAGCACGAAGTGCGCAAGAAACAGATGCACTTCGTCACTCGTGCACGGTGCCCCTTTCGCCACTGCCAGTAGGGCGGCGACATCGTTCTTGACAGTCTTGATGTCTTCGCTCGCGCTACCGCCTTGTGCAAAGCGAGCGTCGAAATGGTCAGCCGTCAAGCTTTCACGGGCCCAATCGCAAAGTGTCTTGAGCGTCCGCTCTTTGGAAGTGGCGACCGTGCCAACTGCGGCCCCGTAGCGGTCGAACTTGATGCGGAAGTTAGGCTTCCTGAGCGTGGCCCAACTATCGCGGATGATGTCGTAAAAGTCGGTGTTCGATTTCGCCTTGCTGATCGTGAGCGAGCGCTTGACCTGGAGGCTCAGGCGGGCCGAATTCATTTCGGCATCTTCAAAATCGACGATCACATCATCGAGCGGTTCGCCAAAGTCCCGCTGCTGGACCGAAACGCAGACTACGGTTCGATCGTCGATGCCGGGTGCGTACGCCTCGGCTAGCAGCGCGGCTAGATAGAACGCAGCCGCGTCGCCCTCAAAAGTGAAACCCTCGCCGCCGGCGAGTTCAGGTGATTGCGGCATTGGTACCTTGAGGAATATCTTGAGCAGCCTTCAGTCTACGAACTGCCTGGGTGTCATGCACCGACCGTTGTTGGACGCTGCTTTTCGATTGAGTGCCTGGGGCGGCGTACCGAATGAGAACAGCACTCAGTCTGTAGACGCCGTATCCGCGCCGCTCCCCAAGAGTTGAGCCGCAGGCACTCATATCGGTGCCGCCGTCGTCATAACCTTCATCGCCGGCGGCAACAGTGTCGGCGTATGAGATTCGCCCGCCAACCACGCATCAATCATGTCCGCCCACTCCTGCAGCATGTGGCGCCGCTGCTCGCCGTACTCGGCCTTGTTGTAGACACCGCGCGATGACCGACCGTCCTCGTGGGCCAGGCACTTCTCGATCCAGTCGCTGTTGAAGCCCAGTTCGTTCAGGATGGTGGAGCCCGTCCGACGAAGGTCATGCACGGTGAACGACTCCAGCGGCAACCGAGATTCCTTGGCCTTCTCGACCACGACCTGGGTCACCCGGTTGAGGGTCGCCTTCGACATGCAGCGATCGGCGTCATAGCGCGAGGGCAGCAGGAACCGCGAGCCGCCGGCACAGGTGCGAAGCGCCACCATGATGTCCAGCGCCTGCTGTGACAGGTAGACGTTGTGGGGCTTGCCCGCCTTCATGCGGCTCTTCGGGATCGTCCAGACGGCGTTCTCGAAGTCGATCTCGTTCCAGGTGGCCTCGATGAGCTCGCTCTTGCGCACGAGCGTGAGCAGGATCAGGCGTAGCGCCAGGCGAATGGTCGGCAGCGTCGCCGTGGTGTCGAGCACACGGTGCATGACGCGGATCTCGGACGGCGACAGCGCTCGATCCTTGGCCACGAACGTCGCAATCGACGAGGGACCGACCTCGTCGGCGGGGTTCGGCGCCTTGTCGCCATGCAATGCGGCGAAGCTGAACACCTGCTTGACGATGTCACGCACGTGCACGGCGGTGGCGGGCGCGCCGCGCTCCTTAACCTTTGCGCACAGGTTGCGCAGGTCCTCGGGGCCGATCTCTGCCAGCAACCGACTGCGGAATGCCGGCATGATGTCCCGGTCGATGATGCTCTTGCGCATCGACTTGGTGCTGTCGGCCATCCTGGCCTCTTCCAGCCAGCGGTTGGTGAACTGCTCGAAGGTCTTGGCCTCGGCCATGCGCCGCTTCTCGCGCTGCTTTTCCTGGCTGGGGGACTGACCTTCGGCGATAGCACGCCGCGCTTCCATGCAGCGCTCCCGCGCCATCAGCAACGAGATGCCGTCCTTGGCACCGTAGCGGCCCACCGTGAGCGTCTCGCGCCGGCCATTGAGGCGGTAGTCAAGCCGAAACGTGATCGTGCCCTTGGGCGAGACGGTCACGTACATCCCGTCGCGGTCGGCCACCTTGTAGGCCGTGGCCTCTGGCTTGAGACCTCTCAACGTCCCATCTGACAGCATCGTCGCACCTCCGTTCGTGCGAATTTTACCGTCAAGAGAAAACGAACGCTACAAACGACTTAAGTCATTGTTTTTATTGAATTTTTCTAAAGAATTTTTACCGTCAAAGCCCGCTTCAGCCTGACGGTAAAAAATTCACATGGTGCGTGTCTCGGTTTTTTACCGTCAGATTTACCGTCAGACTGGAGCCCATCCCTTCGATAGATGTCGATAGATACCGACAGATGTTTTCTATACGGGACAAGCACTTAGCATCAATTTTCGATAGATCTCGATAGACCCCGAAAGATGCCGAATCATTCCCACTCGATGGTGGCGGGCGGCTTGCTCGACACGTCGTAGGTGACGCGGTTGATGCCGCGCACCTCGTTGATGATGCGGCTCGACACCTTCTTCAGCAGCGCATACGGCAGCTCGGCCCAGTCGGCCGTCATGAAGTCGCTGGTCTGCACCGCACGCAGGGCCACCACGTAGTCATAAGTGCGGCCATCACCCATCACGCCCACGCTCTTCACAGGCAGGAAGACGGTGAAGGCTTGGCTGGTGAGGTCGTACCAGGTCTTGCCGGTGGGTTCGTCCACGGTCTTGCGCAGTTCTTCGATGAAGATGTGGTCGGCACGGCGCAGCAGATCGGCAAAGTCCTGCCGCACTTCACCCAGGATGCGCACGCCCAGGCCAGGGCCGGGGAAAGGGTGGCGGTAAACCATGTCGTGCGGCAGGCCCAGGGCCACGCCCAGTTCGCGCACTTCATCCTTGAAGAGCTCGCGCAGCGGCTCCAGCAGTTTCAGGCCCAGTTGCTCGGGCAGGCCGCCGACGTTGTGGTGGCTCTTGATGGTGGCTTTCTTGCTGGCCGTGCCGCCGCTTTCCACCACGTCGGGGTAGATGGTGCCTTGCGCGAGCCACTTGGCGCCCTTGGCCTTGGCATCAGCCGCCTTGAGCTTGGCGGCCTCGGCCTTGAAGACCTCAACGAACTCGCGGCCGATGATCTTGCGCTTCTGCTCGGGGTCGGTCACGCCGGCCAGGTGGCCCATGAACTGCGCGGCAGCGTTCACATGCACCACCTTGGCATGCAGGCGGCCCACGAACATGTCCATCACCATCTGGCCTTCGTTCAGGCGCAGCAGGCCGTGGTCCACAAAGACGCAGGTGAGCTGGTCGCCAATGGCGCGGTGGATCAGCGCGGCGGCCACCGACGAATCGACCCCTCCGGACAGGCCCAGGATGACTTCCTCGTCGCCCACCTGCTCGCGGATCCTGGCAACGGCTTCCTCGATGTAGTTGCCCATGATCCAGTCGCCGGTGCAGCCGCTGATCTCGCGCACGAAGCGCGTGAGCATGGCCGCGCCTTGCAACGTGTGGGTGACCTCGGGGTGGAATTGCACCGCGTAGTAGCGCTTGGCCTCGTTGGCCATGCCGGCGATGGGGCAGCTGGGCGTGCTGGCCATGAGCTTGAAGCCAGGCGGCAGCGCGGTAACCTTGTCGCCATGGCTCATCCACACCTTGAGCATGCCGTGGCCTTCAGCGGTGTCGAAGTCTTGTATGCCCCGCAGCAGCTCGGTGTGGCCATGGGCGCGCACCTCGGCGTAGCCAAACTCGCGGTGGTCACTCCACTCGACCTTGCCACCCAGTTGCGCCGCCATGGTCTGCATGCCGTAGCAGATGCCCAGCACCGGCACGCCGGCGTCCCACACGGCCTGCGGCGCGCGCAGTTGGTGGTCCTCGTAGGTGCTGGCATGGCTGCCAGAGAGGATAATGCCCTTGGGCGCGAAGCTGCGGATGAACTCGTCCGACACGTCGTTCGGGTGGATCTCGCAGTACACATGTGCCTCGCGCACGCGCCGGGCAATCAGCTGGGTGACTTGAGAACCGAAATCGAGGATGAGGATCTTGTCGTGCATGGCGTGCTCACGCGGGGGCGCCTGTGGGCGCGTGGGGTTCGTCGGCGGGGTGTGAACGGAAGTGGCGCCAGGCGATGTAGGCGGCCAGGCCCTGCAACAGGGCGCAGAAGTAATACGGGGCGCCGATGCGCCAGTCACCCTGCGGCAAGTGGCCCACGTAGACCAGCATCGACGGCCCGATGATGGGCGCTGCCACGGCCATCAGGCTGTTGAGCGACGAGACCGCGCCCATGACCTTGCCCTGCGAATGTTCGTCGGCCGCGTTGGACACCAGGCTCTGGATGGACGAACTGGCGGCAAAGCCCAGGATGTTGCAGAAGATGACGGCGTACATCATCCAGCCCTCGGTGGCCGCGCCCCAGAGGAAGTAGCAGGTGGACGAGGAGATCAGGCCCAGCACGGCCAGGGTGCGGGCCGACCAGATCTTGGTCATCTTGCCCATCAGAAAGCCCTGCACGATCACCGACATCAGGCCCACAGCGGCCAGCGATTCGGCGTTCTCCAGCGGGCCCCAGCCGAACTTCATCTGCGTGTACAGCACCCAGGTGCTGTGCAGCATGAACTGCGAAAGCCCGGCCAGGCCAATCACGTACACCAGCGGGCCGATGGGACGCAGCGAGCTGAGCGTTTCCAATGCGGTGAAGGGGTTGGCCTTCTTCCAGTTGAAGGGGCTGCGGCGCTCGGCCGGCAGGCTCTCGGGCAGCACGAAGAAGCCGTACAGCCAGTTCACCACGGCCAGGCCGCCGGCCACGTAGAAGGGCAGGTGCAGGTTGCTCTTGCCCAGGAAGCCGCCCATCAAGGGCCCCAGGATGAAGCCCACGCCAAACATGGCGCCCAGCATGCCGAAGTTCTTGGCGCGCTGCGCGGGCAGGGTCACGTCGGCCACGTAGGCGTTGGCCACGGCGATGTTGGCCTGCATCAGGCCGGCCACCAGGCGCACCGCCACCAGCATCCACAGCGCCGTGGCGGCGGCAGTGACAAAGAAGCTCAGCGCCAGGCCCGAAAAGCCAATCAACAACACCGGCCGGCGGCCGTAGTGGTCGGACAGCGCGCCCAGCACGGGTGAACCCACAAAGTTGGCCAGGCCAAACGCCACGGCCACCAGGCGGTAGGCCTCGGCCTGTTCGGTCTGGTTGTGGGTGAAGGTGCCCACCAGCGCCGGCAGGACCGGGATGATCAGGCCGATGGCGATCATGTCGATCAGCACCGTCAGCATGATGAAGCGCATGCCCGCGACGCGGCCCGCTGTGGCTGGGGGTGTGACTGCGGGAGTGCTCATGGAGAGGCGGGGCCCATTTCAGAATGACGGCGCCCGGACGGTGCCGGGCGCTGTGTGACAGGGAACAGAAAGATCACTCGGCCCGGTAGTTGGGCGCTTCCTTGGTGATCTGCACGTCGTGCACATGGCTTTCGCGGATGCCCGCCGAGGTGATCTCGACGAACTCGGCGCGTTCGCGCATCTCATCGATCGTGGCGCAACCGCAGTAGCCCATCGAAGCCCGCAAGCCACCCGCCATCTGGTAGACGATGGACACCATCGAGCCTTTGTAGGGCACACGGCCCTCGATGCCCTCGGGCACCAGCTTGTCGGTGTTGGGGTTCGACGACTCGTCGTTTTCCTGGAAGTAGCGGTCGGCCGAGCCGTCCTTCATCGCACCGATGGAACCCATGCCGCGGTAGCCCTTGTAGCTGCGCCCCTGGTAGAGAAAGACCTCGCCCGGCGACTCTTCGGTGCCGGCGAACATGCCGCCCATCATCACCGTGCTGGCACCGGCCGCGATGGCCTTGGAGATGTCGCCCGAGTAGCGCACGCCACCGTCAGCGATCAGCGGCACGCCGCTGCCCTGCAGCGCCGTGGCCACGTTGTCGATGGCGGTGATCTGCGGCACGCCCACCCCGGCCACGATGCGGGTGGTGCAGATGGAGCCGGGGCCGATGCCGACCTTGACGCCGTCGGCGCCGGCGTCCACCAGCGCCAGCGCGGCTGCGCCGGTGGCGATGTTGCCGCCGATCACGTCCACCTGCGGGAAGTTCTTTTTCACCCAGCGCACGCGCTCGATCACGCCGGCACTGTGGCCATGGGCGGTGTCCACCACCAGGGCGTCCACGCCAGCACGCACCAGCAGCTCCACGCGCTCTTCGGTGCCCTCGCCCACGCCCACGGCCGCGCCCACGCGCAGCTTGCCTTGCGCATCGCGCGCAGCGTTGGGGAAGCTGGTCTGCTTGGTGATGTCCTTCACCGTGAACAAGCCGCGCAGCTGCGAAGCGTCGTTCAGCACCAGCACGCGCTCGAGCTTGTGCTTGTGCATCAGCGCCTTGGCGTCGGCCAGCGAGGCGCCTTCCTTCACGGTGATCAGGCGCTCGCGCGGCGTCATGATTTCGCGCACCGGGGCGTCCAGACGGGTCTCGAAGCGCAGGTCACGGCCGGTGATGATGCCCACCACCTTGCCGTCGTCCACCACCGGGAAGCCCGAGATGCCGTGCTGGCGCGAGAGCTCGATGACCTCTCGAACCGGGCGGTCAGAGCCGATCGTGATGGGGTCTTTGAGCAGACCCGATTCGTAGCGCTTGACCCGCGCCACCTCGGCCGCTTGCTGCTTGGGGCTGAGGTTTTTGTGCACGATGCCCATGCCGCCTTCTTGCGCGATGGCAATGGCAAGTCGAGCTTCAGTGACCGTGTCCATGGCCGCCGACACCAACGGCAGGTTCAGGACGATGTTGCGGGACAGGCGGGTGGCCAGGGTGGTGTCGCGCGGCAACACCTGAGAAAAGGCGGGAACCAACAACACATCGTCGAAGGTCAACGCTTTGCCGAGTAGGCGCATGAGGAAAGCTCCAGACGCAAAAGACGATTATACGGATGCAGCGCAGACCACTGCCTGGCGTGCCCATTCCCAACCATCAAACCAGCCAACCTGCCCCTGCCCGGGCATACACTCGGGCCTTCCATGCGCGTTCAGCCCTGCGTGGGCCCCACACACCATGACCCGTCGCTCCCCCGCCCTGCTCCTCCTGTCCCTCGTCGTGGTGGCTGGCGCCGCACAGGCCCAGAGCCAGAACCAGAACATCTGGAAGTGGCGCGACACCAACGGCGTGATGCAGATCAGCGACCAGCCGCCGCCCAACTCGGTGCCCCTCAAAGACATCGTCAGCCGCCCGGACGCCTCCAGCCGGCGCAGCGCGCCCGTCGTGGCGGCGGCGCCAGATGTGGCCCCCGACGCGGCGGCTGCGGCCTCGGCCCCGGTACGCGTCGACAACGAGTTGGAGGCGCGCAAGAAGAAGCAGCAGGCCGACAAGGCCGCTGCAGCGGACGAGCGCAAGCAGGCCGACAAGGCCCGCATGGATGGGCTCAAGGCCGAGAACTGCAAGCGCGCCAAGGCGCAACTGGCCATGCTCGAGAGCGGTGTGCGCGTGACTCGCCCGAACGAGAAGGGCGAGCGCGAGTTTCTGGACGACAAGGCCCGCGCCGAGGAAACCAACCGCGCCCGCAGCGCCGTGGACGACACCTGCCAGTGACGGCGGCGGGCTCCAGCCCGCGCTGAAGAGAGGCTCAGCGCGCGCCCTTGGCCGGCTGCTTGTGGTATCGCTGGCGCCGCGCTTCCTTCGGGTCGACCTTGAGGCCGCGCCAGATTTCCACCCGGTCGTCCGCCCGCAGCGGGGTTTCCAGGGGCTTGGCCTTGGCCCAGATGCCGAAGTGCAGGTTCTCGTCCAGCACCAGGCTGTGCCGCTCCAGCAGGCCGCTGGCCTTGAGGGCATCACCCAGTGTGGCGCCAGATGCCAAGTGCAGCACCACTTCGTCCACCACGCGCGGCGCCGGGCTGTAGTTCACCAGCACGCGGAAGGTGTTTGCGCCTTCAGCGCTCGCCATAGACCTGCTCGGCACGCTTGACGAAGGAATCGACGAAGGTGTTGGCCACCTTGTCGAACACCGGGCTCAGCACCACCTCCAGCGGCCGGCTGGAAAAGGCATAGCGCAGGTCGAACTCGATTTTGCAGGCCTTGGTGCCGCCGTCGTCAGCCGGACCCACGGGCAGAAAATCCCAGGTTCCGTCCAGTTCGGAGAACGGCCCATCCACCAGCGCCATGTGCAGCTGCCGGTCGGGTTGGTGGGTGTTGCGGGTGGTGAAGGCGTGGCGCACACCGGCGTAGGCCAGGTGGATGCGCGCCGTCATGCCGAGCTCGTGCACCTCCAGTTCCTCGGCCTTCTCGCACCAAGGCAGAAACTCGGAATAGCGCGCCACATCGGTGACGAGGCGGAACATCTCGGCGGGCGAGTACCAGAGGAGGACGGACTTTTTAACGTGCTTCATACAATGCTGCGATTCTAGAGGCCGACCAGACCGGTGGGCCCTCCCAGCCCATTCCCATGTCTGCCCTGATTGCCGAAAACCGCCGCGCCCGTTTTGAATACCACATCGAGGAGCAATACGAGGCCGGTGTGGTGCTGGAAGGCTGGGAGGTCAAGGCCATCCGCGCGGGCCAGGTGCAGCTCACCGACGGCTATGTGCACATCCGCGATGGCGAGCTTTACATGATCGGCTGCCGCATCAACGCACTGCGCTCGGCGTCCACCCACGTGCATCCCGAAGCGGACCGCACCAAGAAGCTCTTGATGAGCAAGGCGCAGATCCGTCGCCTGGTGGGCAAGGTGGAGCAGCGCGGCTTCACCCTGGTGCCGCTGAACCTGCACTTCAAGGGCGGCCGCGTGAAGGCCGAAATTGCCCTGGCCAAGGGCAAGGCCGAGCACGACAAGCGCAACACCGAGAAGAAGCGCGACTGGGAGAGGGAGAAGGGCCGCCTGATGCGGCACAAGGTCTCGGGCCCGGCCAAGGATTGAGGCCTCGCATGACACTGGACGCCGTGTTGTACCCGCCGATGGAGCCCTACCGCACGGGGCGCCTGGCGGTGGATGAGATCCACTCCCTGTACTGGGAAGCCTGCGGCAACCCGGCGGGCATCCCGGTGGTCTTCCTGCATGGCGGCCCTGGCGCGGGCATCTCGACCACCAGTCGGCGCTTTTTCGATGCGTCGAGGTACCACATCATCCTGTTTGACCAGCGTGGTTCGGGGCAATCGACACCGCTGGGTGAAACACGGGCCAACACCACACAGCTGCTGATCGAGGACATCGAGCGCCTGCGCGAGCTGATGGGCATCGATCAGTGGCTGGTGTTCGGTGGCTCCTGGGGCTCCACGCTCTCACTGGCTTATGCGCAGGCCCACCCGCAGCACTGCCTGGGCCTGGTTCTGCGTGGCATCTGGCTGGCCAGTGAAGCCGAAATCGACTGGTGGCTGTACGGCGTGCGCAACTTCTTCCCGCGCGAGTGGGAAGCCTTCGCGAGCCACGTGCCCGAGGCTGAACGAGACAACCTGCTGGCGGCCTACACCCGTCGCATGTCCAGCCCCGACGTGGCGGTCAGCCATGCGGCTGCCGAAGCCTGGCGCGACTATGAAAGCGCTTGCCTGTACCTGCGCCCTGAGGCTTCTGCCGCTGCGGCCGGCAGCGCCAGTGCGGCCGAAGCGGTGTGTGTGGGCCTGCTCGAGGCCCACTACTTCCGCCACCAGGCCTTCCTGCGGCCGCAGCAACTGCTGCAGGACATGCCGCGCATCGCCCACCTGCCCGGCTTCATCGTGCATGGCCGCTACGACGTGATCTGCCCGGTGCGCTATGCCCACGAGCTGGCCGACGCCTGGCCGGGCGTGCAGCTCAAGGTGGTGGCCGATGCCGGTCATTCGTCCTACGAGCCCGGCATCGCGGCCGCGTTGTGTGCGGCCACCGCGCGCTTTGCGGAAACCGGCGGCTTTAGCTGACCTTTCAGTCCATGCGGGCCAGGCCCGCCGCCAGGTCGGCGATCAGGTCGTCCACCGCCTCCAGGCCGATGCACAAACGCACCAGCGTGCCCCGGTAGGGCGAGCCCAGCTTGCGCATGGCCTGGGGGTTGTAGGGCACCGCCAGGCTGATGGGGCCGCCCCAACTCCAGCCGATGCGGAAATAGCGCAGGCCGTCCACGAAGGCATCCACCTGGGCAGCGGTGTACCGCGCGTCGAACTCCAGCGTCAGCAGGCCAGCCGCGGCGCTGCACAGTGCAGCCCAGTGGGCGTGGCCGGGCGAATCGGCCAGGGCCGGGTGCAGCACACGGGCCAGTTGGGGCTGCCGGGTGGCCCAGGTGGCAATGCGGCGTGCGGAGGCGTCCTGGGCGTGGTAGCGCAAAGGCAGGCTGGGGAGCGCGCGCAGCAGGGCTTCGGCATCGTTCGCACCCACGCCCAGACCCAGGCGGCTGTGGGTCCAGGCCAGCTTTTCGTACAGGGCCTGGTCGCGGCAGGCGATGGAGCCCATCAGCACGTCACCACCGCCCGAGGGGTATTTGGTCAGCGCGTGGATGGTGAGGTCCACGCCTTGCCGCTGACCATCCACACCGGGCATCTCGAAGGGGTTGAAGGCCAGCCCGGCGCCCCAGGTGTTGTCCAGCGCGATCACGGCCTGCGGCGCCTTCTGGCGCACCAGAGCCACCAGCGCCGGCAGGTCGGGGAACTCCAGCGTCACCGAGCCGGGCGCTTCCAGCCACACCAACTTCGCCGCAGGCGTGAGCAGGGCGGCCAGCGAGGCCGGGTTCATCGCGTCGTAGAGCTGGTGCGCCACGCCCCAGCCCGCCATCTCATGGCGCGCGAACTCCTTGCTGGGGAAGTAGACGTTGTCGGGCAGCAGCACGGCGTCGCCCTGCTTCAAACAGGCCATGTTCACCACCGTCAGCGCCGAGAGACCGCTGGGCGCGAGCAGCACGTGCATCGCGTGCTCCAGCGTGGCCAGGCGGGCTTCCAGCGTGAAGGTGGTGGGGGTGCCGTGCAGGCCGTAGGTGTAGGCGCTCTTGTCCACCCACGAGCGCGCGCGCAGCGCGGCCATGTTGGGGAAGAACACCGTGGACGCCTTGTGCACGCCCACCACCGGCGATTCGAAATCGGCCGGCGCCACATAGGGGTGGTGGATCAGACCCGTGGCGGTCTTGTCGTCACCGTCGCCCGAGCCGCCGGTTGGGCCCGCCATCAGATCGGCTCCCCGACCAGGTCGTGCCCTTCGGCCGCCACGATGCGGGCCTTGGCGAACTCGCCCACACGCAGCTGGGTGGAGGCCTTGGCCGGCGGCAGCAGGCGCACGGTGCCGTCGATCTCGGGCGCATCCGCATAGGTGCGGGCCACACCGCCGCGGCGGCCCAGCGCCGGCGCGCTGTCCACCAGCACTTGCATCACCGAGCCCACGCGGCGCTGCAGCCGCGCCACCGACACGGCTTCGGCCACCGCCATGAAGCGCGCGCGGCGCTCTTCACGCACGGCGTCGGGCAAGGCTCCGGGCAACTCGTTGGCCAGCGCACCGTCCACCGGAGAGTAGGCAAAGCAGCCTGCGCGGTCGATCTCGGCTTCCTTCATGAAATCGAGCAGGTAGGCGAACTCTTCTTCGGTCTCGCCGGGGAAACCAGCGATGAAGGTGGAGCGGATGACGATCTCGGGGCACAGCTCGCGCCAGCGCTGGATGCGCTCAAGGTTGCGCTCGCCGCTGGCCGGGCGCTTCATGCGCTTGAGCACCTCGGGGTGGGCGTGCTGCAGCGGCACGTCCAGGTAGGGCAGCACCAGGCCTTGGGCCATCAGCGGCACCACCTCGTCCACGTGCGGGTAGGGGTACACATAGTGCAGGCGCACCCACGCACCGTGCTGGCGCGCCAGCTCGCCCAGCCTGGCCACCAGGTCCAGCATGCGGGTCTTCACCGGCTGGCCGTCCCAGAAGCCGGTGCGGTACTTCACGTCCACGCCGTAGGCCGAGGTGTCCTGGCTGACCACCAACAACTCTTTCACACCGCCCTCGAACAGCGCCCTCGCCTCGCTCAGCACATCGCCCACCGGGCGCGACACCAGGTCACCCCGCAGGTTGGGGATGATGCAGAAGGTGCAGCGATGGTTGCAGCCCTCGCTGATCTTCAGGTAGGCGTAGTGCTTGGGGGTGAGCTTGATGCCGGCAGCCGGCACCAGGTCGATGAAGGGGTCATGCGGCTTGGGCACGTGCAGGTGCACCGCGTCCATCACCTCTTGCGTGGCATGCGGCCCAGTGACAGCCAGCACCTTGGGGTGCACCTGCCGCACCATGTTGCCGCCGCCCTGTGCCTCACGCGCGCCCAGACAGCCGGTGACAATGACTTTGCCGTTCTCGGACAGCGCCTCGCCGATGGCGTCCAGGCTTTCCCTCACCGCGTCGTCGATGAAGCCGCAGGTGTTGACGATCACCAGGTCAGCGCCCTGGTAAGTCTTGCTGGTCTGGTAGCCCTCGGCCGAGAGCTGGGTGAGGATCAGTTCGGAGTCGGTGAGCGCCTTGGGGCAACCCAGGCTCACGAACCCGATGGTGGGCGCGGCGGCGGTGTCTGTAGTCATGTCAGTACCGCCCGGCCGTCCGTAGGTGCTGACGCACCCCTTGGGGGGTGAGCCCGCACCGAGTGGGCGCCTGCGCGCCCGCGAGTGGCTGGCGAACGCCCTGCGGCATGCTTGCCGCAGGGCCGCGAACGCAGTGAGCTTGGGGTCGTTTCATCCTCGGATTGTCTCAAACCCTCCCCGGCCCTCGGACTCGCCCGGCTGCCAGCCCTACTTCTTGGCCGGCGGCACCGGGAAGGGGAACAGGCCAGCGCCCGCCGTGGGCATCTTTTCCTGCATCTGCAGGAACAGGTTCTTCGACTGCTCCAGGTAGCTGCCCATCAGGCCTTGCATGGCCGGGGCTTGGCCGCTCATGAACTGCGACCACATCTCGGGGGTGAACGCCTTGGGGTCGTACAGGCCACGGGCCTGGTCGGTGAACTTGCTCTGCATGTCCACAAAGGTCTGCAGGTTCTTTTCCAGGTACGAGCCCATCATGCCTTGCATGGCGTGGCCGTAGAACCGGATGATCTGCGACAGCATCTGCGACGAGAACATCGGCATGCCGCCGGTCTCTTCTTCCAGGATGATCTGCAGCAGGATGGCGCGGGTCAGGTCTTCGCCGGTCTTGGCGTCGCGCACCTCGAACTCGGTGCCTTCCAGCACCATCTTTTTCACGTCGGCCAGGGTGATGTAGCAACTCGCGCTGGTGTCGTACAGACGGCGGTTGGGGTACTTCTTGAGAACGCGCAGCCCACCCGTCTCGGCGGTGTCGGCAGCTTCGGCGGTGGCCCGTCGGGTGGGTGGCATCAGGCGTCTCTCCTCGGTACGCGTTCCATGTGCGGTTGCACAAATATTCTACGGTTGACGCCCAGGCCGCCCTAGCCGGGCTTGCCCTGTCAGGGACAGCACGGTGGTGGTGCGTGCCCCTGGCCCTGTCGGCGCCCCCCCAGTTTCGCTGCCCGGAAATGCAGCAGGGGGCTTGACATCCAGCATTGGCGCGGCCTGGCGAACGGAGCCCAGGGCTTGCTCACAGAGTTATCCACCGACGGCGGGGACAAACCCACCGGGGCGGCACAATCGGCCCTCGCTTTGATGACCCCCCGGATGTCCCGACCATGAATTTCTTTGGCATCGCCGGCCATTCCGGCATGGGCAAGACCACGCTGCTGGAGCGCCTGGTGCCCGAAATCACCGCCCGCGGCCTGGTAGTGTCGCTGATCAAGCACAGCCACAAGAACATCGACATCGACCGCCCTGGCAAAGACTCATACCGCTTGCGCGAGTCGGGCTGCAAGGAGGTGCTGCTGCTGGGCAACGACCGCTGGGCCCTGATGCACGAGCTGCGCGGTGCGCCCGAACCCTCGTTGGACCATCTGCTGAACCGCATGGACGCCTGCGACCTGGTGCTGGTGGAAGGCTTCAAAGGCGGCCACTTCCCCAAGTTGGAGGTGTGGCGCGCGGCGGTGGGCAAGCCAACGCTGCACCCCGAATGGCCAGGCATCGTGGGCATGGCCAGTGATTCGGAATCCATTGGGCAAGCGCCGCAACGGCCCGGTCTGGCCCAGCTGAGGCTTGAAGACATCGCTGGCATTGCCGACTTCGTGCTGGCCAACGCCTCGGGCCCCGCTGCTTCGCAGGCCTGATCGTCCCGCAAGGCCTGAAAAGCAAAAGCCCCCGGTTCCGCATGAAACCGAGGGCCTGACATGTTTTCCTACCAAATTTGGTAGGCGCGATTGGATTCGAACCAACGACCCCCACCATGTCAAGGTGGTGCTCTAACCAACTGAGCTACGCGCCTGCTGAGCCCGTGACTATAGCAGGAAATTGAACTGCCCAGCCAAACTGAGTCGCAGCCTCATTTGCGGCGCGCGTGGCGCACACCCGGCACCTGGGTGACCTGCCGCAGCACCTGGGCCAGGCGCGAGGCGTCGGCCACCTCGACCGTGAAGGTCATCCAGGCTGTCTTGCCATTCGAGTCGCGCACCGACTGGGTGTGCACGCCGGTGACGTTCATGCGCTCCTTGGTCAGCACTTCCGAGATGTCGCGCAGCAGGCCCTGCCGGTCAGAGGCTTCCACCAGCACGTCCACGGGGTAGGCCGCTTCCCCCCCTTTGGGCGGTGCGCCCCAGGCAACAGGGATGACACGCTCGGGCATGGCCTGGGCCATGTGGCGAAAGTTGCTGCAGTCGGCCCGGTGCACGGCCACCCCGCGGCCCCGGGTGACAAAGCCGCCGATGCGGTCGGGCGGCGCGGGCCGGCAACACTTGCCCAGGTTGGTGAGCAGACTCTCCACGCCCACCACCAGCACGCCGCCCTTGCTCTCGGCCGCGCGCGAGCGCTTGAGCAGGGGCGCGTCGTGGTCTACCTCGGCGGGCTCGACCGGATGCAGCAGTTGCTCGATGGTGCGCAGCGAGAACTCGTCCTTGCCCACCACCTCGAACAAGGCCTCGGCGTCCTTGAAGCCCAGGCGGCCAGCCAGGTCGTCGAGCTTGAGGGCCGTCTTACCTTCGCGCTGCAGCAGTTTTTCCACAGCCTCGCGGCCGCGGGCGACGGTGCTGGCCTGGGCCTGGGCGTTGAACCAGGCCCGCACCTTGGCGCGGGCGCGCGGGCTGCGCAAAAAACCCAGCTCGGGATTGAGCCAGTCCAGTGAGGGGCCGCCCTCCTTGGCCGCCGTCACCTCCACCGTCTGGCCATTGGCCAGCGGGGTGGAGAGCGGCACCATCATGCCGTCCACCTTGGCGCCGCGGCAGCGGTGACCCAGGTCGGTGTGCAGGGCGTAGGCGAAGTCGATGGGCGTGGCGCGAGCAGTGAGCTCGATCACCGTGGCCTGGGGCGTGAAGACGTAGATGCGGTCGTCGAAGCCGGCGCCCTCGGTGGGGGCCTGTTCGTCGCCGCCCTGCCCTGCAAAATCGCGTTCCCAGGCCAGCAGCTGGCGCAGCACGGCCTTGCGGGCCTCGGCCACACGCTCTTCGAATTCGCCGGCCGCACTCACACCGGCGTAGCCCTTGGTGCCGGCCTCTTTGTAGGCCCAGTGCGCGGCCACGCCGTGCTCGGCGTGGTCGTGCATGGCCTGGGTGCGGATCTGCACCTCGATGGGCCTGCCCTCGTCGTCCAGCACCACGGTGTGCAGCGAGCGGTAGCCGTTGGGCTTGGGCTTGGCGATGTAGTCGTCGAACTCACCTTGCACCTGGCGGTAGCGCTCGTGCACGCGCGAGAGCGCCGTGTAGCAGGCCGGCACGTCGGCCACCACCACGCGCAGCGCCTGCAGGTCCATCACACGCTCGAAGTCAAGGTGCTTGCCCTGCATCTTTTTCCAGATGCTGTAGAGGTGCTTGGGCCGGCCGTTCACCAGGGCGGGCACACCATGGGCCTGCAGATCGGCGGCCATCTGCAGGCGCACCGTCTCGATGGCGGTTTCGCGGGCCACGCGGCGCTCGGCCAGCAAACCGGCGACGCGCTTGTACTCGTCGGGCTGGGTGAAGCGGAAGGCCAGGTCTTCCATCTCCCACTTGATCTGCCAGATGCCCAGGCGGTTGGCCAGCGGCGCAAACACCTGGCGCGACTCAACGGCCAGGGCCTGGGGGCAAGCTTGCTTGCTGGCCGCATACCAGCGCAGGGTCTGCAGGCGCGAGGCCAAGCGCAGCAGCACCACGCGCAGGTCGCGCGAGAAGGCCAGCAGCATCTTGCGCACGCGCTCGGTCTGCTCGGCCTGGTGCTCTTCCTCCACCCGGGCCTCGCGGGCGGCGCGCTGGATCTGCACCAGCTTGCGGGTCAGCGTGACCAGGCTGGCGTAGGAGGGGCCGAAGGCCTTCTCAACCACTTCTTCGGGGCGCTGCAGAAAATCGCCCGCGTAGACCAGGTAGGCGGCGGCCTGCAGGCTGGGGGCGCCGCCGATGGACTTCAGCACCTCGGCCACGCCGCTGGCGTGGGCAAAGGCTTCTTCGCCGGTATCGAGCACGCGGCCGGCCAACAGCGGCTCGGCAAAGGCCCGGGCGCGTTCCAGTGCAGAGGCGCCGGTCTCGGGACCCTGTCCGTCGGCCTGCGCTTGCGTCGGGGCGGTGGTGTCACCGGCCAGCGCCACGATGGGCGCGGCCGGCTGGTCTGCGTGGATCAGGCTTTTCATGGGCCGAGCAAGAACTCCCGCACCACCGCCACCTGGTCGTCCTGCACCAGCGTGGGCGCGTGGCCCACGCCTGCAAATTCATGCAGGCGGGCCTTGGGGCCACGCTGGGCCATCTCGCGGGCGGTTTCGCGGGACAGCAGGTCCGAGTCCGCGCCGCGCAGCAGCAAGGTGGGGCAGGCAATGCGGTCATAGCCTGCCCACGCGGCGGCTTCACCGGCAGCGGCCAACTCGGGCGTGATGGTGCGGAAGGCGGCCGCGATGGCCGGGTCATAGTGCGGCTTGTAGCCGCTGCCGTCGGCCACCAGTTGCGGCCGGGTGAGCGACAGCCATTGCTCGCGGCTGTGCGGGCCGAAGCTGCTGGAGATGGCCCACAGCGCGTCGGCGGCTTCGTCCACGGAGTTCCAGCGCACGGGCAGGCCCAGGTACTGGCCTATGCGCACCAGCGAGGCGTATTCGATCTTCGGCCCAACGTCATTCAGCACCAGTCTGGCGATGGGGTTCTTGGGCAGCGAGGCCAGCCCCATGCCGATCAGCCCGCCCATGGAGGTGCCCACCCAGTGCAGCTCGGTGGCGTTGAGGCGCGCCAGCAGGGTCACCATGTCGGCCACGTAGTACGGGATGCCGTAGCCCATGGGGTCGGCCAGCCAATCAGAACGGCCGCGGCCCACCACGTCGGGGCAGACCACGCGGTATTCGCCAGCCATGGCTTGGGCCAGCGTGTCGAAATCGCGGCCCTGACGGGTCAGGCCATGCACGCACACCAGCACCTTGGGGTTGGTGGGGTCGCCCCACTCGGTGTAGGCCATGCGGTGCAGGCCGCGCGGGCTGATGCACTGCACTTCGAGTTGGCGAGGTGTGTGGGCGGCTTGAGGCATGGTGGTTGCTTTCGTGCAAGCATCGATCTGGATAATCCACTGTAGCAAGCACCCGCATAGCCCTTAGGAGAAATTCGCATGCTCAAAGGAAAAACTGTATTGGTCACCGGCTCCACCAGCGGCATTGGCCTCGGCATCGCCAAGGCCATGGCGGCCGAAGGCGCGAACGTGATGCTCAATGGCTTTGGCGATTTCGAAGGCGCCAAGAAAGAAGTGGCCGGCATCGCCACGCCGTTGGGGGCGCGTGTGAGCTTCCACGGCGCCGACATGAGCAAGCCAGCCGAGATCGAGGCCATGGTGCGCGCCTGCGAGGCCGAGTTCGGCGCGGTGGACGTGCTGGTGAACAACGCCGGCATCCAATTCGTGGCGCCGGTGGACGAGTTCCCGCTCGACCGCTGGGACGCCATCATCGCCATCAACCTCAGCTCGGTGTTCCACGGCACCCGCGCGGTGCTGCCCGGCATGAAGGCCCGCAACTGGGGCCGCATCATCAACGTGGCCTCGGTGCACGGCCTGGTGGCTTCGGCCAACAAGTCGGCCTATGTGGCCGCCAAGCACGGGGTGATCGGCCTGACCAAGACGGTGGCCCTGGAAACCGCCACCACCGGCGTCACCTGCAACGCCATCTGCCCGGGCTGGGTGCTGACCCCGCTGGTGCAAAAGCAGGTGGACGACCGCGCGGCCGCCGGCGGCATCAGCAACGACGAGGCCAAGCGCCAGTTGCTGGCCGAGAAGGAACCCTCACAGCAATTCACCACCCCCGAGGAACTGGCCGCGATGGCCGTGTTCATGTGCTCGGCCGGCGCCAACAACCTGCGTGGCACTGCGGTGAACATGGACGGTGGCTGGGTCGCCCAATAAGCGTCGGTAAGTTCGTCGGCAAGATTTGTAACAGCGGGTCAGGCGCCCGTTTTGGCCCCGCCAAACCCCGCACAATCGCGCCTGTTACAAATTTGGGAAGGCCGTCATGAACGCATCCACCAACGCCCGCCAGGACCGCATCGTCGTCGTCGATGACGATGCCCGCATCCGCGACCTGCTGCGCAAGTACCTGACCCAGGAAGGCTTCGACGTGCTCCTGGCCGAGGACTCCAAGGCCCTGAACCGGGTGCTGACGCGCGAGACCATCGACATGATCATTCTTGATCTGATGTTGCCGGGCGAAGATGGCCTCTCGATCTGCCGCCGCCTGCGCGCCGCGAACGATCCGACGCCCATCATCATGCTCACCGCCAAGGTGGAAGACGTGGACCGCATCGTGGGCCTGGAGGTGGGTGCCGACGACTACCTGCCCAAACCCTTCAACCCGCGCGAGTTGCTGGCCCGCATTCACGCCGTGCTGCGCCGCCGGCCAGCGCAAGAGGCCCCTGGCGCACCGTCCAAGGACACCGAGGTGGTGGCCTTCGGCCCCTTCGAGTTCGACCTCTCGCAGCGCCGCCTGACCAAGGACGGCGAGCCCATCACGCTCACCACCGGCGAGTTCTCGATGCTCAAGGCCCTGGTGCGCCACCCGCGCCAGCCGCTGTCGCGCGACAAGCTGGCGCAGTTGGCCCGCGGCCGCGAGTTCGAGCCCTTCGACCGCAGCCTGGACGTGCAAATCTCACGCCTGCGCAAGATGCTGGAACCCGATCCGTCGAACCCGCGCTACATCCAGACCGTCTGGGGCGTAGGCTACGTGTTCGTTCCCAGTGAAGTGCCGGCTTGAAGCGACCTGAACTTTCCCTGCCGCTGTTCTGGCGCACCTTCGTGCTGCTGGGCGTGCTGCTGGGCGGCGGCATCCTGGCCTGGGTGCTCACGCTGCGCCAGCTCGAATACGAGCCCCGTGCCGTGCTGGCCGCCCAGCAACTGGCCAGCGTGGTCAACCTCTCTCGCGCCGCCCTGCGCTATTCCGACGGCATCAACCGCGTGGCCGTGGTCAAGACCATGAGCGAACAAGAGGCCGTGCGCGTGCTGCCGCGCGACCCCAAGGACGCCTGGGAGCCTTTCGAGACCGACCGCTTCACCCGCCTGGTGGCCAATGACTTGCGCCGCCGCCTGGGTGACGACACCATCATCGCCAGCTCGGTGAATGGCCAGCCTGGCCTGTGGGTGGGTTTCAACATCGAGCGCGACCCCTACTGGCTGCAGGCCGAGTACGACCGGCTGCGCCCGCTGACGCCCAAAACCTGGGTGGTGTGGGTGGCCATTGCGCTCGTCGCCACGCTGCTGGGTTCGGCGGCCGTGGCCCGGTTGATCAACCAGCCGCTGAAAGACCTCTCGTTCGCCGCCAGCCGCATCCGCGAAGGCGAGTACGACTCCAGCCTGGACGAGCAAACCATGACCAGCGAGATCCGCACCGTCAACATCGGCTTCAACCGCATGGCGCGCGAACTGGCCAAGGTGGAAGAAGAGCGCGCGGTGATGCTCGCCGGCATCTCGCACGACCTGCGCACCCCGCTGGCCCGCCTGCGCCTGGAAGCCGAGATCAGCGTGAGCGACGATGATGCGCGGCGCAACATGGCCAGCGACATCGACCAGCTTGACAACATCATCGACAAGTTCATGGACTATGCGCGGCCGGAAGAAACCCGCGTGCAGGCCGTGGACCTGGCCCAGATCGTCGAACGCGAGGCCACCGCCTTCCGGGACACCTCGCAGATCCGCATCTCCATCAAACTGCCGCCCACGCTCAAAGTTTGGGGCGACGACACCGAACTGGGCCGCATCTTCGCCAACCTGTTCGAGAACGCGCGGCGCTACGGCCGAGGCGTGGAATCGGGTGTGGCGCGCGTACAGATCACCCACGTGCAGGCTGGCGATTCCATCATCGTGGCCGTGCGCGACAACGGCCCTGGTGTGCCGCCTGAAAAGCTTGGGCAACTCACCACGCCGTTCTTCCGTGGCGACACCGCCCGTACCGCCGCCACCGGCGCTGGCCTGGGCCTGGCCATTGTGAAGAAGGCGCTGCAGCGCATCGGCGGTGAATTGACGCTGTCGAACGCGTCTGACTCAGGCCTGATCGCCCACATCCGCCTCAAGCGCGCCGCCTGAACCGGCGTCATTTCCGCGGAGCCTGCCCCGGCGAAGGCGGGGGGGGGGGCGGGAATCCATGTATTTGGAAAAGTGCGTGCCCCGAATGGATGCCCGCCTGCGCGGGCATGACGGATCAAACTCACCCGCCTGCCCAGGCGTGCCGGGTCCGCTCACCCGCCTGCATGACGCGCCCCTCAGACCTTGGCCAACAGGCACACCGCCCGGGTCTCGATGGCCCGGCGCTCGCCCACCGGGCCCATGGCCTCGGCCGTCTTGGCCTTCACGTTCACACGGTCGGGCGTGATGCCCAGCGCTTCGGCGATGCAGGCCACCATGGCCGGGATGTGCGGCGCCATCTTGGGCGCCTGGGCCACGATGGTGCTGTCCACGTTCACCACCGCCCAGCCAGCCTCGCGCACGCGGCGGGCGGCCTCGGTGAGCAGCACCACCGAATTGGCGCCCTTGAAGTCCACCGCCGTGTCGGGAAAGTGCCGGCCGATGTCGCCCAGGGCCGCACCGCCCAGGAGGGCGTCGGTGATGGCGTGCAGCAGCGCGTCGGCGTCCGAGTGGCCCAGCAAGCCGTGGCTGTGGGGGATGATGACGCCACCCAGGATGAGCGGGCGGCCCAGCACCAGGGCGTGCGTGTCCCAGCCCTCGCCCACGCGAAGTTGCGGCAATGCCTGCGATGCCATGGACATGTTCAGCCTTCCAGGGTGCCGAGCAGACGCTGCGCCAGCGCGAAATCGCCTGGCCAGGTCAGCTTGAAGTTTTCAAAATCACCGCGCACCAGCTTCGGGTGGTGGCCCAGTGCCTCTACCGCGCTGGCCTCGTCGGTCACGCCATCACCCGCATGGGCCAGCGCAGCGGCCAGCAGACCCCAGCGGAACATCTGCGGCGTCTGCGCGGCCCACTTGCCGCGGCGGTCCACGGTGGTGGCCACGCGGCCATCACGCTCGTCCTTCAGCGTGTCGGCCACCGGTAAGGCCAGCAGGCCGCCCACCTCGTCGTCGCCACACTCGACCATCAGCCGCTGCACCCAGGCCGGACGGATCAGGCAGCGCGCGGCGTCGTGCACCAGCACCCAGTCGTGCGGCTGCACACCTTGCTCGCGCAGGGCCTGCAGACCATTACCCACCGTCTCGGCACGGGTGACACCGCCGCAGCGGGCCACCCAGGCACGCTCGCCATGGAAGGCGGGTGCGTGGCGTTCGAACTGGTCATCGTCGGGTGAGAGCACCACCAGCGTGGCGGCCAACTCGGGCACCCGGGCCAGCGCGGCCAGCGTGCGGGCCACCACGGTTTGCCCGGCCACGGTCTCGTACTGCTTGGGCCCGGCGGTGCCGGCCCGGCTGCCCACGCCGGCGCAGGGCACCAGGGCGAAGTGGCGGGGTTCAGCCCCGATGGAATAGGTGGACATCGGGAGCGATTCTAGAATCCGCGCATCAACGCCCCCGAGCCCGTGCTCCGGGGCGTGTTGCTATTTCTGCGGCCTGACTTTCATGCACCTGCCTTCCATCGCCCCCGGCAAACGATTCACCCTGCCCCGCCCCACTGGCTCGGCCGATGCGCTGCTGCTGGCGCGCCATGCCCAGGCGCTGGTGGAGAAAAAGCAGTTGCTGGCCATCGTCACCGCCGACCCTGGCGACAGCCAGCGCCTGGCCGATGAGTTGCCATTCTTTGCACCGGGCCTGCGGGTGGCCGTGTTCCCCGACTGGGAGACCCTGCCCTACGACAGCTTCAGCCCGCACCAGGACCTGATCAGCGAGCGTCTGGCCACGCTGTGGCGCATCCACCAAGGCGAGGTGGACGTGGTGCTGCTGCCCGCCACCACGGCACTCACCCGCCTGGCGCCGCCCAGCTTCCTGGCCGGCACCACCTTCTCGTTCAAGCAGAAGACCCAACTCGACGAAGCCGCGCTGAAGAGCCAGCTCACGCTCGCCGGCTACAGCCACGTGAGCCAAGTGGTGTCGCCGGGCGAGTACGCGGTGCGCGGCGGCCTGATCGACCTGTTCCCAATGGGCGCCACCGTGCCCTACCGGGTGGACCTGTTCGACAACGAGATCGACTCCATCCGCACCTTCGACCCCGACAGCCAGCGCAGCCTCTACCCGGTGCCCGAGGTGCAGTTGCTGCCCGGGCGCGAGTTCCCCATGGACGAGGCGGCGCGCACCAAGTTCCGCCAGCGCTGGCGCGAGCTGCTGGAGGGCGACCCGACCAAAAGCCGCATCTACAAGGACATCGCGCAGGGCATTGCCACCGCCGGCATCGAGTACTACCTGCCGCTGTTCTTCGACGACACCGCCACGGTCTTCGACTACTTCGGTACCGGGGCAGGCCTGGTGCTGCACGGCGAGGTGGACGAGGCGCTGCAGCGCTTTGCGGCCGACACCAAGGAGCGGCACCGCTTTCTGCAGCACGACCCCGACCGTCCCATTCTGCCGCCCGAGGCCATCTACCTGAAGACCGACGAGTTCTTCAGCCGCGCCAGCGTGCACGCCACGCTGGTGCTGCGCGGGAACGATCCCACAGTCAATGGAAGTGAGCCCGCCAGCGCGGTCTCGTGGGCCCGCCCGTTGCCCGACATCTCGGCCGACCGCGGCAGCACCGAGCCCCTCTCTGCCCTGGAAAAGCACCTGGCCACCACGCCGCACCGCGTGCTGCTGCTGGCCGAGAGCGAAGGCCGGCGCGAGAGCCTGCTGGAGACGCTGCGCGACCACAAGATCAGCGTGCCCGCCGTGGCCTCGCTGGCCGAGTTCGAAAGCAGCAACGAGAAGGTGGCCATCACCGCCGCTCCGCTGGCGACGGGCTTCTTCTGGCATGAGCCCGCCGCAGGCATTGCCATCCAGTTCCTCACCGAAACCGAGCTGTTCGCCAGCGCCCCGACCGCGCGGCGGCGCCACCGCAAGCAGGAGCAGACCAGCAACGTCGACGCGCTGATCAAGGACCTCTCCGAGCTGAAGGTGGGCGACCCGGTGGTGCATTCCGCCCACGGCATCGGCCGCTACTGCGGGCTGATCCACATTGATTTGGGCGAAGGCCCCTCGGAGTTCCTGCATCTGGAATACGCCGACAAGGCCACGCTCTACGTGCCGGTGGCGCAACTGCACCTCATCAGCCGCTACACCGGCGTCAGCGCCGAGGAAGCGCCGCTGCACAAGCTGGGCTCGCCTCAGTGGGACAAGGCCAAGCGCAAGGCCGCCGAGCAGGTGCGCGACACGGCGGCCGAGCTGCTGAACCTCTACGCCCTGCGCGCTGCGCGCGAGGGCATGGCGCACCGCTACTCGGCGCACGACTACGAGGCCTTTGCCGCCAGCTTCGGCTTCGAAGAGACGGCCGACCAGCGCGCCGCCATCCACGCCGTGATCCAGGACATGGTCAGCCCCAAGCCCATGGACCGCCTGGTGTGCGGCGACGTGGGCTTTGGCAAGACCGAGGTGGCCCTGCGCGCGGCCTTTGTCTCGGTCATCGGTGGCAAGCAGGTGGCCATCCTGGCGCCCACCACGCTGCTGGCTGAGCAGCACTACCAAACCATCGTCGACCGCTTCGGCAAGTGGCCGGTGAAGGTGGCCGAGCTCAGCCGTTTCCGCACCGCCAAGGAGGTGAAGGCGGCACTGGAAGGCATCGAAGCCGGCACCATCGACATCGTGGTCGGCACCCACAAGCTGCTCAGCAAGGATGTGAAGTTCAAGCGCCTGGGCCTGCTGGTGATCGACGAGGAGCACCGTTTCGGCGTGCGCCACAAGGAGGCCATCAAGGCCATGCGGGCCGAGGTGGATGTGCTCACGCTCACCGCCACGCCCATCCCGCGCACCCTGGGCATGGCGCTGGAGGGCCTGCGCGACCTGAGCGTCATCGCCACCGCACCGCAGCGCCGCCTGGCCATCAAGACCTTTGTGCGCAATGAGGGCAAGGGCGTGATCCGCGAGGCCGTGCTGCGTGAGTTGAAGCGCGGCGGTCAGGTGTACTTCCTGCACAACGAGGTCGAAACCATCCAGAACCGCAAACAGGCGCTGGAAGAGCTGATCCCCGAGGCGCGCATCGCCGTGGCCCACGGCCAGATGCCCGAGCGCGAGCTGGAGCATGTGATGCGCGACTTCACCGCCCAGCGCTTCAACGTGCTGCTGTGCTCCACCATCATCGAGACCGGCATCGACGTGGCCAGCGCCAACACCATCGTCATCGCCCGCGCCGACAAGTTCGGCCTGGCCCAGCTGCACCAGTTGCGTGGCCGCGTGGGCCGCAGCCACCACCAGGCCTATGCCTACCTGCTGGTGCCCGACGTGGAGGGCCTGACCAAGCAGGCCGCGCAGCGGCTGGAGGCCATCCAAGAGATGGAAGAGCTGGGCTCTGGCTTCTACCTGGCCATGCACGACCTGGAAATCCGCGGCGCCGGCGAGGTGCTGGGCGACCACCAGAGCGGCAACATGATGGAGGTGGGCTTCCAGCTCTACAACGAGATGCTGAACGAGGCCGTGCGCGCGCTGAAGAACGGCGAAGAGCCCGACCTGCTCAGCCCCAACTCTGCGGTGTTTGGCGCCACCACCGAGATCAACCTGCACGCCCCCGCCCTGCTGCCCGACGCCTACTGCGGCGACGTGCACACGCGGCTGAACTTCTACAAGCGGCTCTCATCGGCCAACAGCGGCGACGAACTTGACCGCCTGCTCGAAGAGATCACCGACCGCTTCGGCAAGCTGCCACCGCAAGGCCAGAACCTGTTCGACACCCACCGCCTGCGCGTGCAGGCCAAGGCCTACGGCGTGGCCAAGATCGACGCCAACCCGAAGCTGATGAACATCACGTTCAAGCCCGGGGCGCCCATCGACACCGGCAAGATCATCGAGCTGGTGCAGCGCAACCGCAACGTCAAGCTGGCCGGCAACGACAAGCTGCGCATCGAGCGCGAGATGGCCAACCCGCGCGACCGGGCGCAGTACGTGCGGGACATCTTGCGCAGCTTGGGGCAGCCCCGGTCGGCCTGAGGCGCCAGCCCTTGAGCGCAGAAATGCCGGCAAAACCCGGCACTTATCTGCAAGAGCTCCGCACCAGCATGGGCCACCATGCAGGCACATTTCAAGCTGGGTGAAGTGCACCCAGCACGTGCGCCCTTTGATGCGGAGACAAGCATGGAAAACCTCCTTCGACGGATCAGCCAGGCCAACCGGGTGATGTTCGGCACCGTGGCCATGGTGCTTTGGCTGCTGGCCTGCGGCGGCGGCGGCGGTTGGCTGCTGACCGAGCACGGCGCCGCAGACGCGGGCCATGCGCTGATGGCCGCCACGCTGTTTGGCGCGGCCGTGGGCCTGCTGGGCGGCTGGGCGGTGCGCCAGAGCATCAAGGCGCCGGTGGAGGACACGGCCATGGCGGTGATGCGCATCGCCAAGGGCGACCTGGAGACCAAGATCGAGTCGCCCGGCAAGGACGAACTCTCCTGGCTGCGCCACGAGCTCAACAGCATGCGCAAGAAACTGCGCACCACCATCATTGATGTGCGCCAGACGGTGGACGGCGTGGCCTCGGCCTCGGACGAGATCGCCAAGGGCAACCACGACCTTTCTGCCCGCACAGAGAACCAGGCAGCCGCGCTGGAGCAGACCTCCAGCACCATGAACCAGCTGGCCGACACCGTGCGCCAGCACGCCAGCAGCGCCCGCGAAGCCAGCGGCGAGATGGACCAGGCCCGCGAGGTGGCGGGCCGGGGCGGCCAGATCATGTCGGAGGTGGTGCAGCGCATGCAGGACATCCACACCAGCGCCAACCGCATCAACGAGATCATTGGCGTCATTGACGGCATCGCCTTCCAGACCAACATCCTGGCACTGAACGCGGCCGTGGAAGCGGCCCGCGCCGGCGAGCAGGGCCGCGGCTTTGCCGTGGTGGCCGGCGAGGTCCGGGCCCTGGCCCAGCGCAGCGCCAGCGCGGCGCGCGAGATCAAGACCCTGATCGGCGACTCGACCGAGAAGGTGGACGCCGGCAGCGCGCTGGTGGGCGAGGCCGGCCAGACCATGCAGGACCTGCTGGACCGTGTGGCCAAGGCGGCCACCCTGGTGCGCGAGATGGCCTCGGCCGGCAGCGAACAAAGCCAGAGCATCGACCAGGTGCACGAGGCCATCGCCCAGATCGACAACGTCACCCAGCAGAACGCCGCCCTGGTGGAGCAGGTGGCGGCTGCCGCGCAGTCGCTGCGCGGGCAATCGGGCCAGCTCACCAACGCCGTGTCGCAATTCCAGGTCGTGGCTTAGGGCACCCGGCGGCGGGTTACCGCCACCGCCCTCCGAGAGGGCGCTCAGGCCGCTTCGGAGCGGCCGTGCGCTGGCCTGAGCCCCGCGCCGGACACAGGGCCGGCGCTTTGTCGGGGACAATCTGCCCCCATGACCGCTACCGAATTTGCACCCGGCGTCTTTGTCCGTGGCATCACCCCGCCGCTGAAGCTGGCTGATTTCAAGCTGGTGGCCTTCGACATGGACTCCACGCTGATCAACATCGAGTGCGTGGACGAGATCGCCGAGGCCGCCGGCCGCAAGCCCGAGGTGGCCGCCATCACCGAGGCCGCCATGCGCGGCGAGATCACCGACTACAAAGACAGCCTGCGCCGCCGCGTGGCCCTGCTCAAGGGCGTGCCGCTGGCTGCGCTGGAGCAGGTGTATCTGCGCCGGCTCTCGCTCAACCCCGGCGTGGAAGCCTTTGTGCTGGCCTGCCGGGCCGCCGGCCTCAAGACCCTGCTGGTCTCGGGTGGCTTCACCTTCTTCAGCGAGCGCGTGCGTGCCCGGCTGCAGCTCGACTTTGCCCGCGCCAACCAACTCGACATCGAAGACGGCCAACTCACCGGCCGCATGGTGGACCGGCCCTGGGGCGACATCGTCGACGGCCTGGAAAAGCGCCGCGTGCTGCTCGAAGTGTGCGAGCTGATGGGCATCTCGCCCGAGCGGGCCATTGCCGTGGGCGACGGTGCCAACGACCTGCCCATGATGAGCGTGGCTGGCCTGTCCATCGCCTACCACGGCAAGCCTGCCGTGCGCGACCAGGCCATGCTGTCCATCGAGCATGGCGGCATGGACGCCGCCCTCAGCGTGCTGCGCTGAAACTGCGCCGTCACAGAACGCTGTACGGTTTCCCAGCCTTTTCTGGCTCAAGGGGGTCAAGGCGCAGGCCGATAGGTCTGGCATGGCACGCGTACTTGTCACCCATCCCTCCCCCGTTGTGCGCGATGCGCACCGCACCCTGCTGCAAGCCTGCGGCTGGACCGTGACCGAGGCGGCCAATCGGCGCGATGCGCTGACGCAGCTGGCCGGCCCCTCGTCCCGCCGCTTTGGCGACATGGTGCTGGTGGACCTCGCCAACTGGACTGTGGCCGGCACGGCCCTCATCCGCCACCTGCGGCACCAGTTGGCCAGCACCCTGCCGGTGCTGGCCGTGCTGCCCCCGCTGGACGAGCACGACCTGGCGCTGGAAGCCGCCTCGCGCGCCGGTGCCAACCTGGTGCTGAGCGGCCAGGTGAGCCCGCGCACCCTGGCCACCGCCGTGAGCCTGCTCACGGGACAGAAACTGCCCGGCCTCGCCCGACTGGCGGTTGACCTGAGCGGCGAGGCGCTGGACGTGGGCGACGTGTGGCACCAGCAGCAACTGTTGCTGGGGCAGGCCAACCCTGCCGCTGCCACCGTGGTGTCGGCCCGCCAGGTGTTTGAGCTGCTGCTGTCCCGGCGCGTGGATGCCGGCGCCACCGACGCCGCGCTGGCGCTGACCCAAATGGCCGGTGGCCCGGTGCCACTGCAGCGCTGGTCGTTGGCCCACGACCCCGAATGCCCACCGCTGCCCGCCCGGGCCCAGCCACAACCGCCCGTGTACACCGCCATGCTGGTGGTGGACGCTGGTGGCCAGGTCTACGGCCTGCCGCTGGACGGCCCCGTGGGCCCCGGCAGTTGGTGGACCGACGGCCCGAACGCCCCGACCCAGGCCCCCACCGCCCTGCGCACCGTGCCCCTGGTGCGCCTGCTGGGCCCCACCGGCTTCCGGCGCCTGCTGGCCACCGACCGGGCCACCGTGGTGCTGAGCCACCACGCCGACCCGGTGGGTACCGAATTGGCCGTGCGCGTGGACGACCTGCAAGGCCTTCAGCACGTGGTGGTGCAGCCCTGCTCCGACATCCTGCGCCAGGCCAGCGGCTGCGTGGGCACCGGCCACTGCGCCGACGGCCAACCCGTGTTGGTGTTGGACGCTGCCGCACTGTGGCGGCATGTGGCGGCATTCAGCCAGCCAGCTGAGCCCAAACCCTCTGGCGAAAGCCCTGGCGGGACTGGCTCCCAGGGCCCGGCTACGCCGTCCCGCTCAGCCTGACAGCTGAGCCCAGGTCTTTTCGAGCCGCTTGACGGACACCGGCTGCGGCGTGCGCAGCTCTTGCGCAAACAGGCTGATGCGCAACTCCTCCAGTTGCCAGCGGAAGTCGTCCAGCCGGGCGTCGGTCTGGCCTTTCAGTTCGGCCAGGCGGCGCAGGTAACGCTGCTCCAGCGGGCGCAGCTCGGCCAGGCGTTGGGCATCGCGGGCGGGGTCGCCACGCAGCTTGTCCAGGCGCATCACCACGCCTTTGAGGTAGCGCGGGCAGTGCTGCATCTGCAGCCAGGGCGTGCCGGCCACGAAGCGCTTGGGCACCAGGCGCTGCAGTTGGGCGGTCACGTCGTCGGCCACGTCCTTGGGCGCTTTGGCGTCCTTGAGCTTGCGTGTGGCGGCGGCGTACTCCACCAGCACCACGCCGGCCAGGCGGGCCACTTCCTGGGCGATGAGGTTGAGCCGGGTGCGCCCCTCCTCGATGCGCTTGGCAAAGGCGAAGGGGTCTTGCGGCAGAGGCTCTTGCAAGAAGGCCCTGTCCAGCGCGACGTCGATGATCTGGTCGCGCAACTCTTCCGACGTGCCCAGCGGCATGTAGGCCACGGCCATCTTGGTCAGGTCGGGGATGTTCTTTTCCAGGTACTTCAGGGGCTCCTTGATCTGCAGCGCCACCAGGCGGCGAAGGCCGGCCCGGTGCCGGGCGGCGGCCACGTCGGGCTCGTCGAAGACCTCGATCTCCACGTGCGCGCCCTTGTCGATCAGCGCCGGGAAGCCGATCAGCGTCTGCCCGCCCTTGCGGATCTCCATCAGCTCGGGCAACTCGCCAAAAGTCCAGGCGGTGTGACGTTGCGCTGCTGCGTCCGGTGCGGCAGGTGGCGGGGCCTTCAACACGGCCACCACGCCCTTGCCCGAAGGCACGGCGGCCGGGGCTGGCGGCTGCACAGGGGCTGGTGCCGGTGCCGCCTGCAGCTTCAGCGCCGCCAGCGCCTGGAAGGCCGAGCGCGCCTGCCCGCCCAGCTCGGCCTTGAGCGTGGCCAGCTGCCGGCCCATGCCCAGTTGGCGTCCGTGCTCGTCCACCACGCGGAAGTTCATGAACAGATGCGGGGCCAACTGCTCCAGCTTGAAGTCGTTGCGCTGCACGGCCACCTGGGTGCGCTCGCGCACGGCCTTCAGCAGCACGTCCACCAGGTTGCCCTGGGCAAAGGGCGCGGTCTCGCAGAACTCCTCCACGTAGTCGGGCAGCGGCACCAGGCGCGAGCGCGGGCGCTGGTGCAGGCTTTTCACCAGGGCCAGCACCTTGGGCGCCAGCATGCCGGGCACCAGCCAATCGCAGCGCTCCTCGCTCACCTGGTTCAGCGCGTAGATGGGCACGGTCACCGTCACGCCGTCCTTGGCGTCGCCCGGGTCGTGCAGATAGGTGGCCGTGCAGTCCACGCCACCCATGCGGAGGGTCTTGGGGAAGGCCGCGGTGGTGATGCCCGCCGCCTCGTGGCGCATCAGCTCGTCGCGACTGAGGTGCAGCAGCTTGGGGCTGCGCTTCACCTCCTCGCGGTACCAGCGCTCGAACGTGGCACCGCTCACCACGTCCTTGGGCAGTTGCTGGTCGTAGTAGGCGTGGATCAGCTCGTCGTCCACCAACACGTCCTGGCGGCGCGACTTGTGCTCCAGCTCTTCCACCTGGGCAATCATCTTGCGGTTGTGGGCCAGGAAGGGCAACTTGGTGTCCCACTCACCGTTCACCAGCGCCTCGCGGATGAAGATCTCGCGCGCCGCCGCCATGTCCACCCGGCCGAAGTTCACCCGCCGGTTGCTGTAGACCACGATGCCGTACAGCGTGGCCCGCTCCAGGGCGATGACCTCGGCGGCCTTCTTCTCCCAGTGCGGCTCCAGCAGCTGAGTCTTGAGCAAATGGCCAGCGATCTGCGGTATCCACTGCGGCTCGATGGCCGCCAGGCCGCGGCCGAACAACCGCGTGGTATCCACCAGCTCGGCGGCCACCAGCCAGCGGCCGGGCTTCTTGCTCAGGTGGGCGCCCGGGTGGCGCCAGAACTTGATGCCGCGCGCACCCAGGTACCAGTCCTCGTCGTCGCTCTTCAGGCCGATGTTGCCCAGCAGGCCGGCCAGCATGGCCAGGTGCACCTGGTCGTAGGTGGCCGGGCTGCCGTTCAAACGCCAGCCATGCTCGGCCACCACGGTGTGCAGCTGGGTGTGGATGTCGCGCCACTCGCGCACGCGGCGCGGGCTGACGAAGTTGTCGCGCAGGCGCTGCTCTTGCTGGCGGTTGCTGAGCTTGTGGCTGTCGGTCTTCTGGCCGGCCTGGTGCGCGTGCCCGTGGCTTCCACGGCCTTCCTCGATCCACGTCCAGAGCTTGAGGTAGCCCATGAACTCCGAGCGCTCGTCGTCGAACTTCTTGTGCTTTTCGTCGGCGGCCTGCTGCTGCTCCAGCGGGCGGTCGCGCACGTCCTGGCCGGTGAGGGCCGAGGCGATGATCAGCACCTCGGTGAGGCTTTGCCGGTCGCGCGCCTCCAGGATCATGCGGCCCACGCGCGGGTCCAGCGGCAGGCGCGAGAGCTCCTGGCCAATGGGCGTGAGCTCGTTGTTGTCGTCCACCGCGCCCAGCTCGCCCAGCAGCGCGTAGCCGTCGGCAATGGCCTTCTTGGGCGGCGCTTCCAGGAAGGGGAAGTCTTCCACCTGGCCCAGGTGCAGGGCCTTCATGCGCAAGATCACACCAGCCAGCGAGGACCTCAGGATCTCGGGGTCGGTGAAGCGCGGCCGGCCGGCAAAGTCCTTCTCGTCGTACAGGCGTATGCAGATGCCGTTGGCCACGCGGCCACAGCGGCCGGCGCGCTGGTTGGCCGCTGCCTGGCTGATGGGCTCGATCTGCAGTTGCTCGACCTTGTTGCGGTAGCTGTAGCGCTTGACCCGCGCCTGGCCAGCGTCGATCACGTAGCGGATGCCCGGCACCGTCAGCGAGGTCTCGGCCACGTTGGTGGCCAGCACAATGCGCCGGCCGTTGCCGGCCGTGAACACGCGGTCCTGCTCTTGCTGGGAGAGGCGCGCGAACAGCGGCAGGATCTCGGGCTGCGGGCCATGCCGGTGGTGCTGTGCGGCGTGGCGGCGCAGGTGGTCAGTGGCCTCGCGGATCTCGCGCTCGCCGGGCAGGAAGACCAGGATGTCGCCAGGCCCCTCACGCCACAGCTCGTCCACGCCTTCGGCGATGGCGTCGTCCAGGTCGAAGTCCTTGCGCTCCTCGAACGCGCGGTAGCGCTGCTCCACCGGAAAGGTGCGGCCGCTGACCATGATCACGGGGGCCGGGCCGCGGATGGACTGGAAGTGCTTGGCAAAGCGCTCGGCGTCGATGGTGGCCGAGGTGACGATGACCTTCAGGTCGGGCCGGCGCGGCAGGATCTGGCACAGGTAGCCGAGCAGGAAGTCGATGTTGAGGCTGCGCTCGTGCGCCTCGTCGATGATCAGCGTGTCGTAGGCCTGCAGCAGCGGGTCGGTCTGCGTCTCGGCCAGCAGGATGCCGTCGGTCATCAGCTTCACGCTGGCACCGGGTTGCAAGCGGTCTTGAAAGCGCACCTTGTAGCCCACCACCTCGCCCAGCGGGGTGTTCAACTCCTCGGCAATGCGCTTGGCCACCGAACTGGCCGCAATGCGGCGGGGTTGGGTGTGGCCGATCAGCCCGGCGCCGCCGGCCCCGCGTCCTCGGCCCAGCGCCAGCGCCAGCTTGGGCAACTGCGTGGTCTTGCCCGAGCCGGTCTCGCCACAAACGATCACCACCTGGTGCTCGCGCATGGCCTGGGCAATCTCGTCGCGCCGGGCCGAGACCGGCAGCGATTCGGGGAAGGTGATCGGCGGCACCTTTGTTGCCGGCGGCAAGGGGCGCTGCGGGCCGGCAGTGCGCCGTCGGCGTTCGTCGGGTCTGGCGGGGCGCCGCTCGTTGCGGGCCTGGGGGACGGGTTGGCGTTGTTCAGGATCGGTCACAGGGGCGCGATTATCGACGGCGGCATGCGCTGCTGCGGCACAATCCCAGAGAATGAATCGACCTCAAGCTCACTTCGTTCGCGGCGCTGCGGCAAGCATGCCGCAGAGCGTTCGCCAGCCACTCGTGGGCGCGCAGGCGCCCACTCGGTGCGGGTTCACCCCCCAAGGGGCGCGTCAGCACCTTCGGGCGGCCGAACGGCGCTGACATGATGGACCTCGTCTTCCCCCACACCTTCGTGCCCTGGTTCCGCTCGGTGGCGCCGCACATCCATGCCTACCGCGGCAAGACGTTTGTGGTGGGCATTGCGGGCGAGCTGATCGCCGCCGGCAAGCTCAGCCACTTTGCCCAGGACATGGCCATCCTGCATGCCATGGGCGTGCGCCTGGTGCTGGTGCACGGCTTTCGCCCGCAGGTGAACGAGCAGCTCACGGCCAAGGGCCACACCTCGCGCTTCTCGCACGGCCGCCGCATCACCGACAGCGTGGCGCTCGATTGCGCGCAAGAGGCCGCCGGCCAATTGCGTTTCGAGATTGAGGCCGCCTTCTCGCAAGGCCTGCCCAACACGCCCATGGCCAACTCCACGGTGCGCGTGGTGTCGGGCAACTTCCTCACCGCGCGGCCGGTGGGCATCGTCGACGGGGTCGATTTCCTGTCCAGCGGCGTGGTGCGCAAGGTGGATTCCAGCGCCATCCGCCGCGCCATCGACATCGGCGCCCTGGTGTTGCTCTCGCCCTTCGGCTTCTCACCCACGGGTGAGGCCTTCAACTTGCAGATGGAAGACGTGGCCACCGCCACCGCCGTGGCCCTGCAGGCCGACAAGCTGCTGTTCCTGACCGAAACCAGCGGCATCCACGAAAAGCACGACGACCTCGAAAGCCCCATCGACACCGAACTGGCGCTGGCTGAGGCCGAGCGCCTGCTGGCCTCGCTGCCCCCAGCCCTCAAGCCCACCGACACGGCTTTCTATCTGCAGCACTGCGTGGCCGCCTGCCGTGGCGGGGTGGAGCGCTCGCACATCCTGCCGTTTGCCACCGACGGCGCGCTGCTGATGGAGGTCTTCACCCACGACGGCATCGGCACCATGGTGGTGGACGAGAAACTGGAAAGCCTGCGCGAGGCCGATTCCGACGACGTGGGTGGTGTGCTGCAACTCATCGAGCCCTTTGAGCGCGACGGCACGCTGGTCAAGCGCGACCGCACCGAGATCGAGCGCGACATCGCCAACTACACGGTCATTGAGCACGACGGCGTCATCTTCGGCTGCGCTGCGCTCTACCCCTACCCCGAGGCCCGCACCGGTGAAATGGCCGCCCTCACGGTATCCCCACAGGTGCAAGGTCAAGGCGATGGCGACAAGATACTCAAGCGTGTCGAGCAGCGCGCCCGCGCCATGGGGCTGGAAACCATCTTTGTGCTGACCACCCGCACCATGCACTGGTTCATCAAACGGGGTTTCAGCGCGGTCGACCCGGATTGGCTGCCCGAAGCACGCAAGCGCAAATACAACTGGGACCGGCGCTCGCAAGTGCTGGTCAAGAAACTGAACTGAGGCGTTTCGCCGAGGTTTGCAAATATTCACCGAGTGGAGTTTTCATGGCACGTACCGTTCAATGCACTTACCTGAAGAAGGAAGCCGAGGGTCTGGATTTTTCGCCCTACCCCGGTGAACTGGGTGCGCGCATCTACAACAACATTTCCAAGGAAGCCTTTGAGCTCTGGAAGCGCCACCAGACCATGCTGGTGAATGAAAACCGCCTGAACCTGGCCGACGCCAAGGCCAGGCAATACCTGGCCCGGCAGATGGAACAGTTCCTTTTCAGTGGCAGCGCCGACCAGCCCACAGGGTTTGTACCGCCGGCAGCCTGAACCCGGCCCGGGTTGCTCAAATCCCGGCTTTGAGCGGTATTCGGAATCTTCCCGAGCTTTTCTTTCCGAGCCCTGGGTTATCATGCCGCCGCCCTCCGGGTTTCATATTGGAGCTATCACATGTCGTCTATCCAAGAACTTCTGGCCCAAAAGGCCGCCCTCGAAAAACAAATTGCCGAAGCCCAGCGTGCCGCGCGCAGCGACGCCATCGCCAAGGTCAAGGCCCTGATGGCCGAATATGGTTTGACGGCGGCTGATCTGGCAGGTAAGGCCCCCGCGGCAGCCAAGCCCGAAGCCGGCAAGAAAGTGGCCGCCAAATACCGCGACCCAGCCAGCGGCCAAACCTGGACCGGCCGCGGCCTCAAGCCCAAGTGGCTGCAAGCCGCCCTGGCCTCGGGCAAGCAACTGGGCGATTTCGCGCTCTGACGCGGCGACAATCGCTTCATCGGCACCGGGGCAGCCCTACAGCTGCCCCGTTTGCATTTCTGGGGCTCCCCTGCCCTCCCTCTAGACTGCCCCCGTGATCCCTGCCGGCTTCATCCAAGAACTGCTCACCCGCACCGACGTGGTCACGGTGGTGGGCCAGCACGTGGAATTGAAAAAGGCTGGCATCAACTACAAGGGCCTGTGTCCCTTCCACGGCGAGAAGTCGCCCAGCTTCATCGTCAGCCCTTCCCGCCAGACCTACCACTGCTTCGGCTGCGGCGTACACGGTGACGCCATCCGCTTCCTCACCGAACACCACGGCATGAGCTTTGTGGAGGCCGTGAAAGACCTCGCCCAGTCGGCCGGCCTGGTGGTGCCCGAGGACGAAGCCACCCCCGCAGAGCGGGCTGAAGCCAGCCGCCTGCGCGAGCAGCAAGCCACCCTCACCGACGTGCTGGAGAAGGCGGCCGACCACTACCGCAAGCAGCTCAAGGCCACACCGCGCGCAGTGAACTACCTCAAGGGCCGCGGCCTCACCGGCGAAATCGCGCTGCGCTTCGCCCTGGGCTACGCGCCCGATGGCTGGCGCACCCTGGCCAGCGTGTTTCCCAAGTACGACGACCCCCTGCTGGCCGAATCCGGCATGGTCATCGTGCAGGGCGCCGACGAAAGCAAGCCCGAGGCTGAGCTCAAGCGCTATGACCGCTTCCGCGACCGCGTCATGTTCCCCATCCGCAACGTCAAGGGCGAAACCATCGCCTTCGGCGGCCGGGTGCTGGACAAGGGCGAACCCAAGTACCTGAACTCGCCCGAGACACCCATCTTTGTGAAGGGCCGCGAGTTGTATGGCCTGTTCGAAGGCCGCACTGGCATGCGCGAAAAGGGCTACGCGCTGGTGACCGAGGGCTACATGGACGTGGTGGCCCTGGCCCAGCTGGGCTTTCCCAATGCCGTGGCCACGTTGGGCACGGCCTGCACGGCCGAGCACGTGCACAAGCTGCTGCGCTTCACCGACCAGGTGGTGTTCAGCTTCGACGGCGACGCCGCCGGCCGCCGTGCCGCCGGCCGCGCGCTGGAGGCCGCACTGCCCCATGCCAGCGACACGCGCAGCTTCCGCTTCCTGTTTCTGCCCGCCGAGCACGACCCCGACAGCTACATCCGCGAGTTCGGCAAAGAGGGCTTCGAAGTCTGTGTGCGCAATGCCGTGCCGCTCTCGAAGCAGTTGCTGGAGCACGCCGCTCACGACTGTGACCTGGCCAGCGCCGAGGGCCGTGCCCGCATGCTCTCGCAGGCCAAGCCGCTGTGGATGGCCCTGCCCGAAGGCGCGCTGCGCATCCAACTGCTGAGCGAGCTGGCACGCCTGGGCGGCCTGCCCGCACCCGAGCTGAGTGCGCTGTGGCAAGCCCAGAGCGGCGGCCAGCGCCACCGAAGCGAACCGGCCGACCAGGATTCGGCCGAACTCGACGAGGCCCGGCCGCGCAAGCGCGAGTGGTTGTCGCCTGAGGCCTGGCGTGCCGGGCGCAAGGCCGGCACCACCAGCGCAACCACCGGCGGAGGCCGGCGCCTGCCACCGAAGCGACCCGAGGACCGCGCGGTGCAGCTGCTGTTCGGCCAACCCGGCTGGTGGGAGCAACTGACCCTGGCCGAGCACGACCTGCTGCACGGTCTGCCCGCTCCGCACGGCCCGGCCATCGCCTGGCTGGAACGCGACATCGCCGAGCATGGCCCCCGCCCCTGGGCCGTGCTGCGCCAGGCCCTGGCCATCGACGAGTTGCTGCCTTCTGAGAGCCGTGCACTGGCCGATGGCGATGCCGACCCCGATGCCACCGAGGACGACCTGCATGCCACCGTGGGCCGGCTGCTGCTGGTCGACCTGAACCGGCGCCTCGAAGCGCTGGCCGCCAACCCCGAACTCGACCTTGCGGCCTACCGCGCGCTCACCGAGGAACGCAACGCGCTGAACGCACGCTTGAAAGCCCTCACCCAGCGCAGCGCCACCGAGTGATCTGGGTATAATCCGCCCCTTCAGCGGCAAGAGTGACAGCAGCACCTCCGGACCCGGCCACCCGCGACACGGGCAACCACCAGGCCACCCACCCCGCAAGGGCTGCAACAAACGGTTCACGCTACCTTGCCTGCCCTGTGGCTGCGGCATCCATTGCCGTGGTGCGCAACCTCTTCGCTAGTGACTCAACCGCATGGCATTCGCGGTGTGCACAGGCTTGAGAGCGCACTTGAGCGGCCGATACCCAGGGCGCCTTCAGGAATCACACACCCGAGAACTTGCATGACCGCCAAGAAAACTGTCGCCGCCAAGCCTGCCGCTGCTGCCAAGTCTGCCCCCGCCAGCAAGGCCGCTGCGCCTGCCAAGGCCGAGACGGCCAAGACCACCAAGGCCACTGCCAAGGCGACAGAACCCGAGAAGCTCAAGGGCAAGGCCGCCGCCAAGCCGGTTGCTGAGGCCGCCCCCAAGGGCAAGCCGGGCCGCAAGCCCAAGGCCGAGGCCGAGAGCACCCCAGCCAAGGGCAAGAAGAAGTCTGAAGAACTCGAAGTCGACATGGCCGACATCGAGGCCGACCTTGAAGGCGAGGTGGAAACTGAAGTGGCTGGGGCCGCAGAAGACACCGCCGAGAAGGTCAAGGCCAAGCCGCTGCGCATGAAGGTGTCGCGTGCCAAGGAGCGCGCGCTGATGCGCGAGTTCGGCCTGGACGAAACCGCGCTGACCGAAGAAGAAGTGGCCAAGCGCCGCCATGAGCTCAAGACCCTCATCAAGATGGGCAAGACGCGTGGCTACCTCACGCACCAGGAAATCAACGACCACCTGCCCGAGAAGCTGGTCAACGAGGAAATCCTCGAAGCCATCATCTCCATGCTCAACGACATGGGCATCGCGGTGTACGAGCAGGCGCCCGACGCCGCCACGCTGCTGATCGCCGGCGGCACCACCGCTGCGGCCACCGAAGAAGAAGCCGAGGAAGCCGCCGAAGCCGCGCTCTCCACGGTCGATTCCGAGTTCGGCCGCACCACCGACCCGGTGCGCATGTACATGCGCGAAATGGGCTCGGTCGAACTGCTGACCCGTGAAGGCGAAATCGAGATTGCCAAGCGCATCGAAGGTGGCCTGCAGGCCATGATGCTGGCCATCTCGGCCTCGCCCACCACCATCGCCGAAATCCTGGCCATGGCCGACCGCATCGCGGCCGGCGACCAGCAGATCTCCGAAGTGGTCGATGGCTTTGTCGCCGCCGACGAGGCCGACGACTACGTGGCCGAAGAAGACTTCGACGAGTTTGACGAGGAAGACGACGACGACGGCAACGGTGGCTCCAAGGCACTGACCAAGAAGCTCGAAGAACTCAAGAGCCAGGCACTGGCCAAGTTTGCCGAGTTGCGCATCCACTTCGACAAGATGCGCAAGGCTTTCGAGAAGGACGGCTACAAGTCGCAGCCCTACAACAAGGCCCAGCACGCCATCAGCGAAGACCTGATGACGATCCGCTTCACGGTCAAGACCATCGAAAAACTGTGCGACATCCTGCGCTCGCAGGTGGACGACGTGCGCCGCTACGAGCGCGAGATCCGAAAGATCGCCGTCGACAAGTGCGGCATGCCGCAAGAGCACTTCATCAAGCACTTCCCGCCCAATTCGCTCAACCTGAAATGGGCCGAAAAAGAAATCGCGCTGGGCAAGAACTACAGCGCCGTGCTGAGCCGCAACCTGCCGGCCGTGCAGGAACTGCAGCAGAAGCTCATCGACCTGCAGGCCCGCGCCGTGGTGCCAGTGGAAGACCTGAAGGACATCAACAAGCGCATGAACGAGGGCGAGAAGTCCTCCCGCGATGCCAAGAAGGAAATGATCGAGGCCAACCTGCGCCTCGTGATCTCCATCGCCAAGAAGTACACCAACCGTGGCCTGCAGTTCCTCGACCTGATCCAGGAAGGCAACATCGGCCTGATGAAGGCGGTGGACAAGTTCGAATACCGCCGCGGCTACAAGTTCTCCACCTACGCCACGTGGTGGATCCGCCAGGCCATCACCCGCTCCATCGCCGACCAGGCCCGCACCATCCGCATCCCGGTGCACATGATCGAGACCATCAACAAGATGAACCGGCTCTCCCGTCAGCACCTGCAGGAGTTCGGCTTCGAGCCGGACGCCCCGACGCTGGCCGAGAAGATGGAGATGCCGGAAGACAAGATCCGCAAGATCATGAAGATCGCCAAAGAGCCGATCTCCATGGAAACGCCGATCGGCGACGACGACGACAGCCACTTGGGCGACTTCATCGAGGACACCAACAACACCGCGCCCATCGAGGCCGCCATGCAGGCCGGCCTGCGCGACGTGGTGAAGGACATCCTCGACTCGCTCACCCCGCGCGAGGCCAAGGTGTTGCGCATGCGCTTCGGCATCGAGATGTCCACCGACCACACGCTGGAAGAAGTGGGCAAGCAGTTCGACGTCACCCGCGAGCGCATCCGCCAGATCGAGGCCAAGGCCATCCGCAAGCTCAAGCACCCCAGCCGTTCGGACAAGCTCCGTACTTACCTGGACAACATCTGAGTCGGCGGCCCTTCCTCGTCACCGATTGAGGGGTTTCGTGCCGTTTTTGGCACGCTACACTGGCTGACGCATGGCCACCATCAAACGACGCGTCGTCCTCTTCGCCGATCTGCGCGGCAGCACAGCCCTCTACGAGACGCTGGGCAACGCGCAGGCCACTACCTTGGTCACCCGGTCCATCACGGCCCTGGCGCGCCGGGTACCGGCCGTGGGCGGACAACTGGTCAAGACCCTGGGCGATGGCCTGATGGCGGTCTTCCCCACCGTGCGTTCGGCCGTGATGGCGGCCATGGAAATGCACGAGACTCTGAGCCAGGATTCGGCCTGGATGCCTACGGGGCACAGCCAGGGGCCGGACCCGGCTGCCCGCCTGCAACTGCAAGTGGCGGTGGCCAGCGGCGAGGTGGTGGAAGTGGGCGGCGATTGCTTTGGCGACGCCGTCAACGTGGCTGCCCGCTTGCTGGACCACGCTGGCGACAACGAAACGCTGATCACCCGCGAGGTCTACGACGAGTTGCCCTGGGAAGCCCGCACACGGCTGCGCCACCTCGACAAGGTGCATTTGCGCGGGCGGGTGGAGCCCGTGGACGTCTACCTGCTGGCCGGCCGCGATGCCGACACCGCCTCCACCCAGTTGGAGTCGCGCATGGGCATCAACGAGCCCGGCGGCCTGCGGCTGGAGTGGAACAGCTACTCGCAGGTGTTCGAACGCAGCCAATTGCCGCTGATCCTGGGCCGCAGCACCACCTGCTCGTTCCGGGTGGACGACGCCCGTGTGTCGCGCGCCCACGCCCGCGTTGACCTGATGGGTGGCTCGCTGCAACTCACTGACCTGAGCATCAATGGCACCTTCGTGCGCTTTGCCGGCGACGAGGGCGTCATCAGCCTGCGCCGCGCCGCCTGCACCCTGCACGGCAACGGCGCCCTGGGCCTGGGTGGCCCGCCCACCAACCCCAAGACGCCGATCATCACTTTCACCGTGCTGCAAACCGGCGCCTGAGCTTACGGGCTCTTGCCCGACCTTCCCAACATGAGTTTCAAGACCGAACCGGCCCACAACCACGGCCAGGCCGCGCGCACCGGTGTGCTGCTGGCCAACCTGGGCACGCCCGACGCGCCCACCCCCGCCGCCCTGCGCCGCTACCTGGCTGAATTCCTCAGCGACCGGCGCGTGGTGGAGATCCCCGCACTGGTCTGGAAGCTGATCCTGCACGGCATCATCCTGCGCACCCGGCCGGCCAAGTCGGCCGCCAAGTACGCCACGGTCTGGACCAAAGACGGCTCGCCGCTGCTGGTCTGGACCCAGCGCCAGGCCGCGCTGCTGCAGGGCTATCTGGGCGAACGCGGTGCCCAGGTCATCGTGCATCCGGCCATGCGCTACGGCCAGCCCTCCATCGCGCAGGGACTGGACGCCCTGCGCGCCCAAGGCGTGGACCGCATCCTGGTGCTGCCGGCCTACCCGCAGTACTCGGGCGCCACCACCGCCAGCACCTTCGACGCCGTGGCCGCCTGGGGCATGCAGGCGCGGCGCGTGCCCGAGTTCCGCTTCATCCAGCAATACCACGACGACCCGGGCTACATCGCCGCGTTGGCAGAGAGCGTGCGAGCCCACTGGCAGCAGGCACAGCGCGGCCCCATGCTGGTGATGAGCTTCCACGGCATGCCCGAACGCACGCTGCACCTGGGTGACCCATACTTCTGCCATTGCCACAAAACGGCCCGGCTTCTGGCCGAAGCGCTGGGCCTGGGCCCGGACGAGTACCAGGTCAGCTTCCAGAGCCGCTTCGGCAAGGCCAAGTGGCTGGAGCCCGCCACCGAGCCCACGCTGAAAGCCCTGGCCGCGCGCGGCGTGAAGCGGGTGGACGTGATCTGCCCCGGCTTTGCCGCCGACTGCCTGGAAACCCTGGAAGAGATCGCGCAGGAAGGCCGTGAAACCTTTCTGCACGCGGGTGGCGAGGATTACCACTACATCCCCTGCCTGAACGACAGCCACGCCGGCATGCAGGCCCTGGCCGAGTTGGCGCTGCGCCACCTGGCCGGCTGGCCCGTGGGCGAGCCAACCGCAGCCGAACGTGCGCAAACCCTGACCCGCGCCAAGGCGCAGGGCGCACCGAACTGAGCGGGGCCGGAACCCCGAGCCACAACCGCATGGACGAGCCCAAACTGGTTCAGCACCCGGTGCGCCTGGACAAGTGGCTCTGGGCGGCGCGCTTCTTCAAGACCCGGGCGGTGGCCGTGGACGCCATCGCCAAGAACCGGGTGGAGGTGAACGGCCAGGCGGCCAAGCCCTCGAAGGATGTGCGCGTGGGTGACGCCCTGACCCTGCGCGAACCCGGCCTGCCGGCCCGGCAGGTAAAGGTCCTGGGCTTGAGCGAGGTCCGTGGTCCGGCACCGGTGGCCCAACAGCTCTACGAAGATACTGCCGAGAGCGTGGCCGCCCGCGAAACCGCCCGAGAGCAGCGCCGCCAGGGTGTGGAGCCGGCCTTGGGCCTGGAGCATGGCCGGCCCACCAAGCGCGATCGACGCCAGTTGGCCGACTGGAACCGCTGGAGCGCCTCGGCCGACGAGTGACGGCTGAACCAGCCGTCACCCCAAAAAGATTTCAAAAGCCCTCTTGAAACTGGGGGCACCACCCTCAACTGCGCCCGCAAGCCGGACACAACCGGCGCCTGTTTCGCTGCAAACCAGCACCCACCCACCATGACCGAAGCACAAACCCCCGCTGAACCGCAGGCCCAACCCGCCCCCGAGACGCTGGCCGACACCCCAGTGGACCAGCCCAGCCCCGAGGCCCGTCTGGCCGAGTTGGAAGCCAAGAACACCGAACTGGCCGACAGCTACCTGCGCGCCAAGGCCGAGATGGAAAACGTCCGCCGCCGTGCCGATGAGGAAGTCTCCAAGGCCCGCAAGTTCGCCGTCGAGTCCTTCGCCGAATCGATGCTGCCTGTGCGCGACAGCCTTGAAGCTGCCATCGCCATGCCCGACGCCCCGCTGGAAAAGGTGCTTGAAGGCGTGCACATCACCCTGCGCCAGCTGGCCCAAGCGCTGGAGCGCAACAAGGTGCTGGAGATCAACCCGCCTGCCGCCACCAAGTTCGACCCACACCACCACCAGGCCATCAGCATGGTGCCCGCCGACCAGGACGCCAACACCGTGGTTACGGTGCTTCAGAAGGGCTACCTGATCGCCGACCGCGTGCTGCGCCCGGCCCTGGTCACGGTGGCCGCCCCCAAGTAATTCGCTGACCGGCGTCAAACAACGGGGCCTGGCGAACTTTTCCACACGCACCAGCCCTTGAAGACGGCCCGGTTATCCACAGATTCCAATCATTCAAATCCGCTCTCAGGAGAACACTCATGGGCAAGATCATCGGCATTGACCTCGGCACCACCAATTCGTGCGTGGCCATCATGGAAGGCAACACCACCAAGGTGATCGAGAACTCGGAAGGCGCACGCACCACGCCGTCCATCATTGCGTACCAGGAAGACGGCGAAGTGCTGGTGGGCGCCTCGGCCAAGCGCCAGGCCGTCACCAACCCGCGCAACACGGTGTACGCCGCCAAGCGCCTGATCGGCCGCAAGTTCACCGAGAAGGAAGTGCAGAAGGACATCGACCTGATGCCCTACACCATCGCCGCCGCCGACAACGGCGACGCCTGGATCGAGGTGCGCGGCAAGAAGTTGGCGCCCCCGCAGGTGAGCGCCGAGGTGCTGCGAAAGATGAAGAAGACCGCCGAGGACTACCTGGGCGAGGAAGTGACCGAGGCCGTCATCACCGTGCCGGCCTACTTCAACGACAGCCAGCGCCAGGCCACCAAGGACGCCGGCCGCATCGCCGGCCTGGACGTTAAGCGCATCATCAACGAGCCCACCGCCGCAGCCCTGGCCTTTGGCCTGGACAAGCACGGCAAGGGCGACCGCAAGATCGCCGTGTTCGACCTGGGTGGCGGCACCTTCGACATCTCCATCATCGAGATCGCCGACGTCGATGGCGAAAAGCAGTTCGAGGTGCTGTCCACCAATGGCGACACCTTCCTGGGCGGCGAAGACTTCGACCAGCGCATCATCGATTTCATCGTCACCGAGTTCAAGAAGGAACAAGGCGTCGACCTGACCAAGGACGTGCTGGCCCTGCAGCGCCTGAAGGAAGCCGCCGAAAAGGCCAAGATCGAGCTCTCGAACAGCACCCAGACCGACGTCAACCTGCCCTACATCACGGCCGACGCCTCGGGCCCCAAGCACCTGAACATCAAGCTCACCCGCGCCAAGCTGGAAAGCCTGGTGGACGAGCTCATCGAGCGCACCATGGCGCCCTGCCACACAGCCATCAAGGATGCCGGCATCAAGGTGTCCGACATCGACGACGTGATCTTGGTCGGTGGCCAGAGCCGCATGCCCAAGGTGCAGGAGAAGGTCAAGGAGTTCTTCGGCAAGGAGCCGCGCAAAGACGTCAACCCCGATGAGGCCGTGGCCGTGGGCGCGGCCATCCAGGGCCAGGTGCTGGGCGGCGACCGCAAGGACGTGCTGCTGCTGGACGTCACCCCGCTGTCCCTGGGCATCGAGACCCTGGGCGGTGTGATGACCAAGATGATCAAGAAGAACACCACCATCCCGACCAAGTTCGCGCAGGTGTTCTCCACGGCCGACGACAACCAGCCGGCCGTGACCATCAAGGTCTACCAGGGCGAGCGTGAGATGGCCTCGGGCAACAAGAGCCTGGGCGAGTTCAACCTCGAAGGCATCCCGCCGGCCCCGCGCGGCCTGCCGCAGATCGAGGTGAGCTTCGACATCGACGCCAACGGCATCCTGCACGTGGGCGCCAAGGACAAGGGCACCGGCAAGGAAAACAAGATCACCATCAAGGCGAACTCGGGTCTCTCAGAGGCCGAGATCGAAAAGATGGTGAAGGACGCCGAAGCCAACGCCGCCGAGGACGCCAAGAAGGTGGAACTGGTGCAGGCCCGCAACCAGGCCGACGGCATGGTGCACTCGGTGCGCAAGAGCCTGACCGAGCACGGCGACAAGCTCGATGGCGCCGAGAAGGAAAAGATCGAGGCTGCGCTGAAGGACGCCGAAGAGGCGATCAAGGGCGAAGACAAGGCCGCGATCGAAGCCAAGACCGAGGCCCTGATGACCGCCAGCCAGAAGCTGGGCGAGAAGGTCTATGCCGAGCAGCAGGCTGCCCAGGCCGCCGCCGGTGCGGCCGATGCCGCCGGAGCGCAACAGTCGCAGGCCGCCGAACCCCAGCAAGGCAAGCCGGCCGACGACAACGTGGTGGACGCCGAGTTCAAGGAAGTGAAGAAGTGATGAACCCGCGTCGCGGCGGGCCCCTGCCCCCGTGATGTCGCGCCGCGTTCGAAGGATCCGAGCACATCGGCCCCTCAACGCGGCGGTTTCGCTTCCAAGGCGACAGTTTTTGCAGAGATCCATCCATGGCAAAGCGCGACTACTACGAAGTCCTCGGCGTTCCCAAGAACGCCAGCGACGACGACATCAAGAAGGCCTACCGCAAGCTGGCCATGAAGCACCACCCTGACCGCAACCAGGGTGAAGGCGATGACGCCAAGAAGGCCGAGGAGAAGTTCAAGGAGGCCAAGGAGGCCTACGAGATGCTCTCGGACGCCAACAAGCGCGCCGCTTACGACCAGCATGGCCACGCGGGCGTGGACCCCAACGCCGGCATGGGCCGCGGCGGCGAGGGCTTTGGCGGCTTTGCCGAGGCCTTCGGCGACATCTTTGGCGACATCTTCGGTGGCCAGGGTGGTGGTGGCGGCCGGCGCGGTGGCGGCGGCCAGCAGGTGTACCGCGGCGCCGACCTGAGCTACGCCATGGAGATCACGCTGGAAGAGGCGGCCAACGGCAAGGACAGCCAGATCCGCATCCCCAGCTGGGACAACTGCGAGACCTGCGGCGGCAGCGGCGCCAAGCCCGGCACCAAGGCCAAGACCTGCAGCACCTGCAATGGCAGCGGTACGGTGCACATGCGCCAGGGCTTCTTCAGCATCCAGCAGACCTGCCCGCACTGCAGCGGCACCGGCAAGATCATTCCCGAACCTTGCGGCACATGCAACGGTGCCGGCAAGATCAAGCGCCAGAAGACGCTGGAGGTGAAGATCCCCGCCGGCATCAACGAGGGCATGCGCATCCGCTCGGCCGGCAACGGCGAGCCGGGCACCAATGGCGGGCCGGCGGGCGATCTGTACATCGAGATCCGCATCAAGCAGCACGACATCTTCGAGCGCGATGGTGACGACCTGCACTGCACCATCCCGGTGGGCATGGTCACGGCGGCGTTGGGTGGCTCCATTGAGGTGCCCACACTCAGCAGCAAGCTGGAGATCGAGTTGCCCGAGGGCACCCAGCACGGCAAGACCTTCCGGCTGCGCGGCAAGGGCATCAAGGGCATACGCTCCAGCTACCCCGGTGACCTGTACTGCCACGTGACGCTGGAGACGCCGGTCAAGCTCACCGAGCACCAACGCAAGCTGCTGAAGGAACTGGACGAGTCACTGAAGAAAGGTGGCGACAAGCACTCGCCCAACGCCAAGAGCTGGACTGACCGGGTCAAGGATCTCTTCAAGTAGTCCGGGGCACCCAGCCTCACCTCGAAACAGCCCGCCTTTGTGCGGGCTGTTCCGCTTATCGGCGCGGCTCAAGATCGGCCACCATCGGCCGAAACACCGCACAGGTTCCGTCGACCGCAGTCTGGGTCGCCGGCGCCTGGTCATACGGCTGCATCCAGCATTTGGCCAGGCATCCGCCCGATTTGCGAAAGAGCAGCCCATGGCCACGATCCAGACCCCCTACTCGCACCTGCACGCGCTGATCATCGACGACATGTCGGTGCAACAGACGACGCTGCGCGGCCAGTTGGCCTCCCTGGGTATCCACAAGATCGACCAGGCCACCACCGCCGACGAGGCCCTGCGCCTGGTGAAGAGCCGACCCTACGGACTGATCCTGTGCGACTACAACCTGAACAACAAGACCGACGGCCAGCAGTTCTTCGAGCACCTGCGCGACAACGAGTTGCTGCCGCCCGATTGCCTGTTCTTCATGATCACCGCCGAGGGTGCCTACGCCTCGGTGGCCGCAGCCACCGAGCACAAGCCCGACGCCTATTTGCTCAAGCCCATCACCGCCGCGGACATTGGCGAGCGCCTGAAGCTGATGCTGGAAAAACGCCAGGCGCTGCTGCCGATCACGCAGCGCCTGCGCAAGCACGACCTGCAGGGCGCGGTGGCCGAATGCGACACCGTCCTGGCCAAGAAAGACCGCTGGTACATGCAGGTGCTGCAGATGAAAGGCCAAACCCTGCTGCAACTGGGTCGCCACGAAGAGGCCAAGACCGTCTACCGGCAGGCGCTGGATGTGCGGGGCGACCTGATCTGGGCCCAGTTGGGCATGGCCCGGGCCCACAAGGCGGCCGGCCAGTTTGAGCAAGCCCGCCAGATTGCCAACGACATCATCCAGTCGCGCGACGGCGACAAGCACGTGGCCGCCTACGACGTGGTGGCCGAATCGCTGGAAGCCCAGGGCGACATGGCCGGTGCCCTGTGGGTGCTGCGCGACGCCGCCGCCGTGGTGCCCTCGGCCCGCCGCCACCGCCTGGTGGGCGAAAGCGCCTACCGCAATGGCGACCTGGACGCCGCCAAGGAGAGCTTCCAGAAGGTCACCAAGGCCACCAAAGGCTCGGTGATCGCCCAGGCCCAGGACACCCTGAGCCTGGCCCAGACCCTGGTGGACCGCGGCGAGGCCAAGGAGGCCCTGGGCCTGCTGACCGAAGGCGGCACCCAGCACAAGAACAACCCCGCGTTCGACAACGTGGCTCTGGCCATCAAGGCCCAGGCCCAGGTGCAGGCGGGAGACCCCGAAGGCGCCATGAAGACCATCGCCAAGGCCCGCGAGACCATGCGCAAGGCCAAGGCCGACTTTGCCACCGTGGCCCTGGCCAAGGCCGAGCTGATGACGGGCCACCACGAGGCGGGCCTGGCGCTGATGGAAAAGGCCGTGGCATCGGACCACGAGAACCCGCGCGTCAAGCAGCTCATCGGCAAGGCCCTGAGCGACACAGGGCACGAAGACAAGATCGAGAAGATCATCGAGGCCGCCGCTGCAGGCTTGGAAATCCGCGTCAAGGAAGCCAAAACCCTGTTCCGCGACAGTCGCATCGACGAAGCCCTCGCTGCCATCGAAGCTGCTGTGCACGACTACCCGGAGAACACCGGTGTGTTGCTGCAGGCCGCACAGATGAACTGCCTGTCATTGCGCCTGAAGAAGGAACTGAGCCCCGCCGTGGTGGACCGCGTGCGCCTGTACCTGACGCGCCTGGACAAGCTCATGCCGACCAATGACCGGGTGACGCAGATGCAGCGCTACTTCCGCGAAACCGTGGGTGCGCTGACCGAGGCCGCCAAGGCCAGCGCCTGAACCGAGGCTGTCAGCCATGAGCCCCGAGCTTGCGGCCCTGGTGGTGCATGACCTGAAGAACGAGCTGGGCGCACTGGAGGCCGCCCTGGAGCGCAGTACCCATGCCCCCACGGCCGAGGAGGCACGCCAGAACCACCTGCAGTGCATGGCGCTGCGCGAGCACTTTGTGCAGTTCCTGACGCTGTACGGCCAGTCCGGCGCGTTGCGCATCCTGGCGAGCGATGAATCACCCATGGCTGTGCTGGACGCGGCCGCCCACCACGCCGCCATTGCACACCCTGAATTGCACATCCGGGTCGAAGCCAACAAGCAGACTCCGCCCTACTGGTACTTCGACCCTCGCCTGGTGCGCATGGCCATCGACGCCGCCCTGCACAACGCCGGGCGGTTCGCCCGCAGCACCATCACGCTGCAGTCCCTGGCTGCGGACGGCTTCCTGGTGCTTCGCATCGACGACGACGGCCCGGGCCCCGACCCCGAGGCGCTGGACAAAGGCGCCGCCCATGCCACCGGCCTGGGCACCTCGCTGTGCCAGGCCGTGGCCGAAGCCCACACCTGCGGCAACCGCAAGGGGCACATCAGCCTGGGCTTTCGGCCCGGTGGTGGCGCGCGCTTCGAGCTCTGGCTGGCCTGATCGCCCCCGCAACGCGGTGCCAGGCCGCCCGCTTGCTCAGAACAAGCTGGCCTGCATCTCCTGCCCGCGCTTGGGCTGCAGACGGGCTGGCGGCTGGAACTGGCGGAGGTCGAGTTCAACCCGGTCACCGTCCATGCCCAGGCGCTGCTTGGCCTTGCTGAATCGCTGGCGGATCAGGTCGGCCCACAAGCCGTGGCCGGTCATGCGCGAACCGAACTGGGCGTCGTTGTCTTTGCCACCCCGCATGTCGCGGATGCGGGCCATGACGCGCTTGGCGCGTTCGGGGAAGTGCGCTTCCAACCACTGCTGAAACAGCGGGTTCACCTCCCAAGGCAGGCGCAACACGATGGAGAAAGCCCGCCGGGCACCGGCCTCGTACGCAGCTTCAAGGATGCGCTCGATCTCGGGCTCGTTGATGAAGGGGATGACCGGCGAGATGCTGACCCCGGTGGGCACACCGGCATCGCTCAGTGCCTTGAGCGTTTGCAGCCGCCGCTGGGGTGACGCTGCACGTGGCTCGAGGATGCGCGCCAGCGCCGGATCGAGGGTGGTGATCGAGACATAGACGGCCGCCATGCCTTGGCGCGCCATGGGTGCGATCAGGTCAAGGTCGCGCTCCACGCCCGCCGACTTGGTGATGATGGAGAACGGGTGCCGGCACTCGGACAGCACCTCGATCACCTGCCGGGTGATGCCCAGCTTGCGCTCGGCCGGTTGGTAGGCGTCGGTGGCCGAGCCGATGTTCAGCAGCATGGGCGTGTAGCTGCGGCTGGCCAGCGTTTCGCGAAGGCGCTCGGCGGCGTTCACCTTGGCGATGATGCGGGTCTCGAAGTCCAGCCCTGGTGAGAGGTTGAGGTAGCTGTGCGTGGGCCGCGCATAGCAGTAGATGCAGCCGTGCTCGCAGCCCCGATAAGGGTTGATGGAGAGATCGAAGTTGATGTCCGGCGAATCGTTCCCGGTGAGGATGGACTTGACCCGCTCTTCGATGATGCGGGTGGCCGGTGGCAACGCCTCTGCTTGTGCCGCCTGCTCCAGCGTGCCCCAGCCGTCGTCAAAGCCCACCCGCTCGTCGCCGCTGAAGCGATGGGCGATGCGCCAGGCCGTGCCTCGACCCTTGCTGGGCGGGGGCAGCATGGCCACGGGAGCGATGTGGGGCGCCGCGTGCGGGGCGGAGGCGGAGGGGGTGCAAGACATACTGTAGTTTTATACAGTAATGCCGGCGATGCAAGCCCCCTCTTCCCGAGGGGGCGTGTCAGTAGTCGCCCTGGATGGCCGCGTCGGGTGCCAGGTTGTCGAACTTGGTCAGCGGCTTCAGGAAGGCCAGGTGCAGCGCGCCCACCGGGCCATTGCGCTGCTTGCCGATGATGATCTCCGCCGTGCCCGGCACCTTCGAATCCTCACGGTTGTAGTAGTCGTCGCGGTATATGAACATGATCACGTCCGCATCCTGCTCAATGGCGCCCGATTCGCGCAGGTCGCTCATCATAGGGCGCTTGTCGGTGCGCGTTTCCACCGAGCGGTTCAACTGCGAGAGCGCGATCACCGGGCAGTTCAGCTCCTTGGCCAGGGCCTTGAGGCCACGCGAGATCTCGGAGATCTCAGTGGCGCGGTTCTCGCCCGCACTGCTGCCCGAACCACTCATGAGCTGCAGGTAGTCGATGACGATCAGACCCAGCTTGCCGCACTGGCGCGCCTGACGGCGGGCCCGGGCGCGCAGCTCGGCGGGGTTCAGTGCCGGGGTCTCGTCGATGAAGATCGAGGCCTTGGAGAGCTTGTCCACCGCCTCAGTGAGGCGACCCCAGTCGTCGTCGCGCAAGCGGCCAGTACGAAGGCCCGACTGGTCGATGCGGCCCAGCGAGCCGACCATCCGCAGCGCCAACTGCGAGGCGCCCATTTCCATCGAGAACACCACCACCGGCAGGCCTTCGCTCACGGCCACGTTCTCGGCAATGTTCAGCGCGAACGCAGTCTTGCCCATCGAGGGGCGCGCGGCCAGGATGATCAGGTCACCGCCTTGCAAGCCGGCGGTCATGCGGTCGAGCTCATAAAAGCCGGTGCGCACGCCGGTGACGTCCTCGGCGCCGTTCTCGGCCAACTCGGTCACCCGGTCAATCAAAGCCAAGGCCAGCATGTCCATGCTTTGGAAGCCCTGCTTGGTGCGCTGGCCTTCCTCGCCGATCTTGAAGATCTTGCCCTCGGCCTCATCCAGGATCTGCGCCACCTGCTTGCCCATGGGGTTGAAGGCCTGGGTGGCGATGTCGTCACTCGCGGCAATCAGCTTGCGCAGGATGGCGCGCTCACGCACGATCTCGGCGTAGCGGCGCAGGTTGGCTGCGCTGGGCACGCTCTGCGCCAGCGCGTTCAGGTAGGCCAGGCCGCCGCACTCCTGGGCCTTGCCCAGGTTCTGCAGTTGCTCGAAGACCGTGATGACGTCGGCTGGCTTGGAGAGGCCGATCAGCGTGCCGATGGCCCCGAAGATGATCTTGTGCTCGAAGCGGTAGAAGTCGTCTTCCTTGAGCACATCGGCCGCGCGGTCCCAGGCACCGTTGTCCAGCAGCAGGCCGCCCAGCACGCTTTGCTCGGCCTCGATGGACTGCGGCGGCACGCGCAACTTGGCCACCTCCTCGTCACGGGGGGCACTGCGGGGGTCGTGGGCGTCGAAGATCGTGGACATCGGGCAATGGTAGGTGGGATGCGGCCCACCGGCTGTGGACAAGCCTGGGGATATCGCGTGGGAATGCCGTGAACAACATTCCCCGCCAAAACGAAAAAAAAGGCCGGTTCGAAAACCGGCCTCTTCAGCAGGGGAGCGGACCGAAAATCAGTCTTGCTCGCCCACAACCTTGACGGTCACTTCCACGACCACGTCGTGGTGGATGGCCACAGCCACCGGGAACTCGCCCACGGCCTTCAGCGGGCCATTGGGCAGGCGCACATTGGCCTTGGCGATCTGGAAGCCTTGCTTGCCCAGCGCTTCGGCGATGTCGTGGTTGGTGACGGAACCGAACAGGCGGCCGTCCACGCCAGCCTTCTGGCTGACGACGGTGGTGATGCCGGTCATCTTCTCGCCCACGGCCTGGGCGGCAGCCAGCTTCTCGGCGGCAGCCTTTTCCAGATCGGCACGGCGGGTTTCGAATTCCTTGATCGCGGCTTCGGTGGCGCGACGGGCACGCTTGGTCGGGATCAGGAAGTTGCGGGCGTAGCCGTCCTTGACCTTGACCACGTCACCCAGGTTGCCCAGGTTGGCGACCTTGTCCAGCAGAATGATTTGCATGGTGTGGTCTCCTTAGACGCGGTGCTGGTCGCTGTACGGCAGCATGGCCAGGAAGCGCGAACGCTTGATGGCGGTGGTCAGCTGGCGTTGGAAGAAGGCGCGGGTGCCGGTCAGGCGAGCCGGCGTGATCTTGCCGTTTTCACCGATGAAGTCGCGCAGCAAGTCCACGTCCTTGTAGTCGATTGATTCGACGCCAGTGACGGTGAAGCGGCAGAACTTCTTGCGACGGAACAGCAGCGATTGCTGGTTGCGCTTGGGACGGCGGTCCTTGGAAAATCTTGACTTGGGCGGGGGCATGTCTATGACCTCTGAAAAATGTCTATCCGGTGAATCAAACAGGTTCGGGTTGGCTCTGGGCTTCGTGCGGCACGACTTCGTTCACATGGAACACCAAGCCCTTGCCGTTACGGGTGGCACCCAGGAAACCGGCAAAGGTGGCCGGTGAACCGAGTGCCAGCACTTGGGCTGCCTTGGTGATCGCCCCGATCGCCACCGCCCGGATCTCCAAGGAGACCTTGCGCGGTTGGCCGTCTTCGCTGACCTCGGACTCGTGCTTGAGCTTCAAGTCCAGGGCCGGCAAGCCGGCGGGGGTGTAACGCATCGCACTGCGCTCGACCACTTGGGCCGCGAGAACCAGGCGGTTCATCGCTGCAGCACAAATTGCCGAGACCAACCCTTCAAGCTCAGGCGTTGGCTTCTTGGGCCGACGACTTGCGAGCTTCTTCCTTCTCGACCGACTTCATCATGACCGACGGGCCGGTTTCAGCCTTGTCTGCCTTGACGGTCAGGTGACGCAACACGGCGTCGTTGAAGCGGAAGCCCGTTTCCAGTTCGCCCAGCACAGCGCTGGAGCACTCGATGTTGATGCACAGGTAGTGCGCCTTGGCGAGCTTCTGGATCATGTAGGCCAGTTGGCGGCGGCCCCAGTCTTCCACACGGTGAACCTTGCCACCGCCATTGGTGACCAGGGTCTTATAGCGCTCCAGCATGGCCGGAACCTGTTCGCTTTGATCCGGATGGATCAGCAGAACGATCTCATAGTGACGCATGAATGCTCCTTTTGGATGCCCCTCGCCTCTCGGCAAAGGTAGAAGCCGCCCCGTGCGTCAGCGGCGGGTGCGGCAAGGTGAACGGCGGATTATAGGGGAGTTCAGCCGCGCTTGGCCAGCAGCGTCCAGGTCTCGATCACCGAGTCGGGGTTCAGCGAGATCGAGACGATGCCCTCGGCCGCCAGCCATTGGGCAAAATCGGGGTGGTCGCTGGGGCCTTGGCCACAGATGCCGATGTACTTGCCGGTGGCCCGGCAGGCCGCAATGGCGCGCGAGATCAGGGCCTTGACGGCCGGATCGCGCTCGTCGAAGTCCACCGCCAGTTGCTCCAGGCCCGAATCGCGGTCCAGGCCCAGGGTGAGCTGGGTCAGGTCGTTCGAGCCGATGGACATGCCGTCGAAGTGGGCCAGGAACTGGTCGGCCAGGATGGCATTGCTCGGCACCTCGCACATCATGATCAGGCGCAGGCCGTTCTGGCCGCGCTTGAGGCCCTTCTCGGCCAGCAAGGCCTCTACCTTTTCGGCCTGGCGCACGGTGCGCACGAAGGGCACCATGATCTCGACGTTGGTCAGGCCCATGTCGTTGCGCACGCGCTTCAAGGCCTCGCACTCCATCGCAAAGGCGTCGGTGAACTCGCCGCTGATGTAGCGCGAGGCACCCCGGAAGCCCAGCATGGGGTTCTCTTCATCGGGCTCGTAGCGCGAGCCGCCGATCAACTTCTTGTACTCGTTGGACTTGAAGTCCGACAGGCGCACGATGACCGGCTTGGGCCAGAAGGCCGCCGCGATGGTGGCCACGCCCTCAGTGAGCTTGTCGACGTAGAAGGCACGCGGTGAAGCATGGCCCCGCGCCACCGACTCCACCGCCTTCTTGAGGTCCGGGTCGACGTTCGGGTAGTCCAAGATGGCCTTGGGGTGGACGCCAATGTTGTTGTTGATGATGAATTCCAGCCGGGCCAGGCCCACGCCTGCATTGGGTACCTGGGCGAAGTTGAAGGCCAGCTGCGGGTTGCCAACGTTGACCATGATCTTCACCGGGCAGTACGGCATTTCGCCGCGCGCCACCTCGCTGACCTCGGTTTCCAGCAGGCCGTCATAGACGTGGCCGGTGTCCCCCTCGGAGCAGACCACAGTCACCAGCGCGCCGTCGCTCAGCTTTTCGGTGGCGTCACCACAGCCCACCACGGCCGGGATGCCCAGTTCGCGGGCAATGATGGCCGCGTGGCAGGTGCGCCCGCCACGGTTGGTGACGATGGCGCTGGCGCGCTTCATCACCGGCTCCCAGTTGGGGTCGGTCATGTCGGTGACCAGCACGTCACCGGGCTGCACGCGGTCCATCTCGGCGATGGAGCTCACCAGGCGCACCGGGCCGGTACCGATCTTCTGGCCGATGGCGCGGCCCTCTGCCAGCACGGTGCCGCGCTTGGCGGGGTCGCCCTTGAGCTTGTAGCGGTGCTCGACCTGGCCTTCTGCCTGGCTGCGCACGGTTTCAGGCCGGGCCTGCAGGATGTAGAGGTGGCCGTCCACGCCGTCCTTGCCCCACTCGATGTCCATGGGGCGGCCGTAATGCCGCTCAATGATGACAGCGAACTTGGCCAGTTCCACCACGTCGGCGTCGGTGAGAGAGTAGCGGTTGCGCAGTTCGGGCGGTGTGTCGGTGGTCTTCACCAGCTTGCCGCTGGCGGCCTTTTCCTCGGCGGAAGCGAACTCCATGCGGATCAGCTTGGAGCCCAGGCCACGGCGGATGACCGGGAACTTGCCCGCTGCCAGCGCCGGCTTGTGCACATAGAACTCGTCGGGGTTCACGGCGCCCTGCACCACGGTCTCGCCCAGGCCATAGCTGGAGGTGATGAAGACCACGTCCTTGAAGCCCGACTCGGTGTCGATGGTGAACATCACGCCGGCCGCGCCCACGTCGGAACGCACCATGCGCTGCACGCCCGCCGACAAGGCCACCTCGGCGTGGGTGAAGCCCTTGTGCACGCGGTAGCTGATGGCGCGGTCGTTGTAGAGCGAGGCGAAGACCTCCTTCATCTTGTGCAGCACATCGTCGATGCCGTGCACGTTGAGGAAAGTCTCCTGCTGGCCGGCGAACGAGGCGTCGGGCAGGTCTTCGGCGGTGGCCGACGAGCGCACGGCCCAGGTGGCGTCCGGCGCGTCGCCGGCCACACGGGCGTACTCGGCGCGCACGGCCGCGTCCAGCGCGGGCGGGAACGGCGCGTCGGTCACCCATTGGCGGATCTCGGCACCGGCCTCGGCCAGTGCGCGCACGTCCTCGATGTCCAGCGCGGCCAGACGGGCGTTGATCTTGTCGGTCAGGCCACCGTAGCTGAGGAATTCGCGAAAGGCGTGGGCCGTGGTGGCGAAACCGCCGGGCACGCGCACGCCCGAGGCGGCCAACTGGCTGATCATTTCGCCGAGGCTGGCGTTTTTGCCGCCCACGACCTCGACGTCGGTCATTCTCAGTTGTTCAAACGGGGCGACCAGGGCGGTCGCCAACAGGGTTGCAGACATGGGATAGCTCCTTGATGACAAAAAACCGGGTGGCCAACTGATGCTTCACCCACCAGTCCGGCCCGCGCCGCAGAGCGCTGTGATTCGAGTTGTGATCTGCGGGGGCACATGGACAAGGCGCTGTGAAAAGCTGACGCAATGGCCCGCATTCTACGAAGGGATTGCCTATCATCGGCGTGAGTTTTGTTCATCCAGGCGCTCCTGAACTTTCACGGGCCGCCTTCACCCACCGCCCACCCCATGCCCACCCGCACCGTGTTTTTCGTGTCCGATGGCACCGGCATCACCGCCGAGACCTTTGGCAACTCCATCCTGAACCAATTCGCGATCAAGCCCCGCCACGTGCGCCGGCCCTTCATCGACACGGCCGAAAAGGCCGACCGGGTGGTCTCCGAGATCAACGAGACCGCCGAAACCGAAGGCGTGCGACCGGTGGTGTTCATCACCCTGGCCAAGCAGGAGGCCCACGAGGTGCTGGTCAACGCCCGCTGCAAGGGCATGGTGATGGACATGTTCAAGGCCTTCGTGGTGCCGCTGGAGGAGGAGTTCGGCCTCAAGTCCAACCACCGCGTGGGCCGTTTCTCGGACGCCGCCAAGAGCCAGGAGTACAACGACCGCATCGAGGCCATCAACTTCTCGCTGGCCCACGACGACGGCCAGTCGGCCAGGAATTTGGAAGCCGCCGACGTGATCCTGGTGGGCGTGAGCCGCAGCGGCAAGACCCCAACCTCGCTCTACCTCGCCATGCAGCACGGCATCAAGGCCGCCAACTACCCGCTGATCCCCGAGGATTTCGAGCGCGGCCATTTGCCGTCCACCCTCACGCCGCACAAGCGCAAGTGCTTTGGCCTGACCATCGACCCCGACCGGCTCAGCCAGATCCGCAACGAGCGCCGCCCGGACAGCAAGTACGCCTCCATCCAGAACTGCCGCGCCGAGGTGCACGAGGCCGAGACCATGATGAAGCGCAGCGGCATCGCCTGGCTCAGCTCCACGCACAAGTCCATCGAAGAAATCGCCACGACGATCCTGCGGGACATCCGCCCCGACCGCCTGATTTACTGAGGCGCCCGGCTGGCGAACAGGCAAATGGCGGCGGCGGCGGCCACGTTCAGCGATTCTTCGCCACCCGGCTGCGGGATGCTCACCGTGTGTGCGCAGCGCGCCATCAGGACCTCGTTCACGCCTTGGCCCTCGTGGCCCAGCACCCAGGCGCAGGGGTGCGGCAGCTCGCCCTGCCCCAGTACCAGGCCGGCGTGCGAGCTGGTGGCCAGCAGTGGCACCGTGAGCTCGGCCAGATCGTCGGCTTGCAGGCCCTCCACCAGACTGAGCGCGAAATGCGCGCCCATGCCGGCGCGCAACACCTTGGGCGACCACAGTGCCGCCGTGCCCTTGAGTGCCAGCACCTGGCGCACGCCAAACGCGGCGGCGCTGCGCAGGATGCTGCCAACGTTGCCAGCGTCCTGCAGGCGGTCCAGCACCACGCTGTACACCGCTGGCTGCACCGGCACCGTCTCAGGCAGTGGCAGCACCGCCCCGATGCTGGCCGGAGACTCCAGTGTGCTCAGGGTCTTGAACAGCGCATCGGGCAGCACCACCACGCGGCGCGCCCGCTCGGCCCAGCCGCGCCAGTCCACCCGCGTGGCCCAGGCCGACTCGGTCATCAGCAACTCGCCCAAGCCTTGGCCGCGCGCCGTGGCGGCGCTCACCAGATGGTCGCCTTCCAGCCAGACGCCACCCAGCTTGCGGTAGGCACCAGGGTCGGCCCCCAACTTGCGGATGCGCTGCAGCAGCGGGTTGTCACGCGCGGTGATGCGTTCGGCCTGAACGCTCATGTACGCACTTCCAGCAGGGCCTGCCGCACCGGGCCGAAGCTCTTGCGGTGGGCCAACGTGGCACCGTGCTCGCGCAGGGCCGCCAGGTGCTCGGGCGTGGGGTAGCCCTTGTGCGTGGCAAAGCCGTATTCAGGAAAGGCGTCGTGCAGGCCGCTGCACAGCCGGTCGCGATGGACCTTGGCCAGGATGGACGCGGCGGAGATGGCCTGAACCTTGGTGTCGCCCTTCACGATGGCCTCGGCCGGCACCTTCAGCACCGGCAGGCGGTTGCCGTCCACCAGCACCTTGACGGGCAACAGACGCAGCCCCTCCACCGCACGGCGCATGGCCAGCATGGTGGCGTGCAAGATGTTGAGTTCGTCGATCTCATCCACACTGGCCTCGGCGATGCAGCAGCACAGGGCCTTGGCGCGGATCTCGTCGAACAGCGCCTCACGCTTCTTCGCCGTGAGCACCTTGGAGTCCTTCAGGCCTTTGATCGGCTTGAGGTCATCTAGGATGACGGCCGCCGCCACCACTGGGCCGGCCAAGGGGCCGCGGCCGGCCTCGTCCACGCCGGCCACCAGGCCGGGTGTGTCGAAGCTGAGCGCGATTTGCTCAGGCTTGGCCGAGGATTTTCGCGATCGCATCGGTGGCCTTGCGCGCCGTGTCCTGGCGCAGCGTGAGGTGGAGTTGGGTGAAGCGCAGCTGCAGGGCGGCACAGCGCACGGGGTCGGCCAGCCAGCCTTCGGCTTCGCGCGCGATGGCCTCGGGCGTGGCAGCGTCCTGGATGAGCTCGGGCACCACAAAGTCGCGCTCCAAGATGTTGGGCAGACCGAACCAAGGCAGGTAGCCCTTGCCCTTCATCAGCCAATGGTTGAGCCAATTCAGCTTGTAGACGATGACCATGGGCCGCTTGAACAGCGCGGCCTCCAGCGTGGCGGTGCCGCTGGCGATGAGGGTGAGGTCGCAGGCCGCCAGGGCCTCGTGCGAGCGGCCGTCCAGCAACTGCACAGGCAGTTGCGATGCATGGGTTTTCAATTGCTGGTCCACCAGAGCCCGCAGGCCAGGCACCACGGGCAGCACGAACTTGATGCTCGGCCGCTGCGCCAGCATGCGCCGCGCGGCCTGCAGCAGCGGCGGTGCGATGTGCGTGATCTCGCTCTTGCGGCTGCCGGGCAGCAAGGCCACCACGGTGTCGGCCTCGCTCAAACCCAGCGCCGCCCGCGCCTGGGCACGGGGGACCTCCAACGGAATCACATCGGCCGCAGGGTGGCCCACGTAGGTGGCCGCAACGCCGTGCTGGGCCAGCAGTTCGGGCTCGAAGGGGAACAGGCACAGCACATGGTCCGCTGCGGCCGCCAACTTCTTCACCCTTTCACCGCGCCAGGCCCAGATGGAAGGGCAGACGAAGTGCACGGTGCGCAGGCCGGCTGCCCGCAACGAGGCCTCGAGCGCGAAGTTGAAGTCGGGGGCATCTACACCGATGAACAGATCGGGCTTTTGAACCAGCACCCGCTCCCGCAACTCGCGACGGATGCGCAGCAACTCTGGCAGATGGCGCAGCGCGTCCACATAACCGAACACAGAGAGTTTCTGGCTCGGCCACCAGGCATCGAAGCCCCGGGCCTGCATCTTCGGACCGCCAATGCCGGCCGCCTGCGCGCCAGCCCAGCGGGCCTGCACCCCTTGCAGCAACAGGCTGGCCAGCAGATCGCCGGAGGCCTCGCCGGCCACCATCGCCAGTCGCGGGGCCCAGTTCGTCATGCGAGAGCTCCGATCAGCGCACCAGGCCACGTGTGGCCGAGGCAATGAAGCCCAGCATCACGTCCACATCCTGTGCGGCCTCGGGTGTCTGCTCGCGCAACGCGCCCATCGCCTGAGTGGCATGTTCAAGAGTCAGCGAGTCGCGGTACATCAGCTTGTGCATCTGGCGGATGGCCGCCATGCGCTCGTTGCTGAAGCTGCGGCGCTTGAGGCCGGTGAGGTTCACAGCGCGCACACTGAGCGGGTTGCCGTCCACCGTCATGAACGGCGGCACATCCTGCGAGACATGGGCCTGAAACCCCACCATCGCATGCGCACCGATGTGCACAAACTGCAGCACGCCCGTCAGGCCACCTATGGTCGCCCAATCGCCCACGTGCACATGGCCCGCCAGCGTGACGCCGTTGGCCAGCACGCAGCGGTCGCCCAGGCGCACGTCGTGGGCCACGTGCACATAGGCCATGATCCAGTTGTCTGAGCCCACCCGCGTGACGCCCTGCTCCTTGAGGGTGCCGGTGTTGAAGGTGCAGAACTCGCGCACCGTGTTGCGGTCGCCAATCACCAGCTCGGTGGGCTCGCCGGCGTAGCTCATGTCCTGCGGCACCGCACCGATGGAGTTGAACTGGAAGAAGCGGTTGCCCTCGCCTATGGTGGTGCGGCCCTCGATCACGCAGTGCGGCCCCACCACCGTTCCGGCACCGATGCGCACATGCGGGCCGATCAGGCTGTAGGCGCCGACGCTGACGCTCTCGTGCAGTTGCGCAGCCGGGTCTACGATGGCCGTGGGGTGTATGTTCGCCATGCCCGCCACGCCCTCAGGCGATCTTGCGCATCGTGCACATCAGTTCGGCTTCCGCGGCCAACTCTCCGTCCACGGTGGCGCGGGCGCTGTACTTGTAGATGCCCGATTTGGCGCGCAGCAGTTTGGCCTCGATCTTCAACTGGTCGCCAGGCTCAACAGGGCGCTTGAAGCGTGCAGCGTCAATGCCGGCGAAGTACACCACGGTGTCTTCGCCCGGGTCCTGGTCCATGGAGGCAAACGACAGCAACGCGGCGGCCTGGGCCATGGCTTCGAGGATGAGCACGCCCGGCATCACCGGGCGGTGCGGAAAGTGGCCACCAAAGAAAGGCTCGTTGATGGTGACGTTCTTCAGCGCCAGCACACGCTCGTTCTTGTCGAGCTCAAGCACGCGGTCCACCAGCAGGAAGGGGTAGCGGTGCGGCAGGCGCGTGAGGATCTGGTGGATGTCCATGATCATGGTGTGAGCTTCTTTTCGAGTGCGCGAAGGCGGCTTCGCATGGTGTGCAACTGACGCAGCGTGGCCGCGTTCTTTTCCCAACTCGCATTGTCGTCGATGGGGAATACGCCGCTGTAGTGGCCCGGCTTGGTGAGCGTGCTCATCACGAAGCTGCCGGCGCTGATGTGGGTATGGTCGGGGATGTCGAGGTGTCCCAGGATCATGGCCGCACCGCCCACCGTGCAGTGCGCACCGATGCGGGCACTGCCGGCCACGCCCACGCAACCGGCCATGGCCGTGTGCTTGCCGATGCGCACGTTGTGGGCGATCTGGATGAGGTTGTCGAGCTTCACGCCATCGTCGATCACGGTGTCGTCCAGTGCCCCACGGTCCACACAGGTGTTGGCGCCGATGTCCACGTCGTCGCCGATGCGCACGATGCCCAGCTGTTCAATCTTCTCCCAGCGGCCTTCGAACGGTGCGAAGCCGAAGCCGTCGGTGCCGATCACCACCCCGCTGTGCAGGATGCCGCGCGCGCCGATGCGGCAGCCTTCGCCAAACACTACGCGAGGCGCCAAGCGGGTGTGGTCGCCAATCGCGGCGTCGAAGCCCACATGCACATGCGAGCCGATCACCACGCCCTCGCCGATGCGGGCGCCAGACTCGATGACCGCCAGCGGGCCGATGCTGGCCGTGGGGTGGATCTGCGCCCCCTCGCCCACGATGGCGCTGGCGTGCACGCCCACGGCGGGCGTGCGCCGCTGGCGCGCGGCCCACCAGCGGCTCAAGCGGCCGTAGTAGAGGTAGGGGTCTGGCGTGACGATGGCGGCACCGCAGCGCGCCAACGCCAACGCCAGCATGTCGGGGCGAACCACGACGCAGCCGGCCGTGGTGGCTTCAAGCTGGGGACGGAACCTGGCTTGGGCCAGGAAGCTGATGGCGTGTGCATCAGCGCTTTCCAAAGAGGCGATGCGGCGGATTTCACGCGCGCCATCACCGTGCAACTCTCCGCCCAGGGCCGCCACCACTTCGGCCAGGCCCGGCCAGGCGGAGGCTTTCGGCGCGATCACTTGCCGGCGTTCAGGGCGTCGATCACCTTCTGGGTGATGTCGACACGGGGCCCCACATAGGCCGCTTCGGACAGGATGATGTCGTACTTCTCGGCATCCACGATCTGCTTGATCACCTTGGAGGTGCGCTCGCTCACCGTGGCCATTTCCTCGTTGCGGCGGATACTGACCGCCTCAAGGTACTTCTGGCGCTTGCTTTCCAAGTCGAAGCGCTGTTCTTCCAGGCCACGGCCGCGACGCTCGCGCTCGGCAGCCGACAAGGTGGGCATGTCCTTCTCGAACTTCTGCGCCGCCGATTGGAACTTGCTGACCTGGTCCTTGATCTCCTGGTCGCGAACCTTGAACTCGCCCTCTAGCCGGGCCTGGGCCGCCATGGCGGGCGCCGATTCACGCGTCACCCGCTCGAAGCTGAAGTAACCGATCTTCAGACCCTCGGCCTGGGCCGAAGCACCGGCCGCCAGCAACAGCGCCGAGGCAGCCACCAAGGATTTTGCAAAAAGGGTCTTCATCAGAACGCCGTTCCCATCTGAAACTGGAATCTTTGGATTTTATCGCCAGCAAACGACCGCAGGGGCAAACCGTAGCTGAGTTTGAAGGGGCCCACCGGCGATACCCAACTCAGGCCAAAGCCATAAGAGGCGCGGAGGTCGGCCGGATCCATTGGTTGCCCGGCACGCCAGACGTTGCCCGCATCGGCAAAGCCGAAGATGCGCAATGACTTGTCGTTGCCTGAACCAGGAACGGGCAGGTACAGCTCGGAGTTGACATTGAAGCGCTTGGGGCCACCGTCGTAAGCGCCGGTGATGTCCACGCTGCCAAACGAGCCCTGCTCGAAACCCCGCACCGAACCCAGGCCGCCGCCATAGAAGTTCTTGAACACCGGGAAGGGTTTGCCCTTCATGCCGTAACCCAGGCCCAGTTCGGCGTTGAGGCCCAGCGTGAACTTGTTGGTGAGCGAAAAGTACTGGTTGTACTGGGCGTTGAAACGCGAGTACTGCACGTCGCCCAACAGGCTGAAGTCGACGTTCACACGCTGGTACTTGCCCTTGGTGGGAACCAGCGGGTTGTCGCGCTCCTCTCGGGCCCAGCCTACGGTGAACGGGAATGCGTTGCTGTGCTTGCCGTAGCTGTTGGCGTAGGTGACATAGCTGTTGGGCACACCTACCGTGGTGCCGATGATGGTCTGCTCGGCGCCCACCCCAAAGAACACAGTGTCGAACTCGGTGAAGGGCACGCCAAAGCGCACCGCGACACCCGGCGTGGCCAACTGGAAGGCACTGCCGATGCTGTTGAGCGGGCGCGAGGTGCGGTAGTACAGGTCGAACGAGCGCGAAATGCCGTCGTCGGTGAAATACGGGTCGACGGTGCTGATCACCAGGTTGCGAGAGGTGCGGCTGGTGTTGACCTCGAAGCCCAGGTAGTTGCCGGTACCGAAGACGTTTTCTTTCTTGATCGAGCCCGAGAGCGAGATCTTGTCGGCACTGGAGAAACCCATCGCGGCGGTCAAGCTGCCGGTGGGCTTTTCGGTGAGGTTGATCACCAGGTCGACCTGGTCGGGCGCACCCGGCACCTCGTTGGTGTCGACGTTGACGTCGGTGAAATAGCCCAGGCGCTCCACGCGGTCACGCGAGAGCTTGATCTTGGCGCCGTCGTACCAGGCCGACTCGAACTGGCGGAACTCACGGCGGATGACCTCGTCTCGGGTCACCGTGTTGCCCGCCACATTCACCCGGCGCACGTAGACGCGCTGGCCGGGGTTGGACTGCATCACCACCACCACCTGGCCGGTCTTGCGGTCGATCTCGGTGCGCGGCTCCACGTGCGCGAAGGCGTAGCCGTACACACCGAACAGGTCGGTGAAGGCCTTGGCGGTGGCGGTGACTTCATCGCCCCGGTAGCCGCTGCCGGGCTTCATCACCACACGCTGGCGGAAATCGGCCTCGCGGCCCAGCATCTCACCCTCCAGGCGCACCGCAGTGACGGTGTAGGGTTGGCCTTCTTCGATCTGTACGCTGATAGAGATGTCCTGCTTGTCGGGCGAGATCGTGACCTGGGTGGACTTGATGTCGAACTCCAGGTAGCCGCGGTTCAGGTAGTGCGAGCGGATCTTCTCCAGGTCGGCATTGAGCTTGGCCCGGGCGTAGCGGTCAGACTTGGTGTACCAGGTGAGCCAGCCGCCGGTGGTCAGGTCCATCAGGTCGAGCAGGGTCGATTCCGAGAACGCTTTGGCGCCCTGGATGCGCACCTCGCGAATCTTGGCCACGTCGCCTTCCACCACGTTGAAGGCCACGTTCACACGGTTGCGTTCCACCGGCGTCACGGTGGTGACCACCTCGGCACCGTAGAAGCTCTTGGTCAGGTACTGCCGCTTGATTTCCTGCTCGGCGCGGTCGAGCACGGCCTTGTCGTAGGGCAAGCCTTCGCCAATGCCGTTTTCCTTCAAGGCCTTGAGCAGGGTGTCCTTCTCGAACTCTTTCAGCCCGGTGAAGCTGACGGTGGCCACCAGGGCCCGCTCGTCCACCACCACCACCACGACCATGCCGTCGACGTCGATGCGCACGTCTTTGAACAAGCCGGTGGCAAACAGAGCGCGCAGTGCGGCGGCGCCTTTGTCGTCGTTGTAGGTGTCGCCCACGCGGAACGGCAGCGCGCCAAACACGCTGCCGGGGTCACCCCGTTGCAGACCTTCGATGCGGATGTCGCTGATCGTGAACGGCTCGGCCGCGAGGGTCGGGGCGCTGGCCGCAGCCACCATCAGCGCGACACAGGCAGGAACAGGGCGCAGCAAATGCAGATTGGGGAAGAGTGGCATCGAAGGATTTACTGCAGGCCCAGGTGGCGGGCCACGTCGTTGGAAAGGGCGATGGACATCATCATCAGCAGCACCAGAGCGCCACCCCGCTGCAGCCACTTGAGCCACAAGTCCGAGACCGGTTTGCCGGTCAAACCCTCGAAAAGATAATACATCAGCAGTCCGCCATCGAGCATCGGCAAAGGCAGCAGGTTGAGCACACCCAGGCTCACGCTGATGAGGGCCAGGAAGCGCAGAAAATCGACCATGCCGCGCCGCGCCGTCTGTCCTGCAACGTCGGCGATCGTGAGGGGGCCACTGAGGTTGCGCAGCGAGGCCTGGCCCACCAGCATGCGACCCATCAGCTTCACACTCATCACCGAGGTTTCCCAGACTTGGCCCGCACCGCGCGTGAAGCCGGCCACCGGCCCCAAGCGCACGAGTTCACGCGCAGCATGGAACTGCACGGCAATGCGCACCACCTTGCGACCGTTGTCCACGTCCAGCCTGGGCAGCACCGTGAGTTGCCGCAACTCACCGGCCCGCTCGATGGTCAACAGCAAGGGCTCGCCGGCGGTGGCGGCCCTCACCTTCTCGGTGATCTGGCCGGCATCTTCCACGGCCTGGCCGGCCACGCTCAGCACGCGGTCACCTGCCTTGAGCCCTGCGGCCTCGGCAGGCCCGCCGGGCAGCACCACCTCGGCCACGGGCTCGATGTAGGCGCCACCCAGGCCAATCTGGCGCCGCGTGGCGTCGTTGAGTTCAGTGTCGGTCAGCCGGTTCAGCGGCAGCAGCACGTGGCGGCGGTGGGCGCCACGGCCGTCCGTGACCTCCAACTTCACCGGCTGGTGCAGCAGCGCGGCCTGGGCCAATTGGCCGTGCAGGTCCCCCAGGGACATCACCTCTCGCCAAGGCTGCTCTTCAATCGACAAGGCCCTCACCCAGTCACCAGACCGCATGCCTGCTTGATCGGCCAGGCTGCCCGCCACCGGGGCCGTCATCTGGGCGCGCGGTTCCTCGGCACCGATCCAGTTCACCAGGGCATACACCAGCACGGCCAGGCCCAGGTTGGCCACCGGGCCGGCGGCCACCACGGCGGCTCGCTGCCACAGCGGCTTGAGGTCGAAGGCCTCGCGGCGCTCTTCGGCCTTCACGTCGCCTTCCCGGCTGTCGAGCATGCGCACATAGCCGCCCAGCGGCAAAGCAGAGAGCGTGAACTCGGTCCCGCCCGGGGTCGGCTGGCGCCGCCAAACGACTCGGCCGAAGCCGATAGAAAAACGCAGCACCTTCACGCCGCACCAGCGCGCCAACTTGTAGTGGCCGTACTCGTGCACGGCAATGAGCACGCCCAGCGCAACCAGGAATGCCAGCGCGGAAGAAAGAAAGTTCATGGGCAACCGCCGCTCAGCGTCGCAGCGGCTGGATCTGGGCCGCAGCCACGCGTCGGGCCTCGGCGTCCAATGCCAGCAGGTCGTCGATGCTGGCGTCCAGGCTCAGCTTGGGCACCAAGGCTTCCAGGGTTGCGGCATTCACACGGTGGATCGCGTCGAAGCCGATCTGGCCGCCCAGGAAAGCGGCCACCGCCTCTTCGTTGGCCGCGTTCAGCACGGCGGTGCTGCCATGCGGCCCACGCAAGGCGTCCCAGGCCAGGAACAGACCCGGGAAGCGGGCGCGCTCAGGCGCCTCGAACGTGAGTGGTTTGAGGTTCAGGAAGTCGAGCGCCGAGGCGCCGGAAGTGATGCGCTCAGGGAAGGACAGACCATAGGCGATGGGCACGCGCATGTCGGGCGTGCCCAGCTGCGCCAGCACCGACTGGTCGCGGCAAACCACCATGGAGTGCACGATGCTTTGAGGGTGGATCACCACCTGGATCTGCTCGGGCTGCAGGTCGAACAACCAGCGCGCCTCAATGACCTCCAACGCCTTGTTCATCATCGTGGCGGAATCGACCGAGATCTTGCGGCCCATGACCCAGTTCGGGTGTGCGCAGGCCTCGTCCGGTGTGACGCTGGCCAGCGTGCTCGGGTCACGTTGGCGGAAGGGGCCGCCCGACGCCGTGAGCACGATGTGCGAGATGCGCTGCGCCCAGGTGCTGCGGTCTTCCGGCAGGCACTGGAAGATGGCTGAGTGCTCGCTGTCGATGGGCAGCAGCGTGGCACCGCCCTGCTCCACTGCGGCCATGAACTGGGCCCCGCCCACGACCAGGGCCTCCTTGTTGGCGAGCAGCAAGCGCTTGCCGGCGCAGGCTGCGGCCATGCAGGGCGGCAGCCCGGCGGCACCGACGATGGCGCCCATCACCACGTCGGCCTCGGGGTGCGCGGCCAGGTCCACCAGGGCCGCAGGGCCTTCCAGCACCTCGCAGCGGCTGCCGGCTTCACGCAAGCGGGCGCGCAGGTCCTTGGCCGCAGCAACGTCAGACATGGCGGCAAAGCGCGGCTGCCATTGCAGGCACTGGGCCAGCAGTTCGCTCACCCGTGCATGCCCGGTGAGGGCAAACACCTCATAGCGCTCGGGGTGGCGCGACACCACGTCCAGGGTGTTGGTTCCGATGGAGCCCGAGGCCCCCAGCACGCACAGTCTTTGTCTCGTCATGTTGTTCTGCCCAGGGTGTACAAAGCCCGACCCAAGCCAGGCGGGTTCAGAGTGACGACAGCGCCATCACGGCCGGCAGCACCGGCAGCAGCGCGTCCACCCGGTCGAGCACACCGCCATGGCCGGGCAGCAGTCGGCTGGAATCCTTGGCGCCCACAGCGCGCTTGGCCAGTGACTCCACCAGGTCCCCGGTGACACTGAGCATGCTCAGAAAGACCACGCCCAGCGCCAGACCCGCCCAACCCAGTTGCTGTTGCAGCAGGAAGAACACGCTGCCGGTCTGGCCGAACACCTGGGCTTCGCAATGGATCCATGCCAGGGCCAGCAAGGCCACCCCCAGCATGCCCGACCAGACGCCCTCCCAGCTCTTGCCAGGGCTGATGGCCGGGGCCAGCTTGTGCTTGCCGAAGGCCCGGCCACCGAAGTAGGCGGCGATGTCGGCCATCCACACCACGCAGAAGGCCGAGAGGATGAAGTTCAGACCGCGCGCGCGCGCGGCGGCGATGGCCAGCCAGGCGGCCACCAGCACCAGCGTACCGATCACCAGGCGAGCAGGTTTTGAGAGGGCCGGCCAGGCCGCCGGGCCATGCTTGAGTGCCAGGGAACCACCCAGCACCCAGCAGGCCGTGGTCAGCCACCAGGCAGCGGGCGGCGTGTGCTGCGCCCAGCCTGCCGACCACGCCAGGGCACACAGCCCAGCCGTGAGGCCGCCCAGGGCCAAGGCCGCCGCGCCACCAAGCCCGTTGAGCTTGCCCCACTCCCAGCCACCGGCCCCGATGAGCACCAGGGTGAGTGCCGCAAACGGCAGCGGGCTGGCGGCCAGCAAGGCAGGCAACAGCAGGGCCAGCAACACCAGGGCCGTGATCACGCGGGGCAGCAGCATGGGAAGGTCAGGCCGAGGCCCCGTTGTTGGTCGGTGCGCCCGCCGCGTCCTTCACGCCGCCAAAACGGCGGTCGCGCGAGGCGAAGGCGGCGATGGCCTTGTCGAGCTCGGCGGCGTCGAAATCAGGCCAGAGGCAATCGGTGAAATAGAACTCGGCGTAGGCCAGTTGCCAGAGCAAGAAATTGCTCACCCGCACCTCACCGCCCGTACGGATGAACAAGTCGGGGTCGGGTGCATGCGCCAGGGCCATGTACCGGCTGAGCACGTCCTCGCTCAATAGTTCCGGGCTGTGACCGTCTGCCAATGCGGCTTTACACGCCTGCACGATGTCCCAGCGGCCACCGTAGTTGAAGGCCACGGTGAGCGTGAGCCCGGTGTTGTTGGCGGTGAGCGCCTCAGCCTCGTTCCAGGCCTGGCGCACTTTGTCGGAAACCACCGAGCGGTCACCTGCCACCTTGATGCGGACGCCATCTTTGGCCAGCCGCTGCAGGTACTTCGAGACCCCGACCAGCACCAGGTTCATCAGGCCGGAGACCTCTTCGTCGGGGCGCTTCCAGTTCTCGGACGAGAAGGCATAGACGGTGAGGTACTCGATGCCACGGCGGGCGCAGTCGTCGATGACCTTGACCACGGTCTCCATGCCGAACTTGTGGCCGAAGACCCGTGGCATGAAGCGCTTGCGTGCCCAGCGGCCATTGCCATCCATGACGATGGCCACATGCTGCGGCACCGACGCCGGACGCGTCACCGGGGCACCGGCGGCTGAAGCTGCAGACATGCGCCAGTCAAACGGCCAGGATGTCGGCTTCCTTGGCGTGCACCAGCTTGTCGACCTCGGCGATCACGCGGTCGGTCAGCTTCTGCACGTCGTCCTGTGCACGGCGCTCGTCGTCCTCGGAGATTTCTTTGTCCTTGAGCAGGCGCTTGAGCTGGTCATTCGCATCACGACGCAGGTTGCGCACGGCCACCTTGGCGTTCTCACCTTCGTGGCGCACCACCTTGGTCAGTTCCTTGCGGCGTTCTTCGGTCAGGGCCGGCATCGGCACGCGGATCAGGTCGCCTTGCGAAGATGGGTTCAGGCCCAGGTCGGACTCGCGGATGGCCTTCTCGATCTTGGCGCCCATGCCCTTTTCCCAGGGCTGCACGCTGATCGTGCGCGCATCCAGCAGGTTGACGTTGGCCACCTGGCTCAACGGCACCATGGAGCCGTAGTACTCCACGTGCACTTGGTCGAGGATGCCAGGGTGGGCGCGGCCGGTACGCACCTTTTGCAGATCGCTCTTGAGGGCCTCGATGGACTTGACCATCTTGGTCTCGGCGGTTTTCTTGATGTCGGCAATCGTCATGCTTGCTCTCTCCTCAGACGTGCACCAGAGTGCCTTCGTCTTCACCTTGCACCACGCGCTTGAGCGCACCGGGTTTGAAAATGGAAAACACCTTGATCGGCAGTTTCTGGTCGCGGCACAGTGCGAAGGCGGTGGCGTCCAGCACCTGCAGGTTCTTGGCGATGGCTTCGTCGAACGTGATGTTCGCGTAGCGGGTCGCGCTTGGGTCTTTCTTGGGGTCGGCCGTGTAGACGCCATCCACCTTGGTGGCCTTGAGCACCACCTCGGCGCCGATCTCGGCACCGCGCAACGCGGCAGCCGTGTCGGTGGTGAAGAAGGGGTTGCCTGTGCCGGCGGCGAAGACCACCACCTTGCCTTCTTCGAGATACTGCAAGGCCTTGGGGCGCACATAGGGCTCCACCACCTGCTCGATGGCGATGGCAGACATGACGCGGGCAGTCATGCCTTCCTGACGCATGGTGTCGGCCAGGGCCAGAGAGTTCATCACCGTGGCCAGCATGCCCATGTAGTCGGCGGTGGCGCGGTCCATGCCCACCGAGCCGCCGGCCACGCCGCGGAAGATGTTGCCGCCGCCAATGACCACGGCCACTTCCACGCCCAGCTGGGTCACTTCCTGCACCTCACGCACCATGCGGACGATGGTGGCGCGGTTGATGCCGTACGCATCGTCGCCCATCAGCGCCTCACCGGAGAGTTTGAGCAGGATGCGCTTGTACGCGGGCATGAAGTGACCTCTGTAGGTTGGGGTGTGTGAGCGGGTTCAAAGTGTACGCGGGCGCCCTCATGAGGCGCGCCGCGCACGGGGGGCGGCTGAAGCTCAGGCTCCCTTGGCAGCGGCCACCTGGGCGGCCACTTCGGCTGCGAAGTCGTCCACCTTCTTCTCGATGCCTTCGCCCACCACGTACAGGGTGAAGCCCTTCACGTTGGTGTTGGCACCCTTCAAATAGGCGGCCACGGTCTGCTTGCCGTCGGCGGCCTTCACAAAAACCTGGTCGAACAGCGAGACTTCCTTCAGGTACTTCTGCACGCCACCTTCGACGCGCTTGGCGACGATTTCGGCAGACTGCACAGGCTTACCTTCGGCTTGTGCCTTGGCAGCGTCTTCGGCTGCCTTGGCGGCAGCGACCGAGCGCTCACGCTCGACCAGTTCGGCCGGCACATCGGCCGAGGTCAGAGCCACGGGCTTCATGGCGGCCACGTGCATGGCCACGTCCTTGGCAGCCACGGCGTCACCGTCAAACTCCACCACCACGCCGATGCGGGTGCCGTGCAGGTAGCCGGCCAGCGCACCACCGTTGGCCCAGCGCTTGAAGCGGCGGAACGACATGTTCTCGCCGATCTTGCCGATCAGGCCCTTGCGCACTTCTTCGAGCGTGGGGCCGAAACCGTCTTGCTCGTAGGCGAGCGCGCCCAGGGCGTCGAGGTCGGTCGGGTTGTGCTTGGCGATCAGTTCGGCTGCGGCCTTGGCCAGGGCCAGGAAGCTGTCGTTCTTGGTGACAAAGTCGGTTTCGCAGTTGACTTCGATCATCGCGCCGGTGGCACCGTCGATGAACGAGGTGACCACGCCTTCGGCGGTCACGCGGGCGGCGGCCTTGCCGGCCTTGGTGCCCAGCTTGACGCGCAACAGCTCTTCCGCCTTGACCATGTCGCCTTCGGCTTCGGTCAGGGCCTTCTTGCATTCCATCATCGGGGCGTCGGTCTTGCCGCGCAGTTCAGCGACCATGCTGGCGGTGATTGCAGCCATCTTGTTTCTCCGTTGGGTGGAAGGCTGATCGGTCAGCCTCCCGTAGTTGCATCAAAGAGGTGGGGGTGCGAAAAAGGGGCTGACACAGCCCCTCGTTCGCAAGGCGCACAGCGCGCCTTCAGGGAAGTTCTGATCAGGCCTGCTCGTTGACTTCGACGAACTCGTCGCCCGAAGCCGCCACAGCTTGCACCAGGTCGGCACCGGCGTTGGCCTTGCCTTCCAGCACGGCGTCGGCCACGGCCTTGGCATACAACGCCACAGCCTTGGCCGAGTCATCGTTGCCGGGGATGATGTAGTCCACGCCTTCAGGCGAGTGGTTGGTGTCCACCACGCCGATCACGGGGATGCCCAGCTTCTTGGCTTCGGCCACGGCAATCTTGTGGAAGCCCACGTCGATCACGAACATGGCGTCCGGCAGCGCGCCCATGTCTTGGATGCCGCCAATGTCCTTCTCAAGCTTGGCCAGCTCGCGGTCGAACATCAGGGCTTCCTTCTTGATTCGGAGCTCGGTGCCCGAATCCTTCTGGGCCTGCATGTCCTTGAGCTTCTTCAGCGAACCCTTGACGGTCTTGAAGTTGGTCAGCATGCCGCCCAGCCAACGCTGGTCGACATAGGGCATGCCAGCACGTTGGGCCTCCAGGGCCACCACTTCGCGCGCCTGGCGCTTGGTGCCCACGATCAGCACGGTGCCACGGCGGGCAGCGAGCTGACGCACAAACTTCATCGCTTCCTCGAACTTCGGCAGCGTCTTTTCGAGGTTGATGATGTGGATCTTGTTGCGATGGCCGTAAATGTACGGGGCCATCTTGGGGTTCCAGAAGCGGGTTTGGTGGCCAAAGTGGACACCGGCTTCCAGCATTTCGCGCATTGAAACGGACATAGATACTCCGAAGGTTGGGTCTAGAATCCCGACACACATCGCGACACGGTTTACCCACGGTAAACAAACCAGTCGCAACACCTTTTGACGTCGGGTTCGCGAATTTGGAACACGGGCTTGAAAGGCATGGTGAGTCGCCTCACCCACTCCCCAGCACAGGTTCCTGCCGATCTGAACAAAACGTACTCGGCACCGGAATCGGCACACAAACACATGGTCATCCAGATAAACCCGCAGAGTATAGCAGCAGTTTCGATGCCGCCCCGTGTCACGGCTTCGGCCGAGCCCATCCCCTACATTCAACGGCGGGCCCTCTGACATGCGTGTGGCCGTGATCGGCGCCGGCATTGTCGGCGTGACAACTGCGTTCGAGCTGGCCGAGGACGGCCACGAAGTGACCGTGTACGAGCGCCACGGCAGCCTGGCGGCCGAGGGCAGTTTTGCCAATGGCGGCAGCGTGGCGCCGGGCTACCTCAGTCCCTGGGCGGTGCCCGGCATGCCCGGCAAGGCATTGCTGCAACTACCCGCTCAGCACGCCGCCTGGCGCTTTGGCGCCGCCGCCCTGTTGCAGCCCGCCTGGCTGTGGATGCGCTGGCGCGCCTGCCGCCCCGCCGTTCAACAGCTCAACCGCGTGCGGCTGCACCGGCTGGCCACCTACAGCCAGGCCCAGTTGCAGGCCCTGACCACCCGCCTGCACCTGGACTTCGAGCAACAGCAGGGCCAACTCGTCCTGCTGCGCAGCGAGCGTGACCTGGACCTGCTGCGCCCCGGCCTCAGGGCGCTGGAGGAACTGCATGAGCCATATGCCCTGCTGGACGCCGAAGGCGCCAGGCGCGTCGAGCCCGCACTCAACCCCGAAGTACCCTTGCACGCCGCCGTGCACCTGCCGGGCGCCCAAGTGGGCAACTGCCGACAGTTCGCGCACCTGCTCAAAACCGAGGCCCAACGGCGTGGGGTGCGATTCCGCTTCCGACATGAGGTTTTGGGCATCACACCCGGAGCCCCATTGTGTGTGCAGGTGCGGCCACGCCTGGACACCGACGCATCGACGCCCACCTCCACCCTGACTCCGGACAGTGAAGACACCATGGACGTGGGTCCACAGCCCTTCGACGCCGTGGTGGTCTGCGCCGCCATGGGCTCACCAGCCCTGCTTGCGCCGCTGGGCATGAAACTGCCGCTGGCCGCCGTGCACGGCCACTCCATCACCGCCCCGCTGCGCCTGGCCGACACCGCCACGGACACTTGCCCCAACTCGGGCGTGGTGGATGAGCGCTACCGCGTCACCATCAGCCGCATGGGCAACCGCATCCGCGTCGCTGGTGGTGCCGAGTTGGGCCGCACCTCGGCGCAGCTCAACCAGAATGTGCTGGCCACGCTCTACAAGGTGCTGGACGACTGGTTCCCTGCCGCTGCTCGCACCGCAAAAGCCACGCAATGGCGCGGCACGCGCGCCATGCTGCCCGACGGCCCACCGCTGCTGGGCACCTCCAGCGTGAGCGGGGTGTACTTGAACCTGGGCCATGGCTCACACGGGTGGGCTCTGGCCTGCGGCTCGGCACGTGCCGTGGCTGACCTGGTGGGTCGGCGCCAGCCCGCCATCGACCTGCAAGGGCTGGGGCTTGACCGCCTGCATTGATGCCTGCCGCAGTGGCCCGACGGCGGGTTTGCTGGGCCTACCATAGGGCCATGGCCCTGCGCAGCATCACGTCCACCACCCTGGCCTTGCCGGCCTTGTTCGACACCCTGGCCTCGCGGGCCGTGGAGGCCGCTGCGCTGGCCGGCAACCCACCTTTCAGCCTGATGGCCCGTGCGGGTGCCGACGTGGCCCGACTGGCCCTGGCCCTGGCACCGCATGCCGGGCGCATCTGGGTGGCGGCGGGCCCCGGCAACAACGGTGGGGACGGGGTGGTGGCCGCCACCGCCCTGCACCGCGCCGGCCGACAGGTGCACCTCACCCGTCTGGGCGACAGCGCCCGTGCGCCCGCCGACACGCAGCAGGCCCTGGCACTTGCCTTGGCCGCAGGCCTGCCCGTGTCCAGCGAACCGCCTGCCAAGCAACCCGACCTGGTCATTGACGCCCTGCTGGGACTGGGCCAGCACCGAGCCCCAGCTGGCGATGTGGCCGCTCTCGTCCAGCGCATCAACCGTGCCCAATCCCGGGTGCTGGCCTTGGACCTGCCCACCGGCCTGTGCGCCGATTCCGGGCAGCCACTGGGCGATGCGATGGTGCGGGCCGACGCCACCCTGGCCCTGCTCACCCTCAAGCCGGGCTTGTTCACCGGCCAGGGCCGTGACGCCGCCGGTCAGGTGTGGTGGAGCGATCTGGGCGTGCCCCCTTGCGCAGACACCGCGCCCACCGCCAGGCTGACGGGCCCGGCGAATGCCTGCAGCCAACTGCCGCTGCGCCCCCACGCCGCCCACAAAGGCAGCCAAGGCGACGCCTGGGTCATTGGCGGCGCCATCGGCATGGAGGGCGCCGCCCTGCTGGCCGGCCGCGCGGCACTGGCCGCTGGCGCAGGCCGGGTGTACCTGGGCCTGCTCAGCGCACACGCCCAGGCCTCCGACCCGCAACAGGCCGAGCTGATGCTCCGCACCCCCGAGCATTGGCGCCCGGGCACGGTGCTGGACGAGGCCACGGTGGCCTGCGGGTGCGGCGGCGGCGATGCGGTGCGCGCGCATTTGCCGGCGGTGCTGTACCACGCCGCCCGGTTGGTGTTGGACGCCGATGCCTTGAACGCTGTGGCCGCCGACGCGGCCCTGATGCAGGCCCTGCAGGCCCGCGGCCAGCGCGGCCAACCCACGGTGCTCACGCCCCATCCCTTGGAGGCCGCCCGCCTCACGGGCCTGGACACCCCCCTAGTGCAGGCCCAGCGTCTGACGGTCGCACGGCAACTGGCCGACCAGACCGGCGCGGTGGTGGTGCTGAAAGGCAGCGGCACGGTGGTGGCGGCCCCGGGCGAGCTTCCCGCGATCAACACCAGCGGCAACGCCAGGCTGGCCACGGCCGGCACCGGTGACGTGCTGGCCGGATGGTTGGCCGGGCTGTGGACTCAGCACGCCGGACCCTCCAGCCCGCGCCAGGCGACAGACCTCGCCCGCGCCGCGGTGTGGCTGCACGGGCGAGCGGCCGAGGTGGCTTCTGCCGCGCCGGGTGACCTGCGTCTGCCCATCCCCGCAGGCCATCTGATTGCCCACATGGCTCAGGCCAGCGCGATGCTGCCCTGAGCCTCACGCCTCCTCAGCGCCGAGACTTGCCCTTCTTCGACACCGGGTTGGCGTTCCGGCGCGCGGTGGGCGGCTCGCCCAACGCGCGCACACCTGCTGCCTTGGCCGAACCTTTGCGGGCAGTGCCCCCGCCGCCTTTGCCTGCGCCTTTGCTCGCACCCTTGCCGGACTTCGCAGCCTTGGCGGCGCGCTTGTGCACGCGATCTTCGGCTTCGACCTCGGCCAGGCTGCCACGCTGGACACCTTCCGCCTCTCGGACTGCGCCAGCCCCGCGGCCACGCGTGGCCGGACGCTCGGACTCGCCCTCGCGCACCATGCGGAAATCAATGCGGCGGCCGTCCAGGTCGACCCGGCTCACCTGCACGCGCACGCGGGCGCCTACGCTGTAGCGCAAGCCGGTGCGCTCGCCGCGCAACTCCTGGCGGGCCTCGTCAAAGCGGTAGTACTCGCCGCCCAACTCGGTGATGTGTACCAGGCCCTCCACATACAGCGCGTCGAGCGTGATGAACAGGCCGAAGCTGGTGACGGCGCTGACAGTGCCGCTGTACTCCTCGCCCAGGTGCTCGCGCATGTAGCGGCACTTGAGCCAGGCCTCCACGTCGCGCGAGGCCTCGTCGGCACGGCGCTCGTTGGCGCTGCAGTGCGCGCCGGCCTGCTCCCAGTGCGCCAGCTCACCCGTGGGCACCTTGGTCGGCAGCTTGCTGGCAGGCTTGGCCCCCTTGCGCAGCTTGATGGGCGGCGCCTTGGCCAGATCACCGGTGTCGAGGTGGTAGCGGCGCGACTGCAGCACCGCCTTGATCACCCGGTGCACCAGCAGGTCGGGGTAGCGGCGGATGGGGCTGGTGAAGTGCGTGTAGGCCTCGTAGGCCAGGCCGAAGTGGCCGCTGTTGGCCGGCGTGTAGATGGCCTGCTGCATGGAGCGCAGCAACATGGTGTGGATCTGCTGGGCGTCCGGCCGGTCCTTGGTGGCGGTGGCGATGGCCTGGAATTCGCCCGGCTTGGGCTCGTCGCTGATGACCAGCCCCAGGCCCAGGGCCTTGAGGTAGTTCTGCAGCGTGACACGCTTCTCGGGGGTGGGCCCCTCGTGCACGCGGTAGAGCGAGGCGTGCTCGGCCCCGGCGACGAAATCGGCCGCGCAGACGTTGGCGGCCAGCATGGCCTCCTCGATCAGGCGGTGGGCGTCGTTGCGCACACGCGGCACGATCTTCTCGATGCGGCCGTTCTCGTCGCAGACGATCTGGGTCTCGGTGGTTTCAAAGTCCACCGCGCCCCGAACGGCGCGAGCCTTGAGCAGCGCGCGGTACACGTCATGCAGGTCCAACAGGTGTGGCATCAGTGCACGCCGCTTCGTGGCCTCCGGCCCACGCGAGTTGGCCAGCGCGGCCGCCACCTCGGTGTAGGTAAGCCGCGCGTGCGAGCAGATCACCGCCGGGTAGAACTGGTAGGCCTGCACGTCGCCCATCTCGTTCACCAGCATGTCGCAGACCATGCTGAGCCGGTCCACGTCAGGGTTCAGCGAGCACAAGCCGTTCGAGAGCTTCTCGGGCAGCATGGGAATGACACGGCGCGGGAAGTACACCGAGGTGGCGCGCTCGTAGGCATCATCGTCCAGCGGCTCACCCGGCCTCACGTAGTGGCTCACGTCCGCGATGGCCACCAGCAGGCGCCAACCCTTGACGGCGCTCTTGCCGCGGCCCGAGCTGTGCGGCTCGCAGTACACGGCGTCGTCGAAGTCGCGCGCGTCTTCGCCATCGATGGTGACCAGCGGCACGTCACGCAGGTCAATGCGGTGCTTCAGGTCTGCGGCGCGCAGTTTGTCTGGCAAAGCAGCAGCCTGAGCCAGCGTCTCGGGCGAGAAGCGGTGCGGCACCTCGTACTTGCGCACCGCGATCTCTATTTCCATACCTGGGTCGTCAATGTCGCCCAGCACCTCCGTGACGCGACCCACGGGCTGCGAGTACATGGACGGCGTCTCGGTGAGTTCAATGGCCACCACCTGCCCCGCCACCGCGTTGGCGATGGCGTTCTTGGGGATCATGATGTCCTGCCCGTAGCGCTTGTCTTCCGGGGCCACCAGCCAGATGCCGCTCTCGTGCAGCAGGCGGCCGATGATGGGCGTCTTGCGGCGCTCCAGGATGTCGACCACCCGGCCCTCGGGGCGGCCCTTGCGGTCAAATCGCACGATGCGAGCCCGCACGCGGTCGCGGTGCAGCACGGTGCGCATTTCCTGCGGCGGCAAATAGAGGTCGGGTTCACCGTTGTCGCACTGCACGAAGCCGTGCCCGTCGCGGTGGCCGAGGACAGTGCCCTCGACTTCGGTCATCAGCACACCAGAATTCTCTGACGCACTTGCAATGATTTTTGTTTTGATGATATAGTCCTATCTTTCGCTGAGCACGCAGCACGAAAGTGTTGAAAAATTGGCGAAGATGCCCAGGTGGCGGAATTGGTAGACGCACTAGTTTCAGGTACTAGCGCTGAGAGGCGTGGAGGTTCGAGTCCTCTCCTGGGCACCAAGCATAGCGAAGGCCAGCACGAAAGTGCTGGCCTTTTTGCTTTGTGGTGAGCCCAGAAATCCCGAAGGACTCCCGGTGAAAAGGCCCGTGAAGCGCCCATGAAACAAAGGCACCCGATGGGGTGCCTTTTTGCATTGCAAAGCTCAGACAGCAAACTTTTTGGCCAGGCCTTCTGGGCGCAGGTTGTCGTAGTCTTCAAAGGGCTGGTGGATCCAGGGGCTGGTCTCCAGCATCTCCACGTAGTAGTCGGGCGTGTAGGTCGACACCGCCTTGCTCCAGATGACGGCCGAGCGCAGGTCTGATATCGAGGGAAAGCCGCGCAGGCGCTCCACCACGGCCTTGAGCGTCACGCCGGAATCGGCCAGGTCGTCCACCAACAACACGCGGCCCGCCAGTTCACCTTTGGGCATCGTGATGTACTTGGCCATGTCCAGCCGGCCCTGGATGGTGCCGGCATCGGCCCGGTAAGAACTGGTGGACATGATGGCCAGCGGCTTGTCGAACACGCGCGATAGCACATCGCCCGGGCGCATGCCACCACGGGCCAGACAGAGGATCTGGTCAAACTCCCAACCCGAGTTGTGCACCTTGAGCGCCAGGCGCTCGATCAGCATGTGGTACTCGTCCCAGGACACGTACAGGTGCTTGCCATCGTCAGTGAGCATGCGAACTCCAGCGGGTGTGTGAGTTGAAACGAAGAGCGCGGATCAGGCCAAATAGGGGTGGCGCAGCAGGATGGTGTGCTCGCGGTCAGGGCCGGTGGACACCATGTCGATGGGCGCGCCGATGAACTCCTGCACCCGCTCCAGGTAGCGTCGGGCGTTCAGTGGAAGTTGGTCCCACTGCGTGATACCGAAAGTACTGCCCTCCCAGCCCGGGAAGGTGTCGTAGATGGGCTCGCAGGCGTTGATGTCATCAGCGTCCAACGGCAGGATGTCGACGGTCTTGCCGTTCAGCTTGTAGCCGGTGCAGACCTTGATTTCCTTCAGGCCGTCCAGCACGTCGAGCTTGGTGATGCACAGGCCGGAGATGCCATTGATGATGATGCTGCGCTTGAGCGCGGCCGCATCCAGCCAGCCGCAGCGACGGGCACGGCCAGTGACGGTGCCTCGCTCCTGGCCGATGGTGGACAGGTGGTGGCCCACGGTGCCCTCGGCATAGATGTCGAGCTCGGTGGGGAACGGGCCCGAACCCACGCGCGTGGTGTAGGCCTTGGTGATGCCCAAGATGTAGTGCAGCAGCCCCGGACCCACGCCCGAACCCGCCGCGGCATTGCCCGCCACGCAGTTGCTTGAGGTGACGAACGGGTAGGTGCCATGGTCGATGTCCAGCAGCGTGCCCTGGGCACCTTCGAAAAGGATGTTGGCGCCCTTCTGGTGGGCCTGGTGGATCAGGTAGCCCACGTCGGCCATCATGGGCTTGAGCACCTCGGCCATCTTCATGGCTTGGTCGAAGATCGGCTGGAACTCCAGTGCATCGCCCTTGAGGTAGCCCCTCAGCGCAAAGTTGTGCAACTCCAGCAGGTCGCGCAGCTTGGCAGCGAAGCGCTCAGGGTGCTTCAGGTCCTGCACGCGCAAAGCGCGGCGGGCCACCTTGTCTTCATACGCCGGGCCGATACCCTTGCCGGTAGTGCCGATCTTGCCGGCGCCGCTGGTTTCACGCACGGCCTCGCGGGCCTTGTCCACTTCCACGTGGAAGGGCAGGATCAGCGGGCAGGACTCGCTGATGAACAGACGTGAACGCACGTCCAGCCCGACCTTTTCCAGGCGTTCGATTTCCGACAACAAATGGGTCGGGTCCACCACCACGCCATTGCCGATGTAGCAGGCCACGCCGTCGCGCATGATGCCCGAGGGGATCAGCTGCAGCGCCGTTTTCACACCCTTGATGACCAGCGTGTGGCCGGCGTTGTGGCCGCCTTGGAAACGCGCCACGCCCTGTGCGTGGTCGGTGAGCCAGTCCACGACCTTGCCCTTGCCTTCGTCACCCCACTGGGTGCCGACCACCACCACATTGCGTCCGCGCACGGTCTTGCCTTGTTGCATAGCGTTGAAAACCGGTTGATTTTGATTCGGGTTGGATACAGCAGCGGGGCCGGCGCTCAGAGCGCGCGCACCTGCCACTGGCCTTGATCGACGACCAGTTCACGGTCGCATTCAAATTCCTGGGTTTCTTGCTCGTGGCCCGGCAGGATGCAGACCACGGTCTCGCCTTCGGTGCGCAGACGGCGGATGGCCAAGCGCAGGCCGGCGTCCTCACCCCAAGGCGCGCGCACAGCGGCGCGTGGCGCCGCAGCCGCGGCCACGGTGACCAGTCCCTTCAGGTCCAGGCTGAAGCCCACGGCCGGGCGGTTGCGGCCAAACACCGCCCCCACCTCGTCGTAGCGTCCACCACGCGCCAGCGCATCGGTGAAGCCCGCTCCGTAGACGCTGAAGCGCACGCCGCTGTAGTAGGCATAGCCGCTCATGTCCGACAGGTCGTAGCCCAGGCGCACCTCGGGGTAGGCCTGGCGCACGTGGCCAGCCACCCAGGCCAGGTCTTTCAGCGCGGCGGCGATGGGCGCCTTGGCAGGCAGCACGCGCGCGGCCTCGGCCAGCACCTCGTCACCACCGTAGAGCTGCAACAAGGCCTGCAGAGCCTGCTGCGTGACGACATCGCAGCCGCGTGTCAGCGCCGCCACCGTGCTGCCGTCCTTGGCCGTGAGGGCGGCCACCAGTTCGGCCTGTGCCTCAGGCGCCAGGGCCACGTTGGCCAGCACGCCGCGCACGATCCGGGCGTCGCCCAGGTCCAGCGTCAGGCCGCTCACCTGTGCGGCCTCCAGGCCGTCCAGGCTTAGTTCCAGCACCTCCAGATCGGCTTCCAGACCGGCATGGCCATAGATCTCGGCACCCAGTTGCAGCGGCTCGCGCGTGGCGTGCAGGCCTGCTGGGCGGGTGTGCAACACAGGGCCGCAATAGCACAAACGGGTAACGCCCTGGCGGTTCAGCAGGTGGGCGTCGATGCGCGCCACCTGGGGCGTGCTGTCGGCGCGCACACCCAGCGTGCGGCCACTGAGTTGGTCCACCAGCTTGAAAGTCTTGAGGTCGAGCTCGCGGCCGGTGCCCGAGAGCAGCGACTCCAGATGCTCCAGCAGGGGTGGCATCACCAGCTCAAAACCATAGCCACGGGCAAGATCGAGCCACTGGCGACGCAACTCCTCAATGCGCCTGGCCTCGGCGGGCAGGACGTCAGCGATGTGCTCTGGCAACAGCCAAGCAGAAGACATGAAAAAGCACCGGGGTTAAAACGGGCATTGTACCCGCGAGGGTCATGCGACAAGGCCCCAAGGCAGCGCCTCCACAGGGCGTCAGCGCTGTGTCAATCAGCCGCGCACCACCATCAACAAGACCAGCCCGATGACCATGCTGGCCAAGCCCATGAAGCGGATTTGGCCATCGCTGAGTTGGGTGGCGCGGATGAACACATCACGCCAGCCCTTGGGGCTGAAGAAGGGCAGCACGCCCTCGAACACCAGCATCAGGGCCAGCGCACCCCACATCAGGTCGCTCATCAGGAGAGCGTCACTTCTTGCCGGCTGGGGCGGCGTTGCTGTTGCCGCGCATGGCCTTGAAGAATTCGGAACTCGGGTCCACCACCATCACGTCCGACTTGTTGCGAAAGCTCGCGCGGTAAGCCTCCAGGCTGCGGTAGAACTGGGCGAACTGGGCATCGCGGCCGAAGGCGCTGGCGTACAGCGCCGAGGCGGCGGCGTCGCCCTCGCCCATGGTCTTCTGCGCGTCGCGGTAGGCCTCGGCCACGATCACCTCACGCTGGCGGTCGGCGTCGGCCCGGATCTTTTCGCCTTCGGCCTGGCCCTGCGACCGCAGTTCGTTGGCCACCTGCTTGCGCTCGCTTTCCATGCGGCGGTAGACCGAGTCGGTGATGTTGGCGACAAAGTCCACGCGCTTGATGCGCACGTCGAGAATCTCGATGCCGAAGGCCTTGGCCTCGTCGGCCAGGCGGGCGCGCACATCCTGCATCACCTTCTCACGCTCGGTGGCCAGCACGCCGCCCACGGTGCGCTTGGTGACTTCCTCGTTGAAGGCGGCCTGCACCACCGGGCTCAGGCGGTTTTCCAGCGTGCGGATGTCGCCGTTGTTGCGGATGAACTCGCGCGGCTCCTTGATGCGCCACTTCACCAGCCAGTCGATGACCAGGCTCTTCTTCTCTGCTGTGAAGATGGGGCGCGACTCGGGGCTGTCCAAGGTCTGGATGCGGCGGTCGAGGTAGACCACGTTCTGGAACGGGGGCGGCAGTTTGAACTTCAGGCCAGGCTCGGTGATGACCTCCTTGATCTCGCCCAGGGCGTAGATCACGGCCACCTTGCGCTGGTCCACCACGAACAGGGTGGACGCAGCCAACATCAGTCCGGCCAGGGCGATGCCAACGGTCAATGCAATGCGGTTCATGTGTGCGGATCCTTCGCGCTCAGCGGCCTTCGCGGTCGCGGCTGCGGGCGTTGTCACGGGCCCGGGCGTCGCCCGAGTTTCCGGCGGCTTCAGCAGGTGCCGGGGCCTGCGATGCGGCTGGCGGAGCGGCCGGCGTGGTCTGCTGCATCAGCTTGTCGAGCGGCAGATAGAGCAGATTTGAGCCATTGCGGCTGTCGGCCATCACCTTGGTGACGTTGCTGTACACGTCACGCATGGCGTCGATGTAGAGGCGGTCGCGCGTCACGGCCGGTGCCTTCTGGTATTCGGTGTAGACCGAGTTGAAGCGCTGAGCGTCACCTTCTGCGCGGGCCACCACCCGGCTTTTATAGCCCTCAGCCTCCTGGCGCAGCCGCGCAGCAGCGCCCTGCGCCTTGGGGATCACGTCGCTGGCGTAGGCCTGGCCTTCGTTCTTGAAGCGGTCGCGGTCGGCGTTGGCCTTGAAGGCGTCATCGAACGCGGCCTGCACCTGCTCGGGCACCTGCACGCTCTGCAGGTTGACGTTGCTGATCACCACGCCCGACTTCAGCCGGTCGAGTTGCAGTTGGATGAGCTTGACAAGCTCAGCCGCGATGGCGTCACGTCGCTCGTACAGCACCGAGTCGATCTTGCTTCGGCCCACGATTTCGCGCACCGCAGATTCGGCCGCCAGTTCCACCGCGTCTTCGGTGTTGGTGTTCTCGAACAGGAACTCGCGGGCGTCCTTCAGCCGGTACTGCACCGTGAAGCGGATATCCACGATGTTCTCGTCTTGCGTCAACATGGACGAATCGCGCAGCCCGGTGGCGGGCACCAAGTTGCTGCGGCCGCCAATTTCCTTCGAGCGCACCTGGGTGACCTTCACCGTCTCGTGCTGCTGGATGGGGTAAGGCAGGCGCCACTGGATGCCGGCACCGACCACTTCCTTGGGCACACCGAAGGTGGTAACCACGGCCTGCTCGCCTTCCTGCACGATGAAAACGCCGCTGCCCAGCCAGATGAGGCCCACCACGCCGGCGATCAAGCCCACGCCAATTCCGGCGCCCTTCATGTCGGGCTGGAAGCCAGGGCTGTCGTTGCCACCGGGCGGCAAGCCACCCTTGGTGTTGCCGAACAGGCCCGAAAGCTTGCGGTTGAAGTCGCGCCACAACTCGTCAAGATCGGGCGGGCCGTCATTGCGCCCGTTGTTCAACAGCCGGCTACCGCCAGCCAGACGCTGCCAGGCACCGTGCACCAGCGCCGCCAGGGCTGCAGCCACAGGCCGCAGGCCACCACCGGGGAGATAGGGAGGATTTTGCATGTTCACGCGTGACATTGTCGCTGTCATTGGTGGCGGTTAAGCGTCGTCTGGCACAGGGCTGCCATCAGGCAAGGTGGTGACCACGCCGTGGTTTTTCAAGTCTTCAGGCGGCGACGCGTATGTGGCAATCACCTGGCGCAACACATCCAGACCTTCGCCGGTGACGGCACTGACGAAAACCCGTGGGACACGCAAATTGGGCGCCAGTTCCAGATCGTCGCGCAACTGGCGCGGTCGAAGGCTCTCGGCCAGGCGGTCGAGCTTGTTGTAGACCAGCACCTGGGGTACGCCCTCGGCGCCAATCTCCTCCAGCACGCGCTCCACCTCTTCGCGCTGCTCCATCAGGGCCGGGCTGGAGGCATCGATGACGTGCAGCAGCAGGTCGGCGTCGACGGCTTCCTGCAGCGTGGCGCGGAAGGCTTCCACCAACTTGTGCGGCAGATCGCGAATGAAACCCACGGTGTCGGAAAGCGACACCGAGCGCCCAGCCTCGCCCAGGTAGAGCGAGCGGGTGGTGGTGTCCAACGTGGCAAACAGCTGGTCGGCAGCGTATGTGCGGGCCTTGACCAGGGCGTTGAACAGCGTGGACTTGCCGGCGTTGGTGTAGCCCACCAGCGAGACGCGGTAGGTGCCGCTGCGCTCGCGCGCCTTGCGCTGCGTGCCGCGCTGGCGCTTGACCCTCTCCAGCCGCTCCTTCACCTGTTTGATGCGGTCACCGATCATGCGGCGATCCAGTTCGACCTGCGCTTCGCCCGGGCCACCACGGTGGCCTACACCGCCGCGCTGGCGCTCAAGGTGGCTCCAGCGGCCCACGACGCGGGTGGCCATGTATTGCAGGCGCGCCAGTTCCACCTGCAGCTTGCCTTCGTGGCTCTGCGCCCGGGCCGCGAAAATCTCGAGGATCAGCGCGGTGCGATCGGCCACGGGCACGCCGATGTGGCGCTCGAGGTTGCGCTGTTGTGCGGGCGAGAGTGCCTGGTCAAAGATCACCCCGTGGGCGCCATGGGCCTGCACCAGCAGTTTGATCTCATCGGCCTTGCCCGAGCCCACGAAGAAGGTCGGGTCGGGCGACTTGCGCTTGGCCGTCACTCGGGCCACGGCCACATCACCAGCCGACTCGGCCAGCAGGGCCAGTTCGTCCAACGTGGGGTCGAAGGATGAGTTAGGGCCGAAATCGACGCCCACCAGCACGGTGCGCGTCACCGAGCCCTCGTGGGGGTCGGCATGGTCAGCGGCGCTCAAGGGCGTGGGCCGATCGAAAGTGGGTGGAAAAACGCCGGCCAGATCGGTGAAGACCGTGGCCGGCGCTGGAGGAAGGCGCTCAGGCGCCTTCGCCCGGCTCGGTGGCGTGGAAATTCACGGCCCGACCGGGTACCACCGTGGAGATGGCATGCTTGTAGACCATCTGGGTGACGGTGTTGCGCAACAGGACGACGTACTGGTCAAAAGACTCAATATGGCCCTGCAACTTGATGCCGTTGACCAGGTAGATCGACACCGGAACGTGCTCCTTGCGCAGCAGGTTCAGGAAGGGATCTTGCAGCAGTTGGCCTTTGTTGCTCACGATATGCTCCGTGTTGGAAGAAGAGAAGTGGCGGACGTTAACACAGGGTCAACCCCCATGCGTTTCGCGCCGGTAAATGTGCCCAGGGGTGCTCAGGCCTCTTTGTCGAAGGGGTTGGCCGAGAGCTTCATGTCGATGCGCAGCGGCGTGCCCACCAGCTTGAAATGCTCGCGGAAGCGCCCTTCGAGGTAGCGCTTGTAGCTGTCGGAGATGTGCTCCAGCGAATTGCCGTGGATCACGATGATGGGCGGGTTCATGCCGCCTTGGTGGGCATAGCGCAGCTTGGGCCTGAAGGTGCCGGCCCGCTTGGGCTGCTGGTGCTCCACGGCCTCGTGCAGCAAACGGGTGAGCACAGGCGTGGGCATTTTGCAGGTGGCCGATGCGTGCGCATCGTCGATGGATTGCCACAGCGGGCCGATGCCCTGGCGCTTCAAAGCCGAGATGTTGACGATGGGCGCGAACTTCAGGAAGGCCAGGCGCTGCTCGATGGAGCGGTCCAGCATCTGGCGCTGGTAGCTGTCGATAGCGTCCCACTTGTTGATGGCGATCACCACGGCCCGGCCCGATTCGAGCACATACCCGGCGATGTGGGCGTCCTGCTCGCTCACACCCTGGGTGGCGTCGATCATCAGCACCACCACGTTGGCGTCGGCGATGGCCTGCAGGGTTTTGACCACCGAGAACTTCTCGATCGCCTCGAACACCTTGCCCTTGCGGCGCAGGCCAGCGGTGTCGATCAACTCGTAGTGCTTGCCACCGCGCTCGAAGGGCACGTGAATGGCGTCGCGGGTGGTACCCGGCATGTCGAATGCGATGAGCCGCTCTTCACCCAGCCAGGTGTTGATGAGGGTGGACTTGCCCACATTGGGCCGGCCGGCCACGGCCAGACGCACGGGCTTGTCGTCACCGGCGCCAAATTCCTCCGAGGCTTCGGGGAAGTCTTCCAGCGCCGCTTCCAGCAGGCTGCGTATGCCCTGCCCGTGGGCCGACGAGATGGGGTGAGGCTCGCCCAGGCCCAGTTCATGGAACTCGGCCAGCAGCGGTGATTCGCTCATGCCCTCGGCCTTGTTCACCGCCAGCAGCACACGCTTGTTGGCCTGGCGCAGGTAGCGGCCGATGTCGGCATCCTGGGCCGAGAGGCCGCTGCGGATGTCTGTGACGAAGATGACGATGTCGGCCTCAGCCACCGCTTGGCGGGTCTGCCGGGCCATTTCCTTGACGATGCCGGTGGTACTGTCGGGTTCGAAACCGCCTGTGTCGATGACGATGAACTCGCGTGTGCCCAGACGGCCATCACCGTAGTGGCGGTCGCGGGTGAGCCCGGCGAAATCGGCCACGATGGCGTCGCGGCTCTTGGTCATGCGGTTGAACAGGGTCGACTTGCCCACATTGGGGCGTCCGACGAGGGCGATGACTGGTTTCAAACCGGACCTTGCAAATCTTGATTGGGGTGGGTCACTGGGGCCGGAAGGCGAACAGGCCGCCCTTGGCCGTGACCACCAGCATGGTGGCACCCGACAACACCGGCGTGCCCACCACGGCCGAGCCATCGGTGGGCAAGCGCAGCAGCGGCTTGCCGGTGTCGCGGTCGAGGAAGTGCACCTGGCCTTCGAAATCACCAAACACCGCAGTGGGGCCGGCCACCACGGGGCCGCTAAGCGCGCGGTTGAGCAGCTGGTCGCTGGTCCAGGCAATCTCACCGCCAGCGCGTTTACGTGCGGTGATGCGGTCGCTGGCGTCGGCGCCCACCACCACGTCGGCGTCGCCACCCACGGCCTGCAGACCGCCGCCGTTCTGGCTCCATTTCAGGGCAGCACGGTCGGCGTCCACGCAGCCCACGGCATTCTGGAAGGCCCGCACGCAATAGCTGTTGCCGGCGCGGGCCGCCGGGCCGATCAGGTCGGCCAGGCGCTCAACCTCGTTGGTGCCGCGCGGCGACGTGACGGCCACATCCCAGCGCACGGTGCCCTTGAGGGGATCGACGCCCAGCAGGCGGGCACCCTGCCCCACCAGCAAGGTGTCCTTCCAGGCGGTGAGCACACCCGCTTGCTTGAGCAGCAACGCGTCGCCCGGGCGCTTGAGCGTCCAAAGCTTGCGGCCATCCAGCGTGTCGTAGGCGTGCACGACCCGGTCCACGCCCAGCACAAAGACGCGTTCGCCGGCCACCAGCGGTGCGGTCACCACCTCGGCGTCCAGCTTGGCGCGCCAGCGCTCGTTGCCACCTTCCAGCGTGACGAGTTCATTGCCGCGCGTGACCACGGAGGCGAAGCGCCCATCCGAGCCCACGCCGGCGGCGATCTTGCTGCCCACGTTGGCGCTCCACACCGGCTTGCCGGTGGCGGCTTCCAGCGCCAGCACGGTGCCGTCATCGCCGGCCACATGAAACCGTTCGCCCTTCACGGCCACGGCCAGCGGGAAGCTCACAGCCCCCACACTCTGACGCCAGACCTCGCGGCCGGCGATCTCGGCCTTGAGCGGCTTGAGTTCGGCGGGCTTGGGCTTGTCGGCAGCGCAGCCTGCCAGCACGGCCAGTGCACACGCACCCAGCAGCGCCTGCGCGGCAACCCGGCTCATCCAGCCCGTCGTCCAGCCCCTCATTGAGCGGCTCCGGACGCGGTAGCCGCCGGCTTGTCGGCAGCTTCAGCGCTCTGGCCCAGGGTGTTGAGCTTGGCCTCGATGATGCGGCGGTAGTCCAGCTTCTCGTCCATGGCCTTCCAAGCGGCCTGCCAGGCGGCGGTGGCCTCGGCCTTCTTGCCTTGGGCGGCCAGCACGTCACCGCGCCGGTCTTGGGCCAGGCCGGCAAATTCGGGAGCGGTCACGGCATCGAGTTGCTTGAGCGCATCGTCATAGGCCTTGCTGTCCACCAGCAGGCCGGCCAGGCGCAAATGGGCTGTGGCCTTGTAGCCGTCGTCGCCCGCGTGCTCAGCCACCCAGGCCAGATTAGCACGGGCCTCGTCGGCCTTGCCCTTTTCGGCTTGCAGCTTGGCGGCCAGCAGGCCGCCTTGCCAAGCCAGCGTGGTGCGGCCGAAGCGGTCCTTCATGTCGCCGAAGACACGGCTGGCGCGCTCGGCGTCGCCGCCCTGCACGGCCTTGTCTAGTTCATCGAACATGGCGCTGGCCTGCACAGCCTGCTTGCCCTGCCAGTAGTTCCAGCCGTTCACGCCGGCAAAGCCGGCCAGCACCAACGTGAGCACCCAGGTGATCAGGTTGCCGTACTGCTTCCAGAACGCCTTGAGCTCGTCAAGTTGTTCCTGTTCCTGGAGGTCGAGATTGGATGCCATGTTGGGAGAGGCCCGCGGCGAGGCGGGCGTATTGCTGTCATGGGCCCGAGCGGCATGCCCGGGCGTGAAAGGTGAGGATTATGCGTTGGCGGCCGTGGCCAGCAGGCTGGGCGCCCAGGTGGACACGCTGGCCAAGGGCTGGCGCAGTTGGGCGGCCTGAGCCTCGCGCAAGGGCTTGACGGTGACTTCTCCAGCCGCCAATTCGTCGCCGCCGAAGACCAGCGCAAAGCGGGCCCCGCTGGCGTCGGCACGCTTGAACTGCGACTTCATGCTGGACTGGCCAGCGTGCATCAGCACCGAGACACCGGCCGCGCGCAGGGCGTCCAGGGCCACCATGACCTGGGGCAGCCCCTCGGCAGACGGGACCACGGCGTAGACGTCGGGCACCGGCTCGGCCGGCAGCAAGCAGACTTCTTCCAGCAGCAGCAGCATGCGCTCGAAGCCCATGCCAAAGCCCACCGCCGGCGTGGGCTTGCCACCGAGCTGCTCGATCAATCCGTCATAGCGGCCACCGCCGCACACCGTGCCCTGGGCGCCGAGCTTGTCGGTCACCCACTCGAACACGGTCAGGTTGTAGTAGTCAAGGCCGCGCACCAGACGCGGGTTGATCCGGTAGGCGATGCCAGCCGCATCCAGAACGGCGCGCACGCCGTTGAAGTGCGCCAGCGAGGCCTCGCCCAGGAAGTCCAGCAGCTTGGGCGCGGCATTGGCCATGTCCTGCAGCGCCGGATTCTTGGTGTCCAGCACCCGCAGGGGGTTGGTGTACATCCTGCGTCGGCCGTCGTCGTCGAGCAGATCCTGGTACTGCTCCAGGTGCTTGACCAGCGCCTCACGGTGCGCCAAACGCTCGGGCAACTCGCCCAGGCAGTTCAGTTCCAGCGTCACATGCTCGCCGTCCTGCAGGCCCAGCTCTTTGAGCAGGCGGCTGCCGAGCAGGATGACCTCGGCGTCCACGTCCGGGCCGTTGAAGCCCAGCGCCTCGATGCCCATCTGGTGGAACTGGCGGTAGCGGCCCTTCTGCGGCTTCTCGCGGCGGAACATGGGGCCGAAGTAATACAGGCGGCGGCCACCGTCACGCAGGAAGGAATGCTCCACCATCGCGCGCACCACCCCGGCCGTCATCTCGGGGCGCAGCGCCAGGTGCTCGGCCTGGCCGTGCTTGTCGGCGCGGTCTTCGAAGGCGTACATCTCCTTCTCGACGATGTCGGTGACTTCGCCGATGCCGCGCACGAACAGCGCGGTGGGCTCGACGATGGGCGTGCGCACGTTCTGGTAGCCGTAGCGCTGCAGCACGCTGCGCATCTTGGCCTCCAGCCACTCCCAGCGCGCCGACTGCGGCGGCAGGATGTCGTTCATGCCCTTGACGGCGCGGAGCGCCGTCTTCGCATCTCCGGCTTGCAAGGCCGGCTGCAACTTCTTTTCAGTCATTCAAGCAGTCGCGCCGTAGCGCTTCTCGATGTAGTTTTCAACCAGGGCGTGGAACTCGTTGGCGATGTTGTCGCCGCGCAGCGTGAGCGCCTTCTCACCGTCGATGAACACCGGCGCGGCCGGGGCCTCGCCGTTGCCCGGCAGGCTGATGCCGATGTCGGCATGCTTGCTCTCGCCCGGGCCGTTGACGATGCAGCCCATCACGGCCACCTTCATCTGCTCCACGCCGGGATACTTCACGCGCCACACCGGCATCTGGGCCCGCAGAAAGTCGTCGATCTGCTTGGCCAGCTCCTGGAAGGTGGTACTGGTGGTGCGGCCGCAGCCCGGGCAGGCCGTGACGCTGGGGTTGAAGCTGCGCAGGCCCAGCGACTGCAAGATTTCAAGCGCCACCACCACCTCTTGCGTGCGGGCCTCGCCGGGTTGCGGCGTGAGCGAGACGCGGATGGTGTCGCCGATGCCCTGTTGCAGGAGCAGCGCCAGCGCGGTACTGGACGCCACCGTGCCCTTGGTGCCCATGCCGGCTTCGGTCAGGCCCAGGTGCAGCGCATAGTCGCAGCGCGTGGCCAGGGCCTGGTAGACCGAGACCAGGTCTTGCACGCCACTGACCTTGCAACTGATGAGAATTTGGTTCGCGTCCAGGCCCATCTCGCGCGCGGCCTCGGCCGACTGCAGGGCCGATTGCACCAGCGCCTGGTACATCACCTGCTTGCCGTCCCAGGGTTGGGTGCGGCGCGAGTTGTCGTCCATCATCTGGGCCAGCAACTCTTGGTCGAGGCTGCCCCAGTTCACGCCAATGCGCACGGCCTTGTTCAGTCGCGCCGCGATCTCGACCATCTGGCCGAACTGGCGGTCGCGCTTCTCGCCCTTGCCCACGTTGCCCGGGTTGATGCGGTACTTGGACAGCGCCTCGGCACAGGCCGGATGGTCGGCCAGCAGGCGGTGGCCGTTGTAGTGGAAATCGCCGATCAGGGGCACATCGATGCCCATGCGGTCGAGCTGGTCGCGGATGTGCGGCACGGCCGACGCCGCCTCGGGCGTGTTGACAGTGATGCGCACCATCTCGGAGCCGGCCACGGCGAGTTCCTTCACCTGGATGGCGGTTTCGATGACATCGACCGTGTCGGTGTTGGTCATCGATTGAACGCGCACCGGTGCGCCACCGCCCACGGTGACCACCCGCGAGCCCCAGACCACCTTGGCCTGACGACTGTGGCGCGCGGCGGGCAGCGCCGCGACGATGGGACGCTCCACCAGCGGGAGATCGGATACGTTGGTATTCATGGACGAGCTCATTTCAATTCCAGCCGCGCCACGTTGTCGCGGGTGCCAGGGGCCAAGTCCACTGGCTGACCCCGGAAGCTCAGTTCGGTTCCAGAGGCATTGCCTATCTTCACGCGCAGAGGCAGGTTGCCATCCACGTCGGCGGTCTCGCCAGGCTGCAGCAAGCGCGAGAACACGCTGGTGCCTGCAGCGTCGGTCACTTCCACCCAGGTCTGGCCGGTGGCCCGTACCTGCAGCAACTGGCCGGGCGCCACAGCACCCGGCACCGACTCCGCCACGCCCGAGGCGCCGGCCGCAGGGCTGGGCGCCTCGGTGGTCAAGGCCCCCATGGCCGGTGCGGGTGCACTGCTGCCAACCGCCACGGGCGCACTGGCAGCACGAGGCCACAGCCCCGCCAAAGACCAGTCGTGCGGCACCAGCCACAGCGCAGCCGCAGCCACCAGCAGCAAGGCCACCAGACCCAACACCACCGGCGTCGCCTCGGGCATGTCCACCGCCGCGCGGCGGGCCCCGTGCTCGCGGAACGGGGCATTGAGGCCGCCATTCACTTGGTCCAGCGTGTTGCCATGGGCATCGGGCAGACGGGCCAGCACCGGTGCCGGGTCAATCTTGAGCGCACGGCAAGCCGCCTGGGCCAGCGCCCGCACGAAGGTGGCCCCTTGCAGTTCGTTGTGCTGGTCGCTTTCCAGCAGTTCAAGCTTGCGCGGGGTGACTTTGAGTTGCGTGGCCAGGGCGGCGATGTGCAGACCCTGGGCCTGGCGGGCAGCGCGCAACATCTCGCCTGCGCTGAGCAGGGGCTGGGTGTCGCGCACCGTGTTGGAGTCACTCATCGAACAAACCCTTTTCGAACTGCAGGGTCTCGGGCGACTGCGGGAAACGGTTGCGCAACTGCGAGCCCAACGACTGCACCAGGGCCATCTGACCCAGCTTGTTTTCTATGCGTGCGGCCAGCCACAGGGTCTGGGCATTGACCAGGTTCTCCACCCCGTTGACGCGGCGCACGTAGAAACGCGCGCGCTCGTACTCACCCCGGCGGAACAGCAACTCGGAGAGGTTCATCGCGGTGGCCGGGTTGGATGGGTCCAGTTCGTAGGCGCGCGAGAGTGTGCGCTCTGCTTCGGGCCACTGGCTGTTTCTCGCCTGGCAGACACCCTGGGCCAGCAACGTGCGCGGCATGTCGAGGTAGCCAGGCAGAGCCAAGGCCTGCGCGAACTGCTGATCGGCCTCGGGGTAGCGTTTCAGCTGGCACAGGAACCAGCCGTAGTTGTGCAAGGTACCGGCATTGCGGGCGTCGAGTTGCAGCGCGCGGCGAAAGCTGTCTTCGGCCAGGCTGTTCTCGGACATGGCGCCATAGATCAAGCCACGCAGGTTGTAGCCATCGACGAGGTTGGGATCGGCCTGCAGGGCTTGCTTCACCTCGTCCAGGGCCGTGGTGTTCTGGCCCCGGCCGAAATAGGCCGCAGCCAGTTCCAGACGCACATTGGCGCGCCGGTCGGCGTCGGTTTGGTCGGATGCGGTGGCGATGTCGCGACGGTCACCGCCCGGCCCCACGCTGGCACAGGCGGCCAAGGTGGCCACGCACAGCACAGCGCCAGCCCGCCACAAGGCAAGGCTCCACGGCCCACGACTCGTTTCTTGCATCGTTTCGCTCCTCAACGCACGCTGGGCCGGCCCGACCTCAGGTGGAACGGCCGGCCACCACCACGGGGATGGGCACGCGCTTCATGCGCTGGGCCGCCCGGGTTCGGTCTTGTACTTCGCCTGCGAGTTGACCACAGGCTGCATCGATGTCATCGCCCCGCGTCTTGCGGATGGTGGTGACCACGCCGGCATCCTGCAGAACCTTGGCGAAGGCCTGCACTTTGTCACGCGGTGAACGCACCAGGCCCGAGGCCGGGAAGGGGTTGAACGGGATCAGGTTGAACTTGCAGGGCACATGGCGTTCGCCACGGCCATTCACCAGGGCCAGCAGTTCGCGCGCCTGGTCCTCGGCATCGTTCACGCCGTCGAGCATGCAGTACTCGAAGGTGATGAAGTCGCGCGGCGCGGCGGTGAGGTAGCGCTTGCAGGCCTGCATCAGGGCATCGATGCCATCCTTGCGGTTGAGCGGCACCAATTGGTCGCGAAGTTCGTCGGTGGGCGCGTGCAGCGACACCGCCAGTGCCACTGGGCAATCCTCGCGCAGCCGGTCGATCATGGTCACCATGCCCGAGGTGGACACCGTGACCCGCCGGCGCGACAGGCCATAGCCATGGTCGTCCAGCATGGTACGCAGCGCAGGCACCAGAGCGGCATAGTTCTGCAGTGGCTCGCCCATGCCCATCATCACCACGTTAGAGATGACACGCTCGCCCGCCGGCAGCGCAAAGCGCTGGCGCAGCTGGTGCTCGGCGTACCAGAGCTGGGCAATGATCTCGCCGGTACTGAGGTTGCGCGAGAAGCCCTGGTGGCCGGTGGAGCAAAAGCGGCAGCCCACCGCGCAGCCGGCCTGCGAAGACACGCACAGCGTGCCCCGGTCGTCCTCTGGAATGAACACGGTTTCCACCGCGTTGCCAGCCCCCACGTCGAACAACCATTTGATGGTGCCGTCGGCAGAGACGTGCTCCGCGGCGACGGGCAACGGCTTCACCTCGGCCACGCCGCCCAGCTTGTCGCGCAGCGACTTGGCCAGGTCGGTCATGGCGGCGAAATCGGCCGCACCCCGCTGGTGGATCCAACGGAACAACTGGGTGGCACGGAAACGCTTTTCCCCGAGGCCCTCGCAATACGCGGTGAGGCCTTCGAGGTCGAAGTCGAGCAGGTTGACCTTGCTCACATGTTTGCGTCTGCGCGAGCCACCCGAAGGCAGATCAGCGTGCGTAGACGTTCATGCCGGGGAAGAAGAAACCGATCTCGACAGCGGCGGTCTCAGGGGCGTCAGAGCCGTGCACGGCGTTGGCGTCAATCGAGTCGGCGAAGTCGGCGCGGATGGTGCCCTTGTCGGCCTTTTTCGGGTCGGTGGCGCCCATCAGCTCACGGTTCTTGGCGATGGCGCCTTCACCTTCCAGGCACTGGATCATGACAGGGCCCGAGACCATGAAGTCGACCAGGTCCTTGAAGAACGGACGGGCCTTGTGCACGGCATAGAACTGCTCGGCTTCGGCGCGCGACAGGTGCACGAACTTGGCGGCAGCGATCTTCAGGCCAGCGCCTTCAAAGCGCGAGTAGATCTGGCCGATCACGTTCTTGGCAACGGCGTCGGGCTTGATGATCGAGAGGGTGCGTTCGATGGCCATGGTGAGGTCCTTCTGAGTTGATTTCTGGGAGATGCCCCCGGGCGCCACGAGACGCCAGGGTATTGGGTACAAAGCCTATGATTTTAGCCCTGCCCCGTGTCATGGGTTTGAGGTTGCGGGGTGAGGCCTCAACGGCCACCGCGCCGGCCGCCGCCGCCGCCACGCCCCTGGATTTTGCGGGTGAACGCATTGGCGCCGATGTAGCCCCCCCCGCCCGTCTGCAGCGGATCGGGCTGGCCTTGCGGGCCATCGCCGCGCTGCTTGCCGCCACCCTTGCGCTGGCCGCCCTTGCCGCCACGGCCACCGCCTCCGCCGCCCATGGGGCCGCCGCCAAAGCCGCCATCGCCACGGATGAAGCGCTTGTCGTAGGTCTGCTGCAGCGGGTTGGGAATGGGCCCGTTCTCGTAGTCAATGTCACGCGCGACCGAACGCTCCTTCTGGACGTGGCGCTTGTCGAAGGTCTGCTGCAAGGGGTTGGGGATGCGGCTGGGGTCGCCTGGCTCGCGGAACTCCAGGTCGTCGCGCTGGCGGCGCGGCTGGCCTTCCTGGCGCTGCGGCCTGTCGCGGTTGCCACCACGTTCGCCCCGTTCCTGGCGGTTGTTGTTGCGGTCTCCGTCGCGCTGAGGCTGGCCCTGACGCTTGCCTTGGTCCTGGCGCCCCTGCTGCTGCGGTTTGCCTTCGCGTCGGTCGTCGTGGCGCTGCTGCGGCAGGTCCGTCATGCGACGCAGCGACTTCACGTCGTCCTCGCTCAGGTCCACCCAGGCGCCACGCTTGAGGCCACGCGGCAGCACCACGCAGCCGTAGCGGATGCGGATCAGGCGGCTCACCGTCAGGCCCACGGCGTCGAAAAGCTTGCGCACCTCGCGGTTGCGGCCTTCGGAGATGACCACGCGGTACCAGCGGTTCAGGCCTTCGCCGCCGCCGTCCTCGATGGACTTGAAGGCGGCCGTCTGGCCCTCGATGTTCACGCCTGCGAGCAACTGTTCGCGCTGTTCCTTTTCCAGGGTGCCCAGCACACGCACGGCGTACTCACGCTCGACGCCGAAGCGCGGGTGCATGAGCTTGTTGGCCAGGTCACCCGAGGTGGTGAACAGCAGCAGGCCTTCGGTGTTGATGTCGAGCCGGCCCACCGACTGCCACTTGCCCTGGCCCAAGCGGGGCAGGCGACGAAACACCGTGGGGCGCTGTTGCGGGTCGTCCAACGTCACCACCTCGCCCACAGGCTTGTGGTAAGCGATCACCCGTGCAGGCGGTGGCGCGATGCGCACGCGCACCGGCTTGCCATCCACCGCGATGCGGTCACCGAACGAGATGCGCATGCCCACATGGGCCACCTCGCCGTTCACCTGCACCCTGCCCTCTTCAATCATCTGCTCCATGTCGCGGCGCGAGCCCACACCAGACTGGGCCAACACCTTGTGCAGCTTGGGCGCGTCGGCATCGGGCGCCAGCACCCGCTTGTCGTCACTTGCTTCACCTTCGTCTGCTGTGGCATCGGCAGCTTCGTCGCCTTGGGTCGCCACCTCGGCCATTTCATCAACAGCCGGTTCGCCATCGAACTCACCCGCCAGCACGCTGGCAAAGAGCTCGCCGGTGTCGGGCATGGGCACTGCGGGCACCGCAGCGGCAGCCTGACCCTCGGCGCCCTGCTGGGGCGCGTCGCCACCTTCGGCTCGCTGACCACCACGGCGGCCGCGGCGGCGGTTGCGACCACGGCGGCCTTCGCCGTCGGCGCCCACCTCGCCATCAGCCTCGCTGCCCTCGCCTTCTCGCACGGCCGCGTCACCGGACTGGCCTGCGCCAGCCTGGGGGGCCAGGGCGTCAGCGTGAGCAGCCGCCGTCAGGGGGGCCACCGGTGCTGCCATCGCGGGCGCTTCGGCCACCAAAGCGGGTGAGGCCTCTGCGCCGCCCACCTCAACCGCGACGGCCTTGGCGCGAGGCTTGCGAGGGGCCCGCGCGGGCTTTTCTTCGGCCGTCTCGCTCACCGGCGTTGCGGCATCGGCCCCAGCCACATCGGCTTCGGTAGCAGGCTTGCGGGCCCGGGGGCGCCGCTTGGGGGCGGTGGCCTCGTCTGCGGCACTGTCGGCGGGCAGGCCGGCCGGTTCGTTGGCGTCGGTGTTCATGTTGGGTGGGCTTCCTCAGGCGGAATGGGCGTGTGGGTGGCGGCGGTCGGCGATTCTTCAGTCGTCGACGCGGCAATGGGTACTTCGGCGGTGGGCTGAGACGAGGGCTCGGGTTCGACCGGCACTTCGGGCTCCGCCGCGCCGTTGGAGGGCGCATCGGCAGCCGCCTCGTCCTCACCTGGCGCGTCCAGCGGCAGCAGAGCCTGGTCTCCCAGCAGATCGACCTGCTCGGCACCCAGGCCAGCCAGCACCTCGGCCGACGGGGCGCCGCCATCCAGTGCGGGCAGGCGGTCCAGGCTGTCCAGCCCCAGGTCGTCCAGGAACTGGCGGGTGGTGGCGTACAGCGCCGGACGGCCGGGGCCGTCGCGGTGGCCGATGGCCTCGATCCAGTTGCGATCTTCCAGTTGCTTGACGATCTGGCTGGAGACCATCACGCCGCGGATATCCTCAATGTCACCCCGGGTCACGGGCTGGCGGTAGGCGATGATGGCCAAGGTTTCAAGCACGGCGCGCGAGTAGCGTGGCGGCTTCTCAGGGTTGAGCCGGTCAAGGTATTCGCGCATCTCGGGCCGGCTCTGGAAGCGCCAGCCAGAGGCCAGTGCCACCAGTTCGACGCCACGGCCTGCCCAGTCGCGCACCAACTCGTCCAGAAGTTGGCGAAGTGTGTCGGAGCCGAGTTGGTCGTTGAACAGCACCCGCATGTCGCGCAGCGGCAAGGGCTGGCTGGCACAGATGAGTGCAGTCTCTAGAACGCGCTTGGCATCCTGTGTGTTCATGGACAACGTGTCGCAAGGCCGCCCAAGGGAGTGCAGCGGCGTGTTTCTTTGGAGCAGGCCCGACATCGGGCTCGGCGTGCGCAACGAATGCTGTGGTGCGCGACCCGCGAACGCTCGTTCGGGCGAAAACCTTCGGGTGCCGGGATTCGTCGCGGGAAACCGGCTGTGCACGCGAGGTGCTTCAGGCGGGCGGCCACATCGGTGGCATCGATTCCCGTGGCCTCGCTGTTTGAAGGCGCGGCATCACCCTGGAAGGGTCGGCCTTTCGGCTTGGGGTCGCATTGTAGCCTCGTTCGCCGTGCGCTTGCCTGAGAAGCCGGATCAGACCGGCAGCACGGCCGCCCAGGCCGCCGCAAAGTCGGCCGGTGGCGGACACTCGAAGGACAAGGGCTGGCGGCTCACCGGGTGGGCAAAGCCCAGTTCGAAGGCGTGCAGGGCCTGCCTCGCCAGACCCAGCAAGGGCCGCCCGCCGTACACCGTGTCGGCCACCAGGGGGTGGCCCTCGTGGGCCAGGTGCACGCGGATCTGATGGGTGCGGCCGGTGTGCAGCGTGCAACGTACAGCGCTCACCCCGTCAAAAAAGCCCAGCGGCATGACATCGGTGCGGGCGGGCTTGCCCTGGCTGGTGACGGCCATGCGCACGCGCACCGCCGGGTCGCGGCCCACCGGCGTGTCCACTGTGAACTCGGCGCGGCCCACATCGCCATGGGCCAGCGCCAGGTAGCGGCGCTTCACCGTTCGCTCGGCGATGTCGCGCATCAGTGCCGTGACGGCCGGCAGGGTGCGGCCCACCACCATCAGGCCCGAGGTGTCTTTGTCCAGGCGGTGCACGATGCCGGCGCGGGGCAATTGGGCGGCAGCCGGATCACGGGCCAGCAGGCCGTTGAGCAACGTGCCCGACCAGTTGCCAGCCGCTGGGTGAACCACCAACCCGGCAGGCTTGTTCACCACCAGCACGTCTGCATCCTCGTACACCACGTCCAGGGCCATCGCCTCGGGCGTGAAGGCGCGGCTCTCGGCCGGCGGCACCAAGGTGACCTGCACGATCTGCCCGGCCTTGAGCTTGCGCGACGAGGTGCTGGAGACCGTGCCGTCCACGCGCACATGCCCGGCCTCGATCAGGCCCTGCAGGTGGTTGCGCGAGAACTCGGGGGCCAGCAGGGTCAGCACCTTGTCCAACCGCAGGCCGTGGTCGGCCATGGCCAGCGCCCGTTCGCGGTGCTCGAAGCCGGCGTCGGGTTCGGTGTCGTCGGTCGGAGGCCAGGCTTCGGCCATGGCCAGTTCGCTCGGGGAGCCCCCCATATAATCCTTTGACTTACAGCAGACACGCGTCAAGCCGGCCGCCGGAAACGCTCCTTGCGACCCATGACACTTCTTTTCTCGACCCGCCAGGCATTGACACGTGATGCGGCACGCATCCTGGCAGTTTCAGCCCTGGCGCTGATGGCGGCTTGCAGTTCTACACCCAAGGCCGATGACCCCAAGGTCAGCGCCGAGAAATTGTATGCAGACGCCAAGGAAGACTTGAACTCGGGCAACTGGGATGCCGCCATCAAGGCCCTGGAGCGCGTGGAAGGCCGTGGCGCCGGCACCCTGCTGGCCCAGCAAGCGCAGCTGGAAATTGCCTACGCCCAATGGAAGAGCAGCGAGAAAGCCCTGGCCCTGGCCACGCTGGACCGTTTCATCAAGCTCAACCCGTCCAGCCCCGGTCTGGATTACGCGCTCTACCTGCGCGGCATCGTGAACTTCAACGACAACCTGGGCCTGTTCGGCTACCTGGCCGGCCAGAGCCTGTCGGAGCGCGACCAGCAGGCCTCGCGCGACGCCTACCAGTCGTTCAAGCAACTGGTGGAGCAGTTCCCCGACTCCAAGTACGCCGAGGACGCGCGTGTCCGCATGGACTACACGGTGAACGCGCTGGCCGACTACGAAGTGCATGTGGCACGCTACTACCTCAAGCGCGGGGCCTACGTGGCCGCCGCCAACCGCGCCCAGCAGGCTGTGCAGGGCTACCCGCAGGCGCCGGCCGCCGAAGAGGCCCTGTTCATCATGACGCAGGCCTACGACAAGTTGGGCCTGAAGCCGTTGAAGGATGACGCCGAGCGTGTGCTGCGCACCAACTTCCCCAAAAGCGCCTACCTGAGCGACGGCATCCGCGCCAAGGAAAAGCGCTGGTGGCAGCTGTGGTGACCAGCGCCCAGAGCCCTGGGCCGACGCTAGGCTAAAGCCGCGTGCTCCGTCGCTGCGCCAGTTCACGCAGCCAGGCCAGGGCCTGTTCCCCCGATTCCAGTGCGGCCATCGGCGGCAAGGCATCCAACAGCCTTGCGCCGTAGCGGGCGCTGCGCAGCCGGGTGTCGCACACCACCAGCAGGCCGTGGTCGGTCTCGGTGCGTATCAAACGCCCTGCCCCTTGCTTCAGCGCAATGGCCGCCTCGGCCACGAAGTAGTCGTTGAAGGCATCGCGGCCCTGCGACTTCAGCTGCTTGACGCGGGCCTCCACCAGCGGGTCGTTGGGTGGGGGGAATGGCAGCTTGTCGATGATGACGCACTGCAGCGCCTCACCCGGCACGTCGATGCCCTCCCAGAAGCTGTGCGAGCCCAACAGCACGCTGCGGCCGGACTGGAAGCGGTCCAGCAGGGTGCGTTTGGCGGCCGAGCCCTGCACCAGCAACTCCAACTGGCTCCCTAGGGTTTCCAGCTCTTTCTGCATGGCCTCGGACACCACCGGCAAGGCCCGCAGCGTGGTGGTGAGCACGAAGGTGTGGCCACCAAGCGCTGCGGCGCAATGAGCGGCGGCACGGCCCACCATGGTGAGGTGGGCGTCTTCACTGGGTGCCGGAAAGCGCGGCGGCACGTACACGCGGGCATGCGCCGGGTAGTCAAAGGGGCTGCCCACGCGCAGCTTGCGGGCGTCGTCCAGGCCGGCGGCCTCGCTGAACCAGCTCAGGCCCTCGTCGTCGCCCAGCGTGGCCGAGGTGAAGACCCAGGCCCGAGCCGACGCGGCACGCTGCTCACCCATCATGGCGCGGATGTCCAACGGCGACTCCACCAGGCGCGCCTGGTTGGGGGTGAGGTCGATCCAGCGCACCCGTTCGGGCGCAGCGTCGCCATGGAACTTCAGGCACTGCGCGCCCAGCTCTTTGGCGCGGCCCTGCAGGCGCACGAAATCGGGCGCGGTTTCCACCACGCCTTCCACCGCTTCGGCCGCTGCGCGCAGCGCCTGCACCAGGCTGTCCAGGCACAGGCCCAGCGATTCACCCCGCGAGACCTCTTCCCAGCGCCGCTTGAGGATGCCGCGCACCTCGCGCAAATCGCCCGCGCAGGCCAGGCGCAAGTTGCGCGCTGCCAGTTCGCAGGCCGACGCCAATTCGGCCCAGGGCGCCAGCCCGCGCGCGTGCTGCAAGCCGGCGGCCAGCAGGTCGCGCGCGAAATCCAGTACCTGGCCGGTGCCCAGGGTCTGGCCCAGGAACTGCACGCCGGCTTCCACCATCTGGTGAGCCTCGTCGAACACGGCCACGTCCACCGTGGGCAGCAACTCGGCCACACCGCTGTCGCGCAGGGCCAGGTCGGCAAAGAACAAATGGTGGTTCACCACCACCACGTCAGCGGCCATGGCCTCGCGGCGGGCCTTCATCAGGTGGCAGGCCACGAACTCCGGGCACTCGCCACCCAGACAGTTGTCTCGGCTGGAGGTGACCAGCGGGATGATCTCGGAGCGCTCGTCCAGGCCATCCAGTTCGCCCATGTCACCGCTGGCCGTGCTCTGCGCCCAGATCTCAATGCGGGCCAACGCGCGCACCGAACCGCGGTCCGGCAGCGTGCCCTCGCGGGCTTGCACCAGGCGGTGGCGGCACAGGTAGCTGGCGCGGCCCTTCAGCAGCGCCACATGGGCAGGCACCCCCAGCGCTTGCGTCAGCCGAGGCAGGTCGCGAAAAAACAGCTGGTCCTGCAGGTTCTTGGTGGCGGTGCTGACGAGCGTGCGCCGCCCGGACAGCAAGACCGGCACCAGGTAGGCAAAGGTCTTGCCCACGCCGGTCCCCGCCTCCGCCACCAAGGCGGCGCGGTCGGCAATGGCGCAGGCCACCGCATCGGCCATGCGGTTCTGAACCTCGCGGGGCAGGTAGCCGGCATCGGCGCGCGCCAATGGGCCGTCGGATGCAAAGGCCTCGGCCACGGCAGAGCACAAGTCACCGACGCCATCGGCCGGGCGATGATCTGCCGTCACTCAGGCAGGCTCCGGCGGCACCAGGCGGGCTTCCAACTGCGAGATTTCGTCGCGCAGCAGCAGGCGACGCTTCTTGAGCCGGCGCAAGCTCAGCTCGCTGCCGGGGCTTTGCGGGTCGGCCCGGTCGATCAGGTTGTCGAGATCGGCATGCTCCATCCGAAGCTCGATCAGGCGGCGCTGGGGTGAATGCAGGTTGTCGGACATCGAATCGGGTGGAGCCGCAGGCGTCTTGACAGTTTATATTGCGGCCCATGAACAAAACCGCCCAGCAGGGTTTCAGGATCACCGCCTCCACCGGCTTGCACAAGGGCGACCGGGCCTACCAGCAAGACCAGGTCGAGATCATTCCGCACCGGCGCGTGGCCGGCTGCGCACTGGGCATCGTGGCCGATGGCATGGGCGGCAAGAGCGGCGGGCGCACGGCGGCCGACCAGGTGATCATGACGGCCAAGCAGGTCTTCGAGCGCTTCAGCCCGAACGAAGACGATGCCGAGGCCATGTTGCGGCAACTGGTGGTGGAGTCGCATCTGATGATCAAGCTCACCGCCATCACCGCCGACGAAGAGCCGCACAGCACCTTGGCCGCCTTTCTGGTGATGCCCGACCGCAGTGGCTACACCGTGCACGCGGGCGATTCGCGGGTCTACCACTTCCGCGGGCCCGAGCTGGTGCGCCGCACCATCGACCACTCGTATGTGCAGCGTCTGATTGACGAAGGCAAGATCACCGAAGCCCAGGCCAACACCCACCCGCAGTCCAACCTGCTCACCGGTTGCCTGGGCACCCAGCAGGACCCTCCGGTCACCCTGCAATACATCGACCAACTGCAGGTGGGCGATAGCTTGGTCGCCTGCTCCGACGGCCTGTGGCACTACCTCAGCAACAAGGAAATGGGCGCCATCGTCAACGCCCTGGGCCCGCGCGAGGCGGGCGAGATGCTGATCAGCAAGGCGCGCCAGCGCGCGCGTGGCACCGGCGACAACCTCTCGCTGGCGATGGTGCGCTTCGAGCCGCTGAAGTAGCCAACAACCGCCATGGCCTCATGGCCTGGCGCGCGCCGGGCGGGGCCGCGCCCTGCCGCACTCTGTCAGCGATCGGTAGCCGTCACCCGCAGTTGGGAGCTCAGGTCAATGACGTGTCCACATCCCGGCGCTCCAGCGACAGAAACTCAGCCGACTGCATCTCGTTCAGGCGCGACATCGTGCGCGGGAACTCGTGGGCCAGCGGCCCTTCGGTGTAGAGCTGCTCGGGCGGCACCTCGGCCGACAGGATGAGCTTGACGCGCCGGTCGTAGAGCACGTCCACCAGCCAGGTGAAGCGCCGCGCCTCCGACGCCAGGCGCACCGGCATGTGCGGCACGCCCGAGAGCATCAGGGTGTGGAACTGCGTGGCGAGTTCCAGGTAATCGTTCTGTGAGCGGGGGCCGCCGCAGAGGGTTTGAAAGTCGAACCACACCACACCGCCAGCACGGCGGCGCGCATGCAGCTCGCGGTGCTCTATGTGCAGCACGGGCGACTCGTCACGCGCCTCGGCCAACTCGGTGAAGGCCTGTTCCATCGCCGCGTCGGCCTGCGGGCCCAGTGGCGTGTGGTACAGCTTCACGTGCTCCAGCGTGCGCTGGCGGTAGTCGGTGCCGTTGTCCACATTCACCACTTCCATCTTGGCCTTCAGCAGCTCGATGGCCGGCAGGATGCGGTCGCGGTGCAGGCCGTTCGGGTAGAGGCCGTCGGGCACGAAGTTCGACGTGGTGACGATGGAAACGCGGTTGTTGAACAACGATTCCAGCAACCGGTGCAAGATCATCGCGTCGGTCACGTCGGCCACATGGAACTCGTCGAAGCAGATGAGGCGGAAGCGGCGGGCGATGCGCTTGCCCAGTTCGTCCAGCGGGTTCTGCAAGCCTTTGAGATCCTGCAGTTCACGGTGCACCTCGCGCATGAACTCGTGGAAATGCAGCCGGGTCTTGCGCGTCAGCGGCACGGCCTGGAAGAACGCGTCCATCAGGAAGCTCTTGCCCCGCCCTACCCCGCCGTACATGTACACGCCACGCGGAATGGGCGGGCGCACCAGAGCCTTGGTGATGGCGTTGCTGCGCCGCGCCTTGTAGGCGGCCCATTCGTCCTGGCAGCGCTGCAGGGCGGCCACGGCGCGCAGCTGCGCCGGGTCGCTCTTGTAGCCGCGTTCATCCAGCAGTTGCTGGTAGAGCTCGGTGACAGTGGTCACTGAGAGCGCGCCTTAGAAGTTCAGCGTGCGCTTGTCCACCGCCAGCGCGGCTTCCTTGGTGGATTCCGACAGCGAGGGGTGGGCGTGGCAGATGCGCGCGATGTCCTCGCTACTGGCCTTGAACTCCATGGCCATCACGGCCTCGGCGATCAGCTCCGATGCCATCGGGCCCACGATGTGCACGCCCAGGATCTCGTCGGTCTTGGCGTCGGCGATGATCTTGACGAAGCCGGTGGTGTCGCCCAGCGCGCGCGCGCGGCCGTTGGCCAGGAACGGGAACTGGCCGGCCTTGTAGGCCACGCCATCGGCCTTGAGCTGCTGTTCGGTGCGGCCCACCCAGGCAATCTCGGGGCTGGTGTAGATGACCCAGGGCACGGTGGCGAAATTGACGTGGCCATGTTGGCCGGCGATGCGTTCAGCAACGGCCACGCCCTCTTCCTCGGCCTTGTGGGCCAGCATCGGGCCACGCACCACGTCACCCACCGCCCAAACGCCGGGCAGGTTGGTGCGGCAGTCGGCATCCACCACAATGGCGCCCCGCTCGTCGAGCTGCAGGCCCACCGCCTCGGTGTTCAGACCCACGGTGTTGGGCACGCGGCCGATCGAGACGATGAGCTTGTCCACGGCCAACTCCTGGGCTTCACCCTTGGCGTTGGCGTAGGACACGGCGACGCCCTTCTTGCCGTTCTTGACCTCGCTGATCTTCACGCCCAGTTCGATCTTCAGGCCCTGCTTGGTGAAGGCCTTCAGCGCTTCCTTGGCCACCGCCTCATCGGCCGCGCCCAGGAAGGTGGGCAGGGCCTCGAGAATGGTGACTTCGGCGCCCAGTCGACGCCAGACCGAGCCCATTTCCAGGCCGATCACGCCGGAGCCAATGACACCCAGCTTCTTGGGCACTGCGCCCACGCGCAGCGCACCGTCGTTGGACAGGATGTTGACCTCGTCGAACTCGGCACCGGGCAGCGGACGCGCGTTCGAGCCGGTGGCCAAGATCACCTGCTTGCCGGAGATGACTTCCTCGGCGGCGCCGGCAACCTTGATCTCATAGGCGCCATCCTTGGCTGCGACGAACGAGCCCCGACCGTGGAAGAAGCTGACCTTGTTCTTCTTGAGCAGGTAGAGGATGCCGTCGTTGTTCTGCTTCACGACGCCGTCCTTGCGGGCGATCATCTTCGCCACGTCCATCTCGACCTTGCCAGTCGAAATGCCGTGGTCAGCGAAGTGCTTGTGGGCGTGCTCGAAGTGCTCGGACGACTGCAGCAGCGCCTTCGACGGGATGCAGCCGACGTTGGTGCAGGTGCCGCCAGGGGCCGGGCCGCCGACGGCGTTCTTCCACTCGTCAATGCAGGCCACGTTGAAGCCCAGCTGGGCCGCGCGGATGGCGGCGATGTAGCCACCGGGGCCGCCGCCAATCACGACGACGTCAAATTGTTTGGACATGGTGAATTCCTGAAGTGTCTGGAGAAACGCCCCTGAATCTGCATCCAGGGGCGCTTGTTTGCGCGAGGCGAACGATCAGATGTCGAACAGCAGGCGGGCCGGGTCTTCCAGCGCTTCCTTCATCGTCACCAGGCCCAGCACGGCTTCGCGGCCGTCGATGATGCGGTGGTCGTACGACATGGCCAGGTAGTTGATGGGGCGCACCACCACTTGGCCGTTTTCCACCATGGCGCGGTCCTTGGTGGCGTGCACGCCCAGGATGGCCGACTGCGGCGGGTTGATGATGGGCGTGGACAGCATGGAGCCGAAGGTGCCGCCGTTCGAGATCGAGAACGTGCCACCGGTGAGCTCGTCGATGCCCAGCTTGCCGTCCTTGGCCTTCTGGCCGAATTCGGCGATCTTTTTCTCAATTTCGGCGAAGGTCAGTTGGTCGGCGTTGCGGATGATGGGCACCACCAGGCCGCGGGGCGAGCCCACGGCGATGCCGATGTCGAAGAAGCCGTGGTAGACGATGTCGTTGCCATCGACCGAGGCGTTCAGCACCGGGTACTTCTTCAGGGCGTGCACGGCCGCCTTGACGAAGAAGCTCATGAAGCCCAGCTTGACGCCGTGCTCCTTCTCGAACTTGTCCTGGAACTTCTTGCGCATCTCCATCACCGGGGCCATGTTCACTTCGTTGAACGTGGTCAGGATGGCGTTGGTGGATTGCGACTGCACGAGGCGCTCGGCCACGCGGGCACGCAGGCGCGACATGGGCACACGCTGTTCCGGGCGGTCGCCCAGGTTCTGCGCGGCCGGGGCAGCCACGGCCGGCAGCGGCTTGGCCACGGCGGGGTTGACCGGGGCGGCGACGGGGGCCGCCACCTTGGCGGCGCCACCGGCAACGGCACCCAGCACGTCGCCCTTGGTGACGCGGCCGTCCTTGCCGGTGCCAGCCACCGAGCCGGCGGCCAGGTGGTTGTCGGCCATCAGCTTGGCGGCGGCCGGCATGGCCACGCCAGACTTGTCGGCAGCAGCAGACGGTGCCGGTGCAGCAGCCGCAGGTGTGGGCGCAGCAGCGGCCGGTGCAGCAGCGCCCGCCTTGGCTTCGGTGTCGATCTGGGCGATCAGCTGTTCGGCGGCCACGGTGGCGCCATCGCCTTGCACGATGGCCACGAGCACGCCGGCCGAGGGGGCCGGCACTTCCAGCACGACCTTGTCGGTCTCGACCTCGATCAGGATTTCATCGACGGCCACGGAGTCACCGGGCTTCTTCTTCCATTGCAGCAGCGTGGCTTCGGCCACCGATTCGGACAGCTGCGGAACTTTGACTTCTACGATTGCCATGATGTATCTCTCTAGCTATTGGCTCAACGCCACTCTCGCACCACCGCCAAGTTGAACGGCTCCGAAGGAGACCTTTCGAACCCGGCGAGTCAGGTCAGCGCGCAGCGTCTGCCTTAACGTTATTTGGACAGAACAAAGCCCTTGAGCTTGCCGAAGGCCTGGTCCAGCAGGCTCTTCTGCTGTTCCTGGTGCAGGTGCGCGTAGCCCACGGCCGGCGAGGCCGAGGCGGGACGGCCGGCATAGCCCAGCTTCTGCCCTTCCAGCATGTTCTCGTGGATGTAGTGCTGCACGAAGAACCAGGAACCCTGGTTCTGCGGCTCATCCTGACACCACACGATTTCCGCCGCGTTCGGGTACTTCTTCATCTCGGCGGCGAAGGCCTTGTGCGGGAACGGGTAGAGCTGCTCGACGCGCAGGATGGCGACGTCGGAGGCCTTCTTCTCGTCGCGCTTCTTGACCAGGTCGTAATAGACCTTGCCCGAGCACGCGACCACGCGCTTGACCTTGCTGCCTTCGATGTCGCCGTTTTGCTCCGGGATCACCGTCTGGAAGGTGCCCTTGGTGAAGTCGCTGAGCGGCGACGTGGCGTCTTTGTTCCGCAGCAGCGACTTGGGCGTGAAGATGACCAGCGGCTTGCGCAGCGGGCGCACCATCTGACGACGCAGCAGGTGGAAGATTTGGCTGGCCGAAGTGGGCTGCACGATTTGCATGTTGGTGTCGGCCGCCAGCTGCATGAAGCGCTCCAGGCGGGCCGAGCTGTGCTCGGGGCCCTGGCCTTCGTAGCCGTGCGGCAGCATCAGCGTCAGGCCGTTGACGCGGCCCCACTTCACTTCACCCGAGGCGATGAACTGGTCGATCACGACCTGCGCGCCATTGGCAAAATCGCCGAACTGGGCTTCCCACACCGTCAGCGTGTTCGGCTCGGCCGAGGCGTAGCCGTATTCGAAGCCCAGCACCGCCTCTTCGGACAGGATCGAATCGATGACGGTGAACTGCGCCTGGTTGTCGGCCACGTGCTGCAGCGGGATGTAGGTGCCTTCGTCCCACTTCTCGCGCTTCTGGTCATGGATGACCGCGTGGCGGTGGGTGAAGGTGCCACGGCCGCAGTCTTCGCCCGACAGACGTACCGGATAACCGGCGGCCACCAGCGAGGCGAAGGCCATGTGCTCGCCCATGCCCCAGTCGACGTTGACCTCGCCACGGCCCATGGCCGCGCGGTCGTCGTAGACCTTCTTGACCAGCGGGTGCATGTTCACGCTCTCGGGGATCGTGGTCATGCGCTCGGAGATGCGCTTCCACTCGGTGAGCGGCAGTGCGGTGTCGGCGGTGTCGGTCCACTTCTTGCCCAGGAAGGGCAGCCAGTCGACGGCGAACTTGCTCTTGAAGTTGCTCAGCACCGGGTCGGTGGTGTGGCGGCCGGTGTCCATCGCGTTGCGATAGGCCTTGACCATGTCGTCGCCCAGCGTCTCGCCCAGACCTTGCGCGGCCAGCTTGTCGGCGTAGAGCTTGCGGGTGCCCGGGTGTGCGCTGATCTTCTTGTACATCAGCGGCTGGGTCAGGGCAGGTGTGTCCTGCTCGTTGTGGCCCAGCTTGCGGAAGCAGATGATGTCGACCACGACGTCCTTGCGGAACGTCATGCGGAACTCCAGCGCCAACTGCGTGGCCAGCACAACCGCTTCGGGATCGTCACCGTTCACATGCAGCACCGGTGCCTCGATCATCTTGACGATGTCGGTGCAGTACAGCGTGGAGCGCAGGTCGCGCGGGTCAGAGGTGGTGAAGCCGATCTGGTTGTTGATGATCAGGTGCACCGTGCCGCCCGTGGAATAGCCACGGGTTTCCGACAGCATCAGGGTTTCCTGGTTCACACCCTGGCCACCGAAGGCCGAGTCACCGTGCACCAGCACCGGCAGCACCTGGGCGCCAGTGGTGTCGCCACGGCGGTCCATGCGGGCGCGCACCGAGCCCTCCACCACCGGGTTGACGATTTCCAGGTGCGAGGGGTTGAACGCCAGGCTCAGGTGCACCGGGCCACCGGCGGTGGAGATGTCAGAGCTGAAGCCCTGGTGGTACTTCACGTCGCCGGCGGGCAGCTCTTCGGGCGCGGTGTGGTCGAACTCGGCGAACAGGTCCTTGGGCATCTTGCCCAGGGTGTTGACCAGCACGTTCAGGCGACCGCGGTGGGCCATGCCGATGACGATTTCCTGCACGCCCCGCTCGCCGCCACGCTGCACCACTTCGTCCATCGCGGCGATGAAGCTCTCGCCGCCTTCGAGCGAGAAGCGCTTCTGGCCGACGTACTTGGTGTGGAGGAAGCGCTCCAGGCCTTCCGCAGCCGTGAGGCGCTCAAGGATCTGCTTCTTCTTCTCGGGCGTGAAGCTGGGCTTGGAGCGGATGGTTTCCAGCTTCTCCTGCCACCAGCGCTTTTGCGTCTGGTCGGTGATGTGCATGAACTCGACACCCAGGGTGCCGCAATAGGTTTCACGCAGCGCCTGCAGGATCTCCCGCAGCGTCATGTTCTCGGCCTTGCTGAAGTAGCTGTTGGCGGCCGAGAACGAAATGTCCATGTCGGACTCGCTCAGGTCGTAGAACGCCGGTTCGAGTTCGGGAATCTTGGGGCGCTCGGTGCGCTTGAGCGGGTCCAGGTCGGCCCAGCGCGCACCGACGTTGCGGTAAGCGGCAATCAGCGACTGCACGTGCACCTGCTTGCGGGCAACGGCCAGATCGGTGGAACTGGCTTTGACCGTGAAGGCGTTCGACTTCGCACGCTGCGCGAAGGATTCGATCACGGGGGCGTGGGCCACGTCGTTGCGGTCGGAACCGTCGGTGGCAGGCACGTTTTGCAGCGCGTCGAAATAGGCGCGCCAGTTGTCGGGCACGGAGCCCGGGTTGTCGAGGTAGGCCTCGTACATTTCTTCAACGTACGGTGCGTTACCGCCGAACAGGTACGAATTCGACCTGTGTTGCTGCATCATCTTTCGCTCACCTTTTGCTTCGGTTTCCGAAGCGCCGATGGGTTAATCAACCTTCCGCGGCCCGGCTTCACCGGTAGGCGGATCGCGACCCGCCTTGCTGCTTTGTCTCACGAACCAGCAAGGGGACACAGAAGGACCTGTTTGTCACGGCCGGCACTGTAGCACCGCCGAGACCTGTTCTTATCAACGGTATTAGGCGCCGCTGAACCCTTTAGTTTCCTGACAGCGGCACCAGCGAGCGGAGAAAAATCGCGCTCATGGTGAAAGCCCAGCCCCGCACCAGGGTTGACCGCGTGGTCTACCTGCGCGTGGACGCCCCTGCCCAGCCCGCCACCGGCGCCCCCTGCAATGGCTGCGGCGTGTGCTGTGCGGCAGAGCCCTGCCCGCTGGGCATGCTGGTGAGCAGGCGCCGCCGTGGGCGCTGCCGCGCGCTGCGCTGGGACAGTGCCCGGGGCCTGTACCGCTGCGGCATGCTGACCCAGCCGCAGCGCCTGCTGCGATGGTGGCCGAGGGCACTGACCCCGATGTTGGCGCGCTGGTCGCGCCGCTGGATTTCATCGGGCAGCGGCTGCGACGCCCAGTTGTAGGCGCCGCCAGGCCCCGGGCGCGCCACACCAACAGTTAGCCCAGCAGGCGCGCGCGGGATTCGAGGTACTCGCGCTTCAGGCGCGCCACCAGGTCGGCCGCCGGCACCACCTGGTCGATGGCGCCGATGCCCTGGCCGCAGCCCCAGATGTCCTTCCAGGCCTTCTTGGCGTCGCCACCAAAGTTCATCGCCGACGGGTCGCTCTCGGGCAGCTTGTCCGGGTCCAGCCCTGCCGCCCGTATGGAGGGCTTGAGGTAGTTGCCATGCACGCCGGTGAACAGGTTGCTGTAGACGATGTCGTCACTGCTGCCATCGACGATGGCCTGCTTGTAGGCGTCCACCGCGCGCGCCTCTTCGGTGGCAATGAAGGCCGAGCCGATGTAAGCAAAGTCGGCGCCCATGGCCTGGGCCGCCAGTACCGCACCACCCGACGCGATGGCGCCTGAGAGCGCCAGCGGGCCGTCGAACCACTGGCGGATCTCCTGGATCAGCGCAAAGGGGCTCTTCACGCCCGCATGGCCGCCAGCCCCCGCCGCCACCGCGATGAGGCCGTCTGCCCCCTTCTCGATGGCCTTGTGGGCGAAGGCGTTGTTGATGATGTCGTGCATCACCACGCCGCCCCAGGCGTGCACGGCCTCGTTCACATCGGTGCGCGCACCCAGCGAGGTGATGACGATGGGCACCTTGTAGCGCGCGCAGGCCTCCAGGTCGTGCTCGAGCCGGTCGTTGCTCTTGTGCACGATCTGGTTGATGGCGAACGGCGCAGCCGGAGCCTCAGGGTGCGCACGGTCGTGCGCCGCCAGCGTTTCGGTGATCTCGGCCAGCCACTCGTCCAGTTGCGCAGCCGGGCGCGCGTTGAGCGCCGGCATGGCGCCCACCACCCCGGCCTTGCACTGGGCAATGACCAGCTTGGGGTTGGAGATGATGAACAGCGGCGAGCCAATGATGGGCAACGGCAGACGGGCCAGGGCGCCGGGCAGACGCGACATCAGAAGGCCTCCAGCGCCATGTCGGTGACGCCTGCGGCGCCTTCAACAATGCTGTCGCGCAGGCCACCCACCTTGGTCAGGATGTGGTCGCCGTAGAAGCGCGCCGTGGTGATCTTGGCCTGCATGAAGTCCACGTCCTCACCGGCCGCCATGCGGTCCTCGGCCACCAGCAACGCACGGCCCATCTGCCAGCCGGCCATCAGGTTACCCGCCAGCATCAGGTAGGGCACGCTGCCGGCAAACACGGCGTTGGGGCTGGCCTTGGTTTGGCCGGCCACGAAGTCCACCACATCCAGAAAGGCCTTGCGTGCGGCCGTGAGGCGCTTGGCAAAAGCCTTGGCCTCTTCACTGAAGCGTGCTGCCAGCGCGTTCTCGGTCACCTCAATCTGCACGGCAATGGCCTTGGCAGAGGCACCTCCGTCACGCGAGGTCTTGCGACCCACCAGATCGTTCGCCTGGATGGCGGTGGTGCCTTCGTAGATGGTCAGGATCTTGGCGTCGCGGTAGAACTGCGCCGCGCCGGTCTCTTCGATGAAGCCCATGCCGCCGTGCACCTGCACACCCAGCGAGGTCACTTCCAGGCTCATCTCGGTGCTGTAGCCCTTGATCAGCGGCACCAGGAACTCGTAGAAGGTCTGGTTCTGCTTGCGCACTTCGGCGTCGGGGTGGTTGTGCGAGGCGTCGTAGGCGGCGGCGGCCACCAGGGACATGGCACGGCAGCCCTCAACGTAGGCGCGCATGGTCATCAGCATGCGGCGCACGTCAGGGTGCTGGATGATGGCGCCCGGGCCGGGCAGCGAGCCATCCACGGGGCGCGACTGGATGCGGTCACGTGCGTACTGCACCGCGCGCTGGTAGGCCGCCTCGGCCACGGCGATGCCCTGCACGCCCACACCGAAGCGGGCGGCGTTCATCATCACGAACATGTACTCCAGGCCACGGTTCTCGGCGCCCACCAGGTAGCCGACGGCGCCACCGTTGTCCCCGTACTGCAACACGGCGGTGGGGCTGGCCTTGATGCCCATCTTGTGCTCGATGCTGACGCAATGCACGTCGTTGCGCGCCCCCAGCGAGCCGTCGGCGTTAACCAGGAATTTGGGCACGATGAACAGCGAGATGCCCTTCACGCCCTCGGGCGCGCCAGCCACCCGGGCCAGCACCAGGTGCACCAGGTTCTCGGCCATGTCGTGCTCACCCCAGGTGATGAAGATCTTGGTGCCGAAGATCTTGTAGCTGCCGTCGGGTTGCGGATCGGCCTTGGTGCGCACGGCCGCCAGGTCGGAACCCGCCTGCGGCTCGGTGAGGTTCATGGTGCCGGTCCAAGTGCCGTCGATCATCTTGGGGATGTAGGCCATCTTCTGGTCTTCCGAGCCCGCCGTGAGCAGGGCCTCGATGGCACCGTCGGTGAGCAGCGGGCACAGCGCAAAGCTCAGGCCGGCGGAGTTCACCATCTCCTGGCAAGCCGCGTGGATCAGCTTAGGCAGGCCTTGGCCACCGAAATCGGCCGGGTGGTGCAGGCCTTGCCAGCCACCCTCGGTGTACTGCTTGAAGGCGTCCTTGAAGCCCGGCGTGGCCGTGACGACGCCAGCGTTGAACGAAGTGGGGTTGAGGTCACCCACGCGGTTCAGTGGCTCGATGACGTTTTCGTTCAGCTTGGCGCACTCTTCCAGCACGGCCTGGGCCGTCTCGAAGCCGGCATCTTCAAAGCCAGGCATTTGCGACACGGCGTCGATGTTCGCGAGTTCCTTCATCACGAACAGCATGTCTTTCACGGGGGCGCGGTAGGGCATGGAAATCTCCGGTAGCGAGAGAAAAAAGGGCGCCTCTTTGGGCGCCCTTGGTGTTGTGCAGTGCGGCCGCTGGCCGCACCAGGCGCGTGGGATCAGAGCTGCGAGACCAGCTCAGGCACCGCCGTGAACAAGTCGGCCTCGAGGCCGTAGTCGGCCACGCTGAAGATGGGCGCTTCGGGGTCCTTGTTGATCGCGACGATCACCTTGGAGTCCTTCATGCCGGCCAGGTGCTGGATGGCGCCCGAGATGCCGGCGGCGATGTAGAGCTGCGGCGCCACGATCTTGCCGGTCTGGCCGACCTGCCAGTCGTTGGGGGCATAGCCCGCGTCCACGGCGGCGCGGCTGGCGCCCAAGGCAGCGCCCAGCTTGTCCGCCAGGGGCGTGAGCACCTCGTTGAACTTCTCGCTGCTGCCCATCGCCCGGCCACCCGAGACGATGATCTTGGCGGCGGTGAGCTCAGGACGGTCGCTCTTGGCGATCTCGCGGCTCACGAAGCTGACCTTGGCGCTGGCAGCCACGGCCGCCACGGTTTCGACGGCGGCGCTGCCACCCGTGCCGGCGGCGTCAAAGCCGGTGGTGCGGATGGTGATGACCTTGACGGCATCGGCACTCTGCACCGTGGCGATGGCGTTGCCGGCGTAGATCGGGCGCTCGAAGGTGTCGGGGCTGACGACCTTGGAGATTTCGCTGATCTGGGCCACGTCGAGCTTGGCGGCCACGCGCGGGGCCACGTTCTTGCCGGCGGCAGTGGCCGGGAACAGGATGTGGCTGTAGCCGCTGGCCACGGTCAGTACCTGGGCGGCCACGTTCTCGGCCAGACCCTGGGCCAGTCCGGCGTCGTCGGCGTGCAGCACCTTGCTCACGCCGGCAATCTGGGCGGCCTGCGCAGCGGCTGCTGCGGCGTTGTGACCGGCCACCAGCACGTGCACCTCGGCACCGCACTGGGTGGCGGCGGTGACGGTGTTGAGCGTCGCGCCCTTGATGTGGGCGTTGTCGTGTTCAGCAATGACGAGGATGGGCATGTCAGATCACCTTGGCTTCGTTCTTGAGCTTGGCCACCAGGGTGGCGACGTCCGGCACCTTCACGCCGGCACCGCGCACGGGCGGCTCGCTGACCTTGAGGGTCTTGAGGCGCGGGGCCACGTCAACGCCCAGGTCGGCGGGCTTGACGGTCTCCAGCGGCTTCTTCTTGGCCTTCATGATGTTGGGCAGCGTCACATAGCGCGGCTCGTTCAGGCGCAGGTCGGTGGTGATGACCGCCGGCAGGCTGAGCTTGAGCACTTCCATGCCGCCATCGACTTCACGCGTGACGGTGGCCACGCCATCGGCCACGTCCACCTTGGAGGCGAAGGTGGCTTGCGGCAGGTCGGCCAGCGCAGCCAGCATCTGGCCGGTCTGGTTGCAGTCGTCGTCGATGGCCTGCTTGCCCAGGATCACCAGGCCGGGTTGTTCCTTGACCACCAGGGCGGACAGCAGCTTGGCCACGGCCAGGGGCTGCAGCTCGGCGTCGGTCTCGACCAGGATGGCGCGGTCGGCGCCGATGGCCATGGCGGTGCGCAGGGTTTCCTGGCACTGCGTGACGCCGCAGGAGACAGCGATCACCTCGGTGACGGCGCCCTTTTCCTTCAAGCGCACCGCCTCTTCGACGGCGATCTCGTCAAAGGGGTTCATGCTCATCTTGACGTTGGCGATGTCCACCCCTGTGCCGTCCGACTTCACACGTACCTTGACGTTGTAGTCGACGACGCGCTTGACGGGAACCAATACCTTCATGTCGCGTTGCTCCTGTTGTTTGAACGGTCCAATTGACGTTAACGTCAACCGATGGATTCTAGTGTCTGCCCAGGCCCTGCGGCACCTGTTTGCGGCAGCGTACATGCATAAATCGAACGATCGTTCTATTTTAGACAGGCCGCACGAACGCTGTCTGTCCTCTGCACGACACTTGCTGGCGGGTAGACTGCCGGCCCACATGAGCCCAGCCACCCCTTCCCTGCCCCTGATCGGCGTTTTCGATTCCGGCGTGGGCGGCCTCTCGGTGCTCAAGGCCCTGCGCGAACAGCGGCCCGACATCCCGCTGCTGTACATCGCCGATTCTGGCCACGCCCCCTACGGCGAGCGCGATGTGGCCCATGTGGTAGACCGCTCACTCAGGATCACCCGCTACCTGGTGGACCAAGGCGCCGCCCTGGTGGTGGTGGCCTGCAACACGGCTACCGCGGCCGCCATTGAGGCCATGCGGGCCGAATTTCCCGCGCTGACACTGGTGGGCGTGGAGCCCGGCGTCAAGCCGGCTGCTGCGCAAAGCCCCACCCACCGCATCGGTGTAATGGCCACGCCCTCCACGCTGACCAGCCCCCGCTTTGCCACCTTGGTGGCCAGACACGCCCCGGACTGCCTGGTGGTACCCATGCCCTGCCCGGGCCTGGCCGCAGCCATCGAAGGTGGCCGAGGGTCCATGCCCATGGTGCGCCAGTTGCTGGACCAGTTTTGCGGCCGCCTGGCGGCGGAGCACATCGACACTGTGGTGCTGGGTTGCACCCATTACCCGTTCGTGGCCGACGAGATTGCCGAGCGCCTCGGCCCGCAGGTGCAGATACTCGACACCGCGAGTGCAGTGGCGCGGCAGGCCATCCGGCTGTACCACCGCGCGCCGCAAGCAGGGCCAGGCTCGGTGCACCTGGTGAGCACGGGCGACGGAACCGTGCTGCAGCGCTTGGCCGCAGAAAGAATGGCGCTGGTTGCCAGCGTTTGCGCGGTTCAAATCTGAGCCGTCATGGTCTCAGGATGGTGCCCAGAACGGGAATCGAACCCGTATGCCCTGTTACGGGCGGCGGATTTTAAGTCCGCTGCGTCTACCAATTTCGCCATCCGGGCGCAGCTCAAATTATCGTCGCCGCCCCACCAACACTCGCACGCAGAAACGAAAAAGGCCACCGTGCAACGCACAGTGGCCTTCTTGTATGTGGAGCGGGAAACGAGGCTCGAACTCGCGACCTCAACCTTGGCAAGGTTGCGCTCTACCAACTGAGCTATTCCCGCAGGGGTCCGTTTGCATGCCACTTGGTGCCACCGGCTTCGCCAGCTCACACCGAACACGGTTGCCATTCAACGCCGTGTCAGCAGCAATCAATCGAGCCTGTGACTATAGCACAAGATTTTCAGCATCCTGGCTTGCTGTCGGCGAAGCGCGCCAACAGCCCGGCAACGCCTCAGACCGTCCCGCTTCGCTTTTGTCCCCGCAGAGTGACGCGTTTGGATGCCTTTTGCCGAGCGAATCCTGCCGCAGGCTTTTCCTCGGCCAGAACGCGCAGTTGCTGAACCAAGGCCGCAACCCGCTTCGGGCTGAGCGCCAATGAAGCCATCAGTTCCACCAGCAACACCGAGGCAGGCCCTGAGGCACCGTGCTCCATCATGAGCACCGCCACCGTCACGGCCACCGCACGTTCACGCGCAGCGGCATCGGGCAGCATGCGCCCCAGCGCCGCCCAGGCTTCGGCCGGCGCCACGGCCTGGATGCGCGCCTCGTTGCGGATGATGCCGGCCCAATCGATGGCCGACCCGCGGATCTGGCCATCAGGCCCGGGCAGACGCCGCTCAGCCAACTTCTGCGCTGCGCGCAGGTGACGGCGCTCAAATGTGCCACTGCACTGCATGGCAGTCAGCAGAATGCGGCACACCGCCTGCGGGTAGCCCCCTTGATCAATGTGCTGCAACACCTCGGTGCGCACAGCCTCCAACTCAGCTTTCGCCCGGGCCACGGCATGGGCTTCATCCGGCATGTCGGGCGGCAACCAGGCCCCGAGGCCCAAGGGGCCATAGGCCAAGCGGGTGTACTGAACCACATTCTGGTCACGCAGGTCGCGGTAGAGGTTGAGCCAAGTCTCAACCCAAGAAGCCGCAGTGTGTTCCAGGTGCTTGGCCGGGTGATCGGCCACCACCGTGTGGCGGTGTTCGCGCACGTGCTCCGCCAAGTCGGCAATGCTCCTCACGGCCGGGTTGGCGTCGCTCAGGACCCGACGCTGGCTTCGCAGCGAATGCAGGTCCAGCGTGGCATCGGCCACGCTGCGGACCGCCAGCGGGCGCAACCAGGGCCGCACACAGGTCTTGTAGGCCAGCGCGTTCCATCCGGACACTTTGGCCACGGTAGAGAACAGCTTCTCTTCCTCCCGGCCTTCGGGATTCAGAGCGCGCAGATCGTCCATGGTGCGCGGCTCGAAGCGCATGCTGTAGTTGCCAGGCTCCAACGGATCGACATTGCCGATCGCCGGGCCGTCCTTTTGGTGCAACTTCATCTCGTACAGCCCCGGCGGCAGGTGCGAGATCACGTCCGCCGAACCGACGATCTGGTCATGCTCCTTGCGGGCCACGTCAGCGCCGACAAAGATGCCCAAGTGGCCCACCTTCTCGTGCAGCACGTAGATGATCACGCGGCCCGCAGCCGCTATGGCCCGCTCGTTGCCCCAGACATCGATGATCCAGTTCAGGGCCTGCGGCGGAGGGGTGATGTTGTCGCCTTGGGAGGCAAACACCACCACAGGCGAGGTGATGTTGCGCAGGTTGATGGCCTGGCCATCGATCGAAATCTCGCCCCTGGCCAGGCGGTTGCCCACAAAGAGGTTCTCGACGATGGACTCCAGTTCCTGCCCGGTCATGCGGAAGAAGCCACCCCACCAGCGCTCAAAATCCAGGTAGCGCTCTGCCTCTGTGTCCACCTGTGACCAGAGTTTGTAGTAGCGCCCCCAAAGGCTGTTGGCCGGGTTCAAGTTCTCGAAATTCTTGACGAGGTTTGCACCGTCGAAGCGGTCGCCGTTCAAGTCAGCGCTCATTGATGCCAACCAAGAGCCACCCACCAATGCTCCGCTGTAACGCATGGGGTTCATGCTCGATCCACCTGCCCAGTACGATAGCGGCGCCCCAACCAGGATCAGCGTGCCAAACAGTTCAGGCCGCAGTGCGGCCAGGCCCGCCATGGCCCAACCAGCCTGGCAATTGCCGATCACCAAAGGCCGCGCTTCACACTTCGGATGCCGCGCCGCCACGATCTGGAGGAACTCCGCCTCGGCCAGGCCCACGTCGCGCAGGGTCTGCCCTTCTTCGGGTTGCGGCGCGAAACCCACGAAATACACCGGGTGTCCAGCCCTCAGGGCCACCCCCACCTCGGAGTCGAACTTGAAGCCGCCGATGCCCGGGCCGTGACCTGCCCTGGGGTCGACCACCACCACAGGTTGGCTGGCTGGATTCACCTTGCAACCTGCGGGTGGCAAGATGCGGTGCAGTCGGTAGTTGCAGGGACGCGGCAGGTCGCGCCCGTCCAGCACCAGTTCGTGGTCGAAATCCAGCAAGTCAGGTGCTTCACCCTCGGCCTGCGCCACATAGCTGTTGCCACGCCGGCGCAGCGCGTCGAGGAACAGCACATGGCGCTCGGCCATGTCCTGCAGGTAGTCGGTGACCGGTGGCACGGTTGGCCAGGCTGGTGCCACGGAAAAGGGCCATTCGGGGGTGCGGAGCGAAGTGGCGCGTGTCATGGTCACCAGCATAGTCAGGCCAGCCTCGTAGCAACTGACAATTACCGGCATGGCAACCTGCCAATTGCAGGCAAACCCGGGCGCAGAAACAACAACGCCCCGGAAATGCGGGGCGTTGTTGTTCGATGCGTTCTGGAAAAAATTCTTGGAGGCGCGACCCGGAGTCGAACCGGGCTAGACGGATTTGCAATCCGTTGCATAACCGATTTGCTATCGCGCCTTCGTGTCACACATCCCAATGTGCTGCCAGGAGCAGAGTTGAAAAAGGGAAGCCTAGGCTTCCCTCTTGGGCATCTGGAGCGGGAAACGAGGCTCGAACTCGCGACCTCAACCTTGGCAAGGTTGCGCTCTACCAACTGAGCTATTCCCGCATGGCTCCTGACGGAACACTCTCACTGCCGACGCGCTTGGTGTCGCTCAGCTTAGCGACCATTCCTGATCGTTATGCTGCAGCAGCGAAGCTCGCATTATAGGCAGATTTTGTCGAGCTTGGCGAGTGTCATGAAAAAACTTCACAACGCCCGCCAAGGCACAACTCAGTGCGTGATGGCGTCGCCGCCGGCCGCAGGCGCCGCGGCCGCGCCCTCAGCCTTGGCAGGCGCGGGGGCCACTGCCGGCTCCTCGTCGGGCAAGGGCTGGGGCATGGCTTCAAGGGCCACTTCCAGCACCTTGTCGATCCAGCGCACCGGCACGATCTCCAACTGGCTCTTCACGTTGTCGGGGATGTCCTGCAGGTCCTTGACGTTCTCTTCCGGGATCATCACCAGTTTGATGCCACCACGGGCCGCTGCCAGCAATTTCTCCTTCAGGCCGCCGATGGCTGTCACCTCGCCGCGCAGCGTGATCTCGCCGGTCATCGCCACGTGCGCCTTCACCGGAATGCCGGTCAGCGCCGAAACGAAGGCCGTGGTCATCGCCGCACCGGCGCTGGGGCCGTCCTTGGGCGTGGCGCCATCGGGCACGTGGATGTGCACATCGCGCTTCTCGAAGGCCTCGTCCTTGATGCCCAGGCGACGGGCGCGGCTGCGCACCACGGTGCGGGCGGCCTCGACGGATTCCTTCATCACGTCGCCCAGCGAACCGGTGCGGATGATGTTGCCCTTGCCGGGCATGGACGTGGCTTCGATGGTGAGCAGGTCGCCCCCCACTTCTGTCCAGGCCAAACCCACCACCTGCCCCACTTGGTTGGTTTTCTCGGCACGGCCGAAGTCGTACTTGCGCACGCCCAGGAAGTCGTTCAGGTTCTCGTCGGTCACCACCACCGTGTTGGTGTAGGTCTTGAGCTGGATGCCCTTGACCACCTTGCGGCAGATCTTGGAGATCTCGCGCTCGAGCGAGCGCACGCCGGCCTCACGGGTGTAGTAGCGGATGATGCCGCGGATGGCCGACTCAGCAATCTCCATCTCGCCGTCGCGCAGACCATTGTTCTTGGCCTGCTTGGGCGCCAAGTACTTCTGGGCGATGTGCAGTTTCTCGTCCTCGGTGTAGCCCGCCAGGCGAATCACTTCCATGCGGTCCAGCAGGGCCGGCGGGATGTTCATCGAGTTGGACGTGGCCACAAACATCACATCCGACAGGTCGAAATCGACCTCGATGTAATGGTCTCCGAAGGTGTGGTTCTGCTCCGGATCCAGCACTTCGAGCAGGGCGGACGACGGATCACCACGGAAGTCCATGCCCAGCTTGTCGATCTCGTCCAGCAGGAACAGCGGATTGCGCGTGCCCACCTTGGACAGGCTCTGCAACACCTTGCCCGGCATCGAGCCGATGTAGGTGCGGCGATGGCCGCGGATCTCGGCTTCGTCACGCACGCCACCGAGGGCCATGCGCACGAACTTGCGGCCGGTGGCACGTGCCACTGACTGCCCCAGCGAGGTCTTGCCCACGCCGGGAGGGCCCACCAGGCAAAGGATGGGCGCCTTGACCTTTTCCACGCGCTGCTGCACCGCAAGGTACTCGAGGATGCGGTCCTTGACCTTGTCGAGGCCGTAATGGTCCTCGTTCAGCACTTCCTCGGCATTGCCCAGGTCGTGCTTGATCTTGGTCTTCTTGGACCACGGCAGGTTGATCAGCGTGTCCAGGTAGTTGCGCACCACCGTGGCCTCGGCCGACATGGGCGACATCAGCTTGAGCTTCTTAAGCTCGCCATCGGCCTTCTTGCGTGCCTCCTTGGGCATGCGCGCGGCCTTGATCTTCTTTTCCAGCTCTTCCAGGTCGGCGCCTTCTTCACCGTCGCCCAGTTCCTTCTGGATGGCCTTGACCTGCTCGTTCAGGTAGTACTCGCGCTGGCTCTTCTCCATCTGGCGCTTGACGCGGCCACGGATGCGCTTTTCCACCTGCAGGATGTCGACCTCGTGCTCCAACAGTTCCAGCAGCTTTTCCAGCCGCTTGGCCACGTCGAAGAGGTCGAGCACGCTTTGCTTGGCTTCAAGCTTGAGCGGCAAATGCGCAGCGATGGTGTCGGCCAGGCGACCAGGGTCGTCGATGCCCGCGATAGACGTGAGGATCTCCGGCGGGATCTTCTTGTTCAGCTTGACGTACTGGTCGAACTGCTGAGTGACGGCGCGACGCAGGGCCTCAACCTCGGGCGAGGGCTCACCCGCCGGCGCGATGGGCACCACCACCGAGATGAAATGTTCACCTTCGTCACTGATGCTGGTGGTGTTGGCGCGCTGCACACCTTCCACCAGCACCTTCACGGTGCCGTCGGGCAGCTTGAGCATCTGCAGGATGCTCGACACGCAGCCGACGTCGAACATGTCGTCGGCCTTGGGTTCGTCCTTGCCGGCAGCCTTTTGGGCTACCAGCATGATCTGGCGACCCGCCTCCATCGCCGCTTCCAAGGCCTTGATGGACTTGGGCCGGCCGACGAACAGCGGGATGACCATGTGGGGGAACACCACCACGTCGCGCAGCGGGAGCAGCGGCAGCGTGATCGGTTCCGAGGGGAGGATGGGATGTCCGGACATGGGATGCCTCACTTTCTCGAACCCACTTGGGGTTCGAGCGGTAGATTGCAAGGAGCCTGGCACATGAGCGTGGCCGGCAAGAAGTGTGGCTTCGTAGGGGACTATCGGCCTTGGGGTTCGCGCCCTTTAGGCGCTGGCCTTGGCCTGTTCGCGGTAAACCAGCAAGGGTTTGCCACCTTCATCGATGATGTGCTCATCCACCACCACCTTGGCCACGCCGTCAAGCGTGGGCAGGTCGAACATGGTGTCGATCAGCGCACCTTCCATGATGGAGCGCAGGCCACGGGCGCCGGTCTTGCGCGCCAGCGCCTTCTTGGCAATGGCTGCCAGGGCCGAGGGGCGAATTTCAAGTTCCACGCCGTCCATGGAGAACAGCTTCTGGTACTGCTTGAGAAGCGCGTTCTTGGGCTCGACCAGAATCTGCACCAAGGCTTCTTCGGTCAGTTCGCCCAGCGTGGCCACCACCGGCAAGCGGCCAACCAACTCGGGGATCAGACCGAAGCGCACCAGGTCTTCGGGCTCGGCGTTGCGGAACACCTCGGAGACGCGCTTTTCCGACTTGCTGTGCACGGTGGCTCCGAAGCCGATGCCCGACTTCTCGGTGCGGTTCTGGATGACCTTTTCCAGGCCATCGAACGCGCCACCGCAGATGAACAAGATGTTGGTGGTGTCGATCTGCAAGAAGTCTTGGTTGGGGTGCTTGCGGCCGCCCTGCGGGGGCACCGAGGCCATCGTGCCTTCCACCAACTTCAGCAGCGCCTGTTGCACGCCCTCGCCCGACACGTCGCGGGTGATGCTGGGGTTGTCGGCCTTGCGGCTGATCTTGTCGATCTCGTCAATGTAGACGATGCCGCGCTGGGCACGCTCGACGTCGTAGTTACAGTTCTGCAGCAGCTTTTGAATGATGTTCTCGACGTCCTCGCCCACATAACCGGCTTCGGTCAGGGTGGTGGCATCGGCGATCACGAAGGGCACGTTGAGCAGGCGCGCCAGCGTCTGCGCCAGCAGGGTCTTGCCGGAACCGGTTGGGCCGATGAGCAGGATGTTGCTCTTGGAGAGTTCCACCTCGTCCTTGGAGGCGCCCATGTGCTTGAGGCGCTTGTAGTGGTTGTACACCGCCACCGAGAGGATGCGCTTGGCGGTGTCCTGGCCGATCACGTACTGGTCCAGGCTGCCCTTGATCTCGGCAGGCACCGGCAGGTCGGACTTGCTGGCCTTGGTGCCACCGGTTTCGGCGGGCACTTCATCGCGGATGATGTCGTTGCACAACTCGATGCACTCGTCGCAGATGAAGACCGAAGGTCCTGCGATGAGCTTCTTGACCTCGTGCTGGCTCTTACCGCAGAAGGAGCAGTACAGAACCTTTTCGCCGGAGGCGCCTTTCTTGTCGGGCATATGTGTCTGAGCCGGAGCTGTGCGTGGGGAAGCGTGTGGGGATGATAGAACAGGCGGCCCGCGGCCGCCTCAGGGTACTCAGGGCCGCTTGTCCAGCACCTGGTCGATCAGGCCGTAGGTCTGGGCCTCGGCGGCCGACATGTAGTAGTCGCGCTCGGTGTCGGACTGAATCTTTTCCAGCGGCTGGCCGCTGCGCTCGGCGAGGATCCGGTTGAGCTGTTCGCGGGTCTTGAGGATCTCGCGGGCGTGGATCTCGATGTCGGTGGCCTGGCCCTGGGCGCCGCCCAGCGGTTGGTGGATCATGATCTTGCTGTTGGGCAGCGAGAAGCGCTTGCCCTTGGCACCCGCAGCCAGCAGGAAGGCGCCCATGCTGGCGGCCATGCCAATGCACAGCGTGGACACGTCCGGCTTGATGAACTGCATGGTGTCGAAGATGGACATGCCGGCACTGACACTGCCGCCCGGCGAGTTGATGTAGAACGAGATGTCCTTGTCAGGGTTCTCGCTCTCCAGAAACAGCAACTGGGCCACCACCAGGTTGGCGCTCTGGTCGTTGACCGGGCCGACCAGAAAGACGATGCGCTCGCGCAGCAGGCGGGAATAGATGTCGTAGGCGCGCTCACCACGGCCCGATGTTTCGATGACCATCGGGACCATGCCCAAGCCCTGTGTGTCCAATGCGCTCATGGGAATCCTTGTGCTGTGAATGTGGTGAAAAGTTTGCGGCCATTATGACGCCCGACCGATGGCCCTGTAGGGCGCAAAAAAGCCCGGCCTTAGGGGTCGGGCTTGGGCTTTTATGCCGCCAGCCCGGGCCACAGCCCGAGACAAGCGGTAGACGGCGTGATCAGGCCGTCATCAGTTCATCAAACGGCAGGGTCTTGTCGGTGACCTTGGCCTTGGCCAGCACGAAATCGGTGACGTTGTTCTCGATCACCACAGCTTCCACCTCGGCCATGCGCTGGCGGTCGCTCAGGTACCAGCGCACCACGTCGGCCGGCTTCTCGTAGCTCTGCGACATCTCTTCGATGTGGGCTTGCAGTTGCTCGGGCTTGGCTTGCAGGTTCTCGGCACGCACCAGTTCGGCCACCACCAGGCCCAGACGCACGCGCTTCTCGGCTTGCGGCTTGAAAATCTCGGCAGGAATGGGGGCGGTATCGGCGTCCTTGACGCCGCGCTGCTTCAGGTCGGCGCGGGCGCCTTCCACCAGGCGCTCGGTCTCGGCGTCGATCAGGGCTTTGGGCAGGTCCAGCTCGGCAACCTTCACCAGGGCGTCCATCACGGCGCCCTTGTTCCGGGCCAGGACGCGGAACTTCACCTCGCGCTCGAGGTTCTTCTTCACGTCGGCGCGCAGGGCGGCCACGGTGCCTTCGCCGATGCCCAGCGACTTGGCGAACTCCTCGTTCACCTCGGGCAGGTTCTGGGCTTCGACCTTCTTCATGGTCACCAGGAAGTCGGCTTCCTTGCCGGCCACGTCCTTGCCGTGGTAATCGGCCGGGAACTGCAGCGGGAAGGTCTTGGACTCGCCCACCTTCATGCCGCGCACGGCCTGGTCGAACTGCTCGAGCATCTGGCCTTCACCCACCAGGAACTGGAAGGCCTCGGCCTTGCCGCCGGCGAAGGGCTCGCCGTCGATCTTGCCTTCGAAGTCGATGGTGACGCGGTCACCGGCCTGGGCGCCGTCGGCAGCCGGACGCTGGGCAAAGGTGCGGCGCTGCTTGCGCAGGATGTCGACGGTCTTGTCGATGGCGGCGTCGTCCACGTCGGCCGTCACACGCTCGACCTCGGCGGTGCTCAGGTCGCCCAGCTTCACTTCCGGGTAGACCTCGAAGGTGGCATCGAAGGCCATGGAGCCCTCGGGCGCCTCGTCCTTCTGGGTGATGTTGGGGGTGCCGGCCACGCGCAGTTGCGCTTCGTTGGCAGCTTGGGCAAAGGCCTGGCCCAGCTTGTCGTTCATCACTTCGTACTGGACGGAGTAGCCATAGCGCTGAGCGACCACAGACATCGGCACCTTGCCAGGGCGGAAGCCGTCGGCCTTGACGGTGCGGGCCAGCTTCTTCAAGCGGGCTTCGACTTCAGACGAGATCTCGGTGGCGGCCAGCGTCAGCGTGATGCGGCGTTCGAGCTTTTCGAGGGTTTCAACATTGACTGCCATGGTGCGAACTCTGTTGTTGCGTGTTGCGAAGTGTGATCGGGGCTGGTGCGCGGGGCCGGACTCGAACCGGCACGCCCGTGAAGGCGTCAGGACCTAAACCTGGTGCGTCTACCAATTTCGCCACCCGCGCTTTTCAGGCCGATCACTGCATCCTCGGGCGCGTTGCCGCCCCTTCGGACTTGTCTGAACTACTTGTTGGAGGGCCCAGACCACCTGGCGGCGATCCAGGCGGCCCGCGCCTGGCGAACCGGTAAATCCGGCATTCTATCGTTGCGCGGGCACCCCACCCTCAAGGGCCGGCCGCCGCACCCGGAACCAGGCCGCGTACATGGCCGGCAAAGCCAGCAACGTGAGCACCGTGGCCACGATCAGCCCGCCCATGATGGCCACCGCCATCGGGCCCCAGAACAGGCTGCGCGACAGCGGGATCATGGCCAACACAGCCGCCGCCGCCGTGAGCACGATGGGCCGGAAGCGCCGCACCGCAGCCTCCACCACAGCCGTCCAGGTGGGTACGCCGCGCAGGCGGTCCTGCTCGATCTGGTCGATCAGGATGACCGAGTTGCGCATGATCATGCCCACCAGGGCGATGAAGCCCAGCAGCGCCACGAAGCCGAAGGGGCGGCCCAGCAGCAGCAGTGCACCGGCCACGCCGGCGATGCCCAGCGGCGCGGTCAGCACCACCAGCATGGCGCGCGAGAAGCTCTGCAGTTGCAGCATCAGCAGCGTGAGCATGACGAAGGCCATGATAGGCACGCCGGCTGCGATCGATTCCTGGCCCTTGGAGCTTTCGGCCACCGCGCCGGCCACCTCGATGTGCATGCCCTCGGGCATGCGGGCCTGCAGTTTCTGCAGCTCGGGCCAGACCTGGGCCGTGACGGTGGCGCCCTGCACACCCTCCACCACGTCGCCCTGCACCGTCACCGCGTACTGCCTCCCCTCACGCCAGAGCACGCCAGGCTCCCAGCCGAAGCCGACCTTGGCAATCTGCGTGAGCGGAATGGACTTGCCGCTGGCGGTGGGCAGGTAGGCGTTGCCGATGTCGGTGATGACCTCGCGCTCGGACTTGGGTTGGCGCAGCACGATGTCGACCAGCTTGTCGCCCTCGCGGTACTGGCCAATGGTGGTGCCCGAGAGCAGCACCCGGCCCGCCTGGGCGATGGACTGGCTGGTCACGCCCAGGGCGCGGGCTTTGTCCTGATCCACCTCCAGGCGCAGGGCCTTGACGCGCTCGTTCCAGTTGTCGTTCACGCCCAGCATGTTGGGGTTGGCGCGCAGCACGGCCTTGGCTTCCTCGCCCCACTGGCGCACCACGTCCACGTCCGGCCCCACCACGCGAAACTGCACCGGGTAGGGCACCGGCGGGCCGTTGGGCAGGATCTTGATGCGGCCACGCACCTCGGGAAACTCGCTGGCCAGGATCTCAGGCAGGCGCAGCCGTATGCCGTCGCGCACCTTCAGGTCCACCGGCATGACGATGAACTGGCTCACGTTGGCCTGCGGAAAGATCTGGTCCAGCGGCAGGTAGAAGCGTGGCACGCCACTGCCCACCCAGGCCGTCACCGTGGCCACGCCAGGCTCGGACGCCATGCGCTGCTCAAACCGCTTGGCGATGGCCTCGCTCTGCTGGATCGTGGCGCCTTCGGGCAGCCAAAGATCCACCAGGATCTCGGGACGGGACGAATCGGGGAAGAACTGCTGCTGCACCTTGCCCATGCCCACGATGCCCAGCGCAAAGATCAGCAGCGTGATGCCAATGGTGGCCCAGCGGTGCTGCACGCACGCGTCCACCAGGGCGCGAAAGCGCGTGTAGAACGGGGTATCGAAGAGCTCGTGGGCCTCGCCTTCGTGGGTCTTTCGGGTCTTGAGCAGCCAGGCGCCCAGGTAGGGCACGAAGTACACCGACACCACCCACGAAATCAGCAGCGCGGCCGCAGTGACAGCAAAGATGGCGAAGGTGTACTCACCCGTCACCGACTTGGCCATGCCGATGGGCAGGAAGCCCGCCGCCGTGATCAGCGTGCCCGTCAGCATGGGCATGGACGTGGCCTCGTAGGCGTAGGTGGCGGCGTGCACGCGCTCGTAGCCCTCTTCGAGCTTGCGCACCATCATCTCGACCGCAATGATGGCGTCGTCCACCAGCAGGCCTAACGCGATGATGAGCGAGCCCAGCGAGATCTTGTGCAGGCCCACGCCCCAGTAATACATGGTGACGAAGGTGATGGCCAGCACCAGCGGGATGGTGATGCCCACCACCATGCCGGGCCAGATGTCCACGCGCAACGGCCTGAAGTGCAGCCCCAAGCTGATGAAGCTCACCGCCAGCACGATCAGCACAGCCTCCACCAGCACGCCCACGAACTCGCCCACCGAGCGGCTGACGGCCTGGGGTTGGTCTTGCACCTGGCTGAGCTCGATGCCCACCGGCAGCGCGACCTTGATGGCTTCAGTGCTGGCCCGCAGCGCTTTGCCCATGGCGACGATGTCGCCGCCCTTGGCCATGGTGACGCCCAGGGCCACCACCTGCTGGCCCTGGTGGCGCACCATCACCGACGGCGGATCCACGTAGTCGCGGCGGATTTCTGCGATGTCGCCCAGGCGCAGCGACGAAGCCTGGCCCGTGGACGGGTTCACCGCACGGATGGGCAAGCTGCGCAGTTCATCCACCGAGCGGAATTGACCTGCCACCCGCACCTGCAGGTTCTGCGGCCCAACGTTGAACACACCGGCGCTCTCCACCGCGTTCTGGGCACCGATCTGCCCGATCACCTGGTTCATGTCCAGACCCAGCTGGGCCAGGCGGCGCTGCGAAATCTCGACAAACAGCTTCTCTGCCTGCACGCCGAACAGATCCACTTTGGCCACGTTGGGCACGCGCAGCAGCTGTGCGCGCACCGCTTCGGCATGCACCCGCAGCTCCTCCGGGCTGAAGCCGTCGGCCGAGAGCGCATAGATGGAGCCGTAGACGTCGCCGAAGTCGTCGTTGAAGACCGGACCGATCACGCCAGCCGGCAGCGTGCTGCGCATGTCGCCCACCTTCTTGCGCACCTGGTACCAGACGTCGGGCACGTCCTTGGCGGGCGATGAGTCGCGCAACTGCAGGATGGTGAGCGACTCACCCGGCTTGGTGTAGCTACGGATGATGTCGCTGTGCGGCACCTCTTGCAGCGTGCGCTCAATCTTGTCGGTCACCTGCTCGGCCATCTGCTGCGCGGTGGCGCCCGGCCAGAAGGCCTGCACCACCATCGCCCGGAAGGTGAAGGGCGGGTCTTCATCCTGGCCCAACTGGAAGTAGGCCACCGTGCCCAGCACCATCAGCACCACCATCAGGTAGCGCGTCAGCGGCGCGTGCTCCAGGGCCCAGCGCGAGATGTTGAAGCGGCGCTCGGGGCGCGCCTGAGGGGCGGTTTCGCTCATAGGTTCGGTCTGGGGAGGGTTCAGCGGCTGGCGGCGGAGGCGGCTGCGGTGGCCGCAGCAGGCTGGGCACCCGGCTTCACATAGGGCCGTACCTTTTGGCCGGGCGTGAGCACATGCGTGCCCGCCGACACCACCTCGTCACCGGCCTTCAGGCCCTGGGCCACCAGCACCCAGTTGCCGTCGGCACCGGCCACCACGACGGGCTGTTGGCGCACCTGGCCAGCCGCGCGGTCAAACACCCACACCTGGCTCTGGCCACCGCGCTCCCACACCGCCGTGAGCGGCAGGCGAAAAGCGCTGGTGCTGCCCGCGCCCGGCAGGCGCACCGTGGCCGTCTGGCCCAGGCGCACCGCTGCCGAACCCACATCGGCCTTGACCTGGAAGGTGCGCGTTGCCGGGTCGGCTGCGGCGGCTACCTCGCGCACCGTGGCCGGCAGCGTGCCGGCCTGGCCCCACAGGCTGAGCGTGAGGGCCTGGGGCTTGCCCAGCAAGGCGCGCAAGGCAGTCACGCTGTCTTCGGGCACGCTGAACACAGCGTCGCGCGGGCCGTCCTGCGCCAGCCGCAGCACCGGCGTGCCGGCGGCCAGCACCTGGCCGGGCTCGGCCAGCACGGCCGTCACCACGCCGGCCACCGGTGCGGCCAAGGCCGCGTAGGCGGCCTGGTTGCCCTGGGCACTGGCCTGGGCCTTGGCTTGGTCAAGCTGGGCGCGGGCGCCCTTCACCGCAGCGTCGCGACGCTCCAGTTCGGCGGCGCCAATGAAGCCCTGCTCGAACAGCGAGCGGTAGCGCTTCAGGTCGGCTTCGAGCTGGTCCACATTGGTCTGGGCCACCACCTGGGCCGCGCGTGCGGCCTGCTGGCCCAGTTGCAGGTCGGTGGGGTCCAGCCGGGCCAATGCCTGGCCGGCCCGCACCGCGTCGCCGTTGTTCACAGCCCGGGTTTCCAGCTTGCCCGGCACCCGAAAACCCAGCAGGGCTTCGGTGCGGGCCTTGATCTCGGCGGCATATTCATGGGCCGTGCCCTGGCCCACGGCGCCCACGGTCACGGTGCGCACGGCACGCACAGGCTCGGGCGGCGCAACTTTGGGCGAGCAGGCGACGAGCAACAGGGCCACGGCGACGGGCGCCCCGAAACGAAGGGTGTGTTCAGGCTTCATGGGTGGGAGCAAGGCAAGGTGCACGCCACGGGCAAGGCAGCAGGACGCGCTCGTTAATGACTGACCGGTCAGTAATGTAGGGTCTGCACTGATCTGCGTCAATGCGAACACCTTGTCGGCGTCTGCGGGCGCGACTGGCAAGGCACCGGCCCGGCGCCGTGGACAATCGCCGCCCGTGAGCGTCGAACACTACGAAAACTTTCCGGTGGCCTCCTGGCTGTGCCCGCCGCACCTGCGGCCGGCCGTGGTGGCCATTTACCACTACGCCCGCACGGCCGACGACCTGGCCGACGAGGGCGACACCCCTTTGCAGCAGCGCCTGGCCGCGTTGCAGGCCTACCGCAACGACCTGGCCCTGGCCGCAGCCGGCCAGCCCACGTCGGCGACCTGGCCACAGGTGTTCACGCCGCTGGCCGCCGCCATCCGCAACTACCGGTTGCCCGTGGGCCAACTCGACGCCCTGCTCAGCGCTTTCCTGCAGGACTGCGGCAACCCCCTGTACCCCGACCGCGCCGGCCTCCTGGACTACTGCAGCCGCTCGGCCAATCCGGTTGGCCGGCTGATGCTGCACCTCTACGGCGTCACCGACCCGGTGGCGCTGCGCCGCTCTGATGCCATCTGCACCGCGCTGCAACTCATCAACTTCTGGCAGGACCTGAGCGTGGACCACCCGCGCGGCCGCTGCTACCTGCCCGAGGCCGACGCCACAGCCCACGGCGTTCACCGCCAAGCCCTGCTGGCCGGCGCTGCACCCGGCCCCGCCGAAGCGGCGCTGCTGACCGACCTGCTGGACTGGACTGCGGCCCTCATGCACGATGGCGCGCCACTGGTGCACCAAGTGCCGGGCCGCATGGGCCTGGAGTTGCGGCTGGTGGTGCAAGGCGGCCTGCGCGTGCTGGAGAAAGTGCGCCGCATGAACCCCGCCAGCTATACCCATCGCCCCACCCTGGGCGCCTTCGACCTGCCACGATTGCTGTGGCGTGCGGCCCGCATGCCGCGAGTCTGAACACTGCATGACCACACCCCAACAATACGTGCAAGAGAAAGCGGCCTCCAGCGGCTCGTCGTTCTACTACGCCTTCATGTTCCTGCCGCCCGAGCGGCGCGCGGCGATCACCGCCTTCTACGCCTTCTGCCGCGAAGTGGACGACGTGGTGGACGAGACCCACGACGCCCAGGTGGCCGCCACCAAGCTGGCCTGGTGGCGCCAGGAGGTGGCACGGGCCTTCGCCGGCCAGCCCAGCCACCCGGTGATGGTGGCCCTGATGCCGATGACGCAGACCTTCGGCATCGAGGCCCGCCACCTCGACGCCGTCATTGAAGGCTGCCAGATGGACCTGGACCAAACCCGCTACCTCGACTACCCCGGCCTGCAGCGCTACTGCCACCTGGTGGCCGGCGTGGTGGGCGAGGTCGCCTCAAATATCTTCGGCCGCACCCTGCCCGCCACCACCGAGTACGCGCACCGCTTGGGACAGGCCATGCAGCTCACCAACATCATCCGCGACGTGGGCGACGACGCCCGCCGCGGCCGCCTCTACCTGCCCATGAGCGAACTGAAGCAGTTCGACGTCAAGGCCCACGAGTTGCTCAAGCGCGAGGCGCCCTGGGGCTACAGCGACCGCTTCCAGGCCCTGATGCGCTTCCAGGCCGAGCGCGCCCACCGCCTCTACGACGAGGCCCTGGCCCTGCTGCCGGAGGCCGACCGCCAGGCCCAAAAGCCCGGACTGATGATGGCCAACATCTACCGCACGCTGCTGCGCGAGATCGAGGCCGACCAGTTCCAAGTGCTGCACCAGCGCATCTCGCTCACGCCCGTGCGCAAACTCTGGATCGCGGTGCGCACGCATTGGCGTGGTCGCTGATGCCCCAGCCCTTGCGCGTGGCTGTGGTGGGGGCCGGCTGGGCTGGCCTGGCTGCCGCCGTGGAAGCGACCGCTGCGGGCCACGCCGTGAGCCTGTACGACATGGCCCACCACGCTGGTGGCCGGGCCCGCAGCGCGCCGCACCCCGGCGAGCCGGCGCGGCTGCTGGACAACGGCCAGCACATCCTGATTGGCGCCTACCGTGACACCCTGGCGCTGATGCAGCGGGTGGGCGTGGACACGGCCTCCGTGCTGCACCGCCAACCCCTGGCGCTGGTGGCCCCGGATGGCAGCGGCCTGCGCCTGCCCAGCGGCTCGGCGGTGGTGGCGCTGCTGCGCGGCGTGCTGGCCTGGCGCGATGTGCCGCTGGCCCATCGGCTCAAGTTCCTGGCCCTGGCCGCGCGCTGGCGTTTGCAGGGCTTTCGCTGCGACCCGAACTGGACGGTGGCGAAACTGGCCGAGGACTGCCCCGCCAGCGTCTTCCATCAGTTGCTCGACCCTTTGTGCGTCGCCGCGCTCAACACGCCCGCAGACCGCGCCAGCGCCCAGGTACTGCTCACCGTGCTGCGCGACGCGCTGTTCTCTGCCCCGGGCGCCGCCGACCTGCTGCTGCCGCGTGCCCCGTTGGACGATTTGCTGCCCCGCCCTGCCCTCGCCTGGCTGCAACAGCACGGGGCCACCTGGCGCGCCGGCCACCGCGTGCAGCAATTGCAGCCCGATGGCCCCCAATGGCGCGTGGACGGTACCGCCTTCGACCACGTGGTGTTGGCCTGCCCCCCCAACGAAGCGGCCCGCCTGCTGGCGCCTTGGGCGCCAGCATGGTCTGCCGTGGCGGCAGCCTTCACCTATGAGCCCATCGTCACGGCCTGGGTCCAGGCCCCCGGCCTGTGCTGGCCCCAAGCCATGATGGCCTTCCCGGCCACCGAGACCCACACGCCGCCGGCCCAGTTCGGCTTTGACCTGGGCCGCCTGGGTGGCGAGGCTGGCCTGTTCAGCCTGGTCATCAGCGGTGCCGGCACCTGGGTCGGGTCAGGGCAAGAAGCCATGGTCCAGGCCTTGATGCAGCAATGGTCGCGTGCGTTCGGCGACGCCCCGCCCGCCAGCTTGGTGGCGTTACGTACCGAGAAGCGCGCCACCTTCGCCTGCGTTCCTGGTTTGGAGCGCCCCGCTGCGCAACCTCTGCCGGGCATCAGCGTGGCCGGCGACCATGTGCAAGGCCCCTACCCAGCCACACTGGAGGGGGCTGTGCGATCAGGGCTGCGTGCTGCGCGCCTAGTGGGCGCCGCGCGCCGCTGAGAGGCGCTGCCGCTGCGAAATGCTCCCAGCATGGTGGCAGCAGCCTTTCGCCATGCAAAAATGCGTTTCATATGAACCCGAGGCTTCCATGACACGCAAAGACCCGCACACGCCCAGCATCCAGGTACTGGCCCGCGCCTTCGCACTGCTGGATGAGTTGGCCGCCCACCAGGACCCGGTGGCCCTCAAGGATTTGAGCGAGCGCACCGGCCTGCACCCTTCTACCGCCCACCGCATCCTCAACGACCTGGCCGCCGGCCGTCTGGTGGACCGGCCTGAAGCCGGCAGCTACCGCCTGGGCATGCGGCTGCTGGAACTGGGCAACCTGGTGAAGGCCCGCCTGGACGTGCGCGATGCCGCCCTGGGGCCCATGCGCGAGTTGCACAAGCTCACCCACCAGCCGGTCAACCTCTCGGTGCGCCAGGGTGACGAGATCGTCTACATCGAGCGCACCTACAGCGAACGCTCAGGCATGCAGGTGGTGCGTGCCGTGGGGGGCCGGGCCCCGCTGCACTTGACCTCGGTGGGCAAGCTCTTCCTGGCCCACGACGATCCGCAACGCGTGCGCAGCTACGCCACCCGAACCGGCCTCACCGGCCACACCCGCAACAGCCTGACTGACCTGCCCTCGCTGGAGCGTGAGTTGGGGCGGGTGCGCCGTGAGGCCCTGGCCCGCGACGACGAGGAACTTGAACTGGGTGTGCGCTGCATGGCCGCAGGCATCTACGACGACCAGGCCAAACTGGTGGCGGGTCTGTCCATTTCTGCCCCGGCCGATCGCCTGGAGGAGTCGTGGATGGAGCGGGTGAAAGAGACTGCGGCCCAAATCTCCACCGCACTGGGGCACAGGCCATCCTCTGCCAACGAGCCATCAAAATGAAAAGGGAGCCACCAGGCTCCCTTCTTGTTTCGGCCAATAGAACGCACGCGTCAGCCAGACACCTTCAAGGCGTGGGCCACGGCCTGCGGCTGGTGGCCGGTGAGCCACTTGCGGATGCGTTCGGCGTCGCCAATGCGCGAATATTTGCCGGCCGAATCCAACAGCACCATGATCAGCTTGCGGCCCGCCATGCTGGCCTGCATCACCAAGCATTGGCCGGCTTCGGTGATGTAGCCCGTTTTCTGCAGGCCGATGTCCCACTCCGGGTTCTTGACCAGACGGTTGGTGGTGTGGAACTGCAGTTGGCGCGAGCCCACCGCCACCTGGTATTCGGGCGAGGTGGAGAGTTCACGGATCAGCGGCACCTTGTACGCAGCTTTCACCAACGTGGCCAGGTCCTGCGCGCTCGACTGGTTGCTGCTGGACAAGCCGGTGGGCTCAACGTAGCGGGTGTCGGCCATGCCCAATGACCGGGCCTTGGCATTCATCGCTGCCACAAAAGCACCCAGACCACCTGGGTAGTGACGGCCCAATGCGCTGGCAGCACGGTTCTCAGACGACATCAGGGCCAGGTGCAGCATCTCGCCCCGCGAGAGCTGGGTGCCCACGGTCAGCCGCGAGCGGCTGCCCTTCTCGGTGTCCACATCGTCTTGCGAGATGGTCAGCACTTCGTCCAACGGCAGCTTGGCCTCGTTCACCACCACGGCCGTCATCAACTTGGTGATGGACGCGATCGGCAGCACTGCACTTGCGTTCTTGTTCAGCAAGACCTCATTGGTGTCCTGGTCCATCACGAAGGCCACGCTGGACTTCAGCTCCAGGGGGTCTTCGGTGGCGTGCAGGCCGTAGATCTGTCCGAACGAGGGCTTGGCCGACTCAGCCGCCACGTGCACCACCGAGCGGCGGGCGACGACGTGGCCAACACGTGCGACAGACTTGCCTTTCGCCGACTTGACCGCAGCAGGTTTGCCACCGCGCACAACCTTGGTGGCGTGCACAGTTTTGGCGGCAGATGCGGACTTGACCGGCTTGCGGGCCGCCTCGGCAGACACCGAACCCAGCACCAGCGTGGCGGCACAGAGCAACCAGCCCAACGACTTGACGCGGCGTGAATTGTTCATTTTGTGTGACACCAACTTCTAGAAACGCACTGGGTGCGAGTCTAAGTTAAACAAAAAAGACACGCAAGATCAAAAACTTGCGTGTCTTTCCTAAAGTCCGGTCACACCCATGACCGACTTGCCGAATGGCCAAATATCAACCTTGGGCAGCCACCCTGTCCACGTTGCTGTGCAGCTTGTTCAACGCAGCCAGATAGGCCTTGGCGGAAGCCACCACGATGTCAGGGTCAGAACCCACACCGTTGACCACGCGGCCACCCAATTGCAGGCGGAAAGTCACCTCGCCCTGCGATTCTGTGCTGCCGGAGGTGATGGCATTGACCGAATAGAGCAGCATTTCGGCGCCACTTTGTACTTGGGCCTCGATCGCCTTGAGGCTGGCGTCCACAGGGCCGTTGCCATCGCTTTGGCTGGAAATTTCCTTGCCGCCGATCACAAAAGTCACGTGGGCCTGAGGGCGCTCACCAGTCTCGGAGTGCTGACTCAAGGACACCAGGCGGTAGTGTTCCTGCTCGGCGGTGACGCTCTCGTCACCCACCAGGGCGATGATGTCCTCGTCGAAGATCTCGCTCTTGCGATCGGCCAGGTCTTTGAAACGGGTGAAGGCGGCGTTGATCTCTGCCTCGGAATCAAGTTCCACCCCAAGTTCCTGCAGGCGCTGCTTGAACGCGTTGCGGCCCGAGAGCTTGCCCAGCACGATCTTGTTGGCGGCCCAGCCCACGTCTTCGGCACGCATGATTTCGTAGGTGTCGCGGGCCTTGAGGACGCCGTCCTGGTGGATGCCGCTGGCGTGCGCAAAAGCATTGGCACCCACCACGGCCTTGTTCGGTTGCACCACGAAGCCGGTGGTCTGGCTCACCATGCGCGAGGCCGGCACGATCTGCGAGGCGTCCACCCCCACGGCCAGGTTGAAATAATCGCGGCGCGTGCGCACCGCCATCACCACCTCCTCCAGCGAACAGTTGCCAGCACGCTCGCCCAGGCCGTTGATGGTGCACTCCACCTGGCGAGCCCCTCCGATGGTGACGCCGGCCAGCGAATTGGCCACGGCCATGCCCAGGTCGTTGTGACAATGAACGGACCAGATCGCCTTGTCGGAGTTGGGCACCCGCTCACGCAGGTTCCTGATGAAATTGCCGTACAGCTCGGGGATGGCATAGCCCACGGTGTCGGGGATGTTGATCGTGGTGGCGCCTTCGTTGATCACCGCCTCGATCACACGACAAAGAAAGTCAGGCTCGGAGCGATAGCCGTCCTCGGCCGAGAACTCCACGTCGCCCGAGAGGTTGCGCGCAAAGCGCGTGGCCAGCTTCGACTGCTCAAACACCTGCTCCGGCGTCATGCGCAGCTTCTTTTCCATGTGCAGCGGGCTGGTGGCCAGGAACAAATGGATGCGGGTGGAGGCACCGCCTTGCAGCGCTTCGGCAGCCCGGGCGATGTCGCGGTCGTTGGCGCGCGCCAGCGAGCACACCGTGCTGTCCTTGATGGCCTGGGCGATGGCCTTGACGCATTCGAAATCGCCGTTCGACGAGGCCGCGAAGCCGGCCTCAATCACGTCCACCTTCAGCCGCTCCAGTTGCCGTGCAATGCGCAGCTTCTCGTCGCGCGTCATCGACGCGCCGGGCGATTGCTCGCCATCGCGCAAGGTGGTGTCAAAAATGATCAGCTTGTCGGACATGGTGGTCTTTCGTTTGACGGCTATAAAACAAAACGGCCCGCTGCGTGCGCAGTACGGGCCGTTGATCGGAGAGAGAAACCGGTATGGTCTTGATGTGGTCGATCAGCGCGCCCAGGCTTGGCCTAGGAGCGCTAGCAGCAGCGAGGTAATGCGGATCGAAAACATGTCTCGAATATAGCACGCCAAATCAAGGCCCCAGCCTCAGTGCAGGCCGCGCTCGTCGGGCTCATCGGTGGAGGTGGCAATGACGCTCACCGGTTTGCCCTTGGACTTGCGCCACGCATACACCGCATAGCCGGAGGCGCCGTAGATGCAGAACACGCCGAACAACACGATGGGCGGATGGATGGTGACGATGGCAATCGCAATGGCGATGGCCACGATCACGATGAAGGGCACGCTGCGCTTCATGCTCACGTCCTTGAAGCTCCAGAACGGCACGTTGGTCACCATGGTCAGGCCGGCGTACAGCGTGACGGCGAAGGTGATCCACGGCAGCGTCTGCATCGAGGCCACACCGCGGTAACCAGCATCGTCCAGCACCCAGATGAAGCCGATCACCAAGGCCGCTGCGGCCGGGCTGGGCAGGCCCTGAAAGAAGCGCTTGTCGACAATGCCGATGTTGGTGTTGAAGCGTGCCAGGCGGAGTGCCGCGCAGGCACAGTAGACAAAGGCTGCAATCCAGCCCGCCTTGCCCAGACCTTTGAGCGCCCACTCGTAAACGATAAGGCCCGGCGCAGCGCCAAAGCTCACCATGTCGGACAGGCTGTCCATTTGCTCGCCAAACGCGCTCTGCGTGTTGGTCATGCGCGCCACCCGGCCGTCCAGGCTGTCCAGCACAGCGGCGCAGAAGATGCCGATGCAGGCGTTTTCGAAGCGGCCATTCATGGCCATGACGATGGCGTAGAAGCCACCAAACAAGGCGCCCAGCGTGAACAGGTTGGGAAGCACATAGATGCCTCGGCGGCGCTTGCGCGGAGCAGAGGTGGCCTCGGCATCGTCGTCGTCAAACTCTGGATCGGCTTGGTTCATGGGGCGGGAGGATACCTCAGGGTCTTAAACGGAAAAGGCCGCCCTCGGGCGGCCTTGATGGCAACGCAAATGGCGATCAGTTGCGGCTCTTGTCGACCAGCTTGTTGGCCTTGATCCAGGGCATCATGTCGCGCAGCTTGGCGCCGACGATTTCAATCTGATGCTCTTCGGTCAGGCGGCGACGCGAGATCAGCGTGGGGGCGCCTGCCTTGTTTTCCAGGATGAAGGACTTGGCGTATTCGCCGGTCTGGATGTCCTTCAGGCACTGCTGCATGGCCTTCTTGGTCTCAGCCGTCACGACGCGCGGGCCGGTGACGTACTCGCCGTACTCGGCGTTGTTCGAGATCGAGTAGTTCATGTTGGCGATGCCGCCTTCGTAGATCAGGTCCACGATGAGCTTGAGTTCGTGCAGGCACTCGAAGTAGGCCATTTCGGGCGCGTAACCGGCTTCGGTCAGCGTCTCGAAACCGGCCTTGATCAACTCGACAGCGCCGCCGCACAGCACGGCCTGTTCGCCGAACAGGTCGGTTTCTGTTTCTTCGCGGAACGAGGTCTCGATGATGCCGGCCTTGCCGCCGCCATTGGCCGTGGCGTAGCTCAGGGCCAGGTCACGGGCCTTGCCGGTCTTGTCCTGGTAGACGGCGATCAGGTGGGGCACGCCGCCACCCTGGCGGTAGGTATTGCGCACGGTGTGGCCAGGGGCCTTGGGTGCCACCATCCACACGTCCAGGTCGGCGCGGGGCTGCACCTGGCCGTAGTGCACGTTGAAGCCGTGGGCGAAGACCAGCGAGGCGCCGGCCTTGATGTTGGGCTCGACCTCGTTGCGGTAGACGTCAGCGATCTGCTCGTCGGGCAACAGGATCATGACCACGTCGGCGGCCTTCACGGCGTCGGCGATCTCGGCCACCTTCAGGCCAGCGCCTTCGGCCTTGGACCACGAAGCACCGACCTTGCGCAGGCCCACAGTGACCTTGACGCCCGATTCGTTCAGGTTCTGGGCGTGGGCATGGCCTTGCGAGCCGTAGCCGATGATGGTGACGTTCTTGCCCTTGATGAGGGAGAGGTCGGCGTCCTTGTCGTAGTAGACCTTCATAGAATTTCTCTCTAGCAGTGTTGCAGTTTCAGGCGGGATGGGGATTGTGATGGAAGTCCATCAGACGCGCAAAATGCGCTCGCCGCGCCCGATCCCGCTGGAGCCGGTGCGCACGGTTTCAAGAATGGCGGTGCGGTCAATGCCCTCGATGAAGGCATCAAGCTTGCCCGCGTCGCCGGTCAGTTCGATGGTGTAGCTCTTCTCGGTCACGTCGATGATGCGGCCGCGGAAGATGTCGGCCATGCGCTTCATCTCTTCGCGCTCCTTGCCTACGGCGCGAACCTTGATGAGCATGAGTTCGCGCTCGGTGTACTGGCCTTCGGTCAGGTCCACCACCTTCACCACGTCCACCAGGCGGTTCAGGTGCTTGGTGATCTGCTCGATCACTTCATCCGACCCCGTGGTGGTGATGGTCATGCGCGACAGCGAGGGGTCTTCGGTGGGGGCCACCGTCAGGCTCTCGATGTTGTAGCCGCGGGCCGAAAACAGGGCCACAACGCGGGACAGGGCGCCCGGCTCGTTCTCGAGCAGCACCGCGATGATGTGTTTCATGTCGTTCTCCTGGCGCGCTCGTCATGCCGACGGCGGTAACCGCAGGCACTTGGCCACGCCCTTTGAATCAGGGTTCTTGAAATGGCGAAGGTTGCGAAGCGTCTTGCGCGGTGGGTTCCAGGCGGCGGCGGTGACCACCCCCCTGCCCCGCCACTCAAACGCTCACAGGTCCTCCGACCCCAGCAGCATGTCGGTGATGCCCGCGCCCGCCTGCACCATGGGCCAGACGTTCTCGGTCGGGTCGGTGCGCACGTCCAGGAAGACGGTACGGTCCTTCAGGCGAATGAGCTCCTTCAGGGCCGGCTCGATTTCCGAAGGCTTCTCGATCTTCAGGCCGATGTGGCCATAGGCCTCGGCCAGCTTCACGAAATCGGGCAGCGCATCCATGTAGCTGTGCGCGTAGCGGCCTTCGTAGATCAATTCCTGCCACTGCCGCACCATGCCCAGGTAGCGGTTGTTCAGGGAGATGACCTTCACCGGCGTCTTATACTGCTGGCAGGTGGACAACTCCTGGATGCACATCTGGATCGAGCCTTCGCCGGTGATGCAGAACACATCCGACTCTGGCTTGGCCAGCTTGATGCCCATGGCATAGGGCAGCCCCACCCCCATGGTGCCCAGGCCACCGGAGTTGATCCAGCGACGCGGCTCGTCGAAGCGGTAGTACTGCGCCGCCCACATCTGGTGCTGGCCCACGTCAGAGGTGATGTAAGTGTCGGTACCGCGGGTCATCTCCCACAGCGTCTGCACCACCTGCTGCGGTTTGATGACGTCGGGGCTGGTCTTGAACTTCAGGCAGTCGCGCTTGCGCCACTCGTTGATCTGGCTCCACCAGGCCGACAGGCTGCCGGCGTCAGCACGTTGTTGCGCGTCACGCACCTGCGCGATCAGTTCCTGTAGCACGTCCTTGACGTCACCGACGATGGGTATGTCGACCTTGACGCGCTTGGAGATCGACGACGGGTCGATGTCGATGTGGACGATCTTGCGTTCCACCGAGGCGAAGTGCTTGGGGTTGCCGATCACGCGGTCGTCAAAGCGCGCGCCCACGGCCAGCAACACGTCGCAGTGCTGCATGGTCATGTTGGCTTCGTAGGTGCCATGCATGCCCAGCATGCCCAGAAACTTTGGATCAGACGCCGGCGTGGCGCCCAGGCCCATCAGCGTGTTCGTGACCGGATAACCCAGCAAATCGCACAGTTCGCGCAACTCGGCCGAGGCGTTGCCCAGGATCACTCCGCCACCGGTGTAGATGTAGGGACGCTTGGCAGCCAGCAGCAGTTGCACGGCCTTGCGGATCTGCCCACCGTGGCCCTTGCGCACGGGGTTGTACGAACGCATCTCTAGGTGGTCTGGGTAGTGGAAGGGCGTCGTCATCAGCGACACGTCCTTGGGGATGTCCACCACCACGGGGCCGGGGCGGCCGGTGCGGGCGATGTGAAAGGCCTTCTTCAGCGTCAGCGCCAAATCGCGCACGTCCTTGACCAGGAAGTTGTGCTTGACCACGGGGCGTGTGATGCCCACGGTGTCGCATTCCTGGAAGGCGTCCAGGCCGATCGCCGGTGTGGGCACCTGGCCGGTGATGATCACCATCGGGATGGAATCCATGTAGGCCGTGGCGATGCCGGTCACGGCATTCGTCACGCCCGGCCCGGAGGTGACCAGCGCCACGCCGACCTCGCCCGTGGCGCGGGCATAGCCATCGGCCGCGTGCACAGCCGCCTGCTCATGGCGTACCAACACGTGCTGGATTGACTCCTGCTTGTACAGCGCGTCGTAGATGTAGAGCACCGAGCCACCGGGGTAGCCCCAGATGTACTTGACGTTCTCGGCCTGCAGGCAGCGCACGAGAATCTCGGAGCCGTTGGGCTCCTGGGTCGGATGCGAGGAGGGGATTTGCGGCTGTGCCGCTGCGGCGCGCTTGGCGTCCGCGGTTGTCGTGTCCATATGAACCTCTGTGAATTTCTCTAACGAAAAACCTTCGGTGCCTCTACGCGCGCCCTTGTGAGGCGGAATCGAGACCTGTGCAATCAGCAACTGCCATCACCCGCGGTCGGGGCGGCCTGAGATCATTTCGCAAATTGGTGCGAAGCAACATTATTGCATCCCTGCGAACCCCAACTGGGTGCATGGGACGCGAATGCGATAATTCCCAGCGACTTCAGAAGCCCCATACCAGGGCCGCCACACATTGGCCACCGACAAAGAACTGTCAGATTTCCTCAAAAGCGTTGAGAAGCGCGCCTTCAAGCGCACGGTCTATGCCGTGCGCGACGAAGATGCCGCGCTGGACATCGTTCAGGATTCCATGATCCGCCTGGCCGAGAAATATGCCGATCGGCCTGCAGCAGAATTGCCTCTGTTGTTCCAGCGCATCATGTCCAACGCCACCATGGACTGGTTCCGGCGTCGCAAGGTGCGCAACGCCGTCATGCAGAACATGTCCGACTTTGAAGGTTCGGACGAAGACGGCGACTTCGACCTGTTGGAATCGCTGGAAACCAGAGATGGCGCCCTTGGTGCTGAGAGTGCGGCAGACACTTACGGCAGGGAACAAATTTTGCTTCTCATTGAAGAGCAAGTGGCTCAGTTACCGGGACGTCAACGAGAGGCCTTTCTTTTGCGTTACTGGGAGGAACTGGATGTCGCTGAGACAGCCGCCGTCATGGGTTGCTCGGAAGGAAGCGTGAAAACGCATTGTTCCCGGGCCGTGCATGCGCTGGCCAAGTCGCTCAAAGCCAAGGGAATTGCGCCATGAAATCCTCCTTCAACACATACACCGCCGAAGCAGCGACGGGCCTGGAAGCCCGTTTTGGCTTGCGCGTGGCATCTTCCCTGACATCGCTGGGTGAGTCCACCGGCCATGACATTTCCGAGCGTCTGCGCGTGGCCCGCGAACAGGCGTTGGAGCGCGCCCGCATGAGCCGGCGTGCAGTTGTCTCGACCACGGCGACCGCCAGCCAGGTGGTCGGTATGTCTGCGTCCGGCACAGCCGTGTTGGGTGGGCCGTCCATGTGGTGGAACCGCTTGGCCTCGGCCGTGCCGTTGCTGACCCTGGTGATTGGCTTGGTCTTGATCGACCAGTGGCACGACCGTGCCCAAATTGATGCCGCCGCCGATGTGGATTCAGCCCTGCTGGCAGACGATTTGCCACCCAACGCCTACAGCGACCCGGGTTTTGTTGAATTCCTGAACAGTTCTCGAGAGTGAACCCGTGCCCACAGCCTTGAAGGCCCGCCCGAACCATCTGATGTCCTTGCGTCGGTGGCTGTTGTCACTGTTGCTGGTTGGCAGTATCTCGCCCACTTGGGCCGCGACCAGCGAGGCGAGCGCACCGACATGGCAAAGCCTCTCGACAGGCCAGCAGCAGATTCTTGCGCCGCTGGCAACAGACTGGCCACACTTGCCCGCCAACCGCAAGGCCAAGTGGTTGGAGATTGCGGCCCGCTACCCCGCCATGTCCCCAGAGCGCAAGCAGCGCATTCAAGAACGTATGGCAGAGTGGGCCCGGATGTCACCTGAGGCGCGTGGGCAGGCCCGCAGCAATTTTCAGGAAACCCGCCGCTTGTCGCACGACGAGCGCCGCGACCAGTGGGAGGCCTACAAGGCCCTGCCCCAGGAAAGCAAGGAAGCCCTGGCAGCGCGTGCCACCCGCTCAGCGGCCTCAACCGCACCTGTACTGCCAACGCAGCCGCTGAATGCCCAGGCTCCCAAATCGAACATCGTGAACCCCACCAGCCGCAATGTGGCCGCACCCAAGGCCGTAGCGCCGGCGGTGGTACAGGCGGGACCGGGTGCCACCACCAGCCTGGTGGTCACCCCGTCGCGCCCGCCGTCGCACCTGCAAACGGGTAAGCCCAAGATTGACGCCGCACCCGGTACCGTGAACCGCAGCACCTTGCTGCCCAAGGCACCTGCACCGGCAGCGGTGTCGGCAGCGTCAGCCCCTGTGGTGTCGCGTTGAGCGGCGGCAACCCGGCCGGCTCAGCGCAAGACGCTCTCACCCTGCCACCCTCCATACGCCGCCGCCTGGCGTGCATGGCCTACGAGGCCATGCTGTTGTTCGGCGTGCTGTTTGCGGCCACGCTGGTGTACAGCGTCAGCACTTCGCAGGTCAATGCCATGGTGGGCCGCGTGGGTTTGGTCACTGCACTGGCGGTGGTCTTGGCCGCCTATTTCATTGGCCAATGGCACCGTGGCGGCCAGACGCTGCCGATGCGCACCTGGCACATCCGGGTTGTCGACCAGAACGGTTTCTCCCCCAGCCTGGCTCGCAGCACGGCGCGCTTTGGCATCGCCAGTGTGGCCTGGGTGATGCCGGCATTGGCGCTGCCGTGGTCCATGGGCTTGTCCAAGCAAACGATCTGGGGCGCCCTGGCCGTGGGCTTGGCCTACCTCGTGGCGTACGCATGGAGCGCCAACTTCCTGCCCGGCAAGCAGTCACTGCACGACACCATCTGCGGCACCCGGTTGATCGATTGGCGCCCTGTCAAGAAGCCCAAGGCCTGAGCCATGACCACAACTGCTCCGTTTTCGGTCTGCGTCTATTGCGGCTCCCGCCATGGCAGCCAAGCGGCCTACACCGAGGCCGCACGCCAGGTGGGGCGCGCCATCGGCGAGCGCGGCTGGCGGCTCGTGTACGGCGGCGGCAACGTGGGTTTGATGGGCGAGGTGGCCGATGCCACGTTGGCGGCTGGCGGCCAGGTCGTGGGCGTGATTCCCGAGTTGCTGCTAAAAAAGGAAGTGGGCCATCGCGCGCTCACCCAACTGCATGTGGTGCGCACCATGCACGAGCGCAAGCAGCTGATGGCCGAGAAGGCCCATGCCTTCCTGGCCATGCCCGGCGGCATCGGCACTTTTGAAGAGTTGTTCGAAGCCTGGACCTGGCACCACATCGGCTACCACGACCAACCCATCGGCCTGCTTAACACGCAGGGCTACTACGACCAGTTGCTGCAGTTTCTGCAGCGTGGCTGCGACGATGGCTTCATGGACGCCAGCCAGATGGCCATGCTGGCCGTGAACCCAGACCCGCTGGCGCTGCTGGATGAACTGGCAGCCCGCAGCCTTCAGGCTGGCGGGCACGAGGACTACCGCCGGGTCTGACCCGACCCGTTGAGACACAGTGCCTCAGACCGCCGATTCGTCGGTCTCACCGGTACGGATGCGCACCACCTGCTCCACCGGCGTCACAAAGATCTTGCCGTCGCCGATCTTGCCGGTCTTGGCGGCCTTGACGATGGCTTCGATGGCGCGTTCCACGTCGCCGTCCTTCACCACCACTTCCACCTTCACCTTGGGCAGGAAGTCGACCACGTACTCGGCACCGCGGTAGAGCTCGGTGTGGCCCTTCTGGCGGCCGAAACCCTTGACCTCGGTGACGGTCAGGCCCGACACGCCCACCTCGGCCAAGCCTTCACGGACCTCTTCCAACTTGAAGGGCTTGATGATGGCGGTGATCTGCTTCATGGCGGGCTCCGGGGATCAGGTGAACAACAGGGAATGGACGAATTTAAGCACGGAACTTCGAAGTGATCGGGTAGCGCCAATCGCGCCCGAAGGCGCGGTGGGTGATTCGGATGCCCACCGGCGACTGCCGCCGCTTGTACTCGTTGATCTTGATGAGGCGGGTGACCCGCTCCACGTCGGCACGATCAAAGCCCTGGGCCACGATCTCGTCGATGCCGCAGTCCTCTTCCATGTACAGGGCCAGGATGGCGTCCAGCACTTCGTACGGGGGCAGGCTGTCCTGGTCTTTCTGGTCGGGCCGCAATTCGGCCGAGGGCGGCCGCGTGATGATGCGCTCGGGGATGACCGGGCCGATGCTGCCGTCGGCTCGCACGCTGGGCTGGCGGTTCTTCCATTCGCACAAGCGGTAGACCAGCGTCTTGGCCACGTCCTTGATGACGGCAAAGCCGCCGGCCATGTCGCCGTACAGGGTGCAATAGCCGGTGGCCATCTCGCTCTTGTTGCCGGTGGTGAGCACGATGGCGCCGGCCTTGTTCGACAAGGCCATCAGCAAGGTGCCGCGCACACGGGCCTGGATGTTTTCCTCGGTGGTGTCTTCGGCCAAGCCCTGGAACTGATCCGCCAGCGCACCGCGAAAAGCGTCAAACATGGGCGTGATGCCGATCTCGTCGTAGCGCACGCCCAGGCGCTCTGCCATCTCGCGCGCATCAAGCCACGAAATGTTGGCCGTGTAGGGTGAAGGCATCATCACCGTGCGCACCTTGTCAGCGCCCAGGGCATCCACCGCCACCGCCAACACCAGGGCTGAATCCACCCCGCCTGAGAGGCCGATGATGGCGCCCGGAAAACCGTTCTTGCCCAGGTAGTCGCGCACACCCATCACCAGCGCTTGCCAGACCTGCGCCTCCACTTCGGGTACCGGAGCGACCGTGCCCGCCACTTGCCCATCGGCAGACACTTCGACCACCAGGGTGTTCACGTCAAAGCTCGGGGCCCGGGCGCCCACCTTACCGGTGGCGTCGACTGCGAACGATGCGCCGTCGAACACCACCTCATCCTGCCCACCCACCAGGTGCGCGTACAGCAACGGCAGCTCCAGACTACGGGCCCGCTCGGCCATGCGGGCCTCGCGCTCGCCGTGCTTATCCACGTGGAAGGGCGATGCGTTGAGCACGCACAGCACCTGGGCGCCGGCGGCCTTGGCGGCCTGGGCGGGTTCGTCGAACCAGGCGTCTTCGCAGATCAGCAGGCCGAAGCGCAGACCTGCCGCCTCGAATACCGCGGGCCCCAGGCCAGCATCACGGCCCGAAGCGAAATAGCGCCGCTCGTCGAACACCTGGTAATTCGGCAGTTCGCGCTTGCAATAGCTGGCCAATACCCGGCCGCCCGTGAGCACCGAGGCCGCATTGAAGCACTTGGGCAAGGACAAGGACTTGGACCTAACATCGTCCGCATCGCCCCAGGCCTTCGGATGCCCCACCACCAGATGCAAGCCTTCGCAATCGGCCAGTGCGGCCGCCAAGCCGGCCAGTTCGCGCTCGCAAGCCTGCATGAAGGCCGGGCGCAGCAACAAGTCTTCTGGCGGATAGCCGGTGAGGCTCAGTTCCGGCGCCAGCACCACCTGGGAACCTTTTTGGTGGGCGGCGCGGGCCGCCTCGGCCATCAGGCGGGCATTGCCCGGCAAGTCACCCACGGTCGCGTTGATCTGGAGAAGTGCAACCTGAACGGAGGTGGGGCGAGACATGGCGGCTGACGTGGGAAAAGTTGCCGACGATTATCGCCTTGAGGTGCATGACCACCCTGCCCATTTGGAGGCTACCGGGTGGAACACCTTGCTGGCCGCATCACCCCAGCCCACACCGTTTCTGAGGCACGAATACCTGCTGGCGCTGCACGATTCCGGCAGTGCCATACCGTCAACCGGATGGGCGCCACAGTACCTTGCGCTTTACCGTGGCGAAGCCCTGGTTGGCGCCGCGCCGGCCTACCTCAAGAGCCACTCACGCGGCGAGTACGTGTTCGACTGGGCTTGGGCCGACGCCTATGCCCGCCACGGGCTGAACTACTACCCCAAGCTGCTCTGTGCCGTGCCCTTCACACCAGTGCCTGGCAGCCGCTGGCTGGCGCTCGACGACGAAGCTCGCCAGATGCTGGCCCGTGGACAGCGGCAGTTGGCGGCGCAGCAGGGACTGTCGTCGGTGCACGCGCTTTTTCTCGATGAGACCGAAGCAGCGGCAGCGCAGCGTGAAGGCTGGCTGCTGCGCCATGGCGTGCAGTTCCACTGGGCACAGCGCGCAGACACCCCGTACGCCAGCATGGACGAGTTCCTGGCCAGCCTGCAGCGCGACAAGCGCAAGAAGATCCTGCAAGAGCGCCGCAAAGTGCGCGACGCGGGCGTGACGTTCCAAGTGGCGGAGGGTTCGGCCATCACCGAGGCGCAGTGGGACTTCTTCCACCACTGCTACACCCTCACCTACCGCGCCCATGGCGGGCCGCCTTACCTCACCAGCGATTTCTTCCGGCGCATGGCGCAAAGCATGCCGCAGCATTGGCTGCTGTTCATCGCCGAACGGGCGGGCGAACCGGTGGCAGCCTCACTGCTGGCCATAGACCGCTCGCAGCGGGTGGCTTGGGGTCGTTACTGGGGCGCTACGCAGGCCATCGATTGCCTGCATTTCGAAGCCTGCTATTACCAGCCTCTGGACTGGTGCATTGCCAATGGCTTCGTGCGCTTTGAAGGGGGTGCCCAGGGAGAACACAAGATGGCGCGGGGCCTGATGCCGGTTCCCACCGTATCGGCCCACTGGCTGGCCCACCCCGAATTCGCGCGGGCGGTGGAAGACTTCCTGGCCCGAGAAGGTGCCGGTGTCAGCGCCTATGTGTCGGAGTTGCAGGAGCACAGCCCGTACCGCTCCGATAAAGTTTGAAGGCATGGTTCAGGCCAGCGCCGCGCGGCGCCCAAGCGGCCTGAGCACCCTCTTGGAGGGTGGCTGCGGGGTACCGCAGCCGGGTGCACCATGTCAGGCTTTTTGCGACTTGGCGTAGTTGGCGATGCCGTCCACCACTTCCTTCTTGGCGGACTCGGGGCCTTCCCAGCCCTGGACCTTGACCCACTTGCCGGCCTCAAGATCCTTGTAGTGCTCGAAGAAGTGCTGGATGGCCTTCAGGCGCATCTGGTTGATGTGCTCGGGCTTGTCCCAGTGCGAGTAAATGGGGCAGACCTTGGTGATGGGCACGGCCAGCAGCTTGGCGTCCATGCCGGCTTCGTCTTCCATCTTCAGCACGCCGATGGGGCGGCAGGTGACGACCACGCCCGGCGTCAGCGCATACGGGGTGATGACCAGCACGTCCACGGGGTCGCCATCGTCCGACAGGGTGTCGGGGATGTAGCCGTAGTTGCAGGGGTAGTGCATCGCCGTGGTCATGAAGCGGTCCACGAACATGGCGCCGCTGGCCTTGTCCACTTCGTACTTGATCGGGTCGGCATTCATCGGGATTTCGATGATGACGTTGAACTCTTCGGGGGCCTTGGCGCCGGTCGGTACGTTGTGCAGGCTCATGTTTGTCTCGGTGAAAAGTGGGTCGCGTGAACGACGGGAAAACCCCGATTTTACGACCCGCCCTTGCCGCGCCCTGACAGACGCATGTCCTTGATGCACCGCAGGAAAACACCATGCCTATGCTGCTGTGCGTCATTTAGCATGGCCGCGCGACCCGGGACCGCCTCCACGCGGGGCCTGACAACCTGGGCGCAGATCGAATTCATCGGGTCTGTGAGCGGAAGGAGAAACCTTGATTTCCACCAATTTGGCGCTGTATGTGGCGCTGGTCTGCGGCGCTTTGGCCGTCGTCTATGGCTTCGTGCAACGAAGCTGGATCCTGAACCAGGACGCGGGCAATGCCCGCATGCAAGAGATCGCCGGCGCCATTCAGCAGGGCGCCGCAGCTTACCTGGCACGGCAGTACCGCACCATCGCCATCGTCGGCGTGGTGCTGGCCATCCTGATCGGCGCCTTCCTGGACGGCACCACCGCCGTTGGCTTCGTGCTGGGCGCGGTGTTGTCGGGCGCTTGCGGCTTCATCGGCATGAACGTGTCGGTGCGGGCCAATGTGCGCACCGCTCAGGCCGCCACCAAGGGCATCGGCCCGGCGCTGGACGTGGCCTTCAAGGGTGGCGCCATCACCGGCATGCTGGTGGTGGGCCTGGGCCTGCTGGGCGTGGGCATCTTCTTCCTGTTCCTCACCGGCAACGGCAACCTCACACCGGACAAGAGCCTGTCAGCCGTGCTCAAGCCACTGCTGGGCTTTGCCTTCGGCTCGTCACTGATTTCCATCTTCGCGCGTCTGGGTGGCGGCATCTTCACCAAGGGCGCCGACGTGGGCGCCGACCTGGTGGGCAAGGTGGAAGCCGGCATCCCCGAGGATGACCCGCGCAACCCCGCCGTGATCGCCGACAACGTGGGCGACAACGTGGGCGACTGCGCCGGCATGGCCGCCGACCTGTTCGAGACCTACGCCGTCACGCTGATCGCCACCATGGCGCTGGGCGCCCTGATGGTGGCCGCCGCGCCCATGGCGGCGGTGGTCTACCCGCTGATGCTGGGTGGCGTGTCCATCATTGCCTCCATCATCGGCTGCTCGTTCGTCAAGGCCTCGCCGGGCATGAAGAACGTGATGCCGGCCCTGTACAAGGGCTTGGCCGTGGCCGGTGTGCTGTCGCTGGCCGCTTTCTACTTCGTTACCACGGCCGTGATGCCCGCCGATGCCCTGGGCACTGGCACGCACATGAAGCTGTTCGGCGCCTGCGCCGTGGGCCTGGTGCTCACAGCCGCCCTGGTGTGGATCACCGAGTACTACACAGGCACCCAGTACAAGCCGGTGCAGCACATCGCTGAAGCCTCTACCACCGGCCACGGCACCAACATCATTGCCGGACTGGGCGTTTCCATGCGCTCCACCGCCTGGCCGGTGATCTGCGTCAGCATCGCCATCCTGGTGTCCTACTCCTTGGCTGGCTTGTACGGCATCGCCATCGCTGCCACGTCCATGCTCAGCATGGCCGGCATCGTGGTGGCCCTGGACGCCTACGGCCCCATCACCGACAACGCCGGCGGCATCGCCGAGATGGCCGAGTTGCCCGCCAGCGTGCGCGACATCACCGACCCGCTGGACGCCGTGGGCAACACCACCAAGGCCGTCACCAAGGGCTATGCCATTGGCTCGGCCGGCCTGGCCGCGCTGGTGCTGTTTGCCGACTACACCCACTCGCTCGAAGCCCGCGGCATGCACGTGAGCTTCGACCTGAGCGACCCCAAGGTGATCGTGGGCCTGTTCATTGGCGGCTTGATTCCCTACCTGTTCGGTGCCATGGCCATGGAAGCTGTGGGCCGCGCCGCGGGCTCGGTGGTGGTGGAAGTGCGCCGCCAGTTCAAGGAGATCAAGGGCATCATGGAAGGCACAGCCAAGCCTGAGTACGGCGTCGCCGTGGACATGCTGACCAAGGCCGCCATCAAGGAAATGATGGTGCCCTCGCTGCTGCCGGTGGTGGTACCCGTGATCGTGGGCATGACGCTGGGTGCAGCCGCCCTGGGTGGCCTGCTGATGGGCACCATCGTGACCGGCCTGTTCGTGGCCATTTCCATGTGCACCGGTGGTGGTGCCTGGGACAACGCCAAGAAGTACATCGAAGACGGCCACTTTGGTGGCAAGGGCAGCGAGACGCACAAGGCCGCTGTCACCGGCGACACCGTGGGCGACCCCTACAAGGACACCGCCGGCCCGGCTGTGAACCCACTGATCAAGATCATCAACATCGTGGCGCTGCTGATCGTGCCACTGCTGCCCGTGGCCGCCAACAGCGACGCTGGCCATGCCACCAGTGCCGCCAAGCCTGTCGAAGCCGTGACGGCGCCTGCCACCACCATGGCCCCGGCCGTGACCGCACCGGTGGCTGCCTCGACCGCCGCCAGCGCGGCCAGCGGCAGCTGAACTCGGCACACCGGGCGCCTGGCGCCCACGCCCGCAAAGGCCCGCAAACGCGGGCCTTTTTCTTGGGCGCTGCAAAGCACGCCAGCTTGGCGTACAAATCGGGCTCGCCCAAAACCCAGAACCCAGGAGACGCGCATGATTTCACTCACCGTGAACGGACAACCCGTGACTGCGGAGGCCGACACCGACACCCCGCTGCTGTGGGTGCTGCGCGAGGAACTGGGTCTGACGGGCACCAAGTTCGGCTGCGGCATGGCCCTGTGTGGCGCCTGCACTGTGCACCTGGATGGCCAGCCCGTGCGCTCATGCTCCACGCCCTTGGCCGACGCGGCTGGCAAGCGGGTCACCACCATTGAAGGCATAGGCGCATCGCCCGTCGGCAAGGTGGTGCAGCAGGCCTGGATCCAGCAGGACGTGCCGCAGTGTGGCTATTGCCAGTCTGGCCAGATCATGAGCGCTTGCGCGCTGCTGGCCGGCAACAAGGCGCCCCAGGAGGCGCAGATCAACGAGGCCATGAGCGGCAACCTCTGCCGCTGCGGCACCTACAACCAGATCAAGGCCGCCATCCGTGGCGCCTCGGCCGAACTGGTGAAGGGGGCCTGAGCATGGAACACACCACCACCGCCAACACCGCAGCCACCACCCGCCGCGGCTTCCTGCAAGCCGGCACCGCCACCTCGTTGACGCTGGGCTTCTCGCTGCCCTTCGCCACGCATGCGCGGGCGGCCGTCACCGACACCTTTGCCCCCAACGCCTTCCTGCGCATCACTGCCGACAACAGCGTCACCGTGGTCTGCAGCTCGGTGGAAATGGGCCAGGGCGTGCTCACCGCCATCCCCATGCTGGTGGCCGAAGAACTGGACGCCGACTGGCAGACCGTGCGCGTCGAACAGTCGCCCGCCGACAAGGCGTACAACAACCCCATGTTCAACATGCAGGCCACCGGTGGCTCCACCACGGTACGAGCCTTCTACGAACCCATGCGCAAGGCCGGCGCCGCCGCGCGCCAGATGCTGGTGGCTGCCGCCGCCGCGCAGTGGGGGGTGCCCGCCGGCGAATGCCGCACCGAGGCTGGCCGCGTGCTGCACAGCAGTGGCAAGGCGCTGCGCTATGGCGATCTGGTGGCCGCTGCCTCGGCCCTGCCGGTGCCGGACGCGCCGGTGCTGAAGGACGCCAAGGATTTCCGCATCCTCGGCAAGCCCACCAACCGGCTGGACACGCCCGCCAAGGTCAACGGCAGCGCCAAGTTCGGCATCGACGCCAGCCTGCCCGGCATGCTGGTGGCCGTGATGGCCCGCGCGCCCGCAGCCGGCGCCAAACCCACTGCGATGAACGAGGCCGCCGCGCGCGCCGTGAAGGGCGTGAAGAACGTCATCACCCTGCCCTCGGGTGTGGCTGTGTTGGCCACCGGCTACTGGGCCGCCAAGAAAGGCCGCGATGCCTTGGCCGTGCAATGGGATTTGGGCACCGCCGCCGACCTCTCTGCGACCAAGGTGCACAAGCTGCTGAGCGAAGGCGTGGCCAACGCCAACGCCGTGGCCAAGAGTGCCGGCAATCCCAGCACCGGCGCCGCCGCCGCCAAGCGCAAGCTGCAAGCCACCTACGAGGTGCCCTACCTGGCCCACGCCTGCATGGAGCCGTTGAACTGCACCGCCTGGGTTCAGGGCGACTCGGTGGAACTGTGGGTGGGCACGCAGAGCCAGGGCCCCAGCCAGGGCATCCTGAGCCAGGTGGCCTCGGTGGCACCGGGCAATGTGAAGGTCAACACCATGATGCTGGGCGGGGGCTTCGGCCGCCGCTTTGCGCCCGACTTCACCATCGACGCCACGCTGCTCTCCAAGATCAGTGGCACGCCGGTGAAGCTCATCTACACCCGCGAGGACGACATGGCGGCCGGCTACTACCGCCCGGCATCCCTGGTGCGTTTCGAAGCCGGGCTGGACGCCCAAGGCCACCCCACGCTGCTGAAGGCGGACGTGAGCTCGCCGTCCATCATGGCCGCATCCGGCTTCATGAAGATCCCCGACAACGGTGTGGACGCGATGGCCGTGGAAGGCCTGGCCGACCATCCGTACGACATCCCGCACCAGCGCCTGGCATACGGCCGGCAAGAGCCCGGCCCGCAGGTGTGGTTCTGGCGCTCGGTGGGCCATTCGCAGAACGCTTTCTTCATCGAATCGTTCATCGACGAGATGGCGGCAGCGGCCAAGCAGGACCCGCTGAAATTCCGGCTCTCGCTGCTCGACAAGCACCCGCGCTTCCAGGGCGTGCTGCGCCTGGCTGCCGCGCAGGCGGGCTGGGGCAAGCCGCTGCCCAAGGGCCGGCACCGGGGCATCGCCGTGGCCGAGAGCTTTGGCAGCTATGTGGCCGAGGTGGCCGAGGTGTCGGTGAACAAGGACGGCACGCCCCACGTGCACCGCGTGGTGGCCGCTGTGGACTGCGGCATGACGGTGAACCCGCAGACCATCGCCCGGCAGATCGAAGGCGCCATCGTCTACGGCCTTACCGCCGCGCTGTACGGCCGCATCACCCACAAGGATGGCCGCGTGGAGCAAGGCAACTTCGACACCTACCCACTGCTGCGCATGAACGAGATGCCGCAGGTGGAGGTGCACATCGTGCCCAGCACCGAGAAGCCCGGTGGCATCGGCGAGCCGGGCACGCCGCCCATCGCGCCGGCGGTGGCCAACGCCATCTTCGCGGCCACTGGGAAACGGGTGCGCAGCTTGCCGATCGACACCAGCTTGCTCAAGCACGCCTGACGCCGGGCCCGCTGGCCGCAGGGGAGCACGGCTGCCAGTATGCTGGCGGCCATGCATTTGCCCTGGCTGGCCGACGACACGCCCTTTCCACCCACAGCGCTGGCGCTGGACGACAGCACCGACGCGCCCGGCCTGCTGGCCGTGGGTGGCGGCCTGGGCGTGGCGAGGCTGCGCTCGGCCTATGCCCAGGGCATCTTCCCCTGGTACAGCGAGGGCCAGCCTGTGCTGTGGTGGAGCCCCGACCCGCGCATGGCGCTACGGGTCAGCGACTTCAAGCTCTCGCGTTCGTTGCGCAAAACCCTGCGCCACTTCGCCGCCACGCCGGGTTGCGAGGTGCGCATGGACAGCGCCTTTGAGCGGGTGATGCAGGCCTGCGCCCATGCACCCCGCGAAGGGCAGAACGGCACCTGGATCCTGCCCGAGATGGTCGAGGCCTACACCCGCATGCACCGTGTGGGCCTGGCCCACAGCGTCGAGACCTGGGCGGATGGCGAACTGGTGGGTGGCCTCTACCTCATCAACCTCGGCCGCATGGTGTTCGGGGAGTCGATGTTCTCGCACCGCACCGACGCGTCCAAGATCGCCCTGGCTGCGCTGGTGGCCTTCTGCCGCGCCCATGCCATCGAGTTGATCGACTGCCAGCAGCACACCAGCCACCTCGCCAGCCTGGGCGCCCGCACCGTGCCGCGCCCCCAGTTTGAAGCCCACCTGGCCCGCACCGTGACCCAGCCAGGGCCTGCACGCTGGACCTATGATGCCCAGCATTGGGACCTGGTCCTGCAACCCCACCCGCCTGCCGGCACTGCCCCCGCCACCGCCCTGTGACGCATCCGAAAGAGCTGCCCTTCACGTCGCTGCAGTTCTACGCGACCGCCCCCTACCCCTGCAGCTACCTGCCGGACCGGATGGCGCGTTCGCAGGTGGCCACCCCCGGCCACCTCATCCACACCGAGGCCTACTCGGCCCTGGTCACGCTGGGCTTTCGGCGCAGCGGCATGTTCACCTACCGGCCGCAATGCGACCAGTGCCAGGCCTGCCAGCCGGTGCGGTTGCCCGTGCTGGCGTTCTCCCCCTCGCGCAGCCAGCGCCGGGCCTGGGCGGCCCATGCCGGCCTGGTCACCCGGGTGCTGCGGCTGGGCTTCACCGCCGAGCACTACCAGCTCTACCTGCGCTACCAGGCCGGCCGCCATGCCGGTGGCGGCATGGACCAGGACAGCATCGACCAGTACACCCAATTCCTGTTGCAGAGCCGGGTGAATTCACGCCTGATCGAATTCCGCGAGCCTACCGAGGGTGATGCGCTTGGTGTGCTGCGCATGGTCTCCATCGTCGACGTGCTCAGCGACGGCCTGTCGGCCGTCTACACCTTCTACGACCCCGACGTGAAGGCCAGCTACGGCACCTACGGCGTGCTGTGGCAGATCGAGCAGGTGAAGCAATTGGAGTTGCCCTACCTGTACCTGGGCTACTGGATCGCCGAGAGCCCGAAGATGGCCTACAAGGTGCAGTTCAAGCCCTACGAGGTGCGGGTGGGCGAGCAATGGCAGGCGCCCGCCCCTGACTGACCCCGCCACCGCCTGTCGGCGGCACAACGCAGTTCAAGCCGCAGCCGCTGCAGGCTGTCGCATGGCGCAGGTGCTGCTCGACGTGCCTGGCTAGCATCCTGGCCATCGGTTCAACACCCGACCTGAAAGGCCCGCACCATGCCCGCACGCCGCACCCTGTTCCTGATCCCGCTGCTCGCCAGCCTGGCCAGCGCCGCTTTGCTGGCCCTGCCCACCCCGGCGCAGGCCTGGGAGTGGTCATGGAGTTGGTCGGGCTCGGGGCCCAGCCTGGTGGGCTCGGGCAAGGTGGTGGAAGAGGCGCGCACGCTGCCCGCCTTCACCCGCATCCGCCTGGATGGCCCGTTCAACCTGCGTGCCACCCAGGCCGCAGCCACCTCGGTGGGCGTGCGTGCCGACGACAACCTGGTGCAGCGGGTCATCACCGAGGTGGAAGGCGACACGCTGGTGGTGTCGCTGCGCCCTGGCCACAGCCTGCGCAGCCGCGAGCCGCTGCAGGTGAGCGTGGGCACCAGCAGCCTGCAGGGCGTGGACATGCGTGGCAGTGGCGACCTGTGGTTGCAATCGCTCAAGGGCGAGCGCTTCGAACTGCAGCTCAGTGGCTCGGGTGACGCGCGGCTGAGCGGCCTGGCGCTGCGCAGCCTGGTGGTGGGCGTGTCTGGCTCAGGCGACGTCACGGCCCAGGGCCGCTGCGACGAGGCCCAGCTCAGCATTGCCGGCTCGGGCGACCTGCACATGGCCGAACTGCAAACTCTGCGCACCAGCGTGAGCATTGCGGGCAGCGGCGACGCCCGGGTGCACGCCACCCAGGCCCTCAGCGCCAGCGTGGCCGGCTCGGGCGATGTGCGCTATTCGGGCAGCCCGCCGCAACTGAAGTCGTCGGTGGCGGGCTCGGGCTCGGTGCTGGCCGTGCGCTGAGGCATGCGCCGCGCCACTTCGGCCACAAAGCCGCGCTGGCCCCGCAGCAGGCCCGCATAGCGCTGGGGCGCCCCCTCGATCTGCCCCAGTGCGTGGCAGGTGGCCTCCAGGGTGGACAACTGGTGGGCGTGGCGTGCCTGCCGGATGCGGTAGGCCGAGGGTGGCGTGGGGTCCAAGGCCAGCCGGGGCAAGGCGGCCAGCCATGGGTTGCTGCACAGCAAGCGGAGGGTCTTGCGCCAGGTGCCGTCCAGCACCAGCAGGCCGCGCAGGGGGTTGGGCATGGGCCATGCAGGCGACGGGCGCTGCTGGCCAACATCGGCTCGCTCGGCCGGGTACAGCAAGGCCCAATCGCCCAGCCGCCCCAGACCCAGTTCGTCCGGCGCAAACACCTCACCCACGTGCACCTCGCAGCGCGCCAGGCCCAGCCGAAGCAAGGGCACCGTGCCCTTGGCGTGGCCCTCCTCGTCGGGGTGCTGCAACACGCACACGGCCGTGGGGTTGTCCACAAAGCTGACCCAGGCGCAAACACAGGCCGGCGCAGGCCGGGCACAGCGGGGGCAAACGGGGCGCCTGGGGACGGACGAGGACATCGCCCGAGCTTACCGGCATGCAAGCCGCTGCTGCAGCACTCAATTCCCGCGAGCGGCGGCCGATAACCGAGGCGCCCTCCCCGGTTGCGCGACTTGCCGCTCATCAAGCTGTGCGCCTTCCCCTCCACACCCTAGGCCTGCCATGACCCACCGCCATGCCCTCGTCCGCCACCCCCGCCGCGCAGCCATGGCGGCGCTCTCGTTGCTGGCCTTGGCGCTGGCTCTGCCAGTCGGGGCGGCCGAAGATGCCGGCTACCGCTTCTCGCCGGTGAACCAGTACGGCATCAACCTCACCGCCTCGTACTGGAACCCCATCATCAACTACGTGAGCGACAAGAGCGGCGTGAAACTGGCACTGAAGATCGGCCGCACCTCGGCCGACACCACGTCCTATGTGCTGGCCCAGGAGGTGGAGTTCGTCTTCACCAACCACCTGTTCAGCCCCGAGCGCGAAAAGCTGGGCTGGAAGGTCTTCGGCCGCCGCCAGACCCCACCGGTGCATGGCCAGATCATCGTGCCGGCCGACTCGCCCGTCACCGACCTGAGCCAGCTCGAAGGCAAAGAGGTGGTGTTCCCCGGCCCCGAGGCCACCATTGCCTACAAGTTTCCCTATGCCCAGTTGCTGAACCGCAAGGTCAACGTGAAGGTGGTGTTCGGCGGCAACCAGGACGGTGCCCTGAGCCAGCTTTACAGCGGCAAGGTGGCCGCCTCAGGCGGCAACTCGCAGCTCATCGAAGGGCACGCCAGGCGCGAGGGCAAGAAGTTCCGCGTGCTGTGGTCGTCAGAGCCGCTGCACGACTTGGCACTGATGGTGGCCGCCAAGGTGCCCGAGAAGGACGCACAGGCCGTGGCCAAGGCCTTCCTGGGTATGCACAAGGACCCCGTGGGGCGCGAGATCCTGCACAAGGCCTCGGAACAGGTGGGCCTGACCGCCGATGCTTACTTCCTGCCTTCGGACGGCAGCGAGTACAGCGCCTACCGGCGCTTCTACCAGACTGCCCCGGCCTCGCTGCACTAAAGCACAACCGAGCCCCGGGCATGAGCTTCAAGCTGCTCACACGCCTGCTGCCGCAGTCGCTGGCGGCGCGGGTCTTTGGCCTGTACGTGCTAGCCATGGCGGCCTTCGTGCTGGCCGGCCTGGTGCTGTTCTACCGTTTCCAGTTCACCGTGCAACTGGACGACGCCCAACTGCATGCCGAAACCCTGACCGCCGTGGTGGCACCAGCGGTGGCCGATGCCGCCGTGATCGGTGACTACGACACCATCGCCCACACGCTGGAGCGGGCCATCCGCCACACCCAGTACGCATCGGCATCGTTCATCGACATCAAGGGCGGCGTGGTGAAGGCCCTGCGCAACGAGCCGCCCGAGGTCGAGCCACCGCAGTGGCTGACCGAGCAGTTCGCCGCCCACCTCTACGACAGCAACCTGCCCATCAACGTGGGCGGGCGCGACTACGGCGTGCTGCGTCTGAGCTTCTCGGCACGGCACATCGCCGCCGAGGTGTGGCGGCAGACGCGCTACGCGCTGCTGCTGGCCATCACCGGCCTGGCGCTGGGGGTGCTGATGATCCGCTGGCCGCTGCACAACTGGCTTGGCAACCTGGGACGCATCCGCTCGCTGGAGGAAGACATCCGCACCGGCGCGGTGGGCCATGCGCAGGAACTGTCCGCCGACGCCCCGATCGAGTTTCGTCAGACCTTCGAAGTGCTCAACCGCGTGGCGGCCGACCTGCAAGCCCAGCGCGAGCAGGCCGCCGTGACCCTTGGCGCCATCGCCGACGCCGTGGTGACGCTGGACCGCACCGGCCGCATCGTGATGGCCAACCCGGCCGCCTGCGCCATGCTGCAGCAGCCGGCCGAGGCGCTGCTGAACCAGCCCGTGCAGCAGGTGCTGCCCGAGGTCTTTGCCCAGGCCGACATGCCGGCGCCCTGGACCGGCCAGCGCAGCCACCTGGTGCGCAGTGGCCGGCATTTCGTGCTCGACACCGCGCTCACCGCCGTGGGCGTCGGCGGCGGCCCTGACATTGCCGGCTACGTGCTGGCCTGCCGCGACGTGAGCGAGCGCGACGCACTCGACCAGCAGTTGCGCAACGAGATCCGCAGCCGCGAGGCCGCGCTGCATGCCCTGCGCGGCGTGCTGGAGGGCCTGTTGCCGGCCACCGCCATCAGCCCCGCCACCCGAGGGGCCGAAGGCAATCTGGAGGCCATCTCGGCCTTGATCGCCGTGCTGGTGGGCCAGTTGCACACCCGTGGCGAACAGCTCAACGCCATCTTCGCCCTCAGCCCGGACGGCTTCGTCTCGTTCGACGCCGAGCACCAGATCAACTATGTGAGCCAGGCCTTCGTGCAACTCACCGGCCTCAACGAAGACCACCTGCTGGGCCGTGGTGAGCAAGACCTGCTGACCCTGCTGCAGCCCTTGTTGGACCCAGCCGCCCCCGCGCCCAACCTCGACCTGCTGCGCTTGCTGGATGGCAACGGCCAGCCACGCCGGCAGGTGATCGAGCTTGCCAGACCGGCGCGCCGCGTGCTGGAGCTGGGCCTGCACCAGGGCGGCTCGAGCGGCATCGCCCAGGTGCTGCACCTGCGGGATGTGACGCACGAGACCGAGGTGGACCGCATGAAGAGCGAGTTCCTCTCCACCGCCGCACACGAGTTGCGCACCCCGATGACCAGCATCTATGGCTTCGTCGAACTGATGCTGACCCGAGACATGCCCGCCGAGCGCCGCGCCGAGGTGCTGCGCACGGTGCAGCGTCAGTCACGGCTGATGATCGCCATCCTCAACGAGTTGCTGGACCTGGCACGCATCGAAGCCCGCCAAGGCAAGGACTTCAGCCTGGAAGACCTGGACCTGGTGGAGCTGACGCAGGACGCGATCCGCAGCTTCAGCACGCCCGAGGGCCGCTCACCGCCGCAATGGCTGCCCTCGCCCGCCACCACCCCCACCGTGGTGCGCGTGGACCGGTTGAAGATGCAGCAAGCCCTGGGCAACGTGCTGTCCAACGCCTACAAGTACTCGCAGGCACCGGGCGGCGTGCGCCTCAGCCTGGCCCTGCCAAGCGGCTCCGGCCCAGGCAGCATGGTCGGCGTGCAGGTGGAGGACCAGGGCATCGGCATGACAGCCGAGCAGCTCGCGCGCGTCGCCGAGCGCTTTTACCGAGCCGACGCCTCGGGCAACGTGCCGGGCACAGGCCTGGGCATGAGCATCGTGAAGGAAGTGCTGGAGCTGCAGGGTGGCCGCTTGCAACTGGCCAGCGAACCCGGCGTGGGCACCCGGGTGACGCTGTGGCTGCCGGTGGCTGCGCCCACCGCGCCGGCCGCCGCGCAGCCCTAGCGTAAGCCCCGAGGCCTTCTGACCCAGCCACAAGGGAGTGCCCTTGCGCTTCGTGGGATAATGACGGGTTGATGCAAAGGCCTCGCCGCCGCCCATGCATGGTGACACGCGTGACACGCCCGGGCCTGCGCATCCAGACAAATTGAAATCAAGGAGCTCATTCTGGCCAAGGACGATCCCAAGACCGCCATCGACGCAGGTGGCCTGCGGTACCGCTCCAAGGTTGCAGGTTCGCCGTTTTCGGCGACCGGTGCCTTCGGTGCGGCAACCATGTCGTGTTTCCTCTGTGGCAAGCACCGCCCCCGCGCCCAGCTCAAGTCGCGCAAGCTGCTGGGCAAGGCGCAGGCCGTGTGTTCGCCCTCCTGCAAAGAACTCGATCAGGCCAACCAGTCCTGATTTCTTCAGGCCCATCCCCTGCAAAGGCGATGGGCCTTTTTACTTCTGATCCTCTCGCGCGCCTCGTGTCGACCCCCACGCCCCCCGAGCACGCCATCAGCCCTGACGACGTCTTCGGCCGACCGGCGCCCGACACCCTGCCCGCCCTGACCCGCCGTGAACGCAACGCCGTCATCGCCCGCATCCACGCGCTGATGGAGTACTGGGGCATCACGGTGGACGACCTGAGCGGCGACACCCCTTTGCCACCGGCCGCCGTGCCCGCCACACCGCCCGCCATCAAGTACCGCCACCCCGTCACCGGTGACACCTGGGACGGCCAGGGACCTCACCCCGACTGGCTGCGCCGTGCCCTGCTGCACGAAGGCCTGCGCGTAGACGAACTCAAGCCCGGCTGAGCAGCCCCCCAGAACAGGTGGTTGCGCCCCGGGCTCCGCGCCCCACAATGGCCAGCACCTGAGCAACCCGGGGAGATGCACCCATGGCCACCGACAAATTCATCCTCACCCACCGTGGCGCGCTGCTGGCCAAGTACGGCGCAGCTGGTCTGACCAAGGTGGAGTCCGCCGTGCGCAGCCTGGTGAAGGCCGATGCCAAGCGCGGCATCACCACGCGCGCGCTGCAACTGGACCAGGCCGGTGACATGGCGGCCTACGGCGGCCCGGTGCCCGCCACCAAGCCGACGGCCAGGGACGTGAAGGCTGCCGTCGACAGGCTCTGCGCCGCCGAGGCCCCGCACTACCTGATGTTGCTGGGAGGCCCCGACATCGTGCCGCTGGTGCCGCTGCAGAACCCGGCCTTCGGCCCCCAGGGTGACGACGACAAGTCGGTGCCCAGCGACCTGCCCTATGCCTGCGCCGCGCCCTACAGCACCGACCCCTCGCGCTTCATGGGTCCCACCCGGGTGGTAGGCCGCCTGCCCGACCTGGTGGGGGCCAAGCAACCCACCTTGCTCACGCGCTTCATCAACGCCGCCGCCAGGGCCAAGCCCCTGCCCCGGGCCAGCTACGAGGCGGCCTTCAGCCTCAGTGCCGAGGCCTGGCACCAGTCCACCGAACTGAGCGTCGCCAACACCTTCGGGGCGAGCGCCTCGGTGCATGTCGTGCCGCCCGGCTCCTACAAATGGAGCAAGGGCCTGTTGGCCGCCCGCATGCACTTCATCAACTGCCACGGCGGCGATGCTTCGCCTGATTTCTACGGCCAGCCCACCGGCGTTGAGGACTACCCCATCGCCCACCATGCCCCCTGGTTGACCGGCAAGGTCACCGGCGGCACCGTGGTGGCGGCCGAGTGCTGCTACGGTGCCCAACTCTGGGACCCCGCCGACGCGGGCGGCGGTGTGCCCATGCCCATCGCCTACCTGCAGGACGGTGCGCTGGGTTTCTTCGGCAGCACCAACACCGCCTACGGGCCCAGCGAGGGCAACGGCTCGGCCGACCTGATCTGCCAGTACTTTCTGCAGCAGGTGCTGGGCGGCGCCTCGATGGGCCGCGCCGCCCTGGAGGCCCGGCTCAAGTTCGCTGGCGGCAAGACCCACCTTGACCCCTTCGACCTCAAGACCCTGGCCCAGTTCTACCTTCTGGGTGACCCGTCCGTGCAGCCAGTGGCTCCCAGCAGCCATGCGCTGACCAAGACCACCGCCTTCCGCAAGGCCTTCTCGGCCAGCAAGGACCGCACGGTGCGACAACTGCGCCGCGAGCGCCTGGAGCGCGACGGCAAGCACCTGGCCAAGGCCCTGCCCAAGCTGAAAAAGGTGGGTGCCTCCGCCGCAGCCACCGTGGTGGCGGCGCTCGATGCCATGGCCCGTCAGTCGGGCCTGGCCGGCGAGGTGGACCGCCTCAGCTTCCAGCTGCAGTCCGCCGCCGGGGTGCTGCGGCACATCCACGTGGTGAAGGGCCGCCGGCTGGATCCCGCCGAGGGTAGCCCCGTGGTGCGCGTGGTGGCCCTGGTGGCCACCGAGGAAGACGGCCAGCTCATCCATGTGCGGCGACTCCACTCGCGCTGACGCGCCCGCACCCGCCGAGCCCCTGGTACGCCTCACCGGCCGGGTGGAGCGCCAGCGCCTGGCGGCCGGCTCCAAGAGCGACCATCTGGGCATGGTGCTGGTCACGGCCAAGGGCGAACGCCACGTGCTGCGCCTGCGTGGCGGCCACCCCTTGCGTGAACCCGCACTGGAAGCCTTGGAGGGGCGCACGCTGAGCCTGGAGGGTCTGGTGCGCGAGAACTACTTTCTGCTGCTGCAGCCGCCAACCTAGCGGACCCTGATGGGCCGGGGCGCAAGCTTCTGGCTGGCCCCAGGCCCCTGACGGCCCCTGCTACCCTGCGACCATGGTGGAACTGCCCCTGCTCTCATCGCTCGACGGCGGCGTGCTGACCCTGACGCTGAACCGCCCCGCCAAGCTCAACGCCATCAACAACGATCTGGCCGCAGCACTGCTCTCGGCGTTGCAGGCGGCCACCAACGCCCCCGAGGTGCGCGTGGTCCGGCTGCGCGGCCACGGCCGGGCCTTTTGTGCGGGGCGTGACGTGGGCGCGCCACCCACCGCACGCGACCTCGAACTGGTGCAAGCCGTGGCCCAGGCCATCGTGCGCCACCCCCGGCCCGTGGTGGCCGCCGTGCACGGCTGGACGGTGGGCGCCGGCTTCGAGTGGGCCATGGATGCCGATGTGGTGCTGGCCGCCGACGACACCCGCTTCAAGCTGCCCGAGGCCGCCCTCGGGGTCTTCGTCACAGGTGGGCTGGTGGCCACCCTGCCGGCCATCGTGGGGCTGTCCCGGGCCAAGGCCCTGATGCTGTTCGGCGAGGTGGTCACAGCCCATCAGGCCGTCGACTGGGGCATGGCCCACCAGGCGGTGCCACCCGAGCAGTTGGAGCAGGCCTCGATGGCCGCCTGCCAGCGGCTCGCTGCCCTTGACCCGGCCGTGGTCAGCCACTTCAAGCGTGTGCTCAACACCGTCGGTCTCGCCCGGTTCGACCGCGCGATCCAGGAAGAATCGGCCGTGACCCGCCTGCTGATGCCGCCCCACCCTGCGCCGCTGGTCTGAACCTTCGCCTGGCAACGCCCGTGACGGCTTTTCTCCCTCTGCAGGCCGCCCTTTTCCTGCTGGCCTGCGCGCCATTGGCCCTGGCCACGTCACCGCCCGACCTGAACGCCCTGGTGCAGGACCTGGGCCACGAGGACCCCTATCGGCGCGGCGCGGCGGCCGTGGCCCTGGGCCAGATCGGTGCCACTGCGGTACCGGTGTTGACACAGGCCCTGGCCAGCGAACACCCCGAGCGGCGCCGCTCGGCCACCATCGCCCTGGGCCGGCTGGGCGCGCCGGCGAGCACAGCCCTGCCCGAGTTGACGCGGCTGCTGTCGGACCCCAGCGCCCAGGTGCGGCAGGTGGCCGCCGCCACGCTCGGAGACCTTGGCGTGGCGGCCCGTACGGCGGTGCCGGCCCTCACCCGCCGCCTGGCCGACCGCGACGAGGCGGTGCGCCGCAGTGCCACCCAGGCGCTGGCCCGCGTGGCCCCTGCGGACCGTGCCCTGCAACTGCGCCACGAAGTGCTGGTGGCCACCCTGGACCAACTCGTGCCCACCCTGCTGGCCGAGCACCACGTGCCCGGCCTGGCGATGGCCCTGATCCGCAACCGCCAGCTTGTCTGGTCCAAGGGCTATGGCCTGCGTGCAACCGGCACCGATGAGGCGGTCACCCCCGACACCGTGTTCGAGGCCGCCTCCATGAGCAAGCCGGTGCTGGCCGTGCTGGCCATGCAGTTGGTGGACGCCAGGCGGCTGAGCCTGGACCGCCCCATGGTGGCTTACGGTGAGGAGGTGCAGGTGCCGCGCCAGCCCGAAAAGCGGCAGGTGACCGCACGCATGCTGCTGTCGCACACCTCGGGCTACCCCAACTGGCGGCCCGGCGGCGAGGAGGTGGAAGGCCCGCTGTCGCTGCTGTTTCGGCCCGGCTCGCGCTTTGCCTATTCGGGCGAAGGCATCTTCTACCTGCAGCGGCAGATCGAGCGCATCTCCGGTCAGGCCTTGGCCCCGTTGGCCCAGCAGCGCCTGTTTGCCCCCTTGGGGCTGCAGCGCAGCGACTTCGGCTGGACGCCAGACATCGGCACCCAGCAGGCCACCGGGCACGCAGAAGACGGCGTGGCGCTGCCGCCGTCCCGGTACCTGCACCCCAACGCCGCCTACACGCTCTACACCAGTGCCAACGACTACGCGCGCCTGCTGGTGGAGATCCTGAAGGCAGAGCGGGGTGCCTCCCCCTTGCTCACTCGGGCCGCCGTGCGGCAGATGCTCAGACACCAGGCGGTGGTGGGCGGCCGCGAACCCATTGAGCGGCCGGGCCTGGCCCAGGGGCAGGCGGTCTACTGGGGCCTGGGCTGGTCCATCAACACCACCGCCCAAGGCGACATCGCCCACCACAGCGGGGCCAACCGCACCGGCTTTCGCAGCTATTCGCAGTTCTCACCCGCCCGGGGCAGCGGCTTGGTCATCCTCACCAACGGCGCGCAGGGTGACGAACTGTGGAAGCGTCTCGTGGCAGCCATCGGCGACCTTTGAGCCGCGCGGCCCCTCAGCGCTGTTGGCGTTGCCGCTCGCGCAGCGTGAACAGGTAAAGCCCTTCCACCTTCTCACGCGCCCACGGCGTCCTGCGCAGGAACTTGAGGCTGGACGCGACACTGGGCTCGAAGGCGAAACAGCGCAATGGGATGCGCGCGTCCAGGCCCTCCCACCCATACTCGTCCCGCAACGCGGTGACGATGGCCTCCAGCGTCATGCCGTGCAAGGGGTTGTGCGGCTGCTTCTGGGGCGGCGGGGCGGTGTCGGTCATGCGGCCATTGTCGCGGGCGCCTGTGCCTGCGTCATGGCTGGCAAGTTGCTGTTGGCTTGACGGCGCCACTGGTCGACCGATCGCGGTTCATGCACCATGCGGCCAGGACACCACGGAGCACCCACATGATCAACATGACCTTCAAACCGGCCTATCTGAACTCGCTCATGACCGCCGGAGCGAACCTGGAGATTCCCTACAACGACCTGGCACCCCATGCCAACGACAGGCTGGCCGCGGCCCTGGAGCTGGCGAAGCACGCGAAGGAATCGCAACGGCCCCTGAAGTTGCTTGCGATCAGTGCGGGCACCTCCGGCATCAAGCAATTGGCCGAGGCCGGCGCCGGCTACATCACCTTCACGCTGGTGCCCTGACGCCCGGGGCCATGGCCGGCCTGGCCGGCACCAGGCTAAAGCCTGAACACCGCCACCGCCTCCACCAGCCCTTGCGCCTGGGTGTTGAGCTTGTCTGAGGCCGCCGCCATCTGCACCACCAGCGCGGCATTCTGCTGGGTGACCTGGTCCATCTGCACGATGGCTTCCTTCACCTGAGACACGCCCAGGCTCTGCTGCGCACTGGCCGCGCTGATGGTGCCCATGAGTTCGGTGGCGCGGTCGATGGCTTGCACCACCTCGCCCATGGTGGTGCCGGCTTCGTCCACCTGCACGGTGCCCTGCTCCACCTGCGCCACGCTGGCCTGGATCAGGCCCTTGATCTCGCCAGCAGCCTGGGCCGAGCGGCCCGCCAGGCTGCGCACCTCGGCGGCCACCACGGCAAAGCCGCGGCCTTGCTCACCGGCACGGGCGGCCTCCACCGCAGCGTTCAGGGCCAGGATGTTGGTCTGGAACGCGATGCTGTCGATCACGCCCACGATCTCCGTGATCTTGTGCGACGAGGTGTTGATGCCCTCCATGGTCTTCACCACCTGGGCCACCGCCTTGCCGCCCTGAGCGGCCACCGCCGAGGCCTTCTGGGCCAGTTCGTTGGCCTGTGCGGCACTGTCGGCGTTCTGGCGCACGGTGTTGTCGAGCTGCTCGATGGAGGCGGCCGTCTGTTCCAGTGCGCTGGCCTGGCTCTCGGTTCGGGCCGAGAGGTTGCCGTTGCCCTGGGCAATCTCGGCACTGGCCGCCGCCACGCCCAGCGAGCTGCTGCGCACGTTGCTCACCACGCTGGCCAGGCTGGCCTGCATGTGCTTGAGCTGGGCCATCATGCTGACGCCGTCACCCGCTTGCAGGGCCACGGGTCGGGTCAGGTCGCCCGCCGCCACGCTGCGTGCGAGCTCGGCCGCTTCGCCGGGTTCGGCACCCAGTTGGGCCAGCTGCCGGGCCACCACCGTGCGGATGACGAAGAACAGCACCACCTGCAGCAGCACCTGCCCCGCCCAGGCGGCGCGGTTCACGGCGGCAATCTGTGCCAGGTCGTCCTTCACGTCCACCACCACGCTGGCCACGCCCAGCACGCTGCCCTCCCGCACGGCATGGCATTCCAGGCATTTGGAGGTGCGGAACTCCTTCATCGCCAGAAAGGGCACCACCGTGCGCAGGGTTCCGGCGCGCGGGCCGTCGGTGGCCAGGCTGAATTCGGTCTCGCCGCTGGCCAGCACGCGTCGGTCCAGTTCGTCCTTGGGCTCTTCCTGGGGCAGGCCCTTGCCGTACTCGTCGTCGGTGCCCTTGCCGCGCACCACGCGCAGTTCCACCAGCCGGTCTGAGACGCCCATCTTCTCGATGAAGAGCGCGCGAGCCTTGGGCTCGCTGATCACGTCCTTGCCGCCGGCCTGGGTGACCATGAGGGTGTTCAGGCCGTTGATGGCGCCGTCGGCCACTGCCATGGCACGCTCTTCGGCGCCAGCCAGCACCTTGTGCTCGAACTGGTGGGCCAGCCACAGCTGCGCGCTCACCAGGATGACGATGAGGAAGCCCTGGATGAGGATCTGAAGGCGGTGTTGAAGGCCGAGGCGGCTCCAACCCGAGGGGACAGCGCTTGGCATGGGCAGGCTCGCAGAACCCGGATGGGGTTGAACAGGCCGAAGTTACGCCCTGCACGCCGACGCCAGCGCTGGAATTGATGGGCAATTGCGGGGCAAATCCGGGGTGTTCGCGGCCCCGTTCTGCTGCGGCTCAGGCGGCCGCTCCGGCCTGGTTCTCCCACAGCGCCACCACCGCCTCGGCGGCGGCGCGGCTGAGGTCGTCGCGCACCTCGGGGTTGTCCAAGTCGGCGACCGGGGCGCCTGCCACGGCCTCGCCACCCAGGATGGCGATGGGCACCAGCAGCGGGCCCAGCACCGGGTCGTCAAATTTCGCGGCCCAAGCCTCGGGGGCCAGGTCGGTGCCCTGCAGGAAGCCGGTGCACCAGTCGCCGGCATCGGCCCACTCGCGCTCGCCTTGCTCGGCCACGCTGAAGATGGGTTCCCACGCGTCGGGTGCGTCCCGCAGGCTGCAGGCGATGGCCTGCAGGTGGCGCAACACCAGCACGATGCTGCGCTTGCGTTTCTGGTTGCTGGCAAACGGGTAGGCGGGGGATTTGTCGCCCGTGCTGTCGCCACCCCAGATCAGCGGCATCCACTCGGCCGTCGGGCGGCTGTCCAGCACCTCGGCCGGACCCAGCAGCAGCGCGGTGAGAAAGCCGTCCATGCCGTCCAGACTCATGGCGGCGTCAGTGGGCAAGGTTTGCAGCAACTCGTCGAACTGCTGCAGCTCGGCGTCGGTCAGCGGGGTGTTGGGCGAGGCCCGGTCGAATTGGGGGTAGTCCACGTCAGGCCTTCAGGAATTCGGCACCGCCGAGGTAGGGGCGCAGCGCCAAGGGGATGCGGATGCTGCCATCGGCCTGCTGGCCGTTCTCCAGCACCGCCACCAGGGCACGGCCCACGGCCAGGCCCGAGCCGTTGAGGGTGTGCACCAGCTCGGTCTTGCCCTGGGCGTTCTTGAAGCGGGCCTGCATGCGGCGGGCCTGGAAGGCACCCATGCTGCTGACCGAGCTGATCTCGCGGTAGGTGTTTTGCGCGGGCAGCCACACCTCCAGGTCGAAGGTCTTGACGGCGCCAAAGCCCATGTCGCCGCTGCACAGCAGCACCACGCGGTAGGGCAGCTCCAGCGCCTGCAGGATGGCCTCGGCGTGGTCCACCATCTGGTCCAGCGCGGCGAAGCTCTGGTCGGGCGCGGTGATCTGCACCATCTCGACCTTGTCGAACTGGTGCTGGCGGATCATGCCGCGCGTGTCGCGGCCAGCGCTGCCCGCCTCGGAACGGAAGCAGGGCGTGTGGCCGGTGAGCTTGATGGGCAACTGCTCAGCCGCCAGGATGGTGTCGGCCACGGTGTTGGTCAGCGTCACCTCCGAGGTGGGGATGAGGTACCACTTGTTGCCGGCCTCGTCGCCGTCGCCCGAGGTGACGTGGAACAGGTCCTGCTCGAACTTGGGCAACTGGCCGGTGCCGCGCATGGCGTTGGCGTTCACCATGTAGGGCGTGTAGCACTCGGTGTAGCCGTGCTTCTCGGTGTGGGTGTCCAGCATGAACTGGGCGAGCGCGCGGTGCAGGCGCGCCACCGGGCCGCGCATCAGCGAGAAGCGCGCGCCGGCCAGCTTCACGCCGGCTTCAAAGTCCAGGCCCAGCGGGGCGCCCAGGTCCACGTGGTCCTTCACCGGGAAGGCATAGGTGCCTGGTGCGCCCCAGCGACGCACTTCCACGTTGGCGGTTTCGTCGGCACCTACCGGCACGCTCTCGTCCGGCAGGTTGGGCACGCTCATCAGCATGGCTTGCAGCTCGGCCTGGATGGCTTCCAGCCGCTCGGCACCGGCCTTTTGCTGCTCGCCTATGCCCTGCACTTCGGCCATCTCGGCGCTGGCGTCCTCGCCCTTGCCCTTCTTGGCGCCAATCTGCTTGCTCAGCGCATTGCGGCGCGCCTGCAGTTCCTCGGTGCGCACCTGCAGGCCCTTGCGCTCGCCTTCGAGCGCGCTGAAGCGGGCCACGTCCAGAAAGGGCTGCGGGGCCTTGCGGGCCTCCAGGCGGGCCACCACGGCGTTCAGGTCGCGCCGCATCAGGGTGATGTCAAGCATGGGTGTTCTCTCTCGTTTTCAATTCGTTGGGGCGGGCCTGCGGCGGGTGGCGGCAGGCGGGCGGCAAGGGGTGCGTGGAACCGATCTCAGGACCTGGAGGCGGCGAACTCGGCCATGGATTTGTCGCCCAGGCCCATGGGCAGCGGGAAATGGGTGGTCTCCTCCACGCCGGCCATGCGGCGCACGCCGATGGCGCCCAGGTCCTTCAGGCGGGCGATGACCTGCTGCACCAGCACGTCGGGGGCACTGGCACCGGCCGTCAGGCCCACGCGGGGGCGGCCGGCCAGCCACTCTGCTTTCAGATCGTCGGCAGCATCCACCATGTAGGCCGGTGTGCCCAGGCGCTCGGCCAGTTCGCGCAGGCGGTTGCTGTTGGAACTGGTGGGGCTGCCCACCACGATCACCACGTCCACATGCGGGGCCAGCACCTTCACGGCGTCCTGGCGGTTTTGCGTGGCGTAGCAGATGTCCTGCTTCTTGGGCTCGCGCACGTTCGGGAAACGGGCCTTCACGGCCGCCAGGATGGCGGCGGCGTCGTCCACGCTCAGCGTGGTCTGGGTCACCACGGCCAGTTGGTCGGGCTTGGTCACGGGGGCGCAGGCCACGTCGGCCACGTCTTCCACCAGGAAGATGCCGGCGCTCAGTTGACCCATGGTGCCCTCCACCTCGGGGTGGCCCTTGTGGCCGATCATGATGAATTCAAAGCCCTCCTTGGCGAGCTTGGCCACTTCCACGTGCACCTTGGTCACCAGCGGGCAGGTGGCATCGAAGATCTGGAAGCCGCGCGCTTGGGCCTCCATCTGCACCGCCTTGCTCACGCCATGGGCCGAGAAGATCAGCGTGGCACCGGGCGGCACCTCGGCCAGGTCCTCGATGAAGATGGCCCCCTTGGCCTTGAGGTCGTTCACCACGTAGGTGTTGTGCACGATCTCGTGGCGCACGTAGATGGGCCGACCGAACTTGGCGAGTGCGCGCTCGACGATCTCGATGGCGCGGTCCACCCCGGCACAAAAGCCGCGCGGCTCGGCCAGCAGGATCTCGCCGGCGTGGGTTTCGTTCAGGTCTTCGGCCATCAGAGCACACCGATCACGTGCACTTCGAACGTCACCTGCTGGCCGGCCAGCGGGTGGTTGAAGTCGAACTCCAGCCAGCCCTCGCCCACCGCGTGCACCACGCCGGCAAACTTGCCCTGGCCGTCGGGTGTAGGGAACTCCACCACGTCGCCCACGGCGTACTCGGCCTCGGGGTCGGCCATCTCATCAATGGTCTTGCGCTTGATGCGCTGGACCATCTCGGGGTTGCGCGGGCCAAAGGCCTCGCCCGGCGCCAGCGTGAAGGCCTGGCGCGTGCCCTCGGCCAGGCCGACAAGGCGGGCCTCGATGGCGGGCGAAAGCTGGCCCTGGCCCAGCGTGAGCGTGGCGGGCTTGTCGTTGAAGGTGGTGACAACGTCGCCGCCGTCGGGGCCGGCGAGCCGGTAATGCAGGGTCAGGAAGGACCCCGGCTGGATGGTGTTCACGTCGCGTGCAGCTGGGAAGCTGGTAGTCTGGGCACCGATTTTAAGGGGCGGGCCCCAGATGGCCCCGGCCGCCGCAGGGCTGTGGCGCCACAGCCCCATTCAGGGAAGAGCACCATGTCGATCAAACACCTGCCGGCCGCACTGCGCCCGCGCGAAAAACTGCTGGCCCAGGGCCCCGCCGCGCTGGCCGATGCCGAGCTGCTGGCGCTGCTGCTGCGCACCGGCATCCAAGGCAAGGGCGTGCTGGACCTGGCGGCCGAGTTGCTGGAGCGCTTCAAGGGCTTTGGCGGCCTGCTGCACTGCCAGGCGGCCGACTTCAAACCGGTGAAGGGCCTGGGGCCGGCCAAGCGGGCCGAGCTGGCCGCTGTGCTGGAGATGGCCCGCCGCGCGCTGGCCCAGCAGCTCACACGCGGCCCGGTGTTCGAGAGCCCCGCCACCGTCAAGGACTACGTGGCCCTGCAACTGGGTGGCCTGGGCCATGAGGTATTTGCCGTTTTGTTTCTGGACGCGCAGCACCGCCTCATTGAGCTGCGCGAGATGTTCCACGGCACGCTCACACAGACCAGCGTGTACCCTCGCGAGGTCGTGCGCCACGCCATGGGGCTGAATGCCGCAGCGGTGATCCTGGCGCACAACCACCCCTCGGGCCTGGCCGAGCCCTCGCGGGCGGACGAGTTCCTCACCCAGTCGCTCAAGAGCGCGCTGGCCCTGGTGGACGTGCGGGTGCTGGACCACCTGGTGGTGGGCCAGGGCCAGGTGGTGAGTTTTGCGGAGCGTGGCTTGTTGTAGGTGGATGCAGTGACGAAAGCTAAGACAGTGCCGGTGAAGTCCCTGGCCGACCTGGCGGGCATGCGCGAGGCGCTGCGTGCGGCCGAAGAGGCACAGGCCATCGCCAAGGCCAAGGCGGCCCTGGAAGCCGCGCAACGCGAACGCGAGCGCAACCAGTTCGCCCACGCGGTGGGCAAGGTGCAACCGGTGAAGGCGCCGCCCAAGGCCCACCTGCCCAAACCCCTGCCCGCACCCGAGCCGCTGCAGCGCATGGCCGACGAGGCCGCCGCGTTGAAGGAGGCCCTGAGCGACGAGGTGGACCTGGAGTCGCTGCTGCTCACCGACGACGGCCTGAGCTACCGCCGCCCCGAGGTCAGCCCCGACGCGCTGGTGAAGCTGCGCAAGGGCCACTGGTCCATCCAGCACACGCTGGACCTGCACGGCCTGCGCCGCGACGAGGCCCGCGAGGCGCTGGGCGAGTTCATCCGCCATGCCCACCAGAACAGCCAGCGCTGCCTGCGCGTGGTGCATGGCAAGGGCCACGGCTCACCCGGCAAGCAGCCGGTGCTCAAGGCCAAGGTGCAGCGCTGGCTGGCGCAGCGCCAAGAGGTGATCGCCTTCACCCAGGCGACCGGGCCCCAGGGTGGCGCCGGCGCCCTCATCGTGCTGCTGGCGGGGCGGACGCGCTGAGCGGCGGCCCTCGGGTCTGGCCTGGCCAGCTTGCGGCAGATCAAACGCGGCGCGACCGTGCGCCCCGCCGGCACGTCTGGGGGGTGGACACCCCTCTTCTCTGCCGGCCAATTTGCCGATATCACGGTGCAATCGCCCACACGCGAGGCTTGCGGCATGGTCCGCAGGTCGCAGTGCGGAAGGAAACCCCATGCGCATCAACCTGCCCGTCACCCAACAGCCGTACCGCATCCCTGCGGACCAGACGCTGGTGTCTGTCACCGACCTGAAGGGGCGCATCGTCTATTGCAACGCGGCCTTTGTGTCGGTCAGCGGCTACCGGCGCGACGAGTTGATGGGGCAGCCGCACAACATCATTCGCCACCCGGATGTGCCGGCCGAGGCCTTCCGCGATCTGTGGGCCACTGTCGCGGCCGGCTACCCCTGGTCGGCCGTGGTCAAGAACCGCCGCAAGAACGGCGACCACTACTGGGTGGTGGCCAATGCCACGCCCATGAAGGACGGCGACCGCATCGTGGGCTACCTCTCGGTGCGCACTGTGCCCAGCGACGAACAGATCGCGGGGGCCGAGGCGCTTTACGCCGCCATGCAGCAAGAGGCCGAGTCGGGCCGCGTCAAGCTGGGCCTGCACCGTGGCCGCCTGGTGCGCCGGGACAAACCCGGCCAGGTATGGCAGTGGCTGCGCGCCCTGCCCGGCCGCCTGGGCCTGGACGGCGCCGCCGAGCTGGCCGCCGTGCTGGCCAGCGGCCTGGCCGCCAGCCTGCTGCCCGCCACGGCCTGGGTGCCGCTGGCACTGGCCGGCTTTGGCGCCACCCACTGGCTGGCCACGCGGCGGCGTGACGCGTTGCTGCGGGTGGTGACCGAGGACGCGCTGCACCTGGCAGCAGGCGATTTGTCGCACCAGGTGCGCAGCGGGCAGGATGGCCTGATGGGCCAGATGCAGCAGGCCCTGACCCAGGTGGCGGTGAACCTGCGCACCGTGATTGGCGACGTGCGCTCGGAGCTGGACAACGTGCGCGGCGCGGTGGCTGAAATCGCCGCCGGCAACCAGGATTTGTCGTCGCGCACCGAAAGCCAGGCCAGCAGCCTGGAACAGACCGCCGCGTCGATGGAGCAGATCAACAGCACCGTCAAGCAAAGCGCCGCGTCGGCGGCCGAGAGCGCGCGCGCCGCCTCGGAAACCGCCGAGGTCACCCGCCGCAGCCACGACAGCGTGCTGGAGGTGGTGCGGGCGATGGAAGGCATCACCGAGTCGTCGCACCGCATCGCCGAAATCATCCATGTGATCGAGGGCGTGGCCTTCCAGACCAACATCCTGGCGCTGAACGCCGCCGTGGAGGCCGCCCGCGCAGGCGAGGCCGGACGCGGCTTTGCCGTGGTGGCCTCCGAGGTGCGCTCGCTGTCCAAGCGCACATCCGAGGCGGCACGCGAGATCAAGAACCTGATCGACGAAGCCACACAGCGCGCCGACACCGGCAACCAGCAAACCCATTCCGCGCGCGACCGCATGGGCGAGGCGTTGCAGTCGGTGGGCAATGTGAGCACGCTGATCGGCGAGATCAGCACCTCTTCGAGCGAGCAGCAGCGTGGCATCTCGCAGGTGAACGAGGCCGTGTCGCACATGGACAGCATCACCCAGCAGAACGCCGCCATGGTGGAAGAGCTGGCCGCCACAGCCCAGGCGCTCAATGCCCAGGTGCAGGTGGTGGCCGACAGCATGGGCTTGTTCCGCCTGCGCGCTGGCGAGCTGACCGTGGCCGAGGTGGACGCCGTGACGCTGCGCAAGGAAGCCAAGGGCAGCAGCGACCCGGCCACCGGCATCGACCTGGACAGCGCCATCGCCAAGCACCTGGAATGGAAGGTCACCTTGCGCAACGCCGCCATGCGCGGCGAGCAGCTAGACGCCGAGCGCATCTCGCGCGACGACTGCTGCCCGCTGGGCCAGTGGCTGCATGGCGACGGCCGCCGCCAGTGGAACAGCCACCCCAGCTTCACGGCGCTGCTGGGCGAGCACGCGGGCTTCCACCGCGAAGCTGGCAAGGTGGCCAAGGTGGTGAACACCGGCCAAAAGGACCAGGCTCTGCAGATGCTGGATGGCAGCACACCCTTCAGCAACGCCGCCCAGGCCACCGTGCAGGCCATCAAGCGTTTGCAGACCGAGACACCTCAGCGCGCCGGGTCCTCGCCGGGCGGACGTGCACGTGCGCCCAAGCCGGCGGCAGCCGCAGCGCCGCAGCGCGCGGTGACGGCGCATGCACCGGTGTCGGCCACGCCCACAGCCCATGCGGGCGCCAGCCACGACGACGACTGGACGACGTTCTGAAGGTCACCGGCGGACGGTGGTGGCTGGTGGATCCCGCCTGCGAGGGGATGACGAGAGCACTGTCGCTGCGGTGACGAGAGGACGCGTGCGGAAATGGTGGGGCAGCGCTCAGCCCGGCCGGTTGCGCATCCAGTCAGCGGTGTCGAAGAAGGACTTTTCCAGTCGCTCGGCCAAGGCGGGTTCCACGGCGCACTCGCGCAGCGCCTGGAACATGCACGCCAGCCACTGGTCGCGCTCGACGCTGCCGATGGCAAACGGCAGATGCCGTGCGCGCAAACGCGGATGGCCAAAGCGCTGCACGAAATGGTCGGGGCCGCCCAGCCAGCCGCAGAGGAACCAGAAGAGCTTGTCGCGGGCCGAGGCCAGGTCGCTGCCATGCACACCACGCAGCACGGCGTAGTCCGGCTCCAGGTCCATCAGGTCGTAGAAGCGGTCCACCAGAGCGCGCACGCCGGGCTCGCCGCCCAGACGCTCGAAGGGGGTGGGGGACTCGGGGGTGGGTTCGTTGTCGGCAGCAGCGGTCATCACGAAGACAGGCGGTTGGCGACAGCCACCACGGCCTGTGCCGCGGTGCTGCCTGGGTAGCATTCCAACAGCAATTGTCTGCGCCTGACGGCGTCGCGCACGGCCGCGTCGGCCGGCACCTCGCCCACGAACTCCAGCTTCACCGGCTCGGCCAGCCCGGGGCTGACATAGCGGTCCACCACCTGTTGCAACTGGCCGCGGATGGTGCGGCCCTCGCCAGGGCGCACCACCTGGTTGATGACCAGGCGGATGTCGCGGCGGTGCTGGGTGGTGGCCAGCACCTTGATGGTGGCGTAGGCGTCGGTGAGCGAGGTGGGCTCGGGCGTGGCCACCACCAGCACGTCGTCGGCCAGCGAAACGGTGTAGAGCACCACGTCGGAGATGCCGGCACCGGTGTCGAGCAGGATGTGGTCGAACTGGTGGCGCACCTTCTGGATCACCTCCTGCAGGCGGTCACGCACCTCGGGCGTGAGCCGCGAGTACTCGACCATGCCCGAGCCGGCCAGCAGCACCGAGAAGCCGCCGGGCGCCGGAATGATGGCCTCTTCAAGCTGGCTCTTGCCAGTGAAGACGTCGTGCAGGGTGATCTTGGGGTAGAGGTTGAGCACCACGTCCAGGTTGGCCAAGCCCAGGTCGGCGTCCAGCACCAGCACGCGCTGGCCCTGGCGGGCCAAGGCCGCCGCCAGGTTGGCCGACAAGAAGGTCTTGCCCACGCCGCCCTTGCCGCTGGTGACGGCCGTGATGTGCGCGCCAGGGACGGCGGCTTGTTGGGGCGTATTCATTCGGAATCCTCGGGGGCGGTGCTGCCAAACAGCAGGCCCTTTTCTTCGGCGCTGACGAGCGAGACGGGTGTCGGCTCCATGCAGGTGCGGTTGCGGCCCTCCGACTTCGAGCGGTAGAGCTGCAAATCGGCCCGCTCCACCCAGATGCCGGGCGTGGAGCGCACCCATTGCGGGGCATAGGCGCCGCCCACGCTCACGGTGACGCCCAGGTGCTGCAACGGCCCCACCTCGATGATCTTGCCCTCCACACGGGCGCGCAGGCGCTCGGCCACGGTCAGGCCGAAAGCGGGCGGGCAGTTGGGCAGGATGACGGCGAACTCTTCACCGCCGATGCGCGCGGCCATGTCCATGGGGCGCACACACTCCAGCAGGGCCTCGGCCACCGACTTGATCACCACGTCGCCCACGGCATGGCCATAGGTGTCGTTGACGCGCTTGAAGTGGTCGATGTCCAGCAGCAGCAGCAGGGCCGGCTCGCCCGAGCGGGCCACGCGGTCGATCTCGCGGGCCAGGGCTGCTTCAAAGCTGCGGCGGTTGGCCAGACCCGTGAGCGCGTCGCGGCTGGACAGGTCGCACAGCGCGTCGATCACCCCCTGCAGCCAGGCAGCGCTGCCCGGCGCACCGGGTGGCGGCTTGTGGCCCGATTGCTTCAGCAATTGCAGGGCCGTGTCCAGGCGCAGGGCGGCTGGATCGGGGGGCCGGGTGTCGATGGGCCGCTTCACGGAGGAAAGGGATGTGGTCAAGGCAGGTGACTACAACAGTTCGCTGCAGTCTAGCAGTGGCCCCCCGTCGCCCACGCCCCGGAATAAGCGGGCAAAGACAGCTCAACTCCACCCGCCAAAGGCCGATCCAAATCGCAAGACTTGAAGCCTGTGCACTCACCCCGTGCCTTCTGCGCCTGTGCCCTGCTCAGGCGAAGGATGGCCCAGCCGGAAACGACACGCTCATGAGCCAGCTCATCGACGCCCGCCAACGCAGCGCCCCACCCGCGCCGGACGAAGGCACCATCGACCACGAATTCAATTTCGCGGCGGCCGACTTCGAGCGGGTGCGCCAGCTCATCTACCAGCGCGCCGGCATCAGCCTGCACGAGGGCAAGCGGGCCATGGTGTACAGCCGGCTGTCACGCCGCCTGCGCGACACCGGCCACCGCAGCTTCAAGGATTACCTGCAGTGGCTGGAGCAGCACGTGGGGCCCAGCGGCGAGCAGGAGTGGCAGGAGTTCATCAACTGCCTCACCACCAACCTCACCGCCTTCTTCCGCGAGGAGCACCACTTCCACGCCCTGGCCGAGGCCCTCAAGCCCTTCAAGGGCGGCAAGGCGCCGCGCATCTGGTGCAACGCCGCCTCCACCGGCGAGGAGCCCTACTCCATCGCCATGGTGCTGGCCGAGGAACTGGGGGCCAACAGCGGCGCCCGGCTGTTCGCCAGCGACATCGACACCAAGGTGCTGGCCACCGCGCAGCGCGGGGTGTACAGCGTCGAGGCCCGCGGGCTCAGCCCCGAGCGGCTGCGCAAGCACTTCCAGCGCGGCACCGGGCCCAACGCTGGCAGCATCCGCATCAAGCCCGAATTGGCCCGCATGATCGACTTCAAGGTCTTCAACCTGATGAGCCCGCAGTGGTCGCTGGGCGACCCGTTCGACATGGTCTTCTGCCGCAACGTGATGATCTATTTCGACCACCCCACCCAGCGCAAGGTGCTGGAGGGCATCCACAAGACCATGAAACCCGGCGGCCTGTTGTTTGTGGGCCACTCCGAGAACTTCACCGATTCGCGCGACCTGTTCCACCTGCGCGGCAAGACGGTCTACCAGAAGGTCTGAGCATGGCCACCCTGCCCCTGACTGCCGGCCGCCCGGCCACCGCCGCGCCGGCCATGCCGCCTGGACTGATCGGCGCCAAGTCGGCCCGCCTGGAGAAGCTCAAGAGCCAGCCCCGCAAGCCGGGTGAGGCCTCGTTTTTCTTCTACGACGCGCACTTCAAGAACGACGCAGTGAAGATCCTGCCTGGCGAGTACTTTGTGGACACCGAGGACATCCTCATCATGACCACGCTGGGCTCGTGCATCGCCGCCTGCCTGTGGGACCGCAACGCGCGCATCGGCGGCATGAACCACTTCATGCTGCCCGAGGGTGCGGGCGATTCGGGCCGCTACGGCACCTACGCCATGGAACTGTTGATCAACGAGATGATGAAGCGCGGCGCCTCGCGCATGACCATGGAGGCCAAGATCTTCGGCGGTGGCGCCGTGATCAGCGGCATGAACACCATCAACGTGGGCGAGCGCAACACCAAGTTCGTGATCGACTACCTGGGCACCGAACGCATCCCCATCGTCTCGAAAGACGTGATGGACGTGTACCCGCGCAAGGTCTGCTTCCTGCCGGCCAGCGGCAAGGCCATGGTCAAGCGCCTGGCGCCCACCAATGCCGACGCCGTGGTGGCCCAGGAACGCATGGCCGCCCAGAAGGTGGCCCCGGCCAGCACGGGTGGCGGCTCGATCGACCTGTTCTGAGAACAAGACATGCGACACCCTGGACCAGACTCATACTGCGGGCCGAGCGCCGGGCCGCTCCCAAGCCGGCCCGCCGTCCCCTCGGGGGATCGGCCGATGTACTCATTGGACGAGGGGCAGACATGAGCAAGACCCGCGTGGTGGTGGTGGACGATTCGGCGCTGGTGCGCAGCCTGCTCGGCGAGATCATCAATCGCCAGCGCGACATGGAGTGCGTGGGCAGCGCCGCCGACCCCCTCATCGCACGCGAGATGATCCGCAACCTCAACCCTGACGTGATCACGCTGGACGTGGAAATGCCCCGCATGGACGGCCTGGACTTCCTCTCGCGGCTGATGCGTCTGCGCCCCATGCCGGTGGTGATGGTGAGCACGCTGACCGAACGCGGCGCCGACGTGACCCTGAAGGCACTGGAACTGGGCGCGGTGGATTTCGTGGCCAAGCCCAAGATCGGCATCTCGGACGGCCTGAAGCTGCTGGCCGAGGACATCACCGACAAGATCCGCATCGCCGCCAAGGCCCACATCAAACGCCTGGCCGCCCCCGCACCAGCGCCCACTGGCGCCGGCCAGGCCACGCACGGTGCCAGCGCGCCGCCCCGCCCGGCCGTGGCCAGCCTGGGCCGCCTCTCGACCGAGAAACTGATCTTCATCGGCGCCTCCACCGGCGGCACCGAGGCCACCAAGGAGGTGCTGGTGGACCTGCCGCCCGACTCGCCCGGCGTGGTCATCACCCAGCACATGCCGCCCGGCTTCACCCGCAGCTACGCCGCCCGGCTGGACGGCCTGTGCCGCATCCGCGTGAAAGAAGCGACGGATGGCGAGCGCATCCTGCCCGGCCATGCCTACATCGCCCCCGGCGGCCTGCACCTCAGCGTGGAGCGCTCGGGCGCCAACTACATCGCCCGTGTGCGCGACGGCGAGCCGGTGAACCGCCACAAGCCTTCGGTGGAGGTGCTGTTCGAGTCGGCCGCCCGCGTGGTGGGCCCCAACGCCTTCGGCATCATGCTCACCGGCATGGGCGCCGACGGTGCCAAAGCCATGAAGATGATGCGCGACGCCGGCAGCTACAACGTCTGCCAGGACGAGGCCAGCTGCGTGGTCTTTGGCATGCCGCGCGAGGCCATTGCCCACGGCGCTGCCAACGAGGTGCTGCCGCTGAACCAGATCGCCGGCCACCTGATCGACAAGCTGCGCCAGACGCACGGGGCGCTGCTGAACCGGGTCTGACACGACCCACTGCGGCACTTTCGCTGTCTCCCCGTCATTCCCGCGTCCTCCACGTCATTCCCGCGCAGGCGGGAACCCACGGGGGCCACCAAACGCCATGGATTCCCGCCTTCGCGGGAATGACGGCGATGGCGCGGACATGACACCCCGTCATCACCGTCACAGAGCTGTCACGCCACGTTCATAAACTGGCGCCATGACCCCTGTGAAGGACCCGGCCCTGCTCAACCGCGAGCAGGCCATGCTGGAATTCAACCGCCGCGTGCTGGCCCAGGCCCGCCGTGCCGACGTGCCGCTGCTAGAGCGGCTGCGCTACATCACCATCGTCTCGTCCAACATGGACGAGTTCTTTGAGGTGCGCTTTGCCGACACCGTGGAGTCGGCCCGCGCCCGCCCCGACGAGGCCACCCGCGCCGAGCTGGCCGCCGTGGCCGCCCGCGCCCACGCCATCGTGGACGAGCAGTACGCGCTGTTCAACGACGAGTTGATGCCCGCCCTGCGCCGCCACGGCGTGGAGGTGATCAACCACGCCGAGCGCAACCATGCCCAGCGCCGCTGGGTGGCGGCCTTCTTCGAGCGTGAGGTGCGGCCCCTGCTGATCCCGGTGGGGCTGGACCCGTCGCACCCCTTCCCGCAGGTGGCGAACAAGTCGCTGAACTTCATCGTCCGCCTGTCGGGCCTGGACGCCTTCGGCCGCGAAAACAGCATCGCCATCGTCAAGGTGCCCCGGGTGCTGCCACGCGTCATCCGCCTGCCGGCCGGCGTGTGCGCACCGGGGCAGCAGGGCTTCGTGCTGCTGTCCAGTGTCATCCGCGCCCATCTGGAAGTGCTGTTCCCGGGCCGCAGCGTCGAATCCTTCTCGCAGTTCCGCGTCACCCGCGACTCCGACCTGGAGGTGGACGAGGAAGACGTCACCAACCTGCGCCAGGCATTGCGCAGCGGCCTCACCACCCGCCACTACGGGCAGGCCATCCGCCTGGAGGTGGTGAACACCTGCCCCGAGGCGCTGTGGCGCTTCCTGCTGGAGCAGTTCGACCTGCCAGAAGCCGCGTTGTACCGCGTGAACGGCCCAGTGAACCTGGTGCGGCTGGCCCAGCTGATCGACCAGGCCGACGACCTGCCCGGCTCGCCCCTGCACTTCACCGCGTTCGCGCCTCGCTGGCCCGAGCAGCAGTTGCCGCGCGGCGCCTCGGTGTTCGACACCTTGAGGGCGCGCGACATCCTGCTGCACCACCCGTTCGAGAGCTTCGAGCCGGTGGTGGAGTTTTTACGCCAGGCCGTGGAAGACCCCGAGGTGCTGGCCATCCGCCAGACCATCTACCGCACCGGCGCCAAGTCGGTGCTGATGGACCTGCTGATCGAGGCCGCCCGCCGCGGCAAGGAAGTGATGGCGGTGGTGGAACTCAAGGCCCGTTTCGACGAGGAGGCCAACATCAACTGGGCCGAGCGTCTGGAGGCCGTGGGGGTGCAGGTGGTGTACGGCATCGTGGGTCTCAAAACCCATGCCAAGCTGCTGCTCATCACCCGTCGCGAAACCTCGCCGCGCGGCCGCGTCACGCTGCGCCGCTACGCCCACCTCTCCACCGGCAACTACAACCCACGCACCGCCCGGCTCTACACCGACATGGGCTACCTCACGGCCGACCCCGGCCTCACCGCCGACGCCGACCGGGTGTTCCACCAGATCGCCAGCCTGGCTCGCGTGAGCTCGCCGCGCCACCTGCTCACCGCCCCGCATGCGCTGCACCGCCGCCTGGTGCGCCACATCCAGCAGGTGGCCGACGCCGCCCGCCAGGGCCATCCGGCGCGGATCGTGGCCAAGTTCAACGCGCTGACCGACCCCGGGCTGATCCAGGCGCTGGTGGCCGCCTCACAGGCCGGCGCCGAGATCGACCTCATCGTGCGCGGCGCCTGCATGCTGCCGCCCGGCGTGCCCGGCCACACCGACCGCATCCGCGTGCGTTCGGTAGTGGGCCGCTACCTGGAGCACTCACGGGTGTTCTATTTCCGCTGGGGCGCCGGCCAGGCCGAGGAGGTGCTTTACCTCTCCAGCGCCGACTGGATGAGCCGCAACATGTTCCGCCGCGTGGAGGTGGCCTGGCCGGTGCGCGACGCAGCCCTGCGCCAGCGCGTGATCGACGAGTGCCTGGTGCCCTACCTGCACGATGGTTGCGACGCCTGGACGCTGCAGCCCGACGGCCGCTATGTTCGCGCCGGCGCCGAGGGCCCCAGCGCCCAGCGCGCGCTGATGGCGTTTTATTCCCAAGCTTCGAACTGACCCCGCGATGGACCTCATCCTCTGGCGCCACGCCGACGCCCAAGAGTTGGCGCAAGGCATAGACGACCCCGCACGCGGCCTGACCGTCAAGGGCTACAAGCAGGCCCGCCGTGTGGGCGAGTGGCTCAACCGCTTCCTGCCCGAAGGCACGCGCGTGCTGTGCAGCCCCGCGCTGCGCTGCCAGCAGACGGCCGAGGCCCTGGGCCGCAAGTTCAAGCTGGTGGAGGCGCTCTCCCCCGAGGGCTCGGCCGAGGGCCTGCTGGCCGCTGCCCGCTGGCCCGACGCCAAGGAGCCGGTGCTGGTCGTCGGCCACCAGCCCACCCTGGGCCTGGCGGCGGCCTACCTGATGACCGGCGCCCGCCTGGCCAGTGGCCACGAGTCCGATCTGCGCCCCTGGGCCATCAAGAAGGGCAGCGTCTGGTGGCTGCGCCACCGCCCCCGCGAAGACCGCGGCGAGGTGGTGCTGGTGGCGGTGCGCTCGGCCGAGCAGATCTGAGCCGGGTGGCAGCGCGTGGCGGTCAACACCGCACCATGGCCTCGTCATTCCCAATCCGCCGCTCTGTCATTCCCGCGCAGGCGGGAATCCATGTCTTCACGTCAGTGGCGGGCCGTGGGTGTCGGGTACCCGGCGACCTCTGCGTGCCACCCAAGCCAAATACTGGATTCCCGCCTGCGCGGGAATGACGGAACAAGGGCAGCTGGGATGACGGCGGAGAGCGCACGGCCATGACCGCGCTGTGCCAGCGGCGGCCCCTCAGCGCGCAGCACGGGCCTTGGCTGTCTTGGCCACTTTGGGTTGGGGCAGCGCGAACGCGGCGCGGTTCTGGGCCATGCGGTCGAACTGGCGGGCGATGTTGCCGCACACCACGTCGCACAGCTCGTAGACCGATTCGTCGGCGATGCGGTAGTACACGCTGTTGCCGCGGCTTTCGCGCTCCACCAGGCCGTGCTGCTGCAGCATGGTGAGGTGGCGCGACACGTTGGCCGCGCTGTAGTGGCATAGCAGGGCCAGTTCGCCCACGCTGCGCTCGCCCTCGCGCAGCAGGTTCAGAATCTGCAAACGCGTGGGCTCGGACAAGACCTGGAAATAGGCTGCGACCTGGACCAAGGCCTCTTGGGGAAGTCCTTCCATGCTGGGACACACCGCTGGTTGAGTTCGGGTCATCATGCCTCGAATCCGCCTTTCTGCGCTTCTCGCTTAGGCAATATGGTACTTGACTATTTGCGTATGTGCGCAAATAATCTCTAGCGTTGCTGCGTTATTTGCCGCGCCTGCTACCCATTTAGCTCATCTGACCCCACCCGGAAGAGAACCCGCATGACCCCCTCCCGCCTTGCCCAACTCACCCTGGCCGCCGCGCTTGCCGCTGGCGCCTCGCCCTGGCTGCTGGCGGCCGAACTGCCGGCCACCCCGGCGGTGGCTGCCAACGGCGCGGCCGCGTCGGCCTTTGACGGCGTGGTGGAGGCCGTGCGCCAGACCGTGGTGGCCGCGCAGGTGCCCGGCGCCGTGGTACAGCTGGACGTGAAGGTGGGTGACCGCGTCAAGGCCGGCCAGCTGTTGCTGCGCATCGACGCCCGCGCCGCCGACCAGAACGCCGCCGCCAGCGACGCCCAGGTGCAGGCCGCCCGCGCCGCGCTGGACGTGGCCACCAAAGAATTCGAGCGGCAGAAGCAGCTGCACAGCAAGGCCTACATCAGCCAGGCGGCGCTGGAGCAGGCCGAAGCGCAGTTCAAGGCCACCCAGGCCCAGGTGAACGCCCAGTTGGCCCAGGCCGGCGCGGCCCGCACGCAAAGCGGCTTCTACCTGGTGCGCGCGCCCTTTGCCGGCGTGGTGGCCGAGGTGCCCGTGCAACTGGGCGACATGGCCATGCCCGGCCGTCCGCTGCTCACGCTGTACGACCCGGCCGCGCTGCGCGTCACCGCTGCGGTGCCGCACACCGTGGCCACGCAGATGGGCGCCGGCGCCCTGCCCCGCATCGAGCTGCCTGGGCTGCCGGCAGCCCAGCAGTGGCTCAACCCCAGCCGCCTGCAAACCCTGCCCACGGTGGACGCCGCCACCCACACCGTGCAGTTGCGCGCCGACCTGCCCGCCAGCGCCACCGGCCTGGCGCCCGGCATGTTTGCCCGCCTGTGGCTGCCGCTGAAGGCCAGCGCCGGTTCGGCCAAGACCCTGGTGCCCACCCAGGCCGTGGTGCGCCATGCCGAGATGACCGGGCTCTATGTGCTGGACGCCAAGGGCCAGCCGCTGCTGCGCCAGGTGCGGCTGGGCCGCACCGAAGGCAACCAGGTGGAGGTGCTCGCCGGCCTGGCCCCCGGCGAGCGCGTGGTGAACGAGCCGCTGGCCGCCCTGCGCCAAGCCGCCACCCCGCGCTGAGCCCAGCCCAGAGTCCAACATGTCCAAGCATCCACACCAAGCCACCCCGGCCATGGGCGTCTCGGGCCGCATCGCGGCCTTCTTCCAGCACGCCCAGATCACCCCCCTGCTGGCCCTGGTGGCGCTGCTGCTGGGTTTCTTCGCGGTGGGCGTCACGCCGCGCGAAGAAGAGCCGCAGATCAACGTCACGATGGCCAATGTGCTCATCCCCTTCCCCGGCGCGGCCGCGAAGGACGTGGAGCAGATGGTGACCGGCCCGGCCGAGCAGGTGCTGGCGCAGATCACGGGCGTCGAGCACGTGATGTCGGTGTCGCGCCCCGGCATGGCCATCATCACCGTGCAGTACAAGGTGGGCGTGCCACGCACCGAGGCGCTGGTGCGGCTGTACGACACCGTCAACTCGAACGCCGACTGGTTGCCCAAGGGCTTGGGCGTGATGCCGCCCATCATCAAGCCCAAGGGCATCGACGACGTGCCCATCGTCAGCCTCACGCTCTACAGCACCGATGACCACACCGGCGCCTTCGACCTGGAGCGCGTGGCCCACAGCGTCGAGACCGACTTGAAGCGCGTGCCCGGCACCCGCGAGGTCGCCACCGTGGGCGGCCCGGGCCGCGCGGTGATGGTGGAGCTCGACCCCGAGCGCCTGGCCAGCACCGGCATGACCGTGCCCGACCTGCGCCAGGCCCTGCTCTCGGCCAACCTGGGCTTGCCGGTGGGCGAGCTGCTCAGCGCCAACCAGGCCGTGGCCATTGAGGCCGGCCCGTTCCTGCACCAGGCCAGCGAGGTGGCCGATCTGGTGGTGGGCGTGCGCGCCGGCAAGCCCATCTTCCTGCGCGACGTGGCCACGGTGCGCGACGGCCCCATGCCGGCCAGCCGCTACGTCTGGCACGGCACCACCGCCCGCGAAGGCGGCACGCCAGGCGAATACCCGGCCGTCACCATTGCCGTCACCAAGAAGCCGGGCGAGAACGCCATCAGCGTGGCCAATGCGGTGATGACGCGCGTGGACCAGCTGCGCAACACCGTCATCCCCGCCAACGTGCAGGTGGCCGAGACGCGCAACTACGGCGCCACCGCCAACGACAAGGCGCAGAAGCTGATCCAGAAGCTGCTGTTCGCCACCGCCTCGGTGGTGGCCCTGGTCTTCATCGCGCTGGGCAAGCGCGAGGCCGCCATCGTCGGCAGTGCCGTCATCCTCACGCTCACGGTCACGCTGTTCGCTTCGTGGGCCTGGGGCTTCACGCTGAACCGCGTTTCGCTGTTCGCGTTGATCTTCTCCATCGGCATCCTGGTGGACGACGCCATCGTGGTGGTGGAGAACATCCACCGCCACCAGCAGCATCACCCGGGCCGCTCGCTGGCCCAGCTCATCCCCGGCGCGGTGGACGAGGTGGGCGGCCCCACCATCCTGGCCACGCTCACCGTCATCGCGGCCCTGCTGCCCATGGCGTTTGTGAGCGGCCTGATGGGGCCCTACATGTCGCCCATCCCCATCAACGCCAGCATGGGCATGCTGCTGTCGCTGGCCATCGCCTTCATCGTCACGCCCTGGCTCTCGCGGCTGTGGATGAAGGCCACGGATGCCCACCCCGCCCACGGTGACAAGGCGGCGCACGAAGCCGGCCACGGCCTGGCCGCCAAGCTGGGCCCGGTGGCCGAGCGGATCTTCCACCCGCTGCTGGACGATGCCACCGGCGGCCGCAACCGCACCCTGCTGGGCCTGGGCATCGCCGGCCTGATCGCGCTCAGCGTGGCGCTGCCGGTGCTGGGCCTGGTGCAGCTGAAGATGCTGCCCTTCGACAACAAGTCGGAGTTCCAGGTCATCGTCGACATGCCCGCTGGCACGCCGCTGGAAAAGACCGCGGCGACCCTGCACGAGATGGGCGCCTATCTGGCCACCGTGTCCGAGGTGACGGACTACCAGGCCTACGCCGGCACCGCCGCGCCCATCAACTTCAACGGTCTGGTGCGCCAGTACTACCTGCGCAGCGGTGGCGACGTGGGCGACCTGCAGGTCAACCTGGTGGACAAGCACCACCGCAGCGAGAAGAGCCACGCCATCGCCACCCGCGTGCGGCCCGAGTTGCAGGCCATCGGCCAACGCTTCGGCGCCAATGTGAAGGTGGTGGAGGTGCCGCCCGGCCCGCCGGTGCTCTCGCCCATCGTCGCCGAGGTCTACGGCCCTGAAGCCACCGGCCGCCAGCAGGTGGCCCAGGCCGTGCGCGCGGTGTTTGCCAAGACCGAAGGCGTGGTGGACGTGGACGACAGCAGCATCGCCGCGGCCCCCAAGACCCTGCTGGTGGTGGACCGCCGCAAGGCCGCGCAGCTGGGCGTGCCGCAGCAGGCCATCGTCACCACGCTGCGCGCCGGCCTGGCCGGCGAGGCCACGGCCTACCTGCACGACGAAACCAAGTACCCCGCCGCCGCCGTGCTGCAGTTGCCGCCCGAGCGCCAGGGCGACCTGAACGCCCTGCTGCAACTGGCTGTGCGCAGCGCCGAGGGCAAGCTGGTGCCGATCCGCGAACTGGTGACGGTGAGCGACACGCTGCGCGAGCAACCCAGCTACCACAAGGACCTGCTGCCGGTGAACTACGTGGTGGCCGACATGGCCGGCCGCGTCGACAGCCCGCTCTACGGCATGTTCGGCATGCGCAGCCAGATCAAGCAGATCGCTACACCGGGCGGCGGCACGCTGCAGGAGTACTTCATCCAGCAGCCGCAAGACCCCTACCGCGAGTACGCGCTGAAGTGGGACGGCGAATGGCAGGTCACCTACGAGACCTTCCGTGACATGGGCGCCGCCTACGCGGTGGGCCTGGTGCTGATCTACCTGCTGGTGGTGGCGCAGTTCGGCTCCTACCTCACGCCGCTGATCATCATGGCGCCCATCCCGCTCACCATCATCGGCGTGATGCCGGGGCACGCGCTGCTGGGTTCGCAGTACACCGCCACCAGCATGATCGGCATGATCGCGCTGGCCGGCATCATCGTGCGCAACTCCATCCTGCTGGTCGACTTCATCAACCTGCAGGTGCGTGAAGGGGTCGCTTTCAAGCGCGCCATCGTGCACTCGGCCGTCACCCGTGCCCAGCCCATCGTGCTCACCGGCCTGGCCGCCATGCTGGGTGCCTTCTTCATCCTTGACGACCCCATCTTCAACGGTCTGGCGATCTCGCTGATCTTCGGCATCTCGGTCTCCACCGTGCTCACGCTGGTGGTCATCCCCATCCTGTACTACGTGGCGTACCGCAACCGTCTGGACGCCATCAACCCGCCCCCAACCGACCTCACCCCCTGAAACTGGAGCTTGAACACCATGACCTCTTGGCAAATCGTGCGCCTCGTCGCCGGCACCTTCATCCTGCTCTCGCTCGCCCTGGGCATCCCCGGCAGCCCCATTTTCGTCAACCAATGGTGGCTGGCCTTCACCGCCTTCGTCGGCGCCAACCTGCTGCAAAGCGCGCTGACCAAGTGGTGCCTGATGGAAAGCCTGCTGCGCAAGTTCGGCGTCAAGTCGGGCTGCTGAGCGCTGACCCCGTCCTTTGGCTCCTGGGAGACCCGCCATGAACATCGCCTGTCCGCAGTGCGGCGCCACCAACCGCGTGCCGCCCGAGCGTCTTGCCGACGCATCCCAAGCCGCCGTCTGTGGCCGCTGCAGCGCCGAGCTGACGCCCGGCCACCCGGTGGAGCTGACCGACCTGAACTTCGGTGGCTACATCGCCAACAACGAGCAGCCGGTGCTGGTGGACTTCTGGGCCGAGTGGTGCGGGCCCTGCAAGGCCATGGCGCCGCACTTCAGCGCCGCCGCCCAAGCGCTGCCCGGTGTGCGCTTCGCCAAGCTCGACACCGATGAGAACCCACGCACCAGCGGCGCCATGGGCATCCGCGGCATCCCCACGCTCATCCTCTACCAGGGCGGGCGCGAGGTGGCGCGGCAGTCGGGCGCGATGTCGTCGCGCGACCTGCTGAGCTGGGTGCAATCCAAGCTCGTGCCCCAAAGCTGACACCATGACCCTTCGCTTCCACGCCCTGGCTCTGGCCACCGCCGCCCTGCTGAGCCCGCTCGCCCGGGCCGCCGACCTCAACGAGGTGCTGCAGGCCGCCGAGCAGCACGACCGCGATTTCGCCGTGGCGCGCAGCGCCCGCGCGGCCACCCAGCCTCGGCAAGACCAATCCGCCGCGCTGTGGCGACCGCAGGTGCTGCTGGCGGCCGGCGCCGGCCTGGCCAGCAGCGAAACCCAGGCCACCGGCGCGCAGTTCAGCGCGCCCGGCCTGGGCACCTCGTCCGGCGTGGGCTTCAACACCTCGGTCACCGGGGGCACCAGCACACGCTGGGCCCTCACCGCTGCGCAGCCGCTCTACAACCCCGAGCGGCGAGCGCAGCAGCGGCAGATCGAGCTCTCGCTGGGCGTGGCCGACCTGGAATGGGAACTGGCCCGCCAGAACCTGCTGCAGGGCACCACGCAGCGCTATTTCGAGCTGGCATTGGCGCAAGAAACGCTGGCCGTGCTGCAAGGCCAGCAAGCCGCCGTGCAACGTGCCACCACCGAGGTGCAAGACCGCTTCCGCCTGGGCGCCGTGCCCGTCACCGATACGCACGAAGCCCAGGCCCGCCTGGCCGATGTGCAGGCCCAGGTGCTGCTGGCCAAGAGCGCCTGGCAAACCCAGCGCGAACGCCTGGCCGCCAGCACCGGCCTGGCCAGCCCCAGCCTCAGCGCGCGCCTGCCGGCCGCAGTGGCGGTGGACGACGCACCCGGCCCGCTGGAACCCTGGCTGCAGCGCGCGCAAGCGCACAACCCCGGTGTGCGCCTGCGCCAGGCCGCCATCGAGGTGGCCCGGCAAGAGGCCGCCAAATTCAGCACCCAGGCCTCACCCACGGTCGACCTGGTGGCCCAGGCCTCGCGCGAGCACCTGGGCGGCAGCGGCGCCTACGGCTCGGCTGGCAACACCGGCCGCAACGCCTTTGTGGGCCTGCAGCTGCAGGTGCCGCTGTTCACCGGCGGCTACCGCAGCGCCAAACAACAAGAAGCCCTGCTGCTGGTCGACAAAGCCAGCGCCGAGGCCGCGCAAGCGCAGCAAGACGTGGAGCAACAGGTGCGTGCCACCTGGCTGCAGCTCAGCATCGGCCATGAGCGCCTGGCCGCCGCCACCCAGGGCCTGGCCGCCAGCACGGCCCGGCTGGACGCCACGCGCCTGGGCCAGCAGGTGGGCCACCGCACCACCCAAGACCTGATGAACGCCGAGAGCGACCTCGCCCGCGCCCGTCTGGCCGTGGCCCAGACCCGCGTGGCCCTGGTGCTGGAGCGGTTGCGCCTGGCGGCCCTGGCCGGCGAACTGACCGAAGACCAACTGCGGGCCGTGAACGGCCAGCTCGCCACCCAGCCCTGACCACCGGCGTCTGATACGCCTTTGCGTTCAACAACAAAAGGATGCTGCAGCGTCCTGCGGCTGTTTCCGGCGCATAGCTGTCATTCCCTCGCCGCCACCACCGCCGTCATGCCAGCGCACGGCCACTCCGTCATGCCCGCGCAGGCGGGCATCCAGGTCTTCAGCTTCGGCTGCAGCAGCGCAGCGGCGGCGCCTTCGGCCAACGGGCTCCTCGCGGACAAGCACCGTGCCCCCGGTCGCACCTGCGCGCTCTTGTTCTGCCTTGGCCCTCGCCGCTGTCAACCCACAC
>WBZX01000004.1_pt1 | contig 256631 bp, 243 predicted proteins | sample 5204211 | NCBI WGS metagenome assembly WBZX01 (sample SAMN12344362, study PRJNA552823) | activated sludge metagenome | biome: Activated sludge suspended growth; feature: Nitrification reactor; material: Wastewater; isolation source: activated sludge from nitrification reactor of wastewater... | reverse complement strand
CTTCATAGTTGGCCAGCAGGCTGCGGTCAACGGCATTTTCCGGGGCAAAACGGAAAGGATCGAGCCAGCTGCCCCGCAGCCTCCGGGCTTTCGCGATGATTTTGAGCACCGGTAGCAGCCACGGGCCGAAGGTGATTTTCTTTGGCCGTCCGTCTGGCCCCGGCCTGGTGAAAAGTGGTGGGGCGAGGTGGAAGTGCGGACGGCACTTGCCCTCGAACTGTTCGCTGAGGCGGGGCATAAAATCGCCATCGGCGTACAGGCGCGCAACCTCGTACGCATCCTTGGGGGCGAGCAGTCTGGCGTATTGCGTGGCCACGATGCGGCTTAACGGGTCGTGGCCGATGGCGATGACGCCGTTGACCCGATGCAGGTAGTGGTTGGCAAGATGGGCATCCTGATAGGCCGTCAGATGAGCGACCCGACTAACGATCAGTTCATGGGTGGAGGGCGCCGAAGCGCTCTGGCCGCCCAGCGGGCCTGCGATTTTGGCCACTTTTTCCGGGTTGACCGCAGCACGGCGTCCCCACAGAAACGCTTGACGATTGGCCTCGATGGCGGTGCCGTTGAGCACGATGGCCTGCTCCAGCGCACGGACGGAGACTGGCACCAGTCCGGATTGCCAGGCATAGCCGAGGAGCAGCATGTTGCCGAAAAGTGCGTCGCCCATCAGGCGGCTGGCGAGGTGCTGGGCGTCGATGAACCGGATGTTGCCGGCGCCCAGGGTTTCAGCCAGTTGTTGCTTCAGGCCGGCCAGCGGGAAATGCCAGTCGCGGTTGCGCGTGAAATCGGCCGTCGGCGTTTCGGTGCAACTGACGATGGCGCGGGTATGGCCTTCAAGCATCTTGGACAGTGCTTCGCTGCTGGCGCTGACCACGAGGTCGCCACCGAGGACGGCATGCGCTTCGCCGGTGGCGATGCGGGCCGCGTGGATATCTTCCGGGTGGTCGGCGATCCGCAGGTGAGAAAAGACGGCGCCGTATTTCTGGGCTAGGCCGGTCATGTCGAGTGTGGAAATGCCTTTGCCGTCGAGATGGGCCGCCATGCCGATCAGGGCGCCCAAGGTGATGACGCCCATGCCGCCGACGCCGGTGATCAGCAGGTTGTAGGGGCGGCTGGTGGGTGGCAGCGCCGGGGCAGGCAAGATCGGCCAGTCTTCATCGTCGGCCGCGGTGGGCCGGCCGGCGCCATTCCCCTTTTTGAGTTTGCCGCCTTCGATGGTGACGAAACTGGGACAGAAGCCCTTGAGGCAGGAGAAGTCCTGGTTGCAGGACGATTGGTCAATCTGGCGCTTGGTGCCGAAAGCGGTTTCTACCGGCACGACGGACAGACAATTGGATTGCACGGAGCAGTCGCCGCAGCCTTCGCAAACGGCTTCGTTGATGAAGACACGCTTCGTGATGGCGGGCATCTTGCCCCGTTTGCGGCGGCGTCGGGCTTCGGTAGCACAGACCTGGTCATAGATCAGGACGGAAACGCTAGGGTATTCGCGCAGCTCGCGTTGCACGGCATCCAGTTCGTCGCGGTGACGAACCGGAACATTAGGGGCGAGGTCGACGATATCGGCGTATTTTTCCGGTTCCGCGGCGACGACGACCATCTTTTCGATGCCCTCGGCTTCGAGCTGGCGCGTGATGCGGGCGACACTGAGGATGCCGTCGACCGGTTGTCCGCCGGTCATGGCGACGGCATCGTTGTAGAGAATCTTGTAGGTGATCGGGACCTTGGCGGCAATTGCCTGGCGGATGGCCAGCAGTCCCGAATGGAAATAGGTGCCGTCGCCGAGATTGGCAAAGATGTGCTTTTCCTGCGTGAACGGCGCCTGGCCGATCCAGGGCACCCCTTCGCCACCCATGTGTGTGAAGGTCGAGGTGCTGCGATCCATCCAGGTGACCATGTAATGACAGCCGATGCCGGCCACCGCACGCGAACCATCGGGCACACGGGTCGAGGTGTTGTGCGGGCAACCGGAACAGAAATGCGGCTTGCGTTCGGCGAGCACGATGGGGGTCAGCGCCGCTTTCTGCTTGCTTTCAATCAGCGCGAGGCGGGCGGCGATGGTCGGCGAGGTGAAGAAGCGGCCGATCCGTTCGGCGATGACGCGGGCGATGGTGGCGACCGGCAGTTCGCCGGTGGCCGGCAACAGCCAGTTGCCTTCGCTCCACTCGCCAATTTCGTCGAACTTGCCGATGACGCGCGGGCGGACATCGTCCTTCCAGTTGTACAGCTCTTCTTTCAGCTGGTATTCGAGCAGTTGGCGCTTTTCCTCGACGACAAGAATCTCCTCCAGCCCTTCGGCAAAGTGGCGGACGCCTTCTGGCTCCAGTGGCCAGACCATGCCCACCTTGAACAGCCGGATGCCGATTTCTGCGGCCAGCGCGTCGTCGATGCCGAGTTCGTCGAGCGCCTGCCGCACATCGAGGTAGCTCTTGCCGGCGGTCAGAATGCCCAGCTTCGGGGTCGGCGAATCGATGATCAGCTTGTTCAGGCCGTTGGCCCGGCAGTAGGCCAGCGCAGCATAGAGCTTGTGGTTGAGCAGTCGGGCTTCCTGAACCAGCGGCGGGTCCGGCCAGCGGATGTTGAGGCCATCCGGCGGCAATTCGAAATCTGGCGGAAAAATCGGGTTGACCGCAGCAGGGTCGATATTGACCGACGCAGACGTCTCCACGGTATCCGCCAGCGCCTTGAACGCGACCCAGCAGCCGGAATAGCGGCTCATTGCCCAGCCGTGCAGCCCGAAATCGAGGTATTCCTGCACGTTGGCTGGATAGAGCACCGGCATCATCACGGCCTTGAAGACATGCTCGGTCTGGTGCGGCAGGGTTGACGACTTGGCGGCGTGATCATCGCCGGCGATGACCAGCACGCCGCCAAATTTTGAGGAGCCGGCCGCATTGGCGTGGCGGAAGACGTCACCGCAGCGGTCGACCCCCGGCCCTTTGCCGTACCACAGGCCAAATACCCCGTCGTAGAGGGCGCCGGGAAAGAGATTGACCTGCTGGCTGCCCCACACCGCGGTGGCCGCAAGATCTTCATTGATGCCGGGCTGGAAGGTGATGTGGTGCTCGGCGAGATGCGCTTTCGCTTTCCACAGGCCAAGGTCGAGATTCCCTAAAGGGCTGCCGCGATAGCCGGAAATGAAGCCGGCCGTGTTCAGCCCGGCGGCAAGATCGCGCTCGCGCTGCAGCATGGGGAGGCGGATCAGGGCTTGGGTGCCGGTCAGGAAAACGCGACCGGACTTGCGGGTGTACTTGTCGTCCAGTGTGCTGGCGAGGTCGGACGGCAGCGCGAGGTTGCTCATGGATGGTCTCCGTGGTGACGCCTTGTGAGCGTGATCAATCGTTCTATCGCCAAGGGTGGCGGCGATGAATTCTTTGGAGGTTTGAGTTTGGCTGAAACCGATCGTTCCGGAAAGTCTGGATTAATCCGGGGTTAGTAGATAAAACGCAGCCACGGCCAGCGAATTGGGTGCACCGTAACTCGTTAGCGAGGCTACGCCAGAAACTGGGTAGCCTGGTCCAGGTCGCCCTGGGTGTGTCCTTCGTAAAGGGCCGACACGAACTTTCGCCACACCAGGTCGGGCTCACCGATGCGAAAGCCGCAGTAATGCTGGTCATCAAGGTCGGTTTCCTGCACCGCCTGTACGGTGAGCCGGGAAATTTCGTGGAGGCCGAGCTGAACCGTGGCATTCAGCCAGACTTCGGGCGGGATTTGTTCGGCAACGCGGGCACGGAAACCGTAGCGCGATACTTCGTTGACTTCGACGGAGATTGGTTTGTTAAGGATGCTTTTACCGTTAACCAGCTTGGCCGGACATTTGACTGAAAAACGGCGGTGCTGGCGCATCTGGCGGGCAACACCCTGATCGGGCAGGGCCGGAAGCACCTTCTGGTAATCGGGGAGATCGTAAATCAGGTGGAGCAGGGCTTTTTTGCGGTCGCTCAGCTCGGCAAAGACCGTCGTCTTCTTGTTGAAGAAATAGTCGATCAGATCCGGGGTCAGCACCGGGTCATTGGTGGTGAAGAATCGACGGTGCGGAATCTGGATGTTGGGCAGCTTGGTTTCGATGAAGTAGTGGTGCAGGTTACGGCTTTGTGATTTTCCGGCGTAGGCCTTGCGCAAGGTTTCCGGCGCATGCTTCAGGTCCAGCGTAGCGCCCACGGCCGGCGCGCCATTTACGAAATCATAGTTCTCGACGACATTGGCGGTCAGCCGCTTGAAAAACAGCAGCGATTCGTACATCTCGATGTGGCGTGGGTTGACGGCGATGACCAGATGGCGGGTGTCGAAGAAGGTCGTGCAATATTCGTACATGAACTTCATCAACGGAAAAAGGATGGTTCCCCCGGTGCGGCGATATCTGGGATGGACGGCAAGCGCTGAAACCTCGGCAATATTGCCTTCCTTTTCACGAACACCGGTCAGGTCGAAAATACGCTGTAGCGGGAAGCCGATGGCGCTTTCACGGATCAGCGACAGCGTACCGACGACCTGATCATCGAATTTGGCACATAGGGTCGTGGTCGTCGGCAGGGCGTGGTAGATCGTGACCCGCATGCCGGACGGGTCCGGCGTCATGAATCCGCTGCTGACGTAGGCGTCATGCAGGAGCTTGAAGCAGGCTTCCAGCTCTTCCTTGGTTTCTGCGATCTTGAGGACCAGGCGCTTGTTGGGCGATGAATCGCAGTCGACAAACGAACGGTAGACGTTGTGTCGGCTTTTCTGCGGTAGCAGTGAGAACAGCTTGCGAGCTGTCTGATTCAGGTAGAACCGCAAACGGGCGAGGGCCGGCATCAACTTTACCCATAAGGAATGACTGTTTCGATCATAGCACCTTATGATTGACATGTATTCGGTGCCTCCGGACAATCAGGGGGTGACTTTTACCCCAGAAATCAGGAGAAATATTGATGCGCGCCAAGATTTCCATCATTGCCCTTTCCGTTGCTACGGCCTTTGCCCTCTCCGCCTGCGGACAGAAAGAGGAGCCAAAGCCCGTTGCGGCCCCCGCTGCACCTGCAGCCAAACCTGAAGTCGTGGTCAAGCTTGGGCACGTTGCACCGATGACGGGGCCCCAGGCGCATCTGGGCAAGGACAATGAAAACGGCGCCGTACTCGCCATCGAAGAGCTGAATGCTCAGGGAATGGAAATTGGTGGTGCCAAGGTCAAGTTCGAACTGCTGGCCGAGGACGATGCTGCGGATCCGAAGCAGGGCGCCATCGTGGCCCAGAAGTTGGTCGACGCCAAGGTTAACGGGGTGATCGGCCACCTGAATTCGGGAACCACCATTCCTGCCTCCAAGCTCTATGCTGATGCTGGCATCCCGCAGATTTCCGGATCGGCCACCAATCCGAAGTATACCCAGCAGGGCTTTGCCACGGCCTTCCGCGTGATGGCCAATGACGTTCAGCAAGGCAAGAGTCTGGGCGAGTTCGCCGCCAAACAGGGCGTCAAGACTGTGGCCATCGTTGATGATCGTACCGCTTACGGCCAGGGTCTGGCCGACGAATTCAAGAAGGCGGCCGAAGCGGCAGGCTTGAAGGTGGTGGCGACGGAATACACCACCGACAAGGCGACTGACTTCAAGGCGATTCTCACCAAGATCAAATCGACCAAGGCCGAAATGGTCTTTTTCGGTGGCATGGATGCTCAGGGTGGGCCGATGGCCAAGCAGATGAAGGAATTGGGTATCAAGGCCAAATTCCTCGGTGGCGATGGTGTCTGCACCCCGGAGTTCATGAAGCTGGGCGGCCCGGCAACGGAAGGCCAGTTCTGCTCGCTACCGGGCATGCCGCTGGACAAGTTGGCCAAGGGGCCGGCATTCCGTGAGAAGTTCACCAAGAAGTTCGGTGCTGATATTCAGCTGTATGCGCCGTATGTTTACGATGCCGTGATGGTCATGGCCGATTCGATGAAGCGTGCTGACTCGGTCGATCCGGCCAAGTTCCTGCTAGCCATTGGCAAGACCAAGTATGACGGCGTAACCGCGATGATCGAGTTTGATTCGGTCGGCGACCTGAAGGGCGGCGCCATCTCGATTTACCAGTACAAGGGCGGCAAGCTGGACTACGTCGAGACGCTGGGTGGCAGTCCGGTTGATTCCGTCAAGTCGGATGTCAAGGAAGCCGTTGCCGATGTGAAGGATGCGGCCAAGGCAGTCGCTGGCGCGGCTGTGGCGGTAGGCAAGGAAGCCGTGGGTGGTGCCAAGGATGTAGCCAAGGCTGCCGCAGAGGCCAGCAAGGATGCCGTGAAGGCGGGTACCGAGGCCGTCAAGAATGCCGCCGAGGCGACGAAGGCTGCGGCTGAGAAGAAGTAATTTGTTGATGCGCTGATTGGAAACGGCACCGCAAGGTGCCGTTTCCATATGCCGGACCAGAAAAAGACTAAATGGATATCTTCCTACAGCAGATCATCAACGGCCTCGTGCAGGGCAGTATCTATGCACTGGTCGCGCTGGGTTACACGATGGTTTACGGCATCATGGGTCTGATCAATTTTGCCCATGGCGAAGTGGTGATGATTGGTACGCTGGTGACGATCACCGTGGCGGGTTCATTGATCACGGCGGGCATGCCGGTGGCGCTGGCCGGCATGGCAGGGCTGTGTGCCTCGGTGCTGGTCTGCATGGCGCTTGGCTGGGGGCTGGAGCGCATCGCCTATCGTCCGCTGCGCAATGCGCCGCGCCTGACGCCGCTGATCACCGCAATCGGCATGTCGATTGTCCTGCAGAACCTGGCGATGATGGTCTGGGGTCGGAATTACCTGACCTTTCCCTCCTTTTTGCCGAGAATGAATTTTGAATTTGCCGGGGCCAATTTCACGGCCATTCAGGTCATCATCGTGCTCGTGTCCGCGCTGACGATGGGCGGCTTGCTGCTGCTGGTCTATCGCACCAAACTGGGCATGGCCATGCGCGCCACAGCGCAGAATCCGGCCGTCGCCAGCCTGATGGGCGTCAATATCAATCGCGTCATTGCTGCCGCCTTCGTTATTGGTTCAGCGCTCGGGGCACTGGCTGGCGTCATGGTCGGCGGCTATTACGAAATTGCCCATTACCAGATGGGCTTCATGCTTGGTCTGAAAGCCTTTACGGCGGCCGTCCTGGGCGGTATCGGCAATCTGGCCGGCGCGATGTTGGGCGGTATTTTGCTCGGCATCATCGAGGCGCTGGGGGCTGGCTACATTGGCCAACTGACCGGCGGGTTCCTCGGCAGCCACTATCAGGACATTTTTGCCTTCGTGGTGCTGATCGTGGTGTTGATGTTCAAACCTTCCGGACTGTTTGGTGAAAAGACGGGGGATCGGGCATGAAAAATACCCCATTTTTCCGGTCGACCGCGGGAATTGCCCTGATCGCCGCTGCCTTGATCGCATTGCCCTTTGTCGCTGCGTTGGGCGGCCAGGCCTGGGTGCGTATTCTTGATTTCGCCATCCTCTATGTCTTTCTGGCGTTGGGTCTGAACATCGTCGTCGGTTTTGCCGGCCTGCTTGACCTCGGCTACATCGCCTTCTATGCCGTCGGTGCCTACACCTGGGCCTTGCTGGCCAGCCCCCATTTCGGTCTGCATCTGCCGATCTGGGTCATTCTGCCCATCGGCGGGACGCTGGCTTGCTTGGCCGGCGTGGTGCTTGGTTCGCCGACCTTGAAGCTGCGGGGCGATTATCTAGCGATTGTGACCCTCGGGTTCGGCGAAATTGTCCGCATTTTCCTGAATAATCTAAATGCCCCATTCAACCTGACCAACGGGCCACAGGGCATCACGCTGATCGACCCGGTGGCGTTTGGCAGTTTCAAGTTTTCCGGTACGACGCAGGTTTTCGGCTTTGCGCTGAGCGGACCACAGAAGTATTACTACCTGCTCGTGGCGTTGGCCATCCTGGTCATCATCATCAATCTGCGCTTGCAACATTCGCGCATCGGTCGCGCCTGGCAGGCCATTCGGGAAGATGAAATCGCGGCCAAGGCGATTGGGATCAATACCCGTAACCTCAAGTTGCTGGCGTTTGCCATGGGCGCCAGCTTCGGCGGAATTGCCGGCGGTATTTTTGCCGCCATGCAGGGATTTGTATCGCCGGAAAGCTTTTCGCTGATCGAATCGATCATGATCCTGGCCATGGTGGTATTGGGGGGTATGGGACATATTCCCGGGGTCATCCTCGGCGCCGTGCTGCTGTCGATTCTGCCGGAAGTGTTGCGCTACGGCGTCGGGCCGCTCCAGATGGCGGTTTTCGGCAAGATGCTGCTTGATCCGGAAAGCCTGCGCATGCTCGTTTTCGGTCTGGCGCTGGTACTCGTGATGCGCTTCAAGCCGGCCGGATTGTGGCCCTCGCCGGAACGCAAGCGTGAATTGACAGAGGCCAAGCCATGAGCCGTGTTCTGCTCGAAGCGAAGGCGGTGGCCAAGCACTTTGGCGGCGTCAAGGCCTTGCGCGACGTGTCGCTGACCATTCGCCAGGGCGAAATTTATGGCTTGATCGGTCCGAACGGTGCCGGCAAAACGACCTTCTTCAACTGCATGACCGGGCTCTACGTGCCGGATGGCGGTGGGTTCGTTTTCGACGGTGCGCCGCTGCTTGCCGACGCGCCGCATCAGGCGGCCGAGCGCGGCATCGCCCGAACTTTCCAGAACATTCGCCTGTTCGGCAACATGACGGCGCTGGAAAACGTCATGGTTGGCCGCCACGTGCGGACCCGATCGGGTGTGTTCGGTGCCATCTTCCAGAGTGCGGCGACCCAGTCGGAAGAGGCCGCGATCCGCCAGAAGGCACTCGACCTGCTGCACTATGTTCGCATCGAAGAGCGGGCCGACGATCTGGCCAAGAATTTGTCCTATGGCGATCAGCGTCGTCTGGAAATCGCCCGGGCGCTGGCCACCGAACCCACGCTGCTTTGCCTGGACGAACCGGCGGCTGGCATGAATGCCACTGAAACCGCCGAGCTGCGTGAACTGGTTGATGGCATCCGCCGCGACGGCACCACCGTGTTGCTGATCGAACACGACGTCAAGCTGGTCATGGGCCTGTGCGACCGCGTCGCCGTGCTCGATTACGGCGCGCTGGTCATCGAGGATGTGCCCGCTGTCGTGCAAAAAGATCAACGCGTCATTGAGGCTTATCTAGGTGCTTGAAGTAACCGGACTCCACGTCGCCTATGGCGGCATTCAGGCGGTGCGCAGCATCACCTTTCACGTCAACGAAGGCGAAACCGTTGCGCTGATCGGCGCCAATGGGGCCGGCAAAAGCAGCACGCTGAAGGCCATTGCTCGCGTCATCGATGCGGTCGGCGGCGACGTGCATTTCTGTGGCGAGAAAATCAGTAGAATTGCCCCGCATGACATCATCCGCAAGGGCATTGCGCTGGTGCCGGAAGGGCGTGGCGTCTTTCCGCGCCTGACCGTGCTGGAAAACTTGCATATGGGCGCCTACATCCACGATTCCACGGTCAACACGGAAAAAGACCTGAAAATGGTATTTGGCTATTTCCCCCGCCTGAAGGAGCGTGAAAGCCAGCTCGCCGGGACGCTATCCGGTGGTGAGCAGCAAATGCTGGCCATTGGCCGCGCCCTGATGAGCCGCCCCAAAATGCTTCTCCTGGACGAGCCGTCGATGGGCTTGGCGCCGATCATGGTCCAGAAGATTTTCGAGGTCGTCCGTGCCGTGGCGGCCGATGGCATGACCATCCTGCTCATCGAGCAGAACGCCAAACTTGCGTTGCAATGCAGTCAGCGGGGTTATGTGATGGAAAGCGGCGAAATCACGCTGAATGGAGACTCAGCCAGCCTTCTGGGCGATCCCAAGGTACGCGCCGCCTACCTCGGCGAATGAGTTGGCGGCGTTCGGGCATGCATCCCTCATCTTGCCGCGGGCTGCCTGTGGGATAATTGCAACCCTTTCGCAACACTCGTCGCAGGCATGGCAAAAGATTTACCGATTCAATTCAAGGGCACCACGCTCAAGATCATCCAGACGCAACTGCGCACCACCGACCACGCCGCGCTGTATCAAGCCCTCACCGAACTGACCGGGAATAGCCCGGATTTCTTCGAGAATGAGCTGGCTGTGCTTGATTTCAGCCAGGCCCCGGCGCTGCCTGAGGCGGCTGACTGGGCCGCAATCGTTGAGTTGCTTGCTCTGTCCGGTCTAAAGGCTGTGGCAACTTGCGGGCTGCCTGATGCGCTGGCGATCGCCGCTACTGCCGCCGGCTTGCCGGTGGTTGGTGCTGATGCCCTTGGCCGTCAACGTGCCAAAGCCGAAGAAGCGCCCAAGGGGCCGCCGGTGGTTGCCCCTGAGCCAGCGCCCGTAGTTGCGCCAGCCGCAGCGCCCGAAGTTGCCCCGCGCACGATCATCCTCGACAAACCGCTACGCTCCGGCCAGCGCTTCTATGCCAAGGGCTGCGACCTGATCGTGACGGCCATGGTCAGCGCCGGCGCCGAGGTGATTGCCGACGGTAACATCCACGTTTACGCCCCGTTGCGCGGCCGCGCCCTGGCCGGGGCCAGCGGCGACAAGGATGCCCGAATCTTTACCACCAGCCTGGAAGCCGAACTGCTTTCCATCGCCGGCCTGTATCGAACCTTTGAAGCAGGCGTGCCGGCCGAACTGCTTCGTCAGCCGGCCACCGTCAGCCTCGTCGAGGATGGCGGCGAGCATCGGCTGACCATTGTTCCGCTGGCGCTGCGCTAACCCCATATTTATAACTTACCCAAAGAGAAATCACCGTGACCAGAATCGTCGTCGTAACTTCCGGCAAAGGCGGGGTCGGCAAGACCACCACCAGCGCCAGCTTCTCCTCCGGCCTCGCCATGCGCGGCTTCAAGACAGCCGTCATCGACTTCGACGTCGGCCTGCGCAACCTCGACCTGATCATGGGCTGCGAACGCCGTGTCGTGTATGACCTGATCAACGTCATCAACGGTGAAGCGACGCTGACCCAGGCGCTGATCAAGGACAAGCACACCGACAACCTCTACGTGCTGCCCGCCTCGCAAACGCGCGACAAGGATGCGCTGACCGAAGAGGGCGTTGAGAAAGTCATCAAGGAACTCGAACACCAGGGCTTCGACTACATCGTCTGCGACTCGCCGGCCGGTATCGAATCCGGCGCCATCATGGCGCTGACCTTCGCCGACGAGGCGCTGGTCGTGACCAACCCGGAAGTTTCTTCCGTGCGCGACTCCGACCGCATCCTCGGCATCCTGCAAGCCAAGTCCCGCCGGGCCATCGAAGGCCGCGAGCCGGTCAAGGAACACCTGCTCATCACCCGCTACAACCCGACCCGCGTCGAAGCCGGCGAAATGCTGTCGTACAAGGACATCCAGGAAATCCTGCGCGTGCCGATCATCGGCGTCATTCCGGAATCCGAGGAAGTGCTGCAGGCTTCCAATCAGGGCGCCCCGGTCATCCATCAGAAGGAAACCGATGCCGCCGAGGCCTATCACGACGTCATCGGCCGCTTCCTGGGCGAAGACAAGCCGCTGCGCTTCGTCGATTACGTCAAGCCGGGCCTCCTGAAGCGCCTGTTCGGAGGCAAGTGACATGTCCTGGCTCCAGAAACTGTTCGGCAACCAGCCGAAGACGGCCCAGGTGGCCAAGGAACGCCTGCAACTGATCATCGCCCACGAGCGCGATGGCGGCGGCAGCAGTGCCAACTTCCTGCCCGACCTGCAGCGCGAACTGATCGCCGTGATCTCCAAGTACGTCAAGGTGAACACCGACGACATCCGGGTCTCGCTCGAAAAACAGGGCAATTACGAAGTGCTTGAAGTCAATATTGTCCTGCCCGAAAAAGCTTGAAGCAGGCTGATGCCGGTCTTCATGACGGCATGATTCATCGACTCGTGTGCCGAGATGCTTCAAACGTTTGGCTATGCCGGCAGGTCACCATGCCGGCGTTGTCTTTTTCAGGATTCCCCGCCATGAAATTTCGCCGCACGTTTGCTGCATTGGCCGTCACCCTGCTGGCCACCGCGCTGCACGCTGAAGAAACCAGACTGCTCAACAGCCTGCCAAAAATGGTTTACGGCATGCTCCGGCAGCAGGGCGATCGACTCATGTTCGCTCCTTGCCACGAGCGCAGCACTGCCATCGTTGAAGATGTCTCGGTGGATGGCAGCGTCATCAGTATTTTGAACAGTGTCGGTCTGGCGGCCGGCAAGCGGCTCTATGTCGAGCTGCTTGGCGTGTTCGACAACGGCACGTTGAAGGCTTCGGCAGTGAACATGGCGCGCGTCGAAGGGCGCTGCCAGATGCAGGGTAGCAAGGCGGAGTCATGGCGTGCGGCGGGTAATGATCCGGCTTGGGCGCTGGTGGCCGGCGGCGAGTTCGTTCAGTTACGGCGCTACGGGAACCCGGAAGTGGTCCTGCCCTACAAGGAATTTCGTACCGAAGGCAAGGTCACGCGCTACGACGGTGCGAACGAGTCCTACAAACTCTCGGTACGCCTCGACCGATTGCTGTGCCGGGATGCCGACATGAAGGGTGTTTTTGCCTGGACGGCAACGCTCGATTTGAATGGGCAGGTGTTGAAGGGTTGCGCCTGGACACGGTAAACCTTGGCTAAACGGCGCCACTCTACTGCTGGCGCAAATTTGGAGCGGACGCGTTCCGGGACTGGCTACGCCGGGCAGGCTCGGCTGCCTGGCGTTGTCATCGGTATCTGCCATTGAGGTAGCAGGGAAGAGATCCACGACGTGTCGCAAGAGTCCCGGTGGTTTCTGCAAGCCTGCCGGCTTCTCAGCGCAGATGAGCCGTCATGGTCGCATCAAAAAACCGGAAAATTTTCTTGCCGGACATCTTTGCCGCATACATGGCTGTATCGGCGTTCTTGATCAAGTCAGCGGGTGTTTCCCCGTCAGCGGGGAGCATGGCAATGCCGATCGAAGTACTCACCTGCGCGGTCTTGGGCTGAAGGTTCATAGGTTCGCCCACTGTGGCAATGATACGGCTGGCGATATGGGCGACCTCGTCCCGATTTGCCGGGTTGTCGAGGATTATTACAAACTCATCGCCTCCCAGTCGGGCCACAGTGTCTGCTTGCCGGACGATGGTCAATAAGCGCTGAGCGACCGTCTTCAATACGTCGTCGCCGACTTCGTGGCCGAGTGTGTCGTTGACGAGTTTGAATCCGTCAAGGTCAAGAAACATGACGGCCAGTTCTCGATGCTCACGTGCTGACATGGCTATCTGGCGATCAAGCCGCTCCAGCAGCAAGGTACGGTTCGGTAGATCGGTCAAGGCATCGTGAAAGGCCAGGTGCCTGACGTGCTCATCTTTTCGCCAAAGGGCTGTAATGTCATTGAACACGGACACATAGCGATGTGCTTCGCCTGCAGCGTCCCGTATCGCGGTGATGACCATTCGTTCGGGATAAATGTCCCCATTCTTGCGGCGATTCCACAACTCCCCTTCCCAGCGACCTTTGGCGTTTATGTCTTGCCACATGGCCGCATAGAAAGCTTGGTCGTGCCGATTCGACTTGAGGATGCGCGGGTTCTCTCCGATGACTTCCTCGGCGGGATAGCCGGTGATTCTGGTAAAGGCAGGATTGACCGAGAGGATAGCCCCGTTCGCGTCGGTCACCGTGATCCCGTCGTCGGTGTTCCTGTACACGCTGGCGGCCAGTTCCAACGCTGCTTCTGCTTCCTTGAGCGGCGTCACGTCAGTGACCAAGACGAAAAATCCAACCACCCTACCCGCACTGTCAATGTCTGGCACATAGGATGTCCAGGCGTGAGCGACTGTTCCATCTGGTTTGGTGAGGGTGCGCGCGAAGTGTTGATTGACACCGGCCAGCGCTCCGCGAATGTGGGGTTCATTGACTGCAAATAGTGGCTCACCCATCAGTTCCCGGATCGTCACGATGTCAATGAGTTCTTCTGGCGATTTGCCGAACCATTCAAGATAACGATTGTTGGCGAAACGGCAGAGCAGGGTGTGGTCCCAATAGGAAACCATGCCGGGGATTGCGTCGGTAATGGTGTGGATAAATCGCTCGCGTTCAGCATTCAGCTGCGCCAATGCCTCGGCGTTTGCGCGAGCTGCCTCATGTTCGGAGATGTCGCGAACAAGACCGACGAAGAATTTGCCTTCTGGCGTGGCCGCCTCGGTAACACCGAGGTGCATTGCGAACGTTTCTCCATTTTTTCGCAGGCCGGTGACGATGCGTCCGATGCCGATAACCTTTGCCTGGCGAGTCTCAGCGTAGTGGGCGAGGTAGTCATCGTGCTCTTCTTTATACGGCGCCGGCATCAGCATATTGACGTTCTTGCCGAGCACTTCGGCTTCGGCGTAGCCGAAGATGGACTCTGCGGCCTTGTTGAAACGACTGATTCTTCCTGCGCCGTTAATCTGGATAATGCCTTCGATAACGCTGTCGATGACCGCCGTGGAGGAGCGTTGGATCGCAGCAATCCGCATCATCGCGCGGATACGAATGTCCAGAGTGATCGGCTTGAGCGGCTTGACCATGTAATCGTCGGCCCCGGCCAGAAAGGCGCCGAGAATGTCTTCCTCTGCATCAAGGCCCGTGATGACGATGATCGGAACCCAGATTGCGCTGGGGATGGCCTTGATCTGTTTCACGGCCGCCAAGCCACCCATGCCAGGCATGACGACATCCATCAGCACCAGATCGAAGGGCTGCTGCTTATAGGCTTCGACTGCTTCTTCACCCGACTGCACGTAAGTGATCTGATGCCCTGCCTCACGCAAGTATTCGGAGACAAAATGTCCCACTGATTTTGTATCATCGGCCAGCAGGATATTGAGTGGTTTCATTCAGGAAGACTATGACGAAAACAGTGGAGATGAGTCTACTACAGTGACTGGCGGCACGGCCGAAGCGGTCACCAGAGGGGGGCATTGAGATGTCATTATTGGCGGCGCCTCGCCGAACGGATATCCGCCCGCTAACCTCCGGCTGAAACGCTGCGCCGCAGCGTGAAAAATTCATGCACGCACTGTGGATTAATTGTCGATGTTTTGCTGGCTGCCACGGTCAACCGGAAAAAACAGCCAAAAATCAAATACTCGAAAACGTGAAGGCGTCGGCGAAGAACTCTTCTTCTGGCAATCCGTTGATCATGAAATCACGTTTGGCCGCATCGATCATTACCGGTGCGCCGCAGGCGTAGGCCTGATAGCCGGATAAATCCGGGAAGTCCGCGAGCACGGCCTGATGGACGAAGCCCGTGCGTCCCTGCCAATTGTCGCCGGCGGCGGGTTCGGACAAGACCGGGATGTACGTGATGTTGGCGTGATCGGCAGCCCACCTTTCCGGCAGCGCGTTCTGATAGAGATCGACCCGCGCCTTGGCACCCCAGTAAATGTGCATGGGGCGTTCACATTTTTCGGCGATGGCGTGTTCGACGATGGCCTTGATCGGCGCAAAACCCGTTCCACCGGCCAGCAGGATCATCGGTTTCTGCGAATCCTCACGCAAATAGAAGCTGCCGTGCGGGCCATTGAAGCGCAGGATGTCGCGCACCTTCAGGGTCGAAAAGACCTGATCGGTGAACAAGCCGCCCGGCACATGGCGAATATGCAGTTGCAGGAAGGCGTCGTCGTGCGGTGCATTGGCCAGCGAGTAGCTGCGCTTCTTGCCGTCCTTGAGCAGGATGTCGATGTATTGCCCGGCCCAGAATTGCAGGCGTTCGCTGGCTGGCAGGCGCAGGTGCAATGCGATGACATCCGGCGCCAGCCTGTCCAGCTTTTCAATGCGCGACGGCAGCGTCTTGACCGGAATGTCACCCGCCAGTCGGACCTGCTTGCATTCGATGACCAGATCGGAGCGCGCGCTGGCACAGCAGTAGAGCGCCAGACCGGCTGCCTTGTCGTCGTCCTTGAGGGCCGCCAGCTGAGCCTTGCCGTGATCGACCGTGCCGCTCAGCACTTTACCTTTGCAGGAACCACAGGCGCCATCCTTGCAGCCATAGGGCAGCGTCAGTCCCTGGCGTAGCGCAGCGTCAAGCAGCGTTTCATCGCCTTCGGCAACAAACTGCCGGCCGCTGGGCTGGACAGTGATTTGGTAGCTCATTTGTTCCCCTTGCTGGTCGGCTACAATGCAGCCGTGCAAAAAATCCTGATTGTCGGCAGCGGGGACGTAGCCCGCCGCATTCTTTACCGCCTTGCTCAGTGCCCGACGCGCGCGCGCGTTTATGCACTGCTGCGCGACCCTGCACGTGCCGCCGATTGGCGCGAGGCGGGTGCGACGCCGGTGCTGGCCGATCTTGACGACCGCGGCAGTCTGCAGCGTATCGCCGGACTGGCCGATGTGATCCTGCATCTGGCGCCGCCGCCCGGTGAAGGCGGGCACGACACACGCACCCGCAACCTTCTGGCGGCGCTGGGCACAGCCAAAAGTCTACCACGGCGGCTCATTTACGTAAGTACGACAGGGGTTTACGGTGATTGTGGCGGCGCACGAATCGACGAAGTGCGACGCACGAATCCCGAAAGCGCACGCGCGGGTCGCCGCGTAGATGCGGAACGCAGGCTGCGCGCCTGGGGCATAAGCACGGGGGTGGCCGTTTCCATCCTGCGCGCCCCGGGCATCTATGCCGCCGACCGTTTGCCGCTGGACCGTCTGAAACGCGGCTTGCCGGCCTTGAATGATGCGGATGATGCCTTCACCAATCACATACACGCTGATGATCTGGCGGCGGCATGCATTGCTGCGCTCAGGCACGGCGGTGCCAGCCGCGTTTACAATGTTGTCGATGATTCCGATCTGAAGATGGCCGAGTATTTCGACCGTGTGGCCGATGCCTTCGAACTGCCCCGGCCGCCTCGCATCTCGCGACAGGAAGCTGAACAATCGTTGTCGCCCATGCAGATGTCCTTCATGCGCGAATCACGGCGTATCGGCAATCAACGTTTGAAAAAAGAATTAAAACTGCGCCTCGCGTACCCGACGGTTGACGTCGGGATAGCTGGGGCGCGCACAAGGAGAGTCGCATGCTCGTCGTAAAGGCACTGCATATCTGGATGGTAATTTCGTGGTTTGCCGGCCTGTTCTACCTGCCGCGCATTTTTGTCAATCTGGCGATGGTGCCGCCGGACAGCACGGCCGAGCGCGACCGGTTATTGCTGATGGCGGGCAAGCTATACAAGTTCATGACGCCGCTGGGCGTCCTCGCCGTGGCCCTCGGCTTCTGGCTATGGTTCGGCTACGGGTTTGGGGGCGGCTGGTTGCATGCCAAGACGGCCTTGGTCGGGGTGCTGGCCGTCTATCATTGGCATTGCGGCCGGGTACTGAAGCAGTTCCAGCATGCAAACAACAGGAAGACCCACATCTGGTACCGTTTCTACAACGAATTGCCGGTGCTTATCCTGCTGATTGTCCTTTTTCTCGTGGTCCTGAAGCCTTTCTGACATGAACAAATATTTCGCAATCTGCCCGCGCGGGCTGGAAGAACTGCTGGCCGAAGAACTGAGAGCAGTCGGCGGCGAAGAGCTGAAGGCGACGCACGGCGGCGTTTTCTTTGCCGGCGACTGGTCGGTCTGCTATCGCGCCAACCTTGAGTCACGGTTGGCCACGCGCATCCTGTGGCACATCGTCAAAGGGCCATACGCCAAGGAAGAGGATATCTACCGACTGGCCGTCCGCCAGTTGTGGCCGAATCATTTTGATGTGACGCGCACCATGCGTGTGGTGACCACGGCGATCAAATGCCCGCTCAAGTCGCTGGATTTTGTCACGCTGCGCGTCAAGGACGCCATTTGTGACCGTTTCCGCGAGGATCGTGGCGATCGTCCGAATATCGAGACACGCAATCCGGATGTCAGCGTTCATGTATTCCTGTCTGAAAACGAGTGTACCTTGTATCTGGACACCTCCGGCCAGCCGCTCTGGCAGCGCGGTTTCCGCAAGGCCAGTATCGACGCGCCGCTGAAGGAAAACCTGGCCGCCGGCATCCTTAAGATTACCGGCTGGCAGCCCGGCACCCCGTTGGTTGATCCGATGTGTGGCAGCGGCACCTTCCTGCTGGAAGCCGTGCAAATGGCGCTTGACCGGGCACCGGGGCTGGATCGCGGTTTTTCCTTCGAGATGCTGAAGAGCTTCGAGGCGGTGAACTGGGCCCATATCCGGACGGCTGCCGAGGCGCGCGTCAAGCCGGCAGAACCGATGGACATCCGTGGTTACGACATCGACGACAAGGCCGTCCGGGCGACCCGGCGCAATCTGCAGGAGGCCGGATTTGGCGGGATTGTCACGGTCGACCGCCAGGATCTGCTGGATGCCCAGCCGCTGACCGATCACGGCATCATGGTGGCCAATCCGCCCTATGGCGAACGGATTGGCGAGCAGGATGCGCTGGCCGCCTTCTATCCTGAACTTGGCTCCGCGCTGAAAAAGCACTGGGCCGGCTGGAACTGCTTCTTCTTTACCGCTGACCTGCGTTTGCCCAAGCTGGTCGGCCTCAAGCCGAGCCGCAAGACACCGCTGTTCAACGGCCCGCTGGAGTGCAGACTGTTTGAAATTCGCATGGTTGCCGGCAGCAATCGCAAGCCTTGACGCAGGCAATGCAATTAGAATTGAATTTGATCTTGGTCAGCCTATTGGTCTGACCGCTATGCGAGCATTAATTTTTTTCAAAAATAACTAGTGGAGAGAGCGCATGTCCGTCCAGGCCTTGTACCAGCAAAAACGCATGTCTGCCGCCGATGCTATTCGTGTTGTCAAGAATGGTGACACCATCGTTGTTCCGACCGCCGTGGGGGAACCCCCCAGCCTGTTGACGGCTTTGTCCGACGCGCGGCGGGATTTTCGAGATGTGCAGGTGTCGCAGATTCTCGCCGTGCGCAAGTTTGGTTATATTGATCCGGAAACGGTCGATAACGTCCGCCACACCGCCTATTTTTACAGCGGTGCCACGCGTCCGGGCGGCAAGGAAGGCTGGGTTGATTTCATTCCTGCCTATTTCTCGGAAATGCCGCAATTGCTCAACCGTGGCCTGATGCCGGCGGATGTGGTGTTCAGCATGGCATCGCCGATGGATGAGCACGGGTATTTCTCCCTGGCGCTGGCGGCCGACTACACCATGGCCGCGATCAATCGGGCTCGCGTCGTCGTGCTGGAAGTGAATCCGAACGTTCCTTTCGCCAATGGCAATTGTCACATCCATATTTCGCAAGTGGCCGCACTTTGCGAGAGCGACGAGCCGATCCTGGAGGTTGGCCTGCCCAAGATCGGTCCTGTTCAGGAGGCTATCGGCAAATACGTCGCCGACATGATTCCCGATGGCGCCACGCTGCAAATCGGCTATGGCGGTATTCCGGATGCCGTGGTGATGCAGCTGACGGACAAGCACGATCTGGGCGTCCACACCGAAATGGTCGGTGACGGCATCATGTCGCTGGTGGAAGCAGGCGTCATTACCAATCGCAAGAAAAATTACCATCCGGGCAAGATGCTGGCCACCTTTGCACTGGGGTCGAAAAAGCTCTATCAGTTCATGCACCGCAATCCGGCGCTTGAAATGCACCCGGTTGATTTCACCAATGACCCTTATCTGGCGGGCAAGAACGATAATCTCCACGCCATCAACGCCACGATGCAGATCGACTTTCTTGGCCAGTGCGGTTCGGAAAGCCTTGGTCCGGTGCCCTATTCCGGCACCGGAGGCCAGTCCGATTTCGTGCGTGCCGCCAACCGCTCCAATGGCGGCAAGGCCTTCATCGTCTTGCCGTCGACGGCCAAGGATGACACCATTTCCCGCATCGTGCCGACCCTGTGTTCGGGTACGCATGTGTCGACCAGCAAGAACGATATCAACTATGTGGTAACCGAATTTGGCGTCGCAGCGTTGCGTGGCAAGACCGCCAAGCAGCGTACCGAGGCGCTGATCGGCATTGCGCATCCGAATTTCCGCGGGGAGTTGCGTGCAGCGGCAAAGCGTCTGAAGCTGCTTTGATGGGCGCTTACAAACTGTAGCAATTTTGTTGGCCCGGTTTGCCGATAATTGGCTATCGTACAAGTGAGTTATCGGTAGATCGGGTCTCATCATGAAAGCGCAAAAATTCATTGTTTTAATGCTCGCCCTGTTTCTGGCTGGAACGGGTGGGGCTTGGGCGCACGGCTGGCGCAGTAATGTCGGCGTCTATATCGGCGGTCCCGTCTGGGGGCCGGTCTGGTATCCGCCGCCCTACTATTACCCGCCGCAGGTGGTCGTCGTGCCGCCGTCGCAGCCACCGGTGTATATCGAGCAGTCGCAACCTGCTGCACAGTCGTTCTGGTATTACTGCAAGAGCGCCAAAGGGTACTACCCCTATGTCAAGGAATGTCCCGAAGGCTGGCAGAAAGTTTTGCCGCAACCGGAGAAATAAGATGGTTGATACGAAATTTGCCTCGCGCCTCGGCGTTGTGGGGGCTGCACTCCTCCTCGGGGCCTGCACGGTGATGCCGACCGGGCCGAGTGTGATGGTCTTGCCGGGTACCGGACAAAGTTTTGATCGCTTCCGGGCCGATGACATGGATTGCCGCCAGTTTGCCTACTATCAGGTTGGTGGCAAGACGGCTCAGGACGGCGCCCGTGAGTCGGCGATCACCAGCGCAGCCGTTGGTACGGCCGTCGGTGCGCTGGCAGGCGCGGCCATTGGCGGCAATGGCCAGGGCGCAGCGGTCGGTGCGGGTGCGGGCTTGCTGATGGGCAGCGCTGTCGGTAGCGACGCTGCACGGGCTTCCGGCGTTGGCACGCAGCGTCAATACGACAATGCCTATATTCAGTGCATGTATAGCAAGGGACATCGCGTACCGGTGCCGGCCAACATGAGTTATTCGGCGCCGGTTCGCGCCCAGGATGCCGGGATTCCCCCGCCGCCGCCGGGGGCGCCACCATCCCCGCCGCCGTCCCTCAAGAAATAAGACAAAAAAATCCCCAGAGCCGATGCCGGGGATTTTTATTTTTGGCTGTTTTTTCCGGTTGACCGCAGCACGCGTGATGGCGGCTCAAGCACCGGCCAAATCAGGCGACGCCGGCGCTATGTGCCTGTTCGTCAGCCCAGTAGCTGGAACGCACCATCGGTCCGCAGGCGGCGCCGGTGAAGCCCATCTTTTTGGCTTCTTCTTCGTACATCTTGAAGGTGTCGGGATGGACGTAGCGGGTGACCGGCAGATGGTGGCCGGACGGGGCGAGGTACTGGCCGATGGTCAGCATTTCAACGTCGTGGGCACGCAGGTCGCGCATGACGTCGAGAATTTCTTCGTCCGTTTCACCGAGACCGACCATCAGACCGGATTTGGTCGAGACGTTCGGGTAGCGGGCCTTGAATTGCTTGAGGAATTCGAGCGAATGCGCGTAGTCGGCGCCCGGGCGGGCCTGCTTGTAGAGGCGGGGCACGGTTTCCATGTTGTGGTTGAGCACGTCGGGAAGGGCGCTGCCGAGGACTTCCAGGGCGACATCCATGCGGCCGCGGAAGTCGGGAACCAAAGTTTCGACGGTAGTGGTCGGCGACAGTTCGCGGGTGTTGCGAATGACGTCGACGAAGTGCTGTGCTCCGCCGTCCCGCAGGTCGTCGCGGTCGACGCTGGTGATGACCACATATTTCAGTTTCAGCATGGCGACTGACTCGGCCAGTTCGCGCGGCTCATCCGGATTCGGCGGCAGCGGCTGGCCGTGACCGACATCGCAGAACGGGCAGCGCCGGGTGCAGATGTCCCCAAGGATCATGAAGGTCGCTGTGCCACGGCCGAAGCACTCGCCGATATTCGGGCAGGCGGCTTCTTCGCAGACGGTATGCAGCTTCTTTTCGCGCAGCATGGTCTTGATTTCGCCGAAGCGCCCGGCGCTGTTGCCGGCCTTGACGCGTATCCATTCCGGCTTGCGCAGCGGCGCGTCGACCGGCACGATCTTGATGGGGATGCGCGCGGTTTTGAGTTCGCCTTTTTGCTTGACGCCTTTTTCAGCCATGTTGTTTGTCCAATTGCCGCAGCAGGTGTTGTGAGAGTTGCTCGCCAGCCTCTTGGGGCGTGAGCGGAATATTCAGATCTTTGGTCTGGGTGACCTTGAGCCCAGCATAGCCGCAGGGATTGATCGCTGTAAATGGGTAAAGATCCATATCGACATTGAGCGATACGCCGTGGTAGGAGCAGCCGTTTCGTATGCGCAGGCCGAGGGCTGCAACCTTGGCATCACCGACGTAGACGCCGGGCGCGCCGTCGCGGCGTTCAGCAATGACCCCATGGTTTGCCAGCAGGTCGATAACGGCCTGCTCGATGGCGGTGACCAGTTCGCGCACCTTGATTCTCAGGCGCGCCAGGTCGAGCAACAGATAGATCACGACCTGGCCGGGGCCGTGGTAGGTGACCTGGCCGCCGCGGTCGATCTTGACGATGGGGATGCCGACATCGTGCAGGATGTGCTCGGGCTTGCCGGCCTGGCCAAGGGTGTAAACCGGCGGATGCTCGACGATCCAGATTTCGTCCGGCGTTTCAGTCGTGCGTGCAGCGGTGAAGTCCTGCATGGCCTGGAAGGTCGGGGCATAGTCGACCTGCCCGAGGCGTTTGACGACAGGGGTCACAGCACCACTTTGATCATCGGATGGCCGCTCAGATCAGTGTACAGCGCATCGAGTTGTGGCTTGGATCGGGCGACAACGGTGCAGGTCAGGCTGAGGTAGTTGCCACCGGAACTGGCCCGCATTTCCATCGTTGCACCATCGAAGTCCGGCGCGTGCACGGTGACAATGTCGAGGACGACCTGAGCCAGGCTGTCATCCGCCTTGCCCATGATCTTCAGGGGAAATTCGCAGGGAAATTCGAGGAGGGTGTCCTTGTACGAAGCCATGTCAGCCTTTGCGCATTACGCTGTTCTTGAAATCCTGATACCACTGCCACATCTGCTCGCCCAGCGGGCCGGGTTTGCCCGTGCCGACCGGGTGCCCATCCAGTGTGGTGATCGCCAGAATTTCCTTGGTCGATGAGGTCATCCAGACCTCGTCGGCGGCACGAAGTTCAGTTTCTTCGATTTCGGCGATTTTTACCGGTTGACCGTGGCGTTGGGCCAGTTCGAGGATGACGTCATAGGTGATGCCCGGCAACATCAGTTGCGTCTTGGGCGGCGCGCACAGCACACCGTCCCTGACGATGAAGATGTTGGAGGCTGCACCTTCCTTCATGAAACCGTCGCGGATCAGCAGCGCCTCGGCGCAGCCTTGCTCGACGGCTTGCTGGCGGGCCAGTATGTTGGCGAGCAGCGAGATGACCTTGAGGTCGCAGCGCGACCAGCGCAGGTCGGGCACGGTAATCGCCGCAACGCCCGTGGCGCGCACCTCGGCCGGGGTGGTCACCAATGGCGAAGCGAACGCGAAGACGGTCGGCGGCACGCTGGCCGGCGGGAAGGCATGATCCCGTTTGTCGTCGGCGCCACGGGTGACCTGCAGATAGATCGATTGGTCGTCCCAGGGGGCGGTCTCGATCAGGGTCAGGACAACCGCTTTCCAGCCATCGGCGCTGAGTGGATTGGCCAGTTTGATGCCGTCCAGCGTCATCTGCAGACGATGAATGTGCTCGTCGATGCGAAACGCCCGGCGCGAATAGACCGGGATCAGTTCATAGACCCCATCGCCATACAGAAAACCGCGATCCAGCGGCGAAATGCCCGCTTCCGCCAGAGGCAGAAAGCGACCATTCAGATAGATCGGGTCGGCGACGTAGGGGGTCATCAGCTTAGTTGAACCAGAGGCGAATCGTGTCGAGAATACGAATGAAGATGTTGCCGAGCGACACGTTTTCAAGGGCTGTCACTGGATATTCGCCGTAAACCTTGTCGTCAACGGTGACTTTCAGCGTGCCAAGTTTCTGGCCGGCTTCGATCGGGGCGATCAGGCGGGGTTCGGCAACGAATTCGGATTTGACCTTGTCGGCATAGCCCTTGGGTACGGCGATGGACAGGTCGCTGGTAAAGCCGGCCTTGACCTCTTTCTGGGCGCCCTTCCAGACGCGCAGGGACGCAACGGCCTGATCCTTGGTGTAGAGCGACACGGCGTCGTAGGAAATGAAACCCCAGTTGAGCAGTTTCTGCGATTCGCTGGCGCGAGCAGAGTCGGAAGCAGTGCCGAGAACGACGGAGAGCAGACGGCGCTTGTCGCGCAGGGCCGAGGAGATCAGGCAATAGCCGGCCGCTTCGGTATGCCCGGTCTTGACGCCGTCGACCGTCGGATCAATGTAAAGCAGGCGGTTGCGGTTCGGCTGGGTGATGCCGTTATAGGTGTATTCCTTCATCGAGTAATACTTTTTGTACTCCTCAGGGAAGTCACGGATCAGTGCCGAGGCCAGCAAGGACAGGTCTCGTGCCGTAGTGTAGTGCTCCGGATCGGGCAGGCCGGTGGAATTGCGGAAGCTCGATGATTTCATGCCCAGGCGCTGGGCTTCGCGGTTCATCATCTGCGCAAAGTTTTCCTCGCTGCCGGCGATGGCTTCGGCCAGCGTCACGCAGGCGTCGTTGCCGGACTGGACGATCATGCCCTTGATCAGGTCTTCAACCGGAACCTGGGTGTCGACCCTGACGAACATCTTGGAGCCACCGGTGCGCCAGGCCTTTTCGGACACCGGAACGGCCTGCTCCAGGGCAATGGTCTTCTTGTGAATGGCGGCGAAGGTCAGGTAGGCCGTCATCAGTTTGGTCAGTGAGGCCGGTTCGAGGCGTTCGTCCGGCTTTTCCGAGGTCAGCATCTGGTTCGAGCCCATTTCGAGCAACAACCATGATTTGGCGGCGAGCGACGGAGGAACGGGCAGCTGCTGGGCCAGGGCGTGTGAGGTGACGACGAGGCTCAGGACGAGAAGGGCGGTCTTGCGGAACAGCGACATTGGCGATTTCTTTGATTTGCGTTGGGGGCTGGAATTATACCCCCGGTGTCATGCCCGCTTGCGGCGCTGCGGCACAAAGGGCTTCAACTGCCGGGTGGCGAATGCGCCGTTCGTTGGAGATGGCGTAAATCTGCTCGCTGACGCCGAGCATCGGGCCGAGCGGCACCGCTTCGAGTTGCGTCGAAATCTGTTCGGCCAAGGCCAGCGGGGCCGGGAAAATACCCAGCCCTTCGCGCCCGAAGGTTGTCAGCAGGGCGCTGTCTTCGAATTCGCCCACGATTTTGGGGCGGATGTTCGTGTTTTCCAGCCAGCGGTCAATGTGTCCGCGTAGCGCGTGGTGGCGGGTGGGCAACAGCATGGGCGCACCATCCAGATTATTTGGAAAGCCCTGCTGGTAGCGCGTGGCCAGCGCCGAGGTGGCGAACAGCGCCGTGGCGAATTCACCGAGCGGTGTGCTGAACACCTTGAGATTGCCGCCTGCCGGGGCGGGTCGGTCAGTGAGGACGACATCAAGCCGATGTAATGCGAGATCGGCGAGCAGTGTGTCGAATTCGCCCTCGTCGCAAATCAGGCGGACATCGGCGGGCATGCTGGTCACCGTGGACAGCAGGCGATAGGCCAGCAACTTGGGGATGCCGTCTGAAATCCCGGCTTTCAGCCGGAGCGTGGACGCGCTGCCGCTTGTTTCGACCGCTTCGGTCAGCGCCTCGCCCAGTTGAAAAATTTGGTCGGCGTAGCCTTGTGCGACCCGGCCGGCTTCGCTCAGCACCAATCCCCTTCCCTGAGAATTGAACAGTGCCTTGCCCAATTGTCGTTCGAGCAGTGAAAGCTGGCCGCTGATCGTCTGGACGGCAACGCCAAGCCGCTCGGCGGCGCGGGTCATGCTGCCTTCCTGGGCAACGACCCAGAAGTAATGCAGATGTTTATAGTTGAGTGGTGTCATGAGTTCTACAGAAAAAATCGAAGAGTGTTTCCATTTTGCTCCGGTTTTTTAGTTTGTTGCAACGCAATATCATTCGTCTGTTTCTCTTTTGAGGAGTTCCAAATGAAACGAGTCGTCCTTTTCCTTGTGACCAACCTGGCGGTCATGCTGGTTCTCAGCGTCGCCACCAGTGTGCTGGGCGTCAATCGCTACCTGACGGCCAACGGCCTGAATGTCGGCATGCTGTTCGCGTTCGCGGCCGTGATCGGTTTCGGTGGCGCCTTCATTTCCTTGCTGATGTCGAAGACCATGGCGAAATGGAGCGTTGGCGCCCGGGTCATCGAAGCGCCGAGTTCCTCCACGGAAATGTGGCTGGTCGATACCGTGGCCAAGTTGGCCAAGCGCGCGAATCTGCCGATGCCCGAAGTCGCCATCTATGACGGCGAGCCGAATGCCTTCGCCACTGGCGCCACCAAAAACAATTCGCTGGTTGCGGTGTCCACTGGCCTGTTGCAAGGCATGACGCGCGACGAAGCCGAAGCCGTTCTAGCCCATGAAGTTGCCCACATCGCCAACGGCGACATGGTGACGTTGACCCTGATCCAGGGGGTGGTGAACACCTTCGTTATCTTCCTGTCGCGCATCGTCGGCTATGTGGTCGATGGCTTCCTGCGTAGGGGCGATAGCGAAAACAGCGGCCCGGGCATCGGCTATATGGTGACCAGCATGATTTGCGAAGTGGTGTTTGGCTTGCTCGCCAGCATCATCGTTGCGTGGTTCTCCCGCCAACGCGAATTCCGCGCCGATGCAGGCGCAGCTGGCCTGATGGGTTCGCCGGTGCCGATGCAGAACGCGTTGCGCCGCCTCGGCAACATGCATGCCGAACCACTGCCGCAAAACATGGCGGCCTCGGGGATTGCCGGTGGCCGCAGCTGGATGTCGCTGTTCGCGACGCACCCGCCGCTTGAAGAACGGATTGCCGCTTTGGGTCGCCGCTGATGGCGGATGTTGATGGACGTCGGTTTGCTCAAATAGGCCAGTGATGCATTGCACCAAAACAATTGGGTTCATTTTGGGGATGAGCGCGACGCTGGTCGTCGCGCAACCCGAATACAATCTTTCCGAACTGGAAGCGATGACCATGGCGTCAAGCCGTTCCGTGCTGGCTGCACGTGAGCAGGTCACGGCGGCACGCTATGCGGTGGACAGTGCCGGGGCATTTCCCAATCCGGAACTTGAATTTCTGAGCGGAACGTCACGTCCGCGCGGATTGGGCGGCAATACTGGAAATGCGCATAGCGTCAGCGTGACCCAGCCGCTCGACATGCCGTGGCAACGTTCGTCGCGGATCGGTGCGGCGGAAGCCGGACTGGCTGCGACCACGGCGACGGTGCGGATTTTCGAGGCAGAATCACTGGTCCGTCTGCGCCTTCGGTATTTTGAGGTGCTGCGTCGCGAGGCCGAACTTAAAACGGCCCGCGAGGATATGGCTTTGATGGAAAGCGTTCGTTCGCGCATTGCGCTGCGTGTCGAGACCGGCGAGGCGCCGCGCTTTGAGCTGATCAAGGCCGATGCGGAAATGCTGAATGCCCAGAAAACGGCTCAGGCTGCGGAATTCCGGGTTGAGCAGGCGCGTTCGATGTTGCGGCAGAGTGTGGGCGGCACCCTGCCGGCTGATTTTGCAGTTGCCGGGGATTTGAGCAATGTCCCGGAGCTGCAGCCGATCAATGGTTTGCGCCAGCAACTGGCAGAAACCAGCCCGGATCTGGCGCGCGTGCGCGCCGAGATGGCGCGTGCCCAGCATCAGCTAGACCTTGAACGCCGCCAGCGCTGGCCCAGTTTGGCGTTGAAAGCGAGCGTCGATGAAGATCCGGATACCCGCGCGTCAAAATTAGGGGTGGTCGTCTCCATTCCACTGTGGAACCGGCGCAGTGGCCCGGTTGGCGAAGCGGCCGCACAGTTGTCGCGGGCCCGTCATGAACTGGCGGCACAGGAATTTTCGCTGGGTCAGCAACTGGAAATTGCCTACCAGCAATACGAAATCGCCCAGTCGCAGGTGACCGCACTGGAGGGCGGTATTGTCCGGCAGGCCGAGGCGGCCTTGAAAGTGTCTGAATCGGCCTATCGCTTCGGGGAGCGTGGTTTTCTCGAAGTGCTTGACGCCCAACGCGTCTATCGCGCCGCGCGTGCCGAATTGATTACGGCGCGATACGAATTGGCTTCGGCCTGGGTTGAAATTGAAAGGCTGCGGGCGATTCCCGGAGAAGCAAAAAAATGAAAAAAGCACTTTTTTTCCTGTTGACCGCAGCAATCCTGGCGGGCTGCAACAAGGATAGCGATCAGACGTCAGCGCAGAAGGCGCAGGACCCGATGCTGGTCTCACCGGCGGCCGAGCTGATCGCCCAACTCAAGCTGGCCGAAGTCGGCACCCAGGCGGTGGCGGAAACCCTGCGGGTGGCTGGGCGCATTGATTTTGACGAGCAGCGCCTGGCGCGTATTGGTGCAACCGTGACCGGTCGTGTGACGAAAGTCGATGCAACGCTCGGGCAGGAAGTCAGCAAGGGGCAGTTGCTGGCCCAACTGAACAGCAGTGAGCTGTCGAGCCAGCAGTTGGCCTACTTGAAGGCCCGCGCCCAGCTCGAACTCAACCGGCGCAATGCCGAGCGTGCCAAAGCCTTGTTCGACGCCGACGTGATCGCCGCCGCGGAATTGCAGCGTCGGCAAAGCGAATTCCAGATCTCGGTCGCTGAAGCGCGGGCTGCGGCGGATCAGTTGAAGCTGCTCGGGGTCAGTCCGGCCGCCATCGATCGTCTCGGCAAGCATGGCGCCGTGGATTCGGTGACGCCGGTGGTGGCGACCATCAGTGGTGTGGTCGTCGAGCGCAAGCTGGCGCAGGGGCAGGTCGTGCAACCGGCCGATTCGCTATTTGTCATCGCCGACCTGTCGCGCCTCTGGGCCGTGGCGCAAGTGCCGGAACAGCAGGTCAGCCAGGTCAAGACCGGCCAGGCGGTCAGTATCGAAGTGCCGGCGCTGGGCAATGAAAAGCTGGTCGGAAAACTGATATTTGTCGGTCAGACCATCGATCCCGAAACGCGGACTGTGCTGGTGCGTACCGAACTGGATAACCGTGATGGTCGCCTCAAGCCGGCCATGTTGGCGTCGATGCTGATTGAAGCACGGGCGGTTGATCGCCTTGTCGTGCCGGCCAGCGCCGTCGTTCGTGAAAATGACGAGGACCATGTTTTCGTGGCCGAAGGCGATGGCGCTTTCCGTTTGCTCAAGGTCAAGCTGGGGCCGGAGCAGCGTGGCCTGCGTGTCGTGCTCAACGGGCTCAAGGGCGGTGAAAAGCTGGTGATTGACGGCGCTTTTCACCTGAACAACGAGCGCAATCGCAAGGCAATGGAGGGATCGTGATCGAGTCCCTCGTTCGTGCGGCGCTCAAGCAGCGCCTGATTGTCGCCGTCATTGCCACGGTCCTCTTTTTCTTCGGCCTGAATGCCGCGCAGAAACTGTCGGTTGATGCTTTCCCTGATGTGACCAACGTACAGGTTCAGATCGCTACCGAGGCGCCGGGTCGCTCGCCGGAAGAGGTCGAGCGTTTTGCCACGGTGCCGCTAGAGGTCGCGATGACCGGCCTGCCCGGGCTGGAGGAGATGCGCTCGCTGAACAAGCCGGGCCTGTCGCTGATCACGCTGGTGTTCAACGACAAGACAGACGTTTATTTTGCCCGGCAACTGGTGATGGAGCGCCTGCTTGAAGTCGGATCGCGTTTGCCGGTCGGCATTACGCCGGTCCTCGGGCCGGTGTCGACCGGGCTGGGTGAGGTCTATCAGTACACGCTGGAGCGTGCCGATGACGGCGACCGGGCCTTGAGCGAAGATGAGCTGATGAAGCGCCGGATCGCCCAGGACTGGGTGGTTCGCCCATTGTTGCGCTCGATCCCGGGCGTCGCAGAAATCAATTCGCAGGGTGGCTATGCCAAGCAGTATCAAGTGCTGGTCAATCCCGACAAGCTGCGGCATTTCGGGCTGAGTGTCGGCGACGTCTATCAGGCGGTTGGTCGCAACAACGCGAATGCGGGCGGTGGCGTCCTGCCGCAATACGCCGAGCAATATCTGATTCGCGGCGTGGGTCTGATCCGCGATCTGGAAGACTTGCGCGCCATCGTCCTCAAGGAGAAGGACGGCGTGCCGGTGTACGTTCGCGATGTCGCCGACGTGCAGATCGGCCACGATGTCCGTCAGGGCGCCGTGATCAAGAACGGGACGACCGAGGCGGTCGGCGGCGTGGTCATGATGATCGCCGGCGGCAACGCCAAGGAAGTCGTCAGCCGGATCAAGACGCGCGTCGAGGAAATCAACCGCAAGGGCATGTTGCCCGATGGTTTGAAGATCGCGCCGTATTATGACCGTTCCGAACTGGTGGACGCCGCGCTGTGGACGGTCACCAAGGTGCTGCTTGAAGGGGTGGCGCTGGTCGTCATCGTTCTCTTCCTGTTCCTTGGTGACGTGCGCTCCTCGCTGATTGTCGTGGCGACGCTGGTGTTGACGCCCTTGCTGACTTTCATGGCGATGAACAAGCTGGGTATCTCGGCCAACCTGATGTCCCTGGGCGGCCTCGCCATCGCCATCGGCCTGATGGTTGACGGTTCGGTGGTGGTGGTCGAAAACGCGTTCCTGCAACTTGGGCGCCACGCGAAAAGCGGCGAGAGCCAGTTGCGGGTGATTTTGCGTGCGGTGGTTGAGGTGGCAACGCCGGTCATCTTTGGGGTTGGCATCATCATTCTCGTGTTCCTGCCGCTGATGACCCTGCAGGGCATGGAAGGCAAGATGTTTGCGCCGCTGGCCTATACCATCGCCATCGCACTGGCGATTTCGCTGGTCCTGTCGATGACGCTGACGCCGGTGATGACCACCTACCTGCTCAAGCCGCCGGCCCATGATGGTGATCACGACACCCGACTGATTGCCGCCATGAAGCAGCGTTATCTCAAGATGCTGCACTGGGCGCTGGGCAACGAGCGCAAGACGGTGATCCTGGCGGTTGGCGCGTTTGTTCTGACGATCGGCACGCTGCCTTTCCTCGGCACCGCCTTCATCCCGGAAATGAAGGAAGGTTCGGTGGTGCCGGGGATCAATCGGGTGCCCAACATCTCGCTCGACGAGTCGATCAAGATGGAAATGGACGCCATGCGCCTGGTCATGCAGGTACCGGGGGTCAAGTCGGCGGTGTCCGGCGTGGGTCGCGGCGAATCGCCAGCCGACCCGCAGGGGCCGAACGAGTCGACGCCTATTGTCAGCCTGAAACCGCGCAGCGAATGGCCACCTGGCTGGACGCAGGAGGATATTCAGGACGCCATGCGCGAAAAACTGAAGGTCTTGCCCGGTGTTCAGGTGGTCATGGCCCAGCCGATTTCCGACCGGGTCGATGAAATGGTGACCGGCGTGCGTTCGGATATCGCCGTCAAGGTCTTTGGCGATGATCTCGATCAGTTGAGGAAGATTGCCGGCCAGATCGGCAAGGTCGCCCAGACCTTGCAGGGCGCTCAGGATTTACGCATCGAGCGGATCAGCGGGCAGCAGTATTTGTCCATCGATATTGATCGGCAGGCCATTGCGCGCCTCGGATTGAACGTTTCCGATGTCAACGACCTGCTTGAGACTGCGGTGGGCGGCAAGGTCGCAACCGAGATCTTCGAGGGTGAGCGTCGCTTCCCGGGAGTTGTGCGTTTGCCGGAGAGCTTCCGGAATAATGTAGAAGCGATCTCGAACATCCTGATCACCTCGCGCACTGGGGCTCAGGCGCGTTTGGCCGACGTGGCGAAAATCAGCGTGATGGATGGCCCGGCGCAGATTTCGCGCGAGTTGGGCAAGCGGCGTATCGTGGTCGGGGTCAATGTGAAGGATCGTGACCTGGGCAGTTTTGTCGCCGAGTTGCAGCAGAAGGTGGATGGCCAGATCAAGTTGCCGGAGGGCTATTACCTGGAGTGGGGCGGTCAGTTCCAGAACATGGAGCGGGCGCTTGGGCATTTGAAAATCATCATCCCGATCACCATCGCAGCCATTTTCTTCCTGCTCTTCCTGCTCTTCAATTCGCTGCGCTTTGCCACGCTGATCATTACGGTGCTGCCGTTTGCTTCCATCGGCGGCATCATCGGGCTGTTCGTCAGTGGCGAATACCTGTCGGTGCCGGCGTCAGTGGGATTCATTGCGCTGTGGGGCATTGCGGTGCTCAATGGTGTGGTGCTGGTGTCCTATATCCGAGGCTTGCGTGAAGCGGGGCGGAGCGTGCGTGACGCGGTGGTGGAAGGTGCCACGCTACGTTTCAGGCCCGTGATGATGACGGCTACAGTCGCCATGCTCGGCCTGATCCCGTTCCTGTTTTCGAGCGGGCCTGGCTCCGAAGTGCAGCGTCCGCTGGCCATCGTGGTGATTGGCGGCCTGATTACCTGCACCCTGCTGACCCTGCTGGTCTTGCCTACCATTTACCGCTGGTTTGATGAAGAGGAGGTCGAGGCATGAAGGAAATCAAGGCGATCATTCGCCCCAACAAGCTGGCGATTTTACGCGATGCACTGGTGGTGCTGCCGGGCTTCCCCGGTATGACGGTCACCAAGGTCGAGGGCTGTAGCGCACCGTCGAGGCATGTGCCCGCACGTGTCAGGATCAAGGATGAGTTGACGGACTACAGTCCGAAAGTGCGAATCGAGATCGTTGCACCGGACGAGGTGGCGGACGTCATTTTTCAGCGCGTGACTGAAGTGGCACTGACCGGACATTATGGCGATGGTCTGGTCTGGATCACCGAGATTGAGCGCGCCGCGTTCATTTTCAAGACGACGCAGGGGCCGGGCTGATCGTAATATGCTTATGTAGTGTTTTGCGCCAGTGTGGAGGATTTCACGGCCGATTTATCAGGGGTTTCTAAAATTCGGGCTATCGATATGCCCTCCGGGGCTGAAGCTAGCTGAGAATTATGGAAAATCCGAGTACCCGTCGGTTGGTGACTACCTTGCCGTCACCTGCCGAATTGCAGGAGGGCATTGCCAGTTTGTCGCGGGGTGCCTACTTCAAGGAGGCGTCACTCGACATGATGTTGAGCATCCTGACCGAGTCAGCCGCGCAAATGTCCGGTATCGAGCGTGTCAGCATCTGGGCGCTGACGGACCACCAGCGTGAGTTGCGCTGCATTGATCTGTATGAACTGTCGGCGGGCCGCCATTCCAAGGGGGACAGTATCAAGGCCAGGCAGTATCCGGTGTATTTTCAGGCTTTGCGCAGTGGCAGCTGCATTTCGGCCGATGATGCTTACTTTCATCCGCTGACGGCCGAGTTCGCAGTCGATTATTTGCCGCGCTACGGTGTGACGGCCGTGCTCGATACCCCGATTCACATTCGTGGAGAATTGCAGGGGGTGCTTTGTCTTGAGCAGGTCGGCTCACGCCAGCCGTGGTCTTCAGCGCATGGGTTGTTTGCCCACGCGGTGGCCAATCTGGTGACTCTCGGGCTGGTGGAATATGAGGCTGACGAAGCGCGGCGCGCCGTGCAAGTGGCCGACCAGCGCCTGAAGGCCGTTTTCGGCACCTGAAATTCTTTCGTTTTTTGGCAAGATTAGCCGTTGACCGCAGTAATCGTGTTGTGGAGTCGGGTGAGCTGATCGTCCACGTGTGCAAGGACCTCAGCGTTGTCGAGATCAGCAGCGTGGCGGCTGATCATCTCTGACAGCTGTCGGGCGAGATGCATGACGCCCCAGATTTCCAGCAACTCGGCCTGCTGGGCCAGCTTGAGGGATTCCGTGGTCAGCGCGTAGGCGTCAGCGGGCAGGGCGGCAAGGGCGTCGCGCATGAATTGTATTTGTTCAAGTGCCTCGTCGACAAACAATTGGTCGAGTACTACGGAACGATCATTATCGTCCGCTGTTGTTGCCATGGCCTCCAGTCGCCCGGCAAAGTGACTGGCGCGTCTGGCGAAGGCCACATGTTCCAGGCCATCAACTTCATTCAGTGATTCGATGGTGGCGCTCATGGCTGCAATCAGCCGAGGGGCGTGCCCGTTGTCCTCAAGGCGATCGGCCGCGCCGGCCAGCGCTTCGCCGAGGCGCAGGCAGTCGGCGTCGGCCGTTTCGACGGCGATGGCATAAAGGCCGAATATGGCCGGTCGGATTTCGTCGGCCCTGGTGCTGTTTCGTTCGGACCAGGCTGCGGCCAGACGGTTCATGGCAGCAATCCAGCGCTCGTTCAGCCTGGCGTCAAAACGCGCTTTTTGGGGCTTGGTGACCCAAGGCAGGATCGCGGCGGTCGCCGCCAGGGTGGGGGCGAGCGCCGCGCGGGTTTCCTCGAGTTCGTGCTCGGGGATATCGGCCATGCAGGCTTATTGGGCGGCCAGCTTGGCGAAGGCCGACACGACTTCCGGTGGTGCCTGCACCAGTTCGATCAGCACACCTTCGCCGCCGATCGGGAACTCTTCGTTGCCCTTGGGGTGCAGAAAGGTGATGTCAAAACCGGCTGCGCCCTTGCGGATGCCGCCCGGAGCGAAACGTACGCCGTTGGCCGACAGCCATTCAACGGCCTTCGGCAGGTCGTCGATCCACAGGCCAACATGGTTGAGCGGGGTGGTGTGCACGGCCGGCTTCTTTTCCGGATCCAGCGGCTGCATGAGGTCGACTTCCACCTTGAACGGGCCGGTGCCCATCGCACAGATGTCTTCGTCGACATTTTCGCGCTCGGAAACAAAGGTGCTGGTGATTTCCAGCCCGAATTTTTCGACCCACAGGGTACGCAGTTTTTCCTTGGATGGGCCGCCGATGGCGATTTGCTGGATGCCGAGAACCTTGAACGGACGTGTCATGAGTCGATTCCTGTTGGGTTGAGGTAATCCATAATTATAGAGATTTCTTGCGGTAGGCAAGTACCAGCAAAACGACTCCGCCCAGGACCATGGGCAGCGACAGCCACTGACCCATGCTGATCGTGTAGGACTGGCCGAAAATGCCGGCGTCGGGCTCGCGGAAGAATTCGGTGATGAAGCGGAAGCAGCCATAGCCGATCAGGAATACTCCGGACACGGCACGGCGCGGTCGCGGTCGACCGGAAAAAAGCCACAAAATTGAAAAGAGGGCGAATCCTTCCAGACCGATGTGATAAAGCTGGGAGGGGTGGCGGGGCAGCATGTCGCCCGATTGCGGAAAGACCATTGCCCACGGCAGGCTGGCATCGGTGACGCGACCCCAAAGTTCGCCGTTGATGAAGTTGCCGAGGCGACCCGCCGCAAGTCCCAGTGGCACCAGCGGCGCGATGAAATCGGTGATGTCCCACCAGTTAATCCTTTGCTTGCGTGCCCACAGCCCCATCGCCACCAATACGCCCAGGAAGCCGCCATGAAAGCTCATGCCCCCCTTCCAGACAGCGATAATCTCCAACGGATGGCTCAAGTAATAACCAGGGTCGTAGAAAAACACCTGCCCGAGGCGGCCCCCGATGATGACGCCGAGCATGCCGTAGAAAAGCAGGTCGTCGAGTTGCTCTGCATCAAGGATGGCCGGGCGGGTCTTGATGCGATAGCGGCCGAGCAAAATAAATTGAACGAAGGCAACCAGATACATCAAACCGTACCACCGCACTGACAGCGGCCCGAATGAATGCGACAGGAGTTCGATCGGGCCGATCGAAAAGGCGATGGGATTGAACTGCGGGTGAAGAAGCATCGAAGGTTTAGAGTGGGCTAGAATTAGCCGATTATAGTTCGCGCGCCATGACATGACGTCGGCGCCAGATTCAGACGGAGATTTCCATGCCCCATTACCGTTCCCGCACCTCCACCCATGGTCGCAACATGGCCGGCGCCCGCTCGCTGTGGCGCGCCACAGGCATGAAGGATGGAGACTTCGGCAAGCCGATCATTGCCGTGGTCAACAGCTTCACTCAGTTCGTCCCGGGCCATGTGCATCTCAAGGACATGGGGCAGTTGGTCGCCCGCGAAATCGAGGCGGCTGGCGGCGTTGCCAAGGAATTCAACACCATCGCCATCGACGACGGTATCGCCATGGGTCACAGCGGCATGCTGTATTCGCTGCCCAGCCGCGACCTGATCGCTGATTCCGTTGAATACATGGTCAACGCTCACTGCGCCGATGCCATGGTCTGTATTTCCAACTGCGACAAGATCACCCCGGGTATGCTGATGGCGGCCATGCGCCTGAACATTCCGGTGATTTTTGTTTCCGGCGGTCCGATGGAGGCTGGCAAGGTCAAAATTCAGGGGCAGGTCGTTCACCTCGACCTCGTCGATGCCATGGTAAAGGCAGCCGACCACACGGTTTCGCAGTCGGATCTGGATGAAATCGAACGTTCCGCCTGCCCGACTTGCGGTTCCTGCTCGGGCATGTTCACTGCCAACTCGATGAACTGCCTGACCGAAGCATTCGGCCTCAGTTTGCCCGGTAATGGCACGGTAGTTGCCACCCATGCCGACCGCAAGCAACTCTTTCTGCGTGCCGGACGGGAGATTGTCGAATTGTGCAAACGTTACTACGAGCAGGACGATGCATCGGTACTGCCACGTTCCATCGCTACCAAGGCCGCCTTTGAGAATGCCATGACCCTTGATGTCGCCATGGGCGGTTCGACCAATACCGTGCTCCACATCTTGGCGACAGCGCAAGAGGCCGGTGTGGATTTCACGATGGCGGACATCGACCGAATTTCCCGTTCAGTGCCTTGCCTCTGCAAAGTGGCGCCGATGACCGACAAATATCACATCGAAGACGTCCATCGCGCTGGCGGCATCATGGGCATCCTTGGTGAACTCGACCGTGCGGGGCTGATCAACCGCGACGTGCCCAACGTGCATGCCCGGACATTGGGTGAGGCGATCGATCGCTGGGACATCGTGCGCGAACACGATGTCAAGGTGCACGAGTTCTTCAAGGCATCCCCGGGGGGCGTGCCCACGCAGGTTGCTTTCTCGCAGGATCGCCGGTTCAACGAGCTTGACCTTGATCGAACCCATGGCTGTATCCGCAACAAGGCCAACGCCTACTCACAGGAGGGGGGTCTGGCCGTGCTTTACGGTAACATCGCGGTGGATGGCTGCATCGTCAAGACAGCTGGCGTCGATGAGTCGATCTGGAAATTCAGCGGTCGCGCCCGTGTTTACGAAAGCCAGGACGCAGCGGTGGAAGCCATTCTTGGCGAAAAGGTCGTTGCGGGAGACGTCGTGGTCATTCGCTATGAGGGTCCGAAAGGAGGGCCGGGCATGCAGGAAATGCTTTACCCGACGTCGTATCTGAAGTCGATGGGACTGGGCAAAGCCTGCGCGCTACTTACTGATGGCCGCTTCTCCGGCGGCACCTCGGGTCTCTCCATCGGTCACGCCTCGCCGGAAGCGGCGGATGGCGGCGCAATCGGTCTGGTTGAAGAGGGTGATACCATCGAAATCGACATCCCGAACCGCAGTATTCGGCTGGCCATTTCTGACGAAGACTTGGCCAAGCGACGTGCCGCCATGGAGGCCAAGGGTGATAGTGCGTGGAAGCCGCTTGAACGCGAACGCGTCGTCTCGGCTGCCTTGCAGGCTTACGCTTTGATGGCCACCTCGGCCGACAAGGGGGCCGTGCGCGACGTGACGCAGATCCAGCGCCGCAAATGACGCTGACCACCTGGCTGGGATTTCTGCTGGCTTCGATTCTGATCGCCATTACCCCCGGTCCGGGGGCGGTTATCAGCATGAGTACGGGGATGAGGCATGGCTATTGGGCGGCGCTTGCCGCCATCCTCGGACTCCAGAGCGCTATCCTGATTCATCTTTTGATCGTTGCGCTTGGGTTGGGAGCAGTGCTTGCGGCATCGGAAGCTGCCTTTTTTGCGGTCAAATTGATCGGGGCGGCCTATTTGATCTGGCTCGGAATACAGAAATGGCGGGCTGTGCCGACACCAGTAAACGCAAATGCACCGCTGTTAAGGCGAAAAGGATTGTTTTTGCAAGGGATTCTCGTCAATCTAACGAATCCGAAAGCCATCATCTTTATTGGTGCATTAGTTCCCCAGTTCGTTAATCCGGCACAGCCCCAGATATCCCAGTACCTGTTGATCGCGGTGACGCTGTGCCTGACGGACTTGGTGGTAATGTCAGGGTATGCCTTGACGGCAGCCCATCTGGCGCGCTGGCTGAACGATCCTGTTGCCATTCGTCTGCAGAATCGAGCTTTCGGTGGCCTGTTTGTTACTGCGGGTGCCTTGCTGGCAGTCTCATCAAAGCCGTCGTGAGTTTTTATCAACGCCTCGGAACGCTTTGCGTTAAAGCTTGCAGGGGTGGATGCGACAGATCGCATGCGTCCGTGTTTGCAAGCAATGGAAAACGGCTCTATCATCTGACACTGATTTATCTACCACCGACAATTGGAGCGAGAATATGAAAGCTGTGTATGTAGCCATGATGGCTGCCGCTGGTATCGTGATGGCAGGTCAAGTCCACGCTGACGAGGCTCTGGCCAAGGCGAAGAACTGCCTGTCCTGCCACGCCGTCGACAAAAAGCTGGTTGGTCCTGCTTATAAGGACGTGGCTGCCAAGTACAAGGGCGACAAGAATGCGCCAGCCATGCTCGCCGCCAAGGTCAAGGCGGGTGGCAAGGGTACCTGGGGTCAGATTCCGATGCCTCCCAACAATGTTACAGACGACGAAGCCAAGAAATTGGTTGCTTGGGTTCTGTCGCAGAAATAATTTCAGCTTAAATGCTCAAAAAGCCGGCTACAAGCCGGCTTTTGTTTTTATGTGTTGACAGTGCTGTTGGTCATCCGGATAATCTCGGGTTCTTCCGGAGGGGTACCCAAGCGGTCAACGGGAACAGACTGTAAATCTGTCGGCTCTGCCTTCGAAGGTTCGAATCCTTCCCCCTCCACCAGATTAAATGCTGTAGCGGCCTGTGTTGCGGGCGTAGTAAGCGGGTGTAGCTCAATGGTAGAGCTGAAGCCTTCCAAGCTTAAGACGAGGGTTCGATTCCCTTCACCCGCTCCATAACGCAGTACGGCTGGAGTTTTAAGGTAGGCCCATGTGGCTCAGTGGTAGAGCACTCCCTTGGTAAGGGAGAGGTCGGCAGTTCGATCCTGCCCATGGGCACCACCGATTAGCTTGGATTCTGGATTTTTTATTTATTGATTATTGAGGAACTGGAATGGCTAAGGAAAAATTCGCGCGTACGAAACCACACGTCAACGTTGGTACGATTGGTCACGTTGACCATGGCAAGACGACGCTGACCGCTGCAATTACCACGGTGCTGGCTGCCAAGTTTGGTGGCGCTGCCAAGGCGTACGACCAGATTGACGCGGCACCGGAAGAAAAGGCCCGCGGTATTACCATCAATACCGCCCACGTCGAATACGAAACCGCCAACCGTCACTATGCCCACGTTGACTGCCCAGGACACGCTGACTACGTCAAGAACATGATTACCGGTGCTGCCCAGATGGACGGCGCCATTCTCGTCTGCTCCGCCGCTGACGGCCCGATGCCCCAGACCCGCGAGCACATTCTGCTCGCCCGTCAGGTAGGTGTGCCATACGTCCTGGTGTTCATGAACAAGTGTGACATGGTGGACGACGCCGAGTTGCTTGAGCTCGTTGAAATGGAACTCCGTGAGCTCCTCTCCAAGTACGACTTCCCGGGCGACGACACCCCGATCATTCACGGCTCCGCCCTGAAGGCTCTCGAAGGCGACCAGTCTGAAATCGGCGAACCGTCCATCTTCCGTCTCGCCGATGCCCTTGATTCCTACATCCCGACCCCGGAACGTGCCGTTGATCTGCCCTTCCTGATGCCGGTTGAAGACGTCTTCTCCATCTCCGGTCGCGGCACCGTCGTCACCGGTCGTATCGAGCGTGGCGTCGTGAAGGTCGGCGAAGAAATCGAAATCGTCGGCATCCGTCCGACCGTCAAGACCACCTGTACCGGTGTTGAAATGTTCCGCAAGCTGCTCGACCAGGGTCAGGCAGGCGACAACGTTGGCGCCCTGCTCCGTGGTACCAAGCGTGAAGATGTTGAGCGTGGTCAAGTTCTGTGCAAGCCGGGCTCCATCACCCCGCACACCCACTTTACCGGCGAAGTCTACGTGTTGTCCAAGGACGAAGGTGGTCGTCACACCCCGTTCTTCAACAACTACCGTCCGCAGTTCTACTTCCGCACCACCGACGTGACGGGTGCTATCACCTTGCCGGAAGGCACGGAAATGGTGATGCCAGGTGACAACATCCAGATGACCGTGAAGTTGATCGCCCCCATCGCCATGGAAGAAGGTCTGCGCTTCGCCATCCGTGAAGGCGGTCGTACCGTCGGCGCCGGTGTCGTCGCAAAGATCATCGAGTAATTCGATAGTTTTTAGTATTCAAAGCGCTTCGGTTGCCCGAGGCGCTTTGATGTTTCTGCAGCAGGGGTGTAGCTCAATTGGTAGAGCAACGGTTTCCAAAACCGTAGGTCGGGGGTTCGATTCCCTCCGCCCCTGCCACCTTCTTTAAAGATCGTGAATTTCATGGTTGACAAGATCAAGTTTGCGCTGGCGCTGGTTATTCTGGCAGCTGGCGTGGCTGGCTTCTACCTGCTCTCTGAGCAGGCAATGATTTTGCGCGTCCTGGCGGTTCTCGTTGGGTTGGCGCTAGCAGTTGCCGTTGCTTGGAAAACCGAACCGGGGCAGCGGTTTTTCTTGTTTGCCAACGAGGCGGTGATCGAAGCCAAAAAAGTGGTTTGGCCTAGCCGCAAGGAGACGATGCAGACGACCGGTGCAGTTTTTGCGTTCGTCATCGTGATGGCGGTCTTTCTCTATCTCACAGACAAAAGTCTTGAGGTGGTCCTGTATGACTGGGTGTTGGGCTGGAAGAAATCATGAGTAAACGCTGGTACGTCGTTCACGCCTATTCCGGCTTCGAGAAGAGCGTGATGCGCGCAATTCTTGAGCGCATCGAGCGTCTTGGTATGCAGGATAAGTTTGGTCGCATATTGGTGCCGGTCGAAGAAGTTGTGGAAATGAAGAATGGCCAAAAGGCTATTTCAGAGCGCAAGTTTTTCCCGGGCTATGTGTTGTGCGAAATGGAAATGGATGACGATTCCTGGCACTTGGTGAAGAACACGCCCAAGGTGACCGGTTTTGTTGGGGGTACCGCGACCAAGCCGACGCCGATATCTGAAAAAGAAGTCGAGAAAATCATGCAGCAAATGCAGGAAGGTGTTGAGAAACCCCGTCCGAAAGTGCTGTTCGAGGTTGGCGAAGTGGTGCGAGTCAAGGAGGGTCCGTTCACCGACTTCCATGGCGCCGTGGAAGACGTCAATTACGAAAAGAATCGCATCCGCGTCTCAGTGACCATTTTCGGTCGTGCGACGCCGGTTGAATTGGAGTTTGGTCAGGTCGAAAAAGCCTGATATTGGGTTCAGGGTAAGCCGGAAGCCCTTCATTTCGGCAAGAGGAGCGTTAGTAGCGAAAGTTGAATTCGCGAATGCGCGCTATAACTCATCAATTAGGAGCAATTATGGCCAAGAAGATTATTGGTTATATCAAGCTGCAAGTCCCAGCTGGTAAAGCAAATCCGTCGCCCCCGATCGGCCCTGCGCTGGGTCAGCGCGGTCTGAACATCATGGAATTCTGCAAGGCGTTCAACGCCCAGACTCAAGGCGTCGAGCCGGGTCTGCCGATTCCGGTTGTGATCACCGCCTTTGCCGACAAGTCCTTCACCTTCGTGATGAAGACGCCGCCGGCCACGATCCTGATCAAGAAGGCTGCCGGTATCAAGTCCGGTTCCGCCAAGCCGCATACCGACAAGGTTGGCAAGATCACGCGAGCTCAGGCTGAAGAAATCGCCAAGACCAAGATGCCTGACCTGACTGCTGCCGACATGGATGCGGCTGTTCGCACCATCGCTGGTTCCGCCCGTTCCATGGGCATCACGGTAGAGGGTCTGTAATCATGGCAAAGCTCACCAAAAAGCAAAAAGCTCAAGCTGGCAAGATTGTTGCCATGAAGCTGTATCCGGTTCAGGAGGCACTTACCCTGGCCAAGGAAACCGCCACTGCCAAGTTCGACGAATCGATTGACGTTGCAGTCAATCTTGGTGTTGATGCACGTAAATCCGATCAGGTCGTGCGTGGTTCCGTGGTCCTGCCGGCTGGTACCGGCAAGTCCGTTCGCGTTGCCGTTTTCGCCCAGGGCGAAAAGGCTGAAGCCGCCAAGGCCGCCGGTGCAGAAGTCGTCGGTTTCGACGATCTGGCTGCCGAAGTCAAGGCAGGTAATCTGAATTTCGACGTGGTCATCGCTACGCCGGATGCCATGAAGATCGTTGGTCAGCTTGGTCAGATTCTCGGCCCGCGTGGCTTGATGCCGAATCCCAAGGTCGGCACCGTGACTATGGATGTCGTTACCGCTGTCAAGAACGCCAAGGCTGGTCAGGTTCAGTACCGTACCGACAAGGCTGGCATCATTCACGCCACCATCGGTCGTGCTTCCTTCACGGTTGAGAATCTCGAATCCAACCTGAAGGCACTGATCGACGCATTGAACAAGGCCAAACCTGCTTCTTCCAAGGGGCAGTATCTTCGCAAGGTTGCTGTAGCTGCCACCATGGGCCCCGGCGTTCGCGTTGATCAGGCAACCTTGGTTGGCTAAAAAGTACTTTGGGCTGTGGGTGGCTGTCTAGGCTGTCGCCCACGGATCGTCAAAGACCGCAGGCGCCTCGGGAACGAGGCTTAATCGCGAAAGCAACCTGCGCAGACGGTGTCCCAGAACAAGATTTTCTGTCGGCCGGCAACGGGCGGCATAGCTTCTGGTTCAGGTCGCCGTAAGTGCGGCGGGAATTTTTCCCGTCGTGTTATGACTTGAAAGGAGGAAGGACCCGTGGGTCTCAATCTGAACGACAAAAAAGCGGTTGTAGCTGAGGTGTCGGCACAAGTGGCCAACGCACAGACTATCGCGGTTGCCGAATACCGTGGCATTGAGGTTACTGACCTCACCGTGCTGCGCAAAAAGGCGCGCGAATCTGGCGTATATCTGCGTGTGTTGAAGAATACCTTAGTACGTCGCGCGGTCGCGGACACCCCGTTCGCTGGCCTGGCTGATCAAATGGTCGGTCCGCTGATTTACAGCATCTCTGCAGATCCAGTGGCTGCCGCGAAGATCCTCAACGACTTCGCAAAAACCAATGACAAGCTCGTGCTTAAAGGCGGTTCCTATGCTGGCAAAGTGCTCGACAAAGCTGGTTTGCAGGCGCTTGCCTCCGTCCCGAGCCGCGACGAGTTGCTCTCCAAGCTGTTGTACGTCATGAAGGCTCCGGTTACAGGTCTTGCTGTATGCCTGGGCGCCTTGGCCAAACAACGCGAAGAAGCTGCTGCTTAAACCGTACCGCTTAAGAACTGATTTAGGAGTTATTTGAAATGGCAATTACCAAAGAAGACATCCTGGAAGCCGTAGGCTCCATGACCGTTATGGATCTGAATGACCTGGTCAAGGCATTCGAAGAGAAGTTTGGCGTTTCTGCTGCTGCCATGGCCGTTGCTGGTCCGGCTGCTGCTGGTGCGGCCGCTGCTGAAGAGCAGACCGAATTCACCGTAATGCTGCTCGGTCCGGGTGACAAGAAGGTTGAAGTCATCAAGGTCGTGCGTGCTGTTACCGGTCTGGGCTTGAAAGAAGCCAAGGATCTGGTTGACGGTGCTCCGAAGGCAGTCAAGGAAGGCGTTACCAAGGCCGACGCGGAAGCCCTCAAGAAGCAACTGGAAGACGCAGGCGCCAAGGTCGAAGTCAAGTAATCGACACTTTGCATGCGGGCTGGCGGCTCTGTCGCCAGCCCTTTTGTGCTTTGTATGACAGCTTTGATTTATCCACAAAAACGAACTTGAATAACGCCTGCCGGCAAACGCAAACGATCTATTCGCCTTCCCCTCAAAGGGGGGCGGATCGTTTGCGTTTGCCTGTTTTCTCAGGTTCAACGTTTGATTTCATCCTCACGGAGTTACCATGACTTACTCCTTCACCGAGAAGAAACGCATCCGCAAGAGCTTCGCCAAGCGCGCCAGCGTGCTGGATGTTCCGTACTTGTTGGCGACCCAATTGCAGTCTTTCAAAGATTTTCTGCAAGACGAAGTGGCTCCCGAGCGGCGGAGAAATGAAGGCTTGCAAGCTGCTTTCACCTCAATATTTCCGATCGTTTCGCATTCCGGCAACGCTCGCCTGGAGTTTGTCAGCTACATGCTGGGCGAACCAGCTTTTGATGTGACTGAATGTCAGCAGCGCGGCCTTACTTTTGCTTCGTCACTGCGGGCCAGAGTGCGTCTGGTCATCATGGACCGCGAGGCACCGGATACCGTGAAGGAAGTCAAAGAGCAGGAAGTTTACATGGGCGAAATGCCCTTGATGACGACCAACGGCTCTTTCGTGATCAATGGAACGGAACGTGTCATCGTTTCCCAGTTGCATCGCTCTCCCGGTGTGTTCTTCGAGCACGATCGCGGCAAGACCCATAGTTCGGGCAAGTTGCTGTTCTCTGCCCGCGTCATTCCCTACCGTGGGTCTTGGCTGGATTTCGAATTCGATCCGAAGGACACCCTGTTCTTCCGCGTTGACCGTCGCCGCAAGATGCCGGTCACGACCCTGCTCAAGGCCATCGGCATGTCGGCCGAGGAAATCCTGTCCCAGTTCTTCGAGTTTGATACCTTCCTGCTGTCGAAGGACAAGGTCGAGTTTACGCTGGTGCCCGAGCGTCTGCGCGGTGAAGTGGCGCGCTTTGATTTCGTCGGTCCGGATGGAACGGTTATTGTCGCCAAAGACAAGCGCATCACCGCCAAGCACATTCGCGACATCGGTTCGGCTGCCATCAAACAGATCGTTGTGCCAGACGAGTTTCTGGTTGGCCGCGTTATCGCCAAGAACACGATCGACACGTCTACGGGCGAGGTTATTGCCAACGCCAATGACGAAATTACGGAGACCTTGCTGGCCAAGTTGCGCGAGTCCGAAATCATCACGATTGAAACGCTGTACACGAACGAACTAGATCGTGGCTCGTTTATTTCCAACACCTTGCGTGCCGATGAAACGGCAACCCGCCAAGCCGCCCGCGTCGCCATTTATCGCATGATGCGTCCGGGCGAGCCGCCGACGGAAGAGGCTGTTGAAATTCTTTTCAATGGCTTGTTCTATTCGGATGAGCGCTACGACCTTTCTGGCGTCGGCCGGATGAAATTCAATCGTCGCCTGACACGTCCGGATGTCATTGAATATAAAGTGATGCTGAAGGGCCTTGCCTCCAAGGCTGAAGCTGCGCTAAAGAATCTTGCTGAAGCCTCGGGCTTTGCCTTGGCGGCCATTCAAGACTTGGTTGGCTTGATGCCATTCGGCGCTCGTGCCATGGTGGAAAACGTGACCCTGGCCGAAGCTGAGGCACTTGTAGCCAAGGTCAAGCCGCTTGGTGCGAACATCGAAGTGCGCGAACAGCTTACGCTGTCGCCTCGCGATATTGTTGAAGTGATCAAAATCCTTGTTGAGCTGCGCAACGGTCGTGGCGAAATCGACGATATCGATCACCTCGGTAATCGCCGTGTTCGCTCCGTCGGTGAATTGGCCGAGAACCAGTTCCGCGCCGGTCTGGTGCGGGTCGAACGCGCCGTCAAGGAGCGTCTGAGCCAGGCAGAATCCGACAACCTGATGCCGCACGACCTGATCAATGCCAAGCCGATCAGTGCTGCTATCAAGGAGTTCTTCGGATCCAGCCAGTTGTCGCAGTTTATGGACCAGACCAACCCGCTGTCGGAAATCACCCACAAGCGTCGCGTATCGGCTCTTGGTCCAGGCGGGTTGACCCGTGAGCGTGCCGGCTTTGAAGTGCGCGACGTGCATCCGACGCACTACGGTCGTGTTTGCCCGATCGAAACGCCGGAAGGTCCGAACATCGGCCTGATCAACTCGCTGGCGCTGTTCGCCCGCGTCAATAGCTATGGTTTTATCGAAACAGCCTACCGCAAGGTCGTGGATAGCAAGGTAACCGACCAGATCGAATACCTCTCCGCCATTGAAGAAGGCAACTACGTTGTCGCTCAGGCTAATGCCTCGCTGGTCGATGGTCGCTTGTCGGATGACCTCGTCACCTGCCGTGAAAAGGGTGAAACCATTCTGGCCGAGCCGTCACGCGTTCAGTACATGGACGTGGCACCGGGTCAGATCGTCTCGGTAGCAGCATCGCTGATTCCGTTCCTCGAACACGATGACGCGAACCGTGCCTTGATGGGCGCCAACATGCAGCGTCAGGCTGTTCCTTGTCTGCGTCCAGAAAAGCCGCTGGTTGGTACTGGCATCGAACGCACCGTTGCGGTCGACTCCGGTACTGCCGTGGTCGCCCTGCGTGGTGGCAAGGTCGACTATGTCGATGCTGCCCGTGTCGTGGTTCGCGTCAACGACGACGAAACCATTGCCGGAGAAGTCGGCGTCGATATCTACAATCTGGTCAAGTACACCCGTTCCAACCAGAACACCAATATCAACCAGCGTCCGCTGGTTCGTGTTGGCGACCATATTGCCAAGGGTGACGTCGTTGCTGATGGTGCATCGACTGACAAAGGCGAGCTCGCTCTGGGTCAGAACATGCTGATCGCCTTCATGCCGTGGAACGGCTACAACTTCGAAGACTCGATTTTGATCTCCGAACGCGTTGTTGCTGAAGATCGCTATACCTCGATCCACATTGAGGAACTGACCGTCGTCGCTCGCGATACGAAGCTGGGTCCTGAAGAAATTACCCGTGACATCGCGTCATTGGGCGAGTCGCAACTGTCCCGTCTGGATGACTCCGGTATCGTCTACATTGGCGCAGAAGTTGAAGCCGCCGATGTGCTGGTTGGCAAGGTTACGCCCAAGGGCGAAACCCAGTTGACGCCGGAAGAAAAGCTGCTGCGTGCCATCTTCGGTGAGAAGGCTTCCGACGTAAAAGACACCTCGCTGCGCGTGCCGTCCGGTATTGCCGGTACCGTCATCGACGTTCAGGTCTTTACCCGTGAAGGCATTGAGCGTGATAAGCGCGCCCAGTCGATCATCGACGAGCATCTGCGCCACTACAAGCTGGATCTGGCTGACCAGATGCGTATTGTTGAACGCGATGCGTTCGCCCGTGTCGAACGTCTGATTCTTGGCAAGAAGGCCAATGGCGGTCCGAAGAAGCTGGCCAAGGGTGCTGTGGTGGAACAGTCCTACCTTGACGGCATGGATCCGCACCACTGGTTTGATATCCGTCTTGCCGACGATGATGTTGCTCAGCAACTTGAGCAGGTCAAGGATGGTCTGGAACAGGCGCGCAAGAACTTCGATATCGCCTTTGAAGGCAAGCGCAAGAAGCTGACGCAGGGCGACGAGTTGCCGCCGGGTGTTCAGAAGATGGTCAAGGTTTATGTGGCCGTCAAACGTCGTCTGCAGCCTGGCGACAAGATGGCCGGTCGTCATGGTAACAAGGGTGTGGTTTCCCGCATCCTGCCGGTTGAAGACATGCCGCACATGGAAGATGGTAGTCCTGTCGATATCGTGTTGAACCCGCTCGGCGTGCCATCACGGATGAACGTTGGTCAGATTCTGGAAGTTCACCTTGGCCTCGCCGCCAAGGGCCTCGGCCACAAGATTGGCGCCATGTTGCGTGCTCAGTCCAGTGCCAAGGAAATTCGTGGGTTCCTTGATCAGATCTACAACTCAAGCGGCAAAGCCGAGAATCTCGAGGAGCTGAACGATACTGAAGTCCTCGAAATGGCCGGTAATCTGACCAATGGCGTGCCGTTCGCGACCCCGGTATTCGATGGTGCCAAGGAAGAGGAAATCAAGGCCATGCTGGCCATGGCAGGAATGCCGTCTTCGGGTCAGATGACCCTGTTTGATGGCCGTACTGGCGAGGCATTTGAGCGTCAGGTGACTGTGGGCTACATGCACTACCTGAAGCTGCATCACTTGGTTGATGACAAGATGCATGCCCGTTCGACTGGCCCGTACTCGCTGGTTACCCAGCAGCCGCTGGGTGGTAAGGCGCAGTTCGGCGGTCAGCGCTTCGGTGAAATGGAAGTATGGGCACTCGAAGCCTACGGCGCTTCGTATGTCTTGCAGGAAATGCTGACCGTGAAGTCCGATGACGTGAATGGTCGTACGAAGGTGTACGAAAACATCGTCAAGGGCGAGCACAGGATTGATGCCGGCATGCCGGAATCCTTCAATGTGCTGGTCAAGGAAATTCGTTCGCTGGCGATCGATATTGATCTGGAACGTTACTGATTTAGGGCTGGGAGTTAAACGATGAAAGCATTGCTCGATCTATTCAAGCAGGTAACGGCGGAAGAGGAATTTGACGCGATTACCATTGGTCTCGCCTCGCCCGAAAAGATCCGTTCCTGGTCCTACGGTGAAGTCAAGAAGCCGGAAACCATCAACTACCGTACCTTCAAGCCGGAACGCGATGGCCTGTTCTGCGCCAAGATCTTTGGCCCGATCAAGGATTACGAGTGCCTGTGCGGCAAGTACAAGCGCCTCAAGCATCGCGGCGTCATCTGCGAGAAGTGCGGCGTTGAAGTGACGCTGGCCAAGGTTCGTCGCGACCGCATGGGTCACATCGAACTGGCTTCTCCGACCGCCCACATCTGGTTCCTGAAGTCCCTGCCATCCCGTCTGGGCATGGTGCTGGACATGACGCTGCGCGACATCGAGCGCGTCCTGTACTTCGAAGCATACGTCGTGACCGATCCAGGCATGGTCAGCAACCTCCAGCGTGCCCAGTTGCTCACCGAAGAGCAGTATCTGGAAATGATGGAAGAGCATGGCGATGAGTTCGTCGCTTTCATGGGCGCCGAAGGTATCCGTGAACTGCTGCGCAATCTCGACCTCAATAGCGAAGTCGAATCCCTGCGCGCTGAGCTCGAAGTCACCGGTTCCGAAGCCAAGAACAAGAAGCTGGCCAAGCGTCTGAAGATTCTCGAAGGTTTCCAGAAGTCCGGCATCAAGCCGGACTGGATGATTCTCGAAGTCCTGCCGGTCCTGCCGCCGGACTTGCGTCCGCTGGTCCCGCTGGATGGCGGTCGCTTTGCGACTTCCGACCTGAACGACCTGTATCGTCGCGTGATCAACCGGAACAACCGTCTGAAGCGTCTGCTTGAGCTGAAGGCGCCGGAAATCATCGTCCGCAACGAAAAGCGCATGCTGCAGGAGTCGGTTGACTCCCTGCTCGACAACGGCCGTCGCGGCAAGGCGATGACCGGCGCCAACAAGCGTCCGCTCAAGTCGCTGGCCGATATGATCAAGGGCAAGGGCGGTCGTTTCCGTCAGAACTTGCTGGGCAAGCGCGTCGACTACTCCGGACGTTCGGTCATCGTGGTTGGTCCGCAGCTCAAGCTTCATCAGTGCGGTCTGCCCAAGCTGATGGCGCTGGAGTTGTTCAAGCCGTTCATTTTCCACAAGCTGGAAGTGCTCGGCTACGCCACGACCATCAAGCAAGCCAAGAAGATGGTTGAAGGCCAGGAGCCGGTGGTTTGGGACATCCTCGAAGATGTTATCCGCGAGCATCCGGTCATGCTGAACCGTGCGCCGACCCTGCACCGTCTGGGTATCCAGGCTTTCGAGCCGACCTTGATCGAAGGGAAGGCCATCCAGCTCCACCCTCTCGTCTGCGCAGCTTTCAACGCCGACTTCGACGGTGACCAGATGGCTGTCCATGTCCCGCTGTCACTCGAAGCGCAGATGGAAGCCCGGACCCTGATGTTGGCCTCGAACAACGTGCTGTCGCCCGCCAACGGTCAGCCGATCATCGTGCCGTCGCAGGATATCGTGCTGGGTCTGTACTATGCCACCCGCGAGAAGATCAATGGCAAGGGTGAAGGCATGTACTTCGCCGATACCAACGAAATCGAGCGTGCCATGGCTGCAGGCCAGCTGGATGTGCACTCGCGCATTTCGGTTCGCCTCAAGCAATATGAGCCTGCTGCGGTCGACGGCGAATTTATCGAAAAAATGGAACGTGTCGAAACGACCGCTGGTCGAGCGCTGCTGTCCAAGATTCTGCCGAAAGGCATGCCTTTCAAGACCATCGACCGAGCGCTGAAGAAAAAAGAAATTTCCAAGTTGATCGATGAGTCTTTCCGTCGTTGTGGCCTCAAGGAGACTGTGGTTTTTGCCGACAAGCTGATGCAGAACGGTTATGCCCTCGCAACGCGTGCCGGCATTTCCTTCTGTTCTGACGACATGCGCGTGCCGGCCAAGAAATACGAAATCATCGCCTCTGCCGAAGCAGAAGTGAAGGAAATCGAAACACAGTACACCAATGGTTTGGTGACTCAGGGCGAGCGCTACAACAAGGTCGTCGATATCTGGGGTCGTACTGGTGACCAGGTCGCCAAAGTGATGATGGACGAGTTGGGTCACGAAGAAACGGTCGACCGTCACGGTAAAAAGGTCAAGCAGGATTCGTTTAATTCGATCTACATGATGGCCGACTCCGGTGCGCGTGGTTCTGCCGCCCAGATTCGTCAGTTGGCGGGTATGCGTGGCCTGATGGCGAAGCCGGATGGGTCGATTATCGAAACACCGATTACCACGAATTTCCGTGAAGGTTTGAACGTCCTTCAATACTTCATTTCAACGCACGGTGCTCGTAAGGGTCTGGCCGATACTGCGTTGAAGACAGCAAATTCAGGCTACCTGACGCGCCGTCTGGTTGACGTCACGCAGGATTTGGTGATTACGGAAGATGACTGCGGAACCCGGAACGGTTTTGCTGTCAAGGCTCTGGTTGAAGGTGGCGAGGTTATAGAGCCGTTGCGCGAGCGGATTCTAGGTCGCGTTACAGTCGATGATCTGGTTGATCCGGAAACACAGGAAACTGTGATTTTTGCTGGCACCATGCTTGATGAAGACCTGGTTGACTTGATCGATAAGCTGGGCATCGACGAAGTTAAAGTTCGTACCCCACTTACCTGTGACACGCGTTACGGTCTGTGTGCTCAATGTTATGGCCGCGATCTCGGGCGCGGAACAATGGTTAACGCAGGAGAGGCAGTCGGTGTTATCGCTGCTCAATCGATCGGCGAGCCGGGCACGCAGCTCACCATGCGCACGTTCCACGTTGGTGGCGCTGCCTCTCGGGCAGCGGTTGCTTCTCAGGTCGAAGCCAAATCCGCAGGTACGATTCGCTACACCTCGAATATGCGTTTTGTGACCAGCGCCAAGGATGAGAAAGTGGTTATTTCCCGTTCAGGTGAGGTGTTGATCACCGATGATCACGGTCGTGAGCGCGAACGTCACAAGGTGCCCTATGGGGCAACACTGTCAGTTGATGAAGGCAAAGTGGTTAAGGCAGGTACAAAGCTCGCCAGCTGGGATCCGCATACGCGTCCGATTGTCACTGAATATGCTGGCACGGTTCGATTCGAAAATGTCGAAGAGGGTGTCACCGTCGCCAAGCAGGTGGACGATGTCACGGGCTTGTCGACGTTGGTTGTGATTGACCACAAACGTGGCGGCAAGGCCGCTGTCAAAGGCGTGCGTCCAGTCGTCAAACTTCTTGACGAAAATGGAGAGGAAGTTCGGGTTGCTGGAAGTGACCATACAGTCTCAATCGCTTTCCAAGTCGGATCGATCATTTCCGTGCTGGATGGTCAGCAGGTCGGCGTTGGTGATGTGCTGGCCCGGATGCCACAAGAGTCTGCCAAGACACGCGATATTACTGGTGGTCTGCCTCGCGTTGCCGAACTTTTCGAGGCTCGTACGCCGAAAGACGCGTCCGTACTGGCTGAATACACTGGCACGATCGGTTTTGGCAAGGATACGAAGGGCAAACAGCGTCTGATCATTACTGATCTTGAGGGCGTTACTCATGAGTACCTCATCCCCAAGGACAAGCATGTACTGGTTCACGATGGTCAGGTGGTGAACAAGGGTGAGAAGATTGTTGAAGGAGCGCCAGATCCGCATGACATTCTCCGTTTGCAGGGTGTTGAGGAGCTAGCGCGCTACATTACTGATGAAGTTCAGGATGTTTATCGCTTGCAAGGCGTAAAGATCAACGACAAGCATATTGAAGTGATTGTTCGCCAGATGCTTCGACGCGTGGCGATCACTGAACCGGGTGACACCAAGTTTATCAAGTCAGAACAGGTGGAGCGCGCAGAGTTGCTTGCGGAGAATGATCGAGTCATCGCGGAGGGTAAGCTGCCTGCGAATTTTGATCACATGCTACTCGGCATCACGAAGGCCTCTTTGTCTACCGACTCGTTTATTTCCGCAGCTTCCTTCCAAGAGACTACGCGTGTACTGACCGAGGCGGCCATTATGGGCAAGCGAGACGAGCTCCGTGGCCTGAAGGAAAATGTCATCGTCGGTCGCTTGATTCCCGCAGGTACGGGTTTGGCCTATCACCGTAGCCGTAAGGCTCAGGTGGCAGGGGAGGAGGCGGCAACCAGCCGTCCGATTGACGAGGTTTTTGCGGAAAATGCAACGCAAGGGCTCGGACAGGACTAGCACGTTAGTCAGCAAGCCCCATGTCTCGTTGACATGGGGCTTGATCGGCCATAGAATTTATGGTCTTTGTCGGCAGAGGCTAATCATTGTCTCTGCTTTGGATAACAAAATAGCCGTCGTGTACCAGTAATCGTGTGCCCGGCCGTTGAAGGAAGTTTGATATGCCGACCATTAATCAGCTCGTGCGCAATCCGCGCGTAGCCGAAAAGGCCAAGAGCAAGGTTCCCGCTCTGGAAAAGTGCCCGCAGAAGCGTGGCGTCTGCACTCGTGTTTACACCACCACCCCGAAAAAGCCGAACTCCGCTCTCCGCAAGGTTTGTAAGGTTCGCCTGACGAATGGCTTCGAGGTCATCTCGTATATCGGCGGTGAAGGCCACAATCTGCAGGAGCACTCTGTGGTCCTGATCCGTGGCGGTCGTGTCAAGGACTTGCCGGGTGTGCGCTATCACACCGTGCGCGGTTCCTTGGATACCCAGGGCGTCAAAGATCGTAAGCAGTCCCGTTCCAAATACGGGGCCAAGCGTCCGAAGGCTGCTTGATTCTTATAGTGGCTTAAGTAAGTGGCCGTCCCTTTGGGCGGTTGGGAGAGGCCGGGAGGGTAAAACCCTAGCCCGGCTTTTCAACTGAATCGTATTTATTTGAGGTTAATATGCCCCGTCGTCGTGAAGTACCCAAGCGTGACATCCTGCCGGATCCGAAGTTTGGCAATGTCGATGTCTCCAAGTTTGTTAACGCCATCATGCAAAGCGGCAAGAAGTCGGTCGCCGAACGTATCGTCTATGGCGCTTTCGATATCATTACAACCAAGTCCGGCAAGGACCCGCTCGAAGTTTTCGGTTCCGCCATGGCGAATGTTCGCCCGATGGTTGAAGTGAAGTCGCGTCGTGTTGGCGGTGCTAACTACCAGGTTCCTGTTGAGGTGCGTCCGGCTCGCCGTGCTGCTCTGGCAATGCGTTGGTTGCGTGAATCTGCCCGCAAGCGTTCTGAGAAGTCCATGGGTCAGCGTCTGGCTGCTGAAATGCTTGAGGCTGCGGAGAACCGCGGCGGCGCAGTCAAGAAGCGCGACGAAGTGCACCGTATGGCCGAGGCCAACAAAGCCTTCGCCCACTTCCGCTTCTAATTTTCAAAGGGCTTTAACGTGGCACGCAAAACCCCCATCGAGCGCTACCGTAATATCGGCATTAGCGCCCACATCGACGCCGGCAAGACAACGACGACCGAACGAATCCTTTTCTACACCGGTGTTAACCATAAGATCGGTGAAGTTCATGATGGCGCTGCCACCATGGACTGGATGGAGCAGGAGCAAGAGCGCGGTATTACCATCACATCTGCGGCGACGACCTGTTTTTGGAGTGGCATGGACAAGCAGTTCCAGCCGCACCACATCAATATTATTGATACCCCGGGACACGTTGACTTCACTATCGAAGTCGAGCGCTCAATGCGCGTGCTGGATGCGGCCTGCATGGTTTACTGTGCGGTGGGTGGCGTGCAACCGCAGTCGGAAACGGTTTGGCGTCAGGCCAACAAGTACGGCGTGCCGCGTTTGGCCTTTGTGAACAAGATGGACCGTTCAGGTGCCAACTTCTTCAAGGTGGTAGACCAGCTCAAGCTTCGCCTGAAGGCGAATCCAGTGCCTATCGTCATTCCTATCGGCGCCGAAGAGAAGTTCGAAGGTGTGGTTGATCTGATCAAGATGAAGGCCATTTACTGGGACGAAGCTTCGCAAGGCATGAAGTATGATGCCCGAGAAATCCCGGCTGACCTGGTTGATGACGCGAACACATGGCGGGAGCAGATGGTCGAAGCGGCTGCTGAAGCCTCTGAGGATCTGATGAACAAGTACCTTGAAGAAGGTGCGTTGTCGGAAGCTGACATCATTCTTGGCCTGCGTACCCGTACCCTCGCTTGTGAAATCCAGCCGATGCTGTGCGGTACCGCTTTCAAGAACAAGGGTGTCCAGCGCATGCTCGACGCTGTCATCGAGCTGCTTCCGTCCCCTGTTGATATTCCCCCGGTCAAGGGCATTCTCGAGAATGAATCCGAAGGCGAGCGTCGCGCCGCTGATGACGAAGCGTTCTCCGCTCTGGCATTCAAGATCATGACTGATCCGTTCGTCGGTCAGCTAATCTTCTTCCGTGTCTATTCCGGCGTGATCAATTCCGGCGATACTGTTTACAACCCGGTCAAGGGCCGTAAAGAGCGTCTCGGTCGCATCCTGCAAATGCACGCCAATCAGCGTGAAGAAATCAAGGAAGTGCGCGCTGGTGACATCGCTGCAGCCGTCGGTCTCAAGGAAGCTACCACCGGTGACACATTGTGTGACCCACAAAAGGTTATCACTCTGGAACGCATGGTTTTCCCGGAGCCGGTGATTCACGTTGCCGTCGAGCCGAAGACCAAGGCCGATCAGGAGAAGATGGGCTTGGCGCTGGGTCGTCTGGCTCAGGAAGATCCGTCTTTCCGTGTGCGTACCGACGAAGAATCTGGGCAAACCATTATTTCCGGTATGGGTGAATTGCACCTTGAAATTCTGGTTGACCGTATGCGCCGTGAGTTTAACGTCGAAGCGACTGTTGGCGCTCCGCAGGTTGCGTATCGCGAATGCATCAAGAAATCGGTGGAGCAGGAAGGCAAGTTCGTCAAGCAGTCCGGTGGTCGCGGCCAGTTCGGTCACGTCTGGCTCAAGATCGAGCCGAATGAAGCCGGCAAGGGTTACGAATTCATCGATGCCATCAAGGGTGGTGTTGTTCCGCGCGAATTTATTCCGGCGGTCGACAAGGGCTTGCGTGATGCTGTGGCCAGCGGTGTGCTGGCCGGTTTCCCAGTGGTTGATGTCAAGTTCACGCTGTTTGACGGCTCATACCATGACGTTGACTCCAACGAAAATGCCTTCCGTATGGCTGCTTCGATGGCGTTCAAGGAAGGCATGAAGAAAGCCAGCCCGACGCTGCTCGAGCCGATGATGTCGGTTGAGGTCGAGACGCCGGAAGAGTACATGGGCAACGTCATGGGTGATCTTTCGTCACGCCGTGGCATCGTTCAGGGTATGGAAGATCAGGTTGGCGGCATAAAGCTCGTCAAGGCCGAAGTTCCGCTTTCGGAAATGTTCGGTTATTCGACTTCTGTCCGCTCCTTGTCGCAAGGCCGGGCTACCTACTCGATGGAATTCAAGCACTACACCGAAGCGCCGAAGAACGTCGCTGAGGCTGTCATTAACAAGAAATAATTGCCGGAGAACTGATAATGGCTAAGGAAAAATTCGCGCGTACGAAACCACACGTCAACGTTGGTACGATTGGTCACGTTGACCATGGCAAGACGACGCTGACCGCTGCAATTACCACGGTGCTGGCTGCCAAGTTTGGTGGCGCTGCCAAGGCGTACGACCAGATTGACGCGGCACCGGAAGAAAAGGCCCGCGGTATTACCATCAATACCGCCCACGTCGAATACGAAACCGCCAACCGTCACTATGCCCACGTTGACTGCCCAGGACACGCTGACTACGTCAAGAACATGATTACCGGTGCTGCCCAGATGGACGGCGCCATTCTCGTCTGCTCCGCCGCTGACGGCCCGATGCCCCAGACCCGCGAGCACATTCTGCTCGCCCGTCAGGTAGGTGTGCCATACGTCCTGGTGTTCATGAACAAGTGTGACATGGTGGACGACGCCGAGTTGCTTGAGCTCGTTGAAATGGAACTCCGTGAGCTCCTCTCCAAGTACGACTTCCCGGGCGACGACACCCCGATCATTCACGGCTCCGCCCTGAAGGCTCTCGAAGGCGACCAGTCTGAAATCGGCGAACCGTCCATCTTCCGTCTCGCCGATGCCCTTGATTCCTACATCCCGACCCCGGAACGTGCCGTTGATCTGCCCTTCCTGATGCCGGTTGAAGACGTCTTCTCCATCTCCGGTCGCGGCACCGTCGTCACCGGTCGTATCGAGCGTGGCGTCGTGAAGGTCGGCGAAGAAATCGAAATCGTCGGCATCCGTCCGACCGTCAAGACCACCTGTACCGGTGTTGAAATGTTCCGCAAGCTGCTCGACCAGGGTCAGGCAGGCGACAACGTTGGCGCCCTGCTCCGTGGTACCAAGCGTGAAGATGTTGAGCGTGGTCAAGTTCTGTGCAAGCCGGGCTCCATCACCCCGCACACCCACTTTACCGGCGAAGTCTACGTGTTGTCCAAGGACGAAGGTGGTCGTCACACCCCGTTCTTCAACAACTACCGTCCGCAGTTCTACTTCCGCACCACCGACGTGACGGGTGCTATCACCTTGCCGGAAGGCACGGAAATGGTGATGCCAGGTGACAACATCCAGATGACCGTGAAGTTGATCGCCCCCATCGCCATGGAAGAAGGTCTGCGCTTCGCCATCCGTGAAGGCGGTCGTACCGTCGGCGCCGGCGTCGTCGCAAAGATCATCGAGTAATTCTGTTCTTTTAAAATCCGGGGTGAGGCTCGCTTCACCCCATCGTTCTTTGGAAGCCAAAAATGCAAAGCCAAAAAATCCGTATCCGCCTGAAGGCCTTCGACTATCGCCTGATCGATCAATCCGCACAGGAAATCGTCGAAACCGCCAAGCGCACCGGTGCGGTTGTTCGTGGCCCGGTTCCTTTGCCGACGCGCAAGCAGCGTTTCGACATTCTTCGTTCGCCGCACGTCAACAAGACTTCCCGTGACCAGCTTGAGATTCGTACCCATCTGCGTTTGATGGATATCGTTGATCCGACTGACAAGACGGTTGATGCATTGATGAAGCTGGATCTTCCCGCTGGCGTGGACGTCGAAATCAAGTTGCAGTAATACAAGGTTGCGGATATAATCCGCGCCTTTCGGGGGTGGCCGGCAACGGTTGCCCATTTGTTGTTATACATCGACCGGCCAATCGCAGCCGGCGATGAGGAGAATAACCATGAGTCTAGGCCTTGTTGGTCGCAAGGTTGGCATGACTCGCATTTTTGCCGAGGATGGCGCGTCCATTCCGGTAACTGTGCTTGACGTGTCTAACAACCGAGTGACCCAAGTAAAAACGCCGGAGATCGATGGCTACTCAGCCATTCAGGTCGCATTCGGCAAGCGCCGTGCCTCTCGTGTTTCGAAGCCCCTTGCTGGCCATCTGGCCAAGGCGGGTGTCGAAGCCGGGCATGTGCTCAAGGAATTCCTGATCGGTGCTGATCAGCTCGCCACTTTCAAGGCGGGCGACCGGGTTGCTGTCACCATTTTTGCCGAAGGGCAAAAGGTTGATGTGACCGGTAGCTCCATCGGTAAGGGTTTCCAGGGTGGTATCAAACGCCACAACTTCAGTTCAAACCGTGCAACCCATGGTAACTCGCTGTCGCATAACGCGCCGGGTTCTATCGGTATGGCGCAGGATCCGGGCCGTGTTTTCCCGGGCAAGCGCATGGCTGGGCATATGGGTGATGTTCAATCCACCATGCAGGGACTGACGATCGTTCGCGTTGATGTTGAGCGCCAGTTGCTTCTGGTCAAGGGTGCTGTACCTGGCGCCAAGGGTTCCGACGTCGTTGTGCGTCCGGCGGTCAAGGCTTAAGGGGGCGACATGGAACTTAATGTAATTAACGAACAAGGTCAGGAATCTGCCAAGTTGCAGGCTTCCGACGTGCTGTTCGGTCGCGATTTCAACGAGGCTCTGGTTCACCAGATCGTCGTCGCCTATCAGGCGAATGCACGTTCCGGCGATCGCCAGCAGAAGGATCGCTCCGAAGTCCGTCATACCACGACCAAACCGTGGCGCCAAAAAGGTACGGGTCGTGCCCGTGCCGGTAGTAATGGCAGTCCGCTGTGGCGTGGGGGTGGTCGGATTTTCCCGAACTCTCCTGAAGAAAATTTCAGCCAGAAGGTTAACAAGAAGATGTTCCGCGCCGGTATGGCTGCGATTCTCTCCGAGTTGGCACGTCAAGGTCGCATGGTTGTCATTGACGATCTGACCATTGAGGCCCCCAAGACCAAGCTGTTCTCGCAAAAGCTGAAGAGCCTGGGTCTGGAGGGTAATCTTCTGGTTATTACGGATACGCTGAACGAGAATCTTTATCTCTCGTCACGTAATCTGCCCAATGTTCTGGTCCTGGAAGCCCAGGAAGCCGATCCGGTTTCTCTGGTTCGCTTCGCCAAGGTTCTTGTAACCAAGAATGCGGTGGCCAAGTTCGAGGAGATGTGGGGATGAACCAACAGCGTCTGATGCAGGTGCTGCTAGCACCGCAAATCTCCGAGAAGGCAACCTACGTTGCTGACAAACACGATCAGGTTATTTTCCGTGTTTGCTCCGACGCAACCAAGCCCGAGATCAAGGCCGCGGTCGAGTTGTTGTTCAAGGTTGAAGTTGAAGGCGTGCAGGTCGCCAACGTTAAAGGAAAGGTCAAGCGCTTCAAGGGTGCAACCGGTCGTCGCAAGGGCTGGAAGAAAGCCTACGTGAGCCTTAAGGCTGGTCAGGAAATCAATTTTGTTGAAGGGGGGAATGCCTAATGGCTCTCGTTAAAGTCAAGCCGACTTCCCCTGGTCGTCGCGCCGTCGTGCTGGTGGTTAACGCCAATCTGCACAAGGGCAAGCCATTTGCCCCGCTGGTTGAAGCCAAGTCGGGTAATGCTGGCCGCAACAATAATGGTCGCATCACTGTTCGCCATCAAGGCGGCGGTCATAAGCAGGCTTATCGTGTCATCGATTTCAAGCGCAACAAGGACGGTATCCCGGCCAAGGTTGAGCGCCTGGAATATGATCCGAACCGCACTGCCAACATTGCGCTGCTCTGTTATGCCGATGGCGAGCGCCGCTATATCATCGCCAACAAGGGCATGGTAGTCGGTCAGCCGGTCATGAGTGGCTCTGAAGCGCCGATCAAGTCTGGTAATGCTCTGCCGATCCGCAATATTCCGGTTGGTACGACCATTTGCTGCGTCGAAATGCTGCCAGGCAAGGGTGCGCAAATTGCCCGCTCGGCTGGTACTTCGGTTCAGTTGCTGGCTCGTGAAGGTTCTTACGCCCAGATCCGTCTCCGCTCTGGCGAAGTGCGTCGCGTGCATGTTGAGTGCCGCGCAACCATCGGTGAAGTTGGCAACGAAGAACACAACCTGCGCAAGTTCGGCAAGGCCGGTGCTATGCGTTGGCGCGGTATTCGCCCGACCGTTCGTGGTACTGCCATGAACCCGGTCGATCACCCCCACGGTGGTGGTGAAGGTCGTACCGGCGAAGGTCGCGTGCCAGTCAATCCGTGGGGTCAGCCCACCAAGGGTTACCGCACCCGCAGCAACAAGCGCACGAACAGCATGATCGTTCAGCGCCGTCATAAGCGTTAAGGGGTAGGAAATGGGACGTTCTCTCAAAAAGGGCCCGTTTGTTGATGCGCACCTGATCGACAAAGTCGAAGCAGTTCGTGCTACCAGCGACAAGCGCCCGATCAAGACATGGTCGCGTCGTTCAACGATCCTCCCCGAGTTTATCGGTCTGACGATTGCTGTCCATAACGGAAAGCAGCATATCCCGGTGTTCGTCACCGAGAATATGGTCGGTCACAAGCTCGGCGAGTTCTCGCTGACCCGGACGTTTAAGGGTCATACCGCCGGCAAAAAGGCCAAGAAGTAAGGAGCTGACATGGAAACTCGTGCAAGTCTACGGGGCGTACGCCTCTCCGAGCAAAAAGGCCGCCTGGTGGCGGACTTGGTGCGCGGCAAGCCGGTTGGTCAGGCTCTTAACATCCTGGCTTTCTGCCCGAAAAAGGGCGCTGGTATTGTCAAGAAGGTTCTGGAGTCGGCAATCGCCAACGCTGAACACAACGATGGTGCTGATATCGACGAACTGATGGTCAAGACCATATACGTTGAAAAAGGCATGGTGCTGAAGCGCTTTACCGCGCGCGCCAAGGGTCGTGGCAATCGGATCGTCAAGCCGACCTGCCATATCTTTCTGACCGTTGGTAACTAAGGAAGAGCCATGGGACAGAAAATTCATCCGACTGGCTTTCGTCTGGCCGTCACCAAAAACTGGAGTTCACGCTGGTACGCCAACAGCAAGGACTTTCCTGGCATGCTCAATGAAGACATCAAGGTTCGTGAGTATCTGAAGCGCAAGCTCGCACACGCTTCTGTCGGCCGTGTGCTGATCGAGCGTCCTGCGAAGAATGCCCGTGTCACGGTTTACTCCGCTCGACCGGGTGTTGTTATCGGCAAGAAGGGCGAAGATATTGAACAACTTCGTTCGGATCTTCAGCGCATCATGGGCGTTCCTGTCCATGTGTCGATTGAAGAAATCCGCAAGCCGGAAATCGACGCCCAGCTGATCGCCGATTCGATTGCCCAGCAACTCGAAAAGCGCATCATGTTCCGTCGTGCCATGAAGCGTGCAATGCAAAACGCAATGCGTCTTGGTGCCCAGGGTATCAAGGTCATGAGTGCAGGTCGTCTTAACGGTGCTGAAATTGCCCGTAGCGAGTGGTATCGCGAAGGCCGTGTGCCATTGCATACGCTGCGCGCCGACATCGACTACGCCACCTCGGAAGCACTGACCACCTACGGCATCATCGGTATCAAGGTCTGGGTTTACAAGGGCGACATGCTTGATCGCAATGAGCAGCCGGCCGTTGAAGAGCCAGCCGCTGATGACCGTCGTCCGCGTCGTGCTCCGGGTAAACCGGAAGGCGACAAGCCGCGTACCCGTACTGTCAAGAAAAATGACGGTGCTGGCGCTCCGGACAAGCGCGTAAGAAAGGCAGGTGCTTAACATGCTGCAACCAAATCGCCGCAAGTTCCGCAAGGAGCATAAGGGGCGCAACGAAGGTCTGGCCACCCGCGGCACCAAGGTGTCGTTCGGTGAGTGGGGCCTGAAGGCGACCGGTCGTGGTCGCTTGACGGCTCGTCAGATCGAAGCCGCCCGTCGTGCGATGACCCGTCACATTAAACGTGGCGGACGCATCTGGATCCGTATTTTCCCGGATAAGCCTGTTTCGAAGAAGCCTGCCGAAGTCCGTATGGGTAACGGTAAGGGTAATCCGGAATACTGGGTTGCAGAAATCCAGCCGGGTAAAGTTCTATATGAAATGGATGGCGTGAATGAAGCACTGGCTCGTGAGGCTTTTGCTCTCGCTGCTGCCAAGTTGCCGATTGCCACGACCTTCGTGACTCGTCATCTGGGGTAATCATGAAAGCTAGTGAATTGAGAACCAAGAGCGTGGACGAGCTCAACAAGGAATTGCTGGACCTGTTGAGGGCCCAGTTCGGTATGCGTATGCAGCTCGCTACCCAGCAACTGTCCAATACCAGCCAAATGTCCAAGGTGCGTCGCGACATCGCTCGCGTTCGCACGCTTATCCGTGAAAAGGCGGTGCAGCAATGAGCGAAACCACCAGTAGCAAACGTACTCTTGTCGGTCGCGTTGTCAGCGACAAGATGGAAAAGACGGTTACCGTCCTCGTCGAACGTAAGGTCAAGCACCCTATGTACGGCAAGGTGATGGTTCGTTCCAAGAAGTACCATGCCCACAACGAAGGTAATTCGGCCAAGGCCGGTGATCTCGTTGAGATCGTCGAAACTCGTCCGGTTTCCCGTACCAAGACCTGGGCGGTCACGACTGTTCTTGAGAAGGCGATCGTTGTATAACGAAAGTTTCTTAAAATGCTTGCGCAGTCTTGAAAGAAGCCGGTATAATCCGGCTTCTTTTTTGCAGACGTCGTTCTGATCGACTGCAAATTTGTTCAACCCGTACGGGTTCCAAGACTGACCGCGCAGGCGGATTAAGTTGGAGTTAATTTAAATGATTCAGATGCAGACAACTCTGGATGTCGCCGATAACACCGGCGCTCGTTCAGTAATGTGTATCAAAGTGCTGGGTGGATCCAGGCGCCGTTATGCGGGCATTGGTGACATTATCAAGGTCAGCATCAAGGATGCTGCGCCGCGTGGCCGTGTCAAAAAAGGCGACGTCTACAACGCCGTAGTGGTTCGCACCGCGAAGGGTGTTCGTCGTCCGGATGGCTCGCTGGTTCGCTTTGATGGTAATGCCGCAGTTCTTCTCAACAACAAGCTCGAGCCGATCGGCACGCGCATCTTTGGCCCGGTGACCCGCGAATTGCGTACCGAGCGCTTCATGAAGATCGTGTCCCTCGCTCCAGAAGTGCTGTAAGGGGCTGGCCATGGAAAAAATTCGTAAAGGCGACGAAATCGTCGTTGTTACCGGTAAAGACAAAGGCAGGCGCGGTACCGTGCTACGTCGTGTCGATGATGAGCATGTGCTTGTCGAGGGTGTCAATCGTGCCAAGAAGCACGTCAAGCCGAATCCTGTAAAGGGTGTGGCTGGTGGCATCGTGGATAAAGACATGCCTATTCATATCTCCAATGTTGCGCTGTTTAATCCTGCTACCAAGAAAGCCGACCGCGTTGGCTTCAAGGCGCTTGATGACGGCCGCAAGGTTCGCGTGTTCAAGTCGAACGGCGAACTGGTAAACGCATAAGGAGTGGTCATGGCGCGTTTGCAGCAGTTTTACAAGGACACCGTTGTTGCTGATTTGAGCAAACAATTCGGTTACAAGTCCGTTATGGAAGTCCCGCGTATCACCAAGATCACCCTGAATATGGGTGTCGGTGAGGCTGTCGCGGATAAGAAGGTTCTCGAAAACGCCGTTGGCGACATGCAGAAGATTGCAGGTCAAAAGCCGGTTACGACCAAGGCTCGCAAGTCTATTGCCGGCTTCAAGATTCGTGATGGTTACCCGATCGGTTGCATGGTCACGCTTCGTGGTCCGCGCATGTTCGAATTCCTTGATCGCTTGGTGACAATTGCTTTGCCTCGTGTTCGTGACTTCCGTGGTGTTTCTGGCAAGGGTTTTGACGGCCAGGGCAACTACAACATGGGTGTCAAAGAACAGATCATTTTCCCGGAAATCGAATACGACAAGATCGATGCTCTCCGGGGTATGAATATCAGCATCACTACGACCGCGAAATCCGACGCAGAAGCCAAGGCTCTGTTGGCGGCGTTCAAGTTCCCGTTCAAGAATTGAGGCAATCATGGCAAAACTTGCTCTGATCAACCGTGAAGAAAAGCGCCGCAAGCTGGTGGCTCAGTACGCCAAGAAGCGTGCTGCCCTCGAGGCGATTTTCAATAACGCGAGCCTGTCTGACGATGAGCGTTACGCTGCCCGTCTGAAGTTCCAGGCCTTGCCGCGTAACTCGAGCCCGTCTCGTCTGCGCAATCGTTGCCAGCTGACCGGTCGTCCGCGTGGTGTTTTCCGTAAGTTCGGTCTGTGCCGTCACAAGATCCGCGAATTGGCCTTCAATGGCGAAGTTCCGGGTGTTGTTAAAGCCAGCTGGTAAAAAGGAGATTCAGAAATGGCTATGAGCGATCCGATCGCGGACATGCTGACTCGCATCCGCAACGCCCAGCTCGCCGAAAAGGCGTCTGTCTCCATGCCCTCATCCAAAGTCAAGGTGGCTATTGCCGCCGTGCTGAAAGATGAAGGCTACGTCGATGATTTCGCAGTTCGTCAGGCTGATGGCAAGCCGACACTCGAGATTGCACTCAAGTATTACGCCGGTCGTCCGGTCATTGAGCGCATCGAGCGTGTTTCCAAGCCTGGTCTACGTATCTACAAGGGCTGCGAAGATATTCCTCGCGTCATGAACGGTCTGGGCGTCGCCATTGTGTCGACTCCCAAGGGCGTTATGACTGATCGCAAGGCTCGCGCCAGCAAGGTCGGCGGCGAAGTTCTTTGCATCGTGGCGTAAGGGGAAATTTATGTCTCGTATTGGTAAGAATCCCATTATTCTCCCCGCCGGTGTTGAAGTTACGGTTGGTGAGCAAATTACTGTCAAGGGTCCCCTGGGTTCCTTGAAGACCATTGCTCATCCATCCGTAAAGATTTCCGTCGAAGGTCAGAATGTCCAGGTTTCCAAGGTTGATGGTGCAGTAAATGCTGCGGCCATGTGGGGCACCATGCGTGCCAACCTTAACAACATGGTCAACGGTGTTTCCAAGGGTTTTGAGCGCAAGCTCCAGTTGGTTGGCGTGGGCTATCGTGCCCAGGCTCAGGGCGACGTCCTGAATCTGTCGCTGGGTTTTTCGCATCCAGTGGCACACAAGATGCCCGCTGGTGTGAAGGTTGAATGCCCAACCCAGACCGAAATTCTGATCAAGGGGGCTGACAAGCAACAGGTCGGCCAGGTTGCTGCCGAAGTTCGTGCGTATCGCAAGCCGGAGCCCTATAAAGGCAAGGGCGTTCGGTACTCGGACGAAGTGGTGGTTATCAAGGAAACCAAGAAGAAGTAAGGGTGGCATATGTTTAACAAGAAACAAGCGCGTTTGCGCCGTTCCCGCCAAACCCGGGCCAAAATTGCCGAGCTTAAGGCTGTCCGTTTGTGCGTCAATCGCACCAACTGCCATATTTACGCACAGATCATTTCGCCTTGCGGCGGTAAGGTTCTGGCTTCGGCTTCCACGCTGGAAACGGGTGTCCGCAATGACATTCCGAACGGCGGTAACAAGGCTGCTGCCACTTCGGTGGGTAAGCTGATTGCCGAGCGCGCCAAGGCCGCTGGCATTGAGCAGGTGGCTTTTGATCGTTCCGGCCTTCAGTATCACGGTCGTGTTCAGGCGCTGGCGGAAGCCGCGCGTGAAGCCGGTCTGAAGTTCTGATCGCTGCGAAAGGATAAGGTTAGAAAATGGCTAAACCTGATAGAAACAAGAAGCCGCAACAGAATGAAGAGCGCGATGATGGCATGCGCGAAAAAATGGTTGCGGTCAATCGCGTTACCAAGGTGGTTAAGGGCGGCCGTATTCTCGGTTTCGCAGCCCTGACCGTTGTTGGTGACGGCGATGGCAGCATCGGCATGGGCAAGGGCAAATCCCGTGAGGTTCCTGTCGCTGCACAAAAGGCTATGGATGAGGCGCGTCGCAAGATGGCCAAGGTCAGCCTGAAGAACGGCACTGTTCATCACACCGTAATGGGCCGTCATGGCGCAACGACGGTGATGATTCAGCCGGCTCCTGAAGGCACTGGCATTATCGCGGGCGGCGCCATGCGCGCTGTCTTCGAGGTCGTCGGTGTTACCAATGTGGTTGCAAAGGCTCATGGCTCAACCAACCCCTACAACATCGTGCGTGCCACCATCGACGGTCTGTCGAAGGTGAATACGCCGGCCGAGATCGCCGCCAAGCGTGGTCTCTCGGTTGAGCGAGTCCTGGGGTAAGTCATGGCTGACAAGAAAATCACAGTGAAGCTCGTCAAGAGCATCATCGGTACGAAGCAGGATCACCGCGCGACGGTGCGTGGTCTTGGCCTTCGCAAGCTGAATAGTTCTTCTGAACTGGTGGATACGCCGGCAGTGCGCGGCATGATCCAGAAGGTTCAGTATCTCGTCAAGGTTGAGGGTTAAGCCATGCGTCTGAATACCATCAAGCCTGGTGAAGGCTCCAAGAAAGCCGCCAAGCGCGTCGGTCGTGGCATCGGTTCCGGCCTTGGCAAGACCTGTGGCCGTGGCCACAAGGGTCAAAAGTCCCGTTCCGGTGGCTTCCACAAGGTTGGCTTCGAGGGCGGTCAAATGCCTTTGCAGCGTCGCCTGCCGAAGCGCGGTTTCAAGTCGCTGACCCGTGCTCGCAACTACGAAGTTCGTCTGACTGATCTGGATCGTCTGCCGGTTGAGGAAATTGATCTCCTCGCGCTGCAGGCTGCCGGTATCGTTCCGGGTGACGCTCTCTCCGCCAAGGTTATCCTGTCGGGCGCTATCGCCCGCAAGGTTGTCCTGAAGGGTGTCGGTGCCACCAAGGGTGCAAAGGCTGCTATTGAAGCAGCCGGTGGCTCGATCGCTGAGTAAGCAGGGAAAGGTTAGAATTTTGGCTGCAAATCCTAATACCGTTGGCAAGGGCGGAAAGTTCGGCGATCTAAAGCGCCGGCTGTGGTTCTTGCTTGGCGCGCTGGTTGTTTACCGCATTGGCGCCCATATTCCGGTTCCCGGGATTGATCCCAACGCTCTGGCCGATCTCTTTAATTCGCAACAGGGCGGCATCCTTGGCATGTTCAACATGTTCTCGGGTGGCGCTTTGTCGCGATTTACCATTTTCGCACTGGGGATCATGCCGTACATTTCGGCGTCGATCATCATGCAATTGATGAGTGTCGCGAGCCCGCAACTCGAAGCCCTTAAAAAAGAAGGCGAAGCCGGGCGGCGCAAGATCACTCAATATACCCGCTATGGCACTGTCGTCCTCGCGCTCTTTCAGGGGCTGGGTATCGCCGTGGCGCTTGAGGCGCAAGCCGGGCTGGTGAATGATCCTGGCTTCATGTTCCGACTGACCACCGTGTCTACGCTGCTGACCGGCACAATGTTCCTGATGTGGCTGGGGGAGCAGATTACCGAGCGCGGTTTGGGCAACGGCATATCGATCATCATTTTCGCCGGTATCGCCGCAGGCCTCCCCAATGCGATTGGTGGCTTGCTAGAATTGGTTCGTACCGGCGCGATGCATCCGCTTACGGCTTTGATTATCTGCGTTCTGGTTGTTCTGGTTACTGCGTTTGTTGTTTTCGTTGAGCGTGGCCAGCGTAAGATCTTGGTGAATTATGCCAAACGCCAGGTCGGAAACAAAATTTATGGTGGTCAGAGTTCGCATCTGCCACTCAAGTTGAACATGTCCGGTGTTATCCCGCCGATCTTTGCTTCGTCCATCATCCTGTTTCCGGCGACCGTGGCCAACTGGTTTGGTGCTAGCGAGTCAATGCACTGGTTGAAGGACGTTGCTGGTACCTTGTCGCCTGGGCAGCCGATCTACGTGATGCTTTATGCATCGGCAATCGTGTTTTTCTGTTTTTTCTATACTGCCCTTGTGTTCAATTCCAAGGAAACCGCAGATAACCTGAAAAAGAGTGGCGCATTCGTACCGGGCATTCGCCCTGGTGAGCAAACCGCTCGCTACATAGACAAGATACTGATGCGGCTGACGCTGATTGGTGCCGCCTATATCACCGTCGTTTGTTTGTTGCCAGAATTCCTTATTTTGAAGTGGAATGTTCCGTTCTACTTTGGCGGTACGTCGTTGCTGATTATCGTGGTTGTGACCATGGATTTCATGTCTCAGGTGCAGGCCTACGTGATGTCTCACCAGTATGAAAGCTTGCTGAAGAAGGCAAATTTCAAAGGCTCACCGATGATCAAGTAATTGCCTATGGAAAAAGTAATTACATAGAAATGCAGGCAGAGGTCTTTAAAAACCTCCCGAATACGGCCTTCAGGGTCAAGTTGGAAAATGGACAAATGGTACTGGGCCTTATTTCCGGAAAAGATGCGTATGCATTACATACGAATTTTTCCTAGTGACAAGGTAACCGTGCAATTGACGCCATACGATTTAAGCAAAGCCAGGATCGTTTTCCGGGCCAAGTAAAGAGTTCTCTACGCAATAAACCGCAGGGCAAGGAATCACGGCTGCTTCCAAGCTCTCGCAGACGAGGAGTAAAACATGAAAGTGCAACCTTCAGTGAAGCGCGTTTGCCGCAATTGCAAAGTTATCCGTCGCAAGGGTGTCGTTCGCGTCATTTGCAAGGATCCGCGTCATAAGCAGCGCCAGGGTTGATTTCCTGGTGAGTCTGGCATTCGTTAATTTTCGAAATATTGGAGTGATTCAATGGCCCGTATTGCAGGGGTAAACATTCCGAACCATCAGCATGCAGAAATCGCTCTGACTGCGATCTTCGGCATCGGCCGTACCCGCGCACAGAAAATCTGTGATGCGGCCGGCATCGTTCGTTCTACAAAAATGAAAGACTTGTCCGATTCGGACATGGATCGTCTGCGTGACGAAGTCGGCAAATTCACTGTTGAAGGTGATCTGCGCCGCGAAGTCACAATGAACATCAAGCGTCTGATGGACCTCGGTTGCTACCGTGGTCTGCGCCATCGCAAGGGCTTGCCCTGCCGTGGTCAGCGCACCCGGACCAATGCTCGTACTCGCAAGGGTCCGCGCAAGGCCATTGCTGGCAAGAAGTAATAGGGACAGAACATGGCAAAGACTGCTACCAAAGTTCGCAAAAAGGTTAAAAAGAACGTCGCTGAGGGCATCGCCCACATCCACGCTTCGTTCAATAACACCATCATTACCATTACCGATCGTCAGGGCAATGCATTGTCTTGGGCGACCTCGGGTGGTGCAGGCTTCCGCGGCTCGCGCAAGTCCACCCCGTTTGCTGCCCAGGTTGCTGCTGAAGCGGCCGGTAAGGCTGCTCAAGAATGCGGCGTCAAAAATCTGGAAGTGCGTATCAAGGGCCCCGGTCCTGGTCGTGAATCTTCGGTCCGTGCACTTAATGCACTCGGCATGAAAATTACCGCTATTTCCGACGTGACGCCGGTGCCGCATAACGGTTGCCGTCCGCCCAAAAAGCGCCGCATTTAAGGAGAAAGACAAGTGGCTCGTAATCTCGATCCGAAATGCCGTCAGTGCCGCCGCGAAGGCGAAAAGCTGTTCCTGAAGGGCGAAAAGTGTTTTACCGACAAGTGCGCAATTGAGCGTCGTTCATATGCTCCTGGGCAACATGGTCAGAAATCAGGTGCTCGCCTGTCTGACTATGGCGTCCATTTGCGCGCAAAACAGAAGATTCGTCGTGTTTACGGCGTATTGGAAGGCCAGTTCCGCAAGACGTTTGCCGAAGCTGATCGTCGCAAAGGGCAGACGGGTGAAAACCTGCTTCAGCTGCTTGAAGCGCGCCTCGACTCGGTTGCCTACCGTATGGGTTTTGGTGCCTCACGCACTGAGTCCCGTCAGATCGTTCGCCATAACGGTGTGCTGGTTAACGGTAAGCGCTGCAATATCCCTTCCTTTATCGTCAAGCCTGGTGATGTCGTCCAGTTGACCGATCGTGCACGTGCGTCCTTGCGTTGCAAGGCTGCGCTGGAGGCTGCAGAGTCTCGCGGTTTCCCCGAGTGGATTTCCGTGGATATCAAGGAAGGCAAGGGCACATTCAAGGCCATGCCGCAGCGCTCTGAGCTGCCGGCGACCCTGAATGAAGGTCTCGTCATCGAACTTTACTCGAAGTAAGCACTGAGCAGAGGATCTAGCCCATGCAAAGCAGTGGACTTCTTAAGCCCCGTATCATCGACGTGCAGAGCGTTTCGCCCGTGCAAGCCAAAGTGGTCATGGAGCCGTTCGAACGCGGTTATGGCCATACCCTTGGCAACGCGCTGCGTCGCATCCTCCTGTCCTCGATGGTCGGGTATGCACCGACTGAGGTTGGTATCGATGGCGTTCTTCACGAATACTCCACCGTTGATGGCGTTCAGGAAGATGTTGTCGACATCCTTCTGAATCTCAAAGGTGTCGTATTCAAGCTGCACAATCGTGACGTCGTCAATCTGAAATTGGTCAAGGAAGGTGAAGGCCCTGTCCGTGCCGGCGATATCGAATTGCCGCATGATGTGGAAATCATCAATCCGGAGCACGTGATTGCGCACCTCTCTACCGGCGGCAAGCTGTCGATGGAGATCAAGGTGGAAAAAGGCCGCGGCTATGTGCCTGGCAATATGCGCAATCTGGGCGATGCCAAGACAATCGGAAAATTGGTGCTGGATGCTTCTTTCAGCCCGATTCGTCGTGTTGCCTATGCAGTTGAAAGTGCTCGCGTCGAACAACGTACCGATTTGGACAAGTTGATTGTCGATATCGAAACCAACGGTGTTGTCGAACCAGAAGAAGCCATCCGCTACGCCGCTCGCGTGCTGATGGAGCAGCTTTCGGTATTCGCCGATCTGGAGGGTACCGCTCCTGTGGCCGAGGCTTCCAAGCCGGCTCAGGTTGACCCGGTTCTGCTCCGTCCGGTTGATGATCTTGAGCTGACCGTTCGTTCTGCGAACTGCCTGAAGGCCGAGAACATTTATTACATTGGCGATCTGATTCAGCGCACCGAAAATGAACTTCTCAAGACCCCGAATCTGGGTCGTAAGTCTCTTAACGAGATCAAGGAAGTTTTGGCCGCTCGTGGTTTGACGCTTGGCATGAAACTGGAGAATTGGCCGCCCGCCGGTCTGGAAAAGGCGTAAGCCTTTTTCAGCACGGGTCGTCAAGGGACGCCTGCAGAATATAGAAAGGATTAACCATGCGTCACCGCAATGGACTTCGCAAACTGAACCGTACCAGCAGCCATCGTTTGGCGATGCTGCGCAATATGACTGTTTCCCTGCTCAAGCACGAGGCCATCAAGACCACCGTGCCGAAAGCAAAAGAACTTCGTCGTGTTGTTGAACCAATGATCACCCTCGGCAAGAATCCGACGCTGGCTAATAAGCGTCTTGCTTTTGACCGTCTGCGCGACCGCGATATCGTTGTCAAGCTGTTCGCCGAAATCGGCCCGCGCTACGCAACCCGTCCGGGTGGCTACCTTCGTATTCTGAAGTGTGGCTTCCGTGTTGGCGACAATGCACCGATGGCTTTTGTTGAATTGGTTGATCGTCCGGAGCCTACTGAGGCTGTGGAAATCGAAGAGGCGGCTGCTTAATTGTAGCTAGTCACAGAGATGCAAAAAAGGCCGGGGAAACCGGCCTTTTTTATTGCTCATCGAAGCCCTAGTCGTCTCAAGGGCAATCTATCAGCATTAGGGAAATATCGTCGCTCGCGGGGGTATGGTTTTGATGACGGACAAGCGCCATTTCTATTTTCTCGAAGCGGTCTGCAGGAGAGGTGTTGGCCGCTGCGGCAATCAAGCCATCTGCACCAAATTGAGCACTTGCCGGATTGGTGGCTTCGAGTAGTCCATCCGAGCAAAGTGCGAGTTGACTTTCAGAGTCCCAACTGAATTGCCGAGGATGGCCCCCCAATTCTTCATTGCTGACGATGCCAAGCGGCAGGTTATCTGATGGGAATCGACGCGCCACTCGTCCCCAGCGGTCGAAGAGGAATGCCTCTGGTGTTCCACCTACCCAGATATTGCCGTTTCGGGCGGATTCGTCCAGGCAAAGTAGGGTGATGGCCACAAAGCGGCCCACGGGCATGGATTCCTTTAATTGTTGATTGAGCTCAAGGACGATCTCGCGAAGGGATCGACTCTGTTTTGTCATACGATAAAATAATGCCAAAACCGGCAAGACACTAATTGCTGCTGTGAGTCCGTGGCCGGTTGCATCGGCCAGCAAGGCGTAAAAATGTCCGTCCGGGGATCGCGAGGCAGCGACGATATCGCCGCTGAAGTTTTCAGCAGCGATGACTTTGTAGCGTAATCGAGGGTCTTGCAACTCACTACGGTGTAACTGTTTTTCCATCAAGCGTAGGGCGAGCTGTTGCTCTGCTTGGGTCTGGTCGAAGTAAGTTTGAAGCTGGCTGGCGTTTTCACGAAGGGTTTTCTCGGTTCGTTTTCGCTCCGATATGTCCCGAATGACCGCAATGATCATTCTTTGGTTTTCGAGCGTGATCCGGGACAGCGAGATCGCTGCCGGAAACAAATGACCATCTTTGTGTCTAGCTTCCGATTCACGCTCTACACCAATCGATTGTTGCAGATCTGTTGATGAGAAATTGCTTAACAGGTCGTTATACGTAGCTGAAGCAGTCTCCGGCATCAGCATCGAAATACTTTGTCCAAGCATGTCAGCCGTCATCCAGCCGAAAATTCGTTCTGTCGATTGGTTAACGGAAACGATTTGGCCTTGCTCGTTGCTGGTGATGATTGCGTCGAGTACGTTGTCGGAGATGGTTTGAACACGCCGCAGCGAATCGATGGACTGTTGCTGCAATGCAAGCGAGCGTTGCATCGAGCGTAGCTTGGCCTCGAGGACTACGAAATTGATTGGTTTGGTCAGATAGTCATCGGCGCCGGCATCCAGGCCTTCGACGAGATTTTCGTCGCGATTGAGGGCCGATAGAAAGATGACGGGCGTCCATCGGTCTCGCGTCATCGCCTTGATGCGGCGAGCGGCTTCGAAACCGTCCATTACGGGCATCATAATGTCGAGCAATACAAGATCCGGCGATTCGGATTCGAACTTGCGCACGGCTTCCTCGCCGTTTTCTGCGAGAACGACCTCATGCCCCAGCTTTTTTAAGAAAACCTGAAGGATATGCAGGTTGGTACGGTTGTCATCAACCGCAAGCACCTTTATTTTGGTCATTATCGAATTCATGATCAAGTTTGGCTCGTGCTCATCACCGGCAAAATCGCCAGTTCAAAACAGCAGATGGCTTCAGAAGGCGATCGTATCATGGTGAGTCAATACGATAAGTGGACGAATAGCCATTGTAACCGGGTTGATCGGTCGCCTATTCAATGGCCACGGAATTGCTATTCCGGTCCTCTTGTTGTTGCAGCGCCCACATGCGCGCGTAATTTCCATTGGCGGAAAGGAGTGCTCCGTGCGTTCCTCGTTCAATAATTTGTCCGTCGCTCATGACAAGAATGTCGTCAGCGTTCATGACGGTTGAAAGACGATGGGCGATGACCAAGGTCGTGTGGCCAATGGCAACCTGCTCCAATTGACTCTGGATGGCGCGTTCTGTGGCAGAGTCGAGCGCGGAGGTGGCTTCGTCGAATATCAGAATGGGTGGGTTTTTGAGCAAGGCCCGGGCAATGGCAACACGCTGTTTTTCGCCACCGGAAAGCTTCAGTCCTCGTTCCCCGACGCGGGTTTCGTATTTGAGGGGCAAGGTTTCTATGAAATCGTGTAACTGCGCGGCGCGTGCTGCGGCAAGAACTTCGTCGCGGCTTGCGTCAGGGCGGCCATAGTTAATATTGTAGAAAATGGTGTCGTTGAACAAAACTGTGTCTTGAGGAACGATGCCGATGGCAGCCCTGAGGCTGCTTTGCTTCAGACTGCGCAGGTCGTGCCCGTTGATTCGCAAGGCACCGCCAGTGACATCGTAGAAACGATAGAGCAGGCGTGACAAAGTCGATTTGCCGGCGCCGGAGTGTCCGACGACCGCGACGGTTTTACCCGGCGCGATGGCAAAGCTGACATTTTTCAGAATCTTGCGATTGGGTTCATAGGCAAAATCAACGGCATCGAAATTGATTTGTAACGGGCCTGTGGGCAGCTCGCGTGCGTCAGTGACGTCGGCGATTTCCCGATTTTCATTGAGCAACTGGAACATGCGCTCGATGTCGGTCAGTGCCTGTCGTATCTCTCGATAAACGATGCCAAGGAAATTCAGCGGTGCGTAGAGCTGGATCAGAAAGGCATTGACCAGGACCAGGTCGCCAATGGTCATCTGGCCATTGACCACCCCATTGGCCGCACGCCACATCATCGCGGTGACCCCCAAGGCAATGATCGCTTGCTGGCCGAGATTTAAAAACGCCAGCGTGGTCTGGCTGCGGGTCGCGGCTGCTTCCCATTTGATCAGTTGTTCGTCGTAGCGCTGGGCTTCCCAGCCTTCGTTATTAAAATACTTTACCGTCTCGTAGTTGAGCAGACTGTCGATGGCCCGACTGTTAGCCGCCGAATCATTCTCATTGACGGCGCGCCGAATATCGATGCGCCAGTTGCTGATCTTGATCGTGAAAATGATGTAAGCCACTAGTGAAATCAGGGTGATCACCACGTAACCCATGTCATATTTCACGAAAAGGATGCCAAGCACCAATCCGATTTCGACGAGGGTCGGCAATATCGAATAGAGCGTGTAAGAGATCAGGCTGGAAATGGATCGGCTACCGCGTTCGATATCCCGGGAAACCCCACCTGTCTGCCGCTCCAGATGGAAGCGGAGCGATAGCGCATGTAGATGGCGGAATACTTCGAGGGACACTTGGCGCACGGCACGCTGCGTGACGCGAGCAAACAGGATTTCGCGTAATTCGGTGAAAAGCGCGGTTGAAAAACGGAGCGTGCCATACAGAACAAGCAAAAGCACCGGCAGGGCAAGCAGCTGTTCGCCGCCCGACAGTCCATCGATCATTTCCTTGAAGATCAGCGGCACGCTGACATTGGCGACTTTTGCACCAATCAGACAGCCCATGGCTGCAAGAACGCGCAACCGATAACGCCATAAATAGGGAAAGAGCGTGCGCAGCGTTTGCCAGATGTGCGATTCGGCAAGCGGTTGCCCGGCGGGGGGTTTGGGAAGGGCGGTGCTGCGGCGCATAATGAAGCCTGACGAGGAAATAAACGTTGGAAGTAATTGCCTCGAGTATATGAAAACTGCCCGCTTTCCGGGAAAATCCAGACACATTTTGATTTTTGGATAAATATGCCGGTTGACCGTATCACGCTCCCCAACAAGCACTGCACGCTGCGTCTCATGCCCATGCCGGCCGAGCTCAACCCGCATGGCGATGTATTTGGTGGCTGGGTCATGGCCCAGGTGGATGTGGCCGGCGCCATACCGGCCATGCAACGGGCACAAGGCCGTGTCGCCACGGTCTCGGTAAACTCTTTCCTTTTCAAGCAGCCCATTTCCGTCGGGGATATTGTCAGTTTGTACGCTGACATTGTGCGAGTTGGATCGACCTCGATCACAGTCAAGGTTGAGGTTTTTGCCGAGCGCAATTACGCGGCACCCATCATCGTCAAGGTGACTGAAGCAGAGCTAACCTATGTGGCGATCGATGGCGACGGTATGAAGCGTCAGGTTCCGCCCGAAAACTCAGTGAAAATGGTCTAGAATCCGAGGGTTAATCAATTACCCCGTTTGTTAGGGAGTTATCCAATGAATAAAATGACCCTGCGCGCCCTGCCTGCCCTGTTGCTGATTGCGTTTTCCAGCGCTTCATCTGCCGCCGGTTTCCAGCTTTTGGAACAAAATGCCAGTGGCCTCGGCACTGCCTATGCCGGTTCAGCTGCAGTGGCGGACAACGCCAGCACGATTTACTTCAATCCGGCCGGCATGACCCAACTCGGCGGCTACCAGCTTTCTGCCGGGCTGGTTGGTGTTCGGCCGAGTTACGAATATCGGGATCAGGCCGGGGTGAAGTCCGGCGGCGACGCCGGTAGCTGGGGGGCTGTGCCCAATGCCTATCTGTCCGGTCAGGTGACCAGGGATTTATTCATCGGCGTTGGCGTGTCGGCACCGTTCGGTCTGGCGACCGAATATGACAGTGCCTGGGCAGGCCGTCTGATCGCCATCAAATCAAAAATCACCACGGTCAACGTCAATCCTTCCATCGCCTATCGGGTTAACGACAAAGTATCGCTGGGTTTTGGTCTCAATTACCAGAAAATTGATGCGGAGCTGACCAAAACCGGCGTTGATCTCAAGGGTGATGATACGTCCTGGGGGTGGAACGCTGGGGCATTGTTCACCCTTTCGCCCGCCATGCGCGTCGGCCTGTCCTATCGTTCGCCAATTAAATACACTCTGGAAGGAACGCTCAACGGCGCGCTGCCGATCAGGGCTGATGTCAAATTGCCGGACACCTTTATCCTGTCCGTATGGCAGCAGGTTTCAGATCGATGGGAAGCCATGGGCGATCTCTCCTACACGCGCTGGGGATCACTGGACAACTTGACGGTGGTCAATCGAACTTCGGGCGCTCCGATTGGCGCGCCTGAAATCTTCAATTACGAAAACTCCTGGCGCTTTGCCTGGGGTGCGGCTTATAAGGCGAATGATGCAGCCAAGCTGAAGTTCGGCATCGCCTTTGATCGCACACCGGTGCGTAACCAATACCGTTCCCCGCGTGTTCCGGATAACAATCGCCTGTGGCTCTCGCTGGGGGGGCAGTGGAATGCTGGCACCTACGGCAAGGTTGATGTCGGGTATGCCTATCTTTATGTCCTCGATCCCAGTATTTCCCAGCCGGGCTTGCAGGGCAAGTACGACGCCAGTGCCCATGTGGTCGGCGCTCAATACTCGGTAGGTTTCTAAACTGTTGCGGCGGAGACCAGAATTCCGGTGCTGGAACTGGGCGGTATGAGCTTGGGCCTGCGTGAAGGCGTGATTGTTCTGATCGCGCTGGTTGCGCTCTATATGGCCTTTGTGATTTGGCGTATGCGGCGTTTGCGCAAGCCTGCGACGACAGTGACCGATGCTCCGGCACCGCTTGCGGCGTCGGGAGACGCGTCACAAGCCCTTGCCGATATCGACGATAAATGGGCCCAAGCCTCCGAAGATATTGCGGGCGGCGCCCTGCGTAGCGGGCTGGAGCAGGAAATTGATCAGTTACGCAACGAGGTGGATGCCATGCGTGGCGAACTTGCCGCGCTGCGTGATGACATGTTGCACGAGTTGGCCCATCTTCGGGCCAGCCAGACGGTTTCTCCGATCTATGGTGACGCGATGCAAATGGCCGCCTCGGGTTACGACCCGGTGGCGATTGCCGAACGTTGTGGCATTGCACGGGCCGAGGCGGAACTGGTCGTTGCCCTGGCCAAAAGCCAGGATCGCTGAGGTAAGGAATGACGGAACAAGAAAAAGCGGCGGATCACGAAGCGCAGGCGGGGGACATTCGCAACAAGTTGATAACCCGTTTGGCCGTCGCTGCCGTATTGGTCGCGGTGTTGCTCGGTGTGCTGGCTTTCTTTGACTATTTGTCCACGGCACCCGATGAATCCGAAGGCATGGTGTTTACCAAACCGGTCCCGGTTGTGCCGAAAAAGCCGCTGATCCAGCCCGTGACGCCAGTAGCCAATCTGCCAGAGCCGCCAACGGTAGTCCCTGAACGAACCGATTCACCGGTTGAGCAGCCCTCTCCGCCTACGGTCGTGGCGACTGTGCCAGATGTTGTCGAGGGCAAGCCGGATGCGGTTTCGGAAAATCGGCAAAAATCCCCGTCGACCGTAGCAAGCCCAAAAACAGCGCTTGTACGGCGTGCGGCGCCAGCCATTCAGCAGGAACCGCCGTCATCCGAGGAAGAGGCCTCCCCCACGGGTTCGCAAGTGTCGCAACGCGCGCACGTTCCCGTCGAGCCCGTGGCTGCCAAGCCTTCAGCCCGTGTCCTTGAGCCAAAGCCGGGGAATGTCGCGGCACCCGCTGTCTCACGTCTTTTTTCCGGCTTCCTGTTACAGGCAGGTGTATTTTCCAGTGTTCAGCGGGCCGAGGAGTTGCATGCCCGCCTCACCCTGAGCGGTGTTCCCTCGTCATTGGAAACCCGGGTTCAGGTCGGCCCGTTCAAGACCAAGCAAGAGGCGGAAGCGGCGCAGGCCAAACTCAAGGATCTGGGCGTCGAGACCATTCTCGTTCCGCCCAGAGGCAAGCTCTAGTCCGCTCAGGGCATGCCTGGCAGGCGCGGCAGGCCGAGGCTGCGCCGGATTTCGCGATGCAGCTCCAGGGGCGGCGGCAATGGAATGTCCCGATGGCGTCGTTCCTCGTAACGGCGGTCATCGTAGCGACGATCGTCGTAATACCGCCCACCACGGTCGTCGTAACGCTGGCGACCATCACCGTAATAGACGTTCGGACCCGAATAGCCGTAGGCCGGGTAGCTTTCGACGTACACCGGCGGTGCCCGGCGATAGCCCGTTTGATATGGAACCACAGCACAACCACCCAGAGTGCCAAGAATGATCGTGGCCAGGCTGAGACGGAGAAGGGTTTGCTTGAGGTTCATGGGGATGTGTTTCCTGTGGTTACGTAAGCTATTAACGCAAGCACACCCCTCCCGGCATACGGCGAAGCCGGGTTAGTTTGTAACAAATCGTTAGAGGTTCAGCGCGGCGATTGCGGTCAGACCTTGGGAAATGCTGGCGCGCGCGGCAATTTCAACCGCTAGCCGCAAGCGTGTGGCGAATGCGAAGGCATCCCCGATGCTGGCGCTGCCTGTCGTCTGAATCGACTTGCGCATGACCACGGTACGATCGGCGCTTCTGACCAGCGACCAGCCGGTTTCCAGTTCAACAGTGAGCGTGGTGCCGATCAACGGCCGGCGTAGCGAGATGATCTGGACACTCAATTCGTAATCAGCACCGCTACCTTGAAGAATGCTTTGGAACAGTTTGCTCTGAACGACAGCCGCTTCGATCGCTGCCTTCAGGTCGGCATCGGCGATATTGCTGCTATCCAGTCCTGACGTGTCGGATCCGCCAAGGGTCTGAACATGCAGACTGTGGGGGTAATGCTTGCTGATGGCGATGTCTTTGGGCGCCATGGCTTCGCGGCTGGCTGGTGAAGAACAGCCCGCCAGTGTCAAGGCGAGCGCAATGGCAGCGAGAAGTCTTCGGTGCATTTACTTGGCGCCCTTGTAGATGTTTTCGATGACTTCGTTGACCATCTCCTTGGGGGAGAGGCGGGTCAGCGAGGTGTGGAATGAGTTGCCGGTTGCCAGCGGGAAATCGGTTTTCGGGTCGCGAATGGTGATGGTCAACTCCAGCATGTACATGGTGATGTCCCACATCCACTTGTCGATGTAGGTGACCACGGCATCGACGCCGGCCGGTGCTGCGTCACTGCCCGTGGTGACCACCAAGCCCTTGGTGCGCAGCTTGTCGGCGATCAGGGCATAGGTATTGTCATCGTCGGCGACCTTCTTGACGTACATGGTCTTCATCGACGAAAGGTAGGCGGACGGGTCAACGCTGCCCGTTGCGCGGTTGACCGCACAGCCCGTCATCAGCGAGGTGACGAGACCGAACAGTAGCGCCAGTTTCACAAACTTTGTCATGATTGCTCCCCCGAGTTGGTTGGTGAACGATATCAGCCTAATCCTGTTGGCCCGGTGCGTTTTTGATTTGGCTCAGAGGTCGTTCACCCAATGGCAGGGTTGCCGCGATCAGGGTTCCAACGCCTTGCGGATGCGCTTGGCAAAGACGGTCATTTCTTTGGCTGCCTGAATATCGCCTTTGGCTCCAGCGACCAGGATACCTTGCTCGTAGGCGCCCAGGCTGCCGATGTGGTCGCCGGCGTCCGCCCGCGCCTTGCCCAGCGCTTTCCATGCCGCCGAGTAGTGCGGGTCGCGGTCGACCGCCTCTTTGAAGCAGGTGGCGGCCTTGGCGGGATCGCCGGCCTTCAGGTATTCGTTGCCGAGCGAGAAGCGGAGCAGGGAGCCGTCGCGCGGGCCGCCGAGCATTTTTTCCAGGGATTCGATACGTGGGTTCATGGGTTACCAAGGCTAAAATAGGGTTTTGCAATCCGGATACAGGAAGCTTACTCATGGCCAAGACCATCATCGCCACCCCGAACGCCCCGGCCGCCATCGGCACCTATTCGCAAGCCGTGCGCGTCGGCGACACCGTTTACATGTCCGGGCAGATCGGGCTCGATCCGGCTTCCATGCAAATGGTAGACGGAATCGATGCACAAATCGTTCGCGTATTTGAAAATCTCAAGGCTGTGGCTGCAGCGGCCGGCGGTTCGCTGGCTGACGTGGTCAAGCTCAACGTCTTCCTGACCGATCTGACCAACTTCGCCAAGGTCAACGAAACGATGGCCAAGTATTTCAGCGAGCCGTTCCCGGCCCGTGCTGCCGTTGGCGTCAAGGAGTTGCCGCGCGGCGCCCTGGTCGAGGCCGATGCGGTCATGTTCATCGGCTGATCAACGCCCGATGACGACAGCGGGGGCTGCGGCCCCGGCTTCTCCGCCCATTCGGGCTTCCGAGGCGTTGCAGAAGAAGCTCGCCAAGATCGGCCTCCTTCGCGAGGCCGATTTGCTGGTGCACCTGCCGCTGCGCTACGAGGACGAAACACGCATCACACCGGTCAATTGTGCCTTTGGCGGCGAGCCGGTGCAGGTCGAAGTCGTCGTTCACGGCAACGAAATCCAGTTCCGGCCGCGCCGGCAGATGATCGTCCGGGCGGCGGACGAGAGCGGCGAGATCACGCTGCGCTTTTTCAGTTTTTACCCCAACCAGCAGGCGGCGCTCAGCGAAGGCTCGCGCATCCGGGCCTTCGGCGAAGTGCGTGGCGGCTTCTTCGGCGCCGAGATGGTGCATCCGCGCTTTCGCAAGGTCCGCGACGATGAAGCACTGCCTTCCGAATTGACGCCGATTTACCCGTCGACCGCGGGACTGGCCAATTCGGCCCTGCAAAAGTTGATTGGCAAGGCGCTGGCCGTCGGTGACCTGTCCGACACGTTGCCCGACGACTTGCGCCAACGGCTGAAGTTGCCCGCCCTGGCCCGCAGCCTCCGCTTTCTGCACACGCCGCCCCCCGGCACCGATCTCAATACGCTGCATGCCCGCAATCACCCGGCCTGGCGGCGCGTCAAGTTCGACGAGGTGCTGGCCCAGCAGTTGTCGCTGCGGCGCGCCTACCTCGCCCGGCGCGAGCAGGGGGCGCCGGTGCTGGTGGCGCGAGACGATCTCGGCGCGCGGCTGCTCGACAGCCTTCCCTTCGGCCTGACCGGCGCGCAGCTGCGCGCGATGGCGGAAATTGCCGACGATCTGGCGCAGCCCTACCCGATGCAGCGCCTGCTGCAAGGCGATGTTGGTGCCGGCAAGACCATCGTTGCGGCGCTGGCTGCCTGCCAGGCCATTTCGGCCGGCTGGCAGGCGGCCTTCATGGCGCCGACGGAGATCCTCGCCGAGCAGCATTACCTGAAATTGAAGGACTGGCTGGAGCCGTTGGGCGTTCGCGTTGCATGGCTGTCGGGCAGTCTTAAAAGCAAGGCCAAACGGGAACAACTGGCGGCGACGGCCGCCGAGGCGCAACTGGTCGTTGGTACCCATGCGCTGATCCAGGAGGGGGTCGATTTCGCCAGACTTGGGTTGGCGATCGTTGATGAACAACACCGTTTCGGCGTCGCCCAGCGTCTGGCGTTGCGCAAGAAGGGCGACAACCCGCATCAGCTCATGATGTCGGCCACACCGATTCCGCGCACGCTGGCCATGAGCTATTACGCCGATCTCGACGTCACGGTCCTCGACGAACTGCCACCCGGCCGGACGCCGATCAAGACGCGGCTGGTTGCCGATAACCGGCGCGACGACGTGGTTGGCTTCGTGAAGAAAGCGGTTGAGGAGGGGCGGCAGGCGTACTGGGTTTGTCCGCTGATCGAGGAGTCCGAGGCGCTGCAGTTGCAGACGGCCCAGGAAACCTATGAATCCCTTGTCGAACGCTTTTCTGATTTTGGCGAAAATTTCCGGTTGACCGTGGGGTTGGTACATGGCCGCTTGAAAGCCGATGAAAAGCAGGCCGTGATGGCTGCCTTTGCTGCCGGCGAGATTGACGTGCTGGTGGCGACCACGGTCATTGAAGTCGGCGTCGATGTGCCCAACGCCAGCCTGATGGTGATCGAACATGCCGAGCGTTTCGGGCTGTCGCAGCTGCACCAGCTGCGCGGGCGGGTTGGTCGTGGAAAGTATGAGTCAAGCTGCGTGCTGATTTACGCCGGCCCGCTCGGCGAGATCGCCCGGCAGCGGCTGAAGATCATTTTCGAGAACACCGACGGCTTCGAGATCGCCCGGCAGGACCTGCAGATTCGCGGTCCTGGCGAGTTCGTCGGGGCGCGCCAGAGCGGCGTCCCATTGCTGCGTTATGCCGATCTGGAGATGGATGCCGATCTGCTTGAAATGGCACGGGACGTGGCCGAAGAAATGCTGACGCAGCATCCGGAACTTGCGGAGAAACATCTGCAGCGCTGGCTCGGCTCACGGGAAGAATTGCTCAAGTCCTGACGCCTCGGTGAAGCGTCAATCCCAGGCTGAATATATTTCCATATTGAATAATGTTGTCCGTATATTTTGGTGTATGTTTCTGCTGTGCGGGTCGTGGCGGGGTGGGCAAAAATCGATCGGCATGACGCGTGAAATGAAGTTTGTTTTTCGCGCTCAAGACAGTCAATTTGATCGGGGGTATCCATGTTCAAGAAGCGTATGGCAGCAGTGTCACTCAGCCTTGTCGGTGTGGTGGGGGCAAACGTGGCGCAGGCCGCGGATTCGGCTGTAGGCAGTTGGTTGTGGAGTACCGCCGACGAGTTATCGGTCATTACACTCATGGCTGATGGACGTTATATGGATGCCGGCGTCTATTATTCGAGCCCTGGCGTACTGGACACCGCCCACACACAGATCGAATGGGGAACCTACACCTGGAACGCGACGACCGGGGCAATCAACGCCACCTCGGTGGGTGACCTGAATGGCAACTGGGGTTTGGCTGGCGATGTTGATGGCATCCAGTATCTGACCGTGTCGGGTAACACGGGGACGCTCTTTCAGCCTGGCTGTTGCTCTGGTACGCTGAGCCGCATCCTGCCTTCACCCTCGTCGGCCATTGTGGGCACCTGGACGGACGGTGCCTATGGCGTCAACACCTTTCTGGCCGATGGGCGCTACATCGCGGCGCAGGTCGTTCCCGGTGACGCTGCGCACACCGGGATTGAATGGGGCACCTATTCCTGGGATGCAGCCAGTGGCAAAATTTCGGCCACGGCGCTGGGAGATCTCAATGGCGATTGGGGCGTTGCGGGGGACGTCGATGGTCCTCAATACGTGACTATTTCCGGCAATGTGGCGACGGTCTTTCAGCCCGGTTGTGCTGATTGCGGCGGGATACAGACCCGGATATTGCCCGTGCCGGAGCCTGAGGGCTATGCCATGTACCTGGCTGGCCTGGGACTGCTTGGCGTGATGATCCGTCGCCGTAAAGCTAGGCTTTGACGATTGATCGTTAGTCAGGTGAGGTAAAAAAGGATCGCGAATGCGGTCCTTTTTCATTACTGGCCCGGTGCCCTCGGGATTGTTGCATCGGTTTGCGGCCGACGTTGCTCAGGCTTTGGCGCGATTGGCCGACGTAATGATCCCGTCGCTCAGTGTTTTCAGGGCAGCCATCGGTGATGCAGCGCGCAGGTAGATCATGCCGGTCGGCACCCGGCTGAATTCGTCCGGCACGGTTTCGATGACCAGATCGGCTGCATGGCTGGATTGTTCGACGACACGGCGCGGCATCAGCGTCCAGCCAAGGCCAACCGCGATGCAGCCGAGGATGCCTTCCAGCGTGCCGAATTCCATGGCATCGGCCACGGCATGGCCTTGGGCGCGTTGCCAGGCGATGGCGCGGGTGCGATAAGCGCAGCCTTCGCGGAAAAGGATCAGCGGCAGCAACACGGGGTCGGTGCCTGCAGCGTGCACCTGAACCAGCTCTTCAATGATCAATTCGTCAAATTGCAGGTCAGGGTGAATGACCGGGCCGGCCACGAAGGCGCAATCGAGTTTGTGGTCGAGCACCTTGCCGGTCAGCGTGCTGGTGGTGTCGGTGGAAACCCGAAGTTCCAGGCCGGGGTGTTCGCTGCGCAAGGCTTTCAGGGCGCTGGGCAGGTGCAGGGCAGCGAAGGTTTCCATAGCGCCGATGCGCAGTTCGCCGGCACTTTCGCCCACCTGTCGCACCGCTGCGCTGGTTTGCCGTTCGAGCATCAGCATGCGTCGTGCGTAGTCGAGCAGCACCTTGCCGGAGGGCGCGAGTTCCAGCCCGCGGCCCTTGCGGAAGAAAAGTTCGGCGCCCAGCTCTTCTTCCAGTCGCCGGATGCGGCCGGTGACGTTGGATTGCACGGTGTTCAGCTTGCGCGACGCGGCGAGGATGCCGCCTTCTTCGACGACGGCCTGAAAGGTTCTAAGGGCAACGAGTTCCATTGGTATCTCAAATACAGAATGATTGGTTCTGAACAAATCACTTGAATGGATACTTTACTCTGTTTATTGTTCGCTTATCAATAACAAGGGGAAATGCCCATGAACTCACAGAGAGAACGCTTCAAGGTGCTGAGCGCCGGGATTTTCAGTTTGATCCTGGCGATGGGGGTCGCCCGATTTTCTTATACGCCGTTGTTGCCGCTGATGCAGCAGCAGGCCGGACTCGGACTGGCCGAAGCGGGCTGGCTGGCGGCGCTGAACTACGCCGGCTATCTGACGGGTGCGGTGGTCGCGTCCTTGATCAGCGATCTGGTCCTCAAGGACCGGTTGTACCGAATCGGTATGGTGGTGGCCATTCTCAGCACGGCAATGATGGGCCTGACCAGTGATCCGCTGATCTGGATGCTATCGCGCTTCATTGCGGGTCTGAGCAGTGCCGCCGGCATTCTGCTGGGCACCGGGCTGATCCTGAACTGGTTGATCCGCCACAATCACCGGCCGGAGCTGGGGATCCATTTTGCCGGGATCGGGTTGGGGATCGCCGGTTGTTCGGTCGCGGTCTGGCTGATGACGGGCTGGCTGGACTGGCGCGAACAGTGGTTTGCCTTGTCAGCCATCGCTTGCGTGCTGATCATCCCGGCGCTGGCCTGGTTGCCGGCGCCTGATACCAGCGCCGTGACCAAGACCGGCGCACCCATGCATGACAATCCGCCGAGCCAGCTGTTTCTGGGCATCTTCATGGCGTCCTACTTCTGCGCCGGCTTTGGTTATGTAATCAGCGCCACCTTTATCGTCGCCATCGTCGATCACTTGCCGGGGCTCGCCGGGCAAGGCGCGCTGGCTTTCCTGGCCATTGGCCTGGCGGCGACGCCGGCCTGTTTCAACTGGGATCTGATCGCCCGCTACACCGGCGACATCAATGCGCTGATTCTGGCTGCGGTCCTGCAGATCATCGGCATTATCCTGCCGGTGGCCGTGGGTGGCTTTTTTGCCACGATGTTCGGTGCGCTGTTGTTTGGCGGGACCTTCATCGGCATGGTCAGTCTGGTGCTGACCATGGCGGGGCGCTACTACCCGACCCGACCGGCCAAGATGATGGGCAAAATGACCCTTTCGTACGGCGTGGCGCAGATCATCGGTCCGGCCATCGTCGGCTGGCTGGCGACCCGGCTGGGCAACTATGCGATCGGCTTGACCATCGCGGCCGGCGTGATGGTGGTGGGTGTCGTTCTCTTGGTTATACTGAAATTTGTAGAAAAGCGGGACGCCCGGCGGGCGCTCGAACCCAGCTTGCAGCACTGACTACGGAGAGGACACATGTTCAAGGGAATTCTGATCCAGAAGGATGACGCCGGTTACCGCGCGGCAGTGAAGGATATTGACGAGAGCCAGTTGCCGGAAGGCGACGTGACAATCCGTGTGGCGATGTCGTCGCTCAACTACAAGGATGGCCTGGCGATCACCGGCAAGGGGCCTGTGGTGCGCAAGTTTCCGATGGTGCCGGGGATCGACATTGCGGGGACGGTTGAGGCGAGCGATCATCCCGATTACCAGATCGGCGATCGTGTTGTACTCAATGGCTGGGGCGTCGGTGAAACCCATTGGGGAGGGCTGGCGCAAAAGGCTCGGCTCAAAGGTGACTGGCTGGTGCCGCTGCCGGCTGCCTTCAGCGAGAAGCAGGCTGTCGCCATCGGCACGGCGGGCTACACCGCGATGCTGTGTGTGATGGCGCTGGAGCGGCAAGGCGTCAAGCCGGCCGATGGCGAAATCGTCGTCACCGGTGCGGCGGGCGGCGTCGGCAGCGTGGCGATTGCCGTGCTGGCCAAGCTCGGTTATACGGTCGTGGCGGTCAGCGGCCGTCCGGCAGAAGCCGATTACCTCAAGCAGCTTGGCGCCGTTGAAGTGCTCGACCGCAGTGCTTTCTCCGCACCGGGCAAACCGCTCGGCAAAGAGCGCTGGGCCGGGGCCGTGGATGTGGTGGGTAGCCATACGCTGGCCAACATCTGCGCGACGACCAAATATCGTGGCGTCGTGACGGCCTGCGGACTGGCCGGCGGGATGGATTTTCCGTCGTCGGTGGCACCGTTCATCTTGCGAGGCGTGACGCTGGTGGGCGTTGATAGCGTCATGTGCCCGCGTCCGGAGCGTCTGGTCGCATGGCAACGACTGGCCGCCGATCTTGATGTCGCCAAGCTGGGGCTGATCACCCACGAGGTGTCGCTGGCCGAGGCGATTCCGACGGCGGTGCAATTGATGGATGGCCAGGTACGCGGTCGCGTCGTGGTCGATGTAAACCGCTGATGCCTTACGTCAATATCCGGATCACCCGCGAAGGGGCGACAGCCGAGCAGAAAGCCCGGCTGATCGCCGGCGCGACACAACTGCTGGTCGATGTGCTGGGCAAGAACCCGAACACCACGGTGGTGGTCATCGACGAAATCGAGACCGACAATTGGGGGGTGGCAGGCGAGTCGATCACCGTCCGGCGGGCGCGCGGTACCTAGGGACGCCACGGTCAACCGGAAATTTTGGTCAAAATTGAAATAATGAGTCACCTGTTCGAACCCCTGCAGCTGCGCGACGTCACCCTCAAAAGCCGGATCGGTATTCCGCCCATGTGTCAATACTCGGCGCAGGATGGCATGGCCGGCGACTGGCATTTCGTTCATTACGGCAGCCGCGCCGTCGGCGGTGCGGCGCTGATGATTCTCGAAGCGACGGCGGTGACGCCGACCGGTCGCATCAGTGCGGGTGATCTCGGCTTGTGGAAAGATGAACAGATCGAGCCCCTGGCCAGAATTGCCCGTTTTGCGCAGGCGCAGGGCTGTGTGCCGGCGATCCAGCTTGCCCATGCCGGGCGCAAGGCCAGCGTCGGGCTGGGCTGGGAGGTACAGAAAACCCTCTCGGCCGCGGAAGGTGGCTGGATGTCGGTGGGGCCTTCGCCGATCGCGTTTGGTGATGCGTATCTCCCGCCGCACGAACTCACCGTGGCTGACATTGCCGAGGTCATCGGCCAGTTTGTCGCCTCGGCAAAGCGCGCCCTGGCGGCTGGCTTTCAGGCGATCGAGATCCATGCCGCGCACGGTTATCTGGTGCATCAATTCCTCTCGCCCCTGGCGAACCAGCGTACCGATGCCTATGGTGGCAGTTTTGACAATCGTACACGGCTGGTGCGTGACATCGTTGCAGCGCTGCGGGCGGTCTGGCCGGATCGACTGCCGTTGCTGATCCGTCTGTCCGCCACGGATTGGGTGGAAGGTGGCTGGTCAGCCGATGAAACCGTTGCGCTGTGTCGCCGGTTGACGGGCCTGGGCGTGGATCTGGTCGATGTGTCGACGGCCGGCCTGGTCCCGACTGCCCAAATCCCCGTAGGCCCGGGCTTTCAGACTGAATTTGCCACGCGTATCCGGTGCGAAACGGGCTTGCCGACTGCGGCGGTAGGGCTGATTACCTCTGCCATTCAGGCCGATCACATTATTCGTAGTGGTCAGGCCGACATGGTCCTGCTCGGCCGGGAATCCTTGCGCCACCCCTATTGGCCTCAGCAGGCGGCGCTGGAACTTGGCCAAACCGCTGTCTGGCCCCGACAGTACCTGCGTGCGGCCCCGGCAGGGGCACAGGGACGTTAAGGAGGATCGGGCGCGCAGCACTCGCTGAAGCCGCGTTGAAGGCCGCAAACACAGTGCGGGCATGCGCTTTGAATTTTAGATTTCGGCCGTTATTTCCGGTGGACCGCAGCAAGCCTTGTTCAAGCCAGAAATGTCTCGATCAGGTGCGCCACCTCGGTGGGTTGGTCGTGGTGCAGCATGTGATCCGCCTGATCGACCCATGCCTCGCGCACATCGGCGAAGCAGGCGCGGCGGGCTTCCCAGTCGCCGGGGCGAGTGGCGTAATCGCGGACAACCCATGATTGCTGCCCGGCGACCCAGAGTACCGGACAGGTGATCTGCCGCCAGATCGCCATCGATTCTTCAAGGCGGAAAAGATAGGGCGAAGGCGCCTTGTGCCACGGATCGCCGTTCCAGATGATGCCGTGGCGGCGTTCGCCGCATTTGGTTTCACCATCGCCGACACGGGCCAGATGCTTGGCGAGGAATTCGGCGCGTTCCGGCGTCAGGAAGCGGTCCATGTGCTGCAGGCGCCGAGCGAAGGCAGCGCGGTCCTTGTAGGCATGCATGCGCGGTGGCTTCTTCAGCGCGCCCATCCATTGCCGGTAACGGTCAGGCGCCATGTCCGGCGTCGTTGGCGCAATGCCAAAGCCTTCCAGCGTCACAACGCGTTCGACACGCGTCGGGCGAATGCCGGCGTACAGGCAGGCGAGAATGCCGCCCATGCTGTGGCCAACCAGCCTGACCTGGCCTTCCGGCGCATAGCGATCCAGAATGGTGTCGAGATCACCGAGGTGCTCGGCGAAAAAATAGGGCCGGCTCAGCCATTCCGAACTGCCAAACCCCCGCCAGTCCGGGGCGACGATGTTCCAGTCGTGTTGCAATTCATCAACCACAAACTGGAACGACGCCGAAACATCCATCCAGCCATGCAGCAGGAACAGCATCGGTGCTTTCGGATTACCCCAGCGCCGGATGTGCAGACGAACATCCGGCAGATCGAGAAATTCCGAGCGGGAGGCTTTCATCCGTGGTCAGGGAAGCAGCTTTTTCAAGGCCGCCTCAAGGCGTTCCGGGGTGAACGGCTTGGACATCCAGCCGCTGGCACCGGCTGCGCGAAATTGGGTTTTCATGTCATCGGAGGTTTCAGTGGTCAGCACCAGGATAGGGACGTTCTGGTTAACCGTGCCTTCGCGAATCGCCTTGACCATGCCCAGACCATCCAGCCCAGGCATGTTCTGGTCAGAGATGACGAGGTCGATTTTGGCTTGTTTGACTTGCTCAAGGCCAGCTCGACCGCCCGCTGCCTCGAGAATCTGGTAGCCCATCGGCTGGAGTGTCGCCTTCAGCATATTGCGAATGGTGGTGGAGTCATCAACGAGCAGGATGGTGGTCATGACAGGTCGGCCTTGGCAGTTGAGTAGAGCGGGATTGTGCCATGCGTGATCGGGATCGGCTGCAATTCTTGGGGGCAGTGGATCCCGTCGGTGGCTCAGGTCGGAGCCACCGAATCGTCGATCAGGTGGGGGATTTCCCAGAAGGGGCACGGGGGGGCGGGGTTTTTTGCGCTGATGTGGCGGGCTCGGTCAGTTTCATCAGGATGTCGGCGTACCAGGCACAGTTCAGTCCGAGCGCCTCATCCTCGACCAAATCGCGGTCGCCCACATCGAATCGGGCCGAATGAATACCGAGCAGCATCCACGGCAGATCACCGTGCGCCGGCAGCGGTTTGGCAATGCGCATGACCACCGGCGCGCCGCTGCTGCCTCGATGGGTACGGGCATCGGTCAGAAAGAAGGCCTCACCTTGAAAGCGCAGGCCGAATGATGAAGCGATGATGGCATGGCGGGCGACCGGCGTGTGATGGAGCGCGTCATGGAAGCCAAGGGGAAAGCCGACGATGAGCAACGATGAGCCAACTTCAACCTGATCCAGGCTGCTTAACAGATGGTGCGGACTGAAGGCGCGGTAGACCGCAGTTTTGGGCAGGGCGCTGCGGTTAAGCTCGATCACCGCAACGTCAATTTCACCAACGGCATCTAGACCGGTACGCCACAGGCTCTTGCCTTCGTGATAAAGCGGGATCGAGAAACCGGTCGATTCGGCAATATTGTCCACATTGGTGTGCAATTCAATTTCAATTCGGGTCGGGAAGTGTTTGGCCGTCTTGCCGAACAGCACATGGCGGCTAGTCACCAGGAACAGACGGTCATCGCGTTCGAAGAAGAAGCCGCTGGCGTTGGTCAGCAACAACGCCTCGTTGAACGTGGAGATACGTGCAGCAGTCAGCAGGATCGGTTCGATCATGATTGATGGCGAGTGGTGTCGCAGGAAACGGTGAGATGGACAGTATAGACGCATCGTTCTGCGCGCTGTGCGCAACCGCCCACCTCGTTGGCCCCGCCAATGGCTGAAAATTCTCGCGCTGATCGGCCCGCGGCATGGCCGCAGCGCCAATCTTGGTCCGGATGGCCCGCGTCGCTTGCCAACGATTCGTACAGCGGTTGGCGTGTCAGCTTGCTTTGCCGCCGATCCCGATGCTGGGTTCCCAGATCGTGGTCCGGTTTCGGCCATTCGCCTTCGATGCATAGAGCGCGCTGTCGGCTTGTTCGATCAGATGTTCGACCGTGCCGGCACCATCGGCAATGGAAGCAATGCCGAAGCTGGAGGTGATCTGGTGCACCTCGGCACTGCGGACGGCCGAATTGCCATGGCTTTCCAGTGAATAGCGAATCCGTTCCGCGATTGCGAACGCGGTATCGGTCGTTACATCGAACAGGATGATGCAGAACTCTTCGCCGCCGTAGCGGCAGAGCAGATCTTCCTGGCGCAACTGGCGTTCGATATTGGTGGCGACAGTCCGGATAACCTGGTCGCCCACGGCGTGACCATACAGATCGTTGAAGTTCTTGCGGTGTGGGTATCGTTCATGTGGACAGACTGCGGCGAATCTCTTGGCCGACGCAATATTTCACGCTGTATCTCTCGGTGCACATGGCGGTTTTAGGGTGGGTTACAACTGGCTAGCAACGCCGGTCGAGTATATCGGCCATTAATCATTCATCGCAACGCCATTGGCCAGCAGGGCGGCAAATTCATCGGGGGCGACTGCCGGGCTGAAAAGGAATCCCTGGCAGGTGTCGCAATGGTGGGCGATCAAAAATTCGAGTTGTTGGCGGGTTTCGACACCTTCGGCCACGATCTTCAGCCCCAGTTGGTGGCCCATCGAGACGATCGCTGTCACGATGGCGGCGCTGTGTTCGTCGCTATGAATGCCTGTGAGAAATGAGCGATCAATTTTCAGTTCGTGCAGTGGCAGGCGCTTCAGGTAGGCGAGTGAGGAGTAGCCGGTGCCAAAGTCATCCACGGCGAGTTCGATCCCCAGCGAGCGCAAGGTTTCCAGTGTGCTCAGATGGTTGTTGATGTTGTCCATGATCACGCTTTCGGTGATCTCGACGCAGATGCGCTGGCCATCGATGCCGTGGCGGGCCAGTGTGGCAGAGAGTTCATCGACGAAATTCTTCTGGCTGAACTGCGGCGACGAGATATTGATGGCGATGCGGGGTGGCTGGATGCCGGCATCCAGCCAGCGGCGGATCTGGCGGCTGGCGATCGTCAATACCCGGTCACCGATCCGGTTGATCAGGCCGGACTCTTCAGCCACCGGGATGAACTCGGCCGGGCTGACCAAGCCGCGCTCAGGATGTTGCCAGCGGAGCAGCGCTTCGGCACCGCAAATCTTGCCGGACGCGATATCGACCTTGGGCTGGTAGGCGAGGTGAAATTGATCGTCATCCAAGGCATGGCGAAGATCGGCTTCAAGATTGAGCCGGTGTATGGCGCGCTCGTTGAATTTTTGCGAGAAGCAGCGGAAACCATCGCCACCGGCCCGCTTGACGTCGTGCATGGCGTTGTTGGCGGCGGAGATGATTTCGTTGCTGGTCTTGCCGTCGATCGGGAAAACGGAAATCCCGATCGAGCAGGTCGAGATCAGTTCGTGTCCGCCGGTGGTAAATGGGGTCTTCACCATGTCGAGGATGCGTTGGGCCACAATGGCGGCACTGTCCGGGCGGTCTATGCCACAGAGCAGGACGGTGAATTCGTTGCCGGCCAGGCGAGAGAGCATGATCGACTGTTCACGGACATCCTGGCGGGCGACAATGTCGGTGTCGCGTACGCAGGTGCCGAGATTTTTTGCGACAGCACGCAGCAGCCGGTCCCCGTTGGCCCAACCCAGGGCTTCGACGACTTTCTTGAAGCGGTCGAGGTCGATATGGAGCACGGCGCCGAGGATGTTGTAACGCTGCGAATATCGGATTGCCCATTCCAGGCGGTCGGTATAGCGTTCGCGGTTGGGCAGGCCGGTCAGATCGTCGTGATAGACGACGAGGTCGCGGTAGGCTTTGGCGGCCAGCGTGTTTTGCAGGCGCAATTTCATTTCGCCTGCATCAACCGGCTTGTTCAGGATGTCATTGGCGCCCTAGCCTAGGACGCGCAGGCGAAGTACGCGACTGTTGTCGGCGGTCAGGACGATGACCGGCAGATGCCGGTGGACGGCGTTGTTCCTGATCTGTTCAAGAATGTCCGTGCCGTCGATGTTGACCAGAACCTCGTTGTCGATGAGTACAAGGTCGATATCGAGTTCGTACAGCAGATCGAGGACAGAGCCGGAACCGACGATGGACAGGGCGTTCCGGTAGCCTGCCGAGCGCAGGAAGTGGAGCATGATTTCAGCGCTGGCATCATCGCGCTCGACGATCAGGATGCAGGCGTTCAGAAAGTCGGTCGGGCGATCTTGCCCGGTGGTCAGGCCATCAAGATTCATCGGCAAAGGCCAAGGTTGGACTGCGAAAAATTGTGCGCAGCTTACCGCAGCGGTGCGCTCCCTTTCAATTTATGTTGCGGTCAACCGGGAAAAATCGGCAAATTCGAAAAATGGATGGCAGCAGGCAGCTTCGCCTGAGCACGTGACCGATCATCCTGGCGTCAGGCATCTTTGGAGCCGCCTGGCGGCGTCAGGTGTTTCCTGCCTCATAGGCCGACAGCGTAATGCCGGCGTGGCTGAGCATCTCGCGAATCGCCTTGATATCGGTCTTGCTGCAGGTGCTGCTGTTGTGCGGATGGTGCAGGAAGGCTTCGACCTTGTTCAGGGTGATCTTGAAGCGGGCGCCATGCGACGGTTCGATGTCGGCGCCCAAATGCTTGAGCAGCGATTCGATTTCGCGCCAGTGGATATTGGCCGGTAGCGGGTCCTGGAAGATGCTGCGCATCAGGTGGTCATGCTTGTGACTCATGATGAAGCTCCAAGCGTTAGGAACCCCAATATTCTATGCCTGTGCGGCTGCGTCGTCAGGCGAAAACGATCTTCAGCAGGGCGAGGCAGAGCAAAGTGTACCCGGCCGCAACAAGGTCGTCGGCCATGACGCCGAAGCCATTTTTGACGTGCTCGTCAAAATAGCGTGCGGGCTGCGGCTTGGTGATGTCGAAATAGCGGAACAGCGCGAAGGCAGCCAGTTGCCACAAGAACGTTGTCGGCGTCATCAACAGGATGAGCCAGAAGGGCACGATTTCATCCCAGACGATGCTGCCATGGTCGGGATCGCCCATGGCCCGGCCGGTCACGTCGATGAACCAGATGCCGCCGAGGTAGGCTGCGGTCAACAGGAATAAAAGGCCAAAATCGGAAAAATATGGGTGGAAGAGGGCAAAGGTCAGCCACGCGAACAGTGTGCCGAACGTGCCCGGTGCCTTCGGGGCCAGGCCGCTGCCGCAACCCAGCGCAAAAAAATGCGCCGGATGGGCGAGCAGGAAGCGAACGCTAGGCGGTTTGGCCAAAATGGTCGTAGCCTTTGCTGGCGAATTCGACTGGCTTGCCGTCCGGATCAAAGACGGTGACGTCACCGCTGCCGGCCACCATCTCGCCGATGTTCCACAGCGGCAGTTCCAGTGTCGCCGCGATGTGCGCGATGGCCAGGCTTTGCGTGCCGGGGGCGGTGAAGCACAGTTCGTAATCGTCGCCGCCGGTCAGCTGGCATTCGAGGGCGATGCGGCGCAGGTCGGCGTCGTAGCTTTCGCCTTTTGGCAAATGCGGCAACTGGACAAGTTTGACGGCGGCGGCGCAGGCTGAACGTTCGGCGATGTGGCCGAGGTCGGCCAGCAAACCGTCGGAGACGTCGATGGCGGCGGAGGCAATGCCATTCAGCGCGAGGCCGAGGGCAATGCGCGGGCGTGGCTTTTCCAAAGCACCCACACACAGGCGCGGCCACGGTTCGGGCAGCTTGATCTTGCCTTGCAGGTAGGCGAGGCCGAGGCTGGCCAGGCCGGGGCGGCCGGATACCCAGATCTGGTCGCCAACCTTGGCGCCGTCACGGCGCAGGGCATGGCCGGGTTCGACTTCGCCCATGGCGGTGATGCAGACGTTGAGCGGGCCTTTGGTCGTGTCGCCGCCGATGACATCGACGCCGTATTCAGCGGCGCAGGCAAAGAAACCTTCGGCGAAGGCGGCAATCCACGGCTCGTCGACCGCCGGCAGGGCACCGGCCAGCGTTACCCAGCGCGGCTGGGCGCCCATCGCGGCGAGGTCGGAGAGATTGACGGCGAGCGCTTTCCAGCCGAGGTTTTTCGGGTTGGTGTCGGGCAGGAAGTGCGTGCCGGCGACCAGCATGTCGGTAGTGACGGCCAGCTGCTTGCCCGGACTTGGCTGAACCAGTGCGCAGTCGTCGCCGGGGCCGAGGATGGCCGAGGGCGTGGGCCGGGCGAAGTACTTGTTGATTAGATCGAACTCGCCGGCCATGCGCTTACTTGCCTTGCTTGCGGGCAGCAACCTCGTCGGCGCGAACGATGCCGGCGACCTTGTCGAGTACGCCGTTGACGTACTTGTGGCCGTCGATGCCGCCGAAGGATTTGGTCAGCTCGATGGCTTCGTTGATGATCACGCGGTAGGGGGTTTCGACGTAGTTGATCAGCTCGAAGCTGCCCAGCATCAGGATGCAGGCTTCCACCGGGGACAGTTCGGCAAACGGGCGGTCGATATGGGCGCTGATATGTTCCACCAGCTTTTCGTGTTGGCCGATGACACCACGCAGCGTGCCGACGAAGAACTCGCGGTCAGCCTTGGCGAAGCCTTCCATTTCCGGCGCATAGGCTTCGATCGAGGCTTCATCGGCACCGCCGACGCGCCACTGATAGAGGCCTTGCACGACAAATTCGCGGGCGCGGCGGCGGGCCGATTTGGGCGGCGCCTGGACGTCGTGCGGGTGTTCGCTGTCGCTGAGGAAGGTGGTCATTGGGTAAGCGCTTTCTGGAGATTGGCCATTTCGACGGCGGCCTGGGCGCAGTCGCTGCCCTTGGGTTGGGTACGGATTTCGGCCTGTTCGTCGGTATCGCAGGTCAGGATGCCATTGGCGATGGGGATGCCGGTATCAAGCTGGACTTCCATGATGGCGCGGCAGGCGTCGTTGGAAACCACCTCGAAGTGATAGGTGTCGCCGCGGATGACGGCGCCCAGGGCCACCAGCGCGTCGAAGCAGCCGCTCTGTGCCATGGTTTGCAGCACCAGTGGAACCTCCAGCGCGCCGGGCACGTTGGCGATGCTCATGTCGGCATCGGCGACACCGAGGCGCTTGAGTTCGGCCACGCAGGACGAAAGCAGGGCTTCGCAGATCGGCAAGTTGAAGCGCGCCATCACGATGCCGACCTTGAGGCCGGCGCCGTTCAGGTTGTTGTCGTATTCAAAGATATTGTCGAAACGGGACATGGCTCAGAGCTCCGCGGGTGAGGTGACGAAACCGGTGACTTCGAGGCCGAAGCCGGTCATGGAGGGCATCTTGCGTGGGCTGGCAAGCAGGCGCATTTTGCTGACGCCGAGATCGCGCAGGATCTGGGCGCCGATGCCGTAGGTCCGCGGATCCCATTTCGTCGGGGCGCTGGGGGCGGTGCCGGTGAGGCGGGCAAGCAGGGCCTCACCGTCTTCCGGGCGGTGCATCAGCACGATGACGCCGTGGCCGAATTTGTCCATGGCGGCCTGGGCTTCTTCGATGGAGAAGGACTGGCGTTTGCTGGCCGGGTCGAGGAAGTCGAGCACCGACAGCGGCTCATGAACGCGGACCAGCGTTTCGCCGCCGGCCGGGATGCTGCCCTTGACCAGCGCCAGATGGGTGGCGCCACTGGCCTGGTCGACATAGGCATGCATGGCAAACTCGCCGTGGGCGGTGCTGATGACCTTGCTGGAGACGCGTTCGACCAGTGTTTCGGACGAGGCGCGATAGTGGATGAGGTCGGCGATGGTGCCGATCTTCAGGCCGTGCTCGGCAGCGAATTCCATCAGTTCCGGCAGGCGGGCCATGGTGCCATCGTCATTCATGATTTCGCAGATGACGGAGGATGGCTCCAGTCCAGCCATGCCAGCCAGGTCGCAGCCGGCTTCGGTGTGGCCGGCGCGGACCAGGACGCCGCCTTCGCGGGCGGTAATCGGGAAGACGTGCCCGGGCTGCACGATGTCGTCGGCGGTCGATGCCCGGGCGACGGCGACCTGGATGGTGCGCGCGCGGTCGGCGGCGGAAATGCCGGTGGTGACGCCTTCGGCCGCTTCGATGGAGACCGTGAAGGCGGTGCCGTACTGAGCCTTGTTGTTCTTGGCCATCTGGACGAGGCCGAGCTTCTTGCAGCGGGCTTCGGTCAACGTCAGACAAATCAGGCCGCGGCCATGCTTGGCCATGAAATTGATCGCTTCGGGCGTGATGTGCTCGGCGGCCATGACGAGGTCGCCTTCGTTTTCGCGGTCTTCTTCATCGACCAGAATGACCATGCGGCCGGCCTTGAGTTCGGTGACGATCTCGGCGGTGCTGGCAATGGTGGGATGGGGGGGCATGGGTGGAATCCGGGAACAGCAAAAGGGGGGTTATTTTCGCAGAAACAGGGCGCCGGCACATGACTTTAGTGAGGTACCGGGCAGTTGGAGTAGCGGGTGTTCAGGGTAGATAGGCTTCGACCTGAATGCGCAGGCGGACTTCGTCACCGATGAAAGGCAGGCCGTTGTTGAGGCCAAATTCTGAGCGGCGCAGTACACCGACGGCGTCAGCGCCACAGCCTTGCTTGCGTTTGGCGAGATTGAAGCCGCATTTGAAGCGGTTTATTTCCAGGCGCATCGGGCGGGCTTCGCCGAGCATGGTCAGCGTGCCTTCGACCGCGCTCAGCTGGTTATCGGTGAAAACCAGGGACTGACTGCGAAAGAGGATTTTCGGGAAGTCCTTGGCGTTGAACCAGGTGTCGCTGCGCAAGACCTCGTCGCGCAGGGCGAAGCCGGTATCGAGCGAGGCGGTGTCGATGGTGATGTCAATGCGGCCGGTTTTGGCGTCCGGGTCAAATTCGACAGTGCCGCTGCTCTGGTTGAACTGGCCGCGCTGTGTCGAAAAGCCGAGGTGGTCGATTTCGAAGCTGGCGTAGGTGTGTGAGGGGTCAATGCTGTATTCGGTGGCCTGACTCGGCTGCGCAAAGGAGAGTGCGACAGCAAAAAGTAGGGCGGGGAGACGTGTGGCGGGATGTTCTGCGGTCAACACGAAATTTTGCCTGAAAATGAAATGTGGATACCGGTCTGACCGCGGCCATGCCGCACCGTTCCCGCAATTTCGAGTTAGCATCGTTGCCCATGCGCCATGCCCTCCTTTTTTCCGTCTTTGTCATCGCCTCGTGCGGGCTGGCCTACGAGCTGATCGCGGGTGCGTTGTCCTCATATTTGCTGGGTGATTCGGTGACGCAGTTTTCGACGGTGATCGGCACTTATCTATTCGCCATGGGGGCCGGTTCATGGCTGTCGAAGTACATCACGCGTGACTTGATCGGACGTTTCATCCAGATCGAGTTGATGGTCGGGTTGTTGGGTGGGTTTTCGGCCATCGGCCTGTTTGTCGTTTTTGCCTGGCTGTCGGGGCCATTCAAGCTGCTCCTTTATCTGGCCGTGTTCGGGGTCGGCGTGCTGGTCGGGCTGGAAATCCCGCTGGTCATGCGCATCCTGAAGCGCGAGCTGGCTTTCAAGGATCTGGTGTCGCAAGTGCTCACGTTCGATTATCTCGGTGCGCTGGTGGTGTCCATCCTTTTTCCGCTGGTGCTGGCGCCGCAGATTGGCATGGTGCGCACGGGTTTGTTGTTTGGCGTGCTCAATGTTGCTGTCGCGCTGTGGGCCTTGCATCTGTTTCGCGATCAACTGCCGTCCAGGCGCTGGCTGGCGGTGCAAAGCTGGACTGTTTTTTCTCTGCTGGCAGCCGGGTTTGCGGGGGCGGGGCAACTGACCGGCATGGCCGAAGCGCATCTCTACGCCGATGACATCATCTACGCCGAAACCACGCCCTATCAGCGTCTCGTGGTCACGCGCTGGCATGACGATCTGCGCTTGTTCATCAATAATAATCTGCAGTTTTCGTCGCATGACGAATACCGCTACCACGAAGCGCTGGTGCATCCCGGGCTGGCCAGTCTGCCCGGCGCCAAACGTGTGCTGGTGCTGGGTGGCGGCGACGGGCTGGCAGTCCGTGAAATTCTCAAATACCCAAATGTCGAGTCGGTGACGCTGGTCGATCTCGATCCCGCGATGACGTCGCTGTTTTCAACGGCGCCCGCGTTGGTGGCATTGAATCAGGGATCGCTGAGCTCGCCCAGGGTCCGGGTGGTCAACGCGGATGCGCTGCAATGGCTGGAAGAAAACCGCGATTACTACGATTTCATCGTCATCGATTTTCCCGATCCGACCAATTTTTCGCTGGGCAAGTTGTACACCTCGGCCTTCTATCGCCTGCTGGAAAAACGCCTGTCAGCACGAGGCTTGCTCGTCGTGCAATCGACCTCGCCGCTGTATGCCCGGCAATCGTACTGGTGCGTGGTGACAACCCTGGAAAGCGTTGGTTTCAAGACGGCGCCGTATCACGCGCTGGTGCCGTCGTTTGGTGAATGGGGTTACATCATTGCCGGTCGGCAGGATTTCTCGACTCCCACGGTCAACCCGGAAAAAACACGATTTTTGACATCTGAAATCCTGCCCGGGCTGTTCCGGTTTCCGGGCGACATGGCGCGCGTGCCGGCCGAGGTCAATCAGTTGAACAATCAGGTGCTGGTGCGCTACTTCGAAGCCGAATGGCGCAAGGTCATCCGCTAGTCAGCGCTCAGGTATGAGACGCCTGGTAAGCCTTCAGGTAGGCGATGGTTTCATCGAACGGCATCGGTTTGCTGTACAGGTAGCCCTGCAACATGTCGCAGCCGAGCCGTGCCAGAAAGTCCCGCTGTGCCTCGGTTTCCACGCCTTCAGCCACCAACTCCAGCCCCAGGCTGTGGCCCAGCGCGATCGTGGCCGCGCAGATGGCGGCGTCGTTGGGGTCGGTTTCGATGTCCGTGACAAACGAGCGGTCAAGCTTCAGGCGCTGAATCGGCAGGTGCTTGAGGTAGGCGAGTGACGAGTAGCCGGTGCCGAAATCGTCGATGGCCAGTTTGATGCCCATGGCAGACAACTGATCAAGGATGGAGAGCGTTGTTTCCGGGTGTTGCATCGCCGTGCTCTCGGTCACTTCCAGCTCGATATCGTCGGGTGACAGGTCATAACAGGCGAGGGCCCCGCGAACAAGCAGCACAAGATTGTCGTGACGTACCTGCTGGGCTGAAATATTGATGGCGACACGAATCCCCTTGATCCCACACTGCTTCATGTTGCGAATCTGGCGACAGGTTTCCCAGATGACCCAGTCACCAAGGGGTTGAATCAAACCGGTTTCCTCGGCGATGGCGATGAAGCGCGCCGGCGAGATCAGGCCGAGTTTTGGGTTGTTCCAGCGTAATAGCGCTTCCAGGCCCAGAACGCGGCCGGATACCGTCTCGATCTGTGGCTGGAAGTTGAGCGAAAATTCGCAGTTACTCGGCGAAATGGACGAAACCGCCTGTCGAAGCTCATTTTCCATCTGCAGGCGTTCGCCCGCCGCCTCATTCATGCGGGCGGTATAGAACTGATGATTGTTGCGACCGGCACTTTTTGCGTGGTACATCGCCGTGTCGGCATTGCGCAGCATGGTGCCTGGGTCGTTGCCATCGAACGGGTAGAGACTGATGCCGATGCTGGGTGTGGCGTACAGGACGTGATCCCCGATTTGGTAGCTGTCGGCCAGATTGCTTTGAATCTTGCTGGCCACCCGTGCGGCAGTCAGCGGCGATTCAATTTCCGGGAGCACGACCACAAATTCGTCGCCGCCCAGTCGCGCGACAAGGTCGCTCGAACGGACGCACTCGCTCAGGCGCAATGCCACTTTCTGCAACAACTCATCACCGACATGATGGCCCAGGGTGTCGTTGATATTTTTGAAATTGTCGAGGTCAATCAGCATCAACGCCAACTGGTGATTTTCCCGCTCACAGATGCGCAGTGCCTGGCCCAGTTGCGACTCGAACGCCAAGCGGTTGGGCAGATTGGTCAGCGGGTCGTGATAGGCCAGGTAAGCCAGTCGGTCGGCAGCCTCGTGATTGGCATGGATGTCGGTGAAATTCGCCACATAGTTCTGGATAGTGCCGTCTTGATCACGCAACACAGCGATTTTCAGCCAGCTGGGGTGGCTTGAGCCATCATGATGCTTGTTCCAGATTTCGCCTTCCCAGTAATTCTTGCTGTCCAATGCTTCCCACATGGCGGCATAGAACTCAGGAGCAGCCCGACCGGAAGCCAGAATACGCGGATCCTTACCCAGCAGTTCATTTGGCGGATAGCCAGTCAGTCGGGAAAAAGCGCCATTGGCCGCAATGATCAAGTTGTTGTGGTCAGTGATCACGATGCCTTCGTGACTCTGCTCGAACGCACGCAACAGTACGGCCGCAGGCAGGTGCTGGCTGCCCGATAAAGAGCCGTAAGTGTCGGTGGGCGCTGAGTGCAGCATCATGCTGACATTTTCTCCAAATAGGTGAGAAGCGTATTACCTACAGTTTAGACCTGATCTGATATGGGTAAACAAGCAGCGTTACCTCGGAGCCCGCAAAAGACCAATTTTGGCAAATTTGCATAAATGATATTGCTATTGCGAGCACCATGTTCAAAAAATCGTCTCCCTTCAGCCCGGGTTGGGCTGAAGATCGTTTGATCAGACGTTGAACAGGAAATTCATTACGTCGCCGTCCTTGACGACGTATTCTTTTCCTTCGGCCCGCATCTTGCCCGCTTCCTTGGCGCCAGCTTCACCCTTATAGGTAATGAAATCCTCAAAGGCAATGGTCTGGGCGCGGATAAAGCCACGTTCAAAGTCAGTGTGAATCACACTGGCAGCCTGCGGCGCCGTATCGCCTTGATGAATGGTCCACGCGCGCACTTCCTTGACGCCCGCCGTGAAGTAGGTGGCCAGGCCCAGCAACTTGTAGCCCGCGTGAATCAAGCGGTCGAGGCCGGGCTCTTTCAGGCCGAGGTCAGCCAGGAACATTTCCTTTTCTTCGTCGTCGAGGTCGGCTATTTCGGATTCGATCGAGGCACACAGAGAGACCACTTCGGCCTTCTCGGCAGCAGCGTGTGCGCGGACAGCATCCAGCAACGGATTATTTTCGAAGCCATTTTCAGCGACATTGGCAACGTAAAGTACCGGTTTGGCTGTGATCAGGCAGAATGGCTTCAACAGGGCCAGTTCTTCCTTGGAGAAGTCGAGGCCACGCACGGCTTTGGCCTGATCAAGCACGGCAAAACACTTTTCCAGCACGGCGACCAGTGCCTTCGCTTCCTTGTCTCCCGAACTCGCTGGGCGGCGGTAGCGATTGAGCGCTTTCTCGACGGTCGCCATATCGGCGAGCGCCAGTTCGGTGTCGATGACCTCGATGTCGCGCAGTGGGTCGACGCCGCCCGAAACATGGACCACGTTGTCGTCGGCGAAACAGCGCACGACATGCACAACAGCATCGGTTTCGCGAATGTTGGCGAGGAATTGGTTGCCCAGCCCCTCGCCCTTGGAGGCGCCCGCCACTAGTCCGGCAATGTCCACGAATTCAACGATGGCCGGCTGCATTTTCTGGGGCTTGACGATCTCGGCCAGTGCCTGCATGCGTTTGTCAGGCACTTCAACGATACCGACGTTCGGCTCGATGGTGCAGAACGGGTAGTTGGCTGCTTCGATGCCAGCCTTGGTCAGGGCGTTGAAGAGGGTGGATTTGCCGACGTTGGGCAGGCCGACGATGCCGCATTTCAAAGACATGGTGTTTTCCTAAGAGGTTGCCAACTAAACGGCTTTGCCGTGCAACTGTTGTTGAGCGCCGGCAAAGTCTCCGGCGGCGAGTTTGGGCCATGCCAGCAGGCAGCGGGCAAGGGCGTGTTCGATATCCGGCAGCTCTTCCTTGCGCGGCTGGTGCAGGACAAAATCGACCACTTGCTGAGAGAGACCGAGCGTACGCGGGTGGCCTATGCCAAGGCGCAGGCGCCAAAAATCTGGCGTACCCAATTTTGCCTGAATGTCCTTCAGTCCATTGTGGCCACCATTGCCACCGCCTTGTTTCAGGCGGATACCGCCGGGTGGAAGGTCAAGTTCATCGTGGATGACGAGAATTTCTTCGGCCGGGATTTTGTAAAAATTGGCCAGCGCCGCTACCGCCTGGCCGGAGCGATTCATGAAGGTGCTTGGCTCAAGCAGCCAGGTTTCGCCAACGCGCGCTGCCTTGCCGAAAAACTTGCCTTGGGGGGCGAGCGAAGTCTTCAGCTTGTCGGCTAGGTGGTCGACAAACCAGAACCCGACATTGTGTCGGGTTGCTTCGTATTCCGGGCCCGGGTTGCCAAGGCCGACGATGAGGCGAGGAGGATTCATGAGGGGCTAAATGAAAAAGCCGCCGGCGGCAAAATGCCAGCGGCGGCCATCACTGCTTTGGGCCGGGAATTACTCGGCAGCAGCTTCGCCTTCTTCAGCGGCTTCGCTGGAACCACCCTTGCCGACGACGCCAACGACGACGTCGTCAGTTGCATGGGCAACCAGCTTGACTCCCTTCGGCAGCTGGAGCTGGGAGAGGTGAATGCTGTCGCCAATCTTCAGGGCGCCGAGGTCAACTTCGATGAAGCCAGGAAGGTCAGCAGCCAGGCAGTGAACGTCGACTTCGGTCATGACGTGGTTGACCAGACCGCCATTGAGCTTGACGCCCGGGGCAACTTCTTCGTTGATGAAGTGCAGCGGCACCTTGACGTGGATTTCGTGCGTGGCATCGATGCGCTGGAAGTCGAAGTGCAGGACCAGCGGACGGTAAGCGTGCATCTGGTAGTCACGCAGCAGGGCGGCTTCTTTCTTGCCGTCGATGACCAGCGTAACCACGGAAGAGTGAAAAGCCTCTTTCTTCAGCTTGAGCAAGAGGTCGTTGTGCGCCACTTCGATCGACTGCGGGGCTGCTTCGCCACCGTAAACGATACCCGGCACCATGGCAGCGCGACGCAGGCGGCGGCTCGCACCCGTTCCCTGCAGCGTACGCGCTTGCGCGATCAGTTCAAAAGTCATGTTGATACTCCAAGTTTTTCCCGATCCGCGACCAGAGCGGGAAGTTAAAAAAGCTTAATCGATGAACAGTGACGAAACAGAGTCGTCGTTGCTGATTCGGCGAATGGTTTCGGCCATGATTTCGGCCACGGAAAGCTGACGGATGCGCGACGAGGCAGCGGCCTCGTCACGCAGCGGAATGGTGTCGGTGACGACGAGTGCATCAAGGTCGGAACTGTTAACACGATCAACAGCAGGTCCCGACAGAACAGGATGGGTACAGTAGGCAACGACTTTCTTGGCGCCGTTAGCCTTGAGGGCGGTTGCAGCCTTGCACAGCGTACCGGCCGTGTCGACCATGTCGTCCATGATGATGCAGGTACGCCCATCGACTTCGCCAATAATGTTCATGACTTCCGAAACATTGGCTTTCGGACGACGTTTGTCGATGATCGCCAGATCACATTCGAGACGCTTGGCCAGCGAACGGGCACGAACAACACCACCGTGGTCGGGGGAGACAACCATCGGGTTTTCGTAATGCTGCTTCTGGATGTCTGCGAGCAGGATGGGCAGAGCGTAGATATTGTCCACCGGGATATCGAAGAATCCCTGAATTTGTTCGGCGTGGAGATCCATGGTCAATACGCGATCAACGCCAGAGGCGACAAGCATGTTGGCGACCAGTTTGGCGGCAATAGGTACCCGTGAAGAGCGCGAGCGCCGATCCTGGCGAGCATAGCCAAAGTACGGAATCGTGGCAGTGATTCGTCCGGCTGAGGCACGTTTCAACGAATCAACGATAACCAGCAATTCCATCAGGTTGTCGTTGCAGGGGGCGCAGGTGGATTGCAACACGAATATGTCGCGGCCACGAACGTGCTCTTGCAGTTCTACACTCACTTCGCCATCGGAAAAACGACCGACGTTGGCGCGACCGAGATCCACATTAAGCTGTGCTGCAACATCGGCCGCCAGTTTTGGATTGGCATTGCCAGTGAAGACCATCAAGCTGTTGTAGGCCATTCCCACATTCCTCCGGACCTTCTGCATGCTTACGTGCATCTGCCCGCCACAATGAAAATCGGGCAGGCTTGTGACCTGCCCGAAAGAAACTTGGCTGGGGAAGAAGGATTCGAACCTTCGAATGCCGGAATCAAAATCCGGTGCCTTGACCAACTTGGCGACTCCCCAGCGGGTTGCTCGAACGGGTTCGCGTCCGAGCGAGGCGCGAATAATACAGTAGCTCTATCTGAAAATCCAGTCCCCTCAGCAAATTTTTGCGAGTGGGTGCTGGTCGAGTCCGTCGGCAATCCAGCCATTCAGGATAGCTGGGCATTGGGCGAGAAGGGCTGCTGCGTCGTCGTGCCGACTGAATTCAGCAAAGACACAGGCGCCGGACCCGGTCATCATCGCCTGCGGGGTTCGCGCCTTGAGCCAGGCCAGCGCTTCGGCAACCGCCGGGTATTTGGTGCAGGCTACCGCTTCAAGGTCATTGTGGCCTTGCCCGTGATGCCATTCTTCGGGGCGCATGGCAATCGTGTCGCGTTTCAGTTCCGTCGCACCGAAAATGCTGGCGGTTGGTACTTGTACTGCAGGATGTAAAACCAGATAACTGGCCGGAGGCAGGGTTACATCGGTAAAGGATTCACCAATACCCTCGGCAAAAGCGTTGTGGCCGTGCACAAATATCGGGACATCGGCGCCCAGCGAGAGGCCGAGTGTTTCAAGTTGGGCGCGGGTAAGTCCCGTTTGCCACAGATGGTTGAGGGCAAGCAGTACGGTGGCTGCGTCCGAGGATCCGCCGCCCAGTCCGCCGCCCATCGGCAATTGCTTGTCGAGATGAATGGAGACGCCTTGCCGGCAGTGGGTGGCCTGCTGTAGCAAGCGGGCAGCGCGGACGGTGAGATCGCTGTCTGCCGGAACGCCAGGGATAGGTGTGGCGAGGTGAATTTCTCCGTCGTCTCGCGGCATAAAGTGCAATCTGTCTGCGCGGTCTATGAAGCGAAAGACTGTTTGCAGGAGATGGTAGCCGTCAGGGCGTCGGCCGACGACGTGCAGGAATAGATTCAGTTTCGCCGGTGCAGGCCAGTGACTGTCCCAGTTCCAGGTGCTCATGGGGCATCTTTCCATTCTTCGATCCGCAGCCGCAATTCGATTTCGCCATCGCGTGACAGCGTTAAGCGAGCGGGCAGGGAGGCCGGGTCGTCATCGTCAAAGCTATAGTCGATTTGCCAGCCATCTTCGATCAGTCGGGCTGGACGGCCTTGGGTATCGGGTTCGATTCGTCCATTGCCATCAGAGCGCCCCAGTAACCAGGCCGGGAGTCGACTGACGGGCAGGCGTTGGCCGGTGACTTCTTCCATCAAGGCGTCGGGGTCGCTTGATTCGCGGGTCTTGCCGTCCGCGGTTTGCAGGCGGGAGAGCGTCGGTGTTGTGTTGATTTCAGCCAGGCCATAGCCCAGCGGGTTGGAAATCAGTACGCGATCCTGGTGGTTTTGATGGGTCCAGGTCAATCGACCACCAGAGCTTTGCGGGGCTTGCCCTGGCATCGTTACACGAAGGGCAAAGCGGCCATCCAGCGAAAAGTTGCGGACATTGTCGCGCGGTGCCAGAGGCGACGGTTGCATGCCCGCGCAACCCGTCAGCAGACTGCTTGCAAGGAGCAGGGTGTAACGCAGCTTCAAGGTAGCAATTTCTTGATGGCGCCGTTGAGTACGTCGTTATCCGGGTTGGCTTTGGCGGCATCTGTTAGCAGGCGACGCGCATCGTCCTTGCGGTTTGACACCCACAGTACTTCGCCCAGGTGAGCAGCAATTTCCGGATCTGCTTTTAATTTGTAAGCATTTTCCAGTGTTTGCAGGGCTTCGGGCAGTTTGCCCTGGCGAAACAGGACCCAGCCCATGCTGTCCATGATGAAGGGGTCTTCGGGCGACAGACTGAGTGCCCTGGCAATCAGGGCGAGTGCTTCTGGCAGGCGGATATTGCGTTCTGTCCACGAGTAGCCCAGGGCATTCAGCGCGTGGGCGTGATCCGGCTTGAGTTCCAGTAAGTGCTTGAGATGCTTGTCGAGTTGTTCCGGCTTGCCAATACGCTCTGCGGTCAAGGCAGTTTCGTAGAGTAGTTCGAGATTGTCGGGCTGGGATGTCAATGCCGCTTCCAGAACGATGTAGGCGTCATTTTGCCGGTTGGCCTCGCGCAGCAATTGTGATTCCGTGAGGATCAATTGGGTGCGCTCGGCGTTTGAACTGCTGCGCGTGTTGTGCAGGACGTCGCGGGCCTCATTGATCTTGCCCTGCTGCACCAGGATTTGTGCAGTTCGCGAGCGTGCCGGGATGTATTGTTCCCCAGTGGTGACTTGGTGGTAATGCGCTAGGGCATCGTCCGTTTGCTTTTGCTCCTGGTCGAGTTGGCCCAGAAAAAAGTGGATGGTGCTCTTGTCCGAGAATTCCGTGCTCAGGAGGTGTTCAAGTTGTTTACGACCGGTGGTGGTGTCGCCGTGCTGCAGAGCGAGCATGGCAACCGGGTAGATGACTTCAGGATTGTCGGGATTGTCCTTGAGCAGCCGATCGAATTGACCGCGGGCGTCGTCGTAGCGCTTTTCGCTGATCAGTAGGCGGGCTAATGCCAGGCGGGCATCGCGGGCAGCTGGATTGGCTTCGACAAAGCTGCTCAGGCTGTCAATCGCGGTTTGCGCAGATTGCTTGGCTTGTAATTGGGCGCGGGCTAGTGCGGCGGTTTCCCAGTCAGGGCGGAGTTGCAGTGCCTTTTCGGTTTCGTTCAATGCGCGCAGATTGTCACCGGCGTTGGCCGCGGCTTGTGCCATTGCAAAATGAGCTTCGGGCAAATTGTCGTAGGGGGTGGCAACGCGATCGATTAAGGACTGGACCGCCTTTTTGTCAGTGATTTTGCCCAGAATGCGGTTCAGGTGCAGCAGGTTATTGGCGATGTTGGCTTTGTCATTCGCCAGCAATGCGCTCATTTTGGGGGCGAGGTCGTCAAGGCGATTGCTCTGGATGAGCAGCGACGATTGGGCTTGCTTGGCTTTGAGGGAGTCGGGCTCGACTTCCAGCCACAACTTGGTGAGTTCAAGGGCGCGGTCGTACTGACGGGAAAGGCTGGCAATTTCGGTGGCGCGGGCGAGAACTTTCGGGTCGCGCGTGCGTTGGGCGAGATCTGTCCAGGCATCGGAACTAAGCTTGGCATCGCCGCGCTGAAGCGCAAATTCTCCAACCAGTGCCTGGAAGACCGTACGGGCAAGCAGATCTTCAGAGGTCGCCTGGGTGGTCGTCCGTTTGCCTGAGGACTTGGCGGCGGCTTCGCCTGCGGCCAGGCCATATCCACCATGGGTCAGACCCAGGGCCAAGGTGAGGGCGGCAGCGATTCGCTTCAGGTGCATGGACGGCTTTCAGTCAAGGTTAATGCTGGAGTTGCGCATTTGAACGCATAAAATCCATTAAGTTTGCGATGTTATTTGGGTTTCGTCGGAGGAACAAGCAATGCCGGAGTTGCCGGAGGTCGAAGTATGTCGTCGTGGCTTGGTGCCGGAGCTGGTAGGGGCCGTTATTGAGGGCGTGAAAATCCGCGCGCCAAAGTTGCGTCAGGAGATTCCGCGCGAGCTGTTGGCGCTACTGCCTGGTTGTCGAGTCCTGGCGGTTCGGCGGCGTGCCAAGTATCTGCTGATCGATTGCCAGCGTGAGGGCGTGCAGGGTAGTTTGATCATTCATCTGGGCATGTCGGGCAATCTGCGTTTTGTCCCACATGACCAGCTCGTCGAGAAGCACGACCACTTTGAATTGGTGCTGGCTCAATATATTTTGCGCTTCGCCGACCCGCGCCGATTTGGGGTCGTGCTTTGGCAGCCCGGGCCGCCGGCGCTAACAGAGTTGCATCCGTTGCTCGCCTCGCAGGGGGTTGAACCTTTATCAGAAGCTTTCACGGTCGACTGGATTTTTAAGGCTATTTCGAAAAGAAGCGGGCCAATCAAACCGACTTTGATGGACAGCCATCTGGTGGTTGGTATCGGTAACATTTATGCGTCAGAAAGTCTGTTTCGTGCCGGCATCTCCCCGCTGCGGGCGGCCAACCGGATCAGTCGGGCGCGCTATGAAAATCTTGTGCCGGCCATTCGTGAAACGCTGTCAGATGCCATTGCCGCCGGTGGCAGCAGTATTCGCGATTATGTGCATAGCGATGGCGGCGCCGGCTGCTTTCAAATCCAGGCCGGTGTTTACGATCGGGCTGGCGAGCCGTGTCTGCGCTGCGGTGGTGTCGTTCGGCAAATACGGCAGGCCGGGCGCAGTACCTATTACTGTACCGGGTGCCAGCATTAAAAACTAACTGCAAGCCTCTGTTTATATGCTAAATTGAGCTTTCCGATAGCATCCGGGATGACCCTTATGTCACTCGCTAATCAATTTGCCGCCTATTCCGCCTGGCGCTCCCGTCTCGCCACCAACATTGGCGAGCTTCAGGGCTGGCTGAACCACAATGAATTGTCTGATGCCCAGAGCGATCTGCGGTTGACGCAACTGCTGGAGCGCTTGCGCGAGGATAGGCTGAATGTTGCCTTCGTCGCGGAGTTCTCGCGCGGCAAGTCGGAGCTGATCAACGCCATTTTCTTTGCCGATTACGGCAACCGGATGTTGCCTTCGTCGGCCGGCCGGACGACGATGTGTCCAACTGAGCTGCTGTTTGATGGCAACAAGTTGCCCTGCATCGAATTGTTGCCGATCCAGACGCGTGCATCCAATTCCAGTGTCAGTGAATACAAGCGCTTTGCTGACGAGTGGACCAGGGTGGATCTTGATACCGAATCGGCCGAGGCCATGCAGGATGCGTTGCGCCATGTCAGCGAAACCACACGGGTGACGCCCGAAGAGGCCGGGCGACTGGGCTTCGAAGTCGGTAGCGGCCAGATTGATTTGTACGTTATCGGTGATGACGGACTGGTCGAGGTGCCGCGCTGGCGTCATGCGATGATCAATTTTCCGCATCCGCTGCTCAAGCAGGGGCTGGTCATTCTCGATACTCCCGGCCTGAATGCGATTGGCGCAGAACCCGAATTGACCTTGTCGCTGTTGCCGAATGCCCACGCCGTTCTCTTTATCCTGGCCGCGGATACCGGGGTCACGCAGTCGGACATGGCAATCTGGCGCGAACATATTTGCGGCGGTGGCATGGCCAAGCGCGGCCGAATGGTCGTATTGAACAAGATCGACGGGCAGTGGGACGAACTGAAGTCGGAAGCGGAAATCGATGCCGAGATCCAGCGTCAGGCAGACACCAGTGCTGACTTGCTTGAGTTGCCAGCCAGTCAGGTATTCCCGGTTTCGGCTCAAAAAGGGCTGGTTGCCAAGATCAATGGCGATGACGCTTTGCTTGCCAAGAGCCGTCTGCCTCTGCTGGAGGCCGCGCTGTCCGAGGAACTGATTCCGGCCAAGCACGATATCGTTTGCGACAGCACCGAAAGCGAGTTTGGTGATGTCACCCGGCGTGTCCGGGGGTTGCTGGATTCCCGACTGCTTGGCCTGCGCGAGCAATTGACCGAACTGACTGAGTTGCGCGGCAAGAACAAGGGGGTCGTCGAATACATGATGGGCAAGGTTCGCGCCGAAAAGGACGAATTCGAATCGGGTCTGCAGCGCTACTACGCCGTGCGCAGTGTGTTTTCAACGCTGACCAACAACCTGTTCAGCCATCTTGGCCTCGATGTCTTACGCCAGTTAACGCACCAAACTCGCGAAGCCATGCTGGATGCGGCTTTCTCCAAATCCTTGTCGGATGCGATGGCCGCTTTCTTTACCGGTTCGCGTGATGCACTGGCCAAGTCCAATGGCGAGATCAGCGAAATCCTGTCGATGATGGAAGCGGTTTACAAGAAATTTGCCATCGAGCATGGCCTCAAACTGGGGTCGCCCACGACGTTCTCGCTGCTTCGCTATGAAAAGGAGCTCGATCGATTGCAGGCCTGGTGCGACGATCACCTGAACACCATGGTCAGTTTGTTGACGCACGACAAGAAGAACATCACGCAAAAGTTCTTTGAGGAGGTGGCGACGCAAGTGCGGCGCGCTTTCGAACACGCCAATCGCGATGCCGAAATATGGCTGCGTGCCATCATGGCGCCGATGGAAACCCAGGTTCGCGAGCATCAGATTCAATTGAAGCGTCGTCTCGAAAGCATCAAGCGCATCCATCAAGCAACCGATACGTTGGAAGATCGTATTTCAGAACTTGAGGGGGTTGAAAAAAGCTTGCAGCAACAGATCGAAGGTCTGGAGGAAATTGTCGGCCGCGTTCAGGACATGCTGGTGCCGCTCAACAAGCAGGAATTGCAGGCCGCTTGATCCCGCTACCGGCAGAGGAGGCATTGCTGCGGTCAACCGGAAAAAACATCCAAAATCGAATAATAAAAAAACCCGCGAAATTCGCGGGTTTTTTTATGGCGCGGAGAAAAACTCAGGCGCGCTTGTTGCCCGTCAGCTTTTCATATTTGACCCACAGCATGTCTTCGGTTTCGACGTGGGTCGGATCCTTGGGAATGCAATCGACCGGGCAGACCTGAACGCATTGCGGTTCGTCGTAATGCCCGACGCACTCGGTACACTTGTTCGGGTCGATGACGTAGATTTCCTCGCCCTGAGAAATGGCCTCGTTCGGACACTCCGGTTCGCAAACGTCGCAGTTGATGCATTCGTCGGTAATGGTTAGAGACATAGCTGTTCTTCCTCTCTCGGTTAAGCTGTGATTTTCGCCCGCAGGCGCTTTTCGACACAAGGTTGCACAAATTTGCTGACATCGCCACCCAGGCGCGCAATTTCACGCACCATGGTAGCGGAGATAAACATGTATTGCTCTCCCGGCGTCAGAAACACGGTTTCGACCTCCGGATACACGCTGCGGTTCATTCCTGCCATCTGAAATTCATATTCGAAGTCGGAAACGGCGCGCAGGCCTCGGACAACCACTTTGGCTTCCTTCTCATGGACGAAGTTCATCAGCAGCGTATTGAAGCCGACGATTTCGACATTCTGCAGATCGCCGAGAATCTCGGTCGCCATGGCGACTCGATCTGCGAGCGGAAAGCGCGGCTGCTTTGACGGGCTTTCGGCAATGGCCAGAATCAGCTTGTCGAAGAGCGTCGAGGCGCGACGCACCAAGTCTTCGTGACCGCGGGTGATCGGGTCGAATGTGCCCGGATAGATCGCAACGCGATGATTAAGTTTCTTCAATCTGTTCCCCCGCCCGCATCCCGTCGCAACAACTGATAATGAACTTCGCCAGCGCGACCTTGACGCACGGTGCGCCAATCGCCAAGCGATTCGATTTTGTATTCTGCTTCGACGTAGATCGCTGCATCTTCGTTCAATGCGCCGGGAAGGAGTGGCTCCAGGCGGGCAATCCAGCCTTTTTTGTAGGGAGGATCGAGGAAGATCAGGTCAAATTTTTCCTTCGTCGAGGCCAAATATTGTAGCGCATCCGTGCGAACGAACGTCATCGATGCCGGTTTTTGCAGCATTTCGTGGTTTTCGCGCAACGCGGCGAGCACCTTGGGCGCTTGTTCAATCATTACCACCCGGCTTGCGCCACGCGATGCCGCTTCGAAGCCGAGCGCCCCGCTGCCGGCAAAGAGGTCCAGGCAGTGCCAGCCATCCAGCGCCTGTCCGAGCCAGTTGAACAGTGTTTCGCGTACGCGATCCGGTGTCGGGCGCAGGCCTTCGCTGTCGGGAAACTTGAGGACGCGGCGACGATAGTCGCCGCCGATGATGCGGACCGAGTTCAATCGGCCGCTACCGTCACCGTGATCAGGTTTTCCGGACGAACGTGGCGTGCAAAAGCCGCCTTGATCTGGTCGACCGTGACCGCCTGCACCTTGGCCTGATACTGGTCAAGATAGTCCAGTGGCAAGCCATAGAAGCCAATCACCGCGACGTTTTCGAGGAGCTTCTTGTTGCTGTCCAGGCGAAGCGGAAAGCTGCCGGTCAGGTTGGCCTTGGCCGCGCTCAGCTCATCCTCGGTCGGTCCGTCTTTCAGAAAACCATCCAGTACGTCCCGCGTTACCTTGATGGCATCCTTGGCTTGCGACCGCTTGGTTTGCAGGCCGATCTGGAACGGTCCGGTCTGCCTCATCGGCGCAAAATAGCTGTAAACACTGTAGGCATAGCCGCGTTTGTCGCGGACTTCCTTCATCAGCCGCGACACAAAGCCGCCGCCGCCGAGTGAGTAGTTACCCACAACGAGCGGAAAATAGTCCGGGTTCCCCCGCTCAATCGCCGGCAGGCCGATGAAGACATGTGCCTGACTTGCCGGGTGGGCCAACTGAATCAGGCTTTTCTTCGGTTTGTCCGGTGCGGCAGGGAGCGTGGCCGGTTCGCCCTTGGGCAGGCCGGCGGCGATGGACTCGGCAATTTTCTCGGCGTCATTGCGTGACAGATCGCCGACCAGTGTGATGCTGGCGTTGGCGGCGCTGTAATAGCGGGCGTAAAAGGCAGTGAGGTCATCGCGACTCAGCGCGGCAATGCTCTCGGGTGTGGCCTGCCGGCCGTAGGGATGATTTGGGTACATCGCCGCCCAGAAAGCCTTTCCACCAATGCTGTCGGGGCGGGTCATCGCTTCCTTGAGCCCAGCAATGGTGCGGGTTTTTTCGCGTTCGAAGATGGCGCTATCAAAGCGCGGCGCGTGAAGTACGTTTTTCAGAATTTCAAGTGCCGGCTCGCGTTTGTCCTTGGCCGATAGGGTGCGCAGGGCGACGCTGGCGCGGTCCGTATCGGCGCCACCGGCAAGGTTGGCACCGGTGTCGGCCATTTGCTCGGCGATCGCCGTTTCATCGAACTTGCCGGCCCCGAGATCCAATGTGCCACGGGTAAGGGCGGCCAGGCCGGATTTGCCGGTGGGGTCGAACATCGAGCCGGCAGCAAAGTCGACCTGGATGTCAAGCATTGGCAAGACGCGACTTTCGACAAAATAAACGCGGGCGCCCGAGGGGGATATCCAATGTTCGATTTTCACGCCAGCCAGCGTGACTTGCGAAATCAATAGGATGACTACTGCGGTCAACAGTCTTTTCATGCAAAAAACTCCGTAATGCGGGGTTGCCACGCAATGAATAGTGCGAGGCCGGCGACGACAGCTGTGGCGGCCAGGCACCAGGCCAGGCGTTGGGTCAGGCGTCGGAATTTGTCAATTTGTGCAACCAGTAGCGCGTTCTGCTCACTCAGCGCCTGAATGAGTTCTCCGGTCGCAAGCATTTGCGTGCGCAGTTTTCGTTGGACGCTTTCCAGCGCAGCAAGCCGCGTGGCCAGATCCGCGTCCGGCGCGACGTAAGGTTCAGCCAGCGAATCTGATCCGGACCCGTCGCCATTTTTTCGGCTCATGCCCTTCCAGAGTTTCTTGGCGCTGTCGGCAATGATTGGCGCCTTGCCGAGCACATCGCTCCACGGTACGTTGGTCAGGATCAGTTTCCATGGCAAGGCCATCGCTCGGCGCCCTTAGTGGCGAGTCGCAACGGCCGGGCGACGGGGCTTGCCGTCGAGCGGTTGCGGGTCCAGGAGTCCAATGGTCAGCGCATCGTCATTAAAATATTTTTTTGCGACGGACTGAACCTCCGCCGCGGTCACTTTTTGCAGCTTTTCGAGCATGCGATCGACTTGCTGGTAAGGCAGACCGGCCGATTCGATCTGGCCGATTTCCATGGCCTGACCGAACATGGAGTCAAGCTTGTAAACCTGCCCGGCAAGTAATTGCGCCTTGGCGCGTTTGAGTTCCTGCTCGCTGACTCCGTCTTTTTGCACGCGGGCGATTTCAGCGCGCAGTGCCGCTTCGAGGTCGGCGACTGTCTTGCCTTCCGAGGGGGTGCCATGCAAGTAAAGCATGCCCGGGCCGCGTGCAGTGTCGTCGTAGTCGATACCAACCGATAGCGCGACCTTGTCCTCGCGTACGAGCTTCTTGTTGAAGCGAGCCGCATCGTGGCCGTCAAGAATCGACGCCAGCATTTCCAGCGCATAAGGATCGCTGTCCCGCTCGATGTCACGTATGACGGGAGCCTTGTAGCCCATGATCAATATTGGCAATTCGGCCGGCGCCTTGACGGTGACACAGCGCGGACCTTCCTGTCGAGGCTCTATCTGCTGGCGACGGACAGGCAGGGGGCGCGCTTCAAGCGGACCATAGTATTTTTCGGCCTGAGCGAACACCGCCTTGTGATCAACGTCGCCGGTGATGACCACGTAGGCGTTGTTCGGCACGTACCAGGTGTCGTACCACGCCTTGGCATCAGCGGCGGTCATTGTTTCCAGGTCATTCATCCAGCCAATGATCGGTCGACGATAGGGGTGCGCCTGAAAGGCAACCGCATTCATCTGCTCAAACAGCTTGGACTGAGGATTGTCGTCTGTGCGCATGCGGCGCTCTTCCATGACGACCTTGATTTCCTGGGCGAATTCCTGCGGGGCTACGTTCAGGTGGCGCATGCGATCAGCTTCGAGGGCCATCATTTCGTCCAGTTTTTCCTTGGGCACCTGCTGGAAGTATGCGGTGTAGTCACGACTGGTAAAGGCATTGTCGCGCCCGCCGGCGGCGGCAACGCGTTTGTTGAATTCGCCCGGGCCAACGCTGGGCGTGCCCTTGAACATCATGTGTTCGAGCACGTGGGCGACGCCGGAGTGACCATCCACTTCGTCGATACTGCCAATGCGGTACCAGACCATTTGCACCGCAGTCGGCGCACGATGGTCTTCCTTGACGATGATACGCAAGCCGTTTTTCAGCGTTGTTTCATAGGGGTTGGCAAACGCTGCGGTCGACAGCAAGGCGGCAAACAAGATGGGGAGCGGGTATTTGATGCGCATGGCGAGGGGCGTGAGCGGGGCTTTCTGCTAGAATTCGAGGTTGATTTTGCATCGATCCGGACGGCATCTTAACGGCTTGCCGCCCGCCTGTCAGCAAGGCTTCAGACCCCGCTTGAGACACCAAACTCCATGTTCAGTTTCCTGAAAAAATCCGGCACCGACAAGAAAGCCGATATTGCGGCTGACACCGCAGCAGCGCCCAGCTGGCGCGAGCGCCTGTTCAAGGGGCTCGCGAAGACCCGCGCCCAGTGGGGCGGCAAGTTAAAGACCATCTTTTCGCGGGGCAAGGTCGATGATGAACTGCTGGAGGAACTGGAAACCCTGCTACTGACCAGCGACTGCGGCATCGAGGCAACCCAGCACCTGCTCGATGCGTTGAAAAAGGCGGCCAAACGCGACAAGCTGGATACGCCGGATGCCATTCAGAAAGCCTTGCACGATGCCTTGCTCGACACGCTGTTGCCGCTTGAGAAGCCGCTTGATGTGTCTACCCACAAACCCTTTGTAATCATGATTGCCGGCGTCAACGGCGCTGGCAAGACAACGTCCATCGGCAAGCTGGCCAAATACTTCCAGATGCAAGGCAAGACGGTGCTGCTGGCGGCTGGCGACACCTTCCGTGCGGCGGCGCGCGAACAGCTGGAAACCTGGGGCGAGCGCAATAATGTGACCGTGATCGCGCAGGACAATGGTGATCCGGCTGCCGTGGTGTTTGATGCCATTTCAGCTGCCAAGGCCCGCGGAATTGACATTGTTCTGGCTGATACGGCAGGTCGTCTGCCGACGCAGCTGCACCTGATGGAAGAAATCGCCAAGGTGCGCCGCGTGATTCAGAAAATAGATCCCGAGGGCCCGCATGAAACGCTGCTCGTGCTCGATGCCAACATCGGTCAGAACGCCTTGCAACAGGTCAAGGCTTTCGACAAGGCGATCAATGTCACCGGACTGGTGCTGACCAAACTCGATGGCACGGCCAAAGGCGGCGTCGTCACGGCGATTGCCCGGCAGTGCCCCAAACCGATCCGATTCATTGGTGTTGGTGAGCAGATCGATGATCTACGACCATTCTCGGCCCGTGATTTTGTGGATGCAATGTTCGAACAATGATTGTTGCCAGTAACCTGAGCAAGCGCTATCCGGGTGGCTTTGAGGCCGTCAAGGATGTCAGTTTCCAGATCGAGGCCGGGCAGATGGTGCTGATTACTGGCCACTCCGGTGCCGGCAAGACGACGCTGGTCAAGCTGATGTCGACCATCGAGAAGCCGACGTCCGGCAGTCTCGTGGTCAATGGCCAGAATCTCTCGGCCATGCGGCGCAGCGCCATTCCGCATGTCCGGCGTCACTTCGGACTGGTTTTTCAGAATCAGAAATTGTTGTTCGATCGCAGTGCCCTCGACAATGTCCTGTTGCCGCTACAGATCGCCGGTCTTCCGCGTCGCGAGGCGATTCGCCGCGCTCAAGCCGCCCTCGACAAGGTCGGTCTGCTCCTTCGCGAAAAAGCCAATCCGATCGCCTTGTCTGGTGGCGAGCAGCAACGGCTGGCGATTGCCCGGGCGGTGGTCAATCGTCCGACCGTTCTGCTGGCCGATGAGCCCACCGGTAATCTTGATGTTGAATCCGGTGCCGAAATTCTGGAGATTTTTGCAGACTTCCATCGCGTCGGGGTCACCGTGGTGGTGGCTACCCATGACCAGAGCTGGATCGAGCGGTATCACCCGAACGTGTTGCGCCTTGATCACGGGCGTCTGCTATGAGTCAGTGGATTTCCCTCCATCGCGCCGCGCTGGCGTTGGCTTTCCGCCGACTCTGGGCGACGCCGCTCAATACCTTGCTGTCGCTGCTGGTCATCGGCATTGCGCTGACCTTGCCGGCTTTCGGTTATGTGGCGCTCGACAACCTGCGAACACTCGGTAACAGTGCCTCCGGTGTGCAGCAGATCAGCCTGTTCATGAGCCTTGATGCCGGCAAGAAGGAAATCGGTGAAATCGAGAGTCGGTTGCGTCAGGCGGCGAATGGCAAATGGCGTTTTGTGCCGAAGGAGGATGCGCTGAAGCGCATGCAATCGAGCGAAGGCATGGCCGACATCGTTGCCAGTCTGCCGCGCAATCCGCTGCCCGATGCCTTCATTGTCGAGCCGGCCAACACCGAGCCGGAGGCGCTCGAAGTCCTGCGCAAGGAAATAGCCGGCTGGCCCAAGGTGGCCCATGTTCAGCTCGATTCGGCCTGGGTGAAACGTTTTGATGCCTTTTTGCGGCTTGGCAAGCTGGCGCTGTGGATGCTCGCCGGCTTGTTTGGCGCCGGCTTGGTGGCAGTGACGTTCAACACCATCCGCCTGCAGGTGATGGCGCAGTCGGCAGAAATCGAGGTGGCGCGAATGATCGGTGCGACCGATGGCTTCATTCGTCGTCCATTCTATTATTTCGGTGCTTTGCAGGGCGCACTGGGCGGCCTGCTGGCAGCGCTGCTGGTGGTCGGCGCCTTGCGTATGCTGGCCGGCCCGGTCGGTGAACTGGCGACCCTCTATGGCGGCAATTTTGCCTTGCGGTTGCCGGGATTGAACGAGGTATTCGGGCTGGCCGGCGTCGGTGCTTTGCTGGGCTGGATAGGTGCCCAGCTTTCCGTCAGTTTGTCACTGCGTAAATTTGACTGATCGGCGGGATTTTCTGCGCATCGTCGGCGTCGCGGCCCTGACCGGATGCGCGCCCACTGCCAGATATGCCTTGCCACCCGGCGACTTGCTGGGCATGAATCACGCGCTTGGCCATCGTCTGCGCGATGGGGTTTTTCCTCCGCCCTCGGAAACGCGAAAGACCGGCGTACTGATCGTGGGGGGCGGCGTTTCCGGGCTGTCGGCAGCCTGGAAGCTGGCCAATGCTGCGGTCGACGACTTCTTGTTGCTGGAAATGGACAGTGAAATCGGTGGCAATTCGCGCGCCGGACAGTCGCCGCTGGTCGCTTATCCGTGGGGCGCGCATTATCTGCCGTTGCCAACGCGTGAATCCGTGCATGTCCGCGAGTTGCTGGCTGAGCTGGGCGTTTTGCAGGGTGATCCGGCGGCGCTCAAGCCGATGTACGATGAGCGTTATTTGTGTGCGACGCCACAGGAGCGGGTGTATCGCAACGGCCTGTGGGAAGAGGGTTTGCTGCCCCATCGTGGACTGGAAGGGGCAGAGCGGACGCAGCAGAAGCGCTTTCAGCAGCAGATGGAGGTGTACAAGCGGGCGATCGGGCGTGATGGTCGGCGGGTCTTTGCCATCCCCATGGCCCTATCCAGCCGTGACCCGGTGTGGCAAGCGCTTGACCGGGTCTCCTTCGCGCAATGGCTGAATGACAACGGCTTTAGCGCACCCAGCGTGCACTGGCTGGCCAACTACGCCTGTCGCGACGATTACGGTATGGCGCATGATCAGGTATCGGCCTGGGCAGGCTTGCATTATTTTGCCTGCCGAAATGGCGAGGCTGGCAATGCGTCGAGCGACGCGGTGCTGACCGCCCCGGAAGGCAATGCCTGGCTGGTCCGTGGCTTGGCGAACAAGGCTGGTGCACGGGTCCTCTGCGGGGCCATGGTGTGGCGTCTTGAAGAAGGAAAGGCGGGCGTTCTGGTCGATGCACTGATCGGTGAAAAGTCTGTCCGCTTTGAGGCAAGGCAGTTGATCTGGGCGGCCCCTGCTTTCGTCCTGCCGCGCGTCTGGCCGGGCATGCCCGAGGCGTTGAAGTCAGCAGCTTTGGCTGGTGATTACGCGCCGTGGCTGGTCGCCAATCTGCACCTTTCGAATTTTCCGGAGGAGCGTCTGGGGGCGCCGGCGGCTTGGGATAACGTTTTCTATGACAGTCCCGGCCTGGGTTACGTGACCGCGACGCATCAACTGATTCGCCGCCAGCTGACCGGGACGGTGTTGACCTACTACCGGGCGCTTCACGATGTGGCGCCAGCCGAGGGGCGGCGCCTGCTGCTCGATACCCCGCGCGAAGCCTGGGCGGAAGGCATCCTTTCCGAGCTGGAACGGGCGCATCCGAATATTCGCCAGCTGACCACCCGTCTTGATGTCGTCCGACATGGCCATGCCATGCGTCGTCCGGTGCCGGGCAGCCTCTTCCACGGTCAACGGGAAAAAATGGCCAATTTTGAAAACCCGTTCATTACGCTGGCGCACGCCGACCTGTCGGGATTCTCGCTATTTGAAGAGGCGCAGTATCGTGGCGTTTTGGCTGCCGAACGGGTCAGGCGGCGTTACGATGCGAGATAGTGCAGCAGCAGCATCTTCAGGTCTTGTGGGTCTACCGGCTTGACGATGAAGTCGTTCATGCCCGCTTTCAGGCAACGTTCGCGGTCTTCGGCGAAGGCGTTGGCCGTCATGGCAATGATGGGCAGTAGCGTGTATTGCGACTGAGCCCGGATTCGACGCGTGGCCTCCAGACCGTCCATTTCCGGCATCTGCATGTCCATCAGGACGAGGTCGAAGGTCTTTGTTTTGAGAATCTCGAGCGCTTGCCGGCCATTTTCGGCGATGTCGGCGGTGATATCGTATTCGCGGAGCAGTTCCAGTGCGATTTCGCGGTTGATCGGTTCGTCTTCGACCACCAGCAGATGACGTCCGGCCAGACTGTCGTGCACGGCTTGCATTGAAAGGCCGGCAAAGGTTGAGGTCAGCGCATCCATGGCTTCATCACCGGGTTTGAGTCGGGCGCTGAACCAGAAGCGGCTGCCCGCGCCAAGGCGACTGGTGACACCAACGCGCCCCCCCATCAGCTCGGCGAGGCGACGTGTAATGGCCAGGCCCAAACCGGTGCCACCGAATTTGCGGCTGGTTGAACTGTCGGCCTGTTCGAAAATGCCAAACAGACGAGGGATGGACTCTTCGGCAATGCCAATGCCGGTATCTTCGACTTCGAAGCGCAGTTGAATGCCGTCGGCGTTTTCGGAAATACGGCGTGCCCGGATGGTGATGCTGCCGCGTTCCGTAAACTTGATGGCGTTGGCGGTGTAGTTGATCAGACACTGGATGATGCGCGTCGGGTCGCCGATCAGGGTGTGTTCGAAGGGGTCGGACTCGGTCAGCAGTTCCAGGCCCTTTTCGTGAGCGCGTTGGCCGAGGACGGCAGTGACGCGCTTCAGAATGCTGTTGATGTCGACCGTGGTTTCGTCGAGTTGCAGCTTGCCGGCTTCGATCTTGGAAATGTCGAGGATATCGTTGATGACGGCGAGCAGATGTTGGGATGCATTGTCGATCTTGTCGAGGCGATCGATTTGTACGTCGGTCGGATTGTCGCGACGCAGGAGGTGAACCATCCCGAGGACCGCATTGAGTGGGGTACGGATTTCATGGCTCATGTTGGCAAGGAAGGCACTCTTCGAACGACTCGATGCCTCCGCCGCCTGACGGGCGATTTCGAGTTGCGCCGTGCGTTGTTCGACCTGCTGTTCCAGGTTTTGCCGGTGCTCTTCCAGCGCCTTGGCGTGGCGCAGCGTCTCGCTGATGTCTGAAAAGGCAACAACGACACCGGTGACGACGCCATCATGTCGTTTGGGGGTGATCGTCAGGCGAACCGGAAAGGCTGTGCCATCCTTGCGCCAGAACACATCCTCTGTTCGCCGCAGCTTGCCATCCTGGGCCGTCAGCCGGATTGGACATTCGGCTTCCGGATAGGGTGTTCCGTCAGGTCGTTTGCGATGGAACAGGGTGTGTGAATTTCGGCCCAGGACCTCTTTCTCTTCGAATCCAAGCTGAGATAGTGCTGCCGGATTCATGAAGGAACATACCCCGTAGAGGTCGGTGCCGAAAATGCCCTCTCCCAGTGTTTCAAATATCATGCGCTGGCGGGCTTCGCTTTCGATCAGCGCACGCTCGGCGCTGGCCAGATCTGCCAGGTCGATGTCCAGGCAGAACATCATGGGGCCGCGATCGGCGGTGTCCAGAATGGTGTGACTGGAATACACCTCGACGGGCTGCCCATTCTTGTGGCGCAAGGTCATGCGGCCGGCAGGAATGCCGGTCTTGTGTTCGAACATCCATTGCACGGCGGCGCGGACCCCGTCATGCATCGCCGGCGGGATAATCAGGTCCAGCAACGATTTTCCCAGCGCCTCTTCCCGCGTATAGCCGTAAAGCGTTTGCGAGGCATGATTCCAGTAGGCGACGGTGCCATCCACCAGGTAGCCCTGAATGGAGAGGGCATCAACATTTTCGAAGATGGCGCGAAAACGGGCTTCGGTGGACGTCAGCTCCGCCATGGTCTGCTTGTTGCGCGCACGCTCGGCCTTGAGGCGCCGATTGTTTCTGAACAGGATGAAAACAGCGAGCAGGATGCCGCCAAAGATCAGCGCGGTGACGATCGCAAACACCCAGGCATACTGCGCAATGACCTCGGCAAAACTGACATTGGGCGCCGTGTCGAAAGGCGGAAAGCGCATTTTGCGCAACAAGTCCTCCACCGGTCGGTAGTCGGCGGGAATGCTGAACCCATGGATGTGGGCCGCCGTGGCTACATCCCCGTCATGAGGCAGGGTGAGGATGGCGGCAGCCAGTTGCCGGGCAAAACGTTCATCGGCCCAGGGCATCGCGGCTAGGGGCCATTCCGGATACAGGCGTGTCGAGTGGATCAGTGGATAGCCGTCATCCTTGATGTTGATGATGCGCAGGCGCCGGGTGTCAAGTTTCTTGTCTTTTTCCATGGCCTCAATCAAGCCCGTGCGCACAAAGGCAGCATCCACCTGACCGGCCAGCAACGCGGCAATTGCCTGGTCCTGGGTGGGACCGGTTTCGACGATCGTTGCATCGTCGGGGAGGTGAACCCCCCGCTGCGCCAGTTCATAGGCTTGAACCATGTAGCCGCCGAGTTCGGCCTTGCTGCTGGTTGCGATGCGCTTACCGGCCAGGTCGGCTAAGTTCTGAATCTTGTTCTGGTCGCTGCGGGTAGCGATGATCCCCCCGATGCTGGGTAGCGGCTTGTCGCCGTATTTTTCGATCAGCGTGGCGAGGGGTGACAGTAAACCCTGGCCTTGGGCCAGCAGGATGTAGTGCGCGGGTTGGGTCAGGACGAAGTCCACCTGCTTGTCGCGGATGGCACTTTCAAGGTCCTTTTGGCCCAGCGCGACCAGTTCAACGCGCCGTCCCAGGTTGGCGTTATTGAGATAGTCAATCAGCGGTTGCCAGCGTGCCGCCGTTTCGGGTGGGGGGCGAAAGGCCAGAATGGCAAATTTGGCCGGTTTTTTGCCGTTGACCGCGGGAATTGCGGTTGTGTCCATGCTGATGGCAGCGGGCTGTTCATCAGCATGGGTAGGTGACAGTCCTAGGCCAAGGACCAGGCCAAATGTTGCCACGACTCGCCAGAGCCAGTGATCGACCACCTGATGGAAGCATTCATGCACATCGACCCCATGGGAACTTGCCAGCAACATCACTTGATAGTAGCAATTGGCGCAGCGTATGGATAGTTTTTTCCATATGGCATAGCCCTGCATGCGGAGTCAGTAGCGCATGAAATCCCTAATTTGTTCCTGCCAGGCAGTTTCGTCGGCGGTGGCAAGCTGATCCAGATCAGCAGCCACCGAGGCCGGGTCGTCGACCCATTCGCGCAGCAGGGGCGAACCATTGATGAGATCGATCGCCAGCCGGTCATGCTCGTATTCGTAGGCAAAGTCGCGCCACAAGGGATAATCGGGATAGCAGCGGCGAATGGCCTTGAAGGCGAGTGCCTGCAGACGCCAAGGGCGAAAGGCGGCATGGTTGTATGCGGCGTCTTCGACGTGAATCTGCAGGCCGTTACACAGCTTGCCGGCGTGCTTGTGGAAGGTGGGCTCGAACCAGCATTCGCGCAGCCTGCAGCCCTGCAGCCATTGCGGGGCGAAGCTGCGCATTTCGGCGAGCACGGCGCGGGCGTCAATATCCGGCGCGCCGAACAGTTCCAGTGGGCGTGTCGTGCCACGCCCTTCGGACAGCGTGGCGCCTTCGAGCATCACCGTGCCGGCGTAGGCGCGGGCCATCCAGAGATTGGGGGCGTTCGGACTGGGGTTGATCCAGGTGCGTTCGCCGAGTGGCCAGCCGTATCCGGGCGCGGCGTCCGGCCGCCAGCCTTGCATCGTGATGACCTGGTAATCCACATGGAGCTTGAGCGTGGCGATGAACCAGTAGCCAAGTTCGCCCATGGTCAGGCCGTGGCGCATCGGCATGGCGCCTGCCCCGACAAAACTTTCCCAGCCGTCGCGCAGGGTCAGGCCTTCGACTGGCCGACCGGCCGGGTTGGGGCGGTCGAGCACCCAGACACTTTTGCCATGCCTGGCCGCGGCCTCGAGCACGTAGCGCAGCGTCGTGATGAAGGTGTAGATACGGCAGCCCAGGTCTTGCAGATCGACGAGCAGAACATCGAAGCTGTCCATCATCGCGTCGGTCGGGCGCCGCACGTCGCCGTAAAGGCTGAAGACCGGAATGCCGAGTTGCGGATCGAGGAAATCGGGTGACTCGACCATGTTGTCCTGTTTGTCGCCGCGCAGGCCGTGCTGGGGTCCAAAGGCAGCGCTCAGGTTGAGGTCGGGCAGGGCGGCAAGGGCATCGAGCGAATGGGTCAGGTCGGCGGTCACTGAAGCCGGGTGGGCGAGCAGGGCGATTCGCTGGCCGACCAGCGGTCGACGCAGGGCAGGGTCGGCAAGCAGGCGGTCAAGGCCGAACTGGATCAATTGGGTCATGGCATGTTTCGGTGCAAGGTCAGTGCAAAGCTCTGACGAAGATGGAAGTCGGGTTGTGGTGCACCGTGTTCCAGTGCCCAGTAGCTTTTGCTGCCGTCGGCCAATTCGATGACGGCACTGATGCCGAGCAACAGCGTGTGATCGGACGGCAGCAATTCCCGGGCGATGGATGCGTCCAGCTGGAAACCGTCAGGGGTGCAGTGCAGGGAAATCCGTGGTGCTGCGGTGGGGAAAAAATCCGCATCGCGTTCCCGGTAATCGTTGAAACGATAGCTTGCCCACTGGCCCGATGGAGAAAAATTGAATTCCTGGTATTTTTTCCGGTTGACCGTGGCAACAAATACTTCGCAGCACGTGTGTTGCCAAAGATGGTCGGCCGGGCCGGCAGGTTGCGATGATGGAAGGCGTATGTCTTCTGCTTTTCCATGGACGCGAAATGACACATCAAGGCCGCCGACCGCGTTGCCGCGTGCCGTAATGTCGATGCCGCCGATGGCGCTACAGGGGCTGGCTGGATGGCAACTCAGGGTGGCGTGGTACGCTAGGTTCAAGGTGTCGTCTGGCGATGATTACGGAGAGCAGGCGGTACTTTAACTGCTTGTTCCGGATGTTGCTGCGGTCTACACGCAAAAATGGCCAAAATCCGCATAGACACTTGGTCGGGCCGGCCATTTGGAGTAAGTTACCGCCTTTCAGCAAATGCTTTCCGGGAGAGAAAAGTGACCCCGCTGCGCATCAATTTAGACCAGGAAGATATTCCCACCCACTGGTACAACGTGGTGGCTGATCTGGCGCATCCACCGGCCCCGCCGCTCGGGCCCGATGGCAATCCGGTGCCGCCGGAGGCAATGGGCGCCATTTTTCCCGGGCCGATTCTTGAGCAGGAAATGTCGGCCGATCGCTGGATAGCCATTCCTGAGGAAGTCCGTCAGATTTACGCGCTGTGGCGTCCCGCTCCGCTGTGTCGGGCGCTGCGTCTGGAGCAGGCGCTTGGCACACCGGCCAGGATTTTCTACAAATACGAAGGTGTTTCGCCCGCCGGCTCGCACAAGCCGAACTCCGCGGTGCCGCAGGCCTACTTCAACAAAATCGCCGGGACCAAACGACTGACCACCGAAACCGGCGCCGGCCAATGGGGTTCGTCGATTGCCTTCGCCGGGCAGATGTTTGGCTTGCCGGTGCGGGTATTCATGGTCAAGGTCAGTTATCAGCAGAAGCCGTTCCGTCGTTCGATGATGCAGACATGGGGCGCCGAAGTCTTCGCCAGCCCAAGCAGCCTGACCAATGCCGGCCGCGCGGCGCTGGCTGCCGACCCCGACAATCAGGGCTCGCTCGGATTGGCGATTTCGGAAGCGGTTGAGGAGGCGGCAGGCGATCCCGGTACCTGCTATACCTTGGGCTCGGTTCTCAATCATGTGTTATTGCATCAATCGGTCATTGGACTTGAGGCCAAAAAGCAGTTTGAAAAAGTCGGCCTTTATCCCGATGTGATCTTCGGCCCTTGCGGCGGCGGTTCCAGCTTTGGCGGCATTGCTTTTCCGTTTCTCGCCGACAAGGCAGCGGGGGACCGGCGCGCCACCAACCTGCGTTGTGTCGCCGTCGAACCCACGTCATGCCCGACGCTGACCAAAGGTCACTATGCCTACGACTATGGCGATGTTTCCGGCTACACACCGATCATGAAAATGTACACGCTTGGCCACGATTTCATGCCACCGGGGATCCATGCCGGCGGCCTGCGTTACCACGGCGACTCGCCGTTGGTCTCGCAACTGCTTCATGATGGCCTGATTGAGGCGCAGGCGGTGCCGCAGGTGGCCACCTTCGAGGCTGGCGTTCAGTTTGCTCGCGCCGAAGGCATCATTCCGGCGCCCGAGTCATGTCATGCCATTCGTGCTGCCATCGACGAAGCGCTGAAGTGCAAAGTGACTGGCGAAGCCAAAACCATCCTGTTCAGCCTGACCGGCCACGGTCACTTCGACATGGCTTCCTATGACAAGTTTTTCGCCGGGCAGCTGGAGGATTACGACTATCCGGAGGCCGCCATTACCGAATCCCTGAAGCATTTGCCAAAGGTGGGTTGAGCCTGTGAAACTCTTTGTTTTTCTGCTCGCACTGGCCAATCTTCTGTTCTATGCGTTTAGCGCAGGCTACTTCGGCAGTCCCGAAAATCCGGATGTCGGACGGGTCAATCAACAAGTCATGCCGGAGCGCATAAAGATTGTCTCGCGCGGCGAAACGCCGGTCCTGCCAGCCAAGCCAGAACCCGCGCCCGCGGTAGAAAGCCCCAAGCCGGAAGCGGCCCCAGAACCGGAACCGCCAATCAAGGAATCCAAAGTGGACACCACGCCGGTCTGCCTGGCTTGGCGCCAGCTGTCGGTGACCGATGCGGATCGCCTGTCTGCGCTGTTGGCAAAACGTTTTGGAGATTTCAAGCTGATCCGCAAGACGCTTGCTTCGGAAGGCAACGGTTGGTGGGTGTTTGTGGCGCCACAGCCCAGCAAGGCAGATGTTGACAGGAAGGCTGCCGAATTGAGAGAGCTGGGGGTCAAGGACTTCTTTGTCATCCAGGATGGACCGAATCGTTTTGCCATTTCACTGGGCGTCTTCTCCACTGAAAAAGGGAGTCAGGATCGCCTGGCTGAATTGAAAGCCAAGGGGGTTCGTTCTGCTTCGGCGGGTCCTCGACCTGGCAAGGATAGCGTCGTTAACTTGCAGGCCCGGGGGCTGGCCTCTGAAAAACCAGCCGTGCTGGCGGCGGTTGCCGAAGTGCTTCCCAAGGTTCAGACCCAGGGTTGCAAGTGAGTGGTTTCATTGTAGGCCTGACCGGAGGCATTGGTAGCGGAAAAAGTACCGTGGCGGATGCATTTGTCGCGCTGGGGGCGGGGCTGGTCGATACCGATGTGATCGCCCGGGAGCTGACCCTGGCGGACGGAAAGGCGATGCCGGCACTGATCGCTGAATTCGGTCCGGACATTGTCGCGAAAGATGGTGCCATGGATCGATCAGCCGTGCGTCAACGGGTATTTGCCGATCCTTCCGCCCGGGAAAGGCTTGAGGGAATCCTGCATCCTTTGATTCGCCAGATGTCCACAGAGCGCTGCGTCGCGGTGACCGCACCGTACGTTGTCCTGGCAGTGCCGCTATTGGTTGAATCAGGCGATTATCATCAACGGTGTGACCGGATCGTGGTGGTGGATTGTCCGGAAACTGTTCAAATCGAACGTGTCATGGCGCGAAATGGTCTGTCGATAGATGAGGTCAGGGCGATCATGGCAGCGCAGGCAACGCGTCAACAGCGGCTTGCCGCCGCGAATGACATTGTTGTAAATGATGGCGCAAGAACAAAAATTTACGAACAGGTCAATCTGTTGCATTTAAAGTATCTGGCACTGGCGGGTGAAAAACTTAAAGCAAGCTGTTGAGATTTGCCTGCAAATAGCTCAGAATAAACATAATTTTCCGTTTCTTCGGACCCTCGCCGCGTGATAACTTACGAATACCCGTTCAATGAGCGCATCCGCACACTGCTGCGTCTCGAGGACCTGTTCGAAAAATCCGCGTATTTTGCGCAGGATGACGGTGCGCTGGAGCACCATACCGCGCTCGTTTCCCTGTTTGAAATCCTCGAGGTGGCCGGTCGTGCCGACCTCAAGATGGACCTGATTCAGGAACTGGAAAGACAGCGTCAGACCCTGCTGGCTTTTCGCAATAATCCCGACATTTCCGAAGAAGCGCTTTCGGGCGCCCTTTATGAAATTGAGCAGTCATCCGCCGCGCTTCTTGGGATGACTGGCAAGATTGGCCAATACCTGCGTGAGAATGACTGGCTAATGGGGATCAAGAGCCGGGCTGCAATTCCTGGTGGCGTCTGCGAATTTGATCTTCCGTCCTATCACTGGTGGCTGCATCGCCCGACTGAGGTTCGACGCAGTGCACTGGAGGGCTGGACCAAACCGATGTTGCCCCTGCGTGATGCGGCGACCATTGTTCTTCGCCTGCTTCGCTCCAGTGGCCGCCCCAAAACCTATACGGCGACCAACGGGCAGTTCCAGCTCAATTTGGGGGGGTCGGCGGCACAAATGGTTCGTGTTACGTTGAGTGCAGACGAGCAAGCCATTCCCGAAGTGAGTGCCAACAAGTATTTTCTGAACATTCGTTTCACCAAGCCACCCGCCGGCGAAATCAAGGCGCGGGGTTGCGAGCGCGACGTCGATTTCGATCTGACCTTCTGCAATCTGTAAGGGCGTCTCAAGACGTCTTTTTGCGCGTTGAGTGTCCTGAAAATCATTGCGTCTGCCCCGAAAGCTTAAATTGTTGGCGCGCGGCTCATCGTTTCATTCCAACTGTATTCCGCTCACTGTGTCTTATTGGACGCCATGGCTTGCCAAGCGTATGTCATTGGTGCTTTGCTGAGTGAGCGCAGGCCTGAAGATCGTTCGTCTCGCGTACCTGTAGGCACCTATCGCCGAATGCGGGTGAATTGGATTCTCCGCACCCGGTGGATTATTGAGCGTCACTAGGCGCTGAGCGTCGCCCGAAAAGATTAGTTACCAAATGTCGCAGAACATGGCTTGAAAGCCTCGTCGGCAATTCATATCTTGCTGACCAAGGAGGCGCCATGCATGGCAGCTCCATTAGACATCCGGAGGCTTGAATGAAAAAAATCGTCTGTGCTTTGATCGTGTGTACGTCCATTGGTGTCAGCCTGCCCACATTTGCTTCCGAGCCCTCGCTTCATGACGTCTATCAAGCAGCAGGCTCTGGCAAGGTGGATGATGCACAGCGGATGATGCGCGAGGTTTTAAAGGCGCACCCGAACAGCGGAAAGGCGCACTACGTCGAGGCTGAATTACTGGTCAAACAAGGTCAGTTGAAACAGGCAGCCAATGAACTGGAAACAGCTGAAAAGCTTTCGCCAGGTCTGCCATTTGCAACTGGGCAGTCGGTTGCTCGCCTCAGAGAAAGTCTGGTTTCCCGTAAAATCACCGCTACCGGACTTCCCGTTCAGCATGAAATGTCCCCGGCCCCTTCCGCACGGAACTCGAATGCGCCTTGGGGTATTTTGTTTATAGGATTAGGACTGGTCGCTTTTATTGCGTGGGCCACCAAATTCATGGGACGCCGAAATTCGCTCAATAATGGTGTAGCGGCGCAATCAGATTTTGGCGGCTATCGTCCTGCCGCACCTTCAATGGCCAATGGCGGCGTTGCTCAGGCCTATGGTGCAACCGGAGTTCCACCGATTGCGGGCCAAGGACTCGGCTCGCAGTTGTTGGGTGGCTTGGCGACAGGGGCTGCTGTCGGGGCTGGTGTGGCCGCCGGCGAGGCATTGATGCATCGCTTCATGGATGGACACCAAAGCGCGCCAGGCAGTGCGCAGGCCTTCTCAAGTTTTGACAGCATCCCGAGTCTGCCGTCGACACCGATGGATGATATGGGTGGCAACGACTTCGGAATAGCAGACAATTCGTCCTGGGATGATGCTGCCTCCAGTGCAAGTAGTGACTGGAATTAGTCTTCATCATTGGCTATTTGAATCCCGCAGCGTGAGACTTAGGTCGGTTGTTGCAGTTTTTCAAGTGGCATCCATTAAAAATCCCCGTGATATCGCGGGGATTCTTGTTTAAACACCGGTATGTTCCTCAAGTAAGTTAGCCGAATTCGCTTTCCAGGCCACCTGTTTGCTTGGACGAGCTTAGTTTCTGGCGTGTGACAGATGAAATGCTTCTACGCCATCAAACTGGCCAAGTTCAGCCGCCAAGGTTGAAAGGGACGTGGCAGCATCTTTGTTTAATGCAATGGCCACATAGCGCCATTCCTCTCGATCATTCGTTCGATGTATCTGGAATGAACCGCTGGCAACCTGGTAGCCACGCTCACTTGCGACCCTGGACAATACTTCTTCACGCGGGGTAAATCCGGGTCGAAAACATAAGGTGATCGCTACCGCAGGCCGTGACGGCAACCATTGTTCCAGCTTTGCTGCCCACATCATGAGGGCGGCTGATAGTATCGTCAGTAATATCGCGGCCGAATAAAATCCGATGCCAACCAGAATGCCGATCGCGGAGGATGACCAGATCGATGCAGCAGTGGTCAGGCCGCTGATGTTGAAGCCATCTTTCATGATGACCCCGGCCCCAAGGAAACCGACGCCAGTGACAATCCCTTGAATAACGCGTGTCGGATCCGGTGGACTGTGGCCAAACGTTTGAGCGACGGAGAGGCCGCCGTACCAGAAGGCGGGATAGCCGACAATCACGGTCATGGCGCACGATGCCATGCAGACCAAGCCATAGGTACGCATGCCTGCCGCGCGCCCATGATAGGTGCGTTCATAGCCGACAATGAGCCCCAGTAAAAGTGCGCCGAAAAGATTGGAAAACACGATCAAATTGATCGCTAATTCCTGCGGAGACCAGTAGTTCGCAAAAAAGCCGTTGGGGACCGAAAGCATGGTGCGAGGGCAATCCAAATGGTGTGAAGAGAGCCTCAACAGTACAGAAAATCGGGCACGGTGTGCGCTACACCGATATATCTATTTGTTGTTCCGATGCCGATATCCCGGGTTATTTTCTGGCATTCAAATCCAGGCTAAACGTTTGCCAATCCTTGGTGACTTGTTGGGCGTAGCTTCGGGCGTAGTCCAGGACCGCTGGGGCCCAGTCGGTTCTCTTGTTGCCAAACGCGATCCATTCCTCAATGCTGGCCGACCCTTGTCGGCCACCGGAACGAATGTGGGCCCAGGCAACCACCTCGGCCATGGTGTGTATGACGCCTTCCAGCCGTCGGATTTTCCCGCCCCACTGATCGAGCGCGACCCGGTCCTGGCTGGGTAGCAGTTCTCTCAAAACGTACGAGCGGTCAGCGATTTGTACCGCCGACAAAAACGCCGGGGGTATTGCTTGCGCACGCCGCTGGATACTGGCGACGCGCTGGGCTTCACAGGTCCAGAGGGGTTGTTTGATGTGAACAAAAGGAGCAAGCGAAGACGGCAGTTGATATTTTAAATCGAGGAGGAAATTACCGTCGGGGCCACCGCGGCCTCGCACAAGTATCACGTAGCGTTCCAGGCCAAGGCTGCCCGTGCCGGCAATGCGGCGAGCGATATCCAGCACTTTGAAAAATGTCGGGTTGTGTTGAGTATTGGCAAACTCCTCCATGAATTCGCCTATCTTTTTGCGGCTCTCTGCCTCGACCGGCAGGGCCTTTTTCCCATCGATTCGTAGCCTGCGCTTGCCGCCTTTGAGTTCTGTTCTCGCGTCGAGCAGTGCCGTGCGTGGGCGCTTTCGCAATTCGCTCAATAAATTACGGACCATGCCGGTGGCAGTCGTTCGTTCGATCCAGCGTGCCGTGCCGTTGGCAAGATTGGAAGCGTAAACTTCCAGAAAGTGCTGACACAACGTGACGGCCTGCGCTGGCGTGAGATGTATGGCCTGCGCTGCAACCAGCGTACTGACAAGAAAGCGTGAAAGGTCCCAGTGGGCAGGGGCGAGAATGCCTTCGTCAAAGTCATTCAGATCAAAATAGGTGAGGCGGTTTTCACCTTTGTAGGTGCCAAAATTTTCGAGATGCAAATCACCGCACAGCCATCCAGCGGGCGTGCCGCTCAGGAAATCAGTGGACGGAAAGTCTTCATAAAACAGGTGGCAGGTGCCGCGCAAAAAAGAAAACCGATTGTCCGCAATGGCCCGATATTTTCTTGCCAGCCGCTCCGGGTCGCGACCCTTGTTGAATTCTCTGATACGTTCGACAACATCCGGTGTATTGCCCACGTTCATTGAATACTCCAGCGAGACCCGGTGCCTTCGGCGCTGCATTGGCTTGCTGTGCGATTACCGCCATTCACGTTGGTCCCAGTGCTCGCCATGACGATGCTCCTCTTCCCAGTGGCCTTCATGCTGTCGCCAGTGATCGCCACGCTGCTCCCAGCGATGGGGCACCCATATATGGCCAGGACGTGGGGCGCTCCAATGCCCCGGCACCCATTCGTGGCGTTGGCCAGTCCATGTCCAGAAGCCGCCGATCCATATCTGGCCGGCGATAGGTGGCGCCGCCGGGTACTCGATCCGTGGTGCTGGCGGAGCGATCATTACACGTCCGCCATCGTATGGGCTGCTGCCAGGGGCGACGACGCAACCGCCAAGAATGGCCGAGATGGCCAGGGCAATGAAGATTTTGCGAGATGTCATCAAGCAAGTCCGGGGGTTAATCCGATGCCAGGACTTGATTGTCGTCTGGCGCCGCTTCAGACCATAGCGCCTTCCCGAACGCTTTCCAGGCTTCACCGCCGTGGCTCTGAAAACCATAGTCAGCGCTCTCCGTCATTGTCTTGAGCATGATGCCGGCCAGTCCGAACAGGTTAATTTTGGCGCGGAGTCGGTAATCGCCCGGGTTGGATGCGGCTAATTTCAAGTCGTCCTGAAGGTGGCCCAGCGCTTCTCGGGCGAGTGAGCGTACCTGATGCTCATCGGACCAGTCGATACCGAGAACAACGCCCATGCGTTCAATTTCATGTTCGATTTCTTGGGTGCTCGCACTGTAATTTTCATACCCTGCCATCGGAAGTCTCTTTGAATTGAAGGCCTGCCTCCGGTGTTCCAGGAGGCATGTCCAGTGGGGTTAAAGGATAGGTTTGCATCAAGTATCTTCCGCCTGAGGCGGGGGTTCAACTCCGTATTTGTATCGATTCGTAACCCCGCCCCAATGGTCAAATTTTTCAAGTCGCATGTGGTGCCAGCCCTTACGGTGCGATCTGACGCGAGGCGTGATTTTCTTCACTGAACGAATATTTGTGATTTGATAACTTTGTTTCGCGTCAGGGTGGTTCCCATCGGTGGGTGCGAAGAAAAGGTAGGCGATGCATAGGAAAATCGGAACGCGTGCGGGTGAAGATCGCCGTTCAGCAGACAAAGGGCCGCCAAACGGTTGGGCGGAGCGTCGAAAGGCGGTGGAAAGGCGCCTCCCGGAGGTGTCCGAAGTTCCCTTTTCAGAGTGGTTGGCGTATCGAACCATCAAGGAATTGGTGGGTCGTAAATCCTGATTTGCCGATGCATCAGAAAGCCCTGCGAGATCGTGGGGCTTTTGCTATCTACAACGCACACTTAATGTTCTTGTTCGTAAACGACATCAGACCGCCGGTTTTCTGCCCAGGATGTTTCGTCGTGGCCTTTCAGCTTCGGATGGCTGGCGCCCAGTGACTTGATGCTGATCTGCTTTTCTGTCGCGCCATTGGCAAGCAGGGTCGAGCGCACATTATTGGCACGTTGCTGGCCGAGGCGATGGTTGTGCTCGGTGCTGCCACGTTCGTCGGCGTTGCCTTCAATCCGGACGCGCGCTTCTGGATGATCGGCCAGGTAGCGGGCATGGGCATGCAGCGCGGGTTCGTACTCTGCCTTGATGGTGGCGCTGTTGAGATCAAAATAGACGCTGCGCTGGGTGCGCAGGCCGACCGGGTCCATCTTGATCTGCGGGTCGATAAGGATTGTCTCTGCACTCGGGGCGGCGGTGGTGTCCGCTTGCAGTTCGGCGGGCACTGGCTGGCCGAGCAGGCCGGGGTGGATTTTCAGTACGCCACTTTGTGGAATGTGGGTGCCGGGGGGGATGTCGCCTTTCGTGGTGCAAGCGGCGACCATCGTGGTGAGCACGAAGGTTATGGCGAGGTGGATGCGCATTGGGGGAGGCTACATGAGGAATGCCGCATCATACCCTCGTCGCAGTCAGGAGTAGGGGCAACGGAAAGTTGACCATTTATATTCCTTATGAAGATAAATAAATTCGCAAATTGTCTTTGTTGTTATAAGTGCGTCGATTAAATTACGCGCTGATTCTTTTGCGAGGACTATCGCCATGACCCGAATTCGCCTGTCCATTTCCGCCATAATGCTTTCCCTGGTGGCCAGTGCCGCACTGGCTGACGTTACGTTGCTCAATACGTCTTATGACGTGGCGCGTGATGTCTACAAGGATTACAACCCGATGTTTCAGAAATACTGGAAAGCAAAATCCGGCGAAAGCATCGAGGTGAAGCAGTCTCATGGCGGCTCGACCAAACAGGTGCGTGCCGTTGCCGATGGGCTGGAGGCGGATGTGGTGACCATGAATCAGGCGAACGATATCGAGTTCCTGGCGGAAAGGGGCCTGGTAGCGAAGGATTGGGCAAAGAAATTCCCGAACAACGCCTCGCCTTATACCTCGACGATGGTATTTATCGTGCGCAAGGGAAATCCCAAGCAAATCAAGGATTGGCCGGATATCGCAGCGCCGGGCATCCAGATGATCATCCCCCACCCCAAAAATACCGGCAATGGGCGTAACACCTATTTGTCGGCGTGGGCCTGGGCGCTCAAGCAGCCGGGCGGCAACGACAAGAGCGCACAGGCGTTTGTCGGCAAGTTGCTGAAGAATGCACCTCTGTTTGCGGCCGGTGGCCGTGATGCGACGACGACCTTCATGCAACGAAAAATGGGCGACGTGCTGATTACCTTCGAGTCCGAGGCCGAGATGATCGCCAAGGAATTTGGCAAAGGGGAATTCGAAGTCATTTACCCCAGCCTGACCATGCAGACCGAGTTCCCTGTTGCGCTGGTCGAGAAGGTGGTGGACAAGAAGGGTACGCGGGTCCAGGCCAAGGCTTATCTCGATTACCTGTGGTCGAAGGACGGGCAGGAGAATGCCGCCCAGAATTATCTGCGCCCGCGCGATCCCGAGCTGCAGAAAAAGTACGCATCCTCTTTCCCGGCGGTGAAGACCTTTACGGTGGATGAGGTGTTTGGCGGTCCCGGCAAGGCGTTCGTCACCCACTTCAAGGATGGCGGCAGCTTCGACCAGCTTTATTCCGCCAAGTAGGCAGTCAGGCAAGTCGCCGGGATCGCGGAAAAGCCGGGCAATGCCCGGTGTCATCCTTGCTGCGGTCAACCGGAATTTTTGGCAAAAAACAAAAAATCATGTCCGCAAAAACTCGCCGTGTGTTGCCCGGCTTCGGTCTGTCTCTCGGCTATACGCTGGTCTATCTTTCGCTGTTGATCCTGCTGCCACTGGGCGGCATGATCTTGAAGGCCTCCGAACTTGGCTTTGGGCAGATTCTCGATATCGCGCTGGGTGAACGTTCGTTGGCGGCGTTTCGCGTCACGTTTGGTGCATCCTTTCTGGCGGCAGCGATCAACGCCTTTTTTGGCTTGATTGTCGCGTGGATACTGGTGCGTTACCCCTTCCCCGGCAAACGTTTTGTGGATGCGCTGGTCGATTTGCCGTTTGCCTTGCCAACGGCGGTGGCCGGTATCACGCTGGCGACCCTGTATGCCGGGAATGGCTGGCTTGGGCAGTACCTGGAGCCGCTGGGTATCAAGGTGGCCTACACACCGCTGGGTATTGTCGTGGCGCTGACGTTTATCACGCTGCCGTTTGTCGTCCGCACCTTGCAACCCGTGATTGAGGATATTGAGACGGAAGTGGAGGAGGCTGCCGCGTCGCTCGGCGCATCGCGCTGGCAGACGTTTGTCAAAGTGATATTCCCGGCCATTTTCCCTGCGCTGCTCACCGGCTTCGCCCTCGCGTTTGCCCGTGCCGTGGGCGAGTATGGTTCGGTCATTTTCATCGCCGGCAACTTGCCGCTGATTTCTGAAATTACGCCACTGTTGATTATTTCGAAGCTGGAGCAGTACGACGTACTCGGCGCCACGGCGCTGGCGGTCGTCATGCTGGCATTGTCTTTCATCATGCTGCTGGCGGTGAATATGCTGCAATGGTGGACGGCCAATCGTCACAAGAACAGTGTGCCGATTGAAGTATTGGCCGCCAAGGCGAGCGGGGTGCCCGCATGAAATCCTCGCGTGCCACGCAGGAGCCGGCCTGGGTACGCTACGCTTTGCTGACTGTCGGCCTCGGCTTCCTGTTTTTTTTCCTGGGGCTACCCTTGGTCGCCGTTTTTGTCGAAGCACTGGCGCAGGGCGTGCCCATCTATGTCGCAGCATTGAAGGAGCCGGAAACCCGTTCCGCAATTGGCTTGACCATCGGGATTGCGCTCGCCGTGCTGCCTTTCAACATCGTCTTCGGGGTGGCTGCCGCGTGGGCCATCGCCAAGTTCGACTTCAAGGGCAAAAGCTTGCTCATTACGCTGATCGACTTGCCATTTGCCGTCAGCCCGGTGGTGGCTGGCCTGGTCTTCATCATGTTGTTCGGGGCGCAAGGCACGTTCGGGGCCTGGCTTTCCGAACATGACATAAAAATCGTATTTGCGGTGCCGGGCATGATCCTGGCGACCATGTTCATCACCTTTCCATTCATCGCTCGGGAGTTGATCCCGTTGATGCAGTCGCAGGGCAAGGATGAGGAGGAGGCCGCGGTGTCGCTCGGCGCGTCCGGCTGGCAAATGTTCTGGCGGGTGACACTGCCCAACATCAAGTGGGGCCTGCTTTACGGCGTGATCCTCTCCAATGCGCGGGCGATGGGCGAGTTCGGCGCGGTCTCGGTGGTCTCTGGCCACATCCGCGGCGAAACGAACACCTTGCCGCTGCATGTCGAAATTCTCTACAACGAATACAACGCCATCGGCGCCTTTGCCGCCGCGTCCATCCTGGCCCTGCTGGCACTGGTCACCCTGGTTGCCAAGACTGTCGTCGAATGGCGCATGAAACAAGAAACCGACATGCTGAATGCGGTGCTGGCACCGGAGAAAACCTGATGAGTATCGAAATCCGCAACATCTCCAAGCGCTTCGGCAATTTCGTCGCGCTCGACAATATCAATCTCGACATCCCGACCGGCGAGCTGGTTGCCCTGCTGGGACCATCCGGCTGTGGCAAGACCACGCTGCTGCGCATCATTGCCGGGATGGAAACGGCCGACGAAGGCGAGATTCTCTTTTCCGGGGCCGAGGCAACGCATTTGCATGCGCGTGACCGCAACGTCGGTTTCGTCTTCCAGCACTACGCACTCTTCCGCCACATGACCGTGTTCGAGAACGTCGCCTTCGGCCTGCGCGTCAAGCCGCGCAAGGAGCGGCCCGCTGACGCCGAGATCAAGCGCCGGGTGATGGAATTGCTCGGCCTCGTCCAGCTCGACTGGCTGGCCGATCGCTATCCCTCACAGCTTTCGGGCGGCCAGCGCCAGCGGATTGCGCTGGCCCGTGCACTGGCCGTCGAGCCGAAAGTCCTGTTGCTCGACGAACCGTTTGGTGCCCTGGATACCAAGGTGCGCAAGGAGCTGCGTCGCTGGCTGCGTCGGCTGCACGACGACATGCACATCTCCAGCGTATTTGTCACGCACGATCAGGAAGAGGCGCTGGAAGTGGCCGATCGCGTGGTGGTGATGAACCATGGCCGGATCGAGCAGATCGGTTCGCCGGACGATGTGTATTCGAGTCCCGCGTCGCCGTTCGTCTATCAGTTCCTCGGCAACGTGAATGTCTTTCACAGTCGGGTGCAGGGCTCCTTTGCGGAAGTCGAGCGTTGTGAAGCCTCCGAGAAGGCAACCGCCTTTGTCCGTCCGCACGATATCGACATTGCGCACCAGCCGGGTGAAGGCGCCTTACAGGCAACGGTTCAGCACGTTCATCCAATTGGTCCCGTGGTTCGCATCGAATTGCTGCACGGTAGTGAAATCGTCGAGGTTGAACTCTCGCGCGAGCGCCATGAATCACTGCAATTGGCGGTTGGCCAGTCCGTCTGGTTCCGTCCTCGCCAGATGAAAGTCTTCGGCGCCGATTCGTTGCCGCGGCCAAGCCCGGAAAAGCAGGCCTTTTTGTTCTGATCGAACGCGGGGAAGGGCATCGTGGGCGGATGTTATAATCAGCGCCCGTTTCGAACGCCCCAGCCCAACCCGGTGATCTTTACCCTCGGCATCAACCACCATTCAGCGCCGCTCGCCATTCGCGAGCGCGTGGCATTTGGCGCCGACAAATTGCCGCATGCGCTGGCGGACCTCACCCGCGAGCGGCCCGTGCGCGAGGTGGCCATACTCTCTACCTGCAACCGGACCGAGATCTACTGTTCGGCAGAATCACCCGAGGTCGTGATCGACTGGCTGGCGCATTACCATCAGGTCGAGCGTCATGAAATCGCGCCATATATCTATACGCATGATCAGCCGGAAGCGATTCGCCATGCCTTCCGTGTGGCCAGCGGTCTTGATTCGATGGTCATCGGTGAGCCGCAGATTCTTGGCCAGATGAAAGATGCGGTGCGGGCGGCTGAAGAAAACGGGACGCTGGGTACGCAGTTGCACAAGCTCTTCCAGCGATCGTTTTCGGTCGCCAAGGAGGTGCGCAGCACGACCGCGATTGGGGCCAACATCGTGTCGATGGCTGCCGCCGGCGTGCATCTGGCCGAGCGGATTTTCGAGTCAGTCGCCGGCCAGCGCATTCTGTTCATTGGTGCTGGCGAAATGATTGAGCTGTGTGCTGCCCACTTCTGTGCCGGCAAGCCCAAGCAGGTCACCATCGCCAATCGTACCCTGGAGCGCGGACGGGCGCTGGCCGAGCAATACGGCGGCACGGCCATTCGCCTGGACGAACTGGGTGAACATCTGGCGGCGCACGATATTGTCGTTTCCTGTACAGCCAGCCCGTTACCGATCATTGGCCTTGGCATGGTCGAGCGCGCCATCAAGACACGCCGCCACCGCCCAATCTTCATGGTTGATCTGGCGGTGCCGCGTGACATTGAAGAAGAAGTCGGCCGGCTGGACGATGTTTTTCTCTATACCGTCGACGATCTGGCACAGGTCGTCGAGAGCGGTTTGGAATCTCGACAGGCCGCAGTGGTTGATGCGGAGGCGATTATCGCCAGCCGGGTGCAGGACTTTCTCGGCTGGTTGCAGTCGCGTGAGACGGTACCGGTCATTCGTTCGCTGCGCGACTCCGCCGAGCGCATGCGCCGGCACGAGATGGAGCACGCGATCAAGTTGCTGGCCAAGGGCGAAGCGCCGGAAAAGGTGCTCGAACACTTGTCGCAGCGTCTGACCAATAAATTTCTCCACGCGCCAACGCAGGCGTTGAACCAGGCAGAAGGCGCCGAGCGCACCGAATTGCAGGCCTTTGCCTCGCGTCTTTTTCATCTCCATTCCGGCGAGTAGCGGTCCTATCGGGCCGCTGTCGCTTGTGTATTCCTGAGTCCTCCATGAAGCCATCCATCCGCCAGAAACTCGACCTGCTGGTCGACCGCCTCGATGAAATCGACCGCATGTTGTCGGCGCCGAGTACGGCCAACGATATGGATCAGTTCCGCAAGTTGTCGCGCGAACGCTCAGAAATCGAGCCGGTGATTGTCCAGTTCAATGCGTTTCGGCAGGCTGAAAATGATCTTGCCGACGCTGAGGCGATGCGCAGCGATCCGGAAATGCGCGACTTTGCCGAAGAGGAAATCGCCGCCGCCAAAGGTCGTCTGCCCGAACTCGAGGTTGAACTGCAGAAGCTGCTGCTGCCCAAGGACCCGAATGATGACCGCAGCGTGTTGCTGGAAATTCGGGCCGGTACGGGGGGGGATGAGTCGGCGCTGTTTGCCGGCGATTTGTTCCGCATGTATTCGCGCTATGCCGAGCGTCAGCGCTGGCAGGTCGAAGTGATGTCAGCCAGTGAATCCGAGCTGGGGGGGTACCGCGAGATCATCTGTCGAATTGGCGGCAGCGGGGCCTATTCCCGGCTGAAGTTCGAGTCCGGCGGTCATCGCGTGCAGCGTGTGCCGGAAACTGAAACCCAGGGCCGCATCCATACGTCGGCATGCACCGTGGCGGTGATGCCGGAAGTCGATGAGGTCGAGGATGTCAATCTGAATCCGGCGGACCTTCGTATCGACACCTTCCGCGCCTCCGGTGCGGGCGGTCAGCACATCAACAAGACGGACTCTGCGGTGCGGATTACGCACCTCCCCACCGGCATCGTTGCGGAGTGTCAGGATGGCCGTTCGCAGCATGCCAATAAGGCGTCGGCCATGAAAGTGCTGGCTGCGCGTATCAAGGATGTTCAGGTGCGTGCCCAGCAAGCGCATATTTCCAGTACGCGCAAGAGTCTGATCGGTTCCGGCGACCGCTCCGAACGTATCCGCACCTACAATTTCCCGCAGGGCCGCATTACCGATCACCGCATCAACCTGACGCTTTACAAGATTGCCGCGATCATGGATGGTGACATGGATGAGCTGCTCGGCGCACTGGCGGCCGAACATCAGGCAGATCTGCTGGCAGAGTTGGCCGAGGCGGGTTGAAACGCTGAATCCGCCTGATCTTTGTTCCTCGATCCAAGTGCTGCGGTCAACCGGAAAAAAGGCCGAAATTCGGAATATTTGCGTCGAGATTTGGCTGCCTGTCCGGTTGCATCGGCCAAATAAACAAACAATAATGTTTAGCGCTCCTTGATTGAGGCGACCAGCGGGTTGGCGTCAACGACTGCCTGATTTATCGGAGGCTTTTGGCAACTATTTCTGGCCATCCTCTTGAAACGGCAGTTGATTGCCTTTGCGAGAACAAGCCAAGTTCATAGCTAATCAGATGAAACCGCACAATATTCCCGGTGATAGGGTGCCAGCGGAGCATGGGTTGACCACGAGGATTCTCGTTGTGGATCAGGATGCGGCTACCCGTGCGCTGCTTGAAGCCCTGCTTGTGCCGGCCGGATTCATTGTCGAGTTCGCCGATAGTGCCGAACAGGCAGCGTCTGACATTCGTGGTGCCCTGCCGGACCTGTTGATTGTTGACTGGGCCATGCCGCTGCCGTCTGGCTTGCTGCTGGTCGAGCGATTGCGCGGCACGCTGCGGACGCGTGAGCTCCCGATTATCATTCTCAGTGATCGCTGGGCTGATCATGATCAGGTTCAGGGGCTGGACGCCGGCGCTGACGATTATGTGACCAAGCCATTTTCGCCCATCGTGCTGATGGCGAGGGTGCGCGCGCTATTGCGCCGACGAAGGCCGCATCTGGCCGGTGAAGCGGTAGGGGTCGGCACGATTACCTTGAATCCGGCGACGCATCGCGCCGTTGCTGGGGGCAAGCCGATCAATCTGGGGCCCACCGAATTTCGCCTGCTGACCTTTCTCGTGACTCATCCAGAACGTCTCTATACCCGGCGCCAACTACTGGATGAAATCTGGGGGGATCATATCTACGTCAGCGAACGGACGGTGGATGTGCATGTTCGCCGCTTGCGCGTAGCGCTTCAAGCGTCGGGTAATCACGATCGCCTGGAAACCGTGCGGGGTGGTGGCTATCGCTTTCGGGGCGAATGAGACGGGCAGGTTCTGGGTGGCCAGGCTTGACGCAAAATAAATGATTTGCTGATGTGTATAATGCCGCGCTCGCCTTGGCGGCCTTTTTTTGGTTCAGGAATAATTTTCAGTGCAGTCGCTCGGAGAAAACTGGCGCAGTGGACAGGTAATCCTGGCGGCCGCAGGCATTGAATCGGCGCGTCTCGAGGTGCGCCTGCTGCTTGAGCACGTCTCGGGTTGCCGATATGCCGACCTGCTGACGTCGCCTGAAAAAATGTTGGCTCCTCCCGCACAGCATGTGTTCGACGCGCTATTGGCACGCCGGGTAACGGGGGAGCCGCTGGCCTACCTTTTGGGCGAGGCGGCGTTCCGGGGGCGCGTGTTTCAGGTCTCACCCGCGGTGTTGATCCCGCGCCCCGAAACCGATGTGCTGATTGAGTTGGCGCTGGAAAAGCTGCAGGGCATGAGCGCGCCCAGGGTGCTTGACCTGGGCACGGGCTCCGGGATTGTTGCCATCTCTTTGGCGCTCGAATGTCCTTCCGCGTCGGTGGTGGCCATCGACCTGTCGGCCGATGCGCTCGTCGTTGCGCGCAACAATGCTGGGCGGCTAGGGGCCCATGTCGACTGCCGCCAAGGAGACTGGTTTTTGCCGGTGGCTGGCGATCGCTTTGATATCATTGTCTCCAACCCGCCCTATGTGGCGGACGGTGACCCGCATCTGGCGCTTAACGGCCTGCCGTTTGAGCCACAAATGGCACTGACCGATGGCGCTGATGGTCTGGCTTGTATTCGCCACATCGTGGCCACTGCCGTGGAGCATTTGAAGCCTGGTGGCTGGCTGTTTTTTGAGCATGGCTATGATCAGGGCGATGCCAGCAGGAACTTATTGGCTGCCGCCGGGTTCAAAGCGGCAGTTACCTTTCCCGACCTGGCAGGCATCGACCGAGTTTCAGGCGCTTATCTTTAATCAGGAGTAATTATGTCCGACGTTCAGCAACGCATTCACGCTACCGTGACCGGCAACCCGGTCGTTCTTTACATGAAGGGCGACGCCCGTTTTCCGCAGTGCGGCTTTTCGGCAACGGTCGTTCAGATTCTCAAGGTCTGTGGCGTTGAAGACTTCGTGACGGTTAACGTGCTGACTGATGAAGAAATACGCAATGGCGTCAAGGAATACGCCAACTGGCCGACCATTCCGCAGCTTTACATCAAGGGCGAATTCATTGGCGGTTGTGACATCGTCAAGGAAATGTACCAGACCGGCGAATTACAGCAGATGCTTGAAGGCATTACCGCCTGATTTTTGCGCGAGACACTAAAAAACCGGGGCATGCCCCGGTTTTTATTGCCCGTTGCGTGACTCAGATTTCGACTGCCTGGAAGTCGATCGCGGCGCCAGCAACCACGATGTCCTTGACGGCGCAATGCGTGATGCTCTCGAGAATTGCGCTTTTCTGGTCAGGCGTGAATGCCTCGGGGAAGCGAACTTCAGTCTTGAACTTGGCCAGTGTCAAAGGGCCACCGGGGCCGGCAAAGGGTTTGCAACTGATTTCGATGCCGCCAGCCTTGATGCCCAGGCTCTTGCAGGCCTTCTTGGCATAGACAGCCGCGCACGCCGCGAGCGAGGCATAAAAGGCTTCCAGCGGGTTCATCAATGAGCCATCCAGCGAGTAATTGGCTTCGTGCTTGCCGCCGATCACTTTGATGAGCGGCGTATTGTCTACGGTGGTTGAGTACATGCTGATCTACCTTGGGTGAGTTATTGGTTGCGTTGCCAGTTAAATATTAACGTTCGCTTATATATTAAACCTCAATGTCTTTTGGCGCAAAAAAAGCCGCTGGCCATTGCCAACGGCTTTGGCTGTTGGCAGGGGCCCATCAGCCCAAATGCTTGCGGGCACGGACAATGGCGGCCTTGACCTGTTCAGGGGCCGTGCCACCGATATGGTTGCGGCTGGCCAGTGAGCCTTCCACGGTCAACACGGAAAAAACGTCATTTTCGATAAGGGGTGAGAATTGCTGGAGTTCCTCCAGCGTCAGGCCGGGCAGGTCGACGCCCTTGAATTCGGCGGTCTTGACGGCCAGACCGACGGCTTCATGGGCATCGCGGAAGGGCAGGCCTTTCTTGGTCAGGTAGTCGGCGAGATCGGTGGCCGTGGCAAAACCCTGGGTCAGCGCGGCCTTCATGTTGTCGGCGCGGACGGTGATGCCGCCGGCCATGTCGGCGAAGATGCGAAGGGTATCGGTGACCGTGTCGACAGCATCGAACAGAGGTTCCTTGTCTTCCTGGTTGTCCTTGTTGTAGGCCAGCGGCTGCGACTTCATCAGTGTCAGCAGACTCATCAGTTGGCCATAGACGCGGCCGGTCTTGCCACGTGCCAGTTCCGGCACGTCAGGGTTCTTCTTCTGCGGCATGATCGACGAGCCGGTGCAGAAGCGGTCGGCAATCTGGATGAAGCCGATGCGCGGGCTCATCCACATCACCAGTTCTTCCGACAGGCGACTGACGTGCATCATCAACAATGCGCAGGCGGCGGTGAATTCGATGGCGAAATCGCGGTCGGATACCGCATCCAGCGAGTTCTCGCAGACGCCTTCGAAGCCGAGTTGTTCGGCGACGTATTCGCGGTCGATCGGGTAGGTCGTGCCGGCCAGCGCGGCGGCACCGAGCGGCAGGCGTGCGACGCGCTTGCGGCAATCGATGAAACGCTCGGCATCGCGACCGAACATTTCGAAATAGGCCAGCATGTGGTGGCCGAAGGTGACCGGCTGGGCGACCTGCAGATGCGTGAAGCCGGGCATCGGCGTCGCCGCTTCCTTCTCGGCCAGATCGACCAGCGCGCTGCGGAAGGCCTTGATCAGCAGCAGGATGTCGTCAATCGAATCGCGCAGGTAAAGGCGGATGTCGGTGGCCACCTGGTCATTGCGCGATCGGCCGGTGTGCAGGCGTTTGCCGGCGTCGCCAACGAGCGCGGTCAGGCGCTTCTCGATGTTGAGGTGTACATCCTCGAGGTCGATCGACCATTCGAACTTGCCGGACTCGATTTCTTCGGTGACGATGGCCATGCCGCGCTCGATGTCGGCCAGGTCGGCGGCGGCGATGATGCCCTGTTTGGCCAGCATGCGGGCGTGGGCGAGCGAACCGCGGATGTCCTGGCGCCACATGCGCTGATCGAAATCGACCGAGGCGGTGTAGCGTTTGACGAGGTCGGAAACCGGCTCGGAGAAGCGTCCGGCCCAAGTGTATTGATTGGCGTTGGAGGTCATGTCTTTGGTCTAGAATCGGGAAATCAAGCGCAAACGCTCAGAGAATGACAAGTATACGGCACTTTCCCGCGACTCACCCCTTGCCCGACTGGCGCAATTTTGGCGTCATGCTGCGTGTTTTGCTGGGCATCAATGTGCTGGCCATGCTCGCGGCGCTGGTTCGCGCGCCTGCGCTGACCGACTGGGCCGGCCAATATATTGAATTGGCGGCGATGGTCGAGCCCTTGCTGCTGATCAATCTGGGGCTGCTCTCCCTGCTGCGCGATTTTTTGTGGCGCATGCCCTTGCGTGTCGGGCAATTGCTGGTCATGTTGCTGGTCAGCGCCGTGGCGTCGGCGCTTTTTATCTATATTGGCGCGCTGGGGTTGCTCGATTACGCCGGCGTACTGCGTGCCGTGCTGCTGGCTGCCTCGGCAACGGCGTTGCTGCTCGGCTATTTTGACCTGCGCTCACGGGCGTTTTTTCCTGCCCAGACCGAGGCAAGGCTCGCCGCGCTCAACGCCCGCATCCGTCCGCATTTCCTCTTCAACTCGCTGAATGCGGTGTTGTCCCTGATTCGCGCCCGGCCGCAGGAGGCAGAGGCGGCGCTAGAAGCTTTGTCGGATTTGTTCCGTGCTGCCATGCGCGATCCGGGGGAGCTGGTGAGTCTGGCTGATGAAATCGCGCTGGGCCGACAATATCTCGAGCTCGAAACGCTGCGTCTCGGTGAGCGTCTTGCGGTCAACTGGAAAATCGGGACGATTTCGATGGATCTGCCGATTCCGCCGCTGATGCTCCAGCCGCTGCTGGAAAATGCCGTCTATCACGGGATCGAGCCCTCGCAGGAGGGAGGCCTGGTCACCATCGAAATTGAACAAAAGGGCGAAGAGTTGCGCATTGCCATCGCCAATCCGACCGTTGGTCTGGCCCAGCATGCCGTCGGCAACCAGATCGCTGTTGCCAATATTCGCGAACGGCTGGCGCTGTATTACGATCTGGAAGCTCGTCTCGAAACCGAGGTGGGTGACAATCGCTACGAGGTCCGCATTATTCTGCCATGCCAACGCCGCCCGCCATCACCGTCCCGCTAAGAGTCCTCATCGTCGATGACGAGCCGCTGGCGCGCGACCGCCTGCGGACATTGTTGTCGGACATCGCGGCACAATTTTCCAGCATTGTGGTCGGTGAAGCGGCCAATGGCCTGGCGGCACTGGATGTTCTGCGTGATCAGGCGGTGGATGTGGTGCTCGCCGATATTCGCATGCCGGGCATGGACGGCATTGAGCTTGCATCGCATCTTGGGCGACTGGAAAAGCCGCCCAGCGTCATTTTTACGACAGCCTACGACAACTATGCCGTGCAGGCCTTTGACCTGAACGCCGTCGACTATCTACTCAAGCCGGTGCGTACCCAGCGTCTGCTCGCGGCCTTGCAAAAGGTGCCGGCGCAGTCTCCGGATGCGGCCGTGCTGGCTGGGATCGGCCAGGAGATACGCGGTGGCGGGCGTACGCATCTGTCGTGTCATGAGCGTGGCCGTCTGCTCCTGGTCCCCATTGCCGAGGTGCTCTACTTCAAGGCCGACTTCAAATATGTCACCGCCCGCACGGTCGAGCGGGCGTATTTGCTCGACGAGGCGCTGACGCATCTGGAAGGCGAATTCGCCGAACGTTTCATGCGCCTGCACCGTTCCGTGCTGGTGGCCAAGGCGGCATTGGCCGGTTTTGAAAAGGCGGCGGGGGACGATGCCGAGGCTTATGGCTGGGCGTTGATGCGCGGCGTGCCGGAAAAGCTGCCGGTCAGCCGCCGACAGTGGGCGCCGGCCAAGGCGGCCATGGTCGCCTGAGGGTTTTGATGGGCAGCCTTCACGGGGTCACGAGTTTGACGTGGGGGAATGGAATTTCAATTCCCTCGCGGTCGAAGCGTTGCTTGGCGCGCCGCAGGTATTCCCGTCTGACACCCCACTGCGAATTCGGTGTGACGCGAAAGCGGCAGCGAATGATGACTGAGGAGTCCGCCCATTGCTCGACACCGGCAATTTCCAGCGCGTCGAGAATTTGTGGCGCATAGTCCTGATCGTGGCGTAATTCTTCACCGATCGTACGCATCTCGGCTATCACCCGATCAACGTCTTCACCGTAGCCGACACCCAGGTCGATAACCGCGTAAGCGTGGCCCAGACTCATGTTGGTCACAATCGTGATCTGGCCGTTTGGCACGTAGTGAACATTGCCGGCATAGTCGCGCAGGCGAAGATAACGCAAGGTCAATTCTTCGACAACGCCTGTTTTCCCCCCGGTTTCGATGACATCACCCAGGCGGATCTGGTTTTCCAGCAACAGGAAAAATCCCGTGAAGTAATCCTTGACCAAACTTTGCGCGCCAAAGCCGATGGCTATTCCAGCGACGCCGGCGGCACCAAGGAGGGGGGCGACCGAGATTCCGAATTCGCCCAGGATAAGCAGAACAGTGATGACGCTGACTGCGACGGTCAAGGCATAGCGCACGACGCGTGACAGGGTGCGGACCCGTTGCATGCCTTCCAGCGATTCCTGCTGGCTGGCAATGGCTTCGCGCAGGCGTGGCAGGAATTTGGTAATGAGACTTTGGGCCCCGGCGGCAAGTGCAATGATCAATGCGATGCGCAAGGGGGTGGCGAATTGAAGCAGGGTGTCTGGTAAGGATGCTGTGTTGATATCTAATGTCCTTTGGGCTAGAAATACATTGTTTTATAATACAAATATATAATCGTAAAAATTAGACAATATTGTATTGTGATGTAAAATCAATAGGCCGCTGATATATATTTTGTATATCGGACACAATAAGCATTGTTTATAAATCTATATTGGGGCCGCGCCCTGATGGATCGACATCCCCTCGGCAAGCAGCGTCCGGTGTCAGCGGTGTCAAGGAGTCTCCCCATGTTGTTAGCAACCGATCTCGATGGCACTTTTCTGGGCGGTCTGGCCGAGCATCGCCAGAGCCTGTATCAACTGATATCCGACAGTCAGGATATCCAGCTTGTCTTTGTGACCGGCCGCGGGCTGGAGGCCGTGATGCCACTGCTGTCCGACCCTGCGGTACCGGTACCTGACTACATCATTTGCGACGTGGGCGGAACGGTCGTTGAGGGGGGAACCCTGCAACCCGTGCAACCGTTGCAGGCCGGGATTGATCGGCGCTGGCCCGGCGAGCATGTGGTGGCGGCGGCAATGCAGCAATTTTCCGTGCTGGAGCGTCAGGAAGTGCCACAGCAGCGGCGATGCTCCTATTTTTGTCACAGTGATGCGGTGACGCCGGCGCTGGCTGGTGTGGCAAAAAGCCTGAATTGCGACGTGCTCTACTCGGACAGCCGTTATCTCGACATCCTGCCGAGCGGCGTCAACAAGGGCAGTACGCTGAGCGCGCTGGTCAAGCATCTCGGCGTTGAGCGAGATCAGGTGCTGGTAGCAGGGGATACCCTGAACGATCTGTCGATGCTTGAAGTCGGCTTCAGTGGTGTTTGCGTCGGTGAGTCGGAGGCGGCGTTGCTCGAGGCGACCCACGAACTGCGTCACGTGTTGCAGGCCAGCGATGCCGGATGCGGCGGCATATTGCAGGCCATAGTGCATTTCGGCTTGCTCGCGCAGGACTATGTGCCGCGTGCGAACGAAATCTCGGAGGTGGGGCGTGCGGATCTGGTGATGGTTTACCACCGCTTGCCGTATGAAGAGCAACGCATTGGTGGCCGCATCGTTCAGCGCCGCCCAAAATCGCCGAACGGCATCATTCCGACCCTGCTGTCGTTTTTCGGTGCGGGCAAGCGTGGCTCCTGGGTGGCGTGGAGCGTGCACGATGCCGCCAACGATCCGCCATTTGAAGTCCACACCAAGGTCGATGCCAAAGCCTATCCCGGCCTGGTGGCTGCACGGGTCGCACTGTCCGCCGAGGAAGTGGATGTCTTTTACAAGCGCTTCTCGAAAGAGGCCTTCTGGCCGACCTTGCACACCTTTTGGGAGCGGGCGATCTTTCGTGAAGAGGATTGGAAGGTGTTTCTTGCGGTCAACCGGAAATTTGCTGAAAGAACGGCCACCGAAGCTGCACAGGGGGCGACCGTATGGTTGCACGACTACAACCTGTGGATGGTGCCGGCTGCACTGCGCGAACTGCGGCCCGATCTGAAGATCGCCTTTTTTCACCACACGTATTTCCCCTCGGCCGATGCGTTCAACGTGCTGCCCTGGCGGCGTGAAATTGTCGGCAGCCTGCTCCAGTGTGATTACATCGGCTTCCATATTCCTCGCCAGGCCGAGAATTTCGTCGACGTCGCCGGCGGCGTCGCCTCGATTCATGTGGTCGAGCGCAAGGCCTGCGCCCCGCGCTTTCTGAGCTACGGTTGTGCGGTCGGGCTGGAAACGATGACCACCCAGATTGAGGTGCATGGCCGCCGCATCGGGCTGGGGGCGCATCCGGTTGGTCTCGATCTGGGCAGGGTTGAGCAGGCTTTGGACCATGCCAGGACGGCCGGACGCCGGCAGGCGATCCGCAATGAATTTGCCGGCAAACGCATCGTGATTTCCGTCGAACGCCTGGATTACACCAAGGGCACGCTGGAGAAAGTCCGCGCCTTTGGTGATCTGCTGGCAACCACGCCGGCCTTGCGCGGCAAGGTATCGCTGGTGGTCGTCTGCGTGCCGGCCGCCAAGGAAATGACGATTTACGATACCTTGCAAGGTCAGATCGAGCAGGCCGTCGGGCGGGTTAATGGTCAGTTCAATGAAGTGGGCTGGTCGCCCATCCGCTTCTTTTTCCGTCCCTTGCCCTTCGAGGAAGTGGTCGCCTGGTATGCCGAATCCGATATTTGCTGGATTACCCCGCTGCGCGATGGTCTGAATCTGGTGTGCAAGGAGTACGTGGCAACCCAGGGGCAGACCGAAGGCAGCGGTGTGCTGGTCTTGTCCGAGTTCGCCGGCGCCGCCGCCGAACTGCACGGTGCCGTACTGACCAATCCGCATGACCCGGTTGATCTGCGCGAACGCTTGCGACAGGCGCTTGAGATGGATGCGGGCGAACGCGATGCTCGCCTGCGCGGCTTGTACGACATCGTTTGCCATAACGATATCGATCGCTGGGGACGGGAGTTCCTGGCGGCGGTGGCGGCCGTGCCCGCCGTCGTGGGATGAAATCTGTCGGGGTTGGCCGCTGCACACGACGCCTGCGGTCAACCGGAAAAAACGACGGATTTTGAAATGGGTTGGAGTCGGCAGAATGTCGCTTCCGCTTGCCAGGTGGATACCGGCCGGCGCTGACTCCCGTTAAAATGCGCGGGCAATGTTTGCCTGGCGCCAGGATGTTTGGCCGGGTGTTGATCAACCCTAGCCGAGCCGTTTCCCGTGAGCCCAATCTGCCCCCATTGCAACTATGCCCGCAAGGCCGACGATACCGCACCGGACTGGCAATGCCCATCCTGCGAAAAAGCCTACGTCAAGGCGGGGGGAACGCGCCCGCCTGAAGGCCTGCTGCAATATGGGGCCGCGCGCCCCGAGCGCAGCGGCGGGGGCGCCAAATGGTTGGTACTGCTGCTCGTACTGGGTGCGGCGTTCTGGTTTGGTCGTCCGCTACTGCAGGGGCGACCAGTCCCCGCCGCCTTGGCGCAGGCTTCCTCCGAGCAGCCCGCCGTCGTGCTGTACGCCACCAGTTGGTGCGGCTACTGCAAGATGACCCGCGAATTTTTCGCGGCCAATGGCATCCGTTACACCGAGCAGGATATCGAGCAAAGTTCGGCGGCGTACAAAGAGCACCGGAACCTGGGTGGCAACGGCGTTCCGTTGATCGTGGTCGGTGACGACGTCATCAAGGGCTGGAATGAACAGGCGCTGCGGCAACTGCTGGGGCCGTGGCTGAAGCGTTGAAACGCCTGAAGCAACGATGAAAAACGGCCCATTGATATTGGCCGTTTTTTTGTCGGTCCGCCGCAAGGGCGGAGGCTTTTTCCCGCAGTCGCGGCGTTCAGGCGCCTCGCGAACGGCGACGATTGACGATGACCCCCATCAGTCCCAGTCCAGCGACCAGCATGGCAGAGGAAGCAGGTTCGTCGACCAGGGTCATCGGCTGGATGCCGGCGGTTTGGGCGAGTGGGGAAAGCGGAATGGCCGGGTCGCCGAGCGCACTGGCGCCCCTGAGCTGGGTGATTTGATAGGGCCCTTTGCCGGCGCTGTAGTTGGCCTGGTAGCCGAAGCCGCTCAAGGTGCTTCCGACCAGAATGCCAGTGCTGGCGGAATCGGCTGTCCAGATAATGGTCTTGGTGCCGCTGCCAAGATTGAACAGGTCGCTGGCTGAGACCTGCGACGACCACCCGGTCGGCGAGGCTATCGCATCGATCCCGGCATCCGTGAAAAAGGGCAGGGCAAATTGGCTGATGCGGGTCTGTTCACCGTACCAGGTGTCGGCGTCGCAAGTCAGATAGCAGTCCGTGGTGTTGGTGACGGTGTAGCTATAGTTCCAGTGCGAGGCGGTGCCGATGACCGCGTCAATGATACTGGCGCTGGGCTCTGCCCAGGCGATGAGGGCGTGGCTGGAGGCAGAGGCGAGCGCCAGCGTGCTGGCCAGGGCCAGTTGGCGGAGTGTGGTGTGGGGCTTCATTGAAATTCGGGATGCCTGAAAAGAATCATTCGGCACAGTGTATTGGACTATGCCGAATGGATCCGTGAGGAATTTCCGCTTTGAGCCCGATCAGCCCAGGGCGCGCGAAACTACCTCGAAGACGTCCGGCGACAGACCGGCATGATCGCGGATGCTTTCCAGCGCGGCTCTGGCGTGACGCTGACGGTCGCCGTCAAATTTTTTCCAGCGGTCAAAGGCGCGCGCCAGGCGGGAGGCAATTTGCGGATTCAGCGCATCGACGGCCCGGACCTGCTCGGCCAGATAGGCGTAGCCTGCGGCGCAGTGGAAGTGCGGGAGGTTGGCGCCCAGCGTGCGGAATACCGCATACACCTTGTTCGGCTTGGCCAGATCGAATGCCGGGTGGGCGGTCAGTGCCTGGATGGTGGCCAGAGTATTCGGGCGGCGGCTGCCGGACTGAACGGCAAACCATTTGTCCACGACCAGGGCTTCGTGCTGCCAGCGGTCATAGAACTCGGCCAGTGCGCTGTCGCGTTCGGCGCACTCGTCGGCTTCCACGTTGGCCAGTGAGGTCAGCGCGGCGAACTGGTCGGTCATGTTGTCGGCCGTCTTGAATTGCTGGAAGGCGAGTTGGCGGGTGGCCGGGGTGTCGAGTTCGAGCAGATAGCCGAGGCACAGGTTGCGCAGGGCGCGGCGGCCGGCTTCTTCGCTGCTTGGCGTATAGGCATGCTGCGGCGCGAGGGCGGCGTAGAGGCCGGCGAGTTCGTCTTCGAGTTGTTCGGCAATATGCTTGCGCAGGCCGTTGCGGGCAGCACGCAGGGCGACCGGATCGACCACCTCGAGTGCTTCGGCCAGCGTTGATTCACCGGGCAGGCTGAGGGCTTCGGCGACAAATGCGGCGCCGCGCTGGGCATGGGTTTGTAGCAAGCGGCGTGCGGCATCGATGAAGCTGGTCGGCCAGACCGGTTGCTGTCCGGCGGCGATGACTGCCGTGGCGTCGAGGATCAGGTTCGAGGCGAGGCGCTGGCCGGCTTCCCAGGCGTTGAAGTAATCGGGTTCATGGGCCAGCAGCAGCGTCAATGCGTCGGGGCGATAGTCGAATTCAAGAATGACCGGGGCCGAGAAGTCGCGCAGCAGTGACGGGATGGGTTCGCTCTCGATGCCGTCGAATCGGAATTCCTGCTCGTTTTTCGTCAATAGCAGGGTATTTTCGGTGCCGGCGATCAACTGGCCGGCGGCATCGAACAGCGCCGCGCGGATCGGGATCAGGTAGGGCTGCGTGTCGCTGGCCAGCGCATTGCTCTGCTGGCAGCGCAGCGTGTAGGTTTTCGTTTTTGGATCGAATTTGCCGTTGACCGCAACATGCGGCGTACCGGGTTGTTGGTACCAGCGCATGAACTGCGTGAAGTCGAAACCGGAGGCGGCGGACATGGCGGCGACAAAATCCTCGCAGGTCACGGCCTGGCCGTCGTGACGGCGGAAGTATTCGTCCATGCCGAGACGGAAGCCGTCGCGACCGATCAGCGTCTGGATCATGCGGACGACTTCGGCGCCCTTTTCATAAACGGTCGCCGTGTAGAAATTGCTGATTTCCATGTACGACGACGGGCGTACCGGGTGCGCCATCGGCCCGCCATCTTCCGGGAACTGGGCGGCGCGCAGGCCGCGTACATCACTGATGCGGGCGACTGATGGATCGTGCTCGTCGAAGCCGAATTCTTGGTCGCGGAAAACGGTCAGGCCTTCCTTGAGCGAGAGCTGGAACCAGTCGCGGCAGGTGACGCGGTTGCCGGTCCAGTTGTGGAAATATTCATGGGCGACGACGCGGTCGATGTTCTCGAAATCGACGTCGGTCGCCACATCGCCACGGGCCAGCACGTATTTCGTGCTGAAAATGTTGAGGCCCTTGTTCTCCATGGCGCCGGCATTGAAGTCGCCGACGGCGACGATCATGTACTGGTCGAGGTCGCATTCGAGGCCGAAGCGTTGTTCGTCCCAGTGCATCGACTTTTTCAGGGCGGCCATGGCGTGCGGCGCCTGGTCGAGTTTGCCCGGTTCGACGTAGAGCGCCAGCTTGACGTTGCGGCCGGAGCTCGTCGTGAAGCTGTCGAACAGACCGTCCAGCTTGGCCGCGACGACGGCGAACAGGTAGCACGGCTTGCGGAAGGGATCGACCCAGCGCGCCCAGTGACGGCCGTCGGCTTCATCGCCGGCGGCGTCGAGGTTGCCGTTGCCGAGCAGGACGGGCAGCGTGGCCTTGTCGGCGTGCAGCGTGACAGTGTAGGTGGACATCACATCCGGCCGGTCGAGGAACCAGGTGATGCGGCGGAAACCCTGCGCCTCGCACTGGGTGAAATAGCCGTCGTTGGAGAGGAACAGGCCAAGCAGCTTGGTATTGTGGTCGGGATCGATGCGGACGACGGTTTCCAACGTAAACGCGTCGGGCAGATCGGTGAGGGTCAGCGTGCTGGCGGTTTCCGAAAAGGGTACTTTTTCCCGGTTGACCGTGACACTCAGCGTTTTCAGCTCGTCGCCATCCAGCACCAGCGGCTGGGTCGCGACAGCCGGGTTGCGGCGGATGGCCAGCGTAGCGCTGACGGTGGTGCCGCCGGCTTCGATATTGAAATCAAGATCGACGGTGTCGATCAGGTAGGCCGGGGCGGTGTAATTCTTGAGATAGACGGTCTGGGGTGTTTCGGTTTTCATTGTTGGGCTGGGGTTGAAAATTAACCTGTCGATGATACGCCAAACCGCCAGCCCCCATTGTTGGCGAATGGTGACGAAAGCGGATGCGGGTGGGCGACCGACTCAATCCGGGTCGACGCGGGCGCTTTTGCTGATCGAGCGGAGCAGCCAGATGCTGCCCAGTCCCGCCCCGAGATAACCGAGCAGGCCGAAGAGCGGCAGGCCAAGTAAAGTTGGGCCGCCGGGCACGGTCATGACAATCGATGACCCGACGATCAGGGCGGCGACGACGATGCCGATGGTCATTCGATTGGCCGCGCTGTCGATCTGGTTGCCGACGCGCTTCAGATGGGTGACATCGATACGAATATCGAGTTGTCCGCGGCGCGCGGCACGCAACATGCGGGAAATGTCCTGGGGCAGGCCGGTCAGCAGGCCGAGTATCTCGGTCGCCGTTTGCCAGCTGCGGCGGGCCAGTGCGCGGGGCCGGTAGCGGGCGCGCATGGCGGCTTCCAGTAGCGGCATGGCTTGTCCCGCCATGTCGAAATCGGGATCCAGTTCGCGTCCCATGCCCTCCAGCGAGATGAAGGCCTTGACCAGCAGGGTGAGGTCGGCCGGCAAGGAAATCTGGTGCTGGCGCAGGATGGCGATCAGATCGGAGAGCATGGCGCCGAGGCTGAGTTGCTTCAGGGGCACGCCATGATATTGATCGACGAAGGCCTCGATTTCGAGCAACAGTTCGTCCTCATTGACTGGCGTATCGTCCATCCACTCGAACAGCACGTCCGCGACGCGCCGCGGCTCGTGCTTGACCAGGCCGAGCAGCAGTTGCACCAGTTGTGCCTGGCGGGCATCGCTCAGGCGGCCGATCATGCCGAAATCGATGAAACCAATACGATTGCCCGGCAGATAGAAGACGTTCCCGGGGTGGGGGTCGGCGTGGAAAAGGCCATCCTCGACAATCATTTTCAGCACGGCATGCGCACCACGCCGGGCAAGAATCTGGCGATTCAGGCCGGCTTGCTCGATGGCCGCCAGTTGCCGGCCGGAAATGCCGTCGATGAATTCCTGCACGCACACGCGCTCCCCCGTCCATGGCCAATAGACTTTGGGAATGACGATGATCGGGGGTGCTCCGGTCGCTGCCTGCGGTTCGTTGGCCGACGGCATTACCGCTTCGCGGTCTGTGTAGCCGGCGAAGTTGGCGGCAATGCGTTCGGCGCTGCGGCATTCGGCAGAGAAATCGAGTTCGCGGCGCAACGAACGGGTGAACTGCCCGACAACTTCGCTCGGGCGAAACAGGCGCAATTCCGGATACTCGACTTCGGCAATGTCGGCCAGTCGATGCAGCCAGCGCAGGTCGGCTTCAATGATGGGACGGATATCCGGGCGCCTTACCTTGACCACGACCTCGCTGCCATCGTCGAGGCGTGCCCGGTAAACCTGGGCGATCGAGGCGGCCGCCAACGGTTCCTGGTCGAAGGCAGCAAAGACTTCGGCCGGCGGCGCGCCGAGATCCTCGGTCAATTGCTGGCAAACGCTCTCCCACGGCGCGGGCGGGGCGCTGTCCTGCAGCTTGCCGAATTCGGCAATCCATTCCGGCTCGAAAAGATCGACCCGTGTTGCCAGCATCTGGCCCAGCTTGACGAAGGTCGGCCCAAGGTCTTCCAATGCCCGACGAGCCCGGGCGGGCGGTGCCAGGTGGGCCAGCTCGTCGACTTCCCGCCAGTGCAGGGCGTGGCCGGCGCGTTCCAGTGCATGGGCCAGCCCCATGCGCCGGGCGAGATCGCCGAAACCGTAGCGAATGAGGATCGAGGCGATGTCGTGCAATCGTCCCAAATCGCGCACGGCCAGTGCGGCCTGCCAGAGCATCAGCTGTCCTTGTTGTGGCGCTCGCCCGGTTTGATGCGATCGGCCAGTCCGCTGAGCATTCCAGCCGCGAACTGGCGAACCAGATCAGTCGTCGCGTGGGCCAGGTGCAGGCCGACCTCGACCTGAGTCCGTCCGGCCTCTTCCAGCTTGTGGGTCATCACGCTCAGCGTTTCCTTGATCTGGTGCCCCATGCTCGACCCATGAATGCGCGAATGCTCGGCGATGTCGGTCAGGATGTCGCCAACGACATTCTTGGTGGCCGAGGCAGATTTCTGCACGGTGTCGACAAACATGGTTTCGAGGGCGGCCAAGTCGTTCTTGGCGCGGGTCAGGTCTTCCCTGGAGAAGGATTGGGCCTTGCTCGTGGCCTCTTCCAGCGCCAGTTTGGATGCTTCGGCGCATTGGGACAGGGCGGCTTCCAGCCCGCTGACGGCTTCTTTCAAGTGGCTCCGGGTTGCCTCGATGCTTGCCGCCGATTTCTGCATCTGCGCCTCGGCCCCGGCCCGTGCACCGTGCAGGACATCACTCGCAACCTGGCGCAGCGATTCCAGGTCGAGTGTTCGCTGGCTGATCTGGCGCAGGGTCAGTTGGCGAATGGCCTCCTGAATATCCTTGCCGGCCTCGAAGGCGGCCTGGACTTGCGATTCGAAGGGGCTGGCTGCGGCTTGCTTGTCGTCTGTATCGTTCTTCATGATCCGGAACTCCCTGGGCAGAATGAGAAACCCCGGCAATTGACATGCCCGATCATCCGTGGGCGCGTCGAATCACCGCCTGATGCAGGTGGGCAGTGGATCGGCCAGCGGGCCGACATGCCCAGACCACCATGCTATTCAAATTGTAGCGCCGTTGAGGCGCGCACGCCGTCCATTCGGCAAGAATACCGGAGGATATGGCTTGAATCGGTGCCGGGGCGGCACCACGGCGCCGCAACGCCGGGCCATCATTCATGGAGACAGGGACATAAGGGCCAGCGGCGAAAGCCGCCATCTTGCGATGGCGGCTTTCGTGTCAGACAGTTATTGACTTAATCGTCGCGTCCGTGACCATGGCCGTGGCCGTGGCCGCGGCCATTGCCCGGGCCCCAGTCGTCACCACGAAAGTCGCGACGTTCCTCGCGCCGATAATCGCGACGTTCTTCATGACGTTCCTGGCGGCGATAGTCACGCCGATCTTCGCCGCGATAGTCATTGCGGTAGCCGACATGACGTTCCTGATAGCGCGGTGCGTATTCCTGGCGATACCAGTTGTCCTGAACGAAATAAACGCGCTCGCCACACGCGCCGTAACGATGGCAATACCGGCGCCAATCCCTGGCATGGCCGGGGGGTACGCGCAAATAGAGTGGCGGCCGGCCGGATGGAACGCGCTGGATCATGACGGGTTCGGGAAAGAGCAGGGCGGGCGTTGGGAAACCGCCGATGTCGAGGCGACCGTAGAAGCCTGGTTGCCCAATGCTGACCGAGACTTGCGCCGTTGCCGGGAGGCTCGCGCTCAAGGCGGCAGCGGCAAGGGTCGCGGCGATCAAAAAACGTTTCATGTATGCAGTTTCCTTGAAGAGTAGTGCCTGAATAACGCGCATCGTCCCTGGGTCGATGACATCCTGACGTGAAACAAATTGTAAGTCTGTGCCGCTGGGTATAGGAAATATTTAGCGCCGTCGCCAGATCTGCCAGCGTTCGCGACCCGCAAAGACCGGGATGGAGTCGCTGACAGCGCTGTCTTCGATGCACTCGAAATTATCCCGCAGCAAGGCATCAAGCTGCTCTGCCTGGATGCCAAACGGAGGCCCTTTCGGTTGGTCGCAGATGAAGAAGAATCCGGCCAGCAGAGCGCCGGATGGGAGCAACTCCGCAACACGACGGGCCCAGTCGGGCCACAGTTTGCGTGGCAGGGCGCAGAGAAAGGCGCGTTCGTAAATCAGGTCGTAGGGTGCATTGGGGGTGAAGGTAAAAAAGTCGGCACAAAGCAGATTAACCCTGACATCGCCCAATATCTCACGTGCCTTCTCGATGGCCACTGGCGAGAAATCCAGAGCAGTCACCGGCCAGTCGACTGCCGCCAGGTGGGCGGCTTCCCAGGCGCTACCGCAACCCGGGATCAGGGTATTGAGCGGGGAGGGCTGGCCGGCGATGAATTCGCCAAAAGCTGCCGGTACTTTGCCGGCATCCCAGGGGGTAACACCCTCGCCGAAGCGCTTGCACCAGAAATCGGGATGTTCCGGACGTTGTTCAGGTGATTTGATCAGTTCGCTCATGGGGCTTTCAGGGCGCGAGACGATTGCTCGACGGCATCCTCAAGATAGGTTTGATAAAAGTCCGGTAGTCGGGCGCCAACGATGGGCTCGGCCAGTTTGCGACCGTTCGGTCCGTAGAAGGCAACAACCGGCACCAGCTTGATCGTTTCTGCGCTGCTGACGGCGGCGTGAGTCGTGATGATACCGTTGAAGTCCGTCACGGCCTGGTTGTCGCCATCCTGATTGATCTGGCGGATGACGACCCGATCTCGGTAGCGCGGGTTGGTCACCAGCGGCTTCAGGTAATCGCGCTTTACTCGTTCGCAGTATTTGCAGTCCTGGCGGCTGTAAATGACGATCAACGGCCCGCCGAGCTTGGCAGCCTGCAACGCGTCGGCGCGCAAGTCGGCGGCGGGGGGCAGGTCGTTGGCCGGCAAGGCGGGGGCTGCCTGCCATGCTAGAATCAGCCCTCCCAAAAGCCCTGCCCATTGCCTGCTCATGTCCTGTCCTTCCAAGATTGTCATTGCTTCCCGCGAATCCCGTCTGGCCATGTGGCAGGCGGTTCACGTTAGAGATCGCTTATCGAGTTTAAATCCCGGGGCGGAAGTTGTCATTCTCGGCATGACGACGAAGGGCGATCAGATTCTTGATCGGCCGCTGGCGGAAATTGGCGGCAAGGGCCTGTTCATCAAAGAACTCGAAGTCGCCATGCAGGAAGGTAAGGCACACCTCGCGGTGCATTCGATGAAGGATGTGCCGATGGTGATGCCGGAAGGCTTTGTGCTGGCGGCCATCTCGGCCCGTGAGAATCCGCGCGATGCCTTTGTCTCGAACAAGTTCGAGGCGCTGGATGACTTGCCGGCCGGCGCCATCGTCGGCACGTCCAGCCTGCGTCGCGAATCCATCCTGCGTGCCAAGTACCCACAGTTGGTCATCAAGAGCCTGCGGGGCAATCTCGATACCCGCCTGAAGAAGCTCGATGCCGGCGAATACGATGCGATCATCCTGGCGGCGGCCGGCCTGATTCGCCTCGGTTTGGAAAATCGCATCAAATCCGTGTTGACCGCGGAACAGTCGTTGCCAGCGCCGGGACAGGGCGCGCTTGGCATCGAGCTGATCGACGGTGCAGCCGACATGGCCGATGTCGTCGCGCCGTTGAACGATCCGGAAACTGCCCACTGCGTGAAGGCCGAACGTGCGTTCTCCCGTGCCTTGGGGGGCAGTTGCCAAGTGCCGCTGGGTGGCTACGCCGTCATCGAAAACGGCCAACTGTGGTTGCGCGGATTTGTCGCAACAGCTGATGGCAAGGAAGTGGTCAGCGCCGAACTGCGTGGCAATCCGGCGGATGATGAAGCACTCGGCTTGCAACTGGCAGCTGAACTGCGGGCCAACGGTGCTGACACCATTCTGGAAAAGCTCGCGCATTGCAAATGACTGCCCATGGCCCGCTATCCGGCCGAAGCATCGTTGTGACCCGGCCCCTGGCGCAGGCGGCGCCGCTGGCCGAAGGAATAGCGGCAGCAGGTGGCAAGCCGCTGATTTTTCCCCTGCTCGAAATTTCGCCGGCCCATGATCCCCGGCCGCTAACAGAAGCGGCCACCCGATTGGCGGACTATGCGCTGGCGGTTTTCATCAGCCCGAATGCCGTTGACCATGCCCTGCCGGCCCTGTTGGCATGCGGCGCCTGGCCTGAACAGCTGATGCCTGTCGCGATCGGGCAGGGAACGGTGAAGACCTTGGCCGCTCATGGCATTCGCGGTTGCGTGGCGCCCCGCGAGCGATTCGATTCCGAGGCGTTGCTGGAACTGCCCGAGTTGGCGGTCGATAAGGTTCAGGGCAAGCGCGTCGCAATTTTTCGGGGTGACGGTGGCCGCGAACTGCTGGCTGAAACCTTGCGCGAACGTGGGGCAACTGTAGATTGCATTACCTGCTATCGACGTTCCGGGCCGACCATGGGGGCCGCACCGTTGATCGCTGCCTGGCAGAATGGTCAGCTTGATGCGCTGACAGTCTCAAGCAGTGAAGGCCTGCGCTATTTATACGATCTGCTCGATAGCGAAGGCCGCGCCTTTCTGCAACAAACACCGATATTTGTCCCGCATGCCCGCATTGCCGAAAGTGCCCGGGCATTGGGTTTAAGCAAAATTCTCCTCACAGAAGCAGCAGACGCTGGCATTCTTGCCGGCTTAGTTGCTTATAATTGGTCGGCATGATGCCTGAAAACGATATTAATCCCTCCTCGTCCAGCATGACTTACATCCAGGCGCCGCGAGCCAGGCGGCAAGGTCTGTGGTTGCTGGTTGCGATTGCCGCGCTGGCGCTGGCTGGCTGGCAGTGGTTCGATACCCGCCAGAAGCTGAGCGACTTGCAGCAGGAAGTCACCCGCAAACTGGCTGATTTCGACACGGCCCACAAGGAAGACCACGGCGCCCAAAAACAGACGCGCGAGCAGATCGATGCGCTGCAGAATAGGTTGGGTGCGCTCGATGGCAAGCTGGCCGAATTCCAGGGGCAATCGACCACCCTGCAAACCTTGTATCAGGACATTGCACGCAGTCGCGAGGAGGTTGCCTTGCTGGAGGTGGAACAGTCAGTCACGCTGGCCGGACAGCAGTTGCAACTGGCTGGCAACGTGCCGGTCGCCGCGCTGGCCTTGCAATCCGCCGATGCGCAGCTTGCCCGCCTTGATCGCCCGCAGTATCTGCCCTTGCGCAAGGCAATTGCCAATGACCTGGCGCGGCTGAACTCGCTGCCTTTTGTCGATGCCGCAGGTATCAGCCTGCGTCTGGAACAGATCATTCTGGTGGTCGACAAGCTGCCCCTTGCCGCCGATGGTCGACCGGAAAAATTGCCCGAAAATCAAAAAGTGGCCGATAACTTGCCATGGTGGCAGGTGACCGGTTCAGCCATGTGGCAGGAAATCAAGGGCCTGATTCGCATCCAGCGATTTGACCGCACGGACACGGCGCTACTGGCTCCTGGTCAGGGCTATTTCCTGCGTGAAAATCTCAAGTTGCGCCTGCTCAACGCCCGTCTCGCCCTGTTTGCCCGTGACCAATGGACATTCCGTAATGAATTGAAGGTCTCCCAGGAATTGCTGGCCGCCAACTTTGACGCGAATGACAAGGCCACGCAGACCGCGCAATCGACGCTGCGCCAGATGACGGCGACGGACATCAATGTCGAGTTGCCCACCCTGAAAGACACTCAGGCAGCCTTGCGTGGCTTGCGTCAAGGCAAGGAAAAGCGGTGAGAGGGCTATTCTGGATTATTGTCCTGGCCTGTGCGGCCGTGGCAGTTGCACTCGGTGCACGGATGAACGACGGCTATGTGTTGCTGGTCTTTCCCCCGTGGCGGGCAGAGGTGTCGCTCAATCTTTTCATTCTTGCGCTGCTGGGCGTGGTGGTGGTGCTCTATCTCGGCATGCGTGCCTTGTCGGTCACCTTTGGCCTGCCGAAGCGGGTGCGTGAATATCGGGCTCGGCGCCAGCGTGAAAACGCAGTGCAGGTCTTTCAGGATGCGGTTCGGCTCCTGTTTGAGGGACGTTTCGGGCAGGCGCTGAAGAAAGCGATCGAAGCCCACGCGACAGGTATCGCTCCGGGCCTCTCGGCACTGATTGCGGCACGCGCGTCCCAGCGCATGCGTGAGCCTGAAAAGCAGCAATACTGGCTGGAGCATGCCAAGACCGACGACCCGCGCACAGAGTCGGCCACCCTGATGCTGGATGCAGAAATGGCCAACGAGGAGCGGCGTTTCGACGAAGCGCTGGCCGCGCTCGAAAAGCTTCAAGGCAAGCATGGGCGTCACATCGCTGCGCTACGATTGGAGATGCGAGCCCGACAAGGTCTGGGTGACTGGGACGGCGTGCTGAAGCTGGTTCGCCAACTCGTGAAGCGTGATGCGTTGCCACCTGAAGTGGTGCGCGAAGTTCGTACGCAGGGACATCTGGGCAATATCGCCAAGCGTGTCGCCGATCAGGGAAAACTGACGGCGTATCTGCGTACGGTTCCGGAGGAAGAGCTTGGCCGTCGCGTCGTTCTCGCAGCAGCACGGGCACTGGTGAACCAAGGGGGCGAACTTGAGGCGCAGAAACTGATCGAGTCGGTGCTTGATTCGGTGGAGAACAAGGAGTGGCAACCCGAACTCCTGGTGATCTATGGGCGGCTGACCGGCAGCGAGCAGACGGCCCGGATCGCCAAGGCCGAGGGCTGGTTGCGTCAGCACCCGGAAGATGCCCGTCTGCTCGAGGCGCTGGGCAGAATGTGCCTGCGCCAACGCCTGTGGGGCAAGGCACAAAGTTATCTTGAGGCTGCCCTGGCCGTCGATCCATCGCAGCAAGCACACCTTGAGCTGGCGCGGCTATTTGATCAACTGCAACGGACGGACGAGGCCAACAAACACTACCGGGCCAGCGCCCTGCTGGATGCCCGCTAGGCATTGCGGGCGCTTGGCTCTTGCTTAAATCCAGTCCTGTGGTTTGAGAAAAACTTCGTAGAGTTCGGCTTCTGGCGTGCCGGCTTCCGGTTGCCAGTTGTAGCGCCATTTGACGATGGGTGGCAGGGACATCAGGATTGACTCGGTACGACCGCCGGATTGCAGGCCGAACAGTGTCCCGCGGTCCCACACCAGATTGAATTCGACATAACGGCCGCGTCGGTAGGCCTGGAAGTCACGCTCGCGTTCGCCATACGGAATATCGCGGCGTTTGGCCAGGATAGGCAGATAAGCCTGGGTGAACGCATTGCCGACGGATTGGGTCAGATTGAAGCAGCGTTCGAAACCGCCTTCGTTCAGGTCATCGAAGAATACACCGCCGACGCCGCGCGGTTCATTGCGGTGCTTCAGGAAGAAGTAGTCGTCGCACCATTTCTTGTAGTCTGGATAGACCGCGTTACCGAATGGGGCCAGTGCATCCTTGCAGGTCTGGTGGAAATGGACCACATCTTCGCGTTGACCGTAGTAAGGGGTCATGTCCATGCCGCCGCCAAACCACCAGACATCCTCTTCACCTTCTTTGGTCGCCACGAAACAACGAACGTTCATGTGTGTTGTCGGGCAGTATGGATTGCGGGGGTGCATGACCAGTGAAACGCCCATGGCTTCCCAGGCTCGGCCTGCCAGTTGTGGGCGAACCGCGGTGGCTGAAGCCGGCAAGGATTTTCCCGTTACATGCGAGAAATTGACACCACCGCGCTCAAAGAAATTGCCTTCTTCGATCAGTCGCGAAATGCCGCCACCACCTTCCGGGCGATCCCAGCTGTCGGTACGAAAAGATTGGCCGTCGAAAGATTCCAGTTCACCAACGATGCGGGCTTGCAAGCCCGTGAAATAGGATTTGAGGAGCGCGGTATTAATCGTCATTTGGGCAGGCTTATGAATGCGTGGTAGAGGATGAGCTGGCGTGGAGCGTGTACCGATTGCGGCCTTCCGCCTTGGCGCGATACATCGCCTGATCTGCCCGATTGACCAATTGCTTGACGGTGGTTGTCTCGGCTTGTGGTCCGCTACAGGTCGAAATGCCGATCGAGACGCCGATCTGTATCACCAGATTGTTGATGGTGATGGGCATGGAGAGTGCATCGATACATTTCTGGGCCACCCGTTCAGCTGCTTCCCGCGGCTTTTCAGTGTCGTTGAGCAAGATCAGGAACTCGTCGCCCCCCAGCCGAGCCACGGTGTCAACATCACGAATAACGATACGCAGGCGCCAGGCAATTTCTGCCAGTACCAGATCGCCAATCTGATGACCGTGGGCGTCGTTGACGGGCTTGAACCCATCAATGTCAAGGAACAGCAGTGCCAGCCCCCGACCGCTGCGCTGTATCCGACGCAGCTCGTTTTCAAGTTGCTCGTCGATCAGTCGTCGATTCGGCAGGCCGGTGAGCGGGTCGTGATGCGCCATGGCTTCCAGACGCTGTTCCTGTTCCAGCAGGCGGCTCTGCAAGCGGTTGAAGCTGTGTGCGACATCTGCGACTTCGTCGGCGGTGTGGGTTTCGACGGGTTGCATCGGGCGTGTGCCTTCTGCCATGTCATGCAGTTCTCTGGCCAGCAGGTTGATCGGCTTGAGCAGATGGCTGAGGACCGCAAAAAGCACCACGATGCTGGGTAACGACAGTAAAGCGGTAATCAGCAGGGTGTTTCTCAGGGTGTTCGTCACCGGTTCAAAGGCGTCGCCAGTGGCCTGTCTGGCAACCAGAATCCACTGCGTACTGGGAATGTCCGCGATAGCCACCAGTTCATCGGCGTGGTTGGCATTGCGTAGCGTGGTGATGCCGCGCTGACCGCTGATGGCGGCGTCCAGCACCGGGTCCTGTCCGTGGAGGGGCAGTGCTGTAACCGACAGGGTCACGTCTGTCGCCAGCACGAAAAGGCGGTGCTGCGGGGAAACCAGCGCATAGCTGCCGTTTTTTCCGGGCGTCGCATCGAGGATCAGGTCGAGAAAGCCGGGGGTGCTCATCGGGGTGACACCGGCGAGAATGCCGAGTAACTTTTGCTCGTGATTAAACACCGGAATGGCAATGACCAGTGCCGGTTGCCCGGTGGCACGGGCGATCAGCGGCTTGCTGATGAAGGGCTGCCTGGTTTTGATGGCTCCGTTGTACCAGTCGCGGTCGGTAAAGGATGTTGGCCGTGATTTAAGGCGCGGCGCCTCACCAATGGTTGGTCCGCCATCAGGCGGGATCGCCATCAGTCCGATAGGAAAGAGCGTATGAATGGCCTTGCGGTCTTCCAGCCATTGCTGCATTGCTGCCGGGTTGCTGAACAGGGCTTCCGGCATGTTCAATGCAACGCGCTTGAGGCTTTCCAGTCGCAGCGTGACCTTGGCATCAATGTCGCGCGCAATGTAACTGGTGGTCGTTAACTGCTGCTTGGAAAGTACATCCTGCATGTCATCATGCAGGATGCGGGTGACGAAGAAGATGATGAGGCTGATGCCAGCCAGGAAAAGTAGAACCGATACGGCAGCAATCCGAATTTTAAGACTGCTGCCGAAACGCCGCTTCATGATCAGGGCTGCTTAGCGGCTGATGGCTCGGAAGCCAATGTCCTTGCGGAACTGCATGCCATCCCAACTGATCTGGACGGCGGCTTCATAGGCCCGCTTCTGGGCCAGTTTGATATTCTCGCCGAGGGCAGTAACACACAGGACGCGGCCGCCGGCGGTCACGACCTTGCTGTCCTGATTGGCGGTACCGGCGTGAAAGACATGGGCATCCTCACCAAAACTGTTGGCGGTCGGCAAACCGTGGATAACATCACCTTTTTTGGGTGTGTCGGGGTAGTTCGCAGCGGCGAGAACAACACCCAGGGCAATGCGTCGATCCCATTCGGCCTCGACCTGATCCAAGGTCCCATCGATGCCGTGCTCGAGCAGATCGACGAAATCGGATTTCAAGCGCATCAGGATCGGCTGTGTTTCCGGGTCGCCCATGCGGCAATTGAATTCCAGCGTCTTGACGCTGCCATCCTTGCCGATCATCAGGCCGGCGTAGAGGAAGCCGGTGAAAGGAATGCCATCGGCTGCCATGCCGCGTACCGTCGGCAGGATGATTTCACGCATGGCCTTGGCGTGCACTTCCGGGGTGACGACCGGAGCGGGCGAGTAAGCGCCCATGCCGCCGGTATTGGGGCCGGTATCGCCATCGCCGATGCGCTTGTGATCCTGGCTTGAGGCCAGCGCCAGCACGTTCTTGCCGTCGACCATGACGATAAAGCTGGCTTCCTCGCCATCAAGGAATTCCTCGATCACCACGCGGGCGCCGGCATCGCCCAGCTTGTTGCCGGACAGCATGTCGTCGATGGCGGCATGGGCTTCTTGCAGCGTCATGGCGACAACAACCCCCTTGCCAGCGGCCAGGCCATCGGCCTTGATGACGATCGGTGCGCCTTGCTTGTCGATATAGGCATGCGCTGCGGTCGACTCGGAAAAAGTCTCGAAACCGGCAGTCGGGATGTTATGTCGGGCCATGAAACGTTTGGCAAAATCCTTGGAGGATTCGAGTTGCGCGGCTTCCTTGGTGGGGCCGAAAATTTTCAGGCCGCGGGCGCGAAAGACGTTGACCACGCCAGCCGCCAGCGGCGCTTCGGGACCGACAACGGTGAGGTGGACCTTGTTCTGCTCGGCAAAGTCAGCCAGCGCTTCCGGATCGGTAATGTTGACATTCTCAAGCTCATGCTCGCGTGCCGTGCCGGCGTTGCCAGGTGCCACGAACACCTTCTGCATGCCTGCTGTCTTGGCCAGACGCCAGGCCATGGCGTGCTCGCGGCCGCCAGAACCGATTACCAGTAGTTTCATACTTGAATTTCCTTAATTTTCCGAGACGATTTCGTGGCCGGCAAAGCCGTGACGAGAAGACGCCCGGCAGAAGTGCCAGTAGGACGATCCGCAGACCGTGCTTTTAGCACGGCCAGGCGAAGTCGACAAAGTCACGGCGCGGCAGGGCACGAAATTAGTGACGGAAGTGACGGGTGCCGGTGAAGACCATGGCCAGACCATGTTCGTCGGCGGCCGCGATGACTTCTTCGTCGCGCATCGAGCCACCCGGCTGGATAACGGCCCTGGCGCCGGCGGCGGCCAGCACATCGACCCCGTCACGGAACGGGAAGAAGGCATCGGAAGCGACGACCGAGCCGTTCAGGTCGAGGCCGGCGTGTTGCGCCTTGATGCTGGCGATCTTGGTCGAATCGACGCGGCTCATCTGGCCGGCGCCGACGCCGAGGGTCATGCCGTTGCCGCAGAAGACGATGGCGTTGGACTTGACGAACTTGGCCACGCGCTCGGCGAAGAGCAGATCTTCGATCTGCTGGGCCGTTGGCTGGACCTTGGTGACGATCTTCAGACCGGATGCTTGCGCCGTAAAGTTGTCCGGTGTCTGGACTAGCAGGCCACCGCCGACACGTTTGAATTCGAGCGCGTTTAGGTTGTTCGAGATCGGTACGACCAGCACGCGCAGGTTCTGCTTGGAGGCCAGCGCAGCTTTTGCGTCAGCGGTAAAGGATGGGGCGATCAGCACTTCGACGAAGTGCTTGCGCTCGTTCATGGCGTTGACCACATCGATGCCGACTTCGCCGTTGAAGGCGATGATGCCGCCAAAGGCCGAGGTCGAATCGGTCTTGAACGATTTCTCGTAGGCGCCGAGCAGCGTACCGTCGATGGCGACGCCACACGGGTTGGCATGCTTGACGATCACGCAGGCCGGAACGTCGAAGGACTTGACGCATTCCCAGGCCGCATCGGAATCGGCGATGTTGTTGTAGGACAGTTCTTTGCCCTGCAGCTGGGTGTAGGCGGCAATGCTGCCGGCGAGCGGGTTGGGTTCGCGGTAGAAGGCGGCGCTCTGGTGAGCGTTTTCACCGTAGCGCAGGATTTCGGAACGATCAAAGGCCAGTTGCAGCCTGGCCGGGAAGATGGCCGGCGTCGGCGCCGCGGCTTCCGGTTGGGCTTCGGCGCCTTCATCGAGGCCGGTCAGCCAGTTGGCGATCATGCCGTCGTAGCGGGCAGTGTGAGTGAACGCCTTTTTGGCCAGATTAAAGCGGGTGCTCAATTGCAGGGCGCCGGCATTGGCCTTCATCTCTTCGAGCAGCGGTGCGTAGTCTTCCGGATCGGTGACAATCGCCACGCCGGTGTAGTTCTTGGCCGACGAGCGGACCATGGCCGGGCCGCCGATGTCGATATTCTCGATGGCGTCGGCCAGCGTTACGCCGTCCTTGGCGATGGTTGCGGCGAACGGGTAAAGATTGACGCAGACCAGGTCGATCATCGGAATGCCGTGGGCGGCGATGGTCGCCATGTGCTCCGGAAGGTCGCGACGGGCCAGGATCCCGCCGTGCACCTTCGGATGCAGGGTCTTGACGCGGCCGTCGAGCATTTCCGGGAAGCCGGTGTAATCACCGATTTCGGTGACCGTCAGTCCGGCATCGCGCAACATCTTGGCGGTACCGCCGGTGGAGAGAAGATTGACCCCCTGGGCGGCAAGGCCCTGGGCGAATTCGAGGACGCCTCGCTTGTCGGAGACGGAAATCAGCGCTTGCTTGATGGTCATGGCGATTACAGTAGTTGGTGTTCGGTCAGTTTCTTGCGCAGGGTATTGCGGTTGATGCCCAGCATCTCGGACGCCAGTGTCTGGTTGCCGCCGGCTTTGGCGAGCACGATTTCCAGCATTGGCCGTTCAACGCTTTTGAGTACCATGTCATAGATTGCGCAGGGTTTTTCGCCATCGAGATCGCGAAAATATTGCTCGAGTGCCTCCTGCACGCAAGCGGATATGTCCTGTTGGCTCATGCTGCCAACGCCTCCTCTGTATATTTTAGATGTGCATGCTCTTCCGCCAGGCGGAAGAAGAAATCGTTCACTGCCTGCATCTGTTGGTCGATGCTGGGCAGGACGTTCATTTCCTTGCGGAAGGCCGCTGAGCCAACCAATCCCTTGGTGTACCAGGAGATGTGCTTGCGGGCGACCTTGAACCCCGTTTCCGGGCCGTAGAAAGCGTAAAGATCGTGGAGGTGCTCCAGCAGAATGCTGTGAATTTCCATGACCTCGGCCGGCGGCAAATGTTCGCCAGTCTTCAGATAGTGTTCGATCTCGCGGAACAGCCAGGGGCGGCCCTGGGCGGCGCGCCCGATCATGATGCCGTCGGCGCCGGTGACGTCGAGCACGTGTTTCGCCTTTTCCGGCGTCGTGATGTCGCCATTGGCAATGACCGGAATCTTGATCAGGGTCTTGACCATGGCAATGGTGTCGTATTCGGCTTCGCCGGTATATTGCTGACAGCGCGTGCGGCCATGAATGGCCACGGCACGAACACCGGCTGATTCGGCGATGCAGGCGATGGTTGGGGCGTTCTTGTTGGCGATGTTCCAGCCGGTACGGAACTTCAGTGTCACCGGCGTGTTCGGCACGGCACCGACGACGGCATCGAGAATCTTGCCGACCAGCTCTTCGTCCTGCATCAGGGCCGAGCCAGCCATGACGTTGCAGACCTTCTTGGCCGGGCAACCCATGTTGATGTCGATGATCTGGGCGCCGTTGTCGACATTGTGCCGCGCAGCCTCGGCCATCATTTTCGGATCGGCGCCGGCAATTTGCACAGAAATGGGCGCGACTTCGCCCGTGTGATTGGCGCGGCGCAGTGTCTTGGCACTACCGTACAGCAGGGAATTCGATGTCACCATCTCTGAGACGGCCAGACCGGCACCCATTTTTTTGCACAGCTGGCGGAACGGGCGATCGGTGACCCCGGCCATGGGCGCGACGAATAGGTTGTTACGAAGCTGAAAACCGGCGAATTCCATGGGCGTACGAGGGGTCTGGGTCAAGCTGGGAAGCCGCGTATTTTACCCGAACTGGCGCCTAAAAAATAGTCAAATTATTAACGCGATGGAAAGCAATAGCGCGAACGTGAACTGCAGTCCGGCCGTCGCAGCCAGTATCTGATTGAAGATGGGGCCGGGCGTTTCGCAGCAAAATCGTCGGATCAGGCTGAGGGCGAGCGGCAGCGATAGCAGCGGCAGCGCGGCCAGCCAACCGAGCCCGGAAAAAAGGGGCAGCAATGCGTAAGGTGCCAACATCTGGGCGGCATAGAAACGTTTCGTCGCGGGTCGGCCCATACGAACGACCAGGGTATTTTTGCCATTTTTTTGGTCGCCATCCCTGTCGCGGTAATTATTGACTGTAATGACCGCAGCGGCATGGATGCCGACCAGGGTGGCGGCCAGCAAGGCGGAGAAAGTCAGATGCAGCGTCTGCAGATAGTAACTGCCGCCAACGGCAAGCAGGCCGAAGAACAGAAACACGAAAAGCTCGCCGAGCGGGCCGTAGGCAATCGGCTTTGGGCCGCCGGTATAGGCCCAGCCGGCGCTGAGCGATGCCAGGCCGATGGCGACTATCGGCCAGCCGCCATGCCAGACGAGGTAAACCCCGCACAGGAAAGCCAGGGCAAAGCTGAACCAGGCACCGGCCTGGACTGTTCCCGGTGTTAACCAACCTTCGGCCGTGGCGCGTCGCGGGCCCAGGCGGTCCGGGGTATCGGTTCCGCGCAGGAAGTCGCCGACATCGTTGAAGAGGTTGGTGCCAATCTGGATGAAGGCTGCGCCCAGTATGGCGGCAAGGAACGGTAGCCAGAGTATCCGGTGGCTGTCATGCCAGGCGACTGCCGTGCCGACCAGAACCGGCGACAAGGATACGGAGAGGGTCTTCGGGCGGCAGGCGAGAAACCAGGCGGTACTGGCTTTCATGCGAGAATTATCCATTGGTCACTTTGGGGTGGGCAGCACGGCAATTTAAACGGTAGCCGCGACGCCCGCCCTTGCGCTGGATCAAGGCCAGGCGCGGGCGCCCCAGATCATGCGCTTGGCGACAAAGTGGCGGGCCGGCGGGAAAACGTCTAGCGCAAAGAGGCCGAGGCCGCGAGCCAGTTTGAGCGGTCCGAAGTCGTTCGAAAATGCACGCACGATCTGGTCGGTGAAAAAAGCCCCGCCGTGACGGTCGAGTCGCCGGCTGGCGGCGTAAGTGGCCAGACTGCTGCGGTCGACGCCATTTTTGAGCAAAATTTCAGACAGCTGCCAGGCATCGCGAATACCGAGGTTGAAGCCTTGGCCGGAGACTGGATGCAGGGTCTGGGCGGTGTTGCCAATCCAGACTTCATTGTCTTTGACCAGCGTTTCGCGCATGCGCAGCGCCAGCGGGAAGCGGCTGCGGGGGCTGGGATTGGCAAAAGTCATGTGCTTGCCGAAGCGGGATTGCAGGGTCGCCACGAACGTTTCGTCATCCATGGTCATCGCGGCGTCGGCTTCTGCCGGGGGCAGCGTCAGGACGATGGCGTATTGATCGCCAAGCGGCAACAGGGCGAGTGGGCCGTCCGGGGTGAAGCGTTCCCAGGCGCGCTTGTTGTGGCCGGGTGTCGGGGTAACTTCGCAAATGACCGCGTGCTGCTCGTAATCGCTGACCTTGACGGCTGGATCATCGCCGGGCGTGCCTTCGGCGTGAACCAGCGCCCGACTCTGGAAGGTGCGCAACTGGCCGGCATGGCGGAGCGCCACCGTGACATGTTGATCGTCTGACCTGATATCGAGGATTTCGGTGCCCGACAGAATGGCGCCCGGTGCGATATTGCCGGTCAGTGCAGCCGCCAGGTCGCGGTAGCGAACGACGTACCCGAGCGCCGGCAGATCGTAGTCGGTGCGGTCGATCAGGGTGCGGCCAAAGCCACCCTTCTGCGAGACGTGGATGGTTTCGATCGGGGTGGCGGCGCGCATGGGCCAGGCGTTGACCTGTTCGAGCAGCTGGCGGGCGCCGTGTGACAGCGCAAGGGCGCGGGGGTCGGCTTGCTGGGCGTCCGCCGAGCGGCGGTCCAGCAACACGGATGTCACCCCGCCAGCGGCCAGCGCCAGGTGCAGCGTCATGCCGACCGGTCCGGCGCCGACGATGAGAACGTCAATGTGTTCAAGCGCGGTGTCAGTCATGGCGCATGACTTCCTCGATGTCGGCCACCGTCTTGGGGGCCGTGGTGAAGACGTCACAGCCGGTTTCGGTGACCCGGACATCATCTTCGATACGGATGCCGATGCCGGCCAGGGCTGGCGGAATGTCGGCGCCGGGGCGGATGTAGAGGCCGGGTTCGACGGTCAGGGTCATGCCGGGGGTGAGCTTCGCCCACGCGTCGCCAACCTTGTATTCGCCGGCGTCGTGCACGTCCAGGCCAAGCCAGTGGCCAGTGCGGTGCATATAGAAACGGCGAAAGTCGCCCTTGTCGATCAGGTTGTCGAGGTCGCCGCTGAGCAGCTTGAGATCGATCATGCCCTGCGTCAGCACGCGCACGGCAGCATCGTGGCCTTCCATGAAATGGCGGCCGGGGGCGGTGACGGCGATGGCCGCGGCCTGTGCCGCGAGAACGATTTCGTAAACGTCCTTCTGGGCGCCGTTGAAGCGGCCATTGACCGGAAACGTGCGGGTGATGTCGGCGGCGTAGCCCTCGACTTCGCAACCGGCGTCGATCAGGACCAGGGTATGGTCGTTAAGGATCTTGTCGTTGGAAACGTAGTGCAATACGCAGGCATTGGCGCCGCCGGCGACGATGGGCGTGTAGGCGTGGGCATCAGCGCCGCGTTTCCGGAATTCGTAGGTCAGTTCGGCTTCGAGTTCGTATTCGGCCATGCCGGGGCGGCAGGCGCGCATGGCGCGGGCGTGGCCGGCGCTGGCGATGTCAGCCGAGCGTTGCTGGATGTCGGCTTCGGCGCTGTCCTTGATGAGGCGCATGCTGTCGAGTTCGAAGCGCAGGTCGTGGATGGCGCGCGGCGCCCGTTTGCCGGCCCGGGTCTGGGCACGGACTTCGTTGAGCGCCTTGGCGATGCGGGCGTCCCACTCGGCGTCATGACCGATGGCGTGCCACAGGGTGTCACGGTCAACGAGAAATTCGGCCAGTTTTTTGTCGAACTGCTCGATCGGGTAGGCGGCGTCGAAGCCGAACGCGGTTTTCGCTGCTTTTGGGCCGTAGCGGTAGCCATCCCAGATTTCGCGCTCTTCGTGTTTTTCGCGGCAGAAGAGGATGGATTTGGGTTTCTTGCCGCCGATCAGCACGACGACGGCTTCCGGCTCCGGGAAGCCGGTCAGGTACCAGAAATAGCTGTCGAAGCGGTAAAGATGGTGGGCGTCGCGGTTGCGGATGACTTCCGGCGCGGTCGGCACGATGGCGACGCCGTCGCCGATGGTTTTCAGCAGACGTTTGCGGCGGGCGAGAAAGTGGGCGTGGCTCATGCGTTTTTCAGTTCCTGATCGCGAAGTTCAGTATCCAGTTCCGCCAATCGTTGCGGTGTCCCTACATCGACCCAGCGGCCGGCAAAGCGTTCCCCGGTCAGCGTGCCGGCGGAGATGGCGGCGTCGAGCAGGGGGCGCAGTTTCATGATCGTGCCGGGTTGGACGCCGGCGAAGAAGGCTGGCGAGAATACGCCGATGCCGGCGTAGGTGAAGGTTTGTTCGCCATTGGCGACAACGACACGTTCGCCGTCCAGGCTGAAGTCGCCGCCGGTGTGGTGCGCCGGGTTGGCAACCATGACCAGATGGGCGGCCGGTTGCCAGCCTTCCACGGTCAACCGGCAAAAACGGCCAAAATCGAAATCACAATAAACATCGCCATTGACTACCAGAAACGGCGCGTCGCCGAGCAGCGGCAGGGCGGTGGCGATGCCGCCGGCGGTTTCCAGCGCACCGGGCGGTTCGGGCGAATATTGAATGTGCAGGCCCCACGTCGAACCGTCGCCCAGCGTCTGCTCAATGAGCGAACCGAGGTGGGCGTGGTTGATGACGATTTCCTTGAATCCCACCGCCGCCAGCCGCTCCAGATGCCAGACGATGAGCGGCTTGCCGCCGGCCATCAGCAAGGGCTTCGGCGTGTGGTCGGTGAGCGGCCGCATGCGTTCGCCGCGGCCGGCAGCGAGGATGAAGGCTTTCATGTCGCCCTTAACGCCGGTAGCCAATCTGCTCGGTATTGCCTTCCAGCTTGTCGAGGAGATTGAGCAGCGGCTTGAGCTGGACGTAGCGGTGGGCGGTCTTGCGGGCGTAGTTCATGAAGCGCGGCAGGTCTTCGCTGTATTTGTCCTTGCCGTCGCGGTATTTCAGACGGCAGAAGATGCCGAGCACCTTGAGGTGGCGCTGCAGGCCCATCAGTTCGTAGTCGCGCCAGAAGGCGCCGAAATCCTCGCGTACCGGCAGTCCGGCGGCGCGCGCCTTTTCCCAATACCGAATGACCCAGTCGATTTCCTGCTCTTCTTCCCAGGAAATGAAGGCGTCGCGGAACAGCGAGACGACGTCGTAGGTGATCGGGCCGTAGACCGCGTCCTGGAAGTCGATGATGCCCGGCGTCAGGCGCTCGGCGCTCTCGACGACCATCAGGTTGCGCGGCATGAAGTCGCGATGGACGAAAACTTTGGGCTGGGACAGCGCCGAGTTGATCAGGAATTTGAAGGTTCGATCAAGCATCCCCATGTCGTTGTCGTCCAGTTCAACGCCAAGGTGTCGGCGGATGAACCATTCGGGGAAGAGGTCCAGTTCGCGGCGGAGCAGGGTGGCGTCATAAGGCGGCAGGGTTGCGGCGGTGGAGGAGAGTTGCCATTTGACCAGCACGTCCAGCACCGGGCGGATCAGCATGTCGGCCAGCGAAAGATCCGCGTTCAGTGCGTCGAGGTAGCCAATGCGGCCGAGGTCGGTCAGCACCAGAAAGCCGTTGTCGAGATCCTTGTCCAGAATACGCGGTGCAGCCAGGTCTGCCTTGGCGAGCAGCCCGGCAACGTGAATGAAGGGTTTGCAGTCTTCCTTGTCCGGCGGGGCGTCCATCAGGATGCGCGTCGTGCCGTCCGGCCAGGTCAGCCGGAAATAGCGGCGGAAGCTGGCATCGGCCGAGGCTGTTGTGATCTGGACGGATTGATCGGGAAAGCGACTGGCAACCCAGTCTGAAACAAGTTGATCGCGCGGCGTGGGTTGCATAAGCGGGCTGGGGTCTGTTCGTTGTAAAATGTCAGGATTTTAACACTCGGGTTCCGGCCATTCTGGTGTCGCCCCTCAACTGATCGCACTGATGACCGGTTTTACGCGCCGTCCGCTTGCAGTTTTCATTTGTTGCCTCTTTGCCGGGCTGCAGACAAATTACGCCACCGCTGATGAGCCGTTGCGTCTGCACACCGAGCGCAAATTCAATGTGATGGGCAAGCAAAAGTCGTCCTCAGGTTCGGTCGTCGGGATCGAAACGCCGTCTGTCCTGAAAAAGGACGACACTTATCCGATTTTCGTTGTTGCTGATCGGCTTGAAGGTCAGGCTGAAGAATTGACCGTGGCTGAGGGCAACGTCGAGATGCGCAAGGTTGGGTCGGTGATTTTTGCAGACCGCCTCACCTACCATGTCCTGGATGATGAAATCGACGCTGCCGGTGCCGTCCGGGTTCTTCAGGAGGGCGCTGAAATCGATACGCCGCATCTGCGCATGAAGCTTGATGCGCAGATTGGCTCCGCTGAGGATGTGAAATATCACATTCTCAAGGAGACACCGAGCCGGTTTTATAGTCCGACGCAAACCGTGGTGACTGTGGCAAGCAGCAACGCCGCAACCTCCGGGGCGCCGATGATGCTCAATGTGGCGAACAGCTACGGTCTGCCGACCAAGTCTCCCGCTCAGCGTCCCGTCGAGGCGAATGGACGGGCCGAACGCGTCGATTTCGAAGGCGAGAACCAGTTTACGTTTTTTGCGAACACGTTTTCCACCTGCAAGCCGGATCGTGAAGACTGGTACATGCGGGCGTCGGAAACGCATCTCGATTACGATCGCAATGAAGGTACGGCCAGTCATGCCTCCATGTGGTTTGGTGGCGTGCCGTTTTTCTATACCCCCATTGCGTCGTTTTCGCTGAATGGCCAGCGACGTTCGGGCGTCCTGCATCCACATTTTTCCACGTCGACGCGTAGTGGTATTGATTTTACGGTCCCGTACTACTGGAACATCGCGCCCAACTATGACATGACGCTGTTTCCCCGCTACATGAGCAAGCGGGGCTTCCAGCTTGGCGCCGAGGCGCGCTACGTCGATTACAACTTTCAGGGTACGACGCGGGTCGAATATCTGCCGAACGACGAAATGGTTAATCGCCAGCGCTACGGCTACCGGATCGAGCACCAGCATATTCTCGGACAGGGCGTTTCAGCTGCGATCAACTGGAATGGTGTGTCGGATGATTTCTACTGGCAGGATTTGTCGTCGCGCCTGCTGCAGACGTCACAAACGCAGCTACCCAAGCAGCTTACGCTGAACTATGTTCCATCTCCCTGGCTTCAGACCAATCTTCAGGTCTTGCGCTATCAGACATTGCAACTGGACCCGGCCAATCCAATCGCGCGTCCCTACTTTCTTGAGCCGCAACTGAATGTCCTGGCCTTCCGTCCCAATCTGATGAAGATGGACTTCAGCATGATCGGACAATATTCGCGCTTTACCCATGTCGATGCCGGCAAGGTGCAGGGCAACCGTTTCGTGCTCTACCCCCAGTTGTCGCTGCCCATCGTCAATCCTGCCTTCCAGATCACCCCCAAGGTCGGGTTGCACATGAGCCAGTATTCCCTGGAAAACCAGGCAATCGGCCAGCCAGACAGCGTCAGTCGTGTTCTGCCGACCTTCTCTCTGGATTCGACGATGACCTTCGAGCGAGAGGGGGACTGGTTTGGCAAGGGCTACATCCAGACGCTGGAACCAAGGCTTTACTACGTCAATATCCCGTACAAGGATCAGCGCCAGATTCCGCTGTTTGATACCGGTCTGGCCGATTTCAACTTTGCCCAGATCTTTGCCGAGAACCGTTACAGCGGCCTGGACCGCATCAACGATGCCAACCAGTTGACGGCGGCGGTTGCAACCCGCCTGCTGGATGGTGATACGGGGGTGGAGAATTTCAAGGCCATGGTTGGCCAACGTTATTATTTCAGTCAGCAGCGCGTGTCCATCGCGGGAGAGGTTACTCGCCAGAACAATTTCTCCAATCTGGTGGCCGCGGTCAATGGCCTGGTGGCGCCCAAGACCTATATGGATCTGGCCTGGGAATACAATTACCGGGACAGTGTTAGCGAACGTTTCGCCGCCGGTGTCCGTTATCAACCGGAGCTTGGCAAGGTCATGTCAGCCAGCTATCGCTACACCCGAGACCCGCTGACCACGCTGTCGACCGTCGATCAGATTGATATTGCCGGGCAGTGGCCGCTGACGTCAAAATTGTATGCGGTTGGTCGCTATAACTACTCGATGCGTGACAAGCAAATGCTTGAATCGATTGCCGGCGTGGAGTACAACGCCGGATGCTGGGCGGTTCGACTGGTGGGGCAGCGGCTCGCCGCAATCTCCGGCAAGCCTAACGACACCCTGTTTTTCCAGCTTGAACTGAATGACTTCGGTAGTATCGGCTCCAACCCGATCGGCCTGCTGCGGCGTAGCGTCCCCGGTTACGGCAAAATCAACGAACTGCCCGACAGCAGCCTGCTTACCTCTCAATGAAGACCATGAACCCACTTATTCGTCACCTGATTGTCCTGATCTGCTGTCTTGGCGGCCTGCTGGCGCATCCAGTGTCTGCCGCGCCAGAGCCCGTTATCGAGGCTGATCGCATCGTGGCTGTTGTCGGCGATGATGTCATCACTTATTTCGATCTGCGCACCCGCCTGGCCGCTGCCCTCAAGCAGTTGCAAAAGCAGGGTACGCCGCTGCCGCCTCAGGAGGAACTCGAGCGTCAAATGCTGGAGCGCCTGATCATGGAACGGGTTCAGCTGCAATATGCCCGCGAATCCGGCCTCAAGATCGACGATACCCAACTGGATCAGGCAATCGGGCGAATTGCCGCCGGTAACAAGATGACCCCGCAGCAGTTCAGGACAGCTCTCGAAAAGGATGGCGTGCAATATGCACAATTCCGCGAAGAAATCCGTAATGAAATGGTGACCGTTCGGTTGCGTGAGCGAGAGGTCGACAGCAAGCTGGTGGTGTCCGATGGAGAAATCGACAACTATCTGGCTGACCAGGCCGCCAAAGGCGGCGGCGAAGAGTATCAAATTGCACACATTCTCCTGCGTGCGCCGGAGTCAGCCAGCCCCGAACAGCTGCAAAAACTGCGTTTGCGCGGCGAGCAAGCCTTGAAGCGGGCGCAGGCCGGCGAAAATTTCGCCGAATTGACCGCGACTTTCTCGGATGCTCCCGATGCCCTGAAGGGCGGCGATCTTGGCTGGCGCCCTCTGGATCGCATGCCGGCACTCTATGCGGAGGTCAGCGCCCGCCTGCAGCCTGGACAGGTCAGCGAATTGCTGCGTTCGTCGGCCGGCTTCCACATCATCAAATTGCTGAACAAGCGTGGTGGCAGCATGCCGGCCTCGGTACAGCAGACCCACGCGCGCCATATCCTCATCCGCATCAACGAAGTCGTTTCCGAAGCCGAGGCGCGGCACAAACTTGAAAGCGTTCGTGAACGCATCATCAACGGTGTCGATTTTGCCGAACAGGCCCGCCTGTATTCGCAGGATGGGTCTGCCGCGAAGGGCGGGGACCTTGGCTGGCTTTCTCCAGGTGACACCGTCCCTGAGTTCGAGCGGGCCATGGACGCGCTCAAGGTCAATGAAATCAGTCAGGTCATCCAGTCGCCTTTCGGCATGCATCTGATCCAGGTCCAGGAGCGCCGCGAACAGGACGTATCGGCCGAGCGCAAGCGGGGTGCCGCCCGTCAGGCCTTGCGTGAACGCAAGCTTGACGACGCCTATCAGGACTGGTTGCGCCAACTGCGCGACCGCACCTACGTCGAAAACCGACTCGAAGAAAAGTGATGCTGCCGGTCATTGCCGTGACCAGCGGTGAGCCCGCTGGCATCGGTCCGGAGCTTTGCCTGAGTCTGGCTGGCTATGAAGGCGAAGCGCAGCCGGTCATCCTGGGGGATCGCAACCTGCTTCAGGCACGCGCAGAACAGCTTGGCCTGGCCGTGCAATTTCGCGATTTTTGCCCGAAAAATCCGGTTGACCGCAGCAAGCTGGATGTTTTGCACATTCCCCTCTCGGTACCCTCGCAAGCCGGTACGCTCGATGCCAGGAATGGCTGCTACGTGCTAGCCCTGCTGGATCGTGCCCTGGCCGGCTGCCAGTCCGGCGAATTTGCCGCGATGGCCACGGCGCCGGTGCATAAAGGCGTGATCAACGATGCCGGCGTGCACTTCACCGGCCACACCGAATACCTGGCCGAGAAGACTGCGACGCCACTCGTTGTCATGATGCTGGCCGGCGACACCGAGCGCGGCCCGTTGCGCGTAGCGCTGACAACGACCCATGTGCCGCTGAAGGACGTTTCACGGGCCATCACGGCCGATCTGCTGGAAAAGACCTTACGCATCCTGAATGCCGACCTGCGCCGCAAATACGGGTTAGCCGAGCCTCGCATCCTCGTTGCCGGCCTCAATCCGCATGCCGGCGAAGGTGGTTATCTCGGTATGGAAGAAATCGAGGTCATTACGCCGGTTCTCGATAAGCTGCGCGCCGAGGGCATGCATTTGACCGGCCCCTATCCGGCTGACACGATGTTTACGCCACCCATTCTCGCCCAGGGCGATGCCGTGCTCGCCATGTATCACGACCAGGGCCTGACCGCGCTGAAGTACGCCACGTTCGGCAAGGGTATCAACGTGACGCTGGGCCTGCCCATCATCCGCACTTCGGTTGATCACGGCACGGCACTGGCGTTGGCCGGCACGGGCAGGGCCGATCCGGGCAGCCTGCTCGAAGCTGTTGCGGAAGCGGCCCGTATGGCCACAAGGAAAATGCCATGAAGGGCCATGTTGCCAGAAAACGCTTCGGTCAGAATTTTCTGGTCGATCCCGGCATCATCGCCGCCATCGTGTCGGCCGTGGATCTCAGGCGCGATGAAACCGTCGTCGAAATTGGCCCCGGGCTGGGGGCAATTACTGAACCGTTGATGACGCGTGTCGATCATCTGCATGTCGTCGAAATCGACCGCGACCTGATCGTCCGGCTCAAGAAACAATACTCACCGGAACGTATGACCGTCCATGAAGGCGACGCGCTGGCCTTCGATTTCGCCTGCATTGGCAAGGATCTGCGGTTGGTCGGCAATCTGCCCTACAACATTTCGACGCCGTTGCTCTTTCATCTCGCCGAGTACGTTGACGTCGTGCACGACATGCACTTCATGCTGCAAAAGGAGGTTGTTGAGCGCATGGTGGCTGAACCGGGCACCGCCGATTTCGGCCGGATGTCGGTGATGCTGCAATACCGCTTTTATCTGGAGTGGCTGATCGATGTCCCACCCGAAAGTTTTGATCCACCTCCCAAGGTTCAGTCGGCGGTTGTTCGCCTGATTCCCAAGCCTGTTTCGGAATTGACGGCGAAAAATCAGGAAAAGCTGTCACAGGTCGTGCTCACAGCCTTTTCGCAACGCCGCAAGATGCTGCGCAATACGATGAAAGGCTTGTTGAGCGATGCCGCTTTTGCCGAACTGGGCATAGCGCCAACCCTGCGCCCGGAAGATGTTTCGGTCGAGGATTACGTGCGGATTGCCAATTACCTGTCGGCCTGATCCTGCGGTCAACCGGAAATAAAGCCCGAAATTGAAAGATGCCGGGGCGTAAAAAAACCTGCCGAGGCAGGTTTTTTTACGGACACTGTGCCGGATTACTTCTTCATCGGGCAGGTATTCATGCCGAGCAGCGTGTAGGCCGGGCACCAGCCCATCAGGCCGGTGGCCAGCGGCACGACGCCGATATAGCCCCAGACCGGCAGCAGGCCGGCAGCAGTCGCGCCGATCAGGCCAGCGCCAGCAACGATACGCACGATTTTGTCGATTCCGCCAACATTTGCAGCCATGGTGTTTTCTCCGTCAGGTTATGTGTACAACGCCAATGTAACGGTCTGGCGTGACGGCGTATGTAACCTCAGTCACACAGCAGCAAGTTTCTGCAAACCTTCCCGGTCAACGACCGTGAGTTGTTCGCGGCCCAGCGTGACCAGGCCTTGGGCTGCAAAGCCTTTCAATAGCCGGCTGACAATTTCGCGGACGCTGCCCAGTTCATCGGCCAGTTGCTGGTGGGTCACGTTGAGCGTGGACTCGTGGCGGGCCAGCAGCAGCTTGGCCAGTCGCTGGTCGAGACGGGCAAAGGCGACTTCTTCGACCAGTTGCATCAGTTCGCCGATACGGTCGGCAAACAGGTGAAAGACGAAGTCTCGAAAAGGCGCGTGTTCGACCATCAAGGTGGTGAAGGTGCTGACCGGCAAGGCAAGCAGGGTGAGCGGGGTTTCGGCGATGCCGCGGGCGTTGTAGTCGGAATGCCCCAGCAGGCAGCTTGAGGAAATGATGCAGGAGCCACCCGGCATGACCCGGTAAAGCATCAGCTCACGGCCGTTGGCAGCCAGCTTGATGACCTTGATGCTGCCTTCGAGCACGAGCGGAAAGCCTTGGCACGGCTGATGTTCGGCGAACACCTGGGTGCCGGCCGGCAGCTGCATGATGGCACCCGGTGGCAGCTGCGCGGCGAGTTGTCCGGCCGGCAGGCTGGCGAGCGCCGGGTACAGGTTTGCCAGCTTTTGGGGGTCGATGGCAGCGGTCATGGCTGGTGGCCTGATAACAACAGCATCAGCCCACGGTCGCCCAGACCGGTGCGTGGTCGGACGGCCGTTCCAGCTTGCGCGGGGCGCGGTCGATGCCGGCGGCGGTACATTGCTCGGCCAGCGGCGTTGACAGCAATACATGGTCAATACGCAACCCCTGGTTTTTCTGGAAGCCGAGCATCCGGTAGTCCCACCACGAAAACGTCTTTTCCGGTTGCTCGAAGAGGCGGAAGCTGTCGCTCAGACCCAGTCCGATGAAGCGCTGGAAGGCGGCGCGCTCGGGTTCGGAGCAAAGAATGCCGCCGGCCCAGGCCTTGGGGTCATGCACGTCACGATCGTCCGGCGCGATGTTGTAATCGCCGCACAGCGCGAGTTTCGGGTACTTCTGCATTTCCTCGTCGAGCCAGACGGCCAGACCATCAAGCCAGCGCAGCTTGTAATCGTATTTTTCGCTGCCGACGGCCTGGCCATTCGGCATGTAGGCGCAGATCACGCGAACATCGCCGATCGAGCCGCTGATCAAGCGTTTTTGTTCATCGGGGAAATGCGGGTTGCCGCAGACAATGTCATGAATCGGTTCGCGTGCGAGCAGTGCGACACCGTTGTAGGTCTTCTGGCCGGAAAACGCGACCTGATATCCGGCAGCTTCGATCTCGGCACGCGGGAAATTCTGGTCTTCGAGCTTCAATTCCTGCAGGCACAGGGCATCCGGTTTTGCCGCCGCAAGCCAGTCAAGCAGGTGCGGCAGGCGAACCTTCAGGGAATTGACGTTCCAGGAGGCAATCTTCATTTGCTGGCGACGCCCGAGGGTTTGCTGGCCGGCGCACTCTTCGGGTAGCCGGCGAGGTCGAGCAGATTGTTGTAGGCACCCGCTTCGAACCCGCGGAAGCGCTGGTTGCCGACTTTCACGGACGGGACGAAGACATCACCGATCAGTTGCTTCAGTTCTTCGATCTCTTCCGGCTTTTGCAGCATCTTTTCGGTAAAAGGTACGCCTCGGCCATGCAGCAGTTCGCGCGCCTGCTTGCACTCGTTGACGCAGTCTGCGCTGGTGAACAGCACGACCGGAAACGCTTCGGCGGCCTTTTTGGTCGCGAACGACAAACCATCGCCGGCGTCATTGTTGCCACCCATCTTGACCACGCTTCGGGCTTTGCCCGGCGGTGGCGTATCAGTAATGACCGTCTGGCCGTTGGTGTCGGTCCACCGATAGGTATCTGCCGATGCACCGACGCTGGTCAGCGTCAGGCAGATCGCGAACAAATAGCGCATGATTTTCTCCCTGAACCCTTATTAGGCAGCAATCATACCGCTATGACGGAGAAGCGCATCAACACTTGGCTCGCGACCACGGAAAGCCTTGAAGGATTCAATGGCCGGACGTGAGCCGCCGACCGACAGGATTTCATCCAGGAAGCGCTTGCCCACCGCCGCATCGAACGGATTGCCGGCCTCCTCGAAGGCGGCATAGGCGTCGGCCGACAACACTTCTGCCCATTTATAGCTGAAGTAGCCGGCGCCATAGCCGCCACCGAAAATGTGCGAAAAGCTGTTCGGGAAACGGTGCCATTCGGGGGGCAGCAGCACGGCGACTTCCTTGCGCACGTCGTTGAGCACGTCCATCACGGTCAACCCGGATTTCGGGTCAAAATCGGAATGGATCAGCATGTCGAACAGCGAAAACTCGATCTGGCGCACGGCCATCATGCCGCTCTGGAAGTTCTTGGCGGCCAGCATCTTGTCGAACAGTTCGCGCGGCAGCGGGGTGCCGGTATCGACGTGGGCCGTCATCCCCTCGACCACTTCCCATTCCCAGCAATAGTTTTCCATGAACTGCGACGGCAGTTCGACGGCATCCCATTCGACGCCGTGGATGCCCGAAACGCCGAGCTCTTCGCCCCGCGTGAGCAAATGGTGCAGGCCGTGGCCGGTTTCGTGGAACAGCGTGGTGACGTCGTCGTGCGTGAAGGTCGCCGGCTTGCCGCCGACCGGGCGCGAGAAGTTGCAGTTGAGGTAGGCGATCGGCTTCTGGATGCCGTTGAGCACCCGGCGGCGCGAGCGGGCTTCGTCCATCCAGGCGCCGCCGCGTTTGGTTTCGCGGGCGTAGAGGTCGAGGTAAAACTGGCCGACCAGCTCGCCGGCCGGCGTTTCCAGACGGTAGAAGCGGACGTCCTCGTGCCACACGGGCGCCGTGTCCGGTTTGACCTTGACGTTGAACAGGCTCTCGATGACCTTGAACAGGCCGCCGAGCACCTTGGGTTCGGTGAAATACTGCTTCACTTCCTGCTCGGAGAAGGCGTAGCGCGCCTGCAGCAGCTTTTCCGACACATAGGCGGCATCCCAAGGCTGGAAGTCGGCCAGGCCGAGTTCATCCTTGGCAAAGGCGCGCAGTTCGGCGATGTCCTTCTCGGCAAACGGCTTGGCCTTGGCCGCCAGTTCGCGCAGGAAGGCGAGCACCTGGGCCGGTGTGTCGGCCATTTTGGGGGCCAGCGACACTTCAGCAAAATTGTTGAAGCCGAGCATTTTGGCGTCTTCGACGCGCAGTTCCAGCATGCGCTGGATGATCGGCGTGTTGTCCCATTCCTGCTTGCTGGTGCCGTCGGTGAATTCGGCGGCGCGTGTGGCGTAGGCGCGGTACAGGCGGGCGCGCAGCTCGCGGTTGTCGGCGTACTGCATGACCGGACCGTAGGAGGGGGCCTGCAGGCTGAAGCGCCAGCCGTCGACACCGGCTTTTTCGGCGGCGGTTTTGGCGGCTTCCTTGGCATCGGCAGGCAGCCCGGCGAGCAGGGATTCATCGGTGATAACTTCAGAAAAGGCGTTGGTCGCGTCGAGCAGATTTTCGGCGAACTTGGCCGAGAGCTGGGACAGCTCTTCCATGATGGCCTGGAAGCGCGGCTTCTGGTCTTCCGGCAGTTCGGCGCCGGACAGGCGGAAATCGCGGACTTCGTTGTTGACGATCTTTTTCTGTTCGACCGTCAGCGTGGCGTACTCGGCGCTGTCGCGCAGCGCCTTGTATTTCTCGAAGAGCTTCAGGTTCTGGCCGAGTTCGGCATAGAAACGCGAAACCTCCGGCAACATCTCGTTGTACGCCTCGCGCCAGGCCGGGATATCGTTGACCGAGTGCAGGTGGCCGACGATGCCCCAGGCGCGGCCGAAGGGCTCCAGGCCATCGGACAAGGCGCCGGCAAAATCGGTCCAGGTGGCTGGCGTGGTATCGGCGGTCAGGCGCTCGACCAGTTCGCGACCTGCGGTCAGCAGCGATTCAATGGCTGGTTTGACGTGTTCGGGCTGAACGGTGTCAAAACGGGGCAGGTCGGAAAAATCGAGAAGGGGATTGGCAGTCGTCATTTATATTCCAGGCAAGAAAAACGGGCGGTCAGGCCGCCCGTTGAATCTGGGGGCAGACCCCCTATTCTACAAGCTCGCGGTAGGCATGCCACGACGCATGGCCGAGAATTGGCATGATGACGATCAGGCCGAACAACAGGCTGGCGAAACCCAGCAGGGTCAGCGCGACGAGCAGGGCTGCCCACAGCAGCAAGGGCCCGGCATTGCGTGCGAAGGTGCGCAGGCTGGTCATCATGGCCGTGGCTACATCGGCATCACGGTCGAGCATCAGCGGCACCGAAACCACCGCCAGTGCGTAGGCGAATAGCGCCAGAATGCCGCCGAGTGCAAACCAGGTGGCAGTAAATGCCAGGTGCTCTCCGCCAAAAAGGACCTGGTTCAGATACAGGCTGGCGCTGGGTGCGGAGGTGACGCCGATCATGGCGAAGGAGATGGCGGAAAAGCGCTCCCACATCAGGGCGATCAGGGCGAGAATCAAGCCGAAGAGGGCCAGCGACCGCCCGTTGCGTGCGAAACACTTGAGCGAGTCAATGAACAGGATTTTTTCGCCGGCTTCATGGCGCCGGCTTAACTCATACAACCCGGCCGCCAGCAGCGGCGCGATCAGGAAGAAGCCCGAGATCGAGACGGTGAGGAGATGCGGCGTCTGGAGGAAAGCGAGGATGATCAGGTCGCCGCCCAAGGCGAACAGCAGGCCATAGGCCAGCGATGGTAGCGGGTTGGCGCGCACGTCCTGCCAGCCTGCCTTGAGCCATGCCAGCGGACGGCCCATGCTGATCCGCTGAATCGCCGGCAAGGTTGTGCTGGCGGGCGATAAGGGGTTGCTGCTGTCTTTCATGGCTGTTTCCCTGTGAAGTTGCAGCCTTTGGACCCGGCCATGGCGGCCGGGTTCAGGCAAAAGTGATTACAGCGTCTTGCCGGTCAGGCGTTCGTACGCCTCGATGTATTTGGCGCTGGTGCGGCCGATGACGTCCGCCGGCAGCCTGGGGCCGGGGGCAACCTTGCCCCAGTCCAGCGTCTCGAGGTAATCGCGGACGAACTGCTTGTCGTAGGATGGCGGGTTGCTGCCTTCCTGGTACTGGTCAGCCGGCCAGAAACGGGACGAGTCCGGCGTCAGCGCTTCGTCGATCAGGTGAAGCGTGCCGGCGGCGTCGATACCGAATTCGAACTTGGTGTCGGCGATGATGATGCCGCGACCGCGGGCGTAGGCAGAGGCCTCTTCGTACAGCTTGATGGCGGCGATACGGGCTTCGTCAGCGAGTTGGGCGCCGTTCTTGCCGGTGCCGGCCAGGGCCTCGGCCAGGTCGGCGGCGCAATTGGCCTGGGCGACCGCCAGGGAAACGTTCTCGTCATGATCGCCGACGGCTGCCTTGGTCGCCGGCGTGAAGATCGGGGCGGGCAGACGGGCGGCCATCTTCAGGCCGGGGGGCAGGGCGATGCCGCAGATCGCGCCGGTAGCCTGGTAATCTTTCCAGCCGGAGCCGATGACGTAGCCGCGAACGACGGCTTCGATCGGCAACGGACGCAGTCGCTTGACAACGACGGCCCGTCCCCGGACCTGCGCGCGTTCGCTGTCGGCAACGACAGATTCCGGATCAATGCCGGTCAGCTGGTTCGGCACGATGTGGCCGAGCTTGCCGAACCAGAAATCGGCGACGGCAGTCAGCACTTCGCCCTTGCGCGGAATCGGGTCCGGCAGGATGACGTCGAAGGCAGACAGGCGATCGGACGTGACGATCAGCAATTTATCGGCGTCGACCCCGTAAATGTCGCGGACTTTGCCCTTGGATAGCAGGGGCAAGCTGGTAATGGAGGACTGGAACAGCGGAGCGGACACGGCAGATTTCCCGAAAGCAAAAGGCCGATTATAAATTAATGCGGCGTTTCACCGACTTCTGCTGCAAGTTTCTTGCGCATGCGGCGAGTGCCCCAGGCCAACAGCGACGCGATGATGGGAATGGAAATGGCGGTGATGACGTCGGTGTTCAGGTGGTGCAGCTCCTTCGTGCCCTTGGCCAGATACTGCACCAGTTGCGAGCCGTAATAGGTGAGGACGACGACGGAGAGGCCTTCGACCGTCTCCTGCAGGTGCAGCTGCATCCTGGCGCGGTTGTTCATCTGGCCGAGCAGTTCCTGATTCTGACGCTCCAGCTCGATGTCGACACGGGTGCGCAGCAACTGGCTGTTGCGGGCGACCCGGGCGGAGAGTTCTTCCTGCCGGCGGCTGATGGCTTCGCAGGAGTTCATCGCCGGCAACAGGCGGCGTTGCATGAATTCGACAAAAGTTGGGAGGCCGGAAATCCGCGTTTCGCGCAGTTCCTCGATGCGTTGCATGACCAGCCCGTGATAGGCATGCGAGGCGCCGAAACGGAAGGTGGTGCGGGCGATCGAGTGTTCGACTTCGGCGGCCAGCCTGGACAGGATGCCAAGCACTTCGCGCTCATCGTTCATCGAGCGGGCCTGACCAATGCGGTCCATCAGTTCCGCCAGCTGCTTTTCGCCCTTGTACAGCCATTTGCCGACTTCCTTGGCAACGGGCAGGCCGAGCAGGGCCATCATCCGGTAAGTCTCGATTTCAACCAGGCGCTGTACCGTGCGGCCGGCCTGGCGCTGAGTCAGTTTTTCGTTGAGGACCAGAAACCGTGAAAAGCCGTTGTCGATCTTGAAGTCGGTGAAGATCCAGGCGGCTTCGTCAGCCACCTTGGCGGCAACCATGGTGCGGCCGTTCGGGGTCAGGCCGGCGAGCACCGATTCAGGGGTGATGTCCTGCGTCGAGCGCAATTCGACATGGATGGCGACCATCAGCTTGCCGGGAATGCCATGCAGCCATTCCGGATGCACAGCGTCAAACGCGGTTGCATCCGGATGCAGCTGTTCACCGGTTTCGAGCGGCCGGAAGAAGGTGTAGCTGGAGAACTCGGTATGCAACTCCCAGCGCATGCGGAAGGTGCTGGTCTCGATCATCAGGTGCGAATCGGAGCTGTCGATCGACGTGCAGACGTGGCCGTGACTGAGCGTCGTCAGATTGTCGCGCTCTGCCTGCACGGTTGTCGCGCTGTGCTTGAAGACCAGGTGCGAAACCAGCACCGCGCCGACCAGGGGGACCGGCGGGCGGGCATGAAATTCGTTGTTCAGGCGCTGGCGGAGCGGGTGCTCTTCCAGTTCGGCAAGCGTCAGGCGAGGATGCATGATCGTAGCGTCCATGAAATGTTGCAGTGCAGCAGATTGTAGCCCAACAATTTTGGGATCCAGTGTGAGGTTCCAGAGTTTAACGCGGCTGTTCGCGTCATTCGCAACGAATGGGGGTTGCCACGGTCAACCGGAAAAAATGTGCAAAATCGAAATTTTCCAATTCTGGAATCTCGCCGAAAGGCGGTCGTGGCAGCGGTGTTGGCCGAGTCCCATGTCACCGCCAGTCGTTCAGGGCGACAGCAAAGAAGCATTGTTCGCTCAGTTGACGGATAATTCGCCTTTGGCCTTAAGGCGTTGTTTTTTGTGATCGATTCGCGCATTGCCGACAAACGCCGACCCTGACCACTGATAAAGGCACTATGAAAGACTATTACGGCTTGCTCGGCGTTGCGCCGGATGCCAGCGCTGAAATCATCAAATCCGCTTACCGGAAGAAAGCGGCGCAGTTTCACCCCGATCGCAACCCGGAACCGGACGCCGCCAGCAAGTTCAGGGCGGTGCAGGAAGCTTACGAAGTACTGGCTGACCTCGATCGTCGCAAGGTTTACGACGAGACGCGGCGCAGCAGCCTGATCGACGACCCGCTGGTCGTGGCGCGCGAAATCTGGTCCAGCCATCTAGGAAACATGCAAACGTGAAAAAATCTTATTACTTCGCCGAATTATCCTCGTCCTACGATGCTGAAATTCAGGACTTGCTGAACGATTCGGAAGGCAACTCGGCGCTCAAGGCCCGGCTCAAGGAAAAACGCCAGGAACTGAAAGCCATTCTGCCGATGATTGAATTCAGCCCGGAAATGGTGGTACCCGTCTTCTACGACGCGTTCAGCTTTCCGAACAGTCACGCCATGGCGGCCGCGGTGATGTGTGAGCCCGATGACGGCGATTTTCCGGTCTGGGAGGACATCAGCGCCCACATCACACTGGAGGCCTGGGCCGCACCCTACGTGACCGCCGTTCTGACCGAAGGGGCCGGCGAGGACTTCATGGTCACCGCCGCCTGCCTGGAGTTCCTGCGCAAGTTCGATCATGTCGCGTCGGCGCCCGTCAAGAAAGACGACGACGATGAAGTCACCGGTGACGACGAGACCCGCAGCCATCAGAACAGTGATGACGATGATGATGACGATCGCGATCTGGCCGAAGCCGGTGACGACTGGCTGGGTGAGCAGGGCTTCGACTCGCTCAAATCCTGATCCGGGCCGACGCAGTACCCAGCATTCGAATTATTGACAAGGCATGACATGACACACCCCGTCGTACTCAAGACATCCCAACTCATCCTCGCCGGCGACGTAAAAGGCGCCGAAACGGCCCTCGCCAACATCGCGGACACCGAGGGTGATGGCGCGCTGGTCGAAATTCTCGACGACATCGCGCCGAAGGATCTGCTCGCCATCATGCGTGGCTTTGATGGCTCCAGGCAGTCGGTGGTCAATATGGTGGTCATGCCCGAGCAGTTTGCCCGGGCTGTCATTCTCGAAGTGCGCTATCGCGACCAGACCCATGCCGCGCTGCACGGCATGATGAACGCCGTGCTCTACCGCGACGAGGAAATGACCGCCGAATACCTCGAAGCGATTGGCGAGATTGAAGGGGGCTACGAAGTGCTGGCCAACTATTTTGGTGAGCGTGACGACGAACTGCTGGCCTTCGCCATGTCGGGCGTTTTCACCGAAGATTACGATGGCGATGGCGGCCACGAGTCGAAATCGATCTCCTGGCTCAACGAAAAAATCGACGAAATCGATGAAGCGTTGCATGAAGGCAATTCCATCACTGGCTCGCGCCCCAAGGTGTCGCGTTCGGAAATTGCCGATCGCGACTGGATGGAAACCGCCTGGGTGCTGCGCTACGAGCTGCCGGATATTTTCGAGCAGATCGTCATCACCCTGCGCGACCGCCTGCTCCGCCGGGTCGAAGTGCTGGAAGATGGCGAACCGGGCGACAGCGCACCGAAGACCGCTGCCGTGTCGTCGGCGCCGGAAGAGGAATCGGCGCTCTAGACATGGCTTCCGTACAACACGCGATGGCGGTCGTTGATGACCGCCCCTATTTTGCAAGAGCGGTGCGTTTCGGGCTGGACAACGGCATTCTGACGCGCGAAGACATCGCCCGGATGGAAGCAGACGGCCCGAAAGGCATCGTCCAGATTGCCGATCATTTCGGCACCGCCTATCTGCGCACCGATCTCGAAAGCGCCGTGGCGCGGATGGCCAACCTGATCAGCCTGTATCTCGAAGACTTTTCGAACGGCGATCTGCGCGCTGCCGCCATCTCCTTGCGCGACAACACGCTGCTCTCGCATTCGCGCGGCGGCTCCGAGATGCTCAAACGCCTGCACGCCATGCCCGGCGACACCAGCCTGCATGTCCGCAAGGTTGATCCGGCGGCGCAGAAAATTTTCGTCAACGAACGGACGCTGGCTTTTCCGCTGACCGTGGCCAGTTACCGGGCGCAGGTGGCGCAGTGTCAGGCCAACCAGATGCGCATCGATTTTGCCCGCTGGCTGGCGCGGCAATTCGATGCCAGCCAGGACGAATACGAACACTACAGCGCCGAAGAAGTCATGCGCTCGGCCATGTTGCTGCTCTATGTGGGCGCCAAGACGCTGGCGTTTCCGTCGAAATCAGGGTTCGTCAAACTCGTCGAAGCGCTGCGCAAAAAGACGTTCAAGCACAAGCCGGCGACGGTCGATGCCTTCCTGCGCGAGGCGCCGGAAGATTTTCAGCGGATGACCCGGCAGGCGTTGGCAGACTTCATCGACACCGCTTTGCCGCGCCTTAAATCACCGGAAAAGTCGGCCGACGAAATCCTGCACGCCGAAGCGCAGGGTGCCTTCTTTGTGCGCGACATGCCGGAAGAAGACGTCGTCGCCTACGACAAGCTGGTCGCCAAGGAATGGGTGCGCATCACCAAGGGCGAAGCCGATGATCCCGCCGTGCTGGCCACGCTCTTCCTCAACGTCGCCACCGGCCATCCGCCCAAGGCATCGGCCCTGCTCAAGGACGCCAAAAGCATCATCGCCACCTTTCGCGCCCAGGGCTTTGACCACAAGGCGGTGCTCGCCTTCATCGACGAACACGCACCCTTTGAGCAGCGCGAGGACCTGAAAGCGATGTGGGCGCAGGATTTGAAGCCGGACGCCGAAATCCATCTGGCCGACAACGACCCGCAAATGCCCGATGCCTACATGGAGCGCGCCCTGAAATACTTCCGGCAGAACTGCGTGGCGAACTGGAAGGGCAGCAGCCGCTAGTCGGGCTTACTGCCGTGCCGAATAGGTTGGCAAGGTGATGCGGAAAGCCATGGCGAGCAGGCGGGCGGCGAGCACCACCGCCATGCCGGCCCACGCCGCCGCCACCGGCGAGACGCCCAGCATTTGCAGCCCGACCAGCGCCAGCGCGCCGGCCCAGGCGGCGGACGCATAGAGCTCCCCCTGCACGAAAACCAGCGGCACTTCGTTGCACAGCACATCGCGCAACACGCCGCCCACCACCCCGGTAATCACGCCGAGCAAGCTGGCCACCAGCCACGGTGCCTGCCATTCCAGCGCGATCTGCGTGCCGGAGACGGTGAATAGCGCCAGCCCGATCGCATCGGGAATCAAAAAGCGGCGCGACGGCAGGTGCAGGGCGCGCACCGCAAAGAAAATGAGCAGCGCCGTCAGTAACGCGACCACCAGATAGGTTTGGTCATTGATCCAGAACACCTTGCGGTCGAGCAAGACGTCGCGCACCGTGCCACCGCCAAGCGCCGTCGCGCCGCCGACCATCACGGCGCCGATCAGATCCATGTTCTTGCGGCCGGCATCGAGTACGCCGGTCAGCGCATTGACGGCCACGGCGGCCAGGCCGATCCAGTAAAGCAGGTTTTCCATCGTACATCGCTACGCGCTAGATAATTTACCGAGTGTATCGCTTGCCTACCCGAAGTGTGTAGCGCGTCTGGTGATTGGTGGGGGAATACACCAAATCTGTTCGCGACATGGCAGATGGGCATAATTTCCGGAGATGCGCTGAGGGTCGGATTCCTGGGCACAGTTGTTGCCCCTCGTCACAAGGCAGAAGTAGCGACTCCGCTGGTGCACAGCGAACTTGAGGCTGTTTGGTGACACGGGGCGGCTTTTTTGTATCTGCGGCTCGCGTAGTTGCGGTCAACGTGAATTTCCGCCTCTTTTTCGAATTTTCCAGAAACCTGTTGGTGGTCGGCTAATGGCTCGACGGCAGCCTGATGTGCGATTCGGCTAACATAGTCAGCATGCGTTATTCCCTGCTCGGTCGAGCTTGTCGAATCCTCCTTGTCCTGCTTGCGGTGGGCGCCGGTACGCTGGCCTCCGCCAGCGACGTGCGCATGGGGGTCTTGGCCTGGCTGGGGTCGGAAGAGGCGGAAGTGGAATGGGGGCCGCTGGTGCGTGGTCTTCAGCGTTCGCTGCCGAATGAGCACATCGTCGTTCGCCATCTCGATCTGGCTCAGATAACGGCGGCGCTGGCCGCTCATGAAATCGATTTCGTCGTCACCAATCCCGGCCACTATGTGACGCTGGAAGCGGAGAGCGGCATTGCCCGCATCGCCACGCAGGTCGGCGAGATGCAGCAGGACCCGGCGCATGTGGTGGGCTCGGCGGTGGTCGTCCTCGATTCACGGCACGATCTGAATCGGCTGCAGGATTTGCAGGGCCATACGCTGGCCGCTGTTTCGGCGGATGCCTTCGGCGGCTATCAGCTGATCTGGGGGGAGCTCATGCAATGGGGGTTGGACCCGGAGCGTGGGGATCCGCGGCCACTGTTCACCGGCTTTCCGATGTCGCGCGTGCTGGATGCGGTGCTCGCGGGCACGGCCGACGCCGGTGTTCTGCGTACTTGTTTGCTCGAACGTCTGGAGCGCGACGGCAGCGTGCCTCGCGGGCGGCTCCGCGTGCTGTCGCCACAGGCGCAATCGACGACTTGTCGATCGACGTCCCGACTTTATCCCGGTTGGGCCTTCGCCGCCGCCAGCGGCACGCCGCCCGAACTGACCCGGAAAGTCCTGTTCGCCTTGTTGTCCTTGCCGCCGGATGCCAATGGTCAGGCGTGGACCGTGCCCGCTGATTATCACCCGGTGCATGAATTGTTCCGGCAGTTGCAGATCGGTCCCTACGCCTTTCTGCGCGAAACGCGCTGGGCTTACCTGGCCCATCGCTACTGGCCCTGGGCTGCCGGCTTGGCTATTTTGCTCGTGCTCTGGGGTTTCTACACGCTGCATGTCGAACATCTGGTGCAACGGCGAACCCGCGAATTGACGGCCGTACTGGCCGAGCGCCAGAGCCTGGAAGAACGCGTGCGCAGCGGACAACAGCAGATGGAACACCTGTCGCGCTTGTCGATTCTCGGGGAACTGGCAGGAACGCTGGCCCATGAGTTGAATCAGCCGCTGGCGGCAATCGGCAATTACGCGCGCAGCCTGCTGCGTCGCCAGGAACGCGGCAAGCTTTCCGACGAGGCCTTGCGCCAGGCGGCCGAGGAAATCGCCAACGAGTCGGAGCGGGCGGCCGGCATTCTCGGTGGCATCCGCAGTTTTGCCCGCAAGCGCAATATCGTTCGCGAAGCCCGCGATATCGCCGATCTCGTCGGCGAGGCCAGCGGCCTGTTGCGAGGCATGTTGCCGCGGGCGCCGGTGGTCGAGGTGCACGACCATTTGCCGCCCGGGCAGCGCTTGGTCCTGGTCGACCCACTGCAGATTCAGCAGGTGCTGCTCAACTTGCTGAAGAATGCCTGCGACGCCCAGCGCGCGGCGGGTAGCGACGAGCGCATCGAAGTGCATTTGCAGGCCGATGGCGATCGTTGCGCGGTGGCCGTGCGCGACCATGGCACCGGGCTGACGGCGGAATTGCAAGCCCACCTGTTCGAAGCCTTCTTCACGACCAAACCCGACGGTCTGGGGCTGGGCTTGTCGATCTGCAAGACGATCATCGAGGCGCATGGCGGTGCCCTGCATGCCGAGGCTCCGGCCGACGGCAAAGGCATTGTTTTCCGATTTACGGTCGAGCGCGTCAAAATACCGCCTGCCGCTGCTGATTCCCCATTGCCATGACTACCACGCCTGCCGATCCCATCGTTCATGTCGTCGATGACGAAGCGCCGTTTCGCCGTTCCCTGCTGTTCCTGCTCGAATCCATGGGCTGGGCGGCGGTCGGGCATGAATCGGCGGAAGCCTTCCTGGAAGCGGCGCCGCAATTTCCGGCGGGCGGCGGTTGCCTGGTCCTCGATGTCCGCATGCTGCGGGTCAGCGGTCTGGAGTTGCAGCGCCGGCTGAAGGCCGCCAATTCACCGTTCCCGATCATCTTCATGACCGGTCATGGCGATGTCGAGCTGGCGGTACAGGCGATGAAGGAAGGGGCGGTCGACTTCCTGCAAAAGCCATTCAAGGACCAGCTTTTTCTCGATACCGTCGAGCGTGCCGTGCAACTGAGCATCGAACGCCATCAGGCCAGCCGCCGCAGCCAGGAGGCACAGCAGACCCTGGATCGCCTGTCGGTTCGGGAACGCGAAGTTGCCCGTCTGCTGGCGATCGGGCTGTCCAACAAGGAGGTCGGTCGACAGCTGTCGATCAGCGAAAATACCGTCCATGTCCATCGCCAGCATGTCATGGAAAAAACCGGTGCCGGGAGTGCCGCCGAACTGGCGCGACTGATCCTGCGCGCCAATCCATCCGGCCTCGACTAATCGCTTTCGGCTATCGGTCTAACCTGAACTCTGAATAGGCAGGCGACCCCTATCTCCCTAGACTTCTTCATGAAGTAATAAAGGGAGGATTGAATGATGAAAAACAAATTAATTGGGGCGGTCGCGCGGTTTGTCCAGATCGCGGTGTTCGGTATCGGTCTGTGCGCTGTCGTCGACAGCCAGGCTGCCGTGCAGAACCTGGCCGATGCCAGCGCCGATGCGGCGCTGATCAAGCGCGGCGAATATGTCGCCCATCTTGGCGACTGCATTGCCTGTCACAGCGCCGAGAAAGGCCAGCCGATGGCCGGTGGCCGCGGTCTGGAAACGCCTTTCGGCAAGCTCTATTCGACCAACATCACGCCCGATGTCAGTACCGGCATCGGCGCTTATACCTTTGCAGAGTTCGAGCGGGCGATGCGCCATGGGGTGGCCAAGGACGGCCACAATCTCTATCCGGCCATGCCTTATCCCTCGTACGCCAAGATGGATAACGACGATATGCGTGCCTTGTACGCCTATCTGATGCGCGGCTTGCCGGCGGTCAAGGAGGCGAACAAGCCCTCCGAGATGCACTGGCCGTTCACCATGCGTTGGGGATTGGCCCTGTGGAACTGGTTCTTCGTCGACAGCAAGCCGTTCGAGGCCGATAGCAGCAAGGATGCGCAATGGAATCGCGGCGCTTATCTGGTCCAGGGGCTGGGTCACTGCGGCTCCTGCCATACGCCGCGCGGCATAGCCTTCCAGGAAAAGGCCATGAGCGATGCCGGCAGCAACGGTGCCTATTTTCTCGCCGGCGCCAATGTCGAAGGCTGGCACGCCCTCAGTTTGCGCAATCTGTGGACCGTTGAAGACACGGTACTCCTGCTGAAGACCGGGCAAAACCGCTTTGCCACGGTTTCCGGCAACATGGCCGAAGTCATCCACCACAGTACCCAGCATTTCAGCGACGACGACCTGAAGGCGATTGCCCGCTACCTGAAATCGCTGCCGAGCAGCGACAAGGATCTGCCGATGCCGTCGAAGGTGATCAATCCAGGGGTGGTCCAGGCCAAAGCGCCGGACTCGCTGTTCAAGACCCGCGGCGGCCTCGGCTATGTCCAGTTCTGCGTCGATTGCCACCGGCAGGAAGGGGCCGGGGTGCCCAATGTCTTCCCGCCGATGGCCAACAATCCGGCGGTCATGGCCAAAGATCCGGCCACCCTGCTGCATATCATCCTGACCGGTTCGAAGAGCGCCGAAACGGCGGCCCACCCACGTGTGTTCACGATGCCCGCCTTCGCCCGGCTGAAAGATCAGGAGCTGGCCGAAATCCTCAGCTTCGTCCGTGCCAACTGGGGCGACAAAGCTCAGGACGTGACGGCTGCCGAAGTGGCCAAGATGCGCGCCCAGCTTGATCCGAAAACCACGGATTCGACGCCCTTTGACACCCCGCGTCTGGCCGACATGCTGGCTCAGCCCAATGCCGAGCAACTGGTTCGCGGCATGCGCCTGCATCTCGAAACCAAGGCCTTGTTGCCGAACAACGTCGGCGATTCGCTCAATTGCACCAGCTGCCACCTGAATGCCGGTACCGTCGCCGACGGCTCGCCATTCGTCGGTGTCTCCGCCTTCTTCCCCAGCTATGGCGCCCGGGCCGGCCGGACCATCAGCCTCGAAGAACGTATCAACGGCTGCTTCCGCCGTTCGATGAACGGCAAGCCGCTGCCGCCGGAATCGCCGGACATGAAGGCCATGGTTGCCTATTTCGACTGGATGAAGCGCGATACCAAGCCGGAAGACAAGGTCGCCGGACGCGGCGTCGGCAAGATCGACCGTTCGATCAAACCGAATGTCGAGCATGGCAAGCTGGTTTATGAAGAACAGTGCGCGGTCTGCCACGGCGAGGATGGCGAAGGGCTGAAGAACGCCGAAGGCAAATACATCTACCCACCGCTGTGGGGCGATCAGTCCTTCAACATCGGTGCCGGCATGGCTCGGACTTACACCGCTGCCGCCTTCGTCAAACGCAACATGCCGATCGCCATGCACGACAAGTTCCCGCTTGGCCAGGGTGGACTGTCCGACCAGGATGCCGTCGATGTCGCCGAGTATTTCTCGCACCAGCCGCGGTCTGACTTCCCGGACAAGGTCAAGGATTGGCCGAAGGACAAGAAGCCGTCCGATGCCCGTTACTGAGCGCTAAACCGGCGTCCAACAAAAGGAGTCTGCGGACTCCTTTTTTCGTTCACGGCGCCATGACGAGGCTAAGCTGTTTGAAAATCAATAACCGTTATAGCCAGCACCCGCCGCTCAGGTTATAACTAGCTGTCATTTCAGATGGTTCTCTCCGAATTTCAGTCAAGCGCCCATGTCCCTCATCTCCAAAACCGATCAGCAACTGATCTTCCATCCCCTCGACTTCACCCTGGCCGTGCTGCGCAACTTCAGCAAAAATCAGGGGTTGTTGCTGGCCGGTGCGGTCGCCTACTACGCGCTGCTTTCGCTGTTGCCGATGATGATTCTGCTGGTGCTTGGCCTGTCGCACTGGGTGACTCAGGCACAACTGCTGGCCACCTTGCAGCGCTATCTCGAATGGCTGGTACCCAGCCAGGCCAGCGCCGTGCTGACCGATGTGCTGGGCTTTATCAACCACGGGGTGTCGATCGGCGTGGTCCTGCTCGGCACCCTGATATTTTTCAGTTCGCTGACCTTTTCCATTTTGCAGAAGGCCATGGCGCAAATATTTGCCCATCGCTGCGCCACGGTAAAACGGCATCCCGTGGTCTCGGCGCTGCTGCCCTACAGCCTGCTCCTGCTCGCCGGTGTCGCCCTGTTGGGCGTCACCGTGATCTCGGTCGCCATCCAGAGCCTGTCGCAGGAAAGTCTCTACGCCTTCGGCGCCGAATGGCCCCTGCGCCGCCTCTCCGGCCTGGCCTTTTACGGCATGGGACTGGCGGCGGAAATCCTGATCCTCACCCTGTTCTACGTCGTCCTGCCCATCGGCCGCACCCGCATCCGCCACGCCCTGCTCGGGGCGGTGGTCATCACCCTGATCTGGGAAGTCATCCGCCACGTCCTGGTCTGGTATTTCGCCACCCTGTCCAAAGCCAGCGTCGTCTACGGCTCGCTGACCACCGCCGTCGTGGTGCTTTTCAGCATCGAACTGGCCGCCACCTTGCTGCTGCTCGGGGCGCAGGTTATTTCGGAGTACGAGCAGCTGGAAAGTCGGCTGGGCGATGCTGGTGGTAACGGCTAGGGCAGTTCCACGGTCAACCGTAAAAAACAGGCAAAACTGAAATTTGGCCAGCCAGCTAAAGCAACACCAAAAGCTGTGCGTGAAATGCCATTTGCAGTTTTGGCTAAATGTTCATACTGTCCGGTTTATCGCCCGAAAACTGTCGAACATATGCAACCAAATGCTCAAAATCATTCCCGCACAATTACTTCTGGCTGTCCTGTCCGCCAGCTTATTGGACAGCTATCCGGAATAGGCGACAGTTTTGTCGTCTACTAATAGTTAGATTCTTTGCACATACTCATGACGACCAAAGAAGCCGTTAGCTCTCTGTTGGAACAACGGAAGTACAGTCATCGCACTGTTGAGTCGTACGTTGGTTGGTTTGATCGACTAAGCTCTTATTTTCATGGTCGAAAAGTAGACGACCTTGATGCCGAAGATATTGCTTCGTACTTTCAGCATCTTCAGTCCAAACGACTGAATGATCAGACCGTACGGCAAGCTAGCTCAGCAATGCGTTTCATTTTCCGTGAGGTGCTCCGTAAGAAGGAGCTTGTTTCCGTAATCCCGATTGTGCGGCCGAAACGGCCCCAAGCCGTTATTCCCACCCAGGCACAAATATTTTCGGGGCTTGCGGAGGTCATAAACCCGCAGATACGGTTGGCGCTAAAGTGCATTTATGGGATGGGGCTTGAGTTACAAGAAGCGCTTGTAATACGCGTAAGGGATATTGATTTTCCATCGAACCGTGTCCGTGTGATTCCACAACGAAGCAAGACCGCGCGTGATATACCAATTCCGTTGTTTACCCTTGATGAATTGCAGGCTCTCGTCAGCCAAAAGAGGAAGGCCGACTTCCTCTTTACCAACGACAAAGGCGAAAAACTCCTAGAACAACGGCTTCAGCGAGGGTGGGCCGACGCACGTACTAAAGCCGGCCTTTCGCAGCGAATAAACATACGTTCACTTCGCCACGCATACATACGGCACCTGACCATGCTTGGAGTGCAACTCAAGGACGTGCTTCACCATCTTGGATTGCACAAGGCACGTACACTGGAGTACTACTCAAACTACAGCGCAGTTTCTACCGAAATTTGCTTTAGCCCCGCTGATCGCTTGATCCATGAATTCGAAACACCAAGTGAGTCCGAATCACCTTCGTATGTTTCGCCATCGCGAATTGCTGCATTGGTAGAACTGAAATCAGAGAAATACGACTTTCGGCGACTAATCCTGCTATTACAGGAGTTGAACTCGGCTTCATCGAATAGCAACTACTTGTCCATGGCGTTCTTGGTTCGAGCGATCATTGATCATGTTCCTCCGATTTTCGACTGCGAAACGTTTGGACAGGTAGCAAATAACTATCCAGGCACTCGATCATTCAAAAAGAATATGGATCATTTGCATAACGCATTGAGGAACGTTGCAGACAGCTACCTGCATACGCATATCAGGTCGAAAGAAGACCTACCTACTTTTCTTCAGATTGATTTCCGGTCGCAACTGGATCAACTACTAGGCGAAGTGATTCGTATAGCATGAATCAATCTAACATTACAATCCACGGGACCTTCGGCAAGCTGCGCTTGCCTTTGTCCGGTGATTTTCAACGTTGACGCTGTAGAAAAGCCTTTTTCCATCCCGTAAAAAGGCGAAAAGGGACCAAGTTCGATTTAGTTCAATGTTAGCCAAGCCTTCCACGGTCAACCGGAAAAACTAGCCAAATTTGAAATCCGCTTCCCGGCGGCCGGTGCCTGGTTTTAGCCGGTCGCCTAACCGGGTAGCTGAGCCTTCAGGTTTTGCGATTCCCGTCAGCGTCAGGTAGCCGTCCTTGGTGTTGACCACCTTGTAGATGGCGTCGGGCTTGGTATGGGCTTTTTTGAGCATGGACTGCCATTCGAGCTCGTCCAACCTTAGGCCGTCGATTTTCTTGTTCAGTGATGCCCCGCTGTCCGCCAGCTCGGTCTTGAGTTCTTCATCGAATTGCTCGACCGGTTTGGCCGTAGGGCTCATGGCGATCTGCGCGACGTGGGTCAATGCGCTTCCCTCGCCTCCGCAGCTTTGCCCTGCGCCCGTTCGCGGGCTTCCTTTTTCAGGGACAGGACGATCGACGTGGCGATGATTGCTGCGACGACGCCGAGCGAGACAGTGACAGGGATCTTGAACAGGTCGATCAGCAGCATTTTGATGCCGATGAACATGAGCACGACGGCCAGTCCGTACTTGAGCAGCGAGAAGCGGTCGGCCATGTCGGCGAGCAGGAAGTACATGGCGCGCAGGCCGAGGATGGCGAAGATGTTCGAGGTCAGCACGATGAACGGATCGGTGGTGATCGCGAAGATGGCCGGTATGGAGTCGACGGCAAAGATCAGGTCAGTGATTTCAACGAGGATCAGCACGAGGAACAGCGGCGTGGCGTAGCGCACGCGTTTGCCGGCGTCTTTCTTGATGATGAAGAAGCGTTCGCCGTGCAGTTCGTCGCTTACCTTCATGTGCCGACGTATCCACGTGATTGCGGGGTTGTTGGCGAGGTCCGGGGTTTCGTCGGAAAACCACCACATCTTGATCCCGGTGACCAGCAGAAAGGCGCCGAAGACATAGAGCAGCCAGTGAAACTGGGTGATCAGCCAGACGCCGGCGAAGATCATGACCGTGCGCATGACAATGGCGCCAAGCACGCCAAGGATGAGGACGCGTTTCTGGAGCTCGAGCGGAATGGCAAAGAAGCTGAACAAGATGAGCCAGACGAAGACGTTGTCGATGGCCAGCGACTTTTCGATAAGGTAGCCGGTGATGTATTCCAGCGCTTTCTGGTTGGCCAGTTCCCGCCCGGCCGTGCTGTCCAGGTGCCACCACAGTGCGCCGGCAAAGAGGAGTGAGACGCTGACCCAGATGCCTGACCAGGTGGCCGCTTCCTTGAGGCTGACGCGGTGTTGCTTGCTGCCGCCGACGACGAAGAGGTCGATGGCCAGCATGATGAGGACAATGACAAAAAAGCCGGACCACATCCACCAGGTGCCGATTGTTTCCATGAGTATCTCTCCTTGCCAGAAAAACCTTTGGACAGCTCCAGCAAGGGCACTGTCGGAAACTGTGCACTCGTGGCGCTGCAAAGGTCTTGCTCGCGGCCCTGTTGCCAGAACCACCCGTGACGCCGGGAACCCATGCATCGTTCCGTGCTGACGACGTCGCGGCGGAGAGCTACTCCCCCTTGTCTCAGATGAAGACCACAAATGTCCGGAGTGGTTCAACGATCAGGCAGGCGTTTGAAGTCCAGCGCCAGACTGTTGGGGGCGGTCACGGCTGCGGATGGTGGGCCGAAGGGCTTGGTCTGCCTTTGAATTTTGCCAGGATGGCACATCGGAGTCCGCTCGGCGGCGGTCCGAGTCGGGCTTTCAGCCGGCTGACTTACTGGGCGGGCGTGCTTTCAGTCTTCTCGATTTCTGTCAGCGTCAGATAGCCATCCTTGGTGTTGACGACCTTGTAGATGGCCTCGGGCTTGGCCTGGGCTTTCTTGAGCACGCTCTGCCATTCGACCTCGGCCGAGCGCAGGCCATCGATTTTCTTGTGCAGGGTGGCTACGCTTTCCGCCAGTTCGGTCTTGAGCTCTTCATTGAATTGCTCGACCTTTTTGGCAGTGGGGTTCATGACGATCAGCGCGGTGTTGGCGAGCGTGGCGACGAGTGCGACGCCGACAAGGATCAGTGTCAGTTTCTCGAATGACTTGACCTTCACGGGCTTTTCTTTGTGGTCGGTGGTTTCTTTTTCGCTCATGGTCTCGCTCCCGGGTGGCTTGTTCTATCTGTTACTACGGCCGATAAGGCCGTGGACTTGAGTTTTGCGCGGTTGGGGTGGTCAACCGGGCTTGCTACGGTCTACCGGAAAAAAGGGCCAGAATTGAAATATTCGGGGGGCGCCAGGGGCTGCTTCGTATCGACTGTTGCAGTTGAAGCAGACCCGGCGCATTGGGCTGGCGTTCAGCTTGTCGTCCGGGGGCAAAATCGCAGCCAGACAAAGCCGAGCAGGCCGGCGCTGAAGGAGGCGAGCAGGATGGCCATTTTCGAGGCATTGATGACCTCGGCGTTGCCGGTGAAGGCCAGGTTGGTGATGAAGATGGACATGGTGAAGCCGATGCCGCCAAGCAGACCGGCGCCGAAAATGTGACGCCACTTCAGGTCAGCTGGCAGTCGGCACAGGCCAACGCTGACGGCGAGCAGGCTGAGCAGCGTGATGCCGAGCGGCTTGCCAAGGACCAGGCCGGCGATGATGCCGGCGCTGTTGGTGGTGAGCAGATCTTCCTGCCAGCCGCTGCCGATCACGATGCCGGTGTTGGCCAGGGCGAAAATCGGCAGGATGATGAAGGCGACTGGCTTGTGCAGGAAGTGTTCCAGCCGGTGCGATGGCGAATGTTCATCTTCGGCCTTGGCCGAAAAGGGGATGGCGAAGGCGAGCAGCACGCCGGCAATAGTGGCGTGCACGCCCGACTTGTACATCAGGAACCACATGAGTGCGCCGCCCAGCAGGTAGGGCGTCAGCGCCATCACGCGGAACTTGCGGTTGAGTACGACCAGACCGCCAAAGACAGCCAGCGCGCCCAGCAGGTAGGCCAGTGAAAATTGCGTGGTGTAGAAGATTGCGATGACGATGATGGCACCGAGGTCGTCCATCACGGCGAGCGCGGTCAGGAAAATCTTGAGCGATGCCGGTATCCGGCTGCCCAGCAGGGCCAGCACGCCGAGCGCAAAGGCAATGTCGGTGGCCATCGGAATGCCGATGCCGGTCTGGGTTGGCGTGCCGTTGTTCAATGCAAAGTGAATCAGCGCCGGGGCACAGATGCCGCCGATGGCCGCGATGATGGGCAGTAGCGCATTGCGGAAGTTCGACAGCTCGCCGGTATAGAGCTCACGTTCAAGTTCCAGGCCGACAAACAGAAAAAATATGGCCATCAAGGCATCGTTAACCCAGTGTTCGATGCTCATGCCGCCGATATAGCCGTGCCACAGGGCGTGGTAGTCATGTTCGAGCACCGAGTTGGCGATGGATAGCGAAACAAAGGTGCAGATAATCAGCATTATTCCGCTGGATTTTTCTGATTCGAAAAAGGCGTTGAAGGTTTTGGAGAGGACGGTCTTGGGGGTGATAATCATGGGGTTTCGTGTTGAAGGTATATCGGGAAATTACTACAAGACGGCTTGCAGATCGAATTTTGCGTCAGGCCGGCGCGCGATTTGCGATGGTTTTCAGGCGATTTTTGACGTTTTTCGAATGTCATGGAAACACTATGTCTTCTTTGTGTACGTTTTTGGGCTGGCGATTAAATAGCTGAGCTTTTAAGGCGCTAGCCATTTTGTGTTTGAGCATTATGGGCGCTAAAAGTGCGGTCGTTCGGAGAAGTTGTTATTGTTTTTGCAGATTTTGTTAAATTAACAATGTTGGTAATTTTTGCCTCGGCAGTATGATTAAATTAGGAAATATTCATATTGAAAATTCCAGTGACAAATTTTTGAGGCTGTGCTTTACTCAAATTCATAATTCATCAATACAAGTTTGAAATTTGTGTCGAAACTGTCTGGGTGCCTGTTTTGGGCTGGCTGGTTTCGTTAAAAAAACGATGAGAGAGACGGCATGCTCGATGTGGCGGTGTCCTTCCTGGCGGATGAATTTAACGCTTACCTGTTGCGTCGCACTGGCTCGGCGCAATTGGGGCAGGTTGTGCCGGGGGGCATCCTTGACGACAAGGGCAGCCTGGCAATCGCCGGTGGTACTGTCGCACTGAGCCTCGTCAATATCGAAGAAGAGCGCGTGATGCGCGAGCACGTGCCGGCGCGGGTTTTCAGCAATGGCCGCGAGATGGTGCTGCAGCCGGAACTGAAGCTGAATCTGACGCTGATGTTCGCAGCAAAAATGACTGACTACCCGACGACCTTGAAAGCGTTGTCAAACGTGCTGACCTTCTTTCAGTCGCACCCGGTATTCAGTGCCGAGGATTACCCGGCGCTTGATTCGCGCATCGGCAAGATCGTCATGGAGCTGTACAGCGTGACGCCGGAAACCCTGAACCAGATCTGGGCCAGCATCGGCGCCAAGTACCAGCCCTCGGTGCTTTACCGGGCGCGGCTGGTCACCATCCAGGACCAGGAGCCCTTCATGCCGGGCGAGCCGATTACCGACATCGGTCTGGAGCTGCACGGAAAATGAGCATCCATTTCCGTACGCTTTTCGAAGTTGAAATCGAGCACGGTTATTACCAGGGGCTTTGTGCGGACTTCGACTTTATGGTGCCTGCTTCTGAGCAGGCGCTGGCTGCGGGCAAATTGCTGACCCGCGTGCGCGACGGACGTCTGCACGTGCTGTTCGAGGCCGACGATGCCGGCGATCCGCTGCGCGACATTCACGGTACGACCCTGCTGATCGGTCTGCGCGTGACGAATCCGTATTTCGCCAATTTCACCGATGCGCCGGTCGCTTCGGGCGGCGTCGTTTTGTACGGCAACAGTGCCGATCCGCGCTCCCTTGACCCGGCGCTGGCGGCCAGCTTCATCACCCCGCGCCAGCGAATCTCGCCCGTTCAGCTTGCCCGGCCGCTGACCTTGCATTGGCAGTATCAAGGCGTGCCACTGGTCGAGCAAAGTTTGGGTGCCGGGCAGGACGAAGCGAATTTTGAAACCCGGGACTGGCCGGTCGGGCGTTATCTGTTGTCTGAAACCGCCGCCGGTCCGGCGCAGGCGTCGCACTGGCTGCAATCCCCGGCGCTGGCCGGCGAGCAGTTGTGGGGCGTCGTCGCGGTCACGGTCGACCGGAATTTTTACGCGAATTCCCCCACTTTTCGCATCACACTCCAGGCCCGCAGCGAACAGCTCAAATACTACGTTGTCGCGCAAAATTTCGGCGCCAGCGAGTTTGGCCAACTGCAACTGGCCGATGCCGGGGCCGGCGAGCAGGGGCGTGCCGTCCTCCATTTCGACCGGGTGTTGCCCGCTGCATTCACCGCCGATGATCTGCCGCCGTCGGCACTCGGCAATGCCGATGCGCGCATCGTTCTCTTTCAGTCATCGGCGCCGGTTGCCCGGCGGGCCGGCGGCTATCGCAAGCTTCAACTGAGGCGCAATGCCGAAGTTCTCGTCCAGCATCTGCCCCAGGCCGGTTCCGACCGGGCGCAGGCGCGTTTCATCGTCCACCTCGCCAAACCTTAGAAGGGGGTCAGTCCATGCCAACCTACCGTACTCCGGATGTTTACATTGAGGAAATTTCGGTCTTTCCGCCGTCGGTCGCCGAGGTGGAAACCGCGATTCCGGCTTTCGTCGGCTATACCGCCAATACCACGCTGATCACGGCGGGTGACCTGATCAATTCACCCCGGCGCATCAAGTCATTGCTCGAATACGAAGCCTATTTTGGCAAGGGGCCAAACTATACGGTGACCCAGGCCACCATCGACGACGCCGGCAACTTCGTGTCGGCCGACATCAGCAACAGCTACTTCATGTACGACAGCCTGCGGCTGTTCTATGACAACGGCGGTGGCGACTGCTACATCGTCTCGACAGGTGCCTACAAGACAGTGGGATCACCGGTCGACCGCGAAGCGCTCAAGACCGGCGTGCAGGCCGTGGCCAAGGTGGACGAGCCGACCATCCTGCTCTTCCCCGATGCGGCCACGTTGAATGCCGACGACCTGGCCGCCGTGCAGCAGGAAGCGCTCAAGCAGTGCGGCGAACTGAAGGACCGTGTCGCCGTACTCGACCTGCGGCAGAGCGACCCGAACGGTGCCAGTTTCCGCGACAAGCTCGGGATCAACAGCCTGAAGTACGGCGCTGCCTATACGCCCTGGCTGAAGCTGAATTACAGCAAGCCGGTGGGCTACGCGCAGGTCAAGGATGCCATTTTCAAGAACGGCATCCAGGTACCGCTGAAGGACCTGACCACCGAGCCGCAACTGCTGGCCGCATTGACCGCGCTTGACCAACTGACCGCCGACAATGTCACGCTGGCGGCGGCAGTCAGCGCCTACGCCGGGGCAGGCGAAACGCTGTCCAGCGCCTTCGCCAAGAAACTCGCGGCCTACAAGGCCAAGGCTGCACCGGTCGAAGCCGACGTGGCACTGCTCTTCGAATACGTCTTTGGCATTGCCAGGGTGGTTGATGGGCTGGTCGATGCCTCGCCGCTGAGCAACGCCAAGCTGGTGACGGACATCAACACCCAGATTACCGGCACGCTGGCCCCGGCCTTCTCGGCGCTGATTGCGCTGGAAAAGGAAATGGCGGCCGACATCGCGACCGCGGGCGGTGCCTATACCGTCGAGTGGGACCAGAACACCCCGCCGGCCACGGCGGCCTGGGGGGGCGTTTTCGGTGGCAGCGCCCCGGCCGCCTCGGTCGGCAATACCAGCGGTGCGACGGTCAAGGCCGTCATGGACAGTGCGCTACCCGGCTTGCAGAAAGGCTTCTCGGCGGCCAGCGGGGCCATTGCCGGCATCGTCACGGCGATTGCCAACTATCGCGGCCTCAACGAGCAGACGCTGTTCGAGAATTTCCTGCCGTACCGCAACGTCGTCAACGGCATCGGCTCGACGCTGACCCTGTGTCCGCCCAGTGGCGCCATCGCCGGCATCTACGCCATGGTCGACAACCAGCGCGGCGTCTGGAAGGCGCCGGCCAATGTCAGCCTGAACGGGGTGATCGCACCGGCGACCAGCTTCACGACCAGCGAGACCGATGCCCTGAATGTGGACACGACGAGCGGCAAGTCGATCAATGCCATCCGCGCCTTCGTCGGCAAGGGTACGCTGGTCTGGGGTGCCCGCACGCTGGCTGGCAACGACAACGAATGGCGGTACATCTCGGTGCGCCGCTTCTTCAACATGGTCGAGGAATCGATCAAGAAGTCGACCTACTGGGCGGTCTTCGAACCCAACGATGCCAACACCTGGGTCAAGGTGCGCGGCATGATCGAGAACTATCTGACGCAGAAATGGCGCGAAGGCGCGCTGGCCGGCGCCGCACCGAAGGATGCCTTCTTCGTCCGCTGCGGTCTGGGCGTCACGATGAGCGCGCAGGACATTCTGGAAGGCCGGATGAATGTCGAAATCGGCATGGCAGTGGTGCGGCCGGCCGAATTCATCATCCTGAAGTTCTCCCACAAATTGCAGACAAGCTAACACGGTCACGCTAGAGCGAAAGGAAACCCACCATGCCTGCACAATATCCCTTGCCTGTCTTCCACTTCCGTGTCGAGTGGGGCGGCACCCGCATCGGCTTCTCGGAAGTCACCGGCCTGACCCAGGAAAACCAGGCCATCGAGTATCGCGACGGCGCTTTCATGGAGTATTCGTCGATCAAGATGCCCGGCCTGCGCAAGTTCAGCAACATCACGCTGAAGCGCGGCGTGATCAAGGCCGACAACGACTTCTTCAAGTGGCTGTCGACGATCAAGCTGAATACGGTTGAGCGCCGTGACCTGACGATCAGCCTGCTCGACGAGGCGCACAACCCGGTAATGACCTGGCGGGCGCTCAATGCCTTCCCGGTCAAGGTCGAAGGGCCGCAGCTCAAGGCGTCCGGCAACGAAGTGGCGATCGAGGCCATCGAACTGGCGCACGAAGGGCTTGAGGTCCAGAACCCGTGAGCGACTGAGCGCAAGCTGCCATGGCCTCCTACTATCCGCCAGTCAGTTTCCATTTCGCGGTCGAGTTTGTCGGCTTGTCCGACAAGGCCGACACGCGCTTCACGGAAGTCGGTGGACTGGCGGTCGAGATGGGGAGCGAGGAAGTGCCCGAAGGTGGCGAAAACCGCTTCGTGCAGAAGTATCCGACCCGGGCCAAATACCCGGAACTGGTGCTCAAGCGCGGCTTGCTGAAGAGTTCGGCCGTCTGGTCATGGATTCGCGACTGCATCGTCGATTACAAGATCGTGCCGCGCAATATCGACATCATTCTGCTCAATGAGTCGCACGAGCCGCTGATGACCTGGCATGTCATCGGGGCGTGGCCGACGAAGTGGGCAGTCGGTGACCTCAACGCCAGCAACAACACCTACGCCGTCGAAACAATGCAGCTCGCCTATCAGTATTTCACGGTCGACAAGAATTAGGAGCCAAAAACGAAATGCCCATCATCATCGATGAAGTGGTGATTTCCGTCGAAGTCGGCAACCGCGAGGCCGGCGGCACAAATGCGGCCGCTCCCGGCAGCGGGACGATCGACGATAAACAGGCGCTGGTCGAGGAATGCGTCGCCCGCGTGCTGGAAATCCTGCGCGAACGCGAGGAGCCGTGACATGAGCCTGAGCAGCGGCGCAGGGGGCGGCCAAGTCTTCGGCGGCGCCGGTGTCGGCCAGATCGACATCGGCGGCACGCCCAACGGGACGCTGGAAAAGCTGACCATCTTCGCGCACGCCCAGCCGGATTACAGCGATCAGGCCATCGATCACTTTTCCGCCTACGTCAATCCGGCTGAAATCACGCTGGCCTACGAAGTCGAGTACGACGCGGCGCAGGGGTCGGGGACGACCAACAGCCGCATGGAATTCAAGAAGATCAAGCCGGGCGACCTGACGCTGACCTTCTTCATTGACGGCACCGGCGCCAGTGGCCGGCCGGCCGAGGTGCAGGCCGAAGTCGAGCAGTTCCAGAAAGTCACCGGCTACAACGGTGACATTCATCGCCCGAATTATCTGAAAGTGGTCTGGGGCACCTTGCAGGTCAAGCGCTGCGTGCTCAAGAGCGCCTCGATTGCCTACAAGCTGTTCCGCGCCGACGGCGTGCCGCTGCGCGCCGTGATCACCGCCGGCTTCACCGATAACTCCGACGACCAGACGCGCGTTGCGACCGCGCAGGATCAGTCGCCGGATCTGACGCACCGTCGCATCGTCAAGGCCGGCGACCGGCTGCCGGCGCTGTGCAACGCCATCTACGGCGACCCGCGGCTTTACCTGCGTGTCGCCGAAGCCAACGGGCTCGACGATTTCCGGCATATCGAGCCGGGCACCGAGCTTTTCTTTCCGCCACTGGAGAAATAGACCGTGCCGGAAACCCGCGCCCTGCCCATCGCCGCCGAACATCGCGAATTCACCGTCAAGGCCGGTGGTGAGGCCGTGCCGCGCGAGTATCAGCTGCTGTCGGTCAGCGTTACGCTGGCGGCCAACCGGATCGCCTCGGCCAAGCTGGTCTATGTTGACGGTGCCGCCGCCACCGGGCAGTTTCCGCTCAGCGACAGCGATCTGTTCAAGCCGGGGCAGCCTATCGAAATCCTGGCCGGGGCCGGGCGCGACAGTACCTCGGTCTTCATCGGCACGGTGGTTCGCCAGGGGGCGCGGGTGCGTGAAGCCGCCGCCTCGCAACTGGTCGTCGATTGCCGTCATGCGGCGATGAAGCTGACGGTCACCGATCGCTCGACCGACTATTTCGACCAGACCGACAGCGACATCATCGACGCCGTGCTGAGCGCGGCTGGTGTGGGGGCCGACGTCGAATCGACCTCGTTGCAGCACAAGCAGGTGCTGCAATACCAGAGCACGGACTGGGATTTCATCCTCGCCCGGGCACGGGCCAATGGCCAGCTGGTGTGGTGCGAGGGCGACAAGCTGGTGGTACGCAAGCCGGCGCTGGATGGCGCCAACGTGTGCACGCTGCAGTACGGCGCCACCTTGCTCGAATTCGAAGGCGAGATCGATGCCCGTCTGCAGCACCCGGCCTACAAGGGCGCCAGCTGGGATCCGGCCGGTCAGGAACTGGTCGAAGTCGACGGCGCCACGCCTTCCTTCAGTGCTCCCGGCGATCTGAGCAGCGACGATCTGGCCGGTGTCGCCGATCAGGCTTTCGACGTGCGTCACCCGGCGCTACCGGAAGCGGAATCGCAGGCCTGGGTCGATGGCATCGCACTCTATCACCGGGTCGATCAGGTCTCCGGGCGCGGCAAGTGCGAGGGCATCGCCACCGTCAAGCCGGGTGTCATCGTCGAGCTGGCCGGGCTCGGCCGGCGCTTCAACGGCAAGGTGCTGGTCACCGGCGTGCGTCATGAATTCAGTCTGGTCCAGGGCTGGAAGACGCATGTGCAATTTGGCGGGGTCGATCTTGAGGTGCCGCGCAAGCCCGTGACCGAGGGCCTGTTGCCCAGCGTTTCGGGGCTTCAGGTCGGCATCGTCACCAGCAACGAAGACCCCGACGGCGAAGATCGGGTTCGGATCAAATTGCCCCTGCTGGGTTTGTCCAGCGACGGCCTGTGGGCGCGGGTGGCGAGCCTCGATGCGGGGAATGATCGTGGGTTCTTTTTCCGGCCGGAAATCGGCGACGAAGTGATCGTCGGATTCATGGCCGATGATCCTCGTTACCCGGTCATTCTCGGCATGCTGAACAGCAGCGCCAAGCCGGCGCCCCTGAAAGGGTCGGACGATAACCACGAAAAGATGTTGAAGACCCGCTCCGGCATGACCGTTCATTTCGATGACGACAAGATCGTGATGACACTGGCCACGCCGGCCGGCAATTCGATCGTGCTCAGCGAGGACGACAAGTCGCTGACGCTGGCCGACCAGAACGGCAACACGATCAAGATGGACAGCGACGGCATCCATCTTGAGAGCGCCAAGGCAGTCAACCTGAAGGCCGGTACGGAGACAAAAATGGAAGCGTCGACCAGCTTTGAAATCAAGGCCGGCAGCGAACTGAAGCTTGAGGGCAGCGCCAGCGCCGAACTCAAGGGCGGCGGCATGGCGAAGCTTAGCGGCGCCATGGTCCAGATCAACTAGGAGACGACAATGCCAGCAGCAGCCTGTGTCGGCGATATCAGCAACCACGGTGGCACGATCACCGGGCCGGGCGTCTCGACCGTGATGATCGGTGGCAAGCCAGCGGCCGTGGTCGGCGACATGCATGCCTGCGCGCTCCCGCCCGTCGGTCACCAGCCGACGGTCAGCCCGTTTCCCATGGGCAGCACGACGGTGATGATCGGTGGCCGGCCGGCCTTGCGGGTGGGCGATGTGTGCCTGTGCGGCGCCTCGGCGGCGGTCGGCAGCCCGACGGTGATAATCGGATGAGGCCCGTCATGAAATTTCATTTTTGGCCGTTTTTCCCGGTTTACCGCGGCAATGGGTTTGTCGCAAAAGGAACGAGATCATGAGCGACGCCAGCGACCGCTATGAATCCTTTCTCGGCACCGGCTGGAGTTTTCCGCCCCGCTTTTCACACAGCGGCGCGGTCATGGTGTCCAACGAGGCCGACATCCACGAAAGCCTGGTCATCCTGTTCGGCACCGTAGCTGGCGAGCGGCTGTTCGAGCCCAAGTACGGCCTCGACATGCACGAAATGATGTTCGAGCCGATGAGCACCACCATGCGCACACTGTTGCTCGACCGTGTGCGCACGGCCATCCTGATCTACGAGCCGCGCATCAAGGTGATCACGCTGAGCGTCGACAGTCCCGACCCCAACACCGGCCAGCTCAATATCCAGCTGGATTACGAAGTGCGCGCCACCAACTCGCGCTTCAACCTCGTTTTTCCATTCTACAAAACCGACAGCAACGAGCTGCGCGCGGCGATGGCGTCGGGCGGAGGGCGCTAGGAAATCATGGCCAGCGACCGCATCCTGCAGAACGAAATTTCCCGCCTCGGGCAGAGTCAGGAAGACCGCTCGCCGGCCGCGCTCGACCCCGGCTTTGCCCCGGTCGATGGCCGCAGCCCGGCCGACCGCGTCGCCGAAGCGCGTCGGCTGGCGGCCCGGCTGCGCTACTACGGTTTCGACCCGGAGAGCGCGGATGGCGACTGGCAGGGTCTTTTTCCGGCGGATGCTGAGCAAGCACTCACTCGCGACGACGGCGTCGTAGCACCGCATCTGGGTCTGTTTGGCGCATTCCTTGACATGCTGGTCCCAGCGACTGATGCGCTGAACCAGTTGACCGCCCGTCACCTCGATTTTCAGTATCGCCGGGTGCTCGGTTTCGAGCCCTTGCCGGCTGAGCCCGAGCATGCCCACCTGACGCTGGCGCTGAAAAAGGGGGCGGCCCCCTTCGCCATCACGTCGGCCCATCGGTTCACGGCCGGCAAGGGCGCCGATGGCGTCGAACGCATCTATGTTCCGCTGCATGACACGCTGATCGGGCAGGGCAGGATCGCCGCGCTGCACAGTATTTATCGCGATGCCAGTGGCGTGCGTTTCGCCCCGGTGGCCAATTCGGCCGACGGCCTCGGCACGCCGCTCGATCCGGCCAAGCCGCACTGGCCGGCTTTCGGTCATGCCGGGCTGGCCGCGGCACCGCTCGGTTTCGCGCTGGCGTCATCGCTGCTTCGGCTGCGCGAAGGCCGGCGCGACGTTTCGGCCCTGCTGGATGTCGCCTTTGCCGACAGCCTCGGGCTGAGCGGGCAGGGTATCGCCGACGCGCTGCAGGCTTTTGTCAGCGGCGAAAAAGGCTGGCTTGGGCCGTATCCGCTGACCGGCACGCTGGCTGGCGGGCAGTTGAAACTGGGCTTCACGGTGGCCGATGGCGAGCCGGCGGTCGTTGATTACGATGCCACGCTGCACGGCGCGGCCTTCGCGACCGCCTTGCCGGTACTTCAATTACTGCTCCGCCCGGAATCAGCCGCCACCTACGCAGACTTGTCAAAGCTGCGCCTCGACAAGGCGAGACTGACGGTCACGGTCGACGGCATAAAAACGCTGAATCTCGAAAACGACTTTGGTACGCTTAACCCGAAAAAGGCCTTCCAGCCCTTCGGTCCGCAGCCGGTCAAAGGGTCGCGTTTCATGATTGGCTGCGACGAGGCGCTGAGCAAGTCGCTGACCGACCTGACGATACGCCTGCGCTGGCAGGGTGCGCCCGACAATCTGGCCGCCTGGTACGCCGACTACAAGCACGTTGCGACGGTCAGCAACGGCATCGCCGCCCGACTGGTCTATGCCGACCGCAGCGGCAACGAAACCTCGCGCGAGCTGAACCTGATGAACCGGGTCGATGGCATCACCGCGCTTAGCCCGAACGCGCCGCTGGCCTCGTCCTTCCCGCCGGTGACCGAGCAGGGCTTTGTCTATTCGATGGTTACCGGCGGCGGTCTGGTCAGTCGCGTGTTGGGCAAGCATTTCATGAAGGCACGGCCGATCTATCTGCAGGAAAAAGTACCGCCCCCACCCGTGCGCAGCGGCTTCGTGACCGTCGCGCTGGTCGAGGATTTCCTGCATGCCGACTACCGCCGCGAGACGCTGGAGGAGGCACGCAAGACCAGCCCCAAGGTGCTGAACGAACCCTACACGCCGGTCGTGCAGGAGGTGGCGCTGGCCTACGCCGCCCAGTCGCCGGTGGCTGATCTGACGCGTGACGATCAGGACAGCTTTGCCGCGTCGCTCGACTTGCAATTTTTCCACATCGGCGCCTTTGGCCAGCGGCGTGAACATCCCTTCCTGCGGCGCGACCTGGCCTGGGTTAGCAGCAAGAAAATCAGCCTGCTACCGGCCTATCCCGACGAAGGCGAGTTCATCGTCGGTGTTGATGGCGTCGGAGCGGGCGACAGCGTTCATTTACTGCTGCAGGTCGCCGAAGGCAGCGCCGATCCGGAACTGTTGGCGCAGCCGGTCAAGTGGTCGGTGCTCTGCGACAACCACTGGCGCCCGGCGGCGCCTGAGGAAATCGCCCTCGACACCAGCCGCGGCCTACGTGCCAGCGGCATCGTCGGTCTGGTGTTGTCACGCGAGACGACCACCGACAACAGCTGGTTGCCGGCCGGGCCGGTCTGGCTCAAGGCGGCGGTGAACAAGGACAGCGCGGCAGCCTGCAAGTTGATCGGCACCGAAGCGAATGCGATCGAAGTCGTGCGCGACTGGTCCGCAGCCATTGAACCCGCCGTTGAAACGCTGGCCCCCGGCAGCATTGCCAAGCTGCTGTCGCCGCCCGCCGGCCTCAAGAAGCTGACGCAGCCCTACGCCAGCTTTGGCGGCCGGGCCGGCGAAAGCGCCGCCATGCTCAATCGCCGCGCTGCCGAGCGGCTGCGCCATCGACAGCGCTGCATCACGCCGTGGGATTACGAGCGCCTGCTGCTTGAAAACTTCCCGGCCGTGCATCGCGTCAAGTGCATTCCGCACGCCAGCGAAACCTCGTGGATGGCGCCCGGCCATCTGCTGATCGTCGCCATTCCCGACCTGCGCAACCGCAATCTGCCGGATCTGCTGCAACCCAAGGTTGATCTCGACACCCTGACACAAATGACTGAACTGGCCCAGAGCCATGCCTCGCCACAGGTCACGGTGCGCGTCCGCAACCCGGCGTATCAACCCATTCGTCTCGATTTCAAGGTGCGTTTCCGGGCCGGCTATCCATTCGATTACACCCGCCAGCAACTGCACGACGCCATCGTTCAGGCGCTCTCGCCGTGGGCCTTTGCGGCCGGTCGGCAGCTTGATTTCGGCGGTCGCATTTACCGTTCGGTGCTGCTCGATTTCATCGAGGAACTGCCCTACGTCGATTTCGTCACCGACTTCCGCTGCGGGCTGGCCGGCCCCGGCGACCTCTTGCTCAACGATGTCGCCGAGATCGTCGCCGAACGGCCCGACACCATCCTCGTTTCGGCAGCCCGGCACGTGATTGCCGAAGCCACCAACTGACGCGAGACACGCCATGCTGCGCCAAGCCAAAATCTCGCCCCTGCCCCCCGCCGACCCGGCGCTCGATCAGCGCCTGCTGTCCGGCATTGGCCTCGATGGCGTGCGCCGACTGTCCCGCCGCCAATGGACCGACCACAACACGCACGACCCCGGCATCACGACGCTGGAACTGCTGGCCTACGCGCTGACCGATCTCGCCTACCGGGCCCGTTTCCCGATCGAAGACCTGCTCGCCACGCCGGAAAACAACGCGGCCGAGATGGCCAGGCTGTTCGACAGCGCGGGCAGCATCCTGCCCTGCATGCCGGTTACCGAGGCCGACTACCGCAAGCTGCTGATTGATTTGCCCGGCGTCAAGAATGCCTGGCTGCAGCCGGTACCGATGACGCTGTACGCCGACCCGGCCGAAGGCACATTGGGCGCCAAGCCAACCGGCAGCAAGACTGAGCGTCCGATAGCCGTGCGCGGCCGCTATCGTGTGCTGCTCGATTACATGGATGACAAGGACACTGTCGAACTGCGCCACGATGTCGACCGCGCCGTGCAGGCGACGCTGGCGGCCCATCGCGGGCTATGCACCGATTTCGTTGGCATCGACCGGGTCGGGCAACAGCTGTTCAGCCTCTGTGCCGAAATCGATTTGAAGCCGGATGCCGATGCCGATCGTGTTGCGGCCGACATTGCCTTCGCCGTCGACCGCTTCCTGGCGCCGCCAGTGCTCAACTACACGCTGGACGAAATGCGTGCCCGCCGCCGGGCCGATGGTTCGCTGTGGAGCATTCCCGAGATTTTCGAGGGGCCGAAACTGGTCAACGGTTTCATCGACGACGAGGAGCTGGCCGCCGCCGGCCTGCGCAGCGAAGTCCGCTTGTCCGACGTGATCAGCGTGATCATGGGCATTCCCGGCGTGGTGGCCATTCGCGACATCCTGCTCAACGCACTCGACAGTGCCGGCAAGGCCATCGAACCGGCCGACAAGTGGCGCATTCCGGTGCCGACCGGGCTTCAGCCGCGGCTGTCGGCAAGCCGTGGCCGCATTGTCTTTTACAAGAAAAACCTGCCCATCCCACCAGATGCCGCGCAGGTCGCCACCTTGCTCGGCGATTTGCGGCGGATCGAACGGCTCAAGCTGGAAGACGGCTTGCGCGAAGAACTGCCGATTCCGCTCGGCCGCTACCGTAACCCGGAAAGCTACCGCTCCTTCCAGTCGCACTTCCCGGCCATCTACGGCGTTTCAGACCTTGGTCTGCCACCCGGCGCGTCGCCGCAGCGAGCGGCGCAGGCGTTGCAGTTCAAGGCCTGGTTGCTGTTTTTCGACCAGATGATGGCCAACTACCAGTCGCAACTGGCCCATGTCCGTGACCTGTTCTCGACGCAGCCCGATCTGGCGCAAAGCTATTTCAGCCAGCTGGTCGACAGCTTCCCGGACTGGGAAAAGGTCTATGGCGACGGCTTCGATGCCAGCGAGCTGAGCCAGGTCGTCGAGCCGGATGGCAGCGGGCTGCTTCGCCGCAATCGCTTCCTGGACCACCTGCTGGCCCGTTACGCCGAAGATTTTCACGAGTACTCGGCGGTCATGCAGGCCCGCTTCGGCATGGGGCCAGCCCAGGCGGCGAGCGCCAAATGCGTTTTCCTGGATGAATATCCGGCGATCGGTGGCGAACGTGGGCAAGCCTACAACGCCGCCTTGAAGGGCGCTGACGATCTGTGGAACAGCGGCAATGTATCGGGCTTCGAGCACCGCGTTGCCCGTCTGCTCGACATCAGCAACTGGCGGCGCCGCAACCTCTCCGAAGTCGCCTACGACACCTATGCCGAGATCGATTCAACGCCGGGTGACGAATTCCGCTTCCGCGTTCGCCATCCGGTGACCGGCAAGATTCTGCTGTCGAGCAGCACGCATTACCTCAGTACCGTCGAAGCACGCAACGACATGGAGCGGGCCATCGCCCGCGCCGAGCTGCCCGAGGGGTATGAACGCAAGACGACCAGCGACGGCCGCTTTTATTTCAACATCGTCGATGCCGGCGGCGAGGTGATTGCCCGGCGCATCGAGTACTTCGCCACTGCCGAGGCGATGGAACTGGCCATCGCCGCGCTGATCGCCCACCTGCACAATTACTACAGCGGCGAAGGCCTGTACGTCATTGAACACCTGCTGCTGATGCCTGAGCAGGACGGCGATCCCTTCATGGATATCTGCATCGATCCCGGTTGTACGGATTGCGCCGACCTCGACCCCTACACCGATCGCATCACCATCGTCCTGCCGGCCTTTACCGGCCGTTTCCGTGACATGGATTTCCGTCATTTCGTTGAGGAAACCCTGCGTCAGGAAACGCCGGCCCACATCCTGCCGCGCATCTGCTGGGTGAATGGCGACGACATGGCGGTCATCGAGAAGGCCTATCGCGACTGGCTGGCCATCCGCGCCGGTGCCGCCACGGCTGACCGTGCCGTCAAGATCAAGGCGCTGATCGATGCGCTGACGCATGCCAAAAATGTCTATCCGTCCAGCGGGCTGCATCCCTGCGGCCAACTGGAACCTCCACCGTTTGTCCTCGGTCGCACTGCGCTGGGCAGTGCCAACGAGGCCCCTGCACCGTAGTCCGGGAGCACGACCATGGCCGACCCCCTCAAGATCATCCGCCGTCTCGACGCAGTGACCACCGATTACGCCGTTTTCGAGCGCGATCAGGTGCTTTCCGAGACGCAACTCAACAGCGTCGTGGAATACCTCGACGACCAGAGCCGCCTGACCCGCACGCAACTGCTGGGCATCGGCATCGTCGGCGGCCTGTGGCCGACCGTTGGCAAGGAGCAGATCGTTGTCGGCAAGGGCGTCGGTGTCACCAGCGACGGCGATCTGATCGGCTGGCCGGCCGATACTGCCTTCGACCGCTGGCTGCCTTACGACGAAAGTGCGCCGGCCTACGAGCCGTTCTACGTTGACGGCAAGATGCTGCCGCTGATCGAACTATTGACCACCGACGACAAGCGTGACGGCAAGCCGCTCACCGACATCGCCGACCGGCTGAAACAGATGGTTGCCGTGGCGTTCATGGAAAGCTACGAAAACGATCCCGATTTATGCACCGGCGGCGATTGTGACAACCGCGGCCGCACCGCGCGCAACACCCAGCGCCTGCTGCTGATCGATCGTGAAATTGCCGAAAAAATCCGGTTGACCGCAGCCTTGCCCACCGGCGCCGATGTTGCCCGGCTATTGCCGCGGGTGGCGGCGACCCGCGCCGATCTGGGTACCGGGGCGGGCGACAAGGTGACGATAGCCTCGGCCGAAGCTTTCGCAGCGGTCTATCGCAACGCCGGCAATGCCACGCTGGCCGCACTCATCGATGCCATTTCGAGCATGAACAAGGCGCTCGACGGGCGCTGGCCGGACGACCTGCCCAGCCCCGCCGCATGGGCTGCCCGCCTGAAGGACATCGCTGGAAAAATGGCCCCTGCGCAACTGGGCATCCAGTATTACCACGCCTTCGCCAAGGATCTGGTCGCGACCTGGGGTGACCTGCGGGCGGCGCTATTCGCAGACAATGCCGTGCTTTGTCCGTCGGTGAATGCATTCCCCAAACACCTGCTGCTTGGCGCACTGGCCGATAGCAGTCAGCTGCGCACCGGACGTTATCCGGCGCCGTGGCTGGTCGCTGGCGCGGCGCGCGAGCGCGTTCGTTACCTGATGCGCAAGTTCGATCTGTTGATCGCCAATTTTGCGTTGCCGACCGCCAGTCAGGGTCAGAAGATCATCCCCAGCCGCCGTGAAACGGCGCCGCTGGAACACAGGGCCGTGCCGATCTACTATCGCAGCGACAGCGATGTGCGGGCGTTCTGGAATGAAGAGCGCCGCCTGCGCGACGAAGCCGACGACAACCTTGGTTATTTCTGGATGCCGCCGGCCGACAAGAATGCCGCGGATGATCCCTTCCGGCGCGACATGGGCGGCCATGATTTCTTCCGCATCGAAGGGCATATCGGCGTCAAGGTCGACATCGCCGAAGCGGCCATCGAAAAGCTGGTCCGCCAGCGCAATCTGCCCATCGCCGTGATCAGCGTGTTGCTGCACAACAAGCGTGAGCTGGTCATCCGCGGTCCGCTGTTCAAGAAGAACAGCCTGCACAGCCTGCATTACCTGCTGCGCCAGGATCTGGCCAGCCAGCTCAAGGACAACATCGCCTTCAGCGATCAGCTGGTCAAGGGCATCACCGCTGCCGGTGACTGGGCCGTGCGACCGGCCGGCAATGCGCTGGCCGTGGCACCGGTGGACTCGGTGACGGCGGCCAAGGCCGTGCTGCAAAAGGCTGATGAAGACCTGGTCGGCACCGGCAACAAGGCGCTCAGCGTACGCAGCTTCAAGGCCTTCACCGCGTTGCAGGACACCCAGTGGTCGGCCCGCTTCGATACGGCGGTGCTTAATACCACCAAGGTCAAGGCCAACCTCGGCGACATCATGCGCACGGACGTGATCTCGCCGGTGGATACCCTGACCGGTTCGAAGACGCACAAGTGGGTGGACTGGATCGGCGACATCCTGAAAAAGCGCGAGGACGACCAGAAAGATCGCCTGATGTTCACCAACATGATCGGCGAGCATCCCGGCCTTGAACACGTCGGCGGCGCGGTGCCGGGCGGCACGTTTGTGCTGGCCTACGACGACAAGGGCGTGGTCATCGGCGACCTGATGCTGCCGTACTGGATTGATGACAACGACGAGAGCAATCAGGAGGAACCCGAATTGGTGCTGCCCGATATCCGCCTGCCTTATGAGGTCCTGCCGATCAAGGTCATCAAGCCGATCGACCTGACGCTGACGGAATTCAGCGACAAGAAGATCATGCCCGAACTGAAGTTGCAGGAAAATTATTCCAAGTTCTTCCGCGAATCGCTGGGCAGCCTCGGCGATGTCCTGAAGAACACCAAGGCCGTGGCGACGGTTGATGTCGCCGGCACCAAGGCAGCGACCAGCGACCGGTACATGGAGCAGATGCTGGCCATCGTCAAAGGCCAGCAGGAGCAGATCACCGGCTTGCGTGCCGTGGCGGGTGACGACCGCGTGCCGGCCGATACGCGAGAAAAGGCGGCGGCTCAGGCCAAAGAACTGGAGAGCCAGCTGGCTGCCTCGGTCAGCACGACCGTCGAGTATTTCGCCGTCGCCGCACCGGAAACCGTGCGTTTCGAGGCCGACAAGGCCACGGTTTACGAGACGGTTGGCGCGGCCATCAATACGGTTACCGACAAGACGGCCAGCACCACATTGCAGACCAACCTCAAGCAGACGGCGGTGACCGCCAACAAGCTGAATACGGGCAGCTCGGCCGTGGTCGTCACCCAGGTGATGACCAACGCCGGCTTCCGCATCGGCTGAGCGGACTGCCACCATGAGCGCCACGCACCGCATTCGCCGACAACGCTGGCAGGTCACGGCCGCCAGCGCGGCCGATGCCTTTGCCGTGCGCTCAATGCTGCGCCGCGAAAGCGAACTCAGCCTGCTGCCGGCGCTGGAAAGCGCCTTTGCCGCGCTCGACGATGGCGAGCGGGAAATCCATGTGCCGCGCCTGGCGCTGTCGATCCACATTTCATCCCTTGACCGTCTGACCGAGGAATTGCCCGTCAGGCTGGCCGAAGCTGCGCGTCACGCATTGAGCGAGGCCGTTGCCGCCGAGCCGCCAATGTCAGCGGTGTCGCGGCACGACCTGACCGCGGCCGGACGCCTGCGCCACTATCTGGTCAGCGGCCAGCTCGACTGGTTTGATGCCGAGCGTGACCCGGCGGCACTGCAGCAGCAACTGGCCGACGAGGCCATGCGGTGGAGCGCCTCGCCGCTTGCTGCCTGGCCTGGACTGCTGGCCGATCTGCCGCCAGGGGGACAGGCGCGGGCCAATGCCTTCTTCCGCTTGCTGCAATTGCTCGACGCGGACGGGCGCACACGCTGGTGGGATTGGGCCAGCCACCTGGCGGAAGGCCATAACGGCGAGGCGCCGGCTCAACTGGCGAACTTGCGCCGCATGGCGGCCACGCGCCCGGCCGACCATGCGCTGCGCTTGCAGGCGCTTGGGTTGCTGGCGCTGTCAGGCGACCCGGCGCGTGGCGCCGAGTATCGCAGCGAATGCCTTGAGGCGGCGCGGGCCTGTGCTGGTCAGCTGGATACCTTTGCTACGGTCGACCGGAAAAACTGGCTAAAAATAGAAACCTGGCTGGGCGGCGATGCGGCGGCAGCAGCAGGTGATCCGCTTGGCGGCGGCCAGCGTGCCGCAAAAAGCGCCGCGAACCCGGCGGCAATGGCCTCTGAAATATTTCAAAATTCGCCGAATTTTCCGGTTGACCGTGAGCAAGCCCTTGGCGTGCCACTGCACTCGGCCGGGCTGATCCTCCTGCATCCCTATCTGCCGCGCCTGTTCGCTGCGCTCGGTTGGGTCGGCGACCGTCACCCGCAGGGCGAGCCTTTTCCGTGGGCCAGGTTGCCGCAAGCCGCTGCCTTGCTCAACTGGCTGGCCACGGGGCGCGATGAACCGTTTGAATACGAACTGGGCACTGTCAAGCTGCTGCTCGGGCTGAATCCCGACGACCCGCTGCCGGTCGCCGCCGGTCTGCTCGGTGATGCCGAGCGGGAGGAGGGCGAGGCGCTGCTCGGCGCCGTGGTTCAGCACTGGTCGGCGCTCGGCAAAACCAGTATCGACGGCCTGCGCCTGTCCTTTCTGCAGCGCGGCGGGCTGCTCTACCCGGCGGCTGACGGCTGGCTGTTGCGGCCGCAAGCCGAATCCTTCGACCTCCTGATCGACCGCCTGCCCTGGGGTATTGCCATTATCCGCCTGCCCTGGATGCCACGCAGTCTGCACACCGAATGGCTGAGCGCCTGAAAGCCACCGCCAGTGATCTCGACGCCGACCTTGGCTGGCTGGCGACGTTGTTGCAGCATCGCCTAGATACCTATTTTGCCGAAAAGCCGGCCAGCCCGGCCTTGCCCGGGGACCGGGCGCCGCCGAAACTCGACGACAGCCCGTCGCCCTACGCCGAATTTCTGCGCAATCACGCATTGACGGCGGCGGAGCGGGCAGTCATGTTGCTCGCGCTGGCGCCCTTGCTTCGGCCGCAACTGCTCGACGTGCTGTGGGCGAGAAACCCGGCCAGCCAGCGCGGCTACAGCGAGTTCGGTGGCCTGCAGGGCGCTGCCTCCGGGCATTTTATCCCGACCGGCGAGACGGCCTGCTTTCTGCTCGCCGGTGACACCCTGTCCGAGCGACTGCGCAGTATTCATCTCCTCACCCAAGGCGAAACGCTGTTGTCCGGCGATGTCTTGCTGCCCCTGGCGGCACCGCCCGGAGAATCCATTCTCGCCGGCCGACTGCAAGCGGCGCCTGCCTTGCTGGCGCTATTCAGCCTCGAGGCGCCGGGGGGCGAGAGCGATGCCTTGCCGGCCCAGCGCGTCACGACCGGCCTCAACTGGTCCGATCTGGTGCTGCCGCCGGCGACGCTGGCGCATCTGGAAGAAGTGCGCGACTGGCTGGAACACGGCGAGACCCTGCTGCATACGCTGGGCATGTCGGCCCGCGTGCGTCCTGGCTACACCTGCCTGTTTCATGGGCCACCAGGCACCGGCAAGACGCTGTCGGCCTGCCTGCTCGGCAAGCTGTGCGATCGTGAGGTACATCGCGTTGACCTGTCGATGGTCGTGTCGAAATACATCGGCGAAACGGAAAAGAATCTGGCCCGCGTCTTCGACCTGGCCGAACAGCGCGGCTGGATCCTGTTCTTCGATGAGGCCGATGCCCTGTTTGGCCAGCGTACCCGCGTCGATAGCGCCCACGATCGCTACGCCAATCAGGAAGTCAGCTACCTCTTGCAGCGCATCGAGGACTTTCCCGGCGTCGTCATCCTGTCGTCCAATCTGCGCGGCAATATCGATGACGCGTTCACCCGCCGCTTCCAGTCGGTCATTGCCTTCCCCATGCCGCAGGCCGAAGAGCGCTACCGCTTGTGGACCGAATCGGTACCGGTCCTGCTCGAACGCGATGTGGATCTCGACTTCGTGCGGCTGGCCGAAAAGCACGAGATTTCCGGCGGCACCATCATCAACATCATCCGCTACGCCGCGTTGCGCAGCCTGGTCCGAGGTGACCGTCGGCTCGCCGTCGAGGATATCAACGATGGCTTGCGCCGCGAGTTGAACAAGGAGGGCCGGGGCTTCTGACCGGGCTTGCCATGGAAGCCGCCGCCCGCCTCGTCAATCGCCCCGCACCGCCGATGCCGGCGGCGGCCGTCAAGGTCGCCGAGCCGGTCGTCGTTCAGACTTCCGCAATCCGCGCCCAATGCCAGAGTCTGCGCGTCTCGGCACCCGGCGATGCGGCCGAGGTCGAGGCGCGGCACGTCGCGCGCAGTATTGTCAGCCTGCCGGCCACGGCTGCCGCCCGGCCGGCCAGCGTGGTCAGCCCGCCAACGCTGCACCGGGCCAACCCGGTGCGCGGGCCGGCCGTCGCACCGCTGACCCGCCCGGTACAGCAGTCGCCCAAGCCGCCAGCCAGCGGTGGCGAACCCTTGCCCGAGGCGGTGCGCCAGGACATGGAAGCTCGTTTCGATGCTGATTTCAGCGCCGTGCGCATTCATCGCGATGCCCGCGCCGCACAGGCCAGCAGCGCCCTCAATGCGGCAGCCTTTACCGTTGATAACCAGATTCATTTTGGCGCGGGACAGTTCAACCCGACCAGCAGCGAGGGCCGCGAACTGCTCGCCCACGAGCTGACCCACACCATCCAGCAGGGCGCCGCACCGCAAGCCCAGCGCCCGATCCAGCGCAGCCCGGCGCCGCCGATTGTCGAACGCAGCCCCCCGGCCGTGCAGCGCCTGGGCCTTGGCGACGCGCTCAACTACTTCGCCGAGCACGCCAATTTCATCCCCGGCTTCCGCATGTTCACGCTGGTGCTCGGCGTCAATCCGATCAACATGCGAGCGGTCGACCGCTCGCCGGGTAACCTGCTGCGCGCCGTCGTCGAGCTGATGCCGGGCGGCGCATTGATCACCCGGGCCCTCGACGGCTACGGCATCATCGACCGCGTTGCCGGTTGGGTGCAGCAGCAGATGAACAGCCTCGGGCTGGTCGCCAGCAGCATCCGGCAGGCCGTCGACCGCTTCCTCGACTCGCTGAGCTGGACCGATATCTTCGACCTGGGCGGCGTCTGGGAACGCGCCAAGCGCATCGTCACCGAGCCGATCGCGCGCATCACCAGCTTTATTGGCAATCTGGTCAGCGGCATTCTGCAGTTCATCCGCGATGCCGTGCTGCGACCGCTGGCCGGGCTGGCGCAAGGCACGCGCGGCTGGGATCTGCTCTGCGCCGTGCTTGGCCGCAACCCGATTACCGGCGACGCGGTGCCGCGCACGGCGGAAACGCTGATCGGCGGCTTCATGCGACTGATCGGCCAGGAAGAGGTCTGGCAAAACCTGCAGCAAAGTCGCGCCGTGCCGCGTGCCATGGCCTGGTTCCAGGGTGCGCTGGCCGGTCTGATGGGCTTTGTCACGGCGTTGCCCGGGCTGTTCTTGAGCACCTTGCGCAGTCTCGGTATCAACGACCTGCTGACGCCGTTGCAGACTTTCGGGCGCATTGTTCGCGTCTTCGGCGATTTCGCCGGGCGCTTCGTCGCTTGGGCGGGCGCGCAGGTCATGAGCCTGCTGGAAATCATCTTCGACGTGGTCGCGCCGGCCGTGATGCCTTACATCCGCCGTGCGGCCGGGGCTTTCCGCACCATCGTCGCCAACCCCATTGGCTTCGTGCGCAATCTGGTGCGCGCGGCCGTGCAGGGTTTCCGGCAATTCGCCACCAATATTCTGGCTCACCTGCGGGCGGCGCTGATCGGCTGGCTGACCGGGGCGATGGGCGCGGCCAACATCTACATACCGCAAGCGTTTACGCTGCAGGAAATTATCAAGTTCGTGCTCAGCGTCCTGGGCCTGACCTGGCAGAATATCCGCGGCAAATTGGTTCGCGTGGTGGGCGAGCGGGCGGTTGCTACGATGGAAACGGGCTTTGACATTGTCGTGACGCTGGTTCGCGACGGGCCGGCTGCCGCTTGGGAGCGTATCCGCGAGAGCTTGTCCAATCTGCGCGAAATGGTCATGGAGCAGATCATCACCTTTGTCCGCGACCGCATTGTCGTGGCCGCGGTGACCCGGCTGGTTTCCATGCTCAATCCTGCGGGCGCGTTCATTCAGGCCATCATCGCCATCTACAACACGGTGATGTTCTTCGTCGAGCGTCTTCGCCAGATTGCGCAAGTGACCGCGGCCTTCATCGATTCGATTGCCGCCATCGCCGGTGGCGTCATCGCGGCGGCCGCCAACCGCGTCGAACAGACCATGGCCGGGCTGCTGACGCTGGTCATCAGCTTCCTCGCCCGGCTGGTCGGCCTCGGCCGGGTCAGCGATGCGATTACCAATATCATCAACCGTATCCGTGCGCCCATCGACCGGGCGCTGGATCGGGTGGTCGCCTGGATCGCCGGCATCGGGCGCCGTTTCCTGGCGCGCGATCCGTCCCCGACCAGTACGGTGCGCGGCCCGCTGCTGGTTGCCTTGACCCGGGAGCTGGCCGGCGCGCGCTCGCTGGAACAGGTCGATCCGATCTTGCAGCGCGTGGCAGCACAGAATCGCGACCAGGGCATTCGTCGGCTCAGTCTGTCGCCGCCCAATGCCGATGGTGAGGTGCAGGTGCTGGCCGAAACCAATCCGACGGCACCGCTCGCCTTGCTCCGGCCGCAGGGGGCGGTGCCGCGCGGACGCAGCGTGCGGGCCAATATCGAACTGACGCTGGCGCCGGGGCCGGCGGCCGTGCCGGTCCGTCCGGGCGCGAGCACGCCGATAGGCGCAACGCCGGAAGGGGCGCGGACAACGACCGGCCGCAACGCCCGAAGCTTCAATGAACTGGATGCGGCGCATGAAGGTGCGACCACCCGTTCGGCGCGAGGTCGGGCCATCGGCGGCATCGTGCTGGAGCCGGACGCCAATCGTGTCCAGCTCGTGACCTGGAATACCGGGAGTCTCAATCCGGACACGGCGGGCAATCAAACCCACGCCGAACGCCAGTTCGACCACTGGGTCGAGCAGGTCGACGCGGTGCCCGAAGGGCGTACCTGGCTGGGCCGGGTGACCCGCGTGGACATGCATCTGCGTGACTACAGTCCATGCGGGATCTGCTGCAGCATGTTGCGCTCGACGCGGCGCAAATTCCCCAACGCCACCGCCGCCAACATCTACTGGTACCAGCTCTATACGGGCCGCGGCGACCCGACGCGCTGGCACAACCTGCGCGATCTGAACCAGTGGCAATTGCATGCACCGGCCAGCGCCATGCCGGTTGAAGGCAGCCAGAACGGCACGCTGGTGACGCTGGTCAGTTTGCCCAGATAGGCACGCCTGCCCCGTGCTGCGGGCAGAGCAGGGTGGCCACGGTCAACCGGAAAAATCCGGCAAAAATAAAACTTTTGTGAATTTTTTCGAAATTAAATTGATCTGCGTCCATTTTAGATGGATTTTCGGATAATTTTTCCACGCGCGTTGGCGCTGGCTTGTCGTTGATTTTTATGATTGAACAGGAAATTTCTCACGCATGATCTCGCCAATATGTTTGACAATGCCATAAAATGCGCGTGCAAACCCTCGACGTGATTTTTGCCATTAAAATAGAAGCTGCCATTTCATGATTCAGTGCTGTGACCACGCTTTCCTGAGGTATCCGCGCCTTCCTGGCGACGCAGGCGACGAACAATTTTCCGTACAGGCACACCATGTTTGACCATCAATCAGGCCCTGAAATATCTGCGCCCATCCCAGAAGCCCGCGCCGGGAGTCGGCGCAAGGCGCGTGTGTATCTGGTCCATGCTGCGGTATCGGAAAGCGTTCTCCCTGCGCCAGAACCGGATGCAGCCTTGCTGCAAAAACTGGTTCGTCGCCGACTGGTGCGCCTCGAGCGTGTCGTCGCCGCACTGAACGGCAAGGTCATTCGGCAGATGCCCCGCGGCCTGCTCGCCGAATTTGAAACTGCCGAGGCTGCCGTGTTGGGGGCCGGCGAAATGCAGCGGCGCTGTGCGGTCATCCCGCAGATTTCCGAGACGCAAATTGCGTTGAACATCGGTATTGAATCCACGGAAGCCATGGCCCGTTCCGCCGATGCGATTGACCCGGCCGAGCTCGTGGCGATCAAGTTGGCCAGTATGCTGGGTGAGGGCAGCGTGGTGGTGTCGGATGCGGTCATGAATGCGCTTTCACCCAGCCTGCGCAAAGCGGTTTCCCGGGTGGCAGATGACGGGATCGACGTTGCTGCCCATTCAGTGAATTGGGAAATGCTGCCGATGCTCAAGCTCCCTGCGGCCACTACCCAAAAGGCGCCGGAGGTGATTGTCCCGCCGGTTCAAGGGCATGCGTCCGTGGCGTTTTCGCTGGCAGGCATCCAATTCAGTTTCGGGAGCAATCACCCGGTAATCACCATCGGGCGCGATCCGGTCAATGACATCATGGTCAACGATCCCAAAGCCTCGCGCCAGCATTGCAAGATCATTTTCCAGCATGATGGCTATCTGTTGGTGGATGTCAGTACCAACGGTACCTTCATGGCGGTCGATGGCGGCAAGCCGCGGATCATCAGAAATGCCATGCTGCCATTGCCCAGGAACGGCTGTATCAGCCTTGGCCATCCGTCACGGCCGGGTGATAGCGCCGTCCTGAAATTCGAGATCAGAACCGAGATATCCTGAGGTCGGGTGCCAGGTCAAATGACTGGCGGCCATTCGGCTGCGCAGATTATTGCCGGGACGTGGCCGTTGTGCCACCGAGCAGCGCCGCCAATACCTGTTCGGTGGCCGGTGGCGTTGTTCCTGCCTGCTTGAGCCAGACAAAACGCTTGTCCGGCGCGCCGCTCGTGGCGGCGCGGGCACTGTCGAGATGGGTGTGCTCGTTGATGAGAACGACGACCCGGGGATCGCCCGGCAACGCGCCCAGTTCGCGCAGTTCATGCAAACAACCTTCGTTCGATGACTGGAAATTGCGCAAGTCCATCAGAATGACGTCGCTGATGCGCAGCAACGCGGACAGCGCCACTTTCCAGGTGCTGTCGTGGCAATAGCATTCATTGACGCGATAGCGACCGTCGACATCGCTCTCCCATTCAAAGGCAGCCAGACGTCGGGGAATGTCGGCGGGTTGGCGAATGAAGCGTTCGCCCAGGCGGCCATCCAGAAACGTAAAAATATCGTCCGCATCAATCGTCCGATCGACCAGATCGGTACCGGCGATCAGGACCGTATTGCCGGTCAGGCGCCAGCGTTCGATCACCCGGTCGAACAGATCCTGCACATTGGCGTCCTGCTGGAAGACGCGCAGTACGAGCAAGGTAGGGGGGCGCCCTGTTTTGCGGGCACCGATGGTTCGCTGCATCAGCCAGGCGCCGAGAGGAATCCACAGCAGGGGCAGGAAATAGACGACTGTGGCCCAGCCCAGATCGGCCATGGCGCCCAGCGCCGGGCCGGTCAGGGCGATGACCCACACGGCGGTGAACAGATAGAACAGCTCGGAAATCCTGCGTTGGGCATAGGCGCGGGCCAACCATCGGCCGATGGCCCGTGCCGGCCACCAGGCCAGCACCCAGGGCAGCAAGGCGAAAAGCGTGATGCCGGCCACCGGACTGAACCAGCGAAGCAGCCAGCCGATCAGCGGGCTTTGTGCGTCGACGAGGCGGGCCAGAAGGTCTACGCCTGCCTGCGACGACCAACTGAGCAGAATGAACAAGGGCGCCAGCCACGGTCCGACGGCGCGGGTGGCGCCGCCCAGACACAGCGAGGTGACCACGATCAGCGGCAAGCCGATGTCAAACAGCATCCATTGGAAAATCTGCGCGAAGCTGACGGCTTCGGTGGTGCGCCAGGTCAGTAACGCGACGGCACCGGCGAACCACAGCAGCAAGGCGCCGACCAGTTGCCGACGCCGCCAGCGGCTGAGTACGGCGATGACCGGCACTACAGGCCAGGTGTAGGCGGCGCCGAGTGTGCTGACGGTGAGTATGGTTATCGGCCCATCGGCCACGATCTGCATGATCAGCGTGCGGGTCAGCGCCATGAGTACGCTTAGCCCGACGAAGGCGCCTATCAGGTGGCGATAGGCATGATGATTGTCATCCAGACTGACGGCAAATGCCGGAATGTGCATGGACGAGGGGAATCCCGGTGGTTGAGCGTCTGCTGTGGACAACGGGGGATCCAGCGGCATTTTCATCAGCCGCTTCATCACCGCACGGTAGCGACTGGCCACGAACAGCGCGCTGACCAGCGACAGCAGTGTGGCGATGATCAGCAGGGTCGCGATTTTGCCGGAGAGCATGGCTCAGTCCTGGCTAAAAATCTGGCGGGAATGGCAAGGCGTCATGGCGAGGCAGTGGCACATGAAGACGTCTCCTGAGATTGAAACGTTAGCTTACTGGATGACCGCAATCCTTTCGGGAAGTTTTGAAAACGTCATGGCGTGCATCAACCGAACTTTGTCGCGATGCATGGTCTAATTTTCGCGAGGCGTGCGGATGCCCATCCGGCTCTGTCAGTCCGACGTTCCCCTTACTGTCAATGGAGGCCAACAATGCCCAAATGGATCAATCTGCTGTTTCTGTCCTTCGCTACCGCAGCGGCGGGCGAAGCCTTCTTTTTTACCTTCATCGATCCGAAGCTGCTCTACCTGTTTGGCGAACCGGTGAATTGGAGTCCGACCGTGGTTTACTCCGTCGGTTTCTTCATGTTCTGGTGCCTCACCGGCATCACCGCAGCCCTCGTCGCCCTGATGCTGAAACCCGGCAGCGAAATCAACCAGGGACATCAGCATGGAGCGCATCCCGCCCGCGGCCTGTAATGTAATTACAACACCTGTTGCCGATACCGAATCAAAAGCCGACCGTGGGGCGCATTGAAATTTTGGGGGCAATGGATTGCGAAGCCGCACGGGGGATGTCCAGGCGGTTTGCTACGGTCAACCGGGAAAAAGTCCAAAAATCGAAATTTCCGGGGCGACGCTGGATCGGTGTTGACGCGTCATGGTGTATCGAGCGACGGGGCAGACCTTGCGAAAGCGTTGATGCGGCTTGGTCGCAGAAGTCTGGATCTCGTGCCTATTTTGGCAGCCATTTCCAGATGATCTCGAATAGCACATCCGGATCAACAGGCTTGGTCACAAAATCATTCATCCCGGCGGCCAGGCATTTGCGACGGTCATCAGAGAAGGCGTTTGCCGTTAGCGCGATGATCGGGGTGTGCAGGTCCGGGCGCTGTTCGCGGATACGGTGAGCCGCTGCCATGCCATCCAGTATCGGCATCTGCACATCCATCAAGATCAGATCGAAGGGGCTTGCCAGTGCCATGTCAACGGCCTGTTGACCGTTGTCGGCCACATACACATCCAGTGATGCTTCTTCGAGCATTTCGCGGGCAATCATTTGATTGATCGGTTCATCCTCAACCAGCAGGATACGGCTACCCGCTTTGTGTTCTCGGAGCAAGGCGTCCCAGGGACGCTTTTCTTCCTTCAGGTGCGGGTTCTGGTTTTCTTCAGCGATCAAAAGCTGGCCGACAATTTCACGCAGGCAGGTCAGGCTAGCCGGCTTCTGCAATACCGCCGCATAACCGGCTGATTTGGCTTCGTCACAAATACTGTGAATGGCTGCGGCCGTGATCAATACGCAATGTGGCTGGTGTCTCAGCGGCAAGGCCCGGATTTTCGCGATGACTTCCAGCCCGTTCAAATCGGGCATGTGAAGATCAATAAAGGCGATTCCAAACGAATGCAGTTCGCGGTCGGCAATTTGTATGGCGGTTAATGCCTCTTGACCGGACATCACCGCTATCGGGTTGAGTCCGATACGTTTGAGCAGCTGTGAATGGATCGCCTGCGTCAATGGCAAGTCGTCCACGACCAGAGCCGACACGCCTATCGCTTCCGGCACAATGAATTCCGGGCCGGCGGTTTTGACTTTTCCGAGTCGGGCGGTAATCCAGAAGGTGCTTCCGACCCCCGGCGTGCTACGCACTCCGACATCACCATTCATCATGCGTGCCGCATGCTTGGCAATTGCCAGTCCCAGGCCTGTTCCTCCGTAGTTTCGCGTGGTGGATTGATCGGCCTGCTCAAACACCTCAAAGATTTTTGCTTGGGCGTCCGTCGGAATGCCGATGCCGGTATCTTCAACCTCGAACCGGACAATCAAATCCGTGGCCGTTTCCGCATCGATCTGACCGCGCAAGGTAATCGATCCATGTTCGGTGAATTTGACTGCATTGCCGAGGAAATTGATCAGGACCTGGCTCAGTCGGGTGGGGTCGCCATGCAGGACCACGGGTAATGTCCTGATATCGACGATGAGTTCCAGTCCTTTGGCCTGGGCGCGCATGCCGATGACGCTACTGACCCGCCGGATCATGCCTTCCAGTTCGAAATCGAGCTCCTCCAGGGAAGCCTTGCCGGACTCGATTTTGGAGATGTCGAGGATATCGTTGATGACCGATAACAGATGGTCGGCCGAAGCAGAAATCTGTGCAAGTTTTTCAAGTTGTCCGGGCGTTGTAATCTCTTTGCGCAATAAATGGGTGAGTCCGACGATCGCATTCATCGGGGTGCGAATTTCGTGGCTCATGTTGGCAAGAAAAATCGACTTTGCCTGTGATGCCGATATCGCGCGTTCTCGCTCCTTCAACGCTTCCTCGGTTCGCTTGCGGACTTCCTCCTCCAAGAAGCTGCGATAGCGCTGAAGCTCGACCTGCATTGAATGGGTGTCCGAAATATCCCGCCCGACGCCCCGATAGCCCAGAAATTCGCCCTGTTCGTCAAAGAAGGGGATGCCACTGATGCTGAACCAATAGGTCACGCCCGTTGGCGCCACGACGCAATATTCGAAATCCCGAAAAGCAAGTTGCGCGTTCAGCGCCGCAAAGTGTTGCTCCCAATGTCCCGGGGGATTGTCGCTCTGTTGTGTGGCCAGCTCCCATCGAGATTTCCCCATCAGGTAGTCAATGGGGACACCCACTTTCGACTCGATATCATTGGATAGGTAGGTAAATCGATGGTCAGTATCCGTCTCCCAGAACCAGTCAGCCGAACTGCGTGAAAAATCACGCAGTCTCTCGTTCGATAGATTGGTTTCCGAATTGCTCATTGCCGGGAAGCCTTGTCAAAAATGAGGTAATACTTGTTATATACATCGGTCGCGGGACCTTAATCCATTCTACAGCGGAAATTGATTGTGATCTATTTGTTATTGTTGTCATATTTGGAGCGGTGCCACGGTGGCTGAGCAACAGACATGTAGCTGATTTCGGACAATAAAGTCGTGCACATGCGTTACTTTCTCATGTATCAGTTCCTGGGCGGATGGCTGCAGTTGCATGACTGGACAGCGGCCGATCTGAGGTGCGAACGAGGGCATATCGCCCGATAACCGTTCGATTCTGGCGATCAGGCCCGCGGCTGGAAGATCACGCGACCCATGACCCACCCTGCTTGGCGTTGAGTCAGTCTGTTTTTCGACTGCGCTACACCGTTGATTTGGGCATCGCGATTGCGCGTCAACCTCCGCTGACGGGTCATGTTCGGTATCCGTGAAGTGAGCTTGGCGGGATTGAACTACTGCGAGAACTGGGTATCTGTTAACAACCCTCCCCCGAATTCAGCCTTTCGCCGTGTGCTTGCACGTGCAAGGCCGGGGCCCGTCCGATGTGAAAAGGAATTCCATGGCCAAGGCCGCCACTGTTCATTCACCGTCATCCCGCCATGATGTCTTGCCGGGCCGTCTGCGCCGTGCGCTATGGCGATTTTTGCCATTCATCGGTGGCCTGCATGCCTACATTGGCTGGCGCCTGCTGCCTGCTTTTGATCTTGGCGCGGCAGGCATGACGCTGGCCATTGGCGGGTTGGTGATATCGACCTTTTTGGTGCCGCTTGGCCTGCTTGGGCGCTTTCTGGTGGCTCGTCAGACACTGGCGGACCGGCTCAGCTGGCTGGGGGGGCTGGCGATGGGGCTGTTTTCTTCGGTGCTGGTATTGACGGTGCTGCGCGACCTCGTTCGGCTGGTCGCTGATGCGCCGTCGCTGGCCGAGCCCACGGCGATTGCCGTCCTTGGCCTGGCCAGCCTGTTGTCGCTGGTCGGTTATGTCAATGCGCGGCGGGTGGCTCGTGTTGTTCATGTCGATATTCCGCTGGCCGGTCTGCCGCAAGCGCTGGCGGGATTCCGGATTGTCCAGCTCAGCGACATTCACGTCGGGCCGACGATCAAGGGCGACTACGTTCAGGCCATTGTCGACCGCGTCAATGCGCTGGATGCTGATCTGGTCGTCATCACCGGCGATGTGGTCGATGGCAGCGTCGAGCAGTTGCACCCACATACCGCGCCGCTTGGCAGCATGCATAGTCGGTATGGCAGCTATGTGGTGACCGGAAACCATGAGTATTATTCCGGTGCGGCGGACTGGATACGCGAATTTGAACGTATCGGCCTGCGCGGATTGCACAACCGTCATGTCGTCATCGGCCACCATGGCGCCCGCTTTGTGCTGGCCGGTGTGACAGACTTTTCGGCCGGGGCCTATGATGCGGCGCAGGTCAGCGATCCCGTTGCGGCACTGGCTGGCAGTCCGCCCGATGTGCTGCGCATTCTCCTTGCGCATCAGCCTCGCTCGGCGACGGCTGCCGAAGCGGCCGGCTTTGATCTTCAGCTTTCGGGCCACACCCACGGTGGCCAGTTCTGGCCATGGAATCACTTCGTCCCCTTGCAGCAGCCTTTTACGGCCGGCTTGCACCGCCTGGGTCAACTGATGGTTTACACCAGCCGTGGTACCGGCTACTGGGGTCCGCCCAAGCGTTTCGGCGCGCCATCGGAAATCACCGTATTGCGGCTGACCATGGCCTGATTGGGGGATGGGCCGGTCGGCAATGCTGGCCGCGTTGAGCGACGCTTGAGCAAAAATCCGCTGGCAGGGGACGTCCACGGTCAACCGGAAAATCGGGCCGGATTTGAAATGTTCTTCGTGAACATTCAGCCCGGGGAAGCGGGCTGGCGATCAGTCTGGCGGCTGGACACGATGCGGGAAGGCGCGGTCGGACTGACGTAGATGGTACAACCACGCATCGATCAGGTAGTGGCGAAACGCGCCATCTCCTATGTGGCCAATGCCGAATGCTGGCCGCTGCCGGACCAGCGTGGTCAGCCGTGCGTGCGGTACTTGTCGGGACTGTCGAAGGCTGCCAGGCTACAGGCATCCGCTTTGGTTGCGTGCCTGATGTTCGATTTGTTTCTGCTGGCTGAGACTGAATGGCCGTTCGGCGCTCGACGGTGCTCCCCGCGGAAGTCTGCAGGCCATGCTCCAGCTAGCTTGTTGATGTTGTTGGTGCAACGGTTTTTCGAGGTCGACGCTGAAGGCTGATTTCATGGGGGCTCGGGGAAAAGTTGGCGGTGTGCAGTCATCATGTGACCGTGGCGAGCACGGTCAGTTCCCGAATTTATGAAATACCGATCACGCTGTGTCAGCCGCAATGCGCCCTCACCTTGTTTTCATTCGACCAGACGGTCACGCGTCGCCAGTTTGGGGAAAAGCTTGAGCCAGAGCAGGGCAATGGCGATGGTGCCGACGCCGCCCAGGACTACCGAGCCGACCGGGCCGAGCAGGGCGGCAGTAGCGCCGGATTCGAATTCGCCAAGCTGGTTCGAAGCACCGATGAAAATCGAGTTGACGGCCGAGACACGGCCGCGAATCTCGTCCGGCGTGTCCGCCTGGACCAGCGTTTGCCGGATGACGACGCTGATGTTGTCGACCGCACCGGTAACGGCCAGCGCCAGGAGTGAGAGCCCGAAGTGGGTGGATAGCCCGAAGACAATGGTGGCGATGCCGAAGATGGCTACCGAGGCGAGCAGGATGGGGCCGGTGCGGCGATGCACTGGCCAGCGGAGCAACGCGAGCGACATCAGGAAGGCGCCGGCAGCGGGGGCTGCCCGCAGCAGGCCGAGGCCTTCCGGGCCGGTGTGCAGGATGTCGCGGGCGAACATCGGCAGCAGAGCGGTGGCGCCGCCGAGCAGCACGGCGAACAGGTCGAGCGTGGTGGCGCCGAGCAGGATTTTGTTCTGCCAGACGAAATGAACACCAGCCAGCACGGTGCGCAGGCTGGTCTGGCCGGGTGGCGGGGCCTGGCTATAGCGGACGGCCAGCATCAGTCCGCCGGCGACCAGCAGGAGGACGGTGCTGGCCGAATAGACGGCCGTGGCGCCGAGCACATAGAGCGCGCCGCCGAGTGCCGGGCCGCCAATGATTGCCGCCTGCATGGCACTGGCGTTCATGGCAATCGCATGGCCGAGCAGGCGTTGCGGAATGAGTAGCGCGATCAGCGCCTGCTGCGCCGGCATCTGGAAGGCGCGGGCGACGCCCAGAATGATCGACAGGCCGAGAATCAACGCGCGCGATTCGCTGCCGCTCTGCGTGGCGACGAGCAGGCTGACCGCGACCAGCGCCTGGCTGAACATGCAGGCGGCGTAGATGCGGCCACGGTTGAAGTGATCGGCGACATGACCGGCCGGCAAGGTGAGCAACAAGGCGGGAACAAACTGGAACAGGCCGACCAACCCAAGATCCCAGGCGCTGCCAGTGATGTCGTACATCTGCCAGCCGACAGCGACCATCAGCATCTGGTTGGCGACCATGCCGATAAAGCGCGAGCCGGAGAAAAAGGCAAAGGAGCGGTACTTGAAGAGCTGCGCGAGGTCGGGGCTGAGCATGGGAGGTGGGAATTGCCGATCAAGACTGGATGGTGCATTGCTGCGGATGACTCTGTCGACGGCTTTGGGCGCTGATTGTTCCGTGAGTGCGCTGTTGATGACCGCGTGATCGGATCGCTGCGGTCAACCGGAAAAAATGACCCGAATTCAAATCGGGTGACGCGAAACATGAGATCGTGTCCGGCCTAGCTATTTTACGGGGCCATTCCGTCATGAAGCAGTCCGATTGATTGCGATTGAATCGCCAGCCTGATAGAGTGCTTTTATCATTATTAATGAATTTTGCGGCTTGGCCGTATTTTCGAATTGTTCAGGGTGCTTATCCTATTATGACTATTGATTCTCAGGCGATCGACGCCACGGATTTCGACGACGCTGATCCGACGCACGGCTTGGCCTACGAAAACGAACGACTGCGTGAGGAACTTGCCGAGGCGCGGGATCAGATCCGCATGTATCGGGCGCTGGGCCAATGCCTGGCGCAGTTCAGCGTTTCATTTGCCGAATCCCAGAAAAGTATGGCCGAGATGGCCGCCTCGATGCAAAGCGAGCGTGATCGGGCATCCGACGCGGCCAGCGTGTCGGCAAAAACGCGGGCGACCGTCGAGGAAATGTCCGGCAAGCTGGAAACGCTGGCGGATGATTCGTCAGCGACGGTCGAAGACGTCGATTCACTGCATGCGCAGAGCCGGAAAATCAGCCAGATTGTCGAACTGATCCAGCAAATCGCTGCGCAGACTCATTTGCTCTCAATGAATGCTGCGGTCGAGGCAGCGCGGGCGGGTGATCAGGGACGTGGTTTTGCGGTGGTGGCCAAGGAGGTTCAGGCGCTGTCGGCAAAAACCGATGGTGCAACCAAGGAAATCACGCCGCTGGTCCGTGCCATCCAGAGCGAATCGACGCAGGTCAAGGCGCGCATGGATACGCTGTCTTCCCAATCCCGGGAATTCAGTGTCAACGGGCATGGCATGGCGCGCGACATGGGGCAGGCCCTCGATCTGGCCCAGAAGATGGAAAATGCGATCAGTACGTCCGCCTTGCGGACTTTCGTCGAACTGGCCAAGCTGGACCACCTGATCTTCAAGTTCGAGATCTACAAGGTATTTTTCGGACTGTCCGACAAGGCGGCCAACGACCTTGCTGCCCACACCGGATGCCGTCTGGGCAAGTGGTATTACGAGGGCGAAGGGCGAACGCTCTATGGAAAATTGCCGGGCTATCGCGATATCGAAACGCCGCACAAGGAGGTACACGCCTTTGGCAAGGAGGCGCTGACGCTGCGTCTGTCCGGCGATATTCGCGCTGCTGTGCAGGCGATTGCCCGTATGGAGCGGGCCAGTATCGGTGTCGTCAACGGGCTCGAAAAGATGGCCTCGTCGGGAAGCAAAGGTCAGCTTCGCTAGAGCGCTTTCCCGGCGACATCGCCCGAAAAAAATGGCCGCAATCTGCGGCCATTTTTTTCGGGGATTATTCCGTTTATTTGACGATCTGGTTCAGCTCGCCCTTGGCATAGCGTTCGGCCATTTTTTCGAGTGACATGGGCTTGATCTGGCTGGCGCGGCCGGCGCAACCGAAGGCTTCGAAGCGGGCCAGGCAGATCTTTTTGGCGGCTTCGCGGGCCGGCTTGAGGTAGTCGCGCGGGTCGAACTTCGACGGGTTTTCGGCCATGTAGCGGCGGATGGCGCCGGTCATGGCGAGCCGGATGTCGGTGTCGATATTGATTTTGCGGACGCCGTGGGCGATGCCCTTGACGATTTCCTCGACCGGCACGCCGTAGGTTTCCTTCATGTCGCCGCCGAATTCGCGGATTTCGGCGAGCAGTTCCTGCGGCACGCTGGAGGAGCCGTGCATGACGAGGTGGGTGTTCGGGATGCGGGCGTGGATTTCCTTGATGCGATCGATGGCGAGGATGTCGCCAGTTGGCTTCTTGGTGAACTTGTAGGCGCCGTGGCTGGTGCCAATGGCGATGGCCAGCGCGTCGCAGTTGGTCTGCTTGACGAAATCGGCCGCCTGGTCGACGTCGGTCAACAGCTGTTCGCGGGTCATGTGGCCGTCGGCGCCGTGGCCGTCTTCCTTGTCACCCTTCATGGTTTCGAGCGAGCCGAGGACGCCGAGTTCGGCTTCGACCGACACGCCGATCGAATGCGACAGTTTGACCACTTCCTGGGAAACGGCGACGTTGTAGTCGTAGGAGGCAACGGTCTTGCCATCGGCTTCCAGCGAGCCGTCCATCATGACCGAGGTAAAACCGGAACGGATGGCGGCCATGCAGACGGCCGGGCTCTGGCCGTGGTCCTGGTGCATGACGATGGGCAGGTTGGGATAGGCTTCGAGCGCGGCCAGGATCTGGTGGCGGAGAAAGGGTTCGCCGGCGTATTTGCGGGCGCCGGCCGAAGCCTGCATGATGACCGGGGCATCGATCTGGCTGGCGGCTTCGCAGATGGCCCAGACCTGTTCCATGTTGTTGACGTTGAAAGCGGGCAGACCGTAGCCATTTTCAGCGGCGTGGTCGAGCAGTTGGCGCATGGAGACGAGCGGCATGGGAACTCCTGTTCGGTGGCTTGATAAGTTAATTGGACTATTTTACAGGGCTAGGCGACTTGGTGCTCGCCGACCCGGACGATCTTCAAGGTGTTGGTGCCGCCGGCGCAACCGATGGGTTCGCCGATGGTTAGGGCGATCAGTTCTCCCTTTGCTACGACACCACGATCGATGAGGAGTTGCTCGGCTTCGGCCAGCAACAGGTCGCGATCGGTGTGCTGCTGGTTCATCAACAGCGGGCAGACGCCGCGATAGAGCACCATGCGGCCGACTGATTCGGCATCCGGCGTCAGCGCGTAAATCGGCACGCCGGAATTCATGCGGCTCATCCACAGGGCGGTCGAGCCGGACTGGGTGAGGGCGGCGATGGCCTTGACCTTGAGGTGATGCGCCGTCCAGATGGCGGCCATGGAAATCGACTGGTCGATGCGGGTAAAGACGCGATCGAGAAATTCGCGGTCGAGCGTGATTTCGGCCGAACGCTCGGCTTCGACACAGATGCGGGCCATCGATTCGACAACTTCAACCGGGTATTTTCCGGCTGCGGTTTCCGCCGACAGCATGACCGCATCGGTGCCATCGAGTACGGCGTTGGCGACGTCGGACACTTCGGCCCGGGTGGGTACCGGCGACAGGATCATCGATTCCATCATCTGCGTGGCGGTGATGGTCAGCTTGTTCTTGTCGCGCGCCATGCGGATCATTTTTTTCTGCAGCGCGGGGACCGTGGCATCGCCGACTTCGACGGCCAGATCGCCACGGGCAACCATGATGCCATCGGAGGCATCGAGGATTTCGGCCAGATTGGTGATCGCCTCGACGCGCTCGATCTTGGCGATCAGTACGGCGGTGCTGCCGGCAGCACGCAGCAGCTGGCGCGCCATGTACATGTCGGCGGCGCTTTTCGGGAAGGAGACCGCGACGAAATCGACACCGATCTGGGCGGCCGTCTTGATGTCGTCCATGTCCTTGGCAGTCAGCGCTGGCGCAGTCAGGCCGCCGCCCTGGCGGTTGATGCCCTTGTTGTTGGAAAGATCGCCGCCGACCAGCACGCGCGTCTGGATTTCATGGCCGCGCACGCCCGTGACCTGGAGTTTCAGTCGACCATCGTCGAGCAGCAGAATGTCGCCGCTGACCACGTCTTTGGGCAGATCCTTGTAGTCGAGGCCGACGCGTTCCTGATTGCCGAGCGCACACTGCGCATCGAGAACGAAGGCTTCGCCGACGACCAGCGTGATCTTTCCGCTCTCGAACTTGCCGACCCGGATTTTCGGCCCCTGCAGGTCGCCGAGGATGCCGACAGTGCGGCCATGCTTGGCAGCGGCAGCCCGGATGCCCTCGGCACGGGCCTTGTGGTCATCGGCCGTACCGTGCGAGAAATTCATCCGGACGACATCGATGCCGGCTTGCACCATGCGCTCGAGAATGTCGGGCGACGATGAGGCGGGGCCTAGCGTGGCAACGATCTTGGTGTGGCGTAACATGTCTTCTCCATCCCTGTTTTTATTTGGTTTTTTGGCTTTTTTTCCGGTCGACCGTAGCAGTGATACTACGGTCGACGTCTTGCGGGATTATTTCGCGGCACGTTCTTCCAGCACCGCGATGGCCGGCAGGGTCTTGCCTTCGAGGAATTCCAGGAAGGCGCCGCCACCGGTGGAAATGTAGCCGACGTCATCCGCAATATGGAACTTGGCGATGGCCGCCAAGGTGTCGCCACCGCCAGCAATCGAGAATGCTTCGGAATGGGCAATGGCGGAAGCCATCATCTTGGTGCCGCCGGCGAACTGCGGCAGTTCGAAGACGCCCACCGGGCCGTTCCAGACGATGGTGCCGGCGTTGGCAATGATTTGCGACAGCATGGCGGCGGTCTTCGGGCCGACGTCGAGGATGCGGTCATGGACATGCACGTCATCGACCGAGATCTTGTTGGCGCGGGCCAGGGCCGAGACTTCGTCAGCGACGACCACGTCGACGGGCAGCGGCACTTCGGCACCGCGTTCCTTCATGATGTCCATGATGGCGTGCGCTTCCTTGACCAGATCGGCTTCGGCCAGGGAATCACCGATCCGTTTGCCGGAGGCGAGCAGGAAGGTGTTGGCAATGCCACCGCCGACGATCAGCTGGTCCACCTTGCTGGCCAGGGACTTGAGGATGGTCAGCTTGGATGACACCTTGGAGCCGCCGACGATGGCGACCAGCGGACGCTTCGGATTGCCCAGTGCCTTGGTCAATGCGTCGATTTCGGCGCCCATCAGAATGCCGGCGCAGGCCACCGGCGCGAATTTGGCGATGCCGTGGGTGGTTGCTTCGGCGCGGTGGGCGGTGCCGAACGCATCATTGACGTAGATGTCGCAGAGCTTGGCCATCTTCTGGGCCAATTCTTCGTTGTTCTTTTTTTCGCCCTTGTTGACGCGGCAGTTTTCGAGCAGGACGACTTCGCCGGGTTTCACGTCGAAGCCACCGTCGACCCAGTCGGTGATCAGGCGAACGGAGGTGTGCAACATCTGGCCCAGGCGCACGGCGACCGGCAGCAGGCTGTCGTCGGGGGTCAACTCACCTTCGGTCGGTCGGCCGAGGTGGGAGGTGACCATGACGGCCGCACCTTTTTCCAGGCAGTACTTGATCGACGGCAGCGAGGCGCGGATGCGTGTGTCCTCGGTAATGTTACCGGCTTCGTCCTGCGGCACATTGAGGTCGGCGCGGATGAACACGCGCTTGCCGGATACATCGAGGTCGGTGAGTTTGATGACGTTCATGGTTTTTCTCCAGTGTTTGCTGAGTTATTTTTGAGCGGGCCACAGGCGCGACCAGTGGTCGGCCACTTCAAGCATGCGGTTGGCGAAGCCCCATTCGTTATCGAACCAGACAAACAGGTTAACCAGATGGGTGCCGGCGGTGCGGGTCTGGCTGCCATCGACAATGGCCGAATGGGGGTCGTGATTGAAATCGATCGAGGCATGGGCCGCCTCGGAATACGCGATCAGCCCTTTGAGCGGGCCGCTGACGGCGTCGGCCAGAAGCGCGTTGATACTGTGCGCCGACACCGGGCGTTGCGTGCTCAGGGTCAGGTCGATGGCCGACACATTCAGGGTCGGCACGCGGATGGCTTTGGCTTGTACCTTGCCGGCCAGTTGCGGCAACAGGCGTTCGATGCCACGGGCCAGACCGGTCGACACCGGAATGATCGACTGCATGGCCGAACGCGTGCGGCGCAGGTCGTCGTGGTGATAGCCGTCGATCAGCGGCTGGTCGTTCATTACCGAGTGCAATGTGGTCAGGAGTGCTTGATCGATGCCGATTTCGCGATCGAGCAGATCCAGCACCGGCACGATGGCATTGGTCGTGCAGGAGGCTGCAGAGACCAGTTGCTCGTGGCCGGTCAGGCTGTTCTGGTTGATGCCGGCGACAATGGTCGCATCGACGTCATCGCTGCTGGCGCCGGGGTGCGAGAGCAATAGCCGCGGACAGCCGGCGTTGATGAATTTGACCAATTCTTCCCGTCGACCGTAGCAACCGGAGGCTTCGATCAACAGGTCGATCTCGAGGCCGCGCCAGTCGACATCCTGCGGCTTTCTGGCATGGCTGACGTGAATCGGGTGGCCGTCAATCAATAGCGCGGCATCGCCAACGTCGACCTGGCCGGGAAAGCGACCGTGCGTCGAGTCGAAACGCGTCAGGTAGGCCATGCTCTCCAGATTGGCCGGTTCATTGACCGCGACGACCTCGAGATCGTGGGGAACGCTTGATTCGCGGAGCGCGCGGAGAAAACAGCGACCGATACGGCCATAGCCGTTGATGGCAAGACGCAGGGGCATGAGGTGTCGGTCGTTATCCGTAGCTTATTTTGCCGGCTCGCCAGTGGCGTCCGGGTTGTACTCGATATACACCAGCTTGGTCGGTGCGCCGCCCTTGCAGATGCGAAAGGGGAGTTGCCGGATATCGGCATTGAAATCGAGTTTGCCCATGCCCTTGAAATTAGCTTCCGCACGACCACGGTCATCCCCGAAGTAAAAGGGAATGTGCTGCTTGCCGGTGCACCAGCTATCTTCGCTGCTGGGCTTGCCGACGATAGCGATTGCCTCATCGTAGGTCATGCCGATTTTCAGTTTGCCAAACGGATGGTCAGCCGGCGGATTGCCGACAATTACGGCTTCCGGTGCTTCCTGCGCCTTCCCGGCCTCTTCAGCCAGCAGGTTATTGGCAGCAATGGCGAGCGCAGCGCCAAGGGCGGCAAAGGCAATACGGCGTGCATTATTCGGCATCTTGATTCCTCCTGTGCTCTGGTTGGTGTTAAACAAAAGGGGCCTTGCGGCCCCTTTTCAATCGATGCCGATTACTTGGCGGCCATCCAGGCGCGAGCGGCATCCAGCATGCGGCAGGAGTAACCCCACTCGTTGTCGTACCAGGCCAGCACCTTGACCAGCACCGAGCCGTCTTCGCCCTTGATGACGCGGGTTTGCGTGGCGTCAAAGGTGGAGGAGACGGTGGTGTGGTTGAAGTCGGACGACACCAGCGGCTCGTTGTTGACGTCGAGGATGCCCTTCAGTGGGCCGTTGGCAGCGGCCGTCATCAAGGCGTTGATTTCTTCCTTGGTGGTGGCGCGCTCGGCGGTGAAGGTCAGGTCGACCAGCGAGACGTTGATGGTCGGCACGCGCAGCGCGAAGCCATCAACCTTGCCGACCAGCTGCGGCAGCACCAGGCCAACGGCCTTGGCGGCACCGGTCTTGGTCGGGATGATGTTGGCGGCAGCGGCGCGGGCACGGCGCAGGTCCTTGTGGCGGACGTCGACGGTGACCTGGTCGTTGGTGTAGGCGTGGATGGTGGTCATCAGGCCCTGCTTGATGCCGATGGCGTCAGACAGGATCTTGGCAACCGGGGCCAGGCAGTTGGTCGTGCACGAGGCATTGGAGACGACGGTCATGTCGGCCTTCAGCGCGCCTTCGTTAACACCCATGACGATGGTGGTATCGACGTCATCGCCGCCTGGGGCGGAGATCAGCACGCGCTTGGCGCCCTGGTCGAGCAGGTCCTTCGCCTTGGCCTTGGTGGTGTAGGCGCCGGTACATTCGAGCAGGATATCCACGCCGTGGCTGGCCCAGTTGACACCCTTCGGGTCCTTGGTGGAGTAGAAAGCGATCTTCTTGCCATCGATGATGATGCAGTTTTCACCTTCGGTTTCGACACTGGTGCGGAAACGGCCGTGCGTGGTGTCGTACTTGAGCAGGTGGGCGTTGGTGGCCAGATCGCCGGCGGCGTTGATGGCGACGACGTCGAATTCATTCTGCAGGCCCTGCTCGTAAATCGCGCGCAGTGTGCAGCGACCGATACGACCGAAACCGTTGATAGCAACCTTGATAGCCATGAATCTCTCCTCTTTTAGTGAATCAGGACAACAGCGCCTTGGCCGTCTTGACGACGTTGGCGACGGTGAAACCGAACATGTCGAACAACTGGCCGGCCGGGGCGGACTCGCCGAAGCGGTCGATGCCGATCACGGCGCCGTGCAGGCCGACATACTTGTGCCAGAAATCCGGGTGAGCGGCTTCGATGGCGATGCGTTTCTTGCAGCCGCCGAGTACGGCGCTCTTGTAGTCGGCGCTCTGGCGGTCGAAAACGTTGGTGCAGGGCATGGAAACGACGCGGGTCGCAATGCCTTCGCCAACCAGCGCAGCCTGGGCATCCAGCGCCAATTTGATTTCAGAACCGGTGGCGATGAAAGTGAGCTGGGCTTCGCCCTCGGCTTCAGATAGCACGTAACCACCCTTGGCGATGTCGGCGTCGGCGATATTCTGCGTGACAGTCGGCAGATTCTGACGCGACAAGGCTAACAAACTCGGGCCATTTTTCCGGTCGACCGCAGCAGTCCAGGCGATGGCCGTTTCGGTCGCATCAGCCGGGCGCCAGACGTCGAGATTCGGGATGATGCGCAGGCTGGGGATGTGCTCGACCGGCTGGTGCGTCGGGCCGTCTTCACCGAGGCCGATGGAGTCATGGGTGTAAACCATGATCTGGCGCTGCTTCATCAGCGCGGCCATGCGGATGGCGTTGCGCGCGTAGTCGGAGAAAACCAGGAAGGTTGCCGTGTAGGGCACCAGACCGCCGTGCAGGGCGATGCCGTTGGCAATTGCCGTCATGCCGAATTCGCGGACGCCGTAGTAGCAATAGTTGCCGCCCTCGGTGCGGGTGACGCCCTTGCTGCCCTTGACAAAGGTCAGGTTGGAGCCGGCCAGGTCGGCCGAGCCGCCGAAGATTTCCGGCACCGCCGGCACCAGCGCTGCGATCGCGTTCTGCGAAGCCTTGCGCGTGGCGATGTTCTCGGCCTTGTCGCGGCAGGCAGCGATGTAGGCGGTCTTGGTTGCTTCCCAGTTGGCAGGCAGCTCGCCCTTGATGACACGGCGCTCGAATTCGGCGGCTTCGGCGGGGAAGGCGGCTTGGTATGCCTTGAAGCGGTTGTGCCAGTTCTCTTCAAAGGTGGCACCACGCGGCTTGCCGTCCCAGGCGGTGTAGATCTCGGCCGGAATTTCGAATGGTGGGTGTGTCCAGCCAATATATTCACGGGCGGCGGCGATCTCGTCCTTGCCCAGCGGCGCGCCGTGGCAGTCGTGCGATCCCTGCTTGTTGGGCGCGCCAGCGCCGATGGTCGTTTTGCAGCAGATCAGGCTCGGCTTGTCGGTCACCGACTTGGCTTCGAGCAGCGCGCGTTCTATGGCGTCGCTGTTGTGGCCGTTGACGTCGGCAATGACGTGCCAGCCGTAGGCTTCGAACCGCTTGGGTGTGTTGTCGGTGAACCAGCCTTCGACGTGACCGTCGATGGAAATGCCGTTGTCGTCCCAGAAGGCGATCAGCTTGCCAAGCCCCAGCGTGCCAGCCAGCGAACAGGCTTCGTGCGAAATGCCTTCCATCAGGCAACCGTCACCAAGGAAGGTGTAGGTGTGGTGATTGACGATTTCGTGGCCAGGACGGTTGAATTCTGCAGCCAGCACCTTCTCGGCCAGCGCGAACCCGACCGCATTGGTGATGCCCTGACCAAGTGGGCCGGTGGTGGTTTCCACACCGGGGGTATAGCCGTATTCCGGATGGCCCGGTGTTTTTGAATGAAGTTGGCGGAAATTCTTCAGGTCATCGATCGATAGATCGTAGCCGCTCAGATGGAGCAGGGCGTAGACCAGCATCGAGCCATGACCGTTCGACATGATAAAGCGGTCGCGATCCGGCCAGTGCGGGTTGGCCGGATTGTGGCGCAGGTGACGACGCCAGAGGACTTCGGCAATTTCAGCCATACCCATCGGGGCGCCCGGGTGACCAGAGTTGGCCTGCTGGACTGCGTCCATGGCCAGTGCGCGAATTGCGCCAGTCAGGGGAGAAAACTTGGGGAGATTGCTGACGCTCATGATCCGGGAATCCAGCCTGCTAAAAAGGTGAAATTATCCGGTAAATGGCCCTTTTTGGGTAGGGCGATGTGACAGCAATGACAGGTTTTCAGTCCTGTCATTGCTGTCACGAACGATGCCTATTCGATTTTAGGGTCGTAATTGATCATCATTAACACACCCTGGCCGCCGCCAATGCCGCCGCCGGTATAGGCAACGCTGCCCTGGCCGGCATAAACCGCTTCGTAACGATGGCTGTCAGAGCCAAAGTAGAAGGGAATGAAGGCCTTGCCCGTGACATAGCCGCGAATGTTGGAGGTGGTGCCAAGAATGCGCTCGACTTCACTCTGATGCATGCCGATTTGCAGACGTGCCCATTTGCTGCCGGCCGGAATGTTGCCGTGAACTTCACCGTCGAAGGTGCCGTCACGTGACTTGACGACGCAGGGCTTGCATTCGGTGCCGGTCTTGACACTGCCGGCGCCTGCGGGTGCTGCCGCGGCGCCCGGCTTGGTTTCGATGGTCTTGGCGGAGGGTTCGTTAGTGCCGGATTCAGACTTTGGCTTGGCCGGTTCGCAATCAGCCGGTGTGGTATCAGTTTTTGCGGCCGTTTTCTTGCTGCCTTTTTTGCTCTTTTTGGTGACCGGCGCCGGTTTGCATGCCGGCTTGGCCGGAGCGGGGGCCGCCTTGGTCGAGGTGGTGGCGGTCGTGGCTGTGGCCGGGGCCGTATCTTCAGGTTTGGCTTCGTTGCTCTTGCAGCTTGCCAGCACAGCGCAGGTGGCAATAAGGATGGCGGCGGATAGTTTTTGCATCTTGGGGCTCTCGAAAATTAGGTTGAACACTGCTGATTGTCAGGCTGCGTGGTAGGAAACGATGCGGTCTACCTCTGCTTTTGAACCCAAAATTACGGCAACCCGCTGGTGCAGCTTTTCCGGGGCAATGTCGAGAATGCGCTGGCGGCCCGTGGATGCCTCGCCCCCGGCCTGCTCGACGAGCATGGCCATCGGGTTCGCTTCGTACATCAGGCGCAGCTTGCCACCCTGAGCCTTGAGTTTGCTGTCGATGGGGTACATGAAAATGCCGCCGCGGGTCATGATGCGATGTACGTCGGCCACCATCGAGCCGACCCAGCGCATGTTGTAGTCCTTGCCGAGCGGGCCTTCCTTGCCTTGCTGCATTTCGCCGACATAGCGCTGGACCGGGGCTTCCCAGAAGCGCTGGTTGGCCATGTTGATCGAAAATTCCTTGGTCTCGGCGGGGATCTGCATGTTTTCCTGGGTCAGCAGGAATTCGCCTTGTTCCCGGTCAAGAGTGAAGGAAACCACGCCGTCTCCAACCGTCAGCACCAGTAGCGTCGTCGGGCCGTAGACTGCGTAACCTGCGGCGACCTGTGTCGTGCCGGCTTGCAGAAAGGCTTTTTCAGCAGCTTCCGGTGTCGTCAGATCGGCGCCCTCGGGGCATTTGAGCACCGAGAATATGGTGCCTATCGAGACATTGACGTCGATGTTGGATGAGCCATCGAGTGGATCGAAAGTGAGCAGGTATTCGCCCTTGGGAAAGCGATGTGGCACCAGATGCGGAAGGTCCATTTCCTCGGAGGCCATGGCTGCCAGGTGGCCTCCCCATTCGTTGGCATCAAGCAGGATGTCGTTGGACAGTACGTCAAGCTTCTTTTGCGCCTCACCCTGCACATTGTCACTGCCGGCTTCTCCCAGCACGCCGCCGAGGCCGCCTTTGCCAATGGCGATTGAAATGGCCTGGCAGGCTCGCGAAACAACTTCAATCAGCAGCTTGAGATCGCCAGTGATAATGCCCTTGTTGCGCTGCTCTTCGGTGAGGTAACGTGCCAGCGTGCGCTGTGCCATGAGAACTCCTGCTTCAATGACAAAAGCGCAGATTTTACTCTGCCGGGGATCTTGCGTGCAGGAAGGTGAAGGCTTCAGCGTTGTTGAGCGGCTTGCTCAGCAGATAGCCCTGAACTTCGTCGCAGCCATTCGTGCGTAACAGTTCGAGTTGGTCTTCGGTTTCGACACCCTCGGCGATAACTTTCAAACCCAGGGAGTGAGCCAGCGCAATGGTGCCTAAGGCAATCGCTCGGTCGTTCAGATCGGTCTCGATGTCAGCCACAAACGAGCGGTCGATTTTCAAGTGGTCGATAGGGAAAAGTTTGAGATAGCCGAGGGATGAATAGCCAGTACCAAAGTCGTCGATGGCCAGCGTAACACCCATGCGGCCAAGGCGCTCAAGAATCAGGATGGCTTCCTGCGGATTTTCCATCACCGAGCTCTCGGTGATTTCAAGTTCCAGCAGCTCGGCGGGCAGTCCAGATGTCGTCAAGGCATTTGCCACCGTCTCAGCAAAGTCGCGGCGCCTCAACTGACGGGGGGAGACGTTGACGGCGATGCGCATGGGTTTCAGGCCGGCGTCAATCCAGTGTTTCATCTCACGGCAGGCGTTGTTCAGAACCCATTCGCCAATCTCGACGATGATCCCGGTTTCTTCTGCGATGGGAATAAACCGGGCCGGTGAAATGGTGCCCTCGGTGGGATGGTGCCAGCGGAGCAACGCTTCAACGCCAATCGGCATCGAGTCGCCCGCGCGGAACTGGGGCTGGAAGCAGAGCGCCAGTTCATTGCGAGCAATGGCGTGGCGCAATTTGTGCTCGATGTTCAGGCGATCAGCGCTGATCCGGTTCATCTCGCTGGCGAAAAACTGAAAATTGTTTCGCCCCGCCGCCTTGGCATGGTACATCGCGGTGTCGGCGTTTTTCAGGATAGTGTCGCCATCAGGTCCGTCATCCGGAAAGAGGCTGATGCCAATCGATGGACTGGTATGAAGTTCATGGCCATTCGCTTCAATCGACGTGGATAGCGCCACGATGGCCTTGCTGGCAACGTTGGCGGCGTCGGCCGGATTGGTGATTCCGGGCAGGATGATGACAAATTCGTCGCCACCCAGCCGGGCAACAAAATCAGTTTCGCGAATCACGCTGGAGAGTCTGCAGGCAACTTCCCGTAACAGTTCATCACCCACCTGGTGGCCCAGGGTGTCATTGATGATCTTGAACCGATCCAGATCAAGGAACATCATGGCCACTTTCCAGCCGTGGCGACGTGCTTCCGGCAACAGCTGCCCCAGGCGCATCAGTAGCGCCATGCGGTTGGGCAGCCCGGTCAGTGCATCATGCTGGGCAATGTGCCGCATGCGCTCTTCGGACTGCTTGCGTTCAGTGATATCGGCAAGAATCCACACGTAGTGCGCAGGCATGCCGCTCTGCGGATCATCCACGCGGTTAACCCGCGTTTCTGCCGGGAAATTGTCACCATTTTTGCGAGTGACTTCGAGTTCGCCATGCCAGGACCCGCGTAGCGCAACGTGCTCTCGAAATGAATCAGGGGCGTGACTTTCGTCGAGATCGAGCAGACCAAAGACAGTCTGTCCGTTCAGTTCGAAAGCTTCGTAGCCGGTCATGTGGGTGGTGGCCGGATTGATCGACAGGATGCGATGTGCTTCGTCAGTGAATATGATGCCGGCCGGGGTATGGCTATAAACCTTTTGCGCCAGTTGTTCTCGCTCGGCGCTGGTGCGGCGTTCGGTAATGTCGGTATAGACCGTTACAAAGCCGCCGTCGGCAAGTGGAACGCCGCGGATCTCCAGCGTCTTTCCATTTGGGCGCGTACGCTCGAAGCAATGCGGGGTGGGATTCCTTGCTCGCTGCAGCAGTGCGAGCACAATTTGCTCCGGGTCGCCCGGGCCGTATTCTCCACGCTGTGCGTTAAATCTGAATAGCGATTCCAGCGAGCATCCGGGGGCGACAAGGTCTTCAGGAATATTCATCAAACGCAGGAATTCGGCGTTGTATAGCACGAGGTGCTCATCCTTGCTGAAGAGACTGACGGCGCTGGGAATGCTTTCGACGAGCGTTATGAGCTGGTTATGCTGCATCTGCAGCGCGACTTCGACAGCCTTGCGTTCGGTAATGTCGGTGTAGGTTGTGATGAAGCCTGCCAGTTGCCCTTCAATGAACAGCGGTTCGCCTTGCACAAGATGGGTGTGGCCATTGGGGCGAGTACGCTCGAAACAATGGGCTTCGAATTTCTGTGCAAGCGCCGTGATCCTGGCGACGTGATTCTCGACGTCTCCAGGGCCATATTCCCCGCGCTTGGCTGGTATGCGGATCAGGTCGGAGAAGTGAACGCCTTCACGCACTGACTCGATCGGCAGGCTTAGTACGTTGATGAATCCCTGATTCCAAACGCGCAGGCACAGCTTTTCGTCGAAGACGCTAATGCCTTGAGGCATGCTGGAGACAACGGACTGCAGATAAGCCAGTTGACGGCGTAAATCGACGGAGGGCGACGAAGCTGAGTCCAGAAAATTCAAGTGTATGACTGTTCGTTGTCGTGATCGCTAATCATAGCCCAGACAGCTTATGTTTCTTCATTTTGTGTAAGATTTGGCATCTGGTGGCAATTTGTCATATGCGCCATTTAATGGAACAGCCGATCGATGCGAATTGCTCCAGCGGTCCATGCCCTTCCGTGGCTATTTTCAACATCGCTTCGTAAAGTTCACGCTTGGCATCGGCTGGCCCTGGATGTCGGCCGGAGGCGTCCAGTCGACCGCGGTACTGCAATTCGAGCCGGGCGTTGTAACCGAAGAAGTCCGGCGTGCAGACTGCACCGTAGCCCTTTGCTACTGCCTGAGATTCGTCATAAAGGTAAGGGAAGGGAAAAGCCAGTTCGGTAGCCCAGCGCTGCATCGATGCAGGAGCATCTTCGGGGTAGGCGTCGACATCATTGCTCATGATGGCAACGCAGCCGATGCCCTGACGATTCAGGTCACTGCAATCACGCTTGAGTCTCTGAATGATGGCCTGGACATAGGGGCAGTGATTGCAGATGAACATGACCAGTAGTCCGTTCGGGCCACGGCAGCTTGCCAGCCTATGGCGCTGCCCGTCGGTGCCGGGCAAGTCGAAATCAATGGCTGGTTTGCCAAAATCACAGACGGGTGGCTGTAGAGCGACCATGATTCTCCCCTCAAAAACGCATTTAACCGATAATAGCACCGATGAATTCGCCCCGTTTTTACTGCCGAGAAGCCCTGTCACCGGGGGCTCACGTTGAACTGCCGGAGCCAGTGGCTCGACATGCGGTGCGCGTATTGCGCCTGCCACCCGGCGCGCCGATGGTGCTCTTCGATGGTCGGGGCGGGGAGTATCCGGCGCATATCGAACGCATCGAGCGTGACCGCGTCTATGCGGAACTGGCGGAATGGCGGGATATCGAGCGCGAATCGCGGCTGAATATCACGCTGGTGCAGGCATTGCAGGCCGGCGACAAGATGGATTTCACCATTCAGAAAGCGGTCGAGTTGGGTGTGCGCGACATCGTGCCGGTCGAAAGCCGACGAAGTGTATTACGCCTGGCAGGTGAGCGCGCCGGCAAGCGCGTGGCGCACTGGCAGGGTGTGGTGGCATCGGCGTGCGAGCAGTGTGGGCGCAATCAGGTGCCGCTGGTGGCGTCGCTTGAAAAGCTGGAAAACTGGCTGGCCCGGCCGTCCAATGGCTGTTTGCGTTTGATGTTGGCACCTGATGCAGACCAGACACTAGCGTCGATCCCGCCTGCGGGAGCCATTCAATTGCTGATTGGGGCGGAAGGAGGCCTTGATCCGCAGGAGGTGATTGCTGCAACGCAAGCGGGTTTCCGGGCCGTTCGCATGGGGCCGCGCATCTTGCGCACAGAAACGGCCGGTCTGGCTGCTTTGGCGGCACTGCAGGCCTTATGGGGTGATTTCAGAGAGGGGTAGGCGATGTTCGAGTCAGCGGAGTTGGGCCACAAGATCGACAAAAAAACCTTCAAGGCAGAAGTGCCGAAGTTGCGCGCCGAACTGCTTGACGTCCAGTACGACATGCTGGAAAAGAAGGAGTTTCCCGTAATCATCCTGATTAGCGGGGTGGACGGCAGCGGCAAGGGCGAAACCATCAACCTCCTTTATTCATGGATGGATCCACGCCATATTTCGACACTGGCTTTTTCGACACCGAGTGACGAGGAACTGTCGCGCCCGTTCATGTGGCGCTACTGGCGAGCACTGCCGCCCAAAGGCAAGGTCGGAATTTTTGCCGGGTCTTGGTATTCACAGCCGATCACTGACCGCATCAACGGAGAGATGCGTCGCTCCCATCTGGACGAGTATCTTGACGACATCAATCGCTTTGAAGCGATGCTTGTCAATGAGGGGGCGCTGGTCCTGAAATTCTGGTTCCACCTGTCGAAGGATGGCCAGAAGCAGCGGATCAAGGCGCTGGAAAAGGATCCCCGTACCGCCTGGCGGGTAACCAAGGAAAGCTATGCCCGCCTGAAGACCTATGACCGCCTTCAGCATGTGGCCGGTCATGTGCTCCGAGTCACCAATACGGCCCACGCGCCGTGGATCATTGTCGAAGGGACCGACGACGAATATCGTTCGCTGACGGTTGGCCGCATCGTGCTCGAGGCCATGAAGCGCCGCCTGAGTCAGGATGGGCTGCAGCGCGTGCCGGTGGCACCGCCGATCGTGCATCCGATCGACAACAAGAATGTGCTCAGCGAACTGGATTTGAAGCAGAAGCTGACCAAAAAGGACTACGAAACGCAATTGGCCAAGTATCAGGCCCGGCTTTCCGAACTGGTGCGTGATCCGTTTTTTGTGGGAAAGCGGTCGCTGGTACTGGTCTTCGAGGGGTCCGATGCGGCGGGCAAAGGTGGCAGTATCCGGCGTGTTGCAGCGGCGATGGATGCGCGGCAGTACCAGATCATCCCGATTGCCGCCCCAACCGAGGAAGAGAGTGCCCAACCCTACCTCTGGCGCTTCTGGCGCAATCTGCCGCGCACCGGGCGCGCCGCGATTTTTGATCGCTCCTGGTATGGTCGCGTACTTGTCGAGCGGGTCGAGGGATTTTGCGCCGAAGCAGACTGGCTGCGTGCGTATGCCGAAATCAATGATTTCGAGCATCAACTGGTCGACGCCGGTGCGATTGTTGTCAAGTTCTGGTTGCAGATCAGTGCCGACGAGCAGCTGAGGCGATTCAAGGAACGTCAGGCCACCGAGTTCAAGCGCTTCAAGATTACCGACGAAGACTGGCGTAATCGCGAAAAGTGGGATGACTACGTTGCCGCTGTCTGCGACATGGTTGACCGCACGTCAACCGGTCTGGCGCCGTGGACGCTGGTGGAGGCCAATGATAAGAACTTTGCCCGGGTGAAAGTCTTGAAAACCCTGTGCGAGCGCCTTGAGAGCGCGCTGAAAGACGATGACGGGAAATATACCGAAAAATGAGCGATACCCCTTACGACGTGAACTTCGTCTCCTGGTTTCGGGCGGTTACGCCCTATATCAATGCATTTCGCGGCAAGACTTTTGTCATCGCCTTTGGTGGAAAGGCGGTCGCCAGCGAGTTTGCCAAGACCTTGGCCTACGACGTCAATCTGTTGGCCAGCCTGGGCATCCGGTTGGTGCTGGTGCATGGTGCGCGGCCACAGATTGAAGAGGAGCTGCGCGAGAAAAATCTCGAATCGATTTACCACCGTGGCTATCGGGTCACCGATGCGGCGGCGCTGGATTGCGTGCTCGACGCGGTTGGCAGTGTCTATCTCGAAATTCAGGCCATGTTGTCGCAGGGCTTGCCGAATACGCCGATGGCCAATAGCCGGATTCGCGTGATTGGCGGCAACTTCATTACCGGCCAGCCGATTGGCGTGCTCGACGGTATCGACATGCATTATGCCGGCAAGGTGCGCAAGGTCGACGCTGAGGGCATCAATGCCCAATTGGGCCTGGGCAACATCGTGTTGCTGAATTGCGAAGGTCCGTCGCCGACCGGCGAGATCTTCAATTTGCAGATGGAAGAAGCGGCAGAGGCTGTCGCCGTGGCGATCCGTGCGGACAAGCTGGTGTTTTTGACCGACAGCAAAGGGGTTACCGATCAAGATGGCACCCTGCTTGATGCCATGACGGCCGATGAAGCGTCGCAACTGTTGCGTGATGCCGGCTGGCTGTCCGCCGATATCAATCGCTACCTGCCTTGTGCCGTGCGCGCCAGCCGGACCGGCGTTGGCCGGGTGCATCTGATTGGCTTTGAACAGGATGGCGCACTGTTGCGTGAGTTGTTTACGCACGATGGCGTCGGCACGGTGGTTACCCGCGAATCGCTGGAGAATATCCGAGAAGCCAAGCCGGATGACATTGCCGCGCTGATTGCGCTGATTGAGCCGATGGAGCAGGAGGGGATTCTGGTGCATCGGCCGCGCGAGTTGCTGGAGCGCGAACTTGAACTTTTTTCAATCATGCTGCACGACGGGATCATTGTCGGGTGCGCCGCGCTCTATCAGCACTCGGAGACCGAGGCCGAACTGGCCTGCCTGGCGGTCAGTCAGGAGCACCGCGAATGGGGCTACGGCGAGCAGTTGATGATCCGAATCGAGCAGCGCGCGCGCAAGGCCGGTATCAAGCGGTTGTTCGTGTTGACCACGCGCACCGAGCATTGGTTTGTCGAACGCGGCTTCAAACTCGGCTCGGTAGACGACCTGCCCGCCAACAAGCGCGACATGTACAACTATCAGCGGCGCTCCAAGGTGCTGTTCAAGACTTTATAATTGCCTGCATCAACCTCAACGGAGTTTCACATGGCACGTACCGTCAATTGCATCAAACTGGGTCGCGAGGCTGAAGGTCTCGATCATCCGCCTTATCCGGGCCCGCTGGGTCAGCGCATCTTCGAAAATGTGTCGAAGGAAGCCTGGCAGCAGTGGATCAAAATGCAGACCATGCTGATCAACGAGAATCGTCTGAATCTGGTGGATGCCCGTCATCGCAAATATCTGGCGGAGCAGGTCGAAAAGCATTTCTTCGGCGACGGCGCTGACCAGATTCAGGGTTACGTTCCGCCACCGGCCTGACGGCGCCGGTTGTCACTAAAAAATCCCGCTGCGGCGGGATTTTTTATTCAGGCAATTTTGCTGAGGACGTAGAAAAGCAGCATGCCGCCGCCCATGGCCGAGGCCGCGAGGATGGCGCTGGTTCGCTTGAGGCCGCTGGCCTGTTCTTCGATGAATTGCTCCAGTCCGTCGAACAGTTCGGGGAAGGCGGCGATGTCATTGTGATTCTGCTTGTCCATGGGTTCTCCGTGATCTGCCGCAGCGCGGCGTGGTCATTGCCGCAACTATCGCCAGTGAATATTGCAGGGGCGTGACGGTTTTTTGGCGAAACAGGTTGGTCATGTCGCCGGTCTGGCTGGCCAGTACCCCGGTTGCGGTCAACCGGAAAAAACACCCGAATTTGAAATGTTTCCGGCAATGGCGCGGTGGCGAATGTCACCCATGATCGGCGATCCGTGCCACGCGTGTTGCGACCAAGGCGGTACGCGTGGTGTCCCGCCGCTCGAGGCCGGATTCTTCTCAGGGAGAAGCGGGTAGCCGTTGCCGCAGGTGGTGGCCATTTTCGGCAGCGCGACGGGCTGCTTCGCGATTGATCTCGGATTGCTGTCGACCAAATTCGTCGCGTTCGCGGGATGGCCGCGCTGCTGCCTCGATGCTGCGCAGGCAGCGCCAGCGATAGCCTTGGCGGGTTGGGAAGAGGCGCATCACGCTGATGTCGTGATGAACGCGGCAGCAATAGCAAAATTCTGTGTCCGTCATCGCTGGCTCGGGTGTGGAAGATGAGGGGCAGCATGTACTCGCCATGTTTCGCCAACATGACGAAAAACATTGGGTCTGACCGCCGTGCATGTCATCGCGATGAAATAACAGGTTTCTAAACTGACTAGATTGTTACTCCTGGTTCTGGCTGATGAATGTCCTGGTCGATGATGCAGTGATGGAACTCCGGCGGATCATGGCCGAGGGTTTGCTGTTTCCCGTATTTCAGCCCATTCTGGATTTCCGGGTGCGGGCCATTCTGGGTTACGAATCGCTGATTCGGGGGCCGGAAAATAGCCCGCTGCACTGGCCGGCCGATCTGTTTGCGACGGCTGCACGACATGGACTGACGCAGGATCTGGAGCACGCCTGCCGCGAAGCCAGTCTGCGCGCCTTTGCCGCCCAGCGATTGCCTGGCCGATTATTCCTGAACGTCACACCAGGTTGCCTGCTCGATGATCGCCTGATGAATGGCCATACGCGCTCATTGCTTGGCGAGTTGGCCATCGCCCCGAACCGGCTCGTCCTGGAGTTGACCGAAAACCAGCAGATCACGGATATGCCAGGTATTCAGGAGGCCTTGCTGCATTATCGGGGGCGCGGCTTCCAGATCGCCATCGACGATCTTGGCGAGGGGTTCGCCAACCTGCGCATGTGGTCCGAGCTGCGGCCGGAGTTCGTCAAGATCGACAAGCATTTCATCAACGGTATTGCCGATGACCGCATCAAGTTCCATTTTGCTCGTGCGATGCAGGATCTGGCCGAGATCTGCAATGCGTCGTTGGTCGCCGAAGGGATAGAACGCAGTGAGGATTTCATCTGCATACGAGATATGGGCATTGCCTGTGGACAGGGGTATTTCATAGCCCGGCCGGAAGCTCGGCCGATTCGTCAACTGACTGGAAAGACCCTGACGGCACTCGATCAGCAGTCGCCGGCACTGTCGCCGCTGACCGGTGGCCCGGGGCGCTTGCCAACGGCCCGCAGCCTGGCGCGGCCGATTGACCCGGTGCCGGCCAACGCCACCAATGAATCGGTGTTTGCCCGCTTCGAAACCGATCCCAGCCTGGATGTTCTGCCGGTGGTGCAGGGAGGGCAGCCGGTCGGCATGATCAACCGGCACAGCATGGTTGACCGGTTTGCCCGACCGTTTCGCAAGGAGCTGTTCGGTCGGAAGAGCTGTGAGCTTTTCATGGATCATGCCCCGCTCATCGTAGACCAGCACGCCACCTTACAGGAGCTGGCGATGATGCTGTCGCTGGCCCCCAAGCACTATCTGTTCGATGGCTTTGTCGTGACCGCCGACGGCAAGTATCTCGGCGTGGGCAGCAGCCACGATCTGATGGCGAAGATTACTGAAATGCAGATCAGTGCTGCGCGCTACGCCAATCCGCTGACCCAGTTGCCGGGCAATGTGCCGATCAACGAACATGTCGACCGTATGCTGGAGGGGGCGAATCCCTTCGTGGCGGCCTATATCGACATCGATAATTTCAAGCCCTACAACGATGCGTTCGGCTACCGGCGCGGCGACGACGTGATCCAGATTCTGGCGCGACTGATCTGCGATGCGAGCGATGAGCGGATGGATTTCGTCGGTCATATTGGCGGCGATGACTTTTTCGTGGTTTTTCGCAGTGCCGACTGGGAAATGCGTTGCTGGCAGATGATCAGCACCTTTGCCGAAGCGATGAGTAACCTGCTCGGTGTCGAGGAACGCTTGCGCGGCGGCTATATGGCCGAGAACCGGCGAGGCGAATTCGGCTTCCAGGCCTTGCCGACGCTGTCCATTGGCGCCGTCAAACTCGTGCACGGCGACTGCGAATCGCACCGTGAAGTGGCCGCAGCCGCGTCAGCCGCCAAAAAGCAGGCCAAGAAAAGGGCGCGGAATGCCGCCAACGAGCCGCTCGGCGGCAGTCTGTTCGTCGAACGTCGACGGGTAGGCAGCTTTGATACACCCCAGCCATCCGGGCGAACCCTCAATTGACTGGCGTTGTCGGGGGGCGCGGAAGCGGGGCGCTTGCCCCGGTCAACTGGAAAAATTGCCAAAAATGAAAGGTTTCAGGCTTGCTTGAGCCAGTGCTCGATCCGCTCGTAAAGATCTTCTGCCTTGATTGGCTTTGACACGTAGTCGTCCATGCCGGCGTCGACACAGATTTCACGATCGCCCTGCATGGCATTGGCCGTCATGGCGAAGACCAGCTGACGCGGGCGACCGCTTGCCGCCTCCGCTGCCCGAATGCGCCGCGTCGCTTCCAGACCATCCATCACCGGCATCTGCATGTCCATGAGGACAACGTCAAAATGGGCATCGCCCGCCGTCAGCAGATCGACTGCCAATGCACCGTTTTCGGCCAGGCTGACGCGATAACCGCGCCGTTCGAGCAGGGCGGTGGCCACCCGCTGATTGACCCGATTGTCCTCGACCAGCAAGACCGAAACCTGCGCGGGGCTGCGCTTGGACAGTGTTGGCAGGCTGTTTGAAATCAGGCCCGTCGGGGCGTCGTCGGCCACCGGCAGTTCGACCGTGAAGTGGAATGTACTCCCCTGTCCTGGCGTGCTTTCCAGCCAAATCTGGCCACCCATCAAGTTGATCAATTGCCGCGAGATGGAGAGACCGAGCCCGGTTCCGCCAAACCGGCGACTGGTCGAACTGTCTTCCTGCGTAAAGGCCTCGAAGATATGCGCATGCTTGTCCGTCGGGATCCCTACGCCGGTATCGCGCACTGCAAAATGCAGGCGGCTCTTGCCCAAGGCGTTGTGCTCGCCCACAACCGAGAGGGCTATCTCGCCCTGATGGGTGAACTTGATGGCGTTGCCAATCAGGTTGATCAGTACCTGACGGATGCGGAAGGGATCACCCCGGACGTGCGTCGGAACGTTGTCGGCCACGACGCAACTGAATTTCAACTGCTTCTCTTCAAGATGGAAGGTCAGGGGGCGCATGGTCTCCCGGAGCAGTTCCGGCAGATCGAAAGCGATCGTTTCGATCTTCAGCTTGCCAGCTTCTA